>Ga0307514_10000026_pt1 | contig 390292 bp, 388 predicted proteins | sample 16_EM_MG_FD_203088 | JGI IMG/M metagenome (GOLD analysis project Ga0307514, IMG submission 203088) | Populus trichocarpa ectomycorrhiza microbial communities from riparian zone in the Pacific Northwest, United States - 16_EM | ecosystem: Host-associated > Plants > Roots > Unclassified... | reverse complement strand
AGGAGGCTGCTGCTGGGTGGTGCGGGGATGGTGGGCTTCATGAACTTGCACTCGCCCCTGGCGACAAATTTTTGTATTTGCCAAGCATTTGCCAAGACGCTACCTCGTTAAAGTGTCCGGCACTCTATGATCAGAGTACAACAACAACGCATCGATATGCACGAGCGGGCCGTGGACTTGAAACGCTGACTGGGGTCTTAAGTTATGTACATGTCCGGGATTTAGATCTCATCCTCATCTTTGAACTTACTTGTGAATCAATTAGTATCCCTCCACAGAATACATATGCACTAATCCACAAGGATTCACAAATCTCAGAATGTGAATGGAAAATTCTAGAGTGACAACCTATGACGGCATTGTCCAACCACACCAGTAACTGTTTCAACACCATTACCGCTTTAACGACAGTACTTCTCTGAACGCATGAACTCATTCCCTGCGGCTCTGGGATTCGCCACACCAGTAACCCTAGCAATAGATAAACACCGCCCTCTTCCCCGCAGAGAATACATAGCCGTTCCGCTTTAATTCTTATACAAACCAGTTAGATGTAGTAATTGCGGCCCCACCGAGCACAACTCGGCAATCTCGTATCTTGCCCTATGTGTAACTCCAACCCCGTCGTGCAACGCACAGCTTCAAATTTGTTTGAGTTCTCCAACAAAGGTGCCTATTCCGTTGTGTACAAACGATCAATAGTAGTCCTTCAACCAATAAACCCACCAAACGTCAGGACATCCGAAACTTGTTGGATCCCACCCCTGAGAAGACGGCGAGTGCGTGGTGAGTGAGGCCTTATGATCGTCTCAGTATCGAGTTCCTACTGGACTTCGAGCCGCCGACCTGCGGTGCGGGGTTTGCCCCACCTTCATGTCCGAGCAGTTATTCGCCCCCATTTGGTGCAACGTTCTGTTATCTTTACCCGCCCATCGTACGCATCGGCATAGGGTGAACAAGCGGTTAGTATGTAGCAGTTCAGCTACCGGTTTGGAAAAAATTATTGTCGAATCAATTTGAAAGAATTGGGGCGTTCTGCTCGCATGATCGATCAATATTACGCACAAGCACGGATCACCATCGCGTGGGTTGTTAGGGCAGAGGTTATTCTGAGACACGGTGTGATCCCAACTGCCTTCCATTTTTAGTCGTTCTCTGCGGTAGCGCCAAGAGACGCTATTGGAGCACGCGGTTTTCTGCGGTTGCAGGGATGAAAGGGATGCACTGTGGTGGTGCCTTGCACCATTTTCTCGCCTGCTGACTTGGAGGAAGCGTGGAGAACTGAGACACACAGGACGCAGACTCGGTGTTCTAGATGCTGTAGAGTTTTTTCGCTGCTGGTTTCACGGGTATCGGTAGGACGCACATAGCATGGATGCAAAAGGAACCAACACACGGCCCGTAGAAGCATGGGCGTTTCAATCGCTTAAAAGATGCAGCTCTCAAACGATGGCTGAATGCATCCCTTTTATTATTTGCTGAGCAAAGTTGAAGCTGATTGGCAGCCGGTTAAGAACTAAGGCTATATGGCATGTTGCTCTACATATGCATGGCTTACTTTGGACGCTGTGAAGGGAGGTCACCCTAACAGCTTGCTGTGCGAGTTGTTTAACCACCGCTCGAGCGCTCTCGCATTCTGTTCCCGACGATTAAACACTAGGTAGAGCCTAACCTGTCTGCACTTCCCATCTTCCCTCCTGTTGCTGTCACTGTAACGGCTGCCGTGAAAGCTCTGGACCGTATGCACGACCAGACACGTTCCCAAGTCGTCGAAACACCAGCACCTCGGGAATGCGGAAGAAGCCGGTGCAAATGTTATCGTCACGATCTCACGACAGGCCATTATCGCGAGCTCGAGCACGACCTGGCCTGCAGCGGTGCCTCTTTCTGTATGCTATCTTTATCGCCGCTGTCGCCGTCTCCGCAGCTTCCGACAGTTCCACAAAAGCGGAGATCCTCGCATTCGATCTCTTACCCGTCACGAACTCGTCAGAATCGGGTGTGTTCGAGGTATCGCTTGGTCCGAGAGATGGCACGAGTAACCAACGAATCGGCCTCTTGGCCTCGCCATACACGAATTCTGACGCGATGATAGAGGTTCCGATCGCGACTCTGTGTGAGGCAGACCCGATCGGAGATTGGAATGTGATCACCTCGCCGCATACGGGGGATGTGATTGTGACTGGAACCGGGGTGAATGAGACGCAAGATATATTGAGTGGTGGGGTTGTTGTCAGATGGAATCCAAGTACTTTGACTTCGGCGACGAAAGAGGCGTTGAATTTGATGTTGCGGAAGGGTCGAGGGGAGGGAGCCAAGAATGTTTCGGAGATTGATAGTGAGTTTCCCTCGGACCGCAATTTGGCGTGTATCAGCTAACACGCGGCTAGCAAATATATCGAACGACGGCGAATATCCGTGGAATGCGGCAGTGACTTTTCACAACGCGAAGCTCAAAAATGGGAGTGATTATTCGCTGATGCTCTGGAGCGATAACCCTCCACGGCGTTCCATTTCGGGGTATTTTACATTACGAACAACACCTGGCGGTGATAAAGATTCGAATACGGACGTGGCTGTCTCAGCGGCCGATCTTGCGCGGCAAAAGAAGTGTTTGGAATACCTGGCATCAAATGGAGGGTCCTACAATTACTCGCTCGACTCGGATTTCCGACGTGGGGAATATTATATGGAGTTTTACAAAAATTCAAACACTACCTGGCAGATCCATAATGACGGTGTAGGGACAACTACACTTTCGTTTGACGGCTACAATGCTTCGGGGGATAAATCGGCTCAACATTTCAGTAGTGCTAGTATGGATCTCGTGTCCCACTCCACCTTGGGGAAGGGAATGTTCTCTCTCAATATGCTTCAGGCTGCACGTAATGCCGAGGTTGTTGAGATGAATATCGTTGCGTTGAACCTAGGCACGGAGGGTCACCCTGGATCCGTTGTGCTTGGAGGTTACGACGATGCATTGATTGATACGAAACAACGGGCGGTGTTTCCCAAGGGAACTGACCTGCCGAACGCTTTTCATGCGTCAATGACAAAGCTGTCGTTTGTTGCAGGAGATTCTACAACGGTTATCCTCGATGAACGGACGAATGCCGATTCTGTTGCGGACGTCGGGCTCGCGTATGATGATTATGCCATCCGGCTTTCTCAGGGCATTATCGATTCCCTTCTTCCACTAATTGGCAACCCGGAGTTTGACAAGGGGTCGAACATATATGTTTACAGAGATGAACCAAAGACAGACTACACCTTGAACTTTGGTCTTAACAATGGCTCCGTTGAAATGACGGTCAAAGTCCCGGGTTCATCACTCGTAGTCACTGAATCATCCAACGATAACCCTCTCACCTCGCGCAACGAGACCGGGAGAACATACCTTCGAATAATGCCCACTCCAGATGGTTCTTCAAAAGGACAGTATCTAGGGCGGAGTTTCCTCCAACATGTCTATATCATCGATTCGCCTTCAGTAATTGGCAGATTCCACCTTAGTGCATTACCCTCTCCACTTCCGGATAAGAAGAATCTAATCGCCGCCTCACCGGCGTCGATAACGATATTTGCGGGCAAATTCTCATCGCAATCAGCAGACAGCGGTTCTCCCCGTATCGGACCCATGGTCGGCGGGATCGCTGGCGGTATACTTATCCTGGGTGCAGGTGCTTATGGGTGCTTCTTCTTAGCCCGACGGAGAAACAGACGACGTAAAAATATCCGCGATATGAAGGGTATCGACAAATACTCGGGGCTTGATAAAGAAGCTGGGCTGGGACACATTATCCACCATCATCGTGGAGGAGACCTACCGGATGTCGATGTCAATAGTTCTGTCCGCACCACCGCGACAATTCCAATTCGCTACTCCCCTTCGTTTGTAAAAGAAATCGGAATCGGGTATCGATACTCGCCATCGCAGGGCTCTCGGTCTGTGTCGCACGTACAAAGCCAGCCTGTAATTCTATTCCCATCAACGTCAACGTCACCAGCATCCGATCGCGGTGAATTCAACCAGGGCCAGGATCAAGGTTCCGTCCGTAGAGAACCGAGGCTGTCCACCACGCTTTCCACAGTGCAACGCAGAAACAGCGAAGTCTCCACCGTCGCACGAGAATACGGTACCGCCTCCTCAGAACCAGAAGAGGGCCACGCCCCCGCTGTCCCCGATGAATCCGCACCACGGCTCTACCGCTCTGCCACAGTGGGAAGAATGTTCCCCGCAGGTAAAGTTCGAAGCGTCGACGGCCCTACTCCGCCCCTCACACCCGCTGTCCTTTTCTCTGGGAGCCGAGGCCGCGGCCCAACACCACCACACACACCCGGTGTCCTTCCCGCCCGCGGCCAGAGCCGGAGTTCCGGAAATATCGGCAAAAGCAGCCACACGCGCACTGCAAGCCTTGGCCGCGTCGTTTCACCGACAGAAGTAGATGTGGGCACAATCAGCCGACGGAGCAGCACCCGAGCCTCTGGGATCCCGCCACCACGGGCTGGCAGCGCTGGCAGCAGCAGTTCCGGGAACGGGTCACTCGGGGACTTGCGAGAAGAGAACTCGCCTATTGCTGAACACTCCCACCGTTTCCCGCTCCCCCCACGGCCGTCGGAACCAAAACCTCAATCTACGCCTGAAGAGACCGATAGAGATTACCTTGACGATGAGCACCGGCGGTTAGCGGCACAGATCGCGCGGCCACCATCGGCCCCGAGTATTATCTCGGAGCAGGAGGCGGGGCACACGCATTCGAGGTCTGGATCGTCGGATGAGGTGTTTGGGCTTGGTGCTGTGGTGAGGGAGGAGGATGGGGCGTATATGAAGCTTAAAGAGGGGTGGTTGGCGAGTGGGAGTGAGAGTAGTGGAACAGGAGAGGAGGAGGAGGAGAGGGAGGTGCAGTTTTTGAATTCTAGGGCGGGGAGTAAGAGTTCATGGAAGTAATGCATAATGATAATTATGGCCTTTGGGATAGGGTCGGGCGTTGGATAGGCGGGGAATGGTTTGTATATACTTTTGGGGATGTGCGTCTTTTAGTTGGTTGGGATATCTGCAGTTATGAACATATATAAGAGGAGCATGTGTAATTGGTGTATTTAGCAGGGGTTGGATGGTATTCATATTTATGGTTCGCATGAATCCTTCTGCGCTGCATAATCTAGTGCGTTTTTTGGAGCTGGAATTGGTGACTGGAATTGGTGACTAAGGGGTGAAGTTCTTTACGAATTCACCTATTGATATACTTATACCACAGCTAGTATGCATCTCTAAGCAAGCGGTGGCTGCAGAATTACGGCAATGTTAGTGGAGGTTCCCAATCTATCAGTACAATTTATGAGGTGGGTGACCACCCATGACCCGGCATCTTCCGCACGAACACGTCCTTCAACCTCACCTTCCTCGCTCCTCGTTCATTCAACCACCATGTCGCACCCTTACTACCCCCCTACCCTCTCACTCCCCGCCTACACACCACCCATTTACACACCAACGATCTTAATCTCCATCTTCAGCATCCTCTCCGTCCTCGTCCTCTCGCTCGCATGGCAACTAATGACCATCGTCAACCCCTCGCTCACAACCCGCGCAAAAGCAACCGCAAGCTGGTTCCTCTACTGCGGCCTCCTGCATATCCATTTCGAGGGTTACTTCGTCAAGTACCGGAATTCTCTCGCTTCGCGTAGCGACCTTGTGGGTGAGCTGTGGAAGGAGTATGCGCTTTCGGATTCGAGATATCTGTTGAGGGGAAAGGGGGAAGGGGAGTTTGTGCTGGGGATTGAGGTGTTGACTGTGGTGAGTGAGTTCCGGGAGAAAGAGAGTTGGGGGGGGGGGGGTTGACGCGCGATCTAGATTTTTCTGGGTCCGCTGTGTCTGCTCACGTTCCTTGCTATCGTCCTGGATAGTCCGAAAAAACACCCGGCAAGACTCCTGGCGTGCTGTTGCCACATCTACGGTGTTATGCTGTATTTTGTGACGGCGGCAGTGGGGAGGAATAAACATTGTCGTCCGGAGGCGCTGTATTTTTGGGTGTATTATGTGGGGTGTAATGTTCCATGGCTGGTGGTGCCTGCGATGTTAGGGTGGAGGTCGTTTAAGGCGATCACAGAGGCGGTGGAGGAGAAGGATGTGAGTGGCGGGAGGAGGAAGTTGAAGTGAGTGAGCCCCGAGTGGGGAGTGGATGGTGACGAGATGGTGTTGATTGAGGTAGACTTTGGTGATGCTAATATTGAAGGACGGGCTACGCGGATGGACCGATGTTGGTATGGATGGAAATGCGGCTATGGTGGATCCAGGTTGCGTCTCGAGATATCCGATGTCAATCAACGGTCCCGCATCGATTTTTACTCCGGGTGTGAATGTCAGGACGTCAAGAAGAGGGTGCCAGGTTTTGGTGTCCTATCGGACGAAAGACCTGATGTGGAATACAATCGGTTTGAGATTGTGGGCCCATGGTACCTGTTGAACATCTACGGCTATTTCTCTTATATGGAGGCATAGGGAAGCATACGAGTTGTTGATTTTAATAATGATAACGGGGATAGATGTGGTCCAAGAACAGCCTTGGAGTTTGTGAGAGAAAGCTTTGAAACCGACCAAGAACGCTCTGGAAGGATCGATTGCGAATTACTTGTTCCACTTATCCCAACCAGACTTTACCCCTCGGAGACTCGTTCTGGTTCTAATCCTTGATATTAGAGCATATCGCTTTGAAAATGCTAAAAATTCAAAAGGCACACAGTGATCATAATAACCCTCTGTGGTGTAGTTGGTATCACACCGGACTGTAATGTTAAGTTGTCATCCGTTGGTCACCGGTTCGACTCCGGTCGGAGGGATTTCTTTTGTGCTCTCCTCTTGGGGCTAATTTTTTGCATTGGATGGCGTCGTAGTGATGAAAACGCCTGCTCTCATTTTCGTCGGTCTTTAGACCCGGGTTTACAGGCGCAGGAAATACCTGTGGAATTCATAAGTAAAGTGGCAGCATATGGCCAATGGGAGTGATGGCTTCAAATGGCTCTCAATTGTGAAGTTACTTTGCAAAGGCGATTTCTTCAGATTACTCTCCCTGCGGAGGTTAAACCGAGCGACATTGGGCTCAATTTAATCTATATACGCCGTTATTTGCCTCGAATTTGTCGGTTCAACACTGTATGAGGTCTCATTGAATTTAGTTGATGCTCAAGAAGCTTGACGTTACGGGACTGAATGCTGCAGATGTGCTTAAAACTGAATTATTTCGTAGTGTGCACCTCAAAGTTGCCATTATTCGAACAGTAAGTTTGAGGTATTATCATTTTACTGGGAATGAGAAGAGATCCCATCAACGGATCTAGCGCAATTGAGTGACCTTCAGTGATTTTGAGGCTCTTGTCTACGCGCGTAATTGGAACACATTTCTTGAATGCCGCTTGCCAACGCTCAGCTTTGCGACCACAATCTATCACCTTTTACATCTCTCATTCGCCCGTACAATATATTTTACGGCCCCACGATACCACTGCGCCGCTCTGTGTGTACTCCCTCGGTTCTTCTCGCTTTTGTGCGAGTTGAAGCTCACATTTAGCTTCCGAACTCCCCTGACGTTACACCTCCATCACCAACTACTTCAAATTCACCGCCGCAGCCATGCGTTTCTCGTTCTCAGCTGCTCCCTTGCTTGGGACTCTGTCGCTAAGTTCTCTGGCATCCGCTTTCTATCTACCTGGTGTTGCGCCGACGGACTACAAGAAGGGTGATAAAGTACCACTGTACGTCAATCGTCTGACGCCCAGCAACAGCGGAAAAATGCCAGAACTCCATTCTGTCTTCTCCTTTGATTATTATCACCCTAAGCTCAACTTCTGCCAGCCGAAGGATGGGCCAGAACATGTCTCAGAGTCTTTGGGGTCAATTCTGTTCGGGGATCGGATCCTGACATCACCATTTGAACTGTACATGGGGAAGGATGAGACGTGCAAGAAACAATGTGGAACGAGAAAATATGATCCGAAAATGGCGGGATTTGTAAATCGCAGGATTTGGCAGAATTATCATCTCAACATGCTCGTTGATGGACTGCCAGTAGCTGCAGCTACTGAGAATGAACGCGGCACGGAATTCAAACAAGGCTTTCCTTTGGGTTTTATTATTAATCCAGAACCAGAAGAGTCAAAGATCCCTATGTCATACATCAACAATCACTACACGTTCACTATCGACTATCATGAGGTTCCGGCTCGCAGCGGCGACCCCCACTACCGAGTTGTTGGCGTTACTGTACACCCTGAATCTCGCAGCAGCAAGGAAGTCAACACAAAGTCTGGCGCGAATTGTGATGATAAAACACCGATCGCACTGAAACTCGAGGGGAACACTGACGTTCTGTTTACCTATTCTGTTCATTGGAAGCCTTCCAAAACAGCTTGGGCTACCAGATGGGACAGATATCTCGGAGTCGACAATCCCAAAATCCACTGGTTCTCACTCGTAAACTCTGCGATAATTGTCATTTTCCTCACTTCTATGGTTGGCATGGTTCTTTTGCGGGCTTTGCGCAAGGATATCACCCGGTATAACCAGCTCGACCTTAATGAGGACGTGCAAGACGACTCGGGCTGGAAATTGATTCACGGAGATGTCTTCCGTCCTCCAAAGAATCCCATGCTATTGTCCATCTTTTTGGGATCTGGTTCTCAGCTATTCTTTATGGCTGGAATTACAATTGCGTTTGCGCTGTTGGGTTTCCTCTCGCCGTCGAACCGCGGCAGCCTGGGGACAGTTGCGATTCTTCTCTATACGCTCCTTGGTTTTATCGGTGGCTATGTGTCTGCGCGTGTCTACAAGACGCTCGGTGGAGAAGCATGGAAACAGAATATCATTTACACCCCTGTTCTTGTCCCCGGCATCGTCTTTAGTACTTTCTTTTTCCTCAACCTCTTCTTGGTTTTCAAGCAGTCCTCTGGAGCGGTCCCATTCACCACTATGTTGGCGCTCATCGGCATCTGGTTTGTGATCTCGGTACCTTTGTCTTTTGCGGGTAGTTGGTTTGGGTTTAAAGCGCCCGCTCTTGAGGCGCCCGTCAGGACAAACCAGATTCCGAGACAAATTCCACCGCCGCTTACATACCTCCGGCCTATTCCCTCTTTGCTGCTTGCCGGTATCTTGCCGTTCGGTGCCATCTTTGTTGAGCTATACTTTATGATGAACTCCATCTGGTTTCATAAGGTGTACTATATGTTTGGATTCTTGTTTGTATGCTACGGCATCATGGTGAATTTCCCCTCCTTTCCCCTGCCAACTTGAGATTAATCGGACAATAGATTGTCACATGTTCCATGGTCACCATTTTGATGGTTTATTTCCTCCTCTGCAGTGAGAACTATCACTGGCAATGGCGTGCATTCTTTACATCTGGAGCGTGTGCGTTCTACATCTTTTTGAATGCCATCATCTATTGGATTAGTAAGCTGAGCCTGGGCGGATTCACGGGGAATGTTCTCTATCTGGGATACTCTGCGCTGATTGGATTTCTGTTTTTCATCTTAACAGGTTTGTCCCACTTCCCTTCATATCAAGATTTATCGCTAATTATACATATGTAGGAACTATTGGGTTCTTTTCGAGCTACTTCTTTGTTCGGAAGATCTACAGCAGTATTAAGATTGAGTAAGTCTGGGGAGAGGCGGGGGAGAAGAGTGATCAGACGGTTTGAAGGTGTATATTTTATCAAAGCTTGGCAATTGATGAATGTGTTGGGCGATGCGGGTCTTGCCACGATGCTAGCGGGTGGACAAAGTAGGTTTACATACTTACAGTTTGTTTCTTGATGAATTGTTTTTTTGGAGTCGTTTTTCTCTTTTCAGTAGGTCCTTGCTCATTGGAATGCATGAGGTGGCAGAGGTGAGATTGTGCTGCTGAGGCAAAGAGTGACGTGGGATGATGTGGATGTATTTGTACAGTTATACGAATGCTTTTTTGTCCTGCCAAATTAGCGGTTGGTCTTCCGCAGTTTTGACCATCACTTGAAGCGGGGTGAGTGGGCGAAACTTCGAAGCTTTGGCTGTTTCACCTTGGCAGGAGGCGCTTCGATATCTCAGTTATCACGTGACATATATCTCTATCGTGTTTCAAGTCCATCCACCTGTCTCCTGCCCACCCAACCAACAACAGTCATGCCACTCCACCTCCTACACCACAAGTCATACCACGTCTATAACGCCGCTAATGTCCAACGCGTGCGCCACGACGAAGCGGAAGCTGCTGCGAATGCACAGGTCGCCGCTGACCTTGCAGCTACCGAGGCTTCCAAGGACAGACTCGAGATCTTGCGCGCAAGGGCAGCTGGCGAGCTTTCACATCCTCCTTCTCCGCTATCACGGAGGCTAACGACTGGGGACGAACACGTCGACAATGCGCTGGATGCAGACGATCGGCCGCGGAAGAAAGTCCGAACGGAAGCGCAGCGAAAATTAGACCACCATATCGACCGCACCGGCCTCACCGACAAGAGCGGCCACATCAACCTGTTCCCTGCACCCCCAGCAAACGTGCAGAAGAATGTAGAAGCGGAGAAGGAACGAAAAGAAAAGGAGGCCGAGTGGGAGGCGCAGAACTTTCACAACGCGCTCGGGAGACCCTGCGATGAGCTACAGCCATGGTACACGACGGGGGGGAAAGCGCCCCCCGAGTCATCATCTCGAAAACGTGGCGGTGGCGAATGGGGGGGAAAGAAAGAGGAGAAGAGGAAAGGCTGGGCTGATCCCTTGAATCTGGTTAATACTGGGGTAAGGAGGTTGAGGGAGGTTGAGGAGGCGCGCGAGGAATGGAGGAGGGGCAGGGAACGCGATGTTGGAGGAGGCGATGGAGTCTTCGGTGATGATACGGAGGAAGAGCCTGCTCCCCAACCGCGTGAGGATAGTTGGAGCAGGGGCCGAGATCGTGTGGGAAAGCAAGAGCGTGATCCAGGGGATGTGAAGCGGGTGAGCCATGATCATCACAGCCAAAAACACCACCGCCGCGGTTCCAGATCCCCAAGAGACTACCGACCCCGCAAATCTAGGTCTAGATCTAGACGACCCCACCACCACCATCACCGCCACCACCACCGCTCCAATAGACACCACTCAGATACGCCGGATGAAAGGCTCGCGAAACTGCGGGCAGAACGCGAGAAACGTGAGGCTGCAGAACGTGCGAAAGCGAAGGAGCTACTGCGCCGAGAGAAGGAGAAAGACACGCCAGGCTGGAAACCAGTTCAGGGAGGTCGTTATTCGAAGCAATTTGGAAAGCATTGAGTGCGGGGGGCGAACCGCACTGACGGTTTGATGCTAGCCGGGACGATGGTATCCTACGGGCTGATTTTCGCGTATTTGTCTCTGGACAATTTCTTGATTCTGCGAGTGTTTTCCTTTGGTCTGTGGGGTGATATTCCAGGGTGATTGTTCCAAAAACATCTAAGCTTAACCTATGCCCTACAACACTCTGAATCTAGGCCTTGTTGCCATAGCATTATTTACACCCTTAGCTTGGTGCATATATTGCTACCAAAGTGGATGCCTGGATCTGAAGCCTGGAACAGATCTGGCAAGTAAGGAGGGGCCTGTGAAGGCAAAAGTACAAAGGGGGAATTGACCTGCCTCCCCGAGGGCACTCGTTTGCGGTAATATGAATTCCGGGAGTTTTTGTGGGTCGTGTGACTGCACCTGTCGACATTCGCCGCCACTGGTACACTACTCTATTACTCTACTACTCTACTGTGGCATTCCTTAGCTGCAACTACTTTAGAGTAGCAGCAAGAGATGGTAGACCAAAATGTGACTACAACCCACCAAAGTAGGCGCCTTTCCGCTGGCAAGCGTCACAAAAAGGTACTGTATTTGTGGCGCCAGCATTGCCAGATCGCTACTGTGGAAGTATCGTAGAAGGCTTCAAAATGCACTGCGAGTGCCCGTGAAAGCCTTGGTGAGTAAACAGTCTTCTATGTTTCACAACTGAGATAAATACTGCCTCCGCGTCTCTGACTCAAGTATCAAAGTACCGATTCCCTAACCCTAACTTTCATTCCTTGCCAAGTCAAGTACCGGATATCGTACGGTGCATCGCAATTTGGGATCCGATCATTGCTGGGCAGATCTCGATTGGAGGCAGGATGCGGACAAAGTGCACAATTGTATAGGCGGTGAGGGGTCAACCGAATGCGTGGATGTCGCGTAAGGAAGAAGTTATGCTATGTCCAGGACTCCAGGTTGAGGCCGATCCGGTACAAACATTCAAGTATCATGAAGTCAGGTGGAGTGCCTGGTGCGGATGTGGGATGTGCGCAAAGCCTTGCTTTGCTTTTCTCCCCTCACTCGTGTCATCTTTCAAGGAGATGGAGGGTGGCTAGGCCGCCGCAACTCAACACAATAGCATGATGGTTCGCACGCAACCAGCGCTGAACTCTACTTTTTCTCGAAATCGCTTGTACTTACCGCCTGTCTTGGCCTAGTTACCCAGATTCCAAGACAAACGTGCATGAGTCTATACGTCATAGTGTCATGGTACATTCCGGACCCTGCATTATGAGGTCACTCCAAGTTTTCTTTTCACCGCCAAAAGACCCTGCACCTCCGCGATCCATCTAGGTCCTTTTTTGTTTGTGGTCAAAGTACTGAGTACATTCTGCACGCATCGCATCACATATAAAGGAACTATTACCAGGAGAATCTGCTCTGCGTTTGTGTCGAGTAAAAGTTGTAATGGCTGCTTGTAGGTACTGGCTGAGCAGGATCTGCATCATACTAATATACCGCCGACTCGTAGAGTAAATTTGTCTCACCATCGAGAGTCGGTGGGATTCTTTGGTGTTACTGGCGATCAGATCGTTTTTTTATCGCATTCAATCAGCGTTCGGCTTCTCCTGATCATGCTTACTCTGTCTGGTATCCTGGAAAAGGAGGGTTTTTTAGCTATTGCGGTTCAGTTGCCGCTGAGTTTGACGCTTCTCGGTCGAAGACACTTCGGCGGCTGGTGTTTGGGTTTGAGTGGACGCTTCCACAACGGTCCCAGAGATTAAATTTGTGTATCTACGAATATTTTATTATTATACACACTCATTCATTCATTCATTCGCGCTGGCTGCTCTGTTTACTTGTGTTATGACCTGCCCAGAGTACAAGGTTGGTTCGGATGTTGATCATCTCTCACCGCACTCCGAACAATTCACCCACGCCATCTGTCTTATCCATCCAGATATTGTTCGTCCTTTCACTCCCCTCTTTGTCGCACTCGGCTTGCTAAGTTACTAAGTAGGAAGTAGACAGAGACTTTGACTGACCCAAACTGTGACTAACGTCGTCGTTGTCGCTGCATACGTTCATCGATCCGTCTCATTCTCTCCCCTCTCTTCCGCGCCCCGTACCTTTCTTGCCGGCCCGCTCGCACAGCCGTCGGATTTGCATTTCTCCCTTCAACTTGCAGGTCAACTGTTTCCAAAAATTCTCCGGGGCCAACGCCGCAAGCGAAGGTTCACCCTACTTACTAAGGTATTGATGTCACACACATCGGTAGATGCCGACGTCACTACAAGTTGCGAACTGTGTGCATCAAACCTGAACAGGACCCGAACCACGCCCCCCCATCCAAACCAAGCAGAACCAGCATCTGCCACCACCACTACTGCGAGCAGCAGCAGCAACAGCAGCGCTCGGTGATAGCAGCACACATCCAAAACAGGCATTTGCCGATACCCGCGATCTCCGCCGGCCGCCTGCAAGAAACTACAGGAAACAATGAGCACGCCGCCCAGATCGCCCCCTACATCCCGGGCTTCAACAACATTCTCCTCTTCTCTTCCCCACCTACATCTACACCACGATAATTCTGCCGCACTGCCGCCATTAGGATCTTCATCACCACCATCGTCTGCTTCGGTTTCGACACCCCCACATCTTCCCCACCTTTCAGCGTCCTCAGCCACCTTTGCTTCTTTATCGCGCCATCACCATCGCTATCACTACCAGCAGCATAACACTGGAAGTCTTCAAGATCCAGAAGTCACAGCAGGAGCGGCAGCGGCAGCTGCTGCAACAAGTTCGCGGCTTGGGGGGCTTGGCTCGGGGATGTCCATAGGAGGTGCTGGCGGGACTACAGGGACTGAGACTGGGGCAGCTGCTGGAGTTGCATCGCAGGGTTTCCAGACACTTGATAGTCTGAAAGAGGTATTTGCCCTTCATCTAGGTGCTGTAGACTTTTTGATTCTTCTCGCCATCGCCATCGCTACCACTGCTTTTGCGAAGTGGACGGCCCGGTTTCTAACTGCTCGAAAGGCAGTGATGCGTTCACAAAATCGAGCGCGAGAGCGAAGCCGTCTTCACCATGCTACTCTCGCTTCCAACTCACCACCACCGACTACCGATGTACTCCCGCAAGAATCTGTACCTGCCTCTGCCACAGCGGAGGGTCGTTCTTCTACAACGAAACAAGTGTTACCCCTACCACCTCCAAGCCATAATTCCTCCGCCGCAATATCTCCCGCTTATCCGTTTCCGCCGATGAGAAGTATGTCCTCAACGAGCATCGGTGCTTCCTTTAATTCTCCTGGTGCCGGGCCTCTAGATAAGCTACTACCATCAGGTACACCAACCCCCGCTTCTGTGGCATTTCATCCCCCCGGATCTCAGCCAGCGTCGACGTGCGAAAATCCCGAGTTTCCCTCGCCGAATATGTACGAGTTGACACTCCTGTTACATTCCGAGCCTGGTATTGAGGCGTTCTGGAGTAATGTGGTCAATATCGCCACTACATGTTATAAGGCAGAGAGGATTACATTGGCGGTGCCGTCTGACTCAACGGATTTGGAGAATACACCATGGGGCCAAAAGGCGACTTTTAACATGGTAGAAGATGATCGGCTATCTCTGACTTATATGGCCGATGTCCACCGCCGGGTAGGTGACCAAGATGGTGACGATTATTCCGAGGAGGACAATGGATATCAAGGTGTGGCAATCCCCAAGGAAAAAGAGCCACTCCCTAATGTGTGTGTGGATAAAGCTAGCGGACAGTTGGATTTGAGGGGCGAAATGGATGAGACGGACCCGGTACCAATCGATATTTCCTCTGATGCACCTTTCGGACCGGTCACAGTTGGTCTGCAGGATACGCGCTTTGATGCCACAAGCAACTCGGATTGGGTATCGGTGACCAGTGGAATTTCGCCAAACGAGGCACCGGAGCCGCTACCTATGGCGTCAGAAACGGAGACACAGGAAAGACAGGAGCGGGCAGATAGGGCCTTCAGAATAGGCGAGGGTCATGCGAAGGGGAAGGTATTTCCAATGCTCCAGCCTTTGAATTACGAGGCAGATGCATTGCTAGATGAGACAGGTGTGAGCCGGGTATTGCAAAGGGGGAAGACAGTTATCTTAAGTCGTGAGTATCGCGATATAAAGACACATCTGGAAGAGAAGGAGAGGCGACGGAAGGATGTGCAGAGTGCGATGTCGTCCTCTCCCGCAAAGCCGAAATCAGAGGAAAGGACAACTTCCATACCTGGACCTTCGACTGGGGGATTGGGAAAACTCGATATGCCGACATCGCCATTTGCAGCCCCTTCTCAGCCTCTTACACCATTGATTTTTGCTGGGAGAGGCAGAAGGAGGAGAAGGAAGATACAGCTGCCAAATGACAGCTATGTTCATAATCCAGTGTCACAATACTATTCAACTCAACAGCATTTACATCATGTACAGTCACGATCTAATTCCCCAACGCGGCATTCCTCCTATGAAGAGTATGAGCAACCTATTTCATCTCCTTGGAGCCAGTCTCCCGCTCCGTCGCCGGCACCACGGCCAGATCCTTCAGAGAATCCTTTCTTTGCTACGCAACCAAAGGTCGATGAGGAGACCTTCAATCCGGCCACAGTGAGTCCCATCTATTCCGCCCAGGAGCCGGTAAATGCCATCGGGTGTGAAAGTTCCTGGACGGTTATCCACATTCCTCTTGTTCATCCAAGTCAGTCCAAAGGATTCAATTCGAATACACCGCCGGGAATCGATCCAGCGTTCATACCACCAAGGCAATCAATGTTTGACAGCACGGCGGTTACCATGGAAGATGTCGGAAGACAGCAGAAGAATAAGGCACCAATTGCAATATTATCAATGCTCAGTCCAGTTATTCCCTATCCCAGCAATCTCATCCACTCGCTCTCTCATTTTGCCCCTCTGGTCGCGACAGCGTTTTCTTTGGCCAGTTCACACACCAATATTTTGAATCAGCTTAATTCCTTGAGGAAAATGCGTGCATCCCGGAGACCAGTAATTACACGTCAGATATCTTATATGTCTGATGCGCATTCGCAGGATACCATACTAGGGAGCATTACCAGTCCTTCGGAGAGTAGTAGCGCTTTTACTATTTCCAATATGGCAAGCCCAATGTCGGAACAGCCAGGTGGTGTACCCCTTTATGGAACCGCAGGCAGCCGCGGGTCGGGTAGTAGTCGGGTTGTTACACCGCTGAGTCCCCTAAATGGAGGCAGTAGTGACAGTTATTTCACAAGGATTCGACAGCCTATATTCAGCCGGCAGAGCAGTGGGGCCGTGCCTACAGTTGTGCCAAAGGGTGTTGATCCCGAGTCATATACAAGTCTGGAGGCCCGGCTGCGTATGGGAAATGGCGAATCATTATTGAGTGAAGAAAGCAAAGAGTCTTCCAACCAGGTTAAGGACCAATCTCCCGATGCGCAACCGAAACACGCATTCGTAACCGAGGAAGACGACATAACACCCATTCAAGCTTACGAGGATAAGGGAAAGCAAGCTGAAAGCAACCATTTACCTGAAGAGTATCGGAAACCGCGGAAAAGAGTCAAGTCAAAAAGATTGGGTATACGTCACCACCATCACTCATACTTGCACTCATACGGCGCCGACTATGCATCAACATTCCAGTACTTGTCCACATCGTCCTCGGTGGTACCTAGTAGGAAAGGGAGCAAAAAAGGCACCAATGTGTGTGATGATGAGATGCCCCCCCCATCGAACCGACTCCTTCGAACGATCACAGATTCCATCCCCGTCCATGTATTCACTGCCGTTCCGGATAGTGGACAGATTACATGGGTTAATGCTCGTATGTTAGCGTATCGAGGAATTTCGGCTGCACAATTCTTGAAATCTCCGTGGGAGGCGTTGCACCCGGATGATAGGGACGAATACCTTCGACGATGGGGAATTGCGATTCGGAAGGGAGAGCCGTTTTCGCATCAAACGCGGGTACGGAGGTTTGATGGTGATTATCGGTGGTTTATGGTTCGAGCAGTGCCTTTAAGGGATCCTCGCGGCATCATTGTTCATTGGTTTGGCACCAATATGGATATTCATGATCAACGCCTGGCAGAACTCGACGCCGCACGACAGGCAGAGATGGCCGCAAGCGAGCAGAAATATAGAAGCCTGGCAAATTCGAGTCCGCAAATAGTATTCGCGGCCACGGCGAGCCATGGAATCACTTTTGCAAACACTCAATGGCGTTCTTACTCTGGCCAAACTGAAGAGGATGTCCTAAAACTAGGGTTTATGGAACACGTTCATCCAGCAGATCGACCTAAGTGCTGTCTACCTGGAAACGGAAGTTTCCTAGGAATGCCGGATTCGGGAAAATTTGATACGACCGATGGGGCTCGAAGTGGGTATGAATGGTCTGGCAGCAGTGGGAACTGCAAAGGAAAGGGCAAGGATGACAATGAAAAACCAACCCATTCTACCGAAATTCGGTTAAAGGACAAACACAATAACTACCGATGGCATCTGGTTCGGTGTGTCAGTGTCGATTCGAAGGTCGATGATAAGGACGGACTTTGGTTCGGCACGTGTACGGATATCAATGACCATAAACTCCTAGAGCAGAAGCTTAAGGAGGCCAACGAAGCAGCACAGAGGACCATGGACAGCAAGACTAGGTTCTTGGCGAACATGAGCCATGAAATTCGTAAGAGCCTTCCATCTTGTCTTTTTGCATAGTACACAGGCGGCTGTACTGACTTGTGGGAAATACCAGGAACACCTCTTATTGGCATATCGGGAATGGTCACCTTCTTGTTGGATACCCCTCTGAACGGCGAGCAGCTTGATTACTGTCATACGATATCTCAAAGCTCCGATGGTCTCTTGAGTGTGATAAATGACATTCTGGATTTGTCGAAGGTCGAAGCTGGCATGATGCGGCTGAATGAGGACTGGTTTCGGATGAATTCTCTGATTGAAGATGCTCATGAACTTTTGAGCACTATGGCCATTGCGAAAGATCTGGAGCTCAACTTCATTGTTGATACCGATGTGCCACCAGTTGTGTGCGGTGACAGAGTTAGATTGCGACAGGTCTTACTGAATATCATTGGGGTAAGTGTTCAGAATGTCGAATGACTGGGTTACAGTCACTAACTCCCGGTAGAATGCGATCAAATTTACCAATAAAGGCGAAGTCTTCTCGAGATGTTCGGTAGTCAAGGCCGACGGTCTCAAGGAAAATGAAGTCCAGCTTCAGTTTGAATGCCACGACACTGGCCCAGGCTTCGATACCAAGGACCAGGAGTATATGTTCAAACCCTTCAGTCAGATTGATGGCTCTAGCACACGCGCACATGGTGGAAGCGGTTTAGGATTGGTAATATCAAGACAGCTTGTGGAAATACACGGAGGAAAACTTACTGCCACGAGTGAGAAAGGCAAGGGATCGTAAGTTATACTTGGAATGGAAGCTGAGAGTATTCAAACTGACGAGTAAACTAGGACTTTCATCGCAAGTGCAAAGTTCAAGGTACCAAGCATCCCGTCAGAACATACTGCTACCCCAGGTAGCAGTGGTGTGCCTTCGCCTGGAACTCGCGAATATATGCAGACGGCTGCCGAGCATATCTTAGACTCAGACCATTTTGTGGATTCCCCACCCGATCTGACATACACCGATGGAACAAATTCTACTACAATATCGCCATTAAGCACTAATCCTTCGATTCGATCTTTACCATCGACATCCACTCGTTCAAACGACACACCGAGAGACATACCTGTGCTGACTTATTCCATTCCCTCCCAAACAGATCCCGGTTCCATGCGACTGTCATTACCGAACGACGCCCAACAAAAGAGCAAAGACGCACAAGATCCTCATCGCCAGACAATTGAGAAACGAAGTTCCGTTGAATCAGATATTGGGAAAGCTGTTATTCCTCTGATGTTATCAATCTTGGTTGTGTCGGAGCAACCCTATAGCCGAATTGCGATATCACACCACATCAAGGTCACATTGCCGAAGAATATCCCCAGCCAGATCACCTGCGCGGAAAAGTCCTCCGAATGTCAGGACCTAATTGCTGGAGAGAACCCAGTTGTGTTTACGCATGTTGTCATCAGTCTTCCGGGTTACAAGGAGATAATAACTCTAATCTCGCATCTTTTGAAGAACCCGATACACTCACAGACAACTGTTTTGGTACTAACCAATCCTAACCAGAGAACCGCGATTCTTCAACACGCTACCGATGCTTGTAACAAACTGGCGACTCGGTTGCAATTCATATACAAGCCAATCAAGCCCAGCCGGTTCGGGGATATCTTTGATCCAACCAAAGAACGCGACGCTTCAATGGATCGATATCGAGATTCGGCGCAACAGGTTGTCGAGACGCAGAAGAGAGTCTTTACTCGCCTCGAGCATGAAGTCGGAAACAAAGGCTACAAAGTACTTCTGGTGGAAGATAATAGTGTCAATCAAAAGGTCTTACTCCGCTTCCTGGATAAGGTTGGACTCCAGGTGGAAACAGCTAGCGATGGAGAAGAATGTGTCGAAAAGGTTTTCTCCAAGGAACCAGGACACTATGGGTTGATTCTGTGCGATCTACACATGCCGCGAAAGGACGGGTTCCAAGCTACGGCGGAAATTCGACGGTGGGAGGATGAGAAGGGTGCCCCGCGTGTCCCCATAGTTGCGCTATCTGCGAATGTCATGAGTGACGTTGCCGATAAGTGCGCGCTTGCTGGATTCAGCAGATATGTCACGAAACCAGTCAATTTCGGGGAACTCAGCATGACAATCAAGGAACTATTGCCGAGCACTGGTAGTATGTCACCTGGGAGTCCCGAGACTGGTGATAGGGAGATTGAAAGGTTAAAGGAAAAGGACAAGAGGGATCGCATTGAGGCTGAGGAGAGAAGGCGGAGGGAGGCCGAGGCGGCCGAGGAGGCAGTGAAGGCTAGTGATGGGGATGCTGAACCATTACCTTCACCGCTAAGGACATGGCCGGAGAGTCAGCGGGAACAACAGCAAGACGAGCGAGTGCCACGTCGTAGAAGGGGAAGGGAGAGGTGACTACAAGGCCGGGGACTCCTCGGAAGGATCGTCAGCGGATTTACCAGCATTTTCGTTCGGGGCGTTGAGTGATTGCATAACTTTGTGCTTTTTTCCTTTGGCATGATGAGCTGCTCCGGCCGGATCTAGGTTGAAGAGCTGAGATGTTGGATGTTGTAGTGTGCCTTCTTCCTTTTCTTTTAATTATGCGGGGATGTAGTAGTATTGCTGTTGGCGGGATTATGATAGTCACGACAGGAACGGAAGGGAGGGGTGCATTGTTCAGTAGTAGGATGAGTTTTTGTGGAGATATTCTTTTACATTTACATGTATAAAGTTCACATCGTTGTTATTGGGTTGTAGTTTTAGGTTACATTTTTCTCTCTTTCTATTCTATCCTTTCTTTGTTACTTTTTTGGTAGGGAAGATATTTTTTGCTTGCATTGATTTTTTTATTCTTTTTTTGGATTTATTCTCTTTCGGGGTTATACGTGGGGAACCGGGAAAGTTGGTGGGATGAAAGGAGAGGTAAACGGGAGGTTCTGTTTTTTATTATGATATTGATATCTTTCTTTGGGTCTCGTTGGGTGGGATGATGAATTTTTGATTTGTTGCTTTGCCCGTTTGCTTTGGATAGACCTTATTTTCTTTCTCTTTCTCTTTTGTATGTGGCATGCGGAGAATGGATAATGGTTAACACTGTGGATAACTACCTAGGTATGATAGATTACATGGAAATTGATTGTTGCTTGATGATGAGGGGGCAGATCTTGCTTGTAGTTAATGCGCTTTTATGTCCGGGAGACAGGAAACCAATGGACATTGGACACGCTGCTAGTTTTTTTTGGTTTGAGGGAGCGGGGATCACCCGCGGGCGTTTAGTTCCAACACAGTAAGAGAGGTGCAGATCAGTCGGCGATCACGATGGCAGGGGAGCAAAAGAAATCCCTCCGACCGGAGTCGAACCGGTGACCAACGGATGACAACTTAAAATTACAGTCCGGTGTGATACCAACTACACCACAGAGGGTAGATCATATTATAAGGTTAATTGGATTTGTTCGTACTGAATATGGAATCTGTCTCTATCAAGTTTAATATCTCATCAAGAACGCATTTCAACAGTTGATTTGGCTTTGTAAAGGAATAGCAACCACATTACGATCAATATCTGCTTTCATATCGGCGGAGATCCTCCCAGTTGCAGTCAACTTTTTCTGGAAGGATGGTACCTGCAGTTCAGCATTGCCGTGTGGACCGATGGAGGCCGCAATTTACGGGGTTGTTAGTGTATGGTGGATAAGCCGTGATACCCGTATATGTTGTCTGAGTTTCTGAACAGGTATAAGTGTCACCAGTACTTCTCTCTGGATATGGATGTATGTATTATTCTAAGTAATCATAGGCCGAAAGTATGTACCGAAAACTTGGAACAGCAAAGGGTGAGGTGCATGCATTGATACGGCGCGTGCGTTGCAGTTCACGCCGTAGAGGAGTGGTCATAACAGAAACAAATTTGCCGCGCGTCTGGATTTACCGCTTGCATGCAAGTTATAGCGAGGAATCAACCAAAAGATTTACTGCAACCCCCGGCGCCTCAATGCGCCAAAATACCAGCCAATCTCAATGGCGGGCTACAAAGTACACTCCCCAGCGACAACAACAGTCCAAGCCCATAGTGTCATCCCATCCCCATCGAGCCTCCTAACGGCCTCTTCCTCCTCCTTCTTAACTTCTACGAACCGCCTCAAAACCGCCAAGTATATTTCTACGCTATAATCACAAGCCTCACACAGCTGACCCATTAGTGCTGACGAGAAAGGCAGCGCTCTTCTGAAAATATTCCCCAGCAGGTGAACACGATGTTCTCGAGAATCCGTGATATCGACCGCATAGAGGTGGGGAATTGAAATCGTGAAATGGTGTTGGGGGAATAGGCAGGCTTCGTGGAAAGTATTGTGTGCGTTGGATTTTACAAGCACTTTGTCTGTCGTCGGTTGGAGCGTAGTTTGATAGAGGTTGCAGTGGGTGGTAGATGGCATGGTTGTATATTTGCCTATATACACGAGAGGGATCGGGGGGTTGAGGATTTATAAATTGTAACTGGGTCGCATTGAATGAATCGCCCCAGCATGAATGGCGTGAGAGCCGTAATTTAGATCGATGCGAGGGGAATTCAATCGGTCAACAAGGCAAGAAGCACAATTTTAGGATGGTGCTTGTTAGGCGGTTTGACCGTGTGGAAGTGACTTGACGGGAGTGGAGTTCTGAAATTCTCAGGAATGATATAAACGTTGGAGGCAATTGTATCGATACCTCCAACGACGCCGGAAGGCCGAATAGTGATATTTATGGTACCTTTCATAATTATGTCTAGTATGGATTTTATCAAAGTAATAGCTTTTACTCTTGTATTTGGAAGGTTAGTGTGTCGAGTATAAAAGCAATATTATGTATAAACCTGACCATCTCAAGGTATTTCAGGCGAGAGGCTATGCAGTTGGATTGACTTTTGTGAACAGTTCATAGGCATGATGCTACTTAGATATGACTCAAGGTGTCCGTTTCGGGAATTATCACGCTCGAGATCCTCATGTTTCCGGGTCCCATTGGGCGCGGGGGTCTCCTGTGCTACAAAGAAGCGCTGTGATTGATGATAACGCCAAGGATAAATGTAAGGCATACATACAAAGCTGTAGAGGTGTATTAAGGCTTGGGGTTCGGGAGTTTGAAGTGATGTGTCCTAATTTAGCAGGGTTAGGGATCACGACTTTGTAACGGGTTGTAAATCATTATGGCATATCCACAAGTACACCCTGCCATACCCATCCTGTATATCGAATGATTAGCTTGATGGGAATGATGTCATCTCCCTCCCCACCCAACGCAAAACGCTGTATAGGTTTCAATGAATTGCTCTTTCAATGTCTTTCAATCTTTGAAGCTGTGTTAATGCATGTCATCGGATGCTTTCGTTTCCAGATTTTCTCGTCACTCGCAAGCTCGGCCTGCCGGCCGGCCGGAGGCAAAAGGAAGCGACTGGTATACGACCGCAAGCATGCGCAACTGTTATCTCTACGAAACTATAGATAAGAAGCTTGCAAGATTCATTTTAAAAAAGAGGATCGGTGATCCTCACTTTGTATACTCGGTAGACACAACGGGCTGAAGGGATATTTTGCGAAAAGAGCAAGTAGGATTGAGGCTTTTCGGAAAGGTTTAACATGCTAAGGCACAGAACTAATTTCAATGGCTTTTTCACTTCGGCACCAATTATAACGCCGCCTCAGGTATTTAAAATGCTGTAGGGCGCACTGGCTCACAAGAGCTTAGGGCTTAGGGTGAAGAGAGCCCAGACGGCCTCATTATTCCACAATCCTCTAATTTTATGCTAACTATAGCACTAGCTGATTGATGTTAATCCCAAGCATGATCTCGTGCCCAGACTTTGACGCTCGCTTACAAAGGAGCTAGTTTACGAGACCATTCCAAGCAATGATTGGTGTTTTTGTGATGTGGCAGGCTGCAAGCGCTGTCTAAAGGGAGTGTTCCGTCGTTTAATGGATAGGAAGCTGGTGAACTGAAAGTAAAGCCATGCCCCGTTAGTTATCGGGGATTCGTTATTTAGACTGGAATAATGGAGATGTTGGGTATCACTTCGTGGAGTTAATATATAGAGAACGTTAGCTCTGAGAATGCAGTGATCTTAGTACAACAGTAAATTGTTCGTAGAATAGTACCAAGGAATGAGTCGTTCATTCCTACGGCTCATTCGATATTGTGATTCTGCAACCCCAAAACAAAGAATCCCATCGGCTGGGTATCGGCAGCCAGAGAATATTCCCCATATCATTATTCCAATCCTTCGAAATATTTGGAATTCCCCACGCCGACGGCTCTGTGTCTTAAGCCCCAAAAGTATTCTCCTCACACATGGTGACATACAAGAACCTATCAAAGTCGGCATACTCTTCGTAGACCTGGGCCATGGTCCAGGCCAACAGAGGCAGCTCACCGGCGACCAAGAAGTACACCGACTTCTCTGGGGGAACCCTCATTTTCTTGTGTCTCTGATACGCAAACTCGCCGAACGTGATGTTTCTAGGAACGTTGAGCTTCCTACATGGGTTCGCTGGCGTCCGCAGGATAACTGGGATGAAGTCTGGATGTGCGGCGAGGATCGCCTTCGACATTTGCAGACGCTCCGCTTCTGTGTGCATTGTTTGGAATGTTTTGTTGGCTTGAGGTTGGTTCTGAAATGTGCGTGCCTGTGAGGAGGCATTGGTGATTGCTAAGAATGTGCTTGAAATGGAGCTTCCGGCGATGGAAATCGCTTCTGCGAGCGAGGCGGCGTCGGGGATACGGGTTGAGATTGAAGAACCCACTCCTGCAATGGTGTCTCGCAGGGGGGTGCTTGCAATGGTTGTGATAGTGCTTTTGAGGGAGGCACCGGCGTCTTTCAACGACGGTGGGAGACGGTCCATGATAGGCGGTGGGTAGATGGAATCTTGTCGCTAGTCGCTGGTGGTTAGAGAGGTTTCGTAGGCGGTGCGGGGAAAGAAGAGGGAAGAAGGAATATAAGTCAGTAGGAGGGTTCAATCCGCCAGTTGGGGCAAATTGATGACGCTGTGTGAGGATTCTCAATTTGCATCATCAGGGTCAAGTTGATGCTGTTCAGTCAGTAACCAACTGAGATAGTAAAGCTTACCTTAACGGGATAATTCTATGGAGCTCTCACACTGAATACAGCAACCATCTTTTGGACCCAGTAAATCTACCTAGTGAGCGTATGGAGACGTGTATGTGTTCAGTAGATAATGATTCCAATATCGGCGGATAAAAGTTGGGCTTCAATTTTCTATTCGAGTACTCATTCAATGCTAACCATCTCTTCCGCTGGAACTTGAATCTACTAATACTATTGGTCCATTTAACGGATTAGTATATTGTAAAATCCACTAGACTTCCTTACAATCACTACCACAATCCCCAATCTAACGCCCAAGATTGAAGTGGGATGATACGAGATAACTCGTGGTTCATGGCTGTAAGTACCCACTCAAGGACAGTAGGAACCTTAAATATCGGTGCACGCTCTATCAGAATCGCTCAGTTTAATATCGTGTTTTCCGTCCAGGTTACATGTGCAATAAGTGTAACCAGTCAAGAAATCTTTGAGTTATGCATTTCAATGTCTAGCATGCAGCACGTTGGTAATTTTGGTTGAAACAAAATAATCAATCTTAATACCCCCGCTGCAGAGGTTGACTTCGTTGGGGGTAAGTATATTTTGCCGCTCATAAAGAAACAGTGAAGCACAGGAAAGCACTCATGTCTTGTCTTGACAAGGCTGGACCCACTATTTCCTTGTTCTGTATACTCATACGAATGAAAAGAAGCTTCTCACTTGGCCTCGAGTGCATTGAATTCCCATCCAACAAACCTCAACATGAGAGCTGTCCCATCCGTACCTTATGGGATGAGATTACAAGATCCTCCTACCCTTGACAGCCAGCGACTATTTAAACCCCCATCTTTCGGATTGGGAGACATATCGCATCTATATCTGCTAACAATTTTTATTAATGTTCCTTTGATCACAGAACGCAAATATTTGCCGCGGCAACTAATTATGCCAGACAACCAGAATTCTGCTCCATAACTCGGGATCACAATCTTGAGGCGCTCACACAAATAGATGCAGAAGCCTCGCTTCTCGATCTGCAGTTCGCGTTCCTTCCTTCTCCCATAGTCAAATACTGCATCGTCGCAGTGGGGGGTTCTGCAGGCCAACAATCTGTCTTTCAGCTACACTTACGATTACCAGAATCATTGAAAGCCTCTAGATACATTCACCCATCGGATCCTGGAACACGGCAGAATTGCCACGAAGCTTTCAGCCGCCAGAAGCGAGGCTGGGGAGAACGTCACCCTGGCGATTTATGGGAAGAAAGATTTTGCGGAAGCGTTGGGTATCTGCTGTAGAAGGGTACGGCGGTCAAAAGGAATACTTTGAGGGTACCTGGAGGTGGCGAGGGTTAGAGGGGATAGCACGGAAGTTTTACGCGGAAAGAGTTCGGGGCTCAGAGTTAAGAGAGTATGTATTTCTATACCTAGTTTTATAAGTACTTAGGTACACAAAGTACAATGGACATGATTTAAAAGTGCCCAGTCCCGTTCTGCTTCCAGTCCCTTCTCAGAGGGATGAGCGGTGCTTCCCGACAAGTGCTAATTTATTCCGATCCACAGGGTGGGTTTGCATAGTTTCTTGACCTGTCCTGTCTGCGAACGGGCGGGGTCTGTGTATCGGCTGGAACAATTTGAAACAGCCACCGGCAGTTTACATTAATCCGAAGAGTAGTTCTTGGGGTCTGACTTCCATAAAACTTCATTTCTAGTTTTTGAAAGGCTTTGTCGTTTTTGAACGTCCCTGATAGTATCTCGATATCTATGTACGTTAGAACCCTTTGTCTCTTAGCAATCTAGCCACGCTTTAACTGGCAACAAGTTGCTACAAGGAAATAGAGTGGGTTGCTCGTCACCAGGAATTACATTTCTAGTATTCGCCTTACAATGCCAGTACAAAGGTTGGTTTAGCCATCTTGACTTTGAGTGCGGCATGCATAAGAGCCCGAGCTACATACAAGGAAAACAAATCCGCACGGACCAGGTGTGGAAAACGAAAGCGTGAACGTGAAAACCAAGAGCTTTGAGAGAATACCCACGCATCTAGACAGTGCCCCAAAGAAATAAGGAAATAGACGGAAAGAGAAATATAGACAGAATGCTTGAGTAGTACGTACGTAAGTATAGAAGCATTATGTATGTAGTATCCACCTGCAAGGAACTGCGCGTGACCACGCACAAGGTACCGCCCACTATCTAAGCTGTTCTATCTGATTAATGGACCCCATAATCATCTCTTCCATCGCATAACGGAACGGAGAACTTCTAATAGTCTCTTAGCCCGCTTAACCATATCCCTGTGCCAGTACGTCTCCCTCATCGAGATATGACATAAAACGGTTAGCGAAATCCAATACCCGATCACCGACGCCACCGTTACTCCAATTTTTAGCCCTCGTCCCCATAATTCCACAGCGGGGATTTCGCCGACCAAGATCACCAACGCGGGCAACATCATATGATAAAGAACGCACAAAGGAAAGGTAGAGAATAGTATGAGAGACTCAAGCTTGCGACTGATCCCATTAAAAATAAGTACCCCGCAAATGAACAATAGTCCAAAAAGAATTCCTGTTGCTGCAAGTGAAATGTATCGCGGCCATCCCCAACTCCACAAGAAAGAGAGCGGTATGCCAAGTATCACGATATGTAATAATACTATGCCACATAATGGCGCTATCTTGGGCAATCCGTCCAACAGATGTTTGGGTTGCCCAATCCAGATGTACAGGCAGAGGAATCCGACAACTAGGTTGCTGGCGAGAAGCGACTGCCAAAGTGCCCAGTCTGGTCGTCGAGGCCAGAGCACCCAAATGAGAGCAAGAGGAACGGTTACGATAACACACAGCGTTACAATGGTCTTTTTACGACTGCCTATTAAGAGAAATCGAAGCCATGCCCGAGTTTGAATCGGCTGGCCTTCGGGTATCGCATCTGCCGCAGCGATCTGCCCTTTAAGGTGATCCATAAGTGATATTAGGAATTGGCTGCGAATAGAGAGGCGCACGATATATGCTGCCAGGAGAAGCCCAATCGTAAACGCCCAGAACAAAGCCATTCGAGGCTTTTCGTTATCCCATTCCTATATTGGCGATAAAATTAGTTCCGATACATTTATATTGGGGACGATACCTGCATACTTTTACGTTCATCCCAAAGAACGAGCTTACAAAACTCAGAGGAATAAATATGAATGCCAACTCAGTTAATTTGCCGATAGATTCTGCCTGAGAGATAGCGTTTTTACTTTCGATTATCGACATTGTGGACATCAACACTTGAAAACTGCGATCAACCCGTTCCTCTATAGTCTGGCAGTCTTTTTCAAGAATTGCATAGAGAGTTTTCAGTTCCTTTACATCTTCTTTTCTTGGGTCTGCCGGCTTGCGCTCTTCAGAGATCTCTCTGATGGTAGCTTGCTGCCTGAGCTGGGAGCGATAATCAACAAGAAGACATCGCCAATTGCCGAGCATACTTCTCCACTCCAGTAGTCTTGTTCCAAGACGGGCATCATTGGACGACGATCTATCGATGTAGTCAAGAGTCTGACTCATTTGAACGAAGATGCTTTTCCACATTTTTGATGTTGCTAGTAGGAATTTTACTCTAGTGCTGGCGAGTATCCGAGGCAATATTGGACTGCCATGTAGTTCAGAAGATTGACGTGCTCGCGCTGCAGATTCTAACAGGGACAAGAAAAATCCACGGGTGCTCGCATCAGGTGCGTGTGTATCCTGGGTGGTTGCCCCGGCTCGTACATTCCCATCAAACTGAAATCGAATTGACACTTGCGAAACATGGCTCCATTCGTGTTGGGAAGAGAATAGCGTATAATCATTGCCCCATCTGTTTATCACGCTATATTTGTCAAACAGAGCAATGACTGTGGATTTCGAGTAATACATGGTCTAATGTCAGTCTATGCTGATATGGGCGTACAAGAATGGAAAACCTAACCGCATCTCTGGTTGCATTCAAACAATGTCAGCCGTTCCTCCGCGGCACATGTCCACGCATTGTGTTCAACCTTTGTGATTGTATGATAGGGCCTGAAAACCCTGGTCTGTGGCTCCATGGTCCAGTCAGTGCCGTACCAAAAGCTGGAAACTTCAGGCAGAGGCGGTAAGCTAAGTCGTTCCCACGCAACTGGCTCAAAACCACGTTGACGAAGGCAATCGTCTCCTTCAAATAGCGCGATTTTCAGACGATCGTGCCGGCCTTTGTCATAGGCGGACGCCCTCCACCAAGTAAACGAGAGCAAACTCTGGTCTTCGGTCGTCGTTTCAGGAATAGCACCAGTATTGCGTTGGAAGCCTGGACACCCGGGCTCACATGGAAAAATCCTGTGGTCGTCATGGGGGGGCCGTTCACGTGTTTGAATGAATTCGCCGCCCGAAATGTGCTTGATAAAGACCTGTGGCGGAACCTTGAGATATCCACCAAGCAGTTTCATCATGGATGTTGAAAGATCCTCAACGAGGAACACGTATGAAATATCGGCGGAAGATTCTGCTGGCACATACTCGGAATGTATATCGGTTGTTTCGAGGAATTCTATCAAATCGTTGGTCGATTTAATGTGGTGGAACGGTAAAATGGACCCATCATCTTTCAACTTCATAACGATTATATCAACAACATCAGCGTTAGGCTCAAAATCGTCGGTAATGCATCTGGTATCGTATGGCAAGGCCTTCACTCTCTCCATGTACGATTCAGCCCTGAGACGTCCCGGGCTCAGTTCGGGACCAAATTCAGGGAGTGTTGGTTCACTCGGTGTGGGAATCGTGAGTTGGTTGGTTTGGTTGTCGGGTGTCGGGGAAGTGGTGTCTGTGAATCTCAAGTAAGTACCTGTCTCCCATTCTTGTGGTTGGTGAATTACTATCGGAGTCGTCAGTGCGATCACCTTTATCATCCGACGACGAAGGCACAATATCTCCTTTCTCCAAATCTTGCGACATATCGTTGTTTATGATGGATCTGGAAGGAGATTGAAGAATAAGCGGGGGATGACGAGGTTTTAAATTTCTTCTGGCTAGAAATATGGTGTCCAGCTCATGCAGGTCGGTGGGAAACTGGCGAACGGGAAAGCACCAAGTTCATGCAGGTGTTGGTGGCAGTTTTGTGACACGCAGCCTTGCCAAATCATAAAACTGGGATGGAATCGAATTCACAAGTTACGAAGTGAACCTGGAAAGTCTGGTATACGAGAGTAGAAAAAACTCCGATCCCAAATACATCCTCAACCAACCACTCCCTTTTTAGTCTGCCAGGGGCTTTTGTATTGTGGGGTTTTTTGTGCTTTTCTGTTTTTTCTCCAATCTCGCTAACACACAAGAGATGAAACTGCATCACGTGCCATCATCTCCCGGCCCGCATCCGAATACTTGGACTATTACTTTTAAACCTCTCACTCCTCGGCAAGTGCAAGTAACTCCTTCTCAAGGTCCTCTTCAAATCACTTCTGAATTCCTCCCGTGTCTGGACCGGATCCTTACTGTCCTCAGCCTCAGATGCCGGTGCTGACTCAGAGTTGGAACTTGATTCGGCCATCTCTAAACCCTAAGAACCCGCCGCTTTTGCACTTGCTTCAGATCCAACCTTACCTCTTCATGAAGGAAAGAGCTTGATTAAACAGCTTTAAGGAGCTCTTCAAAGTCTAGCTGAAGCTCTAGCAACACGCTTTCTAGCTGTGGTAATCTTCGGAAAGCCTCTTAAAGTAGGCGCCGAAGATCCTGCGACGAACCAGAATGCGAACGGAACCCGAGCCACTACCGGCGTCGGAACCATTGCTAGAGCAGTCGACTGCTCACCGGCCTGGTTGCCCTCACTGCCTCCAGAAGAAGACAAGGGGTGCCGAATCTGTCACCTCTTCCGTGGGACCAGGATTCAGAGCTGGGGCGAGAGGTGCCACAAAGGACTGAGATGGCGTACAATGCCCGATATCCATCGTCTCAGAAGAGACGAGAGCCGTGTTTTCAACCAACGTATGTGCACCTTGAGGTACTGGAAGCCCACCGAAGTAGTGGACATGCCACCTATGCTAGTTCTCAAGCTATCGCAGAATAAATTAGCATGAGCTCGAACAATTATAGAGAGGAAGCATCCTCGCGATTTTGGCCGGTATGTGCGAGAACTATGATAGCCAGACAAAACACAACCACAACGCATACCTGCTTCCCGGTGCCTTTCTAGTCCCCAGGTGATAGTATGTCATACGGATTAGATACGTCGTTGCGTGGGCTAGGTGATTGCGGCTATAGGGCCTAGCAATATCAAGGACGCTAGAATCTGTGGTCCTCTAGTGTAGTGATTGCTCTACATAGATGTGTTAATTGATACCTTCCCTTGATACCCAAGCATACCCACCATCCTCTCAACTTGGATAAGCTTGAGGGGCAGTTTGAAGACGGAAGGGGTGTGCTGGAATAGAGACCTCAGAATTTGTGCAGGGTTTGACGGTTCAGGTTGGGTGCTTGGGCACAAGTTAATAGCAAATTTTATGGCTAGGGGGAATTGTCGTGGTCAATTTTACGACTCGAGGTGCTTGAAAATGGAGCTTTTCTTCAAGGTGGTTGTGGTAGTCTTTAGTAGCGCAACTAGGGTTCAGGGCGAGTGACGCTAAGAGGCTGGGCATAAGCTCCTGTTTCAGTAATTAGGGAGCAGTAGCGCACGAAAGATCTCTATTGTGCTGGGAACTTTGGTCTGGGTAAATAGGACCGGCTATCTGTTGAGATTGGCGAGCACTGAGCCACTGGACGTTCGCGTGAGGGACCAGTTATTCGGGTACGTCCCGACACTTTGGCCTCACCTACGCAGCAGATTAATCTGGGAGTCGTGGTTGGAGTAGGAAGAGGTATGGCACTCGTCTCTTCCCTGGCGCCAGATAGTGAGTGACACACCGTGTACGTTGTCAAGCCTACCAGCTCCTGAGATTCCAGCATGGGGGGTTGCGCCCCGATAGACATTCCAATAACCACCCTTCAAATCGCGACTGTCAATCATCTCTCGGCGAATTTACAATCTACACATATAATCTCCACCCCGTCGCAAATATGAACGGTTCCTATCGCAAACCCTTCATCAACACTTTCAACATGGATAACCCCACCCATCTCGCATTTTTTCGCACCACAAAGGACATCAAATTCCACCTCCAACACGCTCTCTCGTTCACAAGATACAAGAGCTACGCTAAATACACGAGATCTGCAAAATACCCGCCTGAGCTCCAAGCCGAGGATGCTGATGGCCCGTCGTTCGAGTGGTACTTGCTCGAAATGATGTCCAGATTTCCGATTGCGAGCCAGATCTGTCGGTATCTAACGCATAGGGATGTGATGAATCTTGCTGCGTGCTCGCCTGCTATGAGCGCGATCATGTGGTCCGAAGTCAACTGGGTACAGAAGATGCCTAGAAATCCGTCGGGGTTGTACTTGGACTTTACACAACTCGAGAAGGTTTTCAGCAAGATCAACCCGCTACTCGAGAGGATCCAAGAACATCGTTCGGAGCAAGTTTGGGCGAAAGAGAGACTTAAGAGTTGCTTCTATACCGACGATGATGATCTCAAGTATTTGAAGCAGTTGGATATACAGCGGATTAACAATTATGTCGAGGTTTTGAAGCTCGAGAAGTGTTCGGGAGCGTTTGGTCTTCAGTTCCCGCCTCCACCGGATCTTGATGTGGGGATGAGATTAGAAGGACGAACCCAGGCCCGGCTCGCAGTTCCACAGAGAGCTTCAAGTGTGCCCGGTAGAAATAAACCTGACATTTCCACGGTTCTCGACTTCGAGTTCACAGATGAAGAGAAGGCCAACAAGTCTAGGAGGATGGAACTCAAGTACGAGATTGACCTTCTGAGACTCAAGTCGCTGAAAAACGAGCTGGACGATGCATCGACAACCAAGGCGGATATGTATCTCATCGAAGGACCAAGAGTCGGATCGAGACGTCCTCCTCCAGGTGGTCGGTTCCCGTGTAATTGCACCGATCCCGTTCTTCACCGATGCCTTCACCCAGGCCTCAGATTCGGCGGCGGAATCAGCCATACGGAGGAACTCTGGTATCGACAGTCTTGGGAGCCGAGGTTTCTTCGGAACCAGCGCCCGGTCCAACTGGCAACGAATGTTAAGGAGCTGGAATACCTCCTCTGGCAAGCAGAGCACGGGGGGTGGGATGAGGAATTGCAACACAGAGTTGCTTGCATAATCAACTCCAGAATTATCTCGCCTCGTTTCCCAAGATCTGAAGCTGATAGCACGATTCGATACTATTGGCAGTCTCTTGAGACTTATTCCATTGAATGTGCCTATTGCCATTCCAATCACGACAGGCTCATCGAAAAAGCAGAGAAAAGTCGTGCCCAAGCACTGAGGAACTGGCGTAGCCAACAAGCCTTGCTTGACGAAAGGGAATGGCGTGAGACTATCGTTTACATGATCGAACGACGGCAAGGAACGATTGAGTGCTGGGGATGCAACCAGGTTTTTTGTAAGGTACGTTTAGATTTTTACTTCCTCACTGTCAATCGTTGTGGACATTGCTGATTGTCGGCATAGAGTTGCATAATCACCGTCTTCGTCGTCCACAAATCCGTTCCCGGAGGAGAAAATATCTTCCGCCCCCTCCACCCTCCTCACCACTGGTGGTCTGTCCCGCTGAATCGCCGGATCACGGGTGGCTGGGCCACCCACACCCTCGTCTGCGCCGACTGCTTCCTTGCCTTTTTCACAGACCGCCCCGTCCCCACCGACCTCGTCAAGCAGGTCATCTTCCGCAAACCTAACCACGTCGGCGAGAAGCCGAAGGAAATGAAGGTCCACGAGATCGGCTGCTCGTGGGCCATGTGCTGGGGCCGGGCCCCGTTCCTTAAGACCTCCGAGGCGGAGGTGCACATCCTGCTGGGCAGGGTCCCCGCCCCATACCCCGGCAAGAAAGCAGTTCTCGCGGGAGTCTGCGAGAACTGGGAGGTGTATGGGGCGGGGGACCTGACGGTCGCCATGTGGCGGGGGAGCAAGGGGCGGTAGCGGGGGGCGGGGGTGTACTAGTAGCCAATGAATGATTTTGCGTGCATATTACGGTCTTTGTTTTTGACGGGAGCACGAGTAACGTGCCGCTAAAGAGGCTGTGTTCCAATCGGCTGCCGTCACACGGAGTTAGATGCATGCATCCTTCGTGCTCTGAGCCGCTTGCTTCACAGCGTAACGATGGTGTGCACAGACAGATGCAGGTCCGTGCGACCGTCCGGAATGACGGATTCTATTAAGGTTGTGCTCCGAACGACGGCTTTGGTTAGCGGTGGATGTGATTACCTCTATGTCTCCGCATCTGGCCGTCACTTCTCACTGCCCACGCTACAGCACCTCCACAGCAATAGTAGTGGAGATACCAACTCATCAATCCCCTTGTTGCCAGTCTGTATTGTTACTATCTTGATTTGCAGGGAAAAACTTTTATGGCGCCCGCTGGATGTTTAACCTTTTGCGTGGTGCGGAACAGAATTTATTCCATGATGGGTGGAGCACGCGTACGGTGCTGTAATAATTGCTCATTATTCTGACCGACGGATGGCTGTATTAGGATGTATGGCAAGAGTATCAATTGACCTAACTGGTGAGAGAATAGCTCTAGCGAAGGGCGATGTTAAAGATATTTCTGGTGCAGAAAGCGTAAAATCAAGCCTATGGAGAATCCTAATGATCACTGATGAATTATTTACCATTGATATCGTAGAATCTAGTGCTAGTTAATATTGTAGGAACTAAGGTACAAAGCCCCCTAAACCAGAAATACCCAGATACCACGCTCAAACGATTATTATACATTTACACGAACCCATCAATCCTTCAAAACTCCACCCAGTGCATCCCATCATTCTCTGTTCCTCCGAATCGACTAATCCAGCACCGCATATTACAACGCTCCCGGCGGATTCCATGCTTCCTTTCAACATGTTGGAAGCAGGAACGCATGTTCCTGTTCAAGGTTTTGGTAGGACCTACCAGTGTCAGACAAATCAATTCCGGACACATTGAAACACTTACAGAAGTTGCAACACCAATACTTTTCACATTCCAGGGCTTTCCGTCCCGTACTTGGGTATTAACTCTTGGTCATTCACACTTCAAAACTGCGCTCGATGTTGTTCGTTCCAGGGATTTCCTCCCCATACAGGTACTTGAACATAATATTGTGTTTTCCCCTTCAAAGTTGGTCACTGTGTTTGTTCCACAGTTTCCCTCCCCAGACCAGACCTTCTTCTTCCCCATACAGGTACTTGAACATAATGTTGTGTTTGCCCCCTTCAAAACTGGTCACTATGCTGTTCGTTCCACGGCTTCCCTCCCCAGACCAGACCATCTCCCTCCCCATACAGGTACTTGAACATAATGTTGTGCTTTCCCTTCAAACCTGGTCACTATGTTGTTCGTTCCATAGTTTCCCTCCCTAGACCAGCCCACCTACCGCCCAATAGAAACACCAAACACCGGCAAGATTTCCGATCCCAGCCCTCGATACCCAACAAATCTATGCACCCTTACTCACCACCCCGACCCAGCCGCCAATGCAACCCACGCACAACAACACCAACATCCCTCTCCCTCCTCAACCCCTCAATAACCTCCCCCATCTCCTCAACCTCCCGAAGCAACACCGCCCCAACCCCCCTCAACTCTTCATTCTCCCCCGCCAACCTCCCCCGCTGCTCCACCAACCGCCCCACCCGATCACGCAGCATGAGCACCTCCGCCTCCACCGGCGCACGGTCAAGGACATGCTCCACCTCCTGCAGCCGCATCAGGTGCTCGAGCCGCCCCCGGTGCTGCCGCAGCACACGGTTCTCATCAAGGACCTGCCTGTGCAGCGGGTTAGGCGGGAAGTCGCTACCGTCCGCGGGGCCGTCGTGGAAAGCCCCACCTGGGGTGGGCCGGAGCTCGCCGCAAAGGCCGTCGACGGTCTGTTGGAGACGGTCCCGCTCGAGCGTGAGTTTTTGGATGCGATCTACGTTGACGGCGAGTTGGGAGTGGAGGCGGGTTAGCGCGGGGTGTTTGGGTTCTTGTAGTTGCTGCGTGAGGTCTTGGATACGGGTGTTGTTGGTGGCGGCGGTTTGTTCGAGGTGGAGGAGGCGGTTGCGGAGGTGGTGGAGGTGGTGGATGGAGGTGGCGGAGGGGGCGTGGGAGAGGAGGGTGGTTATGATGTCGTGGGCGGAGGGTGGAGAGTCGCCTGGTAGTTCGGCTGCGGTTGTGTTTTGAGGTTTGGCCGGTGTGGGGTGGGGTTCTAAGGGTATGGGGGTGTGGTGCTGGTAGTGGCTGGCGTTATCTGCAGACTCGGATACAGACTCGATGTATGGTTGGAAGTCGCCGTGTTCGGCTGTGGGTGGTGTGGGTGGTTGGAAGCGGATGTGTTGGGGCTCAGGTTCTATATATGGTTGGAAATGGCCATGCTCAGATGCGCTGCGGTTCCCAGATGCGCTGGTGAACATTGTTGAACGGTCTCGGCGTGGGAAGAACGTTGGTATTTGTGTGTTGACTGTTGTTTTCCAGGGAACCAAAGCGCCGAGGAACCGGTTTCCGCCGTCTCTAAACTTGATGTTGGTTATTTGGATGTGAGCTTGCAACAGTCTGTCGGGCTAGGTTTGCAGCGGGCTTGAGGATGATATCGATGAAGGAGGATATGGATTCTGGGTTTTCTGTGCGATGCTGAACAATACGGGAGATGGAGAGAGATGCTCCAATCGTGAGTATATAAAGCATCTGGATTCTGTTAATAGAATGGTCCCCGAAACCCATACAATATCTTTGACCCTGATGAGCCGGGGTTTTGAGATAGGATGGGTCTAGTTGAATGTGCGTCATAGAATCCAGAGCTCTCTAAATTCCATACTTCTATAGTCTGTTTCTCTGGGACATGCTGTCAAAATCTTGAGGGATGCACAGACTCTTCCTGCGGGCGACAAATTCCTTCTATGAATTCGACCAATGTTTGTGGTAGCCTTTTGTTCCCACGATTGAGTTCTCATCTCGTGTTTCTGCAGACCCTATAGCTTCTATTCGACGACGCGTCGTTGAAGGATATTCTCCGTCGAAATCACGTGTGAAGTCACTCGGCCTAATAAACCTGACCCCACAATTCTCGTGCGACCACCTGATTTTCTGTCCAAAGGAGTTTTATGAGAGAAAACATGGAAATGAGGGCCCGCACTTGTACACAAAAAAGAGCTGGTAGGTATTCGCAATCCAGAAGAAATTTTCTCATGCCCAGATTCCACCCTGGATATTTTACCTAATTGGTCAGGCTGGGCACGAGAAACCCAAGAAATGCCCATGAACTGACACCACACGCGACATTATTGGGCCACCTAGTGCACCGCTTCCTTAAGTTCTAATATAATGTCCTGTCATCAACCCTTTTGGAGAGTAACTTAGCCCTAAACCCTACCATTGCCTACAACTCAGCTACCGGACGTCGCTTATTAGCCATTCCAAAAAGGATGAAAAATCGAGAAAATTCAAGATACCAAGCATCGCCATATATCTAGCTCCTTATGACAGCAGCACTTGTAGTAGCATGTTACTCTTGTTCAAACTTATATCCCTCTAGTACTGGGTTTTCATCACCAAACAAAGGCCGCAATATGCTAGCAGTGGAAATAGTTCATTGACTACTTAATACTACGTCAGATCTAATCTAATCTCGTCCCGTGTGTAACATTACACATTGCTGGTCTTAACAGGTTAGCGGATGGCATGAGGAGGAAAGCGGAGAAAGCAAGGGGAAAAGACCTTTGATAGACGCAACACTCTCTGGAATCGTCGTCAGTGAGGAAGTTGTGGCGCGAAAGGCGCTGCGCGACAGACAGGCGGCAGGGAAAGCAGTAATGGAGAATGCTCTTCTACAGGCTCTAAAGGCCAGAGGGTTGTATGTAATTCGAAATGGCGAGAATCGCGGGGCAAGCCAAAAAGCGATTGGAATTTTTCTTAGGGCTACTATTGTAGTTGCTGTGGTTTCTGTAGTGTTGCACGTGAGACGAGTTGGCTTGAGACCCTACCTCGGGACTAGGACCCGAGAGTGGGAAGATGGAGACGGGACAACTCGAGTTCCTCCGTCGGTCTCATCGAGAATGATCCAGGTCTGTGAGTGATGGTTCATGAAAGTAGCCAGCGGATAAAGTTATGAACTTTGCATGGTCATGGCTAACACCGTTTGTGAGTACAAGAAGCAAACTCTTAGTTTAGCTGGCTAAGCATGGTGTAAGAAAATATCATGTAATCAAGATACGGGTTCAAAACTTGCAGTGCTCAATAGGTGGTACAAACACCAAATCCAAAGGTTGAAACCTGAGGTTATCCTTTTTTCTCTTCATTTACCTACCATGGGCTCGGTTCATTTGCCAGACATTTGCTTTCACCTCACTGTACAACATCTCAGCGTTTCACTACTAGCCGCTCCTCTGATTAATCTAGTTCTTCAAGTTGAATGTTTATCACATATGGTATATAATAGATCATTAAGAGAAATGAGATCTGAGATAGAGATGACGTAGAGGACGATGCGTAGGGTTGCATGATTGGTTTGCTTCGCGGTGTTTGCTTAACGAGGTATCTAATGCTTCGTTTACTTCCGTTCTGTATTTCTTTTTTTTTTCACTGTAGAAAGACTAACCCTGAATGTTTTTGTTAGTTCGGGCCGGCTGTTAGTCTCGGAGTGTGGTAGTCGGCTGTTACGGGGCTTTTAGGTCAGGTAGCAGAGTTAGTGGTCAACGAGGTCCCTCCTTGAAGCGGGCTCCCTTAGCGCACTTATAGCTTCTGCCCACGATCCAAACTCGTGTCGTTCACCTATGCTAGTGATGGTGAGAACCCTCGGGACCTCGGGAATTCTTCTCCCCGGATAGGCCTCATATTGCGCTAGACGTGTACTTAACCACAACTATGAGGGCCATATTATGTCACTCATGGTATTATTTCACAGGTTAACCTAGCCGGAGCTTGTCCATAGATGGCTAGGAATGATGCTCGCTGCCAAACAATCAGCCCTGTTTGGGTCTAGTGGTGGATATGGGAAATCCGGAGATGGTCCAATATCCACCACTTGCCCAACGGCGGATCCATGACTGGCTCACCGTCCTCTGTTCACCCCTACCCAAGAAAAAAGAAAGATTTGTGAATATGGCAAAGAAAAAAGTGAGTGACCCCGACGTGATTTGAACACGCAACCTTCTGGTCTGGAATCAGATGCGCTACCCTTGCGCCACGGAGTCTCGTATAAAGCTTGTGCCCTTGTGTCCTACATCAGCTATGCAGCTGCATTAGTCACAGTTCAAGTTAAGACTTGTCGTGCACAGTTTCTTCTTTGTAACCATCTTTTATCCTCCGGACGTCCAGTATCAAAATAATGCCACACTCAGTTTCTTCTGTTATCGAGAATTCACCCCCGCGATGCGTGGGTCTAAATACAACTTCATTCCTTCCTCTATTGCTAGAACTTACTGTTTTCCGCAAAAACATTATATAATGACTACCCTTCTTCATGAATTCACAGAGATTGAAATGTCTGATCGTATGGAGTCGAAGGGACGTTCCAAAGGAGACGACTCAGAGCGAGACGTCTACCTCCACCGGTTGAGATACCGAGAGCGCCTACATCCAATATAATGTTCGCGCACATGCCCATACAGAACCAAAAACCGAGAGCTCTCCAATATATTTTCTCGAGAGAATTGGGGTGAACGATATCCGAGGGCTTGCCATGTGTGGTCGGTGTTTCAATATACACAAGGGAACACGCGTATGGAAACCACACGGTACCCCGAAAAATAAGTTTCTACTACTTCTGCTGGCTCTCTCAAAGTTGGCCCGAACTCGCCTCCGGCTCCTTCGGGCGTGTTGCTCGCAAGCTCGCCATATTTGGCTGTAAACCGAAGGCTGTCTCCTGCGGCCGGGTAAAATTTCGTGACTATGCCCTCGTGTGTTATATAGTAGGGATATTGAACTCCGGTTTCAAGTCGGCGACATGAGCTAGGCTTTTCTCATGTCTGTCCGTTGAGCGCGTTTCGCTTAGCAGAACTATGTCTCACAATATTACAATCTCGTAATAAATTATCGTATTCTAGAAATATTCTAAGAAACAACTGTCGATCAATGCCAGCCCAATAATATCTACCCGGTCGGTAGACCGTTCTTTCCTCCGCACTAACCTCCGACGGTGGCGGGAAAAGCATGTCTACCCAACATTTTCGGTGGAAACTACTGCTCTAGATGGTAGCTGTCAGAAGTCCCCCCCTGGTCCGTATTTCGGGGGGGTTGCTTTCCATCCGGGATCCTCTTTGAGCGAAAAGCAAGAATGATGACAGCGAAATTTTTTGAAGGGTCCAATCGAGAACCCCCTGCATTGTGAATATACATCGGGTGTAAGAATTTGCATCTTATCTATGCCCTCAGCAGCCTTCGTTGCTCCACTATCAACTTTCTAATCTCCATATGGTCCCGTCGAGGCCGGTGGAGCACGAGACGTAGTTTAAGACCCAAACCCGGCGCCGGACATAGTCACTCACTCACTTCACCCTCGCATATGGTTGGGGACGCCTATATCCGGAGTGTTTTAAGCTTCATTTTCTAGCTCTAATAACTGCACCACAAAAAAGTTTTTTTAATTTTTTTCTCTATAGATTGCTTCATTGCTGTCTTCTCTACAACTCTATAGAGAGCTTTTATTTTTCCAGGCATTGGTGGTGGAGCTATTGGATTTTGAAAAGTTGGGTTTTGTGTGGGAGCCAGACCAAATGTCCGCCCTATTAATTACCTTATATGGTAATAAAGTGCCAATAATAGCACTTTATTACCTAAAATGGAAATGCTAAGGTCCTATTGTGGTTTCTTGGCAGTTAAAACTAATATCTTGGCACCTGATGGCTGAGTTATCCTTATTTTTGGGGTTAATTATTACCATTTTAGGTAATATTTGGGCACCAAACCAAATGTCCACAATACTCCGACTCTAGGTGTCCCCAACCATACTTCCTTTCTCCCCTTTCTTTGGGTGCATGAGATCTGATGTTCCTGCATATCCATCCGTCCGGTTATGACGCGCCTTTCCGAATTCGGGAACTGGGTGGTATGAAGCCATATTCCTCGTATAGAACAGGAATGGATGGATGTGGTGATCTTTAGTTAAGAGGGATGGACGATCAAATCAGTCCCCATGAAGTTGTAGGACGGAACCTGCAGAGTTTCATTCGGTTATGACATTACATGCAGACGGCGTACTTGTGATAGATGAGCACCCATGACGCTTCCGAAAGCAGTATCTCCGCTCCGATGATGGGGTGGGGTGATAAAGCTGCACGCTACCAAGTGAAACAAAGCTTCTAGAATTCATAGTATACCATTGCTAACACCAATACTAAAAATTTCCGCAAGCCCGCAACCGAATAAACCACTCAGACGGATCGTCAGTCAAAGTACACCAACCTATCGCTACTATCAGATGGTCGTCTCATCCCAACCATCTCGCCAACTGTTCCCCGCACCTCATCCACTAACCTCTACTCCTCCTAGACGTGGTGCAGCTAGACTGTATGTATGTACAAAGACCATACGAATAATACGTAATAGAGTACCTATCGGTCATCTATGCACATACTCTAGATCCTTGATCCAGATCATTCATGTACCCCGTGCGGTTCGTTATACCGTTATCTCTCTTCACTGGGTCATGTTGTTTCTCTTCATCGAAAAGGGGAGAGGTACAATAGGGTTAGGGTACTATATCCTCCTCTCTCATCATTAGACCACCACACGCACAAACACTTTCTGGAAGCAAAACCGCCCACATGCCAGATACAACCTGCCACAGGAGGACGTTCCAGGGATCGAAGTATTCGGGAAATCAGAGGGGTTTCTAGCCTCGGTACCAGGGCCCCCGGCCCCAACTAAAAAATCATGATCAGCCCCGCACTGGAGATTTACAATCAGTAACTGCTCCTCTCCGTGCACATAAGATTTGTTCTTGCTCGATAAGGAGGAAATTGAGAAAATCCCTCCACGACAGGGAAGGAAAACGATGACAAACCTTGTGCCTTGTGTAGTCTCGCGTACAACACACCCTTTGAGCTTTGACCCTTGAGCCTGTTCGGGCATGTCTCGAATGATGGCTAGCTCGCCCACTATCACGGCAATTAATTCTCCGTCTACACACTTTATCTTTTCCCTCCGAGCTAACGCTGAGGAGTCTAGATCCGCACAGCCAAATCGAATCGTAAGTTAGCCAGTCAAAAAGTTTCAATGCCGATCCACAGCCACTACACCGTTAGTAATCACTGAGGTCCACCTGGACAACATACCTGGCCTCGTACTCTGGCCCTTTGATCTCACGTGATTTTATACTAACCGAAATGGTGAGTCTGACCCAATTTGAGATCATGAAAAAAGTGAGGTGAAAGGGCCTGGAGACTTCACTCCACCAAATTTTCAAATTACCTCTAGAGAGCTGAGCTTTGGGGGGGATTAGGTAACATCTACCTGAGTCAATGCCGAGTTTTTTTAACAAAAATCCAGCACATTCAGAGTCACTGCAGCCTTAACCTGAAGCTGATCCAGATCGCAGCCGGCTTGATCCGGTCACTCTCATTCACTTTACGGCACAAATTTTGCATGACTTACCTAGTGCCCCGTATAGACTCTGTTTCCTTCGCCCTGAACTCTTCTTTCTGTGGAAACCCAGCTCAAACCCATGATGTTGAAATTTCCACCGGGTTGACCTGTGTGAAGCGATGTCTCCAGGCTCTCACAACTCCTTAGCCTTTGTAACACTATTCCCTTTTTGTCACTTCCATTTTCATCTTAGTGCACACGTACTCTACAAAAATTGAGAGCCTGATTCGAGACCACAACATACCTGCGTACTATACCGCGCTAGGAGACCGTCCGTTTTCGCACTGGTTTCTGGCTGGTCAATGCTGCTATTAGAATCTAGATCATGTTCTCGGGCCGATCGACAAGGTAAGAATCGCGGCCTCGTTCCGATACGTAGGTACACAAAGTATGTAACAACGTAGACGAAGAGATTCCAATAATGCGGTCTTCTATCCGTATGCACCCATGCAAATTTACCTTGTGGTACACACCTGTATATAGCTATATATAGCATGGGACCATAAGACTGGATCTGACTAACTTAAACTCTTTCTGCATATGTTCGATGCACAAATCTACCAAGTAGATAAGTGCCACACATCAAACTTTTAGCTTCTCAGTGCGGTTGCTGGAGGCGAAAGAGCAGCTACTTTTCATAGGTAGAGGTATGTAGTAAGGATGTATTCCAACTGCATATTGATCTCTACAACATACGCGTAATGTAATAATTGGTGTTATGATAGTTCTAAAGTGGGACCGCCAAACCTACAGACACAAGATGGCACTGCAAGTCAAAGCTTGACACCACAAATCATGAAGTGCTGGTATACTGGTATCCTAGGATCATCATAGTCACTTCGGACGTCCGTCCATCCATCTGTCCCTGCTTCATTGCTGATACCAATACCCAACCAATTGAGCCATTTGATAATACTCCGGGCTAGGCCGAAATATTCACCGAAAAAGGCGCTGACGTCCTTGCACGTAAAACTTTTACTGTAGGCCGCCAGAGAAGAAACCAGGTAAACAATAACTCTGCTGCATGAGCGAATACTCCAATATCTTCCGGCAGTTCGTTGGCCACGTTTTGCGTCGGTTACGTGCAAGCAAGACAAGCCGTGAGATATCTCGTACTTGTGTGAGGTTCTTTGGCGGCGGCTATCTAGGTCCATATATACGTGTGGTATAACAGTCAACCCAAATCCTGCCGGGCGGATTGAAAGAGATATCTATGTCTAATCTGTTATTAATAAGAAAAATACAGAACACAAGCGAGATTGGAAGTGTACTTACCTACCGAGTCTTTCGAGGTCAAAGATGGTGGGGCGGGTATGTAGGCAGTATCTACTTCGCCGAAGGTGCATAACTAGTAACGCACACTTAGAGATAGAATGCCTTCGGGCGACAAGGGAGTTCCGACGGAAGGTGCCTCTGGTCTAGTGCAAAGATAGCTTAATCTCAGTCTTTCGCCTTCCATGAAAACATCCTAGAGTATTTAAAGGCTCTAGCAAAAACAACTTCTTGTTTAGGTGATATCTGCATCATTTGAGATAATCGCCGTTGAATGAACGAACGTTGGGCGCGCCAATCATGTTGCACCAAGGTTACCAGGGGTTGGTAATGTACCCGTCCTAAATTCAGAGCTTGACGAGCTGTTAGTAAATATTACAGTAATCATCCCGGGTTGTGTTCGGACGAAATATATCCAAAAATGGGTAGCAGGTCCCGTAAAATGGTGCAATCGCCATGGTTCATAACCTCCAATAGAAATCCGACATCCATTCAGTATCAATAACGCTTCGATCGTGTCCAAAGAAGCGGAGAAATATTAGCACCACCTAGGAACCCTTTTGGTAATTTTGCTCCGCTCTGTATTGTGGAAGCTCCTGATCGATAGAAAGGCGGTGCCAGTAACCTGATCTGTGTTTCACGGCGCCCCCGGATTATGTCCTCTCGGTGGCACCGGGTGAAGACCGAGAGTTCACATGCTTCCTCGGGCTCACTGTGCTGCAACGTGAAGCAACACAGACCCGGCCCCGCTTTCGCGGCTAAGGAATTTTCCAAATGAACAGGGAGCCACAGACTCTATGATTTTGAAGAGGAGGAGACATAAGAAAATGAAACACCCAGGGTTGCACTGGTGTCGTGCTGTTGATTCCGCTTTCCGGCATTCGAGGGAATATCGAGGATTCAAGGAAAATACTAAGAACTCCTTGAGAGGGGCCAATTAGAAGTGAACTATTGTGAAGCCAGAGTACCCGCTATTTGAGATATCGATCAGAAATTCGTGGGCGTGCAGCTGTATGTGCAGCATACAGGATGCATCGTTCTACGGCAGGCTGGTCAGGATCCGGATGAAGTGGTGACAAGACGAGAGTACAAGATGTAGTTGATGGAATAAATTCTAGGCGTGGGGGGCTCTGTACTGCAGTAGCAGCACACATCTGTTAATTGCTTTTTATGGCGCTGAGGTATTCGTCTTATCATATGGGGTCCCAAGGCACCTAAACCGACGACATCAACATCAAATCGAGCGGGTGATGATGGCAATGGCAATTTCTTTTCGGTGGTGCTGCCGGTGTTCATTTTGGTATATCCTCACCCGCCTACCCCACCCACGATCAATCGATCAATCAACAGACTTTCGAAGCACACGCATTGTTTGGAATTATAATAGGAGTTTCTTTTTTCCCAGTTCTAAATAATTCAACTCAACAAGCAGAAACATTCAGTCAAATCATTCCCGTCTTTGCTATCCATATTTCACGAAGTGTGTTTTTCTTTGTAACCTCGCCGAACATCATCCTGCAGCCAGGCAGCCGGCGTTGACAAGCTCCTTTCCCAACCGATCTGTCAGCTCGTGTCCGATACCGTAGGTAGCCATTAGAGCCTCGACTCGACCAGAAGTCCGAGAGGGTGGCAATCCCTATTATCTCTCACTTTCGTGAGATTTTCTAGTAGTGCTGCAAGTTGTTTCCCTCAACAAGTCCCCACAACTTCCCCGCGAACCGCCAAAATACACAGTTTCAGCCATTTTCAACCGGGCCCGATTGCTCTGCCCATAAGCGCGGCATTCGCGAGCAGTAGCGGGTTTGGTGATTTGCCATTATTATCGCCGCATTCACACCAAGTCCACAGGGTCTATCGAGGCGCCTTGCTGAATGGGTGCTCGCTCCCATCCCCGGCCGACGGCGCAAGTAGCAACAGCACACACAGCGCCTCCACTTCGTTTACTTTCCCGCTCACAACAATGAACTCAAAATCAGCATCACCTTCGTCTACGAGCACACCAGGAGCGCCCAAACGTCGAAGAAAGACCCAGACCGACGATGTCTCGATTTCCCGACCGAATCCACTCGACTCACCGCCAGCACGAAATGCCTCTCCAATTGCAGCCAACGGAGGAACTGGTGGAGGAATGACTGGAGGAACTGGAACGGGAGTAGGAACAGGAGCAGGAACTGGCGGTGGTGCTACTTCATCTTTCCGGAATGTCTCAGCGTGTAACCGATGTCGGCTGCGAAAGAATCGATGCGATCAACGGTTGCCAGCCTGTCAGAGCTGCGAAAAGGCGGTACGTAGATTGGCACAAGCCCTTTTTTTTCGCTCTCGATTTACCCCACGCCGTATGGCTACTGCCTGCGGCTCCTGTTTATCAATTGGATGCTGAACTCTTCTCAAGGGCGTGCGATGTGTAGGTGTGTATTCCTTGCGTCTCTGCTTCCCCGCGCTTCATCGGTGTTTTGGCTTTTGGCGGGGAAGAGGCTCTTTCTTACCGCCACATCGGTTGGAGATCGCGATTGACATGGTGCGTGCACAGGCTACGACCCGATAACAAAGAGAGAGATCCCGAGGAGGTGAGCATCGCCCGAGCCTGGCTTGCTAGTGCTTTAGAGATGAGATATTCCGATCGGTTGCATCGGGGTGTTTCCTGCCATCTCTGCCGACTGGCTGCCGACTGGCTGTCGAAGGCTAGGTGCTGACTTGGGTCCAGCTACGTACATTATCTCGAAACGCGAGTTGCTTACCTTGAATCACTTCTTACCAATAACAACATTGCTTTCTCGCCAGCAGAGGACTTTCCCGACCTACCACCCATCCAAACTAACTCCTCGGCGCTGTCCGCTCCGTCGACCGCTACCGCTCTCTATGCTCCCCCACTACCTACCGTTACATCCCCTCCGGGCATGCCAATTGACCCCGCAATACAAGGCCAAGGGGAAGCCCGGCACCCCTCTTCCCCGAGAGTCAAACGAGAGTCATCTGAAGGTCTAGAAGGAAAGAAACTCGATAACCTTGTTTCTGATATCGGGTTGGTTTCATTTGCCGGCGCAAGCGACCCTCGCTACCTAGGTTCGGTCTCCGGGATTTCCTTTGCTCGAGTAGTCTTCGCTGCAGTCAAGAGCAGCGCGCCAAGAGCTAGCGAACAAAATGAACAGAATAGTACCGATCCCCCAAAAGGTAGGAATCGGCGAATCGGATCCACCTCTCGTGTTCGTGGCTCAAGAGGACTCGGGATGGGAGGTGGGGCTACTAAGGACGAAGAGGGCGAAGTAGACGCGGATACGCAAATGAGAGATTCTTTCTTTGGCCTTCATACGAAACCGACAATATCGCCAGCTCCATTTCCCACTCGTTCTGTGGCAGAGAGACTCGTTGGCCTTTATTTTGAACACGCCAATCCCCAAATCCCATCTCTTCATCGGGGAGAGTTTGCGGGCGTGTTGGACACTATTTATTCACCGGTTGATGGCACGCCTAATGGAGTATCGGATTACGGCGTACAAGCTACTGGCCTTGGCGGTACGGCACGAGAACGCTACCTTCTCAACATCGTTTGTGCCATTGGAGCCGGAATATTCCTGACTGTCCCTGAAGTGAATACCGGAACCGATGATGAGCATGGCCAACCGCAAGAAGGACCGCGGAAAAAGCAGAAGGTTAATTCCAAAAACCGCAAGGACAAACCTGTGCAGAGCGAACCGGAGCCGTATCACGCTTCTGCGATGCTTCATCTGGAAGCTTTTCTAAGCCAGAGTAAAGGGGGTCTGGAAGAGCTTCAGGCAGTCTTGCTCTTGGCGGGATATGCCTTGCTCAGACCTGTGTCACCTGGTCTTTGGTATATCGTGGGAGTAGCAGTAAGGTTAGCAGTGGACTTGGGCTTGCATTATGAAGATGCGGAAACCGAAGCGAAGAAGCAGACAAGTCGCGAACCGAAAACCGAAAAAGAGGGAAGAAGAGAGTGGGTGAGAGACATGCGAAGGCGTCTTTGGTGGTGTGTGTATAATCTGGATCGTCTAGTCAGCACATGTGTCGGAAGGCCATTTGGGATTGCAGATGAAGTCATCAGCACACAGGTATGTCCTAATCATTTCAATCCTACAAGATTCGTGTTTTAACTGAACTTTTTAGTTTCCTTCCATGTTGGACGACCAATACATCCATCCCACCAAGGGCATTACCCAGCCGCCTCACGGCGAGAAAACTCCATCATACAAACGAATATCTGATCACTACACTCGCCTTCGGCTTCTCCAGTCGGAGATTCTCCAGGTTCTACAGCAACAATCTCACGCTTTTGCTTTTGCCTCTGCTTCCTCTGAAACGGCCTTCAAGAGAGACATGTATAAGGGAAAACATAACTACCCCCGCCACCACCCATACCACCTTCAGACTCCATATCTGCATGGCCATCACTCTCTACAGGCCTGGCATCAAGATGTTGATCATCGGTTGCAAGAATGGATAGACACCGCACCAAAGTTGAGTACTGAAACAGGAGTAGAATTCTCTCCCCAGTTCCTCGAGTTGAACTATTGGCAAGCCAAGATCATGTTGTACAGGCCATGCTTATCCGTTCCCATTCTCCTTGCTGGCGAACTGGGTGCCAGCGCCGGCAATGCGCGATCCCGCGCAGCGGAGAGAGGACTGGGCGAAGGGGCTCAGATGGTTCCCGGACGAGCTGAAGATGAAGAGCGAGTTTACATGATCGTAGCAGAAGCTGGCACTAAGGTGCTTCGAATCTACCGACAATTACATCGCGTGCACCAGGTCAACTACACCTTCTTAGCGACACACCATCTGTTCATGGCGGGTATTATTACCTTGTTTTTCCCGCGATCATGCTCTTTCGTCTGATATTTCAACAGGTATATCGTTTTTGTATGCGATCTGGCATTCTCCGCTGGTTCGCTCGCGGTTATCCATGGATGATGTTGATTTTACCATTCTTGCGGCCACGTCTGTTCTCGGTGATCTTGTGGATGTATGTCCACCTGCGGAGGCTTGCAGAGATGCATTCGAACGCATGTCTCGGGCTACAGTCCAGATGTGTCTCAGTGGAAAGCGAGGCCCAACATCGACTATCGCCCCTAGCGGCACATATCAGTCGGGACCACCACCACTACTACCACCACCCTGCCACCAAGCCATCGAACACGGGGACCAAATTAAGAGTGAGGACAACGCCATGCCAACCCAGCAGTACAGGCCCGTCTATCAACCCTCACAATCAGTCCCTCACATACCGCCCTCACCGCAGCACCAAGTAATGCACCAGCGCTCCGTCAGTCGCGCCAGCAGCACAGAATCCTACACACAATCTGCTGCTGCCGCCGAGGCGTGTCGAAGACAACCTATACACTTTGACGACGGCTTCCAAGAGTTGTTTACATCTCCCCGCCCTCAGCACGTCACCACCACCCCGACCACGTATTCCCCCCAGCAGCAACACGGATTCGTTCAATCCCCGACCACACTAACCGAGGGAATGCAGTACCATCTTTCGGTCTTTACACACACCCAACATCAGCAGAGTATCTACCCCCAGCCACAAGCGGATATGATGATCGATCCCGCATTACAGCAACCACAACCTCAATATACGCCCGCCACCCCGGGCGAGTGGGGCTACATTGATATGTCGCAGTTTGGAATCCCTGAGGCGGAAATGTGGGAACATGACAGCTGGAGTGAAGAGGGGAATGCAGGCCAGGTGGATCTGTTTGATGGATTCTTCTTTGGTGGCGGCGGTAGTTAGACAGGATATGTTTGACTTCCTTTTGTTCTGCTTGTTTAGTATTTTGCTTGCTGTTTCGTTGGAGTATGGGTGGCTGGAATGTAGATATGGGTTTCGTTGTGTTTTTAGCGGGGCGTGTAAGGCTTTTTCTTTCCTTTCTTCCTTTGCTGGGTGATGTTTGTTTTTTGTTTCCCACTTCCCGCTCGATATGACCGCATTCTCCCTACTTTTCTATTTTCGTGTATGTACGTGATGTTGATGGATCTTTGTTTTGGGATTTAGGGTGGGCACCAGGTGACGGGGTATTAAAAAGTTGGAGGGGTTGGTTTTTCTCGAAAGCGGGCATATGCAAGGAAGAAAAGTGGGGGGGATCGCTTGTTCTTTGTAACCTTTCACACTCGCCCGCCTTGTGTCCATGCATATATTTGGTGGCGTTAACGTTAATGAGAATGACGATGTGTATGAAAAGCCGAGTGCTTGTTGGTCACCTTGAAATCGTCCCCGGCACTGAAGAGACGTTTAACAGTTTATTTTCGTTTGTTTATTTCCAGCTGAGTTCTATCTAGCGGCAGCAGATCTGCAGGTGGCTTTAACCCCCGATTATCAATGCTTCAATTGCTTGCGACTTGCTCTCCCGTTCCCACAGCTCTGCTACTCCTCGAGACTAGCTGGGCTCGCGGGGTCAGCCGACGGCTGGTTTTACATCGCACCTGAGTGTTCATCAACCCCAGTCACCAGGTTCAGGGAAGCGGGGACATATCAGCCGCTTCATCAGATGCCCTCTTATTGTTGGGCTTCGGTGGGCCGGTACCAATGGTGGCGATTTCTAAGACGATTCCTATGACTTTCATTGGTTTAGGTCAGGGAGTATAGAGGACGCAGACGTACCAGTCGCTTCATCAGCCACCCTCTTATTGCCAGACTTTGGCGGGTCGGTAGCCGTGGTGGCAGTTCCTGTGGCTTTTCCATCAGCTTGCAGTTCGTGAAGTAGAGATGAAAGGCTTTAACCAACGCCCTGGCTCGCCATGTTTTTGCGTTCCACGTCTGTCATAGTGGATGCAACCAAGCCGTAGATATAGTCGAACCCGATCTTGCGACGGGGGCCGACTTGCTGCTGGTCAGGGAGGGAGATGAGAGGAAGGGGGAGGGATACACAAGTATATGCAACCCCTGTGGTACGCCGGTGGTGAGTGTATTGTTCGTACGCTTCACGACCCGACCAGAGAGTAGCAGGCTGTCAGCTAGGTTATGATCTTGTGGTTTAGACATGGTGGTAGTGGTGGTTTGGAAGGTTAGGGTAATAATCTGTCAGAAAGTGTAGAGTTGGGAGGTGGAAGAGAGATGCAATTGTGGGCGGTCCCTTGATTTATAAAGACGAAGAAATGCGGTTCATAAGTGTTTGGCCCTGAATCCTACAGCATTATTATCCCTACGGATAAGGTCTAAGGGATGTATGGTGTTGATTATGACGGTAGAGTACCTAACGCTAAGAGTCAACACCTGTACCTAGGGTAGAGTGATTGTAGAACACTCTAGAGACATTGTACAGATGTGACAGGCCGAAAATCCGATCCAAAACCAGACAAACAGAACAGTCGATTGGTGGAACGGGCCAGTTTAAATTGCAATACCTCTAATGCACAAACGTGCCTTGTCTACACACCGGTACCCTTCCTCCTCACTACACGAGGGTTTGATCTAAAAACTAGATATACGACATACGTCGTCGGGAATGGCCAGCCAAAATATCAATCTCCAATTCAAGAGCCCGTCTATACATCCTTCTTTCTTTCCGTCACATCCTGCCGCCCCTCCATCGTCTTATTTATCTCCCTTACTGCCCTTACATCACAACTACACCATCAGCAAACACCCCCGCACCATCCGGAAAAACTCTCCACCAGGAACAACCAACCAAATACTATTCAACCCAACAAATACGCCTACAAATACATTCACTCCTCTCTACTCGTTCCCTCCATAAACGCAGTGCCATAGTATAGCGTATTCCCATAAATCTATCCCAGACTCACTAGGGCAATACACAGATGCCGCCTCGGATTCCGGGTGAAGACCGTTCAGGAAGTGTAGAATGTAGCGGACCCCAGAGCCACTGGTAGAATTAGTGATGTGGTGAGGGGAGGGGGACGTATGGCAGTGTGTCGAGTGATGGATGGATGAATTATGGACGAGACGGAGTCAACCGAAAATCCGCTGAGCACAGCTGCTAGTGTACCGGCGACAGAAGCCTCAGACCACTACTAAGTTAGAAACTACGGTGACAGGGGTTTCTTTGGGGCCAAAAGCGAAGCTTAGGCTGCTCCACTGTCGAACACTGTCTATGAGTCAGGGAGCCGGCGGGGAAGTTAACGGGAGCTCTGGTGCGAAGTGATGTAGCCCCCAACCGTTCTCATAAAAACCCATCTTCAAAGCTCAGGCCAGACATCAGAACCAACCTTGATCTAAGGCCGCCTGCACCATACGTCGATCACTCAAGGATTATGTAGCAGATAGGAACGTAGGCGAATTCAACTCCAGCAGTTCGACACTCACATTGCAAATACAAAGCACATCATCCACATCACGCATTCCATTTCCGCATGAAAAGGTGCAATCCCTCATGCAAAGCATTCAAAATCAAAAACGCCATTGGTATCCCCCCACATTATGAAACGTAAAACGTATGTACCGGCTTACCTCCACATCGCGGCAATGCCAGATTAGTGTCCACCAACAATATGCATATACAATATCCCCCCTCTCCACTTCACTACATCGCTGCCTGTCTCATAATCTCTTCCGGGGAAAAGCTCAATCCTGACTGTGGATATCCCTCCGACACAAAGGATCTATACGCCTTCTCCGCCTCCTTAATACTCCGAAACTCAATCTTAACATCGCGTGTACCGTCCGAGCCTGGGTAAGGTGCATCTTCTGAGACCCAGAATCCCAACTTCGTTCCGTCGCCCTCTGCATGGCTACTGATACGATCCACCGTCAAGCCCTTCGGCACCTGCTCGAGGGTGAGAACCCTAGTCCATCCTTCCGTCACAATTCCCTTGGCGAGTAAGGGCTCTAGAGGTTTAACCGCGGTATCGCTCCACTGGAACACAACTGTGCTGTACCCAGAACTACCTGGGCTGGGGTCATAGAACTTGCATTTTCCGTTAATGTTGGCAATGGCATGTTTCAAGAACCACTCAGCGTGGTCGGGATATACAAAATCGACAAAGCCCACTTGCGAGTTAGGGCTGATTTTAACCCATTCGATTGGCCCGACATTGACAATAGAGATTAGTTGGTCTTCTTTCGGAACGTAGCTGCCGATGAAACGGCAAAAGAGTGCGCGTCGTTCCGTACGTGATAGGTTGAGAAGATGGGTTTCTCTGCTGCGGATGTTATCCGCGGATAATATAGATAAGGTCTGTGATGAGTTACCTTGATTAGCTAGTGCTCGCCGAGGTGGTTGTCGTCCATCAGGGAACGAGACTCGTTCGAACAAAGAGCGAGGAGATTGTTCGCTGACTGGTGTTGGTGGATTAGGCGGCATGGCATCGATCATAGCGCCCAGTGGAGGTGGTCGGTAGTTCATCTCCATCTGTTTAAGTGTAGGACGATCCTGGCCTTCTTGGCCGAGATATGGGCATTCCCATATATTATGGTGTTTGTGGTTTTCATCGCTGCAAATCAAACACGTTGTGCCTGATCCAGCAATGAGAGTGGCAAAGATGCCAGGAGTAACGTAAACATGCTTCACGAACTCCTTAGGAGCACCAGTGAACTTTACAGCCCATTGCTCCTTGTGAGAGGTTGGTCCATAGAAAGCCCGTCTGAGACCCTCGATTTCGGAGCCTAGCTTCCCAACGAGAGCAGCGCGAAGGACCGAGTAATTGATCGGCTGAGGCAGCTCGACAAGATAGATAGCGCCTTTTCGCTTGAATGTAGTAACTGGTGGTGGCGGTGGCGGCGGCTGGTCGAGCCTTTGTCTTTTCTCAGGATTGTTATCAGGAGTTGTGGGTCGCACAAAACGTGGATCATGGTTCGGTTGTGGTCGAGGTGAATCAAATGTCTTTCTCTTCGGACCTCGGGGTGGTTCGTTGGCAGCAGATGCCCTCGGACCCTTCAGGGGTTCGTTCGGTGGGTCAGGCAATGATGTGATAGTGCCTTCGGTTGTAGCAGATTGGGAACTCTTCGGGTTCAAATTTTTATCTCCAGCGGTCTTTTCCGTTCTAGGAGTGTGTTGTGCGGCAGTAAGCTGGGCTTGAAATTTCTGTACATCTTTCTGTAACTGCGCACACTTCTTTTTCAAGTCATTGTTTTCATCCAACGCAGAGTTCTTGGTGGCATTCAAATCTCGAATTTCGCGCAGCAGGTCTGCCCGCTCGCCACGCATAACCCTGTCATCTCTACGCATGTCGGCAATCGAGTCCTCTCTCTGTCTCAAATCCTTATCCATGTGTCTCAACTCGTTTTCCATGCGTCTCAATTCGTCTCCCATCTTAGACTTCTCTTCTCGCAATCTATCGTTTCGGGCATTCAGGTCTTGTCGATAACGTTCATCATCGTCAGGATTTCGCGTTCCGTTCAGCTTTGCCTGCAGTGCCTGGATTTCTGACCCTAGAGCAGTTTTGCTTTCGGCCAAAGTCTCATTCGCAGCTTCGAGGCTGATCTTTTCCTTCTGCAGCTTATATCCTTCCTTCTCCAGTTTTGCATTCTCGTCTGCTAGATCGTAGTTTTTGGATATGAGAGTTTTATTCTCCTCCTCGTGCCGTGTAAGACTTGCTTTGAGTTCTTGATTCGTCTTCCGCAATGTAACCCCCTGTGTCTCTAGGTTTCTGGTTGCTTCGTAGAGCTGTGCATTGCGCTCTGTAACTGTGCGTAGGGATTCTTGCAAAGACCGTTGGTTCTCGAGAATCGTGTCGTTCTCGGCCTTCAAGTTCTTGTAGTTGATACTGAGTTCATTCGCAGATGGGACAACGTCCCGAACTTCCTCTACTTGTGCCTTCAACCGATCGTTCTCGGATTTCAGCTCATTATTTTTGTGTTCGAGTGTAGCTTTCTCAATTTTCCACTGCGTCTCCTCCTCCTTCCATTTCTTCTCTGCCTTCGCTTTTGTGTCGCCGTCCAGTTGGTTCGCCGTTACCGATTCGCGTTTCTGCAGCTGTTGTTGAAGCTGTTGGGTCTTCTGCTGGGACTGCTGCAGCTGATTCCTCAGCTTCACAACCTCGCTCTTGAGTGCTCTAGCCTTAGCATCCGCTTCTTCGACCGAGGCAACCAGATCTTGCTTTTCTCGTTCGATATTAGCATTTTCCTGCTCGAGGCAAGAAACTCGGGTCCGCTGCAGCTCAGCATCGATAGATGCAAGGAAGTTTCCCCCCTTCTCGTCATTACAATCGCTTCGTCTCTGGTGCATTAGGTTTTCCAGCGCTTGCTGTTTATCCGCGAGTTCGCCCTGCAGTATCGCAATCTGTGAGACTAAACCATCATGTTCGGCACGTGGGATGAAGACGAGCGATTGGAACGGTGTGTCCAGAATATTGGACGGTGTTGCATCCAGAAAACCCCGTAGCGAGCGCGGAGTCGCCTGCGGTGGTTAGCATAGCGTGAAGAACGTCGATAGTAGCTTTTTATCTACCATAGTGTCAAAGTGTAAAAGTAGCTTTTCAGCTGTGTCGCCCCTGCAGATGAGTATTTCAATACAATTACAACCTACCTCACGGATGATGGATGAAAGAGGGAGAGGAAAGAAGAGAAGTGGAGATTAAAGGGTCAAGGTGGTTAGAAGAGAAGAAGCGTGGGGAAAGTCGAAGAAAGAAGGCTGTCGGGTACGGGGAAATCTGAATGCCTGCCAAGCCACCCCGCCCCTGATGTCCAACGTTGCGGGAATAATATAATACTCAGCAGGGTAAGAGTCTTTCTTTAATATATATATTGAACCTAATCGTCATGGATACTGTCATTTTTTGGTCTACTTATTGTTCCTGCATGCTGATGTCCTAGTCTCTCCGTGGAGCTAAAAACGAGACTGCCCACTCCCCGCACGCCATACGAGTAGTCTGGAGTCAATTCGTCTTCCATCAACTCGCTCTCTTCCTCCCTTCCCAAAACAACTCTATCTAACGATGTCTTGACAAAATCGAGCCTATTTCTAGAGTTTTGAGATCAGAATTCAGACCCTCAAGCCAGATTTTGGATCCCATATATTTGCTACTGAAAACACCGAAACCCCTGAAGAGCGAAAAAGAAATAAAAACGTCCATAGAAGAACACTCTCCCGTAGATTAGGCTTCCGGTCAACCAAGGAGAACAAAGCAAATTCTTTAATTCCCTCGGGTCGAGACTGGAATTCGTTTCTCATTGTACTATCTACTCCTCTTTGCTCGAATTGTCTGAACCCTAGCAATATTGCTTCGGCTTCTGTCTCATCCCTCGTAGCGGTCGATTTGAGAAGTGCAGCTTCAGCTACGAACATTCAGCCCTTCTCAGCTCATAATCCGTCAAGTAACGTAAGAGGGGGTTTACTTACCCACAATATTCACCGCGGGCCGAGCGGGTAACGGGCGATCGAGCAGTGGTTTCCATAAGTGGGAAGGTACTCTAATCTTAATGATCATCCCCTGTTCATCGATGGTCATTATAAAGAGACAGTGGAAACAGATAGAAATAAATTTACGCTGTCGTTGGAAATCTTTGATGATTCTCTCCTGCAAAATGAGATCTAAACAAAGTCTTGTCAGCTGGAAGTTAATATTATAGAACAGCAAGAAATAATATACCATCATTTTCACTCCGAAGATAGACATTTAACTCGGCCTCAAAATTCGACCTCCTTCGCTACACGCACTTCATTTAAACATTGCTACTACTCACAGCGACAAGTTCATCAAATACCTGCTCAGCCGAAAGCGTGCTACTGTCTCTGATCTGGCGAACGATTGGTGATTCTACCTCTGCTGGTTCGGTAGCGGTATCCAGCATAAAGTGAGGCGGTAGCTTGAAGATTGTCGACATTGCTGAGAGCAAAGTATTATGTCATTTGGTACACTATGCGACGAACTTATATCGTGGTTTCCTTCTTCATTCTTGCTGTTTCTTTGTGTTACCAAACATGATCAGAAGTACGTAGAAGACGCTGTCCTGTGGTAAGGTAGACAGGGAACCATAGAAGTTTGGGAAAGTTCATTGTTATATGTACTGGTAAGTCAAGCTTCTTTGTTGACGCGGCAAACCAAAGTCAACACCGGAAACTATATCACTTAGGAACAATCCTTGAGAAAAAACCATCTTCTACGAGTTCCACTCTGTCTAGTCTGTCAACTCTTAGACAGATATGTTTCGGAAGGGTTATTTTGAGTCCTGACCCCGTTAGCTACGAATCGTTGCCCCGATACCACTAGAAAGAACGACGAAGGAAACACATAAAGTACATTGGAGAACTCTGCAAATAGCAAATAAATTGCCCATGTGCCTCAACATCAAATACTGATGATACATGGCCAGGTATGACTACTATCTATAATGAGATCCGGTTGCTAGCTTCATTGGACAAGATCCCCGACTACGAAGTCGAAAACTAATGTCCTACTCGGCAGAGGGCAGAGGAGCTGGTTGGTTTCATGGGATCTTTTGTGAACGACATATCCAAAGAGCGTCCAAAGATAATTATTTCACGTCCTTAGTGAAGTCAGCTGTGGCTAGTAGTGTACATAGCAAAGGGCTTCGCGATAATACTCTAGAGAGACATAAACTGCTGCTCATATAGCTGTTGAATTCGGTGCTAGAGAGTATAGCACTGGCGCGTCTCTTAGGTTTAGATGCTTCATGGCTGTTTTAGCTTGAGATAGTATCATCACAATTTTGAGGTTTGTATATCCTGGGGAATTGCTACAAAGGCCTTCAGTTATTGCTTTTCAATATAACTCTTAATCCTAACGAGTCTCTCTTACTAGACAGCTCTATGGAGAAGATCCTCGTCGCTGTCAGACGAAAGGTGGAAACCCCCCTCTGTGCCGAAACTGCGCCCAGGTCCTGAAACCGTCTCAACCCTCGCAGATAGTCATGTCGATCTGAGTGAAATCTCAGGAAAGCCAGCGAGTACAACCAAGTTGCAGTTTACGGTTGTTGGATATGGATTTTCTGCAAGATTCTCTGTGCCCATTGTTCTTCTTTGGACGGAAAAAACCCCACGTTCTTTGAGCGACTCACCCTTCCAGTGGTTATAATAAAAGCAAACATTATGCTGATTAGTGGCTTTCCCCTAGCAGCAATACCTTCGCCTCCTCCTGCTTCATCACTTGGGCCAGCACCGGCGCCTCCGTCGATACCAAAGCCAATCGTGCTGTGGAAACCCTTTGAAAAAACCGGAGTGCATCCAAGCCGGGACAAAGCCATAGACTTGCTATACAGAAATATGGCGGCCAGCTAGCGCAGCCAGATGCTGCTCTACTATTCCAAATTGCCACGTCCGGTGTTTTACACAGCCGATGTCCCTTTGGAGCATGGGAGTAATGTGACAATTATGGAATCCAAGAAACGGGGTTCTGTCTTCGTGTTACTCTCGCCGAAAAACGAAGTCGAGTGCGACTTACTCGCTGCCTGCCATGTCCTTGGTACCGGTTAGCAGGGCGCTACAGACACCTAGCCATCTCGACGAACTTTGTGAACTAGCGGAGATTTTTACATCGAGACGTCTACTCAACCTTACGATAGAAGAAGCAAAATGTGCAGCAGTTTTCGGCAATGTCGGATACACAGTTGCAACTGTAATCAGTGTTCCTAAGCAGCCCGGTTGGTCGGTGGGCTTTTTAGATATCTGCAGGTCGGGCCACAATATCAAAATCCTACACTGTAAAAAGCCTGCAGACTTTCAGATATCTGAGGCCGCTCATAGATCTGGCCGGCCCGGGTTCAATTTTGGAAGCCTGCCTTGGGTGTGGTCAGGCCCAGCTTCATGCAGGCCAACCGGACCGAGCCGCGACGTCGGTAATCTCCCAAGCTATTGGCGTTGAAGGCCCTACCGGAGTTGGAGGGCCCCGTTGGGCTTTGGCCTGTGTGATGGAAGGTTTCGTTAGACAAAATGAGTTACCCTCTAGGGTACACATCAAGGACATTGAAGCCGGAATGGGGGTTGGAAGCCTGGAACAAGGAGTGCCGTATTCAAGGTCGGATCGACAACTGGCACTGAGGTTTATGTCTACGAATGCAGAACAGCCGCACCTGCAGATCCCAGGAATGCTGAGCATGCTATAGACAGAACCACACAGCAACTAATTGTAAAACCTGCTGCAAATTTTTTCTTTCCCACTTCCATTCTATTTCTTACCCCACTCAATCCAGCTTCCCTAGGCCGGCCCTTTTGAGGGTGAGTCTGCTGCCTCTTCATCGACCCAAAACCCAAACGGAAGCTCTTTTCGCAACTACGCTTTCGTTAAAGCGAGAGCTGAGTACACTTGATATAAAGGAAATCCCTCTGTTATCCTCAGCATTTGTTACAGATCTCAAGAAGTGCTGGACCCCAGAAAATCTGAGATCATACAACTGCGTTAGATATTGAAGAGCAGCCTCTTATAAGAGGGAGCTTCGGCCGAGAGTTATGTGTTGAAATCACGAAGTATCAAAGCTGCATGAGAACGAAGTATTATAGCTGCATGAGGAGATGATATGAATTGAGATATGAGTACAGAGCATATACTGGGTTATACATGGGTTTAAGTAGTATGAAGTATTGTTGATACATGCATATAAGCTCCTGATAAATCCGGAGCTGTGAAAGCACAAGAATCTAGTAACATGGGAATTGGAACGAGGTGTAACTTAGTGGTTTTGCAATAAATGGGTTCCCAACAACTACAGCCCACAGCAGCCATTGCCGAGCTCCTCCCGACACCGCAACCCGAACCTTGCAACACGTGGGATAAGCAAGTTCACATGTGCAAATTGAGTATGCCTCCTTTCAACTTTCATGATAGCGGTTATTCCGCAACCGTCCACACCACTTTTTTTTGTACCATCCAACTCACCACTTTTCCAGCCCGCCCTCATCAATTTTTCTCCGCGCCTTCACCTCTTTCCTTTACCCCGTCCTCTTCCTATCAGTTTCTAGCTAACCTCTAGACGAATCCCCTAGAAAACCCACGTTGTCTCAAGTCCTGAGCTCCCACAACAATTAAAGATGGTGTTAACCATCCCCTCACCACGATCCTCCCTCGTCTCGCGCCTCTCCCCAGCCGCCGTCGCAGCAACCGCAGTCCAAATCCCCAGCGCCTACGTCTCTCTCGTCCACAAACTCGTCGTCGGGGGCGGGCACGCACTTTTCCCCGCCGCCTCCGCACCGCCGGAGGCCGAGGAATCCGAATCAGAGGAAACCAGCTTCTTCGAGAGCACCTCCCCTCCCAGCGGTTTGGGTACTCCGCCTCCCAACTACACCACCTCTCCGCCGACGCCGCAACCGACGTTTTCCGAGCCAGTCCCGCTCCCACTTTCCCAGCCCACGTCATTGACACAAGTCGTTTCTGCCGCTCCATGCACCTCTTGCTCCCACATGCAACTACAGCTGCACCTACTCTCGCTACAGAATGAAGCATACCTTGCACAGCGCGACTACTTGCTCCGGCACCAGTCGCTGCCGCAGCCGGAGTCATCGTCGGGGTCGTCGGGTTCGTCGGGGTTGCTCGGGTTTGTAATCGCTACGTTTATCCGTGCCATGTTTCTTGTGGCATTTGTGCTGTGGCCGTATGTGAAGCGTTTGCTGGGGAGAATGAGGGAGTGGGAGCGGGAGTGGGAGGTGGCAGGGAGGGTGAGTAATTGGGGGTGGAGGATGGTGGGGATGACGTGGGGGGTTGTTATGACTGCTAGGAAGGATAACCCGATTGGGATTAGTAGAAAGGGGGTTGGTGCGGGGTGGGAATTGATGGCGAGGAGGGGGTTGGAAGAGGTTGTGGTGGGTGTTACGGAGGGAGTTAGGGATGGGTTGGTTGTTTGGGGGGTGAATTTAGAGGTTTAAAAGGAGATAGGGCGGGTGTAAATGGGTTGATGATATGGGTTATGGTGTATGATTGAGTATATATGATATCCCCTTCTTTTTTAACCTTATAGAATTGTATAGCAAATTGAGTTTGGATTTTTGCACTAATTCATTCGCTCATCTTAAACTACTGGTCCTACTCACGGCTCCTGCAGCAACGTGGCCATTCGATTGGTATGGGTGAGCTCCCTAAACCGGGGAAACTCTGTATATCACCGCGCAACAAATGAAGTGTCGAGTTGGTTGGTCAGGGCAAGGGGTTTATAAACAAACAATTTTTCAAAGTAGCTTGTTCATAACGTACAAACTCGCTGTGCCATCCATTCCTACTTCCCGGATATATTTGTTCTGCCACATCAGAAAGCCAATTTCCAACAATCCAAATCAAGTCAAAATAACGCCAGACGCCCAAATCTACCTTCTATCGACTTCCAATAATCCTACCCACATCCCACACCCATACCTTCTCATCCCACCCAGTACTCGCTGCCCAACCCTCGCCGCCAAAAATACACCAATCCACCCCCGCACAGAACTCTGTATGCTGGTCCATAACCCCCATCAACCTCCCTCCCCCTGGCCCCGCACCTCCCAACCCAGTACCTGTACCCCCAGAGCTCCCATCCGTCCAAACTCTCACACTCATATCGTAGCTCGCCGACAATACAACATCCTGCCAATGTGGGCTCCACGCGATCCTTCTCACAGCATACCCATGCCCGACCAATTCCGTCTGACAAATCCTAGGCATCTTCAAATCCCAAATCTTGATCCCGCGGTCCACACCCGCCGTCGCAATCACAGGGGAGCGGTACTTATTCCAATCCTGCGTCAGCACCTCGCCGGGGGAGACCCGGGTCTTTGTGACCTCGGCGGTTGGTTCAGGGGCGCGAAGATCAAACACGCGCATAAACCCGTCCGAGCTGACGGCGCTCAGCACCGTTGGTGACGACGGCTGGAACGCAACCGAGTACGTGCACGAGCCGATGTAGATTGTGCGCAGGGATTCGGGGGCGGTGGGAGACCAGATCTTGACGTTTCCGTCCCACGATGACGAGGCAAAGATGTTTTTGTCGACGAGATTCCAGGAGAGCGAGAAGACTTCGCGTGTGTGTTCGCGCCACTGGCGGATTGGGAAGTCGTTTAAGGTCGCGTCAAAGAGCTTTATGGAGCCGTCGCCGCTGGCGGCTGCGAGCTGGTTCGCGTTCGATTCGCTGAAGGCTACGTCGAAAAGGGAGTCTTGTGTGTCGAACCTGCACGGGGGTGTTAGCGGAAGATGGGGGATTGGGGGGCGAGTGGGGGACCATTTCTCGGCGACGACCCCCTGAGGTGTGAGTGAGAGGATGTAGAGGCGTCCGTTGCCGACGAGGCCAAAGTTGGAGGAGGCAGCGCAGGCAATGCGGGAATCGAAGAAGGGGGAGTATTTGACGGCATAGCCGTTGAAGCCGGTAGTACGGAACGAAAGCATGACGTACGTGGCCCGATGTGGTGGATAGTTGATGATATGTCGGTAGGGGGGAGTTATCGGCGGCGTCGTCGGAGGGTGATGGACATTGTGCACGTAGCTTGTGAGGCAGTGTCAGTGGGATGATTGCGGTGGTGGTGGGGGCCCGAGGATGTCGTTGGAAGTCGGCATCCCGCATGCACGTGGCTAACCCTATTCCACACGAATATAGTATCGCCATGCTAGATAACTACGCCAGAATTCATTGACACCAGTATATACTTTAGACTCTATGCTTTTTGTTCATCTTTACCTTCATCTCTTTTTTTTTTGTTCTATGCCCCTTTATTTATTCCTTCACCAACTCCCCAGCATTGAGTACACCAGTGTGTAGGTGGCGGTGAATAACGATGAGGCCAAGGTTGGAGGAAGAGAGGAATTGAGAGCAACTGTCTGACTATAAGCCAATCCCACGTACTCGAGTAGAGAGGGGGCAAAAGATTGATAACCGCAGATTTCCAGCCTGGGGCCCTGGTGTTTGCAGCACCTATTGAGCACTGTAGGTTTCGCCTTGCGGGGATGAAAGGGTAGCGGGGGGGGAGCTCCGCCATCTAGCCGGCTCGCCCGGAGGCGGAGGGGGTATTAGGTCCTGTCATACTCTAATTAGAGTGCATACAGTATGAATAAACAACAACAACAACTGTAGGTTTCGAACCTGCGTTTGGTATTTCCAACACCATGCTCAGCCAGATAAGTCAAGAGATCGCTTCATGTTAATTCAATGATTATATCCATGACCGCGCAGAGCTACAGTGAGGATAGAGGGGAGGAAATAGAATGCAAAATTTTCTATCCGTCGGCTCATGGGCTATCTCTCAGACTCAAGGGTACCGATGGCGGAGTGTTTTCAGACGATCGAGTTTCAAAGTCATTTCGCGTTAGTCGATTTTGACCTTCTGGCGTCAATATCACTAGTATCCAGAGCACGGTTGGACGGATTTAGTTCCTGTTGGGAAAGACATATATGAACAGCGTATTACAAGGTAGCATGAGAAGAACTGAGAAAGCAGCCATAAAAACCGCTCAAGTGGTGGCAAAGGAAGAGGGGGTGAGAGGGCAGCAGCGGAGGCTGACCGAAACTGTTGCTTCCCCACCAGACATTTCAATCACTGGCACTGCCAGTGGTGTTACCTCTCTTAGTTCTAGCTCGGGACTTTGATCACATGATTCTCGGGAAAATTGTGATGGAAGTCTCGCAGCAAGTAGATTCTGGAAAAGATTGATACTGACAAGTCAATGTTGAACGGCGTGAAATGACCTTGAAAGTTGACCGTCTGAAAAAACTCTACCGACGGAGGGACTCGAATCATCTTGTTTTATGGCTACCTCTACATCTTGAAACTTAGTCCCGAGATGGAGTCGAGCTAAATCATCTTTATGCATTACTAGTAGCGGTGTATTAATTTTCACAAGCTACTTAATGATCTCAGGAAGAAACTAGCCGGATTCGCAGACATCAGGTTACGAAGTGAGAATGCACGACTACAAGAGGGACTGGATCAGTTTTTTTTCTGGGGGGGACTACTGTTTCGAGATATATCCTGACCATGGACGGTCATCAGGGCCTCGCTTCAGAGCTCAGTACATTTTTCGAAGGCTTTAAGTTATCCGTTCACCAAGGACCCGCCGGTCGCTGAGAAGATACAAATGTGCACCAAATATGGGATAAAGAGCTAGCAGGAGGACCACGTGGGGGTTGGTTCGAACGAGTTGGGAGAAGTTCGTGCTGAAATCTTATGATTCAAACTAGGCTTACTCTCCAGGCCGTACTGCAAGAACCTGTCAGTTGAAATCTCATGATTCGAACTGGGTTCACTCTTCAGACTGTCCCGCAAGAACCAGTTAGGAAGAAGTCCGAGCTAAAAGTTCGTGGTTCAAACTAGGTTCACTTTGACAACTCTCCGGGCCGTACTGTTAGAACCAGGATTGGTTCAAACCGGTCTGGCGTTTATGATTCGGTTAGCGGCCACTGGGCCAATTAGAGTAGATGCAATGGTATCTCCGGTGAGTGCGCTCGCGAAGCTAGAACCCTGCGACCTCATACATTGTAAGCTTTTTAGGACCGCCTGAATCCATATCTACTCACCGAGCCCGCGTGGTCATGTCGCCGGCTCGGCCTCACCGGAGATCGAACGAGTGCGCTAATGTTGAACCCGTCCGAGAAAGCATTAGCCGTACAGAAAAACGGGTTCCATAGACATGGCAATGATCACCACCACCACACGTCTTATTTAAAAAAGCCCTATCACTAATGGACGGAAAGAAAAGCCATTTGATATACTAACAGTTGACTCTACTCTGCATACAGCACATTCATCCAACCATCTGATCTCACGCGGGATTAATTGAGTGGGAATCGGAATATGGGTGATATTTGTAAGCAATTCAATAGAAGCGCAGTGCAGAGAAAGTCCAATCGATAAATCTTCATGCAACCCACTACTTGCCAGTATCAAGTACTCATGCGCTCAGAATTTCTTGCCGCTTGCAAGCTGTTTGGTGGGGCTGGTTCACAAGCAGTCACCGGTAGGGTTAGGTGTTGGATACAGATTAGCAAGTATCAAGATGGGAAAACGTACCGGCAGGCTAATTGTGTGTTATACGAGCAATGGTTTGTTAGGGCTCTGACCGAGGACATCGGACTTATTCGTTTATGAAACATATACGGAGGAAGTTTCATACAACGCCTTAATTGAGCTCACCTTCTGGAACAATCTGTGATGGTGTTCGTATGGGTACTCCGTACAATGGGTTAGAGTAATGATGCAAAGCAAATGTCGCTGATCGAATATCTTCCGGTGGATCATACAGCAGAGAGGTGGTCTGGGGGCGTACTTTAGAGACTGCTGAGAGAGAGGTTTTAGATTTGCCCTTGTAGTGAGTACTTAATACAGGGAGGACATGTAGCGGTGTAAGTAGTACTGCTTCGACGGCCCATGTGGCGGAATGCCTCGAAATTGCAGCATGCATTACTATGTTTAGTGCCTGGGCAAGAGAAGATACAGGGTCGCTGTACAGTCACGATAAGGAAATGAGTTTGTGCCGGAGGGTTCTTTCAGGCTTGGATCACCTAAGTGTGCGAACTAACTTAAATATGATCTATCTTACCGCGATTACACAACAATTGTTGCCTCACTATAGTAGCGTAGTAGAATACTTGATTGCTTGGTAAGTTGAAATTGAAGAGATCCTGCCACGCAACGTTAACCTGCAGCGGTGTGATACTAAGAATACATACAGGTTGTAATGTAGCAAGCAGCGAGTGGAAATTCTCCAACTCCTGATCGGAGGAATCCCATCTGTCCTTCCTTCCCCATCTATAAAAACGGGCGTCCAGTTGTACGATACGTTCCATCCCACTTTCTAAGTGTTGATGCGGAGGTCAAACTTGATCTTTACTAAGACTTTTTTTTGCCTAAGACAATCGCGAAAATAAAAATTAAATATAATTATCAGGCTCAAGGGCTTTGGCCATTACTTCTTACAATTGAAACCACGTAAGTTAAATGCTTTGACATCAACTTTCAGTAAAAGAAAATGAGATACATGAAAAGCCACACCTTATTCTATTTCATAGTCAATGTGCGTATTACACTTACAATTACCGAAAAAAGACTAACAAACGTAAAAGTCTTCGTGCTCTAAAAAGAACTTTCGACGGATTCTAAATTATAAATCCCGTTAGAACAAACCTCTGCCTTTCCGGCTTAGTGCACCCCCTTCGCCTAATATCACATACCTCCTGGAGGTGATACCTAGTCGGGTGCCCCTATTTTAAGGGCCTCCCCGTCGTATTCTCTCAGCGGATGGGTGCTAGATCCAGGCCATGGTATCGGGTGGCCCGGGCTCATCGCGAGTGGTCCGAATTGCCCAACATATGATGGTAATTCGTTTATTCCTTCCGCTGGCCGGGACATTAGCAAGCTTGCATTGGCAATCCAAATCGTAGGAGCCACCACGGCCACCAGAGAGGGGGGGTTATATAGCAATAGGTGAGCAGGCTGTTGGGGCCACGGTTCTCATCGGTTGGCGAGCTAAAGTATTCTGGGTTTTTGCTCTAGTCTCGATCGCTGTGACTCAATCATAGTACTTTAAGATATTTTGTTTGAATTCGGTTCGCAGTGTGGAGAAGAACAAAAGTCTAACATTGTAGCACACTATGCATATATGAGATCCAGCACAACTTCGATATTATAGAGGAAGTAAAACGCAGGGCGAATAAGCACCACCACGTTCAGAAGCCTTACAGAGTATCAACTCAGTAATAATTCGCTATATTAATGTCCATAAGCCTTAGCTAGCGAGAACTCGCGAGGACCCATAGGCCCAGTCACTCTACCATGATTTAGTGCAATACCTGGATCAAGCAACTTTAAAGTATAGCTAATATATCATAGGACTAAAAGTAACCAGCATCCGAAAACATTAACAGTCGAGTAAGCTTTAACTGCTAGCGGTGAAACTGCACCTTTCCGTATTCTGCGATACGAGAAGTATGCAGAGGAACTTGGAGTGCAGCAAGATATAAGTGCATATTGCACTTCTCTATACCTTTAGTGCCTGCCAATGCCTCGATGGCGGTCATTTCACATATCGTGTTTATTACTGAGTTGATACGGCTATGTAGCATTATCCCTAGATGCAGTTGGGTTAATACCTTATGAACTCGAGGTAGCGGTTATCTCTCTACGAGAACTCGTTTGGCATTCAGTCACACCTCGATCTTCAAACACATTTTACCGGTTGCCTACCCCGGACGGGGCTTTGAGTTGACTGTTATTGTCACCGGCCATTACACTGCTGACTTGTTTCCAGAGTTCTCAATCGGTCAAATCGACCAACTAGTCAATCATAGATATACAAATCTAGTCCCCTCTGGAAACATCGGCCTGAATGTAGGCTAACTTGGTAATTAAGGGGAGTATTTGCGATTTTTATAGATGTTTCTAAATCTTTGCCTTTGCATAAGTACCTGTAAATATTGATCGCCATTGGGAATAAACATAGATGTGGATATTTATATAATACCTGGCGCGTGGGGGATAGTTTTCTGCCATAAATTATATTGAAATGCGATTCTTTCGATTCATCGCGTATGTTCCTAGGCCGAGGCGGAGAAGGCAATATCCAGTACGCGGATTCATCCATACCCACGGTGACACGCTTACGTTGGCTCTACTAGGAGCTAGGAATTATGTTGGTTTGGATAGTATAGATCCAATCTGTTGGATGGCTTGATGGTTTGCAAGTTAATTGTACATGTTCCGTCAGACCAGCCCCTGCCCATTCACGACATTTGGTACCTAGCGCTAGTCCATAAACTCAAGCGGTTTCATGCATGAATGGGTCAAATGTTGGGAACTGTGCCCCGCAGTTTCTGAGTTATTCAGACAAACGAAACCTGCCTATCCCTCACCAGCTAATAAAGAAATATAGACATGGCATCAACACCTCACAAACACTCCTTACTGCAATATGCATGAGATAATTGTAGAGAATAGTGGGCTACATCTACGCAGATACCGTACGCTTTAAAATCCCACTAATCTCACCGGAAGCTCAGCTCGAAACAAATAGTATTAAACATTCTTGATAAGACTGTATAGAGGATAATATTCTGGATTTCTGATTGGCAGATACTATAAAAATCTCGATCTATGCTTACTACACTGAAATGCATGGAAGTTCGCCAGTTCGTTCCCAATCGTGAACCGGTCAACAATGAGTTCGCCAGTTTGCAAGTTAGTGAGCTCTCCTCTCTGGTGGAATTAAGTACACTCTTGGCTCAAGCGTGTCGGGTCGGATATTGGGACTGTGCTATCTGGATCCTTGGCAGGGGTTTCAGTTTTTCGTATATTACTTATCAGAATGTACCACCATGCATGCATGATTCGAGCGGAGCACTTTGGCCATGTGTTCTCCTCATGGCGACCTTAATAATGCTCTTAACATTGTTCACACACAGAGAAGTTGGCGGCGCCTGGATTCCTTGTACCGCACTGTATGCTATGAAAAACGTTAATATGTAGGCACGATAGTTGTACGTCATGCGGTGTAGCTTTGGTATTAAGTACTACTCTCTATCCTCTTGCACACCCGAATACTTGGGAATCTAGGATGTTCAAATGCAGAACCGAAGGACTGGGTATCCACAAGAATCCCATGCCGAAATGTTGTTTGTTTTTATGAGTAGCTGACGCTGCCGATGTAGGTGTAGAACGTGACCTTTATACTACTCTGTGGTTCCTGAGAGTCAAGGGACTAAGTAGGCTCGCTGGACGCCTACCGCGGCTTATCGATATCTTACCGCTGATACATATCTAGTCCTAAAGGTTTGGTAATCGATCTATGCGGAGAGCATTAAGGTGTGTACTTGATTGATTTAATTTTAGCGTTTGTGGGGGAATCGGTGGATCTGTGGATCAGCGGCCCAGAGTCATCACCTTCTGCTTTCCTTATAGAACGTTTGAATCCTGCCAAAGCAAGTCTTCACCGAAGAGATATAAGCACGTACAGCCATTCACATAAGCGTAACTGCTTACTCCGAAGACCAAACAGCTGCCGAAGATTATGCAAAACATTATCCGTTTTTGATAGAATGTGGCGTTCGGGTTCATTTGAGGGAATCTACTTTAATGCACCAATAGCGTCTCGCCCGGTCAACCACACGCGGGTGCGCGTATCATGTTGGTAAGGCGCATGCTGCGGCTGGCTGTAGACGAGCAGACTGGCAAATAATCTTTAAAACTGGCCCTTACCGCAAAGTTCCTAAGGTATATAATAACGGTTCAGACGTCTCTTAGATAGCTCCACAACACTTCAAAATCAATTACAATATCATCACAGCAGCTCTAACATCAACTAAAATGGCCTCTTCCTCCTCCTCCAGCACCAGGTCCAGACATGTCCACCGACCAGCAACATGCGCCTACCTCGTATACGACCTTACGTCACCAGTATTTTCGACATCCGAGATCGATGCCATCTTTTCTCCTCCTAGCGTGTCACCTCCCACGTCAACCACCGGTTGGGATACATTCTTAAACTCACGGATAGAACACATTACCCGTCGTCCGCCCTCCCTCGGGCCATCTGCAGTCTGTATCGGCGAGTACTCCTCCGCTTCAATGGCACACCCATGCTCCGTCCACGGCGTTGGACAAATATTCCCTAGGTGGGACTTACATCCGGCAGCGAAAAGATTCAAGCAGATAATTGCCGACACACCTGTCATCCAACCGACCGGAAATGGTCCCGCACATATTCTGAAGGGGTTTCTTGACGAGTTCTCGGCAGGGAGGAATCCTTTGGATCTTACATGGGTGCTGAAGTTTTTGTTGGTGCCGAAGGTTGAGCATGGAAATTGGGGCCTACAAGAGTGGAGGGAGCTGTGTACACCTGATAATTTGAAGGAAGGAGAGTTTAGGCAAACAGCACTGTTAAGTTTGAGGAGGGAAGGAATGGCTATGGAAGATGTGGGAAGGAGGATGATGGAGTTTGGGAAGTTGTTTTCGGTGGAAGTTATAATTGTTTCAAGCCTGGCTTGAGTGGAAGACAACCGCTGAGGTTCTCGTTAGTGTTGGGATAATGTTTTCTTTTTCGCCATTAGTTTTCTCTTAGATTTGTTTCACAAAATATATTAGACGCTCACCCAAAATTTGCTGTGAAGCTTCCGCGCAGCGTCAAAAATTGCGTCTGACCGAGACAAATATGTTCTTAAGATTAGTTTGTCCTGAATTTCATGCGAGATTAATGACGGCAGAGAACCCTAACCCCCAATAAAAATTGCCTGATCACATGACTAGACACGCGCGTTTCTATTGTATGCGCTTGGCACAACCTCATCTTGGAAAAGTAATGTCGACAACACCAACACTATCATTCTCTAAAAAGCGTCGTTACTCTTCACCACCTGACGACGATGCTGAAGAAAGCACTGACACAAAACTTGCGCTCCTCCTCTCACTCCACCCTAATACTCCCGTCGAATCTCTTCTGGAGATTCTCCTCGCCAGCAATGGTTCCGTATCTACCGCCTCCTCATCACTCTCCCACCCCCGGCCTAGCAAACAAGCGCGCCAACAATCCTCCCTTTCAACCTTCGTCCGACACCCGGCCGATACTTCTGTGACTACCCACAAGATCCGTACCCCAAGAAAGGGTGAAACGCTGCATCTCTATACCCCTGATTCCGTCGCATCCGCTGTATGCCCAACCGAGCTCCTCCAATCCTTCCTCCCTGCCTCTCTTGCTACCTCCCTTCTCCAGGAGCTGCTCAAGGAATCCAAAAGCTTTCCGCCCCCCCTATCCTTCCGGCTTTTTGAGCGTGAAGTGACGAGTCCCCACACCTTCGGCTTCTTCCTCCGAGATCCAGCCTCTGAGGAGGGGCAATACCATTCCTATCAGTCCCGTCCGTTAGCGGCGAGGGCATTTTCGCCATCCATGGTGGCGGCGACAGAAATGGTGGAGGAGGCTGTCCGCGCCGCTATCGCACGCCGGTACCCAGGGAAAAGACCGTGGGGCATGAGTAACCAGAGGTGGCAAACAAATGCAGCGCTCGTGAATCGTTATGAAGGGGCAAAGCAGGCCGTGGGGTGGCACACGGACGAGGTTACGTATCTCGGGCCGATGAGCGTAATTGCCGGATTGAGTTTAGGGGTGGAACGGGAGTTCCGTGTGCGTAGGGTTGCGCCATCAGAGCCAGGGAGAGTGGAGGGGAAAGATGAAGAGAAGGAAGGGGCGTACGCAATTCATCTGCCACATAACAGTCTGTTAATAATGCACGCGGGAATGCAGGAAGGATGGAAACACTGCATCCATCCAGCTTCAAAAGTGGATTTAAATCCTGTTTCTGGAGATGTGAGGATAAATATTACATACCGCTGCTATCGGCCCAGCCTGAAGCCGGAGAAAACACCGAAATGTCTGCTTTGCTCCCCAGAGGACAGGAGACGAAGTACGGAAGCTGATATTTGGGACAGGTAAATGCAAACTCCCAACGACGCTGCGCGCTGTGTTTGCGCCTGATCCCGAAGATCCTGAATGCCCTAGGCGCTACTTTTGGAACTGTGCGAAGCCGTATCGGGCGGATGGGGATGGAACTGGATGTGGGTTCTTTCGATGGGCGGAGTTTGAGTACGACGGAGAGCCGGTGTGGAGTAAAAGCATTGCGTAGGTGAGTGTGCTCGGGAGTACGAAAGAACTAAGATCGGAGTTGGGTAGAAGGTAATTTGCGTTTTTTGGGGATTTGCTTTGATTTGCGTACATATGAGACCAAATGACGAGTTTATGATCACACGAAGACCCACTGACACCTCTAACGGACAAAAATTGAACATGTTGAGATGGAAGAAGGAGAAATGGTAACGATGATAGGCGATTTTAGGTACTAAAAACTAATAATCAAGGTTGGGAGTATCATCTAGCATACTATAACGTAGAAAAAAAAATCAGACTTACCATGAACGATACTTCAAAAGATTGGAGGATATAGCCTCGAACATGGTACACTTGACGGTACAAGATGTTGTACCCGCTTCGAGCTCGAGTATGAAACATCACAGCATCTAAAACCAAACTATTCATAACAGACAACTGCCTTGAGCGTGTTTTTGTGTATATCCTCCTTCTTATCTGTGGTGATATATTTTTCTAGTAGAAAATAATCCTACCATTAATTAACGCTACCCTCTTTACATAAGAGAACACCACCACCCCTTCGCTTCCGGGACATCGACCTTCTCCCACTCTTCGTCATCCTTGTTCCCTTCCTTGGACGTCGTAGAAACAGATGCAATTTCAAGCCTAAACTTTCCCTCCTGCTCAGGCTTTCCAAAGAACGAGCGCGTCATGAAACTCATCCGCTTCACATTTTTTATATCAAGCGGCGGCGCATCAGGTACGGGCCTTCCACGGTAGAAGGGCTTAAACGAGGAAAAAGGTGCTATGATGGTGGTTTCGTCGTCATTTTGGAAGGGCGAAAAGTTGTATTCGTAGGAAATTGTCGATTTCTCGTTTTCGTTGGGGTCATCTGGGATGTCTGTCTTTAGAACCAGCGTGAACACTTTCTTATTACCACCTGCGGGTTCACTATTAGCCGTCCGGTTCTTTCCGTACACTGAGAAGCACACACCGTTGAGTTTTATCTCCAGCCCATTTTCACCGCTCCAGTCCCAGCTCTCTATTCCAGTGGTGCGGACGCTTGCGAAACCTGCGCCTCCTAGAGTCCTAGAATCAAGGGCGCCAGAGAAAACTGCGGATCTTCCACCAGAGATAACGGTAAGAGCGCCGGTCGAGGAACCACCCCGAAGAGAATCATTTTGCGGGGTCCAGCCATCATTTCTCCAGGGGGGAAAGAGGGGAGCCATGGTTAAAGTTGATGAGATGGTGGAGAGGTGGTGGTGACAAAGTTGGAATAGAGACGTTGATAAAAGCTCATTAACTAGAGTTAACCAGAAAGCCGGGATAACGTAGAAATTCGATGCCAAGCAAAGCTTATATGCTGTCCAGATCGAGGGGAGATCACTGCTATTCACTCGCTTACCTCAGTAAAATGCGGAAGATTTCGGGAGCATCTACGGACAGTGCATTCAATGTATACAAACAAAAGATAAATATGCTGATCCCAAAAACCCAGATTGAACAAAGACAAAACAAACAAAAGCATGCTAAACAACCAACCATACCCCAATTTACTTCCTCTTCCTCTTCTTTTCCTTCTCATTCTTCCGAGCCTGGTTTAAATTCTCCTTATTCGCCTTCTGCTTGCTGCCTATATCAGGGGTCAAAAGATTCCAGTTCTTAACATTGCACCACGAGTTGGGACCATGAACCCGAAAGGCAACCTATCACCCAGCAGTTAGCAAGTCATGTCATTGGAGTGTGAGAAGCAGCAAACCTTGTATGCCTGCTTGTTGAGCTTAGTTCCACAGACAGGGCAGTGCGGATTATCCTTCCTAACATTCTTGAAAGTGTTCTCAGTCGTATCTTCATCCCCAGTATCGACATCGTCGTTTTTTTCTTCTTCCGATTCATCATCATCCTTCCCCTTTTTCTTATCCTTGTCCTTGCCATTTGCCTTCTTCTTGCTCACCTTTTTATCGTCCTTCTTGACCACTTTCTTTTTATCATTTTTCTTGTTCCCCCCCTTCTTCTTGCCATCACCTTCGTCTTCTGACTCTTCACCGTCCTTCTTATTCCATCCCTTACTCTTGTTGTCTTCGGGCTTCTTCTTTTTATCATCGGTCTTAGTACGCTTAGGCGAGGGTAGCTCTTCCTCTTCACTTTCGGTTTCATCGCCCTTTGCATCCATCACGTCAGGTATATCCTCGGGCTCGGGGGATAAAGCGCTGGTATTGGCTCTTGCCATTTTTGAAGGAGACTTGGTAGAAGTGCAATAGTCGAAAAGGAAGAGTCTCCGCGGAAGAAACGGTTGGAAGTGAGAGCGACTGGACGTGCTTGAAAGGGAATTAAGTATTCTTATGTATAAGCCCTAAAACCGGCTTCGAGTGGATATGGCAAAAGGAGGTGCTGTTTTTAGATTGAAACGGTTCGGTATGGGAGATGAGGAGAGAAAGTCAAGGATGATTTTATAGCAGAAGTAAAGGAGGTGTGTTTAACGCAACATGATACTAAAGAAGGAAGCAGATATTTCAACCTGAATTCATTGTTGCGCATATTATAGTAGGTTGAAACGGCAAGAACAAGCAACAAATCCAACAGCATTCATATCAACAGGTCCCAGATTTTTCAGGAAGCAGAAAGAATAAGTAAGCAGCTTGTGCTGTTGGAGCCTTTGTTTGGTTGTGGAGTTTGAAACGGCTATGAACTGACAAAGGATTGCTACAAAGCCCAAAACATCGCAGAACTTCAATCCTCATAAGTACTCTTTATAGGTCTAATTTCTGCTAACGAGTATTTTTTATTGAAGTACGGTTTTTGAGTTGGAGAGAACAATAGTTATTCTGTCTACTGATATTAGATGAACCCAAAGTCGTAATGAGTTTGGTGATTTTCGGAATAGGTATTGAACGCCTATGTATCCCTCCGGATTCCTCTCCAATTTTCCTAGGCGTGCGTATGATTGCTAATGAATCCTAGGGATTCCTAGTGACATCTCCTGGGCTTGACGAGATATTTGCGGCTTCGGTTGGATTGCGAAACATGATCACTTACATGAATGAAGAACTCACGGATATATCATTCACACAGCAGATGTTACTCTTATCATGAGTGGCAAGCTCATGGTCTGTTGATCTCAACTTTGCTCGTGACGTCCAGATTCGTGTTCTTTGAGATGTCGAAACATGTGGAGTGATAAATCCAATGTGTAAGATAAGCGATGTCTCAGCTCAGATTAGATCTCGCACGTTGGATCTTGGATCTCGGCTAGTTACGTCAATCTCGGGATCCGATATACGCCCGAGACTACGGTTACGACCCCCGTGCATTAGCTTGTCCTCATCTCCCACAAACGTATAAGGACAACTAAAGCTATCAATCGCTGTAGTATTCCACCCGGCGATCATGTCTTCTGCAGATTTGCCAGTCGATGAACGCGCACGTCTAAAAGCCCATTTCTCATCCGTGTCCTCATCCCCGCACCAACCCACCTTCCCCGCGTAGCGTTAACAGTTCACAGGCCCGTCGAGGAACACGGCAAAAAATGGGCGGAGCTCTGGGACCAAGATTTTCTGCCTTGGGACAAAGGCCGGCCCAGTCCAGCACTTGAAGACCTCCTCGCCGAACGAACCTCGGAGCTAGGCCTCGACCAACCATCCGGGAAGCGCGCTTTAGTACCCGGCTGCGGTCGTGGATACGATGTTTTTCTCTTTGCCTCCTACGGTGTGAGCAGCACTGGTATTGAGATCTCGCCCGAGGCGGTCGAGTGGGCGCGCGCCCATGCCAAGCGCCAGATCTCTGATCTTTCTGACGAGGAGCGGCGGAAGTATGGTGAGGTTACGTTCGATGTTGGGGAATTTTATAAAGATGAATGGGTGAAGGGGCCGAGAGAAGGAGGGTTTGATTATGTTTATGATTATACGGTCAGTTTCCTTATAGCTCATATACACCGAGAGAAAGCTGAAAGTTGTAATAGTTTCTCTGCGCTATGCCACTTGCCCTTCGTCCTGCCTGGGCGAAACGCATGAAACAACTCGTCAAGCTAGGTACCGGGTATCTTATTTGCCTCGAGTTCCCTCTGTATAAGTCACTTGAGCTGGGAGGACCACCGTGGGGCCTTACGAGTGCAGTCTATGAAGAGCTCCTGAGTGATGGGTTTGAAAAGATGGTACATTACAAGCCCGAGCGTACCCATAAGATTGGAGAAGGGACAGATTATATTGCTGTTTGGCGGCGGAAGTCTGTAAAGGGGGGTGTAGAAATGTAAATAGCGTCTAATTATCTGGCGAGTCATTGGATTCTTACACCGGCCCAATGACCGTAACAACTTTCGGTGCAGTCGTTGCTACGAACCTCCTGGTGCTTCAAATCAACGAAAAGAATTCCATGAGTAAAGATGAGAAGAATAGGGTCATCAAGTAACCCAGGCGAGAACCAACAGTACTGGCGAACGGGGAAGAATTGAACCGGGTTAGGGTGATAGACGAGCCACCCATGTATGGTTGGGTTCTCAAGACCCAGGGCGGTGTACTCGGTGCACTGCGTGATATGTTTCGAGACGGTGTTCTTTTCATAGACATAACTTCCATGAAGTTAAGCATCAATACCACCTTCCCCAAAACTCTCTACGCCGCCTATGCTACTTATTTGCCCCACACAACACCTATCCGATTTATCTCAGCACCCGATCTTCCCCAGAAACCAACAGCCGTGAACCCACTCGGTGCATCGAGTGTGTAGCACTCCCAAGTCATCGTCCCCGCCGCCAAAGTCCTCCCAGTACTAGTAGTCACTTTCATATAAAACACCCTTGCTTTGCCATCCTTCTGTCCCGCACATGCTTCCACTTTCGTAATACCCTCCCCAATGGCTAGCGTAATATCAGTAGCCGTCTCACAACCCCGTCCAACCGTACGCGTATCAATGGTGTCGTAACTCGCAACAATTCGGACCAGACGCGACGCACCCGATAGCGTCAATGTTTTAAGTCTAGGCGTTGTAGAACCAGCAGCGAGCAGAGCAGGAATGTCATTGAAGAAATTCCCACCCGTTCCACCAACGATGTCCGAAAGCCGAAGGTTAGATCCGGCTTCGTCCCAGTTTATAGTGGAAGCGAGCGGGTAATGATCACTGAGCGGAGCGCCGGTGGTGGGATAAAGGAATTCAAGATGTTCGTTAGTGAGATCATAAGCATGGAGAGAGCCCAATGCACTTCCAGCACTGCGGTATAGGATCTTGTCGACGACCTCGCACTTCATCATTTCTGTCTGCGAGAGCCTACGTGTAAATGGGAAAGGACACTTCAATGGGATGCCAGTTTTTTCTGGCGGCACTCCTCCACGCCAGAGTTGGACCCAGGCGTCGGTGAAACCGGCATCGGTAAGGAGGCGTATTGAGTCGTCAGTAGTAGTATATCGCATATTCGTATCGCCCATGACGATCACAGGCATGCCGGCCGAGTATGTGCTCATAAACAAAAGCACCTGGGCAATGTTTGTGGCGCGCGCAAACTTGTCTGCTGCAAGCGCCCCAGCATCGGTATGGAGGTTATACACATCCACCCATTGGTTCGGGGAAAGACGGACTCGGAGAGCACTGAAGCCTTTCGGCGTGAGACAATCTCCATTGTTCAGACTGCAGTAGTTCCAAGTAGTGCGGATAAGGTCCATGAAGTAAAAGCTGCTGAGAGTGTTGAGGCCGCTCCCGAAAGGTACACCTCCGGAAGTGGCAGTACGGTATGGGTGGTAGTCAGAGGCATAAAGGGCTGCATGGTAACTATGCACTTGGGTCATTATTTCTCACTCGAAGCGATTGGCTTTCCTTACTTGAAGTCCTCCTGAACATTGATAATGTCATAGGGCTGAAGACGGGCCGATATGTGAGGTGTGTTCTTTGAAGGGTGGGATGAAGAGAGAAACTCTGGGCATGGAATTAATTTCTGTGCTGGTGTGCTGTGGGGAGGACGTACCTGGGAGCCCGGCGACCTGTATCATTCAGCTAGATATCATTGGGAGATATGTGAATATATGGAGGATTACATTATATGTGAGGACTCTAAAGCAGCCAGATGATCCAGAAACGAGAGGAAGGGCTGCAAAGGTAGCATAGAGAATGGTCAAATGGAGTAGCTGCATCTTGAGAATTATGTTTATTCCAGAGCCGTGTTTAAGCCATTTGAGAAGGATGTAGAGTTCTTTTAATGCGCTTTTTGTCAGATGCGTCTCTAATGCGTGCCGAGAGAACTGCGTGCTGATTTATAAGGTTTGGGCATGATGGGGGCGACTTTTTTTCAATTTATATATATTTTCATCCCATCATAATCCACGTCCAAGTCTCGTTATACCTCAGCTTTCCTCTGCAGGAGGGTTGCACGTCTGGTTGGTTGGCTGGTGACGGAACATAGAGACGAAGGAGTGATCATTTGTGATCACTCGACCCTTGCTTGAGTCCGCACGGTACCGCGACAACCCTCGGAGGATAACATCGTGGGACGGCAATCGGATCGGCACGTCGATTGGTTAATCCGAATTATTCAAGCTGACTAGCTCTATTAAAGGGCCTTCGTCCTCGCGGTACTGATTGATTGTGCGAAAACATTTAGCCGAATTCTGAACCGGTCCCCACCTGTACCCCACGTCCAGCCCCGCAATCGTCGGAATTGTCGGAATTGTCGGAACCTGACTGGTGGATTAATGACGGCATTTAGAACAGTGGCTGCACCACGTTTGTTTGGTGCGGGCGTGGCTGGTATCGGTCTTTCACTGCTTCCTCGGTCGAAATATATCTATCTCCGAAGCTCTGCTTCGTCGCAGAAATTGAGCCCTCATTTCTCCAGATACGCCTCACGACACTACTCAATCTCCCCATCTGACCCTTTGTACAAAAGCATGGAGCCTTTCACTTACACCCAGAACCCGTCGCGCGTAATCTTCGGCAGCGGCACCCTTAAGCAGCTTCCCGCCGAACTCACCCGCCAGAACCTCTCCAAACCTCTCCTCCTGAGCACACCCGAGCAAGTTTCACACGCCGAAAATGTCAAATCTCTCCTCACCGATTTCACCGTTGCCGGCATATTCTCAAGGGCGACAATGCACACTCCCACCGAGATTACGGACGAAGCACTCGAGTACATGAAATCCACAGCTGCAGACTGCCTCATCTCCATTGGCGGAGGCTCTACAATCGGTCTCGGAAAAGCCATGAGCATCCGCACCGGTCTCCCACACATCTGCATTCCCACCACCTACGCAGGTTCCGAGATGACACCAATTCTGGGCGAAACCGCTGCCGGCGTCAAGAAGACCCGGAGTGACCCCAAGATCCTTCCGGGAACGGTTGTGTACGATGTCGACCTCACCATGACTCTCCCCGTGGGAATGAGCTCCACCTCCGGTATTAACGCAATTGCACATTCCGTCGAGGCGCTCTACGCCACAAATGCAAACCCCATCACCTCCCACCTCGCTCTCGAGGGTATCCGCGCCCTCGCAGTTTCCCTCCCACAAATTGTCGCATCCCCACAATCCCCCGAGGCACGACAACTCGCTCTCTACGGCGCTTGGCTCTGCGGAGGATGTCTCGGATCCGTGGGGATGTCACTCCACCACAAGCTCTGCCACACTCTCGGTGGAACTTTCAATCTCCCCCACGCTCAGACACACACCATCGTGCTTCCACATGCTCTGGCATACAACTTCCCTAAACTGAAGCCGGATGTGCAGAAGCGGCTGGGAGATGCGTTCCCGGACAGCAATGGCGATCCGGTCGTAGGGTTGAATGTGTTGCTGGACAAGCTGGGTGTTGAGAAGGGACTGAAGGCGTATGGTATGAAGGAGGAGGATATTGATAAAGCTGCCGATATTGCGGTGTCAAATCCGTACGCAAACCCAAGAGCGGTGGTAAGGGACGAGATCCGGGAAGTTATTCGGAGGGCATGGGCAGGAGAGCCTGCAAAACAGGATTTGTAGAGTGTGGGAAGTTTTGTATATATTATAATTCCATTTGATTTTGTACGATCTAGGTTCTAGTGCAATGATGGATCTCCGCCTGATTGCTCGGATTGCGAAACCCTAAACCGCGTCCTTGTCAAGCTTGATCTTTTTAGCTGTCATACCTGTTGCAATTCCTTCTACGAAGTATCGAAGCTGTATCGCGTGGAGTTGTAAGCTTCATTTATGGAGACTGAAGGTACGGCCGATGGCATGCTATGTTAAATTGAGGCTGCATAGTTGATCACTCAGTTCGGCCGTATGTGGACTGGTGTAGCCCCACTAACTGACATGCATCCCAAATTCTCGCGGTTCTCTGACTCTATCTCTTGCTCACTATTCCGCCCCAACCCCAGAACTTAAGATGCCTCGGACAAAGACCTTCAAGGTGCGTGTCTATTCCACTCTCCCATAACATCAATTCAAATGCAAGACGAACTTACCATTACCATCCCTTCCAGAAAAATAACCCCAACCGCAACAAGGCCGGAAACCCGAAACGCGACCGCGACAGCCATCGTCCAGGTGAACGTGGAAATTACGCCTCAATCCCCTCCGAGAATGCGCTATATGAGCGCTTCTACAAAGAGAGTGCTGTGGTTCCCGATGAAGAGTGGGATGACTTTTGGGGAGCGCTGAAGAGAACTCTACCTACTACGTTTCGGTTTACGGGGAGCAGAGGGTTTGTCGCATCCGCTTGGAAGGGAAGACGATATTGCAGTGCTGATGTGCGCGAGGTAGACATGCCTTGAGCACGCTTAAGGCGCTGCAGGATATCCATGTCCCGCATCTTCAGGGTATTGTGTGGGATGGACAGCAGGTTGATCCTCCTAAGGCGTTACCGTGGTATCCCGACAATCTTGGTAGTTCCAACCACTCCCAGAACAATTGACGCGATTGCGCGATACTGATTCATTCTATACAGCATGGGGACTTGCTGTGGGAAAGACCACGATTCGCCGATGCCCGCCGTTCAAGAAATTCCAGAACTACCTCGTCGCCGAGACTACCGTCGGAAACATCTCCCGCCAGGAAGCTGTGTCTATGATTCCACCGCTGTTAATGGACATTGAGTCGCACCACACTGTCCTCGATATGTGCGCCGCCCCCGGATCAAAAACTGCACAGCTTGTTGAGATGATCCACAATGGCGAAGAGGCTGCGGTAGTAAACGCCGCCGCTGGTCCTGGAGAAGGAACCCCCACTAAGGATGGCGAGCGCGGCGGAAGAGCTTCGGGATTGGTTATTGCCAATGACGCCGACTACAAACGAAGCCACATGTTGATCCACCAGACTAAGCGTCTCAACTCCCCCAATCTGATTGTTACCAACCACGATGCTACCATGTACCCCAGCTTGATCATCTCCGGCCCGGACGAAACGGTGAAGCAGTACATCAAGTTTGACCGCATTCTCGCTGATGTGCCGTGCACTGGTGATGGAACTGCGCGCAAGAACTACAACATCTGGAAAGACTGGAACCCGCACAACGCATTCAACCTCCATAACATCCAGATCCGAATCTTAATCCGTGGACTGCAAATGCTCAAGGTTGGCGGAAGATTAGTGTACTCCACATGTTCTATGAACCCTATTGAAAACGAAGCTGTGGTGCAAGCCGCCATTGACCGATGTGGAGGCTTGGAGAAGGTTGGAATAGTCGACGTAAGCGACCGTCTCCCAGAACTCCAGCGCAGACCTGGAATCAAGGGTGGATGGAAAGTTATGGACAAGGACCAGGCCTGGTACTCTACCTTCGACGAGGTACTGAAGAATGAGGACGGGAAGGACAGCCGAACAAACCGCATCACCAGGAGCATGTTCCCTACCGAAACAGAGAAATCCCATGAAGACTCTTCCAGAATTCCCTTGGAGCGTTGCATCCGTGTATATCCCCATCTTCAGGACACTGGTAGTTTCTTTATTGCTGTTCTTGAGAAGAAGGAAGAGATCCGGCATATAAAGCCCGAGGAACCCAGAGAGAAGCAAATTGCCGCCCCTGCCAATGTGCAGCCGCAACAGGACGCCGCCGATGATATCCAGCCAGAGGTCGTCACCCTATCGGCCTCTGCCGAGGTCTTGGAACCTGGATCTAAATCCACACCCCCTCCTCCTTCTCCTAGAAAGCGCAAGCTTGACTCTCCCGCCCCCGCTCCCGCCATCAAGAAGCTCAAGGCTGAATCCGACGAACCAACCCTTATCCCCGATGCTGCCTCCTCCAATGCCGCCCCCTCCACCAATGCCGCCGACCCTACCATCCTCACCCCGGCCCCAGAGCCCACCTCCACCTCCACCCCAAAACCTTTCGACTTCCGCGGCAAAACCAAGAAATCCGGGCCTCCCCCAGAGGAGCCCTTCAAATTCCTTCCCCACGACCATGCCGTCCTAGAGCGTATCTACGAGTTCTACGGTCTCTCCGAGCGTTTTCCACGTACCTGCTTCATGGTTCGCAACGCCGAAGCACTTCCCGTCCGCGCCATCTACTTCACCTCGCACTTCGCAAAACGGATCCTAGAAGCTAACGAGGGCCGCGGCGTGAAATTCGTCCACTGCGGCGTTAAGGCGTTCATGAAGCAGGATGTACAGAGCCCCGAAGTGTGCCCGTGGCGAATCCAGAGTGAAGGATTAGGAATCGTTGCACCATGGATAGGATCTGATCGTATCGTGCACGCTACAAAGAAGGAGACCGTCCACGCGCTTCTAAAGGAGTTGTTCCCCAAGGTTGGAAACACCGAGTCGGACAAGATCACTATGGAGACGGAGGGGAGGAAGAGTATTGATGAGATTGAGCACCAGGTTAGAGAGATGGGTATGGGATGTTGTATCTTGAAGGTTAAAAAGACGGAGGGGGAGTTCGATGAGGATATGATCCTGCCCCTATGGAAGTCTAGGCATAGCTGCAATTTAATGCTGCCAAAGGATGAGAGGAAGTATGTGCTGCTACCCCCAGTAATTGGTGTATTGGATTGGATGTTAATGTGTTTGGGATAGGGCCATGCTGCTCAGGCTATTTGATGATACTAGTGATATTAGGGATTCCACTATGAAGAATCATCACTCGCATAGAAACTCTAATGTTGATGAGGAGGAGGCGGAGGAGGCGGACGAGCTGGTCAAGGCGGAAGACGAGGAAGCAAACGCGGAAGAGGGAGGGGTGTCCATTGATGAACCTGTTGCAGAGGCAAAAGAAGATGAGGGAGGTCATGGCGGAGGCGTAGACGGTTGTGGATAATCAGCTTTGATTCTTGTATATATCTGGATTGCTGGGTAATAAAAGTTTGTTTTTGTTTGGTGGCTCGCATCACAATAGCGGTGACTTATGGGTAGAACGGTGAGGAATTCAGGTCCTCCACATAGTTGGTACCTGACATCTATCTACACCGGTGAACTGTGAGCACCCAGGCGGAGCGGTTGGGTGTCATCGCCAGCAATGCTATTTGTGAAATTCATTTCAATAACACTTGTGAGTAGTTATTCGCAACATTTTGCCTGGTAGATCACTGGAAATGGATGACACTACGATATATATCATCAACGCTAGAATGCCTACGACATTAGGCTCTTTACATAGAAACCCAGTTGTCCGGTGTTGTTTTTGTAGAATTACGCAGCAGAAGGTCCAGAGAATAAGCACAAGAATCATAAATATATAAACACACAAGGCAAGGCAAGTAAAACTCCAGCGAAAAAAAAACGCCCGAACCCGTTGCAACCAGACCATTGCAAGAAATAGAACAATCGACAAGCCGAGAATTGACCAGACGGTTCATGATGCCCATCCACAACTCATTCCTCCAATGTCACTAGGGTCCAGGCCCAATTTCCTGGTTGAGCTCGGTATGAGCTCGTACAAGCTCATACAAACAGTCACTCACTGATAGTATCTCGGCTAGTCATCCTCCAGACATCCGAGGCTTTTGTTGTCCTAACATTGTGCAATTGCCTACAAGGCGTAGGGCGTTCGAAGTCAGACAGGAGATCATTTAGTATCGACCAGGTCAGACAGCGGTGTTGGTTGATACTAAGTACACCCGGCCGGACCTGAAGACCCGGAACACCTCGAGTCGAACCAAAAGTAACCCCATCCCGTAAGTAGTCCTACAGCTGGAACCAGTCCTCTCTGCAACATCAAGCTTCATAAGAACCTCATTTCCTAACATACTTTCATCAAAGAGCCTAGAAAAATCGACTGAACGTGACCAATCGTGGTCGATATCGGAACAGCGCGTATTCTCGGTAACGCATCCACTCGGCAATCAGGTGTGAAAGCTACCCCGAGAACCCGTGGCTCAAGTCACTTCGCCACAATTTAGTACAGGGTCTGTAGCCAAAATGTCGGAGCAGAGCGTTTTCTCGGGCCCTTACGGGCACATTTTAAACTACGGCCCGAGGATGCTGAGGGCGCCTCCGTGTGAAAGTAGTGAACTCTATGAATAAGAAAGAGAGCATTTCGTTGGCGATATTTATCATATACCATGAACTAAGACTAGAGAAGCTCTGTCCAACGGATTTTGAGGCGAGCAGTAATGGATGAAATAGAGTTGGCCTATCGACATGGACGACGATAGGTTATGTTATCTACAGGACAAGATATCCTGAGCTTTTCTCTGGTCTAGTCTGGTCTGGTCTGGTCTCGTTCCGTGGCTAGAACAAATGATAGGTCGGTCGAGAGAGCTAGGAGGAGTAGCTCTGCAAATCTTATTTATTCTAAATACGGCGCAGATTTGAGACGGAAGCAGGGTTAGGTTCGAACATATTTTATCCTGCTGGATGTGAATCCATTTATTCTCGCTGATGGGTTTCTTCAGAGAGACAATTCGAGCAGGGAGGGCTTAAACAAAGCACATCCTCAGTGAGACCATGAATTCTCACCCACAATCACCCCCAATGAGACAATCTGCTGGTAAAACTTTATGGTTCCCTTTGGTCAGAACAATACCTAGTGTACCAGTACGTTTCGAAGCAAGAGTTAAAGCTATTGAACACAACATGGTAGAACTTTTCCTCGTGGAACGAGAAACCTGTCTTGCAAACTTTTCGGCAACCACCAAGACCACTCAGCATCCACAGCTATGGTTCATTTATCTACAAATCCGCGCTGCCCGAACGATTGACAGCCGAATCACGGATGTGACGGTACCAACCCTGGGCATCTGAGCGATATTGGCGTGGGGCGTTAAGCAAGATTCCCCGATTCGGTATCCCGGTCCGAGAGTTGGTCACTCGGACAAAATGCCATGAGCCATCTAATTCCATCTCTACCGCGTAATTTTTGGCAATAAAAACATTCCATTGACACTAGGGAAACTTATAGATACTTAACCAACAGTGAATTTTTAGTTAGCGGTGTCAAGCTATGGAAGATGCGGAAACAGATAAGTCCGAAGTCGGAGAAACAAATACCTCGAAAGCGCGCAAAAACATCTGCGGTGGCAAGCACAAAAAAACTCCTACTCGTGTAAATTATGATGAAGGCCCAATAGAAACGGCGATAACTCGCAAAGAACGGTTATTCGGATGTGCAAAAAATAAAAAACTCCCCCATCCGAGGTTAGCTCACGGGAATTTGATGCTAGGCAGTCATAAACAGAGAGTGGCAATAATTGACATCATAGAAAAAGACGAGGCTGTCAAACCAAACAAACAACGCAGCACCGTCATTGCTTGCCGGGGAAGCCGCGATGTATTGTTTCACTCTAGTGATTCTGCGAAGAGCTACTTAGTAGAGGCTGGGTCGCACGAAGGGCTAGCCAAAACCAAGACACAACAACCAAAGCCGGAGCTCCAAAAACACCAACCAATAACACCCGAAACAGATACCGTCCGCCCATCCAAAAGTGCAGTCATCTAGTATCGATTTTGTGGCTGGAGCTTCCTAGGTATTGGTGCAGCACCGTTGCCTTTGTCACCTGCAGTGTCAGTGCTCCAGCCTTGTTCATACCAAAATCCGCTACTAAAGAAATTCAAGCGCCCCGATTTAGCTGCCCGTTTGGGTGGGTCCAATACCCGGAATGAATTGAGTAAGATAAGCAGAATAGTCTAGCTCGTTGGTTTTGAATGCTAGATTATCAGCCCCAACCCTGCTATCCAATATCACAAGGTTGGGCTTTAGCTTGTATATCGACGAAGAGTCTAGAGATGAGACATCTGCCCGATGAAAGATTAAATTGTGCCATGCTACCTACTCTAGATACTCGGCCGATGGATAGACAAAGGAAGAAACTACATTAAATACTTAATGTAGCTAGTTAAAGGTTTAAGTTCTGTAAATCTTAAGTCTAGACGGAAACCTAGAATAATGAGCCCAGACCAGTGCCTCTTCGAAGGTGGCTGCACAATATGAGTTAGTCAGGAACGCTAACGTGGACCCTGGTGTCGATCTCCCGGTGGTTCGCTTCCTGTCTGTGCAAGGTGATCCCTACATTATGCCCGCAAGCTGTTGTGGTGGGGACTTAATGTCTAGCTAGATGTTGGGCGTGGATAGTGGGCTGAACAGATAACGCCGCCGCAGCATAGACCCATAGGTACTACTTCGGTGGAAGAGGTGTGGCTCCGTCAGTTTGCGGAAAGCCCGGGTTCAGTTGCACGAGCCAGACTGAGGATCCGGGTGGAATCCGAGTCCTGCACAGAGCCGATTTTCTATAGTCCAGGCGGCACAGGAACCGGCAATCCCATCGGAATCACCAACTAGAGTATTCTCAAGCTACCTGCCGTACCGGTAAAATGCCTGGATGCCGTTATCATACAATGGTTCGACACCTAGGAAATTGAAAAATCGAATTGGAAACCGAGGAATATGTATGTCTTGAACAAGTGTGATGCTACTGCTGAGATCTGATAGATACAGCGGAGACAAACGGATGAAAAATGATTGTCTTATAATGATTCGTTGGGAGAGTAAGTCAAGCATCGAATCATTGCAGCCATTGGAGGACTTGCTACCGCCCACAGATCGAAAATTGTCGGTTGCAGAACGTGGGGTTGGCACACCCACCTGGATTTGAGGTTGGAGCGGCGGATGCTAGAGTAGATGGGGCAGACGCCGTCAGGAGTTCATTTCTGTCAAGGCTGCGAGAAGTTGTATACCGGGAAGAATATTATGACTCCAATTGACGATGCTGTGCCTTCAAATAACGGCATGCATATTCGACAGTGCTCATTGCTGCCGTCCACGCGTCGTCAAAAGCCTGGGCCAATAGCCGGCTCAAGCCGGTAGAGGGCGGACCTATCAAATCCGACTCTTGACTCTTAATAAAAGGACCTATCCCCAACAAAGTATTTCACGGGCCCTCAATTGATTGACGATGATTCAAGAGAGACAAAAGCCATCCTTCGCTTCTGTCGCAGTGGTGCAATTCTAGCGTGAACGCTAACGTCTGCCAAGAATACCGGTAAAAGCTTAACTTGAATGCTCCCCGTCGAGCCCTTGAATTTTCCTGTGGCGTGATGGACTATTGGTGTGTGTATGTCAAGAATGTGATGTAAATGCTCCCCGACAGCTCGAGATACGACGCCCCGGCCGATTGCAGAAGAGAGGCGGCTGTGAAGAACCCACAAGCATCATCATCAGCTGTCACCGCTGCTAGCGAATATCGAGCTTGGGACTATCCAGATCAAGACAATTCCACAACATCGGATATCCCGGCAGCACGAGCGCGCAGCAAAAACAGCAGCGGTGTTGTTGTTGTGTGGTCTTTCGTGGGGTTCGGCGCCCCTCCCTCCTCCTCTCTCATCACCGCCGAGCTGGAGGGTGTGGGTGAGGCATTTTCATTGGGTCAGTAATAACAAAAGAGACTGCCTGTCCTCAGTCTTTATCTTCTCTCGATTTCCCTCATCTCCTCTTCCTTTCTATTCCTCTCTCTCCTACTCCTGCGCCTGCTCCGACTCGACTTGACTCCTGGTGTGTTGTTTGTTGTATCGCGTGACTATTCTCTGAATTCGAACTCGCCCGCGCCAATTCAGTACACCACTGCTACCGCTACCACACCAAAAACTCCGTCGTCGCCACAGTTCTCTATTCCATCAATCAATCCCTCAAACCCATCCAGATCATTGCACAGGTCAGTTCAGTTCAGTCAATCATCGATCCCACCCTTATCGATTATCTTCCATCCCATTCATCTGCTCAATGACGACATCCTGCCTGATTTCCTGCTTGTTGCTGTCTCACCCACCTACCCCTCCCCAAACCTCAGCGATAACACCACTAACATCCCCATCTTCAGATCCCTCAATAAAAACCTCCCAAAATGCCCGTCATCACCAACAACCTAATCAAGCGCTCCAACTTCGCAACGCGTGAGCCCGGCGTAATCCTAGTCTTCTGCATCATCGGCACCATCGTGATCCTCCTCACCGGTCTCGCCATCCACAAGCGTGCCGCAAGGAAGGCTACCGCGTAACACTAAATTGTCGGTTGGCTTGGGAAGAAGGAGGGTGAGGAATGTATAATACTTAGATGGGGCATGCGATATGATATCTATGATGGAAGATCGGGGGAGGGGGAGGGGGTGTAATTAATCGGTGGCTTTCCCTTTGGATCCAGCGGGGCGGGGCGAGGCGGGGCGGGGTGTTCATATTTCCATTCCAAACCCTTCCTTCATTCTCTCGGAACCCTTGCCATACCTTTCTTGTTCTCTTTTTTTAACCTGCACTTTGGGGATAGGGAGGTTGGTTGGTGAGGCTTTGTGGTATGGAAGTGTAGGGAAACGTTATGTGCCCGGAGGAGAGAGATCGAGAGAACTGCTGCAGTTTGTTGTTTGAAAGGAAAAAAAGATAATGATTGAAGACAAGTACATTTGGATGAGCTTGCAAGATTCTGGGAACGAGAGCTGAAGACAAAACACTGGAAATGGTCTTCATTCTCGCACTCCTCTACTGTAGAATCTTTGCCTCGTCCCCAGCCTTGCTCGCAAACTCACTCGGCAACGAGACCGAGTATAAGATAAGGTGACAGAGAGACAATGGGTTATTTCTGATATATTGACTAGCACAAGAATCCGCACTACTGTAGAGTTATCCCATGTTAAAAAAAGACAAAAAAAAAGTAACTCCTCCGGGTGGGCTTGAACCACCAACCTCCCGATCGCAGAAACTGTGAAAGTTCTTAACAGTCGGACGCGCTAGCCAATTGCGCCACGGGGGATGCTTGATGCCAGATTAACATCATATTACTTTTTGACTAGTCCATGAGTTATTCCGTTCACCGCCCGTCACTATATATGATGCTGGAGTCCCTGAGCAGCCAGAAGACTGGGCTATGGCCATATCATGATTGTTTTGTGAATACGTACAGCTTTCTTGTTTTGTCACTGCCGTGTCGTTGGGTTCCAGGAATTATCATTGTATGTTGGAGAAGCACACTTAGTCACTCGATACTGAATTGCTCTGGAGTCACTTTTGACAGTCACTTCAGTTATGACTGTCCGAACTTTCGTACTTATAAATGCTGTTTGGATGGTAATGTACAAGGCAATGGATTTGTTGAGGAGGTCTGCATTGCTGTCGTGATGGAATGTTGCTCCTTGATAGTGCCCTCTGTGCGACTTCCCTCGAACTTGTTCCCGGGCCGGTTATGTAGAACTATATATCCTTCGGTATATCTCTACCCCCATCCGGTGCTAGGCCTACAGCTATCTCCTCATCCAGCTCTTCAAGCACATTCGTTTCACTATTTATTACACACTTGCCGTCATAGCTCCTCGTTGGCGCGTGTCTAGACTCCTCGTTGGATGTGAAAAACTGAAGCTGGGCTAACCGTGCTGTCGCCACTGCACTCCGCGGTCCACTTACCCACCCTACAGCCGGCGTGTCCTGTGTGTAGATAGGCTCACGGTCTATTGCCGCAGATGCAATCGTACAATCTGTTGCGACTACCAGGCTGCGTTCACGAGGGAGCTTATAGTGTGGTATGAGTTTGAGTAATAGAGAGGGAGTTGTAATAAGGATCAATAGGAATATCACCGCCTTCATCTGTCATGATCGTTTGATCCCCCGTTTATTTGTCTGTGTCTGTCACTCATACATGTATACATACTTAAATACACCAAACCCCCATGCTTAAAATATGTCATCAACCTTTTCCCATCCTATCTCCCCCTTTGCAACTTTATTCCTCATGTCCCAATACTCGCCCGTGAAGTCCCAATACTCCTCACCTGAGATGGGGCACACAGCCTTCTTGAACCACCGTGGTTCATGGTGTGTTCCATGCTCTTCGTTCTCCCTCCTCTTTGCCCTTTGTTTTTCTTCCAACCGATTCTTCTCTGTCGCCGCAAAATCATACTTTCCATCCTCCATCGCCCGCTGGTCCGGACGCAGTCGAGTATCGGTGGGACATAAATACGATTTCAGCGTGTCCGGAATGGCGTTCAGAGTGATGGCAAAGGGTGTGAGCGAGAAAGGCGCTGGAGGGCGGGGATTATTTTCCCAAACCAGAAACGCGGCGGCGGGGTTGGAGCCATAAGACCCGGAGCGAATTGAGGGGGAGGAAACAGTGGGTGGGGGAGAAATGTTTGCGTCGTATCCTGGGGACAGTCGGGCATACATTTTGTCATTCCACCTGCCGCCCACCGACCACATCTGGGTGCCGTCGTTATCCACGATGCGACCCTTGACTTCATACGCGTTTGCACCCCTCCATCCTCGTGCCTTGAAGTCAAGTAAAGCCGTTACACCAGTAGTCCAGTTTTTGATCTCCATAAGGCCGTAGTTATCGACCGTAGGAGACCCTGTAATAATGCCAACAACCGAGGTGGTGACTTTTTTCCAAGTGTACAACTCTTCACCGCCGGTGATGGGACGCAAGCGAAGGAACCATGTTCCCAGCGGGTTGATGTCGAAGCTCTTTCCGTAGAACTTGCTCTTGACGGCGGATTCACCCCAGTAGTCCCATTTCTCGGCTTCAGCGTGCGCAGCACCAATAGGAGGGTGGTGCGAGACTTGTTCCACAAAGAAACGGTAGTTCTTGTCGGGGCGACAATATTCATAGGTTTCACCTAGAAGGGGATTGAACGGCTTTGCGACGCGGCCTGTGGTTGAGGAGTACTCCGATGCGGCGAATGCGGCAACGTATACCATTCGTTCGGCAGGGTCGGGGCGGTCTGCGGCAGTGTCAAGAAGGTCGGTATATTCCATATCTTCTGCTACACGTTGGAGGAGCGATGTGGGCTCATTGAAGGACACCGGAAGTGTCATTTTAGTCATGTCTTTGCCGATCATGGACTTTAGAATACCCTGATTAACTGTTAGTCGCAAATGTTGATATGAACAGCAAAAGTCATGCGTACCCAAAGAGAGATCTTGGGTCTGTCATCGGTATCCATGGCTAACCTGTTCCGAGGGCGGTCCTCATAGCCAATGAAACTAGTCTTAACAGCAATCAGTTTCTGCTGCCTCAGCCCTGCTTCAAGCTGCGTATCCGCTCCAACGTCCTCCACGTCGTCACTGCCAAAGGGGATTAGAGGACTCTTCAGGCCTGTACTCGGCATCTCTGTTACAACCTCTAATTCCCCTGCATCGATAGCATCAAAGAACTGATCGCTATCATCGCTGTCACTCAGTTCCTCATCGATATCCAGGCTCCTTCTTGCAGACCCTTCTTGATTCAGTTCTACCTCTTTCAGTCTCTCCTCCAGACGTTCCACGCCCTCTCCCTCAACGCCATGTGTGTTGTCAACGTCAGGTCTGCTAACCTTGCCGCTGTCCTTTCGCAACACCCTTCTAAGGGCACGCTTAGTCTTTTTTCGCCGTTCCCGCTCGCCTAAAACTTCACCCTCAAGAGCCTCCTGCTCCTCTGCCAGCTTCATCATGCTTTCCTCCCACAGTCGCCTCAATGCAATTTCCTTCTCCATCCGATACCGCCAATATATATCCCGTTCTTTACTCATACTTAGTAGGCTACCGATAATCTGCTTCAAACTCCCAGCTGCGGATTCATAACTTGCCATGGCAGCTACAACTGAAGCATCGCTGAGCTTAAGGTCTGGATTACTTGCGTGCTCGAATTGCAGGGCTAAAGCAACCTGCCCCAACAAGTCCAGTTGCAACCTCGCAGAATTTGCTGCAAGAGCCAATTCATCCGAAGTAGGAGGCATGTCTGGTCCATGTGAAGATGCATCATCATCGATATCGTCCTCCTCATCATCACCCAGGTCGCCATCGGTGTTAATTGAATACGATTTCGGAGCATATACGCTAACATCTGACTGGTCGCCGCCGCCGCTGCCGCCGCTGCCGCCGTATGTGGTGCGGACTGTGCGAACGCTTGCCCGTTTGGTGCTAAAACCGATATTCTCCGACGCTGAGATGCTTCCTTGTCCTTTGATATCGCTCACGGCGTCACTCTCCGCGGCGGTCTCTTCGTTGTGTACTTGCTCCCTGAGCCTATCCATCACCTCCGACTCCTCTCGCTTCTTTCGCTCATCCAACCGAGCTTCGTCTTTCGCCTGTTGAATGGCATTATTGAGGGTCCAATACCAGCGCTTCGCTTCAACAATATGGTTAGCTTTGAGATGGTACTTTACACTGCCCTTTCCGTGAATCTCGAACCGCTGTTTATCTGCCGGATCTATGTGAAGTTTTGCTATTCGCATGTTGATGGCCCCTCGACATGCTGAACCAATGTCCTCTATGCAACTCGTTAGCATTTTGATAGAAGAGAGATTATGCGGCGAACCTTGGTTCTTGTAATAACTTAGCACACCGTCCTCCAATACGAACCACCGCAATTTATAACCTCCAGTATAATTCGTCCACTTCTTCAGATACCCCTTCATTTCTCGCGTCTCCTTACTACCCAGAGTTCCTTCCCCAGATCCTCCACCGCCTTGATGTCCCGGTGGAGCGTGTTCTGCTGCAGACCCCAACACCGCTCTCTCCTCAATTCCCCGTGCCGCAGCAACCGCAGCCGGACTCCTCTTCAGCACACCGCGTGTCTTCTCATCTTTCGTAACATCTTGCGGCAGCTTCCCTTTGTGATCCCGCCTAAACGGATCCGCTCCATGCATCAACAGCAGCTGTATAAGCTTGGTATCTCTCTTCCTGGCCGCCTCATGCAACAGCGTTGAACCTGGCGCATCTGGGGGTTCCAGCGCATTCAGGTCCAACAGCCCCTTAACACGGTGATTATCGAGGAGCACCTCGAGCTGTTCATATTCCCTCGTCTGCACCAGGTTATGAAGTGTTTCAACATTGTCCTCCAGAAACAAACTCCTAGCGAGTTGTAGCATCTGGAATATATGTGGAGTGCGGGCCATCTCCAGGGGAGTACGGTTAGCGTAGTTATGCACAGCATCGTTGATGTCTGGTTGCTTCAGCAACAACGACACCACCTCCGTTCTCCCCAGCTGCGCGGCAATATGTAGCGGTGTGTTACCCGCGGTTAATTCCCGCCCGTTGATATCTAAGTATGGTTTCTGGGCGGAATCCGGGTTCGAGCTAGTGGTTGACAGAATATATTCAATGACGGGAAGCTCCGCACATTGAACCGCAAGGTGGAGAATCGACGATTTATTTCCCGTACCAGACAGAGAGCTCATCGATTCACGGCGGTTCGGGTCATCTGACAGGGTTTCGCGTATGACCCTTGAGATGGCAGCTGTATCACCGTTCCGCAGAGCTTCATAAAGCCGAAACGTCCGCACAGTTTCCTCGACGCTTTTAGCCCCGCCAACCAAGACGCCAGAGTTAGACAGGGAGCCTGTGCTGTCGTTTCCATCCGTCATTTCGGTACGCGCGGTATTGATGCTTGAGTGAGACCCTGACGGTTGCGTGTTATCGCTGGTTGTAGAATTAAGCTGTTGCTGGGAGGAGCTCCTAGTGCTGGCGGCGGAGGTCGAGTTTGAACGGGAGACGGCTTTGTTTGAAGAATTCACGGACAAAAGTGAGCTGACCATTGCCGATTTGGAGCGGTGATGTTTGTTTTTGTGAGGTTTTTTGAAGCCTCTAAAGGCGGGGTATTAGAATTAGCTTTAACTCGTTGGCAGCGGCAGACAGGACGGAGGAAACCTAGAATTATTTACTTACGTCGAGGATAGTAGATCGCTCATATTTGTGGTTGGCGATGACGAAGGTCAAGAGAATCCAAGTATGCAGAAGTTGGTATCACAGTCGCGCGTCGCATGCAACGAGGCAGAAACCTACTCTGCGAATGAAAGGGGCACACTGTTGTTATACCCAACGTCGTCGGGTGGTCGCGGGAGCAGGAATAAAGAGAGGGAAAAGAGAGAGGCCTTTGGAGAACCGGCGGTTCGCCAATCTTTGACTACCGTAGCGCGGTGTGCTCTACGATCGCGAGTGGGTAACTGCTTCCGGCGCATGATCAAAGCCCGTGATTGTTAGTTCGGACTGAAAGTGCGGCACTAACAGATATCGGTGTGCCACACAGCACGAGTTAACTGCAGACATCTATGGTCCCCTCTTTCCATACACCATCTCGAGATCTGGTGCACTTGTTTTGCTTTGGCGCAGACATTTCTACATGCGGCTATCGATCATGCATGGATGGTGATTAAGATCCGAAACAAAACTCCATAATAGTGAGTGCGTTCAGTCATAAAATTTCTGAAAAGAACGCACAAAACAAAAAAAAGTGCCCCGAAACCCAGTTGATCCATTGTTCATACAAGAGAAAAGATTCGAGGAAACAAAAAAGATCCGAACTTTTATTTCCCCAATTGTACGCCGCGGCCATTTACTTTGTTTAAGCCCCCACCAACACCTACGCCTCAGTGATGGTCCTCTGCTGGGTCAACTGTCTAGCGCGCTGTCTGCTGTTGAGATAGATCTGCTTCTTCTCATCGGCAGCCTTTTGGACAGCCTCCTCACCCTCGGACACGATAACCTCGATGTGGCATGGGTTGGACATGTATGGGTTGATCTGGGGGTGGTATTAGCACCTAGTTTGTTCTGTCGGAAAAACAAGCTAGTAGATGGGTGAAACATACACGACCGTGGGCACGGTAAGTTCGTCGTCTCTGCTTGGGGGCCTGGTTGACCTGAATGTGAGAGACAATGAGGTTGGAGGTGTCGAGACCCTTCACGTCGGCATTGGCCTCAGCATTGCGGAGGAGACCGAGCAGAAACTCGGCGGACTTGACGGGCCAGCGGGCACGGGTAACACCAAACTGCTTGCCTGTAATTCCAAGCCGTCAGCACCATAGCTCTAGCATATCACATGCCAACATCGTCTCCACCCTTCATAATTCTACCCTATAGCTCCCTTTCACCACGGAGCTGCACGACGTACCCTGGGCGGTTCTTCCGGTGGAACCGTTATACCTCCTCATAGGGACAGCCTCCTTGTGCTCCTTGACGTTCTCCAAGAAAGCAATGGCCCGAGAGAGCTTCATGCGGCTGACTGCCTGTGCCGCTTCGCGGGTGTTCTTGAAAGAGACGCGGAGGAAAGAACCGCGGGACTTTGCGGACTTGGCCTCATTCTTAGAGTTGGCAGCGTAGCGGACCTATTGGTTGTCGAAATCCATCATCAGCCCTAAATTCTATAATATTTGCCTACCGTTCGCGAATCCGTAATCCCTTCCACAGCTCGGAGTATCAAGATCCAGTTCTTCAATCATTCGGCAGAACTTCGAGCGGAAATCGAATTTGCGAGCCGCGGAAATAGGAACGACGCGTAGCGAACGGGGTAAAACTGACCATCGTGTAGGGTGTTGTCGGCGATGGATTTGCTGGGGTTTTCGGGTCGTTAGTAGTCGGTCGTCGTTGGGTGGAAATTCGCTTGTGTGTCCTGAACGCGCACTGCCTGGATTGTGTCAGGCGAGACTGTTTTTTTAAATATACCCTAAGCCCTCGCGCCTGACTCCCATCTCGGCTGCCAAGAAATGCTAACCCAAAAGAGCGACAGCCATTTACCCTACGCCCGAAATCTCTGCCTGCTGGAAAAAAAGTTAGAAGACACGACCAGCCACTTAGCAGAAGTCGAGCAAGCAATTTCACTCTCAGCGTCCAGCGTCAACAATCCAGTCGTTAAATTCTTTACAGTCGCAATATACAATGGCTTTCACTCCGAGAGGTGGATTTAGAGGAGGACGGGGCGGTGGTGATCGCGGTGGCCGTGGAGGTGCCACTCCCCGAGGCGGACGCGGTGGTGCACGAGGTCTGTTTCTACCATCTTTGTTCCTCCTTGGAGACCTTGAATAGAACCAGGTTTCAGACGCGATTACAATTGCGACTCCCTTGGGTGAGATGCGCGGTTAATAATTGGCTTTTGAATTGGAAGCTTTTGGGGTCTTTCAACGGTGCAAAAGAAACTGAATTACGCGCTGACAACTGCAGGTGGGTTCGGGAGTAGAGGTGGCCGTGGTGGAGGACGTGGTGGAGATCGTGGCGGCCGTGGAGGGCGTGGCGGTGGTCGTGGTGGAGCTGGAGGAGCAAAGGGCGGCGCCAAAGTCATTGTCGAGAAGCATCGCCACGAGGGTGTCTTCATTGCCCGTGCGAAGGAGGACATGTTGGTCACCCGCAATTTGACTCCTGGCGAGTCCGTTTACGGCGAGAAGCGCGTAGCTGTTGACTCTCCTATCTCGGGCACTAACGAGAATGGCGAGCCTGTACCAACCAAAATCGAGTACCGTGTCTGGAATCCTTTCCGTTCCAAGATCGCTGCCGGTATTCTCGGTGGTTTGGACAATATCTACATTAAGCCCGGCGCGAAGGTCCTGTACATCGGTGCTGCTTCCGGAACCTCCGTCTCCCACGTCGCCGATATCGTCGGACCCACCGGAAACGTTTACGCCATCGAGTTCTCGCACCGTTCCGGCCGTGATCTCATCAATATGGCTAAGAAGAGGACAAATGTAATTCCCATCATTGAGGACGCCCGTCACCCCATGAAGTACCGCATGTTGGTTGGAATGGTGGATGTCGTCTTTGCCGATGTTGCACAGCCCGATCAGGCCCGTATTGTCGGATTGAACTGTCATCTTTTTTTGAAGGATCAGGGTGGTGTCCTTGTGTCAATCAAAGCTAGTTGTATCGACTCGACCGCCCCCGCAGAGGCCGTATTCGTGAATGAAGTGAAGAAGATGAGGGAAGAGAGGATCAAGCCCAGTGAACAGTTGACTTTGGGTACATTTTCTCCGCTCCTCGAATCAAACAAGTATACTAATATAACGGACTAGAACCGTTCGAGCGAGACCATTGTATCGTGGTCGGAAAATATATCCGTGCATCATCTTAGTGGAGCCGATTACGAGGAAGAGGAAGATTGTAATATTCAGTTGAGGATAAAAACGACGTTCACGATCCGGTAGTGTCAAAAATTGTGTACTGTATATAAAAACCGCCAGGGGAAAGGCGCGTTTTTTTCATTCGACATCGATACCCTCCTACTACTTCCGTGGTGTGGAGAGTAGCTGTCCTGAGGTCTGGAGTGTGGGGTCTTTCTATTTTTGCTAGCTTGGATGTGTTTATGCGCCTTTCTTTTGTTTGTTCCTGCTGTTTTTTGGGTAAAATACACTGTTATGACTTTTTACGCTCATTAACATGTCTGTCGGACTGCTTAGATACCGCGGGCCTGCTCTCATACCCAGACTTTCACTTTTTCATTTGGTTTACGAGAGCTCCGGGGGCCGTAGTCCTCGTTGTCCTCATTGTCAAAAGCTTGTTTCACGATCCAAATGACTAAGAATCAAAATCAAGACTTCATACCCTCCCCATCTAGTACCAACGACTTTTCAAACCTGCTTCAACTGGAGTTTTGTCAACACCTCCCAAGAAAGAGGTCCGCTGCCGCTTGGCTGAATGAGTTCTCTGTCATCCAAACAGCGATAATAAAGGGCAAAACGCAAGGTGATCACAATGCATCACGTCAGCCTCTAACGTACTACTAGACGAGGGTGGGGAGAATAATAGAGGTTGGGCAATCTGGGTGGAAGTGCTAGCGACTAGAGAACTTGAGAGGACGATGTGCTTTGTTTAATATGTACGAGTAAATCGTTGTTTTGTTTTAATCATCCTGCATTCACTCTAACTAGAGTATGGCAGTACCCAATTCCCCTCCCCCGGCTAGGTGGGGGAGCTCCCGTCTTTCTACCCTTCTTCCCCTACGAGTAAGTCGTTCCGGGATTACTAGTAAAACTATCCTTCAGGACCGCGAGGTTATGACCAACACGAGAAGAGACGCCTCAAGCTCATAATATTTGGTACCGTCTCATGCCTAGCACTGGTAGGCCAAAAACATAACCTCCGAAGATCTCAGTGTAGAGTTCCCCCACCTCTCCCGAGGGCCCTATATGAGCGGCACCCGCTCATCATATTCTTCCTGAGCTGCACCGCTTCCGAAGTTTTCCGGCTCTTCGTTCACTTCTTAAACACATTCTATATATCATAGCTAACCGAGCCATAAAGCGGTTTTATTGACCGAAACTAGATGAGACAGCCAGAGGTGAAAGAGCTTGAAGACGAAGCAGAAAACAGGGAGGGTCCAGCTCGGATGGATGTAAGACCCTTGGTAGAAGACCTGAGCAGGAGCGAGTTACCAAAAGTCCTTTGATCAGAACCCTCTTATCAGCATATCTAGACATTTGTTGCTTTGGACCAGCGGAGTGGACAGACTTGGGGAAGGCTCCCGAGAACATCGAGAGGAGCTGGACGTGGGACGGAACCGGACGAATCCACAGCTGGAGGAAGGCTGATATCCTCCTGAGACTTTTAAAGGTCGCCTTGAGTCTCGAGATAACCCGTGCAGCTGGTACTTAAGCCCCGGGTCGAACGCTCGGAACGCCCCGTATCTTGCCCGTCAGCAAATATAGTGTAGCTCTCATGTTGGGCTTGGAACTAAAACCTAAGATAGGTAATTTATGTAGGTTGAGAGATGGATTATGCACGTTAGATATACACTGCAATGAATATCCAAGCAGTACGATAGAGGCCGACATGATGGAATAAACGGTCCTCTATATGAATGGACTATCTTGGTGCTTGTATTCAAACTGCATATTTCAACTTGCTGTTAAATGTGTGGAGAGGAACCACGTGGGTAATGTGGGTTCGAGTGCGTATATATGACTAGCTGGCGAGGCTTGTCTCGAGTAGGTGCTAGCCAGGTCTCGCATGGACATCAGAGTGTGTGGGGGGTCACGACCGAATATCTCCGTAAAGGTAGCTACGACTTTAATCCCCGCCTCGCCCCACCGACCTTGTCCCGAGTAAGTAACAGCCAAGTTTTGCACGGCCCCACTGTGTGCGGGTGGTCATGGCCAAATATTTTCGTGAAGGTGGCTAGGACTTTTAGCTCCAGCTCTTCCGCCTCACCCCACCGACCTTGTTCTAAGTAAACGAGAGCTAGGTTTTGCATGGCCCCTACTGTGTCTGGGTGGTCGTGGCCGAGTATCTCCGTAAAGGCAGCTACGACTTTTAACGCCAGCTTAAATGGAATGCTCCCCAAACCAATGCAGTTGTCTCGGGGTTATGTTGAACCATGGCATCCCCAACGATCGCATATCGAGCGACAGTTTTGAGTATATTTTGAACATTTTCCGTGAATTTGTATCGTTTCCCCTCAGCCGTGTCCTTCGCCTTCTTGACTCCTTCGAGCAAGTCATGGTAGGTCAACTGATGTTTCGCTGTTCCGTCCAATTTGGCCAGCTCGTTGACCGAGAGCATACCCCGGAAGAGTTCGAACGCTTTATCCCACGCTGTACTAAGCAGGTCAACAGGACTTGATAGCTTTTAGTGAAAAACCTATTAAGAGGTATGTGAGAAGATCGATGACCCACTCTGTCGCCTGGGAGACCTAATCGACAGGTCAGAGCGGGGCTATGATTCCGCGGATATCCAAACTTACTTGTGAGGTTGTTGAAGTTTGTGCCATTCCAGGAAATTATAGAAGTATAGAAGATCTCTAAAGTTATATCGAATATCTAGTAGCTAGAGGGTCTAGTCGTCTACATGGACAGACGAGGCCGATGAGGTCATAATACACCCCCGTACCCGTTATCATTGATTAGCCAATAGAGAAGCGACAACTGAGCATAAATCTGTACTCGTACTAGTACACTGCCTCGGTAGAAAAAGCAAAACTCCTGCGCCGCTTGATCAGCCACAATCCGCAGCTATATTGTCACAACAATCAGATAATTTTCAGTTGCATGTTGACGCCATGTTTAAGCCCTCCGGGACAAGAAAACGGCGGAGTAGTTCTGTAGAATAGTGCCTGGGTGAGCCCTCTTCAGTACTGAAGTGGCTGATCAATTCGTTACTATCGAGTTTTAGCTCTAGATTAATAGGGGCTGAATCGTAGGAATTTTGTCCCATAATGGAGTTTCCGGGTGAATTGAAATTACAATCAGGATAGTTAATTAACAAGGCTGTCACGGAGCTTTCTTGTCAACAATACTTCCCGAAGTCACCCCACTCCGAAGAAATCACAACTCCATTCGACTCAATGAAAAACCCCATAAGTACACAATCCCCTAGGTATAATTAACAAGGCACAACTTTTTTCTATTTATCACCCCTTCCCATCATAGAACCTCGGCGGCAAGCCCACATCCCATACCGGTCTCTCTACTACTATCATTTCGACTGCGCTTAACCCACCCTCCCAGCCTTCTCCAACCATCTCGACAACCTCCCTCTTTCCCACTGGCAAAAAGCCTAAAAGACTGCGGTATCTGTAAGAACCCCAGTATGGCTTCTGTCCCTTTTGTTTCCTGATCCTTGCCTTTCTTTCGCCAAGCTCCTCATCCTCCTCATCCTCTTCCTCCGAGGCGTCGTTAGAGACAGGGTATTCCTCCTCCGCATCACTCTCGTCACCTTGTATTTTAGGCGCGTGTTTGAGTCCTATCGGCATTACCATCCTCGATCCAGCACCGCTTATACTTCCAACGCCGATTGGAGCCCCACGTTTTCGTTTGTTATCGCCCTGGCCGATGGTGTCGAAAGAAAGTTTATGATTCGGCCACTCCCGAGAAAAGTCAAACATCCACACCCAAGCGGCGCCAAAACACCAAGCGCGGTCTGTTCCCTCCCAGAAGGCGCCTACAGCACGGTCTCCAACTGCTGCAAACTCTACAGGTAAACAATCCGGCATGGGATTCTGCTGAGACCACTGAGCTAGACGACCTGAGGTAGCGGAGAAGAGGTGGATGATATGGGTATCTGCAGGGAGAACAAGGAGCTCTGCATCAGGTGCTTCATCCTCATCATCTTCGGACCCGGAGATTTGAAGCGTAGGTGGTGCAGGGCGGAAGGAGAGCACCACCGGAGCGGCGGGGAGACGGGGGATAGAGGTGGTAATGCGAGCCCATGATCCTTCCGACGGAGATAGGATGAAAGTGGTGATGTTGCCAGCGAGGTCCCCAATTGCGAGGAGGCGGGATGTGCTAGAGAAATTGGCCTTAACGATGGTGTGGAGGTAGGCGGCGTGGGTGCCTTCATCCTGCCTTTGACGCGACTTCTTCTTGCTTAGGTGGGGACCTTTTGACCCAGGATACGCTCGAAAAGAAGGCAACTCGCGATCGAGCTCGTAGACAGGGGAGGAGATAGTGATGACCGGCTTCTCTTTTCGATCCTCGGAGGGAAGGATATCGAGATTGGTGATTAGAACTCTCGAATCTGGGGTAATGATTAAGAGTCGCTTTCCGTCCGGCGTGAATTGCAGGTGACGTGCTCCTTCCGTTGCCAGCTCAACTTCATCTTCGTCGTCGTCGGAGTCTTCGCTGTCGCTTTCTGGCTCAATGTTCTTAACCGGCAGCGCCTTGGGGATGGCGATCCGTTGCACGCGGAGTACCCTTGAACCCAATCGTTTGGGGTTGCGCAGGCTGAAGAGCTTCACTTCGCCAATGGTTGAAACAGCAAGAAGATATCCGGTGCTGTTAGGCAGTGGGCTGAGGGCTGCTGAGGTGATATATTCTTCGTTCTAAGGGTAGCTTAGTTTTTCACAACTATACATATTTGGGACGGAAAGAAGTTGCATACACCCAGAATTATACGACTCAGCAGTTTGCGGCCTTGAGTTTCGTCATCGAGGTGTAAATCTGCTGGGATTATTTCTGATAGTTCTTCAATATGCCATATCTTGACTTCTCGTTCCCAGTAGCTCATTAATATTCTGCGGTCGGGAATTGTAGTGACAATAAGGTTCTGCGGAACCAGTGGAAGGGTACGGTGGTTTTCGGTGGTGAATCCTCGGAAAGGAATGATGATCGGTGTCATATCCACGCCTTTTTCAAATGTCAGTAATATTCAGGGAAATGCAGAAGGACCGTACCCCCAGAAACAACCACACTGAATCCACCAGACTCGTATGCAGCCATGGCTCTCACATCATGTTTGTGGAACCGCCTTCTAGCAACTTCACCCCAACCACGGCCTTTGCCAACAATTCTATAAAGTACAGTCCTCATATCGGCGCCACCACTTATCACGCTCTCGCCGTTTTGTCCTCCAACTTCCAGCGTCAAACAATCGGCCTCGTGAGCCTTCATTCTCTGCTTCAATGTCCAATTTGAACCGTTCCAGAAACACACCTCACCCCTTGAATCCCCGGAAACGACATCCCCATTTTTTGTCACCTTCACCGCCCAAACTAATATCTCTTTTCCCCTCTCCCGGTTCAACGACATTCTCGCAATACTCCGCCCAGATCTGATATCCCACACTCGTATTGTGGAATCTGCCATACCAGCAACAACGGTATACCGGTCCTTCCAGACCAAGCTTAAAACCCTCGATTTTGATGTTCCAGCTCTTGTTAAATTCTTGATAAAAGTTAACTGGCCTCTCCCCCCGGCTGTACTCAGCAGCTTCAACGTCCCGTCGTCGGTTCCAACCACAACCTTTTGCGCAACCGCCTCGTCGTCATCCTGTTCCTCCTTCGGAACATCTGTGGCGTTCCGCCGTGGCTGCACAGAAAGTGACCAGATCACGCCGCCGTTGCAGTCAAGATGTTTTGCCGGCCGCCCCGTTGCAAGGTCCCACTCGGTGACTTCGGACGAGTATCCAATGCTGAGTAACCGCAACAGGCCACGCCCGTCTTCGTCGTAGTCTTGCACCCACGCAAGACCCTCGATGGAGCGGTCATTTCCGCCTTGCAGCGTCGTTTCATGGTGCCATTTACCAGAGAGTGGATTCCAAATCTCAATTGAGCCATTGTTGCGGCCGATGGCGACACGCAGGGTTTTTGGCGGCGGGAGAGCGCTGTGCGGTGCCGATGAGTGAGAGAATGCGATCGCGGTGATGCTGCTGGGTGGGTAGTCGACGAAGCGGCAGCGGTGGAGCGAGACGTGGGTCATTTTTTCTGTGCGGATTTCCCGCGGTATGTATGGGGTTGTGGAGAGTTGCACGGCGTCAAGCTATTGAATCACCGGCAAGATTTTTGGGATCGTGGGAGTTCTTCGTTTTTGTTTCGTCAAGCGCAAGAAGAATTCGAACTTTTTTTGGTAGGCGGCTGAAAATGGCGACAAAGGCTTTGTTTCTTAACGGCTTGGCGACGCGCCTAGGATACTCTGCTTTGTTTGGACGGGTCGCTTTGGGAATACGTGACGGATCACTCGTGTTCCCCCGCTCCACGACTTGCGCGTTTCACTCCTTCAACCGCACCTTCCACCTACATCTACTCTTGCTCCTACTCCCCTACCACACAACCACAATCACAACCACTTAGAACCACCGAAATGCCAACTCAATGCTTTAGCTTCCAACATCCACATCCTAACTACCAATCCCCCACGTCCTCCTCACCATCATCCCAAAAACGCAAACGTTCCTGCTCCTCCTCCTCTCCCTTTTCAACCTCCGATGTCTCCGGTCGAACACTGAAGCGCACGCGTGCACGCCCAAACGAGGAGCTTGTGCACCAGTATACATTACAGAAGTTATTCTCGGCCGCAAAAGCCACGCCTCCTCCCGCGCCCAAACAACAGCAGCAGAGCTTTATGTCGCTCTTTCGACGCTCGCCAGTGACTGCGGCGGCGGTGGTGCAGGCACCGCTAGTGCTGAAGTGTGAGGATTGTGATCGGAACTTGAGTGCGGAGGTGGTGGAGGAGGAGGTGAGGTGTGTTGGGTGCCGTAGGGTAGTGTGTAATATGGGCTGTGCGGCGAGCAATGGTGTAGGAAGGGTCTGCTTGGAGTGTGTGAAGTACCGGTAGGAGTTGGGTTGGGTATAGCATAATTTTGGTTCCGAGGATGAGAAACTTGGTTTTGGCGTTTCCTGTGTTAACTTTTGCGCGTTTTGGGGTGACTGGCTGGCTGGGTCGTGTGCGAATTGGATTATTTGTATTTATTACACCCGATTGTATTCTCTTGTTTAGGTATTCTGTATTATATCCTTCCAATTCGATGGACTTTCTCATAATCTCTTTGAAGGCAGTGTAGGTACAGAGGTTCATATCTAGACTAAACAGCATGAAGACAGGCCTTTTTTGCAACATGTAACATGCAATTAATACGACTCTGTGACGACAGTTGCACCAGTAGATAAGTGACAAGCAATACCTGATTTACTTGGGCATGATTGCACCGCTACATAGAATCTCACTTGGGTGAACTGTAAAAAGTACTAATGTTCCGCTCCGCAAAATGTTGCCTGCCTATTTATGACGCCAATAAACCGAAAACCCCAGAAAGTATACAACATCAATTCATCAGCCTCGTTAATCTCTACTTCCTCGCTGCAACTGCCTTCAACTCCTCCTCCGGAATCGGCACAGGCCCTCCTGGCGAATCTACCTTTCTCGCCGTCAAAACCTCCACGCCGTCGTCCGTCACAAGCAACGTATGTTCAAACTGTGCACTCAGTTTTCCATCCACAGTTGTTGAAGTCCACTCATCAGGCCAAGTCTTATCCCTCCAACTCCCCAGATTCACCATTGGCTCGATGGTAAAACACATACCCTTCTTTGCTATACCGACCGCTTTGTTTTTAGCATAATGCGGGACATTCGGCACGCAGTGGAAAAGTTGGTTGATTCCGTGGCCGCAATACGTTCGGACAACGCTACACCCCCGGGATTTTGCGAGCGGCTCGATGACGTTTCCCGGTTCACGGAAAGCCATCCCCGGTTTTACCTGGGCGATAGCGGCATTGAGACAGTCTCTCGCCGTCTCGACGACGCGAATAGCCTCGGCTGATGGTTTGCCGACGTAGTAGGTTTCATTTAGGTCGCCGTGGAAGCCTTCGTAGTAAAGGGTTACGTCGATGTTGACAATGTCGCCTTCTTTAAGGGGCCGGGCATCAGGAATGCCATGGCAAATGACCTCGTTGACAGAAGTGCAGTGAGACTTGGGGAAGTGGTTGTAATTTAGTGGTGAGGGGTAACTCTGCGTTTCTCTCAGCTCTCCATTAGGAAGAGGAAGGGAGCAAAGGGAGGGAGAGAGGATTACGTCACGCTCTATACACGCCTTATGCACAATCTCATCAATCTCATCGGTAGTAACGCCTGGCGCTACAGCGGCGGCAGCGATATCGAGCACCTCCCGGGCGAGACGGCATACTGTTCTCATGCCCTCCATCTCCATCTCGTCCAGGATCGCGATTTTGCGCATACCGCTGTTCATAGCATATTCACTTCTTGGAATGCCATCAGCCGCGTAGTCAGGGCGCGGGATATGTTCTGGGAGCTTGCGGGTACTGGAAAGAGGGTAGTGAGGGCGTAAAGTACCGGTATACTGAAAATTCGGAAAGGGGTTATGAATTCCGGTTTCTGGATTGGTAGGAAGGGGTGTTGGTGAACCGAACGCGTCTTTGAGGGACTGGAGTAGGGAGGGTGTCTTACGAGCGGCGGGCTTGTGGAGGGCTTTGTGATCGCTCTGGATTTGCGCGACAGGGCGATGGAGCAAAGATGTTAGCCGTCTATATATGGGTTGAAGTGGGTATCTTGCAAGCTTTAGGGGGGGTTTGAGGGTGTGGGGATGCATGATAATGAAGTTTGACTCACCCATGAACGTTTAAAGCAGTCCTGTGAGCAGAAAAACGACTTGGCGTTGCCTAGCTTGAGACATGTTGGACATTGTAGTGTACCTGCGGCATTTGCGCACGCTACTCCGGCGCAGAACTTCTTGGTGAGCGTATTGGTTGCTGTGGTGGTAGACATTTTGATGGTATGGGTGGTGATGGAATGACCGGAGTGGATTGGCTGGCTATTGGGGAAGTTGTGGGTGCGACAGTGTGAGGCTCTGCTTAATTGAAGGGTCCTCCGGCAACGACGGTGGCTGTGGTGGGAGTGCGACTGTGATCGTGGACCAGAAACCTGGATGCGAGATCCGAGTCTGGGGAAGTAGGTAGCTGGGAAGTATAGAGCACGTTAAGAGCAGTTCCGTTCGCATTTTTCACCACCTCAAAGTTTTGAGGATCTCAATCATTCACTCTCACTCTCAGGTCAGACATCTCTCGGTAGGCTACAGCTGCATAACACTTCCGCCTTGATCAAACTCCACACCGAGACATCCATCCTATTTCTCGTTTCCTCCTCTAAGCGCACCGGCGAAAACGGTCCAATGACGTGATTTCTTCTCAATGCCAGTGGCGGATATTCACGGTTCAATTATGATTCTCCGCTCGCCACTTCACTTTGATTCTTCGGTCCGGAACTTTTTCGGCGACGCGGCATGTATTAGCTCTCCGTGGCCAACAAAATGGAAACATTCCTCCACCATAGACGGCCGGATATGTCATCGCCTTCTTCTAGTCCTCCTTCTTCTCGTCCTCCGCCTTCCCCTCCTCCTCCTGCCCCCCCTCCTCCTCTCCCTTTCCTTCTTCTGCTCTCCTGCCCAAGTACTGTCACCAGCTTCGCATCCAATTTTCATATCATATCATTCCACCTCTTCTGCTTGCCACCTACCACCGCTGGTACTTTCCTTGAAGAACCTATAGCACGTGCCCTCTTCGCTTTCTTTGATCCGGCGAACACCGACCCACCCCTCCCGATTTCCATAGTTTGAGAGCTACAGCTTCAGCGCACATGACACGACCGGAAACGTCCGAAAAGCCCAAGAAAGTGATCATCATCGGGGCCGGTCCTGTAGGAGCATTAGCAGGTCTCTACTTCTCACATGCAGGGTGGTCCGTAACTGTCTACGAGCTGCGGGGTGGTATATATCCAGCTCTCCTTGGCTTATGCGCGCATGCTAATATACCACAGACCTTCGCCTCCCAGAAAACCGAGCCTTGGGCACTGGCAAATCTATCAATCTTGCACTCTCAGAGAGAGGCATCAACGGCCTACGAAATATCGGGGATGAAGGCTTTGCGGTACTACATAAGGTGCTAGATGAAACGATACCGATGGTGGGACGGATGATACATTCTGGAAAGATTGGTGAGGAAGGAGAGGCACAAGCATATGACAATGTACATGGTCAATTTATCAGGAGCGTAGACAGGGCACTTCTAAACATGCAACTCCTGGATGCACTGGAAGAGAGGGAGGATGTGAAACTGTGTTTTGGGTATAAGTTGAGTCGGCTTAAGCTGAATGGTGATGAAGGTGCAGAGGCAGAGCTGGTCCGGAAGTAAGTTTGCCTGTCTAAGAAGTAGCTGGAGTATTGCTGATCTGGACAGTGAGACAGGAGAGACTATGAAAGTGGTTGCAGATCTGATTGTTGGTGCAGACGGCGCACATTCCACAGTACGAAACCAGCTGCAGCGTTACACCAAGTACATCTTCCCACCCAAAAGACCCCAAAGACCACATGAGAAGCTTACACCGCCCCAGAATGTACTATGAACAGACCTATATTAGTACCCTTTGGTGTGAATTTACAATTCCGCCTCACCCCACCACGGAGGACTTTCAGCTCTCTTCTAACCACCTACACATTTGGCCAAAACAAACACAAATGTTCATTGCCATTCCATCTAACGATAAATCCTTCACATCAACCCTCTTCATGCCGGAGCCGCTTTTCAACTCCATTAAATCACGATTTGACCTGATCTCATTCTTCGGCGAACATTATCCCGACATCCTTGCGCTTCTTGGAGAAGAGTCCCTTTGTGATCAATACTTTTCCAACGAACACCTCCCTCTCGTCAGCATTCGCACAGGACCGTATCACTACTCAGACCGCTGCGTCATCCTTGGAGATGCGGCGCACGCCATGGTCCCATTTTACGGCCAGGGAATGAATGCTGGCTTTGAATCGGTCAACACCCTCTTCAAGCACATTCGAGCACAGCCCAGTGACATGAAGACGGCACTGCAAGCATACACAAACGAGCGGCAACCTGATGCATGGGCAATTGCAGAGCTTGCAATGCGGAATCATTATGAGATGAGGAGCGGGGTCACAAAGAGAGGGTATCTGCTGCGGAAGTGGGTGGAAGAAGCGTGTGCAAAATGGGTGCCTAGTTTGGGCATTAAGACACTTTATTCCATGGTCAGTTTTGGGAACGACAGATATTCACTAGTATTACAAAAGGCAGAGAAGCAGGCAAAGGCAGAGGAGAGGGTTTTAGGGGTATTACTGGCGGTGGTATTGGTTAATCTGGGCTGGAGAATGGGTGCTTGGAAAGCTTTGGGAGTAGGATTCAGAGCTGGATTGAAGGTGCTGATGGATCGGCGAGGGACTTAAACAATAGAATTAGACGATGGACTGTGATTGACATGCGAAGCTGGGATGAACAGCTCGCCAAAATGCATGAGATGATGTTTGCTAGTCCGATGTAGTTTAGCGGTTCCTTGCATGCGGCTCTTTAGTTATTATAGATTGAGGCGTGTTTAGACTATAGCAATAGACTATGCCTACTCTACTCTCCTTTCGTTGTTCGATCTTCTCCCACTATTGAGATATCATCCAAGGCTTTCTCAGCACTGATAGATGATTTTTTAACATCTATCGTATGAACTCTAAATATCACTCACATTCCTGTGTAACTGACGCCACGCGGCTTCCCGCGCGGCATCTCGAACATGACGTCTTCGGTCGTCTCTAATCAAGGATCCCCAAACGCTAACATATACTCTCTCCTCCTCTCTGTTCCTCTCTGTTCCTCTCTGTTCCTCTCTGTTCCTCTCTTCCTCTTCTCCTCACCACCTGCATGCCGCTCAAAATTCACCTCCTCACCGGGCCCTCCGAAGACTTAGAAACGCTCACCCTAACCGCACCAAATCCCTCCTTATCAACAGAACTAACCCACATCTCTCCGACCACCCGCCTCCGCATATACATCCGCGATTTTTCGGGCCATCCAGCACCGAGTACCTTGAGCCCAGAGTACTTCAAACATCCCAACCACAGCGGAGACTTATTCTCAATCCACTACTTCTTCACACCTCCCGAGGTACTACCATATCCCTCCTCCTTACCTTAAGCAGACATTAACACAGCACAAAAGGATATCCCTGGTGACGAGCTCATACTCGCCAACACCTTCTCTCGGCCGATCCGTGAGCACCTGCCATACTTCTTCCCTGCAGCATGGAAGGCACTGCAATGGGTCGACCCAGGCATCGCGGGCGATGTCTACGCCGATAAACCAGAGGTGTATAGCAACGTTCTTGGAGCGGCCAACTACCTCACCACCACGCTGCCTTCCCCGTCCAAAAATCCCATCATTACCGAGGCCATGCCGAAGGATGTTCCTAAGACGCCGAATGCGCGGCGGAAATACTTTCTCGATGCGGAGATGCGGCGTAGGTGGACGTGGAGGAAGGGGAAGGAGTATGCGTGGGATTTTTGTAATGGGATGATGGATTTTAATGGTGAGTTTCTCACATGGCGAGAGGGAGGCGGGAAAGACTAATTGGAATAGATATTTCAGTGAGGATCCCCGGGTTGGGGTTCAAAATTAATGTGTTTAAGTACTGGGATGGACAACCACTTAGGTTTGTGTTGAAGAATAAGAGGACGGGAGAGGTGTATGGGGTCGTACAGATTGAACTACGGGAGGAGGTAGGGATGGAGATAAAGGAAACGGAGGTGGAGGTGGAATAGACGTTGGGCGAGAGTGAGGGTAGACATTCAGGCTGTACCTAAAGTAGCGTAAAGTGATGGTATGTTATTAGAGTTCTAGATATATACAGCGATTGGCGCCTTTTTATGGATAAGCAATGGGGTAGGTACCCGTACTGGTTATTATTGCCAGATGTGTATATGATACTTCTACAACCCCGCACCCACCGCACAGTCCCCTTACCACCAACTCATCGTACTTTCTGACATACACATCACACGCCACCATGCATTCGGATTATCAACATGCACGCATTAGCATGTAGTGTGGAACGCCTGAAACTCGATGCAGAATCATAATACGAGTTAGATTCTTAGTTTTTTCATCATTCTCAGCCCTGCCGCTTACTGTCACACTCCGCAACCCCACACACACTCCAAACACACTCATCATCTTCCATCAGTTTTCAGCTGCACATGCACATGCACACCGGGAAACACGCTTTATGCCTGAAAAGATCCAGACCTGTGATAGCTTTAGGTACCTACGAGTAGATGGAATGGTTACATGCAAGTCAGCACGATACAAGTCGCTTGGGAAGTAAGAGTCCAGCCGTTCTTTCTCAAAGGTGCAGCAAACGGCCCCAGCTGAGACTGCTAGAGTGATCTCCGCAGGTTGATGACAGCCCAAATGTTCTCGTAAGGGTAAATGCTCCCGTTTGAGGGGGGGGGAGGTGGTTGTGTGTACCTGAAAGTAAAACTTTGCAGAACGACTTCTCATCGCATTCTGAGTATACTTCTGGGTGGATAAGGAACGCCATTTGGAAATCCAAGAGCAATTAAAGTGTAGAAAGCATGCAAGTATCCGGATTGTAGCCCGGGGGACTATATTCATTCGTATCGTGAAGAAATACAAATACCAGCCTTATATAAGAAGCCTTGCGATCAAGAAAAGAGATAACACTACACAACCACAACCCATACTCACATGCAGGATATATCAAAGAAAACTCATATCATAAACCCGGCCCCAAAACGAACAAGCCCAAAACCAAAAACCCCAAACCAAAAACCTCATAAATATGGTAATCGCTATACATCTCTCCCCTTCGCACACCACATTTTTCCCGCCTCACGTCACTGCAAACCTCGCCAAGAACCCAATGCTTACACATGTCTCATGGGCTCATATCCGGGGACTGGTTTTGCACCATACTGCAGTGGTGTAGTGGTTCCTTGGTATGGGCTGGCAACACGCTGGTAGCCTCCTCCCGTGTGCTCCACCTTGGTCCCCTTTGCCTTCCCCTTGTTGTCCATCACGCTCTTAGTCCGTCCTGAGCAGCAGCACATGCTCATCATCCAGAAGATGGCGGCGGCAAATGCGAATGCGGTACAGAACCATGTGGTGGAGATGAAATTCTTTCCGACAGTTGCCTGGACGCCGAAGGCATGGACTTCTTTACTGTAGGCACCCTTGAGCGAGTAGGCGAGTATCGTTGCGCAGAGGGAGGCAGTGAACAGGAAACCGAATGCAACCTAATCCCCACACGCATTAGCACATCAATGGCATCAATAACACAACAAAACAAAAACTCACATCCGCGAAAATGGTAGTGACACAGCTACCCCATCTACTCAGTAGCCCGAACCATCCGACGAAGAAAGTGATGATAGTAGCAGCGGCACCGATGACATAACATGCTGCCATAAACTTGCTGACGACATTGATGGCCTTCTGCACCTTCTGCACCTCATTAGGGAATCTAATACTGCGCCGGGCATCACTCTGCACTATGTTCGCGACGTCGAACGTGTATCCCGCCTTAGGGTGGGTGCACTCGTTTATGTTCCATTTGTTCTTGCGATCCACATCTCCCGAACAGAAGTTCCACATATACGATGCGTAGAAGTCTCTAATCCCTAGTTCATCAGAGCCTCTAGCACCACTGACATCGATATTGCGGACGTCGAGCTGTCGTTATATGTTAGTTTCACCGATGAAATATGGCTATCCGATGCGGGAAATGAACATACTCGGACGTAGTACAGGTTTGGCAGAAGCGTCTCCTTCGTACCACTGATAAGGATCACGACCACCGAACAAACCGATATAAGAGTACATATCATAGGCGTGAGAATACACGCGAAACGAGCAAGTTTCCCCATGATGGAGCGATTAGATTGTATCGAGCGGGAGGAGTAGTGGAATATGGAAAACCGTTCAAACGAGACGGATGGGTTAAGCTGGATGAATGACGGATGGGTCCGATAAAAACTTCGGAGGTGTGAGGGGTCTTAAAGCAGGTCGTTTCGTTGGTGTGCGACTCTTCAGGTAGGCTGAGCAGTCAAGCACAACTAACAGTACGGATCTTCTAAGCAGTACGGCCTAGGAATCTAGAAGACACCCAAACAGCTTGTACCCGGCACTATCGACAGCTAAATGACCTGATTACGCAGTACCATGGGTGCCTGTATCATTTTGCGAGGATTACACGGCCATAAAATGCCAGAATAAGAAGGCTTCTACGTTATTGGAGGGGGGCTGAGCTGCAGGTTGATTGGGTTATACACGTACGCAATATGCATAGGCGAGGGTTTTCACGCAAAGGTATTGTCAGCAGTAAAGTAGTAAGAAGGAAAAGCAAGGGGTTTCCGGTTGGTGGTACGAAGAGCGGGGCGTCGAGAAAGTCGATTTATTCTAATATTGGAATCGACATAGCCACTGGGAACCGCAGCCATCAGCCACTTGTATGTACCCAGTATGGAAGCAAAAATCGGAAGGGGATCTGGAACAATTAAGAGCGAAATCGAGTGAGGAAAAATAACGATTGGCCAAATGCTGTTCAGGAGGAGAGCCTCGACCAACCAGCAACCCCGCATTTTCCATATTACTGTCCTAAAAGCCAAACCACACTGTTTGCTTCCATACCCGAGCGAGTTACAGTCGTCTCTCACAATCAGCATTGGCATATATGTGTTAGGGCCGGTTACCCGAATCTATCAGAATCTAACCCAGTAACCAATCGCGATTAACAGACAGATACAGAAGGTGCATCTCACGGCAGTCAATCGTGGCTTCAGCCCTATGGATCACGGTGTACTTATCTTTGTAAGACGCAAGTACCTTTTACATCAACATGATGCGGTACCGTACTAAAAATGTAAGCGTCTCCGTCATTTCATTAAGAACCAAGCCAATCCTCGTATTTAACATTTAAGACATACATAATACATTGATTTCCGAGCATTGAAAGCACAAGCATCAAAAACCATCAATCAGCAAGAACAAGTAATAGTACCACCATTTCCCTTAAGTCAAGAGCCGTTCCTTGGCACGCTCAAACACTCCCTTATTTTCAACGTCATCCGTATCAAGATCATGCTCCAATTCTGCCTCCCTATTCAAGTCCTTAGCAAGAACTCCCTCGGTATCTGCTTTCTGTTCGCGATACTCTGGGCTCTCCCTCATGGTGGTTCTCATTCCCCTATCAATAGGTTTGCTTCGCTCCATGCTACTCTCCCTCCCCCTCTCTGCCGCCTTTTCCATCTCTTCGCGCTCCTGCTCCATTTGTTGCCGTATAGTACTAGTTCTAGGCGTCGCATCATGATCATTATATCGCATAGTAGAAGATAGTTCCACCCCCGAATCTCTAGGTCGTCGTCCTGCAGAAGAAAGACCGGTTCCAATAACATAACCCTTTACCTTGCCATTCCCCTCCCCTTCGGTGCCGAAGCTCGACGTCTGTCATTCTTCAGCAACTAGACCCTCATCCACGCGGCGACCTCGCGTTTCGGAATTTCCGTTCTTCAAGCTACTTGTCCGGTCGTCTTCGAGGCTGCGGCGTGTGTTGTGGCGGTGGTTGTGTGTTTCATCATCCGTGATGTCCTCATATTCATCATCATGGCGGTTACGGCCGGTAACCTTGCGTTCGTGTTCATCCGCAGAAACCCATCCGTGATCATCGTGAAGTGGACGATCTTGGTCCGCTAGGTTCACGGGCTGACGGACACGAGATGCACGGCCACCAGTTCTGCGGGGGCGGACTCCTCGCTGGGACAGACGGGGCCGGATTTGAGCACGGGACTGGACCCAATTTGTAAGGGCATCCTCGCAGTCCTGGATAATACTATATCACAAGTCAATAACGCTGCAAGAATTAAGGTTGATATTAGAAGGTACCTCTTGCTGTCTTCGTAACCATCGTAGGCCTCTCTAGTTTCACCGGGTGTGACAGGCGTGTCGTCAATAAGGTCGAGCAAATGTTTTCCATAGCCAGCAATCATAGCAACTTTTTCAGCATGTTCACGCATAGCATCAAACTGATAAGTAAATGCGGCCTTGATCTTCTCACGCGTGATATTTGAAAGCTGGGCTTCAGCAACCAGGGATTCGGCCTCAGCTCGCACAAGCTCTTGTTCGAAGACCACGATCTTGGGCGAATTGGGATCCTTGTACTTGAGCTGTGCAATCTGGTCGGCAATCTTTTGTTTGCCTAATGATGACATCAGCTCCGATCAAGTCCTCGCACAACATCCCAGATATAAACCTACGATCACGGCTGGGCTGTACGCTAGCCTCAATGTTCCTTATGCTCTTAATGGTGACCCTGTACTGATCGTATCTATCAATGAACTGGTCCTCAAGTTCACCAATTTCAAAGATGAGCACTCCAAGCTTGTCTGTAATGTCGGACACGTCTTCGTCGCATTCCTCACCCCAAATAGAGAGCTGACGGGCAACCTCACGACGTTCACGACCGACCAGCTCCATTGATCGCATAACATTCTTCTCCATTTTAACGAGTTGTGAGAGTTTCCTAGCTAGGTCGGGCCCACTGCCGCAAATAGTCAGTTATTTGCGATGAGAATGGCCCGAAGGGGACTATGAACTCACTACGCTCCAGCCATTGACTTACGCAAATTATGCCCTGCATTACCACCTCGAACGACAGCGTTAGCCAAATCCCATATCTAGTCTCCTCGTCCGTCTCCTCGCCTCCGTCCTTCGACCGCGACAGCAGCGGAAACAGTAACACAAAAGTCAAATAAGCACGCTCGCTGGGCAGGAAGAACAGATTTAGACGGACGAATAAAAACGGGGAAACGGAGCGATCCCCCAATAGGTAACAATGGGCAACAGACGACACTTCATCGCGAGGATGAAGGTTACGAGCAAACACCGGGGACGTGAGTGTAAACAAACCGAAGCTGGTTCCTCCAAACAATCTTCCGACTTTTGTTGAGCTCGGTGGTGGCGGTGGGCGTTCAAGTTGGGACTGGGTCGGCGCTCGCGACTGGCGCATAGAGTATGTGCGATGCATCTTGTAAAGATGGGCTGTTGCTAGCTGCGAGCTTGCCGATCGGGGAGTCGGCGTGGATATGATTTTGTGTGAGTTGCTGCTGCTCTCTGTAGGGCCCAAGTGTATCAGCAAGATTCGCGAGTAATGAAGTGGGTTGGAGATCACGATGGCTCTGCAGTACCTTACAGGGGCAGATGCTGATGCAGGTGGTGCTGTGATTAGGGAGACGAAAGACGAGCCGTGTAAAGCAATCAATCAATCAATCAATCAATCAACAAGGAAGTGTAAATTCACGAGGAGATGGTTGTTTAGAGAAGGGGTTTGAAGCGGGAAGGAGAGGAGTTGAAGAGTGAAGAGAAGAGTGAAGAGAAGGAAGCATAGAAGTCTTGTTGGTTCCTTGTGTGTTGTAATCCAATAGTAGGCGCCACGGCCACGGTTCAATGACGCAACCGCAGCCGCTAAAGTGATGTCACTATCAACCTAATGTAATGTACCCCGGAAACCATTCATCCACAGCGTCACCAACGCTTCACAAATCGTAGAGACCAGCCGCGCAGCGGAATCTATCACCTAGCCATGATCGTTGCTTTTAAACACTATTCTTATCGGAGCAAGCCTTTGTTTTAGTATCGTAGCTCCCTGATGACAGCTACTTCCCGTGTATATATTGATCAGAAAACACCAGCCCACTATTATAACAATCCAGAAAGAAACATTACAATCAAATGAACCAAAGCACAACCCCATGACCCCAAAAGTAACGAGCACCTGTCAACAGCCGAAAGCAGGTAAAAACACAAACTCAATCTTACAAGAAGTAGCAATTCCCAATCTACCCATCAAAAATGCAAAACAACCAGTACAGGCGATATACTCATCGAACAAAATTAACCCTTAACACCGACAACCACGCCGCCTCTTCTCCCCTCCAAACACCTTCCCACCACCTCAGAGACACCTTCTCTCCACTCACCTGCCCACCTCATCAGCGTATCTTGCACCGCCTGCTGTGAGATAGCGCCATATACAACCCTAACCCCTGCTCCTTGGCTCGTCAGACTCTCCTTTCCAACCACAAATGATACCTCCATCTTGCTTCTGAGCTCTTGCACAAGGATGGTCGCCCTGACGTGCAAGTTGCCGTCGGCTGCGATTTTGACTTCGGTGTAATGGTGGGTACGGAGACGACAGATGTTGTCAACAATCACCAATGCGTCCTGCCAATAGCTAGCAATATTGTCAAGGACAGTCTTCGGGATCCGTTCCTGCGAGAGAATGCTATTCAGACCGGTGATGAAAAACTCCGACTCGACAGCTGGCAAACGTTTGCAGTCTGACAACTTCTGACTAGCAGGGCAAACATATTCAACTGTGGGTGCAACCAGGCCCTTAGGATCCAACAGAAGCTTGACTTGACGCATGTACATCATCTCTAGTCGTCCATCGGCCAAGGCCTTAGAGATAGACCATCCAGAGCTCTTCTCAAGTTCTGCACAATGCGATTTCCAGGTCCTTACTTCGTTCTCGCTCCATCCACGGTTCATCTCCTTAATGCGCTCAGCTTCCTCAATGGACGCTACGAGTTGTGACTCCTTGGCCTCTTTGATTTTGATATCCTTGTCTATTTTCTCGGTCTGCTGTCGTTTTTGCTGGGTTTGGCCGCGTGTTGTTTCGATCTTATTGAGGATATCAGCCAGCCGTGAACGGGCAGCCATAAGCTCATCCTGATCGTCCATATCGATACACTGCTTCATATCTTCTAACTTCCGAAGCTGGTATCTTACCCTTTCCCAACTCTTCTTGATGTCGGGCAGAAGAGGATCAAGCACTGTTTTTTGCTCCTCCACAAACCGCTCATCAGCTCGTAGACCATCGAGATTTCGTTGAAGGACGTCTTTGACAGAGTCCACATTCTTCATACGCCATTGATACCAATCTCTTTTCGCTGTGAGGCGGGCATTCGTCTTGATATTCTTGAATTGGTTATCCATGAGTGCTTTGATATCGGCGGGTGCCCGAATATACTCCTGGAATAGCGGCGGATTCTCCGCTTCGGCAATTTCCTCGATTTCGTCGATTACATCCCGTCCCTCTTTTATGTGTCTCTCTAAATCTCGGCACAAATATTGAAACATCTCGAGCATAGGTGCAGCGCATGCCGCAGCCTTTAGCCTATCACACAAACTAGGTTCTTCATCCATATCGGTCGAACGCCGTTTGCTGACGGGTTTGAAGTTAGTGTGTCGGTTGCTAGCAGTAAGTTCGAGGAATGATATGTCGATGATTTGTAGGAATTGCTGTAGCGAGATCTTGTCTTCCTCGTCGTCGTCTTCTATCAGATCCTCGACTTCTTTATCTTCTCCAAAGCTCACAGCGATGCGAACCTGTGTATGAGGATCAAGTGTGCTGCTGGTCGGTGGTTCTGCAGTTGTAACTGTCTTCTGAGGGGTTGCCTTTTGGGGGGTCTTTTTCTTCGAGCTATCGGGCAGCGAGGCAAATACCCTTTTGGATGGGGTAATACTCTTAGTCAACTCCGGTCCTTCCACTTCCGCTTCCGTTTCCACTTCCTTCGCCTCTTCCACCACTTCCACGACATTGCTAGTGCGATCTCCACTTTTCCTTCTTTTCCTTCCACTTTCCGGTGTGCTCTCTAGTGGCCTCTTCCTAGGGACTAGTGACCCAAGAACGAGACTCTTCCTTTCGCCCTGCTTCCTTGGGGTAAGCAACTGAATCCTACTCTTTAGATCTATTGCCTTCTCTTCCTCTTCCCGCCGCAATTTTTCTTCTCTTTCTTCATGTTCCCTCTTCTGAGCATCCATTCGACATGCCATGATGAGCGCACTGGGCAACGCAACGGGGGAGAAAGTCATTGTATCTTCGCCGAGTGATTTGCGACGGGAGAGTTTTTGAGAAATTGCTGGAGAGCCGAGACCCGGTTTGTCAAATCCGACTCCCTTCAGGGGCGTCCGAGGCAGAATAGACGAAGTGGTAACCTCGAATTCGCTACGTTTGGGCGTAGAGTCCACACAACGAGGAGTCGTTAGATTTGACGCACTTTTAGCCGGAGACTTTGATTTCTTAACTGCTGATGTAATGGGGGTGCTTTTGGGGGTCGACGATGAAACAGACTGAGGCGTCGCAAGTTGTCGAGGAGACGCAGCTTTCGCTTGAGGCGTGGCAACTTTTACTTGCGTAGCAACGTTTTCCTGGCGAGTGACACCTTCTGATTGAGTAGTCGCAACTTTTGCTTCCGGAGTTGACTGCGTTTGTGGTGATGACCTCTTCTTGGTTGGTGTCATTTCAACTAGGGTCGCCTTTGCTGGAGTGGCTTTCTTCACCGACATTTGCTTAGGAGTCTTGGGAGACAGCTGAGACGTCGAATCATTTTGAAGTTCGAGTGATTTTCGGTGAGCACCCCGAGTGACCCTTTGCGTAGTGATCGTAGAGGCAGCACCACTGGAGCGTCTAGTGTTCCGTTTGTTAAGGGGGGTAGGCGAATCAAATTGTGCAGGCGTAATCTCCTTAAAGGCTTCGGGGGTAGAAGGCTTTGGATCTGGAACTGGAGCTGAGGCAGACGTTGGTTTTTCTTGCGGTGAAACAGTCTTAGCAACTGCAGAACGGCTTTGCAAAATACGGCCCAAGTTTACGGTCATATCCATGGAGAAACTCTCATCCATCTCTTGGCCCTCCTCATCATCCTCTTTAGGCTCGGGGAGTGCTGGGTACACCACTTGTACTAGTTCAGACGCCTTCTCGTCTTCCTTGATCGCTGGGTACGCGACAGCAGGCTTGAAATCCCTTTCTTCCGCCACGTTGTTGACTGCAGGAGCAGAAAGAATACCGCCGAGGGCCACAGTTATATCCATATCCATTTCATCCTCCAGCTGTTTATCCATTAGAGATTGTTTCTCCGCCTGGTCCTTAGCCCAGCTGTCTCCGCTCATTAACAATCCGCCTCGCCTTCCAGTCCCGAGAGAGCTCCTTCTTCGGCCATTTTGGTTTGGTGCTTGGCCAATGATCCCTCCAAGCACAGCTGTGAATTCCATGGTCATATCTTCGTTCAAATCGATCTCAGAAGTGGCGTTTGGTGTTGGAGATGAACGTTTGGCGGACACTATCCCACCGATAGGTCGTGTAATATCCATATCCATATCCATCTCGTCTGCTTCTGGTTGCTGCTGGTGGTGCTGAGGCACGACAAATCCAATACTCTTCTTCAGCTTGTTGGCCATATTACTCAGAATTCCACCAATTGGGCGTGTGATATCCATGCCCATCGTCATATCCATTTCTTCGTCTTCATGAGCAGGTTGGGTGTTCTGCTTCTCTTTGGTTGCAGCGCTTAGGATACCACCCACTGGTCGAGTAATATCCATCATATCTTCGCTTTCTTCTTGATGCTGGGGTTGTGACATTCCAGGGCGACTTGTCAAGAGACCTCCCACTGCCCGAGTAATATCCATAGTTGCCTCACCATCGTCATCGAGCTTTTGTGGCGTTTTGGGCGAAAATGAGAGTGGTGGAGGTCTTGCCTGATTGGAAGTCGAGAGAAGCCCACCAACTGCCTTAGTAACATCCATCATCTGCTCACCCTCACCGTCAACCTCTTGTTCAGGTGCAGGCATGGCAGCCTCCGACTTTAAGACTGGTGGTGAAGATGGCAACCCGCCCTCGAATCTCCATTGCATCGGTTTCTTGAATATAGGTTGTCTAGCTGTCTCGTCTTCCACATCCATATCCATTTTCGCAAGCGTCATATCCCCCATAGTAGTCTCACCGGCAGTAGATACAAATGTCCTATCTCCTGCATCCTCGTCCATAGAGTCGGAACTGTCGCTGTGACTGCCCTCCTCTTCAACGAAGGCAGCCTCGTCTCCTATAGGCGATGAAAACGGACTTGATGACATAAACTCATCATCGGGATTGAAGTTCATAGGAGGGGTCTCGGTGACCGAGGTGCGCTGGTTCTTCTGTGCGCCAAGAGGGGTTTCGGGAGGCTCGTGGTCCGGTGATGAAGGAGTTTCTGCCGATACCGGGGTCGGAGTAGCTTGGAAGTCGGTCATTGAACCACTGCTACTGCGACGGTTACTAGCAGGCGTTGATGCCCTCGAGGATCCTCCAGCTGATGATCCCGGCGTAGAATCGCCGTCGCCACGATAACTTTCTATCACATCCCAGGTGTGCAAGGTGGCCTCTGGTGCAAAAGAAACGCGACGATTGCCAAGAGACTGTCGTCTTGCGGCTCGAGCTGCGAGGATTTCGGCACGCTTCTGTTGCTCTTCTTCGGTACGCAATGGGATAGTAGCTGTCGCCTGGCTTGGTAGAGGTGGTGGAGGCTGGAAAATACTGCTTGGTGGTTGATAATTTGCAGTGACCCGCGAGGTAGTCTGACTCGACGCACCACGCAGCTGCGTTCGCGGTCGATGGGCTGGTATCTCCTTCAAAGGTGAAAGTGGCAGGGTGGGCATCAATATGGACTTAACCTGCGGAGCGGGCACCAACTATCATACCGATTAGTACATCTCCACGAGCATTAGCGACAAAGAACACTGACAGAAGAAGCACGCCGCCCATTTCCATTGCCACTCTTCAATATATCCTTCTTATTCTTTTCCTCCGCGTTGAGCGCATCCAGCCCGCCCGGTCCGAGGGACTTTGAACGGGACTTCCTTATGCTCTTTGCCGGTGCCTCGGGTACAACAGTGGAGTTATCTTTGCTGGCTCCAGACGCATTTGGTTGAAAAGCGATAGACTTGCGAGACCGGCGCGGGCGCACAGATTCCCCTGACATCGTTGAGGTACGTGTATACCTAATGTGTTAGAAGGTACTAATTCAGATAAATCAATGCTTCAGAGTAGCACGATTGACAAGCGTGTAAGGTCAAGTGGCGATGGTGATTGTGGTGATGTAGGGAAAGCTCGCATGCGATACTAGGGAACGGAAGAAATCGCGTTGTTGTTTTTGTTTACATTCACGACAACTGAAGATTGCCAAGACGTTATATCCCTGTCGAGGGAACAGCACCAGCACCATTCCATCATTCCACGATAGAGGGTTGTATCTATTCCAAATCTAAAGCACATCTACCATCCTTTCTTCGAGCCCGAAGTTATCGATTGAATGCGTGTTAAGTAGGATTGTGAGAAGTACTTCAACTGTCATGTAGGCCTTGAGTATACCTAATGCGTCACATACTCAATACTGATTGTTCGGATTGGACTTGCACAACTTCCACTTGAACAATGACTGGGACGCTTCTTAACGTTCTCATGACTCGATACTTACTATGTAAGTATAAATTCATTACTCAAAGTGAAGTTAATTCACTTTGGTGGAATGTCCGCACCGCCACAATGTGGCGAGGCAACTCAAGCCGAAGCCCTAACAACCAGCAGTCCCAATAGGCCCCACAAAGCGCACCATCGCCACTCCAGTCAAGTGAATCAGGCAAATTCCAACTAACAGTCCAAACCGACGCGCCCAACGACAAATCTAGTCCCTCCCTCCCGTAACGACTACCGCGAGACGAGACGCAGCTATGGCCACCGAACTTACTGTCCAGTCTGAGCGTGCTTTCCAGAAGCAGCCCCACATCTTCACCGCTCAGAAGACCCGTGCCGCAAAGCGCAGAGTTGGAAAGGGAGGACGCAGATGGTACAAGGACGTTGGTCTGGGTTTCAAGACCCCCAAAACCGCTATCGAAGGCTCCTACATTGGTTTGTCTCTCGAAGTTCCGCTACTTTTTGGCGAGGAGGGTGGAGGAGGTGGTGGAAGAGAAACTAGGAATTGCGATTGGGGTTGGGATCAAGATATGCTAGAGAGCGAATAAATGCCTAGAGAGTCTGAGACGATGATGCGATAATGGAGAAGACGGGATAAGGCTCGAAAGCTAGACTTTGCACGCGATAGTCAGGCCATTTCGCTAATTCGATATTTATTCAACAGACAAGAAGTGCCCCTTCACCGGTCTCGTCTCTATCCGTGGCCGTATCTTGACTGGTACCGTCGTCTCCACCAAGATGCACCGAACCCTCGTCATCCGTCGGGACTACCTCCACTACATCCCCAAGTACAGTCGTTACGAGAAGCGCCACAAAAACATCTCCGCTCACGTCTCACCTGCATTCCGTGTCGAGGAGGGTGATACTGTTACAGTTGGACAGTGCCGGCCGCTGAGCAAGACTGTATGTTCAACCGCTCACTCACCCGCCTACCCGAGCCATTCCGCACAAATGCTAATACCCAACATTCAGGTTCGCTTCAACGTCCTCCGTGTCCTTCCCCGTACTGGCAAGGCCATCAAGTCTTTCCAGAAGTTCTAAATCATCGGCTGTTCAATGAGTTCGGGATAGGGTTATGGAGAATATAAAATAAAACGGGCTTTGTTTTCTCCGGGTGTTTTGTGGTCTTACTTTCTTACTTTTTGCATGAAACGACATCTTCTTCCACACATACGTTTCTGGATTGCTCTCAAACATAATCAATGTGACAAAGCAGATTTTCACCCTTCAATCCGGCAGTGCTAACTATAATCTCGAGCTTGCGATTTCCAATTGGTTTTCGGTCCAATTTAAGGTACACGGCTAAACATTGGCTATCAGAACCAAGCTCTTTATACCGCTAGCCTCCCGTAAGAGGGCTACGTTGAACCTATGTCTATGGCTACCTGTGCTCTCGTGTTAGGCGGTTCTAGGTCCAGTCTAGAGCATCACCTATTCCTAGCAAGTAACAACCTTAAATGCAACTTCACAATACAAGCAATATTTCCCGCATACAGTCCGTGACACATCAAGCTATATTCCCAGCCAGAAGTGGGGTACCAACGACATTAGCCACCGTTGATAGCTGGACTAACTTGGATCGGTCTGTCAGCCTCTAGCGAGTGCTAGAGGGTGATTCGTCCCAAAAACTTACAAGACCAGGACATGGGAGGTAGAAGTCTGCTGCAAGACAAACGGGTCTAGTGTTAACCCTTTGTATATGTTAAGCTAGACGTTGGCTACAAAGCTATGTAATAAATTTTTCTGTTCGTATTGGCCTGCAGACGGCCCGAGAGACAGGGCATCCTGTGGTTTCCGGTTAACTGTGGATATCTGTAACTACTCGCGGGTATCTACTTCTGTAGCTTCTAGTTGTGAGAGCGAACCAAACCCAGGAGCGCTACCTAATTAGTCCGCTGTCTCGAGATTTAGGAATCTATGATAAGACCCTAGCCCCCCACGAGACTAGATATCTCAGCATTGATTCTTATATAGCCCATAGCGTCTCCAGACTCCGTGAGTAATATATGATAACCCTCAATTAAGTGTGGGTATACTTACTACCGGCCGAAACTTCGCGTTGGGGGTTTGTCGTAGACTCGTCTCTTTGTACCTGATGGTTAGCCATATTGTTTTTAACAGTCTCTTGAGTTACCGTGGAATTCTTTGACAATATTTCAAGCCATTGGTCATTGAGCACTTACTCAAATCAGACTCGAGCTGTTCCGGGCCCTCGAACTATATCCAGAGCCCGCGGGCCTTGATGGCATATAGGACGAGACGGGCCAGGTCTAACTGCAAATTCATCTTGTCTCGTCCCGTGTGCAACACTAAGTCCAACCTTGTTTTTGCAGAGGAAAATTTTTCGCAGGCGCTGTTGGATTTTCTTTTCTATACAGATGTCGGCAGAGTTAGTGGAGTGGCGGAGGAGGCGGAGAACTCAGATCACGAGGAGTCGAGTGATGGGGGGACGTAAAAGTTGATGTTGTTTTTGGCGGTTTTGTTTGTTTTTGGGGGGAGAGGACTCGCGACTTTGCTTTTGTTTCTTTATGTTACGGAAGAAGCGGGGAGGAAATGTGTTAGGTATACCATGGCCGCTTCGCGGCCGAATGCAATATGATTACAAACAAACACTAAGTCCAACAATGCAAAACCCGTATCAAAAACCAACGCCCCGTCAATCTGTAATGCCCCTGGAATCCACAGAAGCGAACACGGATAGAAAACTGGATATTAACTTTAATGCATAGTAAGACAAAGAACGCTGCTGTTTGGAATTGGTGCGAACACACATGATCACTCGCCACTTTATTCGGTTCCTTTGAAGACCTATCACTCAGCTGGCACCAGCGTGGCGGTTGGGTATAAGGTATGATGGCAGACACCGCGACGTTTATTTACTCGTTGGGAATATGCAAACATACACAAGGAATCTCGACTGGCGTTTTGATAGCAGCATATAGCCATACTGATCATGAAACTCGCTCTTGTTCCAATGTGGTATACGTACCTACTGCTTTATTTGTCCCCTCCACCTATAGCAGCACTACAAATGCAAACTTTGAAAGATTTCATTTCTGTTCTCGATTAGCTCTCCACTTGCCCACCGCCAACCGTCCGTTGGAAATCCACAGCTGGTGATGATAGACAGAGGATGTTGAACGGGCGAATTACTTCGAACCCCTTCCACAATAGGTAAAACTACCCATAGAACAGCAGAGACAGAGGTCCAGAGCGCCTGTGAACGGCATAGTATTACAGACGACGGCAGGTTGGCGGGCATGACTGCATAGATTTCTCGGTGTTTGCGGTTATATATACTTGCTTTGGCGCCGAGTGAGCTTGCGAGCTCGGCGAAACCGAATACGAAAGTCTAGTTTACGGCAGCAGATATACTCCTTTAGCACTTAATTACTAAAATTAGTCTTGAATTGGAGAGTATTTCCTCGCTCGCTCACAATGTTTGCTATCTAGAAGCTTAGTATAAACTACCATAGTCTCCTCCTGGCGCTTCCAAAGATTCTGATAAACATATCGTGCGTTATTGCCATGGTATTGGCGAAGCGTCGATTTTGGATTTGCTTTTGCGTTGTTGATTTATCATGATGACCTCTGGTTTCCGTGCAGCCACCACCAAAAGCAAGTGACGGCGGACGTTGACTGCAGCAAGGCTAAAATTGCGGCCGAATATACCGCTCCTCCGAATTCTTCGCCCAGAGCCCTTGCTCTAGCACTCTACTATGCAAATCTTTAAGGTTTTAGAGAATACAGCGTACTCGTGTGTACATTTGAAGCACCTCTCCATAGCAATACCGACCAGTGAAACACATGCACGGTAATGGATTACGTTTTTGATTCTCCTAATCCCGGTACAGAATACTCTGCATCGATGATATCTCTCCGTTGTGACCATTGGATAGAAAAAAAGCATTCCTCAGCAAAGTGTAACCACACTTACACCCCGCATCAGTGGACAGAAGGCGGGGCCACCACGTTCTGACCTGCGTTTTCACTACTGCATCGTTACCAGTCATTGTCCTCTCGTTCGTCTTATTTTGCTCATTCTGATCGACATCGGCGACTTCGCTCAGAGACATCTGGCATCTCCCTAATCAGCTGTGGGTCCTCCATTTTCATTAGAGAACCATTTAATTCAGCCTACTACAGTACTTCCAGTAGTTGGTACTGATTGTCGTCTTTTTCTAGCCTGTCTTTCCCAATACCAACACAATATTTGGCGTCACTTACATTGCCGCGAGACAACGTTTTGCAACAAGTACCACGAGATGTATTTCCAGCTTGAAACGGAATTGTGGAAGCAATGCCATGCACTTATTTCATACACGGGGAGAAATCTAAAGGCGAGTTTGAAGACATATTCAAGACGACTGTGATGGAAGGGACGAGATATTATGGAAGTAGTTTTGGCACCTGCAATTGCCCCGGATGTCGATTTTCTCGTTGCGGTAAAATTTCCACTGGTTGCCCGAATTCAGAAGGAAGTTGATGGAGATGAAAGAGCAATGTGGTTGTGGGTAGGTTGATATTATGTATGAGAATGACGAAAACAAGTATATTTTTGGGTCGAGAGTGCAATCGATCGCAAATTTTTCGGGGAGAAGAAAATTGTGAATCAGGAGTTAGAGGACCTGGAGCGATTGCAGGTGTTGGTTGGAATTAATGGAAGGGAGTTGAGACCTGGGGAATCATGAAGGGAAGAAATAATATTTCCTTACGAATACTATGGGTTGGGTAGTAGCCTGGTGGACTTTTGGTGGGGTTGTTTACGCGTGGTGTTCGTGACGGAGCTTGAAAGTCATCAGTTAGATTCAGTTTTAAGTTCATTATAGTTCAGAGCACTAACTCGGTCCAGTGATATTTGTACGCGTCCGTAGGTCGAGAAGATGTCGTAAAAAAAGCGTACAGAGATATATAAGTAATGTAAGGTTGAAATTGAGCAGCATATACACCGTCATAAATTTTCGATGGGTGAGGTTGAGATCGATTCAGGACTCTATAACTGAGTGATTAACGATGATGTGCAGGTTAGGGTTCCTGGTTGTGGAAAAGCTTCATTTCTGTACACGGCCAATTGTCTTCAATATCAATTGTAGGTTGGCCAATTCACTCGGTGACACCCTCGCAAATAGATTTAATATCTCCCCTTATGATAATACCAATATGCTTTTGAGGAATCATGGACCTTCACCACGAAAATACTTTAGTCCCCAGAACAGATCGATCCGTGTAGTATATCCACCCCAATGACTAGAAGTACTGCGGCCACTGTTGGAGGTGTGGGGAAGGCGACCCTCGGATACGCTTTCGTCACGACGTCGTCGAACCAGAATGGATCCGCCTGGTTCGCGGTCGTTTGCCTATTTCGAATGTTGATTCGTCCGTAAAATGTGGAGGGCACCACTTGTCAAACACTCCCGTCTTCACGTTCCATTGCCCCACACAAACCTACAATCTCGATGCTTCCGACCGAGAAGACCCCTCTCGCTGTCGAGCTGATAGTCCTGCCATCCGGATGAGGGCGGAGGTAGGGAGTATGACCTGCTCACCCTCACTCTTCGAAAATAGTTGTCAAACTCCCGGTTATGCCCCCAAACTTGGGTTAGAATCTCGGATTATATGGACCTCTTGAATCTCAAAACTACCGACTGTTTATAGCGGAAATGGTGACAATCCGAGAGAAAATATAATATCTTCAGGTGGAATCCAACCCTATCTCCTGCACCTATCTTCACACCCCCCTGAATTTCTGCTGTAGCATCAAAGGGAAAGCAATGGAATGCACTGAGGTTAGGTGTAGGTTTATAGGAGGGCGGAGCCGTGAAGAGGAACTGTTCTGGTGCCTGCTCGAGGTTCGCGGACGCTCATACATATGCAAACCTCCCATCTCTTTACCTCCTTACACACCCAGCCACGGCAGCAAGCAGATATGTAAACCCCCATGTCTTCCTGTAGAGTACAATGTGATTGGTCATTTTGTGCAAGTTAACTACGTGAGACCGGAGGATGGGAGGAGTGTGTGACAGAGCTGTCTGTTTATGGGAAGAGAAATAGCAACCCTGAAGACAATCCACTACTGCGGGTGCTCGGCCCACGCTTAAGACTACCGCCCACTACGGATAAGGATGATGTTGTAGAGAACTTTCAAGCGCTAACCACTGCGTTTCGTGTTGGGCCCACCGAACTAGGGACGAGGTACCGATACATCGATATTGACCTTGACTTCTGAATACTATCGGGCGAAGGGGCGCCGGAAAGGCCTTCTACAAACTCAGATTTGCTCGCTCATGTTGGGTAAAGAGTGCAGAGCGCGGGCGCCTCATCCTCCATCACTCGTGTAATTGTTCATTTATTCGGTTTTGAGCTATCTTTGTTCGCCCACTCCTCTTCGCCCCGCCCACACCTATAGACCAGACCGTAGGCTCTGTAGCCCGTCAATCCCAATCGCCCCTTTTCATGTCACCTCTCGTTCGTGGATTCCAACACCATTTTCGGCCCTAACAATTGTTGCTGAGATATCACACCACCGGTTCCCTCCATAAAGTCGAATTGAACCAAATCAATTCCTGTCGTTAGTGTTCTGAATATTGACATATGGCAGAGGTGATTCGATCATATGCTGGATAACAGCTATCTGGAACAGGGTTGTTACAGAACGAATGGTTAACGTTCTGAGGGAATTCGAAAAATTACTCTAGTGCTGACGGGCTGCTGACGTCCCAGGCTTCTGTACACGTAACATATGACATATTATACTAAATGGTCTATGTGTGGACGGGGTCTTATTGTTGAGTTTCTTTTGTTGAGGAATATATCACTTAACATTATCTCAAGACGCCGTGGAATGCATAGTGTGGTGTTTTGCTTCCCGTAGGATGCAGAGTAAGCGGAACATTGGAACGACTTGAGGATCCACTGAAGCCAAATGTAGGAGATGATGACAACCCCAGTTATACTATCTGTTGCAGAGCTAGAGCTGCAATACATAGTGCACTGGAAACCAACCCATTTGCTGCAACATTTTGTGTCTTGCAGTGTGGGAACTAGAGTAGAGGGATTACAGTTGTGGAGTGTAACCCCAGCTTGGTTGACATAGGCATATCCCGTGCCGTCACCATTCCTTACGAGTATTGGAAATTTTCGCTGCGGTGTAGTTGCACAATAGGGGAGGCGGACGGGCTATCTGTTCTAGCCACTATTCGGCGCTAGGGGCCGATGGACGCTGAAGGGGAAGGACACTCGGGAGATCTCGAGAGTGATTGCTACCGCTTGGATTAGGGCTGTTCGGCTTGACTATGCCTACCATTTGGGTGCAGAGAACTACCATGATTCGTGTTGCAGAGTAAACTCTATGGAAGGGTGACTCTTGTTTTCATGGACGTACAAACAGTTCTCGACAGGTTTCCACATGACGATATATAATTATCTATCCCAAGATATCCATGTACGCATCGATGCCATTCCCCGCTATATGTACCACGTTCACTGAGTATTGACTCAAAGCTTCCCTGCTTAGAAAAGTGATGCAGCAGTTTATTGGATATATACGTAAGCATTCCAACCTTTTGGCTGTCGTGGTGGTTAATCTATATTAACGTTTTTGTACGACATATATCCTTGGGTTAACCAAATTTATCTCGCTGGAATATAGACACTCAATCGTTAACACTGACCAAGATCGATTCAATCACCTTCGAGAACCGGGAAGCGGTGGGGTGAAACGCTTAGCGCCAAATATGGGTGTTGGTACTTATTGTTTCTGTGTTTTCGCGGTACTAACCCATTCCCTCTCTCCCGCACCGTTGGATGAACTAGAGGGAGCTTGTTTGCAAGATCAGAACGTAAGGCCGGATATGTCCCATTTGTCGACGGATGCAGGCTTTGGGTGTGGGGGTACCGGGGTGGTATGGGCACCGCTTGCTCGTTCAATGCGAACCAGTGATATAAAACAGCAATTGCGTGACTCTTAAAGCATTCATGTCTCCGTCTTCTTGGAGGCGCACACATACGTACAGCTCACGACCCCGCATATGATATTCAGCATCACCTGTAACTATAAACTTGAAGACCCTTAAGCTGTGTTATCTAGAGGAACTCTACAAATCAAATAAGGAGTAAATCGCCATCGACGCTAGAGGATCTAGGATTTGACATCCTGAGGAAATTTAAGGAATCCCGACATGTCTTGGCCGAATTGACAATTGCGGAAGTTAAGGACGTTAAAAGAAGCGATGCTGTGTGACCGAGGTGTTGGTCATATGCCGACAGATGGCTGCAGCCAATGCAACAAGAAGCCCCGCAGTACATTATTTAGAAATTCCTGGGAGGCGTTCTGGAAATCTTCTAGAAGAAGCCGAGTGTTTGTCGTTGTCGCATTGCCGTTCCTGCATGTCTGGTGTACCCATTCGAATGTTCTAATATGGGCACGTTTAGTTTAGTATTTTATTCCGGGCGGGCCTCTTTACCAGTAAGGCAATGTTCCAGACTGCGGGAACGCTCCTTCCATCTTGAATACAGCGCCAGTCAGTCGTCAACGAGAATCTTGTAACCGACCACCTACATGATTCACACCAGATGAACTCAGCGCAGTGATTGGAGTTCCAATGTGATTGCATGTCGTGTGGCAGTAAGTTGTAACACATAGGAACGCCGTCTAACTCCTACTACATAGGAGACTCCGCTTCTCCACTAGCACTTATCATATCAGCGGATGGGTGGGGACAAGGGTTCTTATTTAAAGCCATGGGGTGCACACATCTGAAACACCATCTGCAGCTGCACGGTATTGGGCACCTGCGAAGTTCTTTGCTTCGTTCTCGAACGATCGGCAGTAGGGCAATAGGGTACAAAGAACCAGGCATCTCCTCACCTAACCAAAAGCCCAGTTGCACCGCCATATCAGTCTCCCACGGGCCAAGGCCTATTAACTTCGATAATTCGGGACCCCAGCCTAATTCCTCATCATCCATGCATGTCTGGCGTCTACCTATCAACTCTATACATGGTTCACATCTATACCATCAGACCTAAGTCGCTTGCCTAACTACCGGCACCGTTAGAGGTGTTCCCTCAGTTACCGAATGTTCCGTCCCGTTCAACCGCTCAAACGGAACTTTTTTGGAAAGCATATATATCATACTACTAGGTTTCGGGTTCCCGTCAGCTCAACCGAACAAGAATAAGTAAGCCGGAGGATAATCGGTCGCATTTACCGGATGATGCCTTTGCACTCATTCTATGAAGAGTCCACACCCGAACCGTCAGACGACGAGACCGAAGAACACCGGCAGAGCGATCACATTGAGCAGACTGACTACCGCTCCATGATTGAAACGTATGGAAACATCTTTGGTGCCCCGGTTATCAGCCCTCGATTTCTCCAAACAGCAAGTGACCGTGTGGCGGATCTGTGTTCAACTCTCAAGCCATTTGAATATGAGTATGAAAAACTTCAAGAGCAGGAAAGATCTCGGCGCAACTCCGGGCACTCTAGCTCGATCGACGTTGATACCGCTAGTCATGTTCCAGAATTCACAGTGGGCGATGCAGCTTCCAGGGCTTCGAAAAAGTCCACGCCGAGAGCAGGGCCGATGGACCTTCCTGTTGAGTTGTGGGACATTATCTTTTACTTTGTGGTTCCAAATGCGGATGATGATTCCTATCAACGTCTAGGAAATTTGTTTAGCTGTGCTCTAACCTGTCGGGTTTGTTCTCCCCGGCTTTGCACCCATCTTTTTGACCGCTATGGTGAGAGGCTTATGCCAGCTCGCAGAATCCCGTACAGCTTTGCTAACAGTCAAGACGATGTTCCTCAGGCGTGGTCATATTTAGCGTTGCCAGTGCTGTATCGAACTCATGGGTACGGCGTATTCATGCCTACGCCTGCAAGTATGTTTCCTAATTCTGCTGCTTGCTATTCGGTATTGACAAAGATGCTTAGCACGAGATGCTGTACAAAGTAGATTTCCCGTGTCTCGTTCAATCAACTTTTATACAGGAACTGCAGAGAAGCGGGTACATCAGCTATGGCGTACCCTCCTTCTTTCCTGCTTCACCGCATCTCAGCCCACGTCTGCTTCCCGCTTTACAACATTCACGGGGGCAACCCTATTCCCGTATATTAAATATGTCCACAATTTGGACACTCGAACATTAGTGATGGTTTTGTCTGAGATTATGAAGACTCGGAAAGGCAGGAGTGAAGACGTGGATATGGACGAGAAGATATCTCACGCTCAGAGCACTGAGGCTGCAAACTATTTCTTCGCCGGAGCATTAGGCGCATTTGAAATCTCCGGCGCGACGCGCGGTGAACGGGTGGTTATTGGCGGGCCAGAGTATGGGATACAGACTCCAGTTTGGGGCAAGGAGATCAAGCTTTTCGTGGGGGATACCGCCTTAATGATGATGGATTGTAAGCGCTACCCAGCCTCGCGATTGATAGATCTTACGTTTTAACTATGGAGAACAGTTCTCTACCCGCATCTGCATCACCTAAAGGGATTCACAATTGCGGAACTTGGGCAGCTTCGAATCAGCTCCCCCGTCACGATGGCTCACCCCGTGTCTCTTTTGGGCTCGTTAACCTCTCTCAATTCGCTCGTGATATCTTCTGGCTGGATGGTATCTGCGGGCCTCGGGCGTGCCATTGCGGCCATTCGCCCTACAATCTCGGACGCAAGTTCCAAATTCAACCTCATGATTCTTGACTGGCGGTTCAAGACGCACTACGACCCTAACTACCACCACAATGAGGACTGGGAAGCCGACCACGAGGACTACAGGTACACAATCCGCTCGGCCGTCGATTTTTTCAACGCCCTCAACCCCAACAGCGTTACCAGTCTCGATCTTGATTTCGAAGTGCGGTATAGTCGACAGCAGCAAGGAGATCTGGGAGATGGTGCTGTCGCCGTCCGTCAATCAAAAAGTCTCGAAGCATTCCGGATTGCACATTTACGGTGTGATTCTCCCAAGCTTCTAGACATGTTCTATGGGATGGGCGAGGCTGGGTTCGCACCAAAAGCATTGAGCCTGGTGGAACTTTACAAGGAATCGAATCACACACACTCCAGTGAAAACAGGTGGAGCTTTGTAGACGGCATGTTCGATCAGCTAGAGGACCTTGAGCTCGTCCGGTTTCCGGATATGTTCGAGTTAGCTGTGGATGCAGTGATCCGGCCGCTCGAAAAACGCCAGCCTCCGCCCCTGAGGTCATTAAAACTATCCTACACGAAAGAACACATCGACGAAGCCCGCCATATGCCCTGGCCATCATTTTCCTTCCTGCACTACATCCCGCAGTTTGCAGCCACTCTTACCACGCTCAAACTTTGCGATACCGATCATGGGTTCCACACTCAGACCGAGCCACGCTGGCGGGCCTCTTCTTTTTACGATTGGAGGAACCCTAGTACCCTCAAATCGCCGCTAGAAGCCCTAGTCAATCTCCGAGTACTGGTGTTAATCGGCGACATCTCAGTCTTCCTGATCCGCAACCGCCTCCCCGAAATTCTTAATACGATCAAACACACACTGACAATCTGCGACCTCTGCTTCTCGGTATCCTGTCTGCAAGAAAAACTCACATCCTTTCTGGCCTGCGAGAAGCTCACGAATTTCTATATCCGCGAGTGGAATTGGGATATTGATGAGGTGCTGGAGTCACCCAAGTTACTGCGAACCGATGATGTAAAGGCGTTTGTAGAGGAGTGCAAAACTGTCGCGGTGGAAGGTGATTACTCGAGAAGGAAGCTGGTTATTAATGAGTTGGGCATCGACGGCGGGTTGCTGCAGGTTGCTGCCCGCCAGAACTGGGGAGAGGTGCAGAAGTGGGTGGAGGAAAGGGGGTGCAGGTTCTACTGGAGCCCGCAGCAGATGTGGAGAGTGGGATATGTGGCTTTCAATGGAAGGGATCCGACTTTCGTGTGAGGACACAGATTTTGCGAAGCGAAAGCTCGTAGGGTCTGGCTAGCGAGGCAAGAGAGTGCGGTTTTCTATTGACTTTTAATTGCATTCGCATTAATCCCGAGGTGCGGTAGATCCATGCAGACGACACACAATGGATCCATATGGTTCTTTGGTTTCTCATGGTCTCAACAATGTTGTTTGCAACCAAAATCTCAGTATCGTAGAGCAGAGTTTAAGCTTCCGATCTGAAGACTAGATATTCTTATGCTTATTCTTGTACTTATTCTTATTATTATTAATGAAACTTCGGAGTTAGAGCCTGTTTCCCGTGAGATTTGAGCGAATTTTAGATCTCGAATCTGGAAGAGAGTCGCATGCCTTAATTCCAGATCACCCACCCTCCCAGAACTCCAGATCCTACTTTGCCGTGGCTGATACTATGGAGTTGGGTGCAGGTCATGGATTCTTGCGATAAGTCGTGGGGTCGTAGTCGAGTGACTGCACATGTTCAAACATCGGGTTGCTGAATGCATACACAACAGCAACACAAACGAATCAATCACTCAACTTGAAGTTCTTTGCTCAATACTCCATTCCTCCACCTTCTCTTCATTCTCATCACATCTCCCAAAGTTTCCTTTGCAACCACAATTTCAACTTTTCGCTTGTCTCATCATCAATTCTAAATTGCCTCTACTAATAGAATGGCTTCCTCAAGCATCATCACAAAGACCCCTAAAGGTCTTGCTGGAAATAACCCTCAGACTAACCTTCTGCCAATCTCCATTCCAGACACTCCAATGGAAGACGCGGACCAGGCGATTTCCACCGATAGCCCTGAAAAGGTTACGGTTTCGCCTCTCGATGCAGAACCTCCTCTACCTCTTCCAACGAACCAACTCACAGCTAGCCCAGATAGCTATGGCTCGTGGGAATCAGCTTCATCTGATGCTCTATCTATAGGTTCATCTGATGCAGTGACAATAGGTTCACCTGGCGCCGTGAGCTTCGGCAGCAGTATCACCGGTGGAGGTAAATCCTTACTATCAATGCACCCGGGATTCTTCCGTCGTCGACCGTCTGGAGTTTCGTCTCCAGCTGAGTCCTCGGGTGCTCCATCTAGGGCTTCCAGTCCAGGCGGCGTTTTTAATTTCAGCCCGCATATGTCGACCGCAGATCTGTCCGAGCTGGGTACAGTGGATCTGTTGGCAACCCCAGTATCGAACAAGGGAGCATTTACACCGTTGACTACACCTCCTGTCATTACTCCCTTGACTACTCCTGGTATCCCTACACCTCCTGTCACTATACTACCTGCAGCGCCACCTCCAACCCTGGCTTATCCGGTCGTAGCTTACCATCTCCCGGCTCTGGACGAGCCAAACAATGGGATCCAGCAAGTCACCCTCCAGGTCACAATTGCTCCCAAGAGCTGGTCCATTTCCTTGTCCCCACCCTTTCCACCTTCCAAGCAGGAGCACACAGTCCATAATATCCCGGGGGGCACTCTGACTGTCCAACCTCACCCTCTGTGTTCATGTGGCCACGCCCACCAAGAACAGAAGCGTCACGAAGCTCAACTAAAGGAAAACCAAAAGCCACGGTCTCGCTCTGGATCGGCAACCCTTGATGCTCCCGCAGCACAGGATGACAATGACAAAGACTGGGACCCGCTTTGGGCCTGCACAGCTGCTTGTCGAATCCGTCGAGCTGGCGGAAAAGGTTACAATCCTTGGAGGAGCAGGGCGCCGGATGGCGAGATTGGGGTTGAGTATTGGGTCTACGTTAAGCCCGATAGCTCGGAGATAAATAATGATGAGGATAATGACGTCCCGTTGCTTTCTCGAAGGTCCTGGAGGACAATGGATCCTAGAGCGGCCCCGCCTTTGTGGAAGCGTGAACTACTCCTGGTCAGGATTGAGGATCGCTTGCCGGTTGACGTCAATCCCGAGGATCAACCGGGGAGAGAGTCTGGATCGGAGGTTAGGGCTCTCGAAAGGTGGCTGAAGAACCGTTGCAGGATTGCTGGCGGGGAGTGGGGCTGGGCAGATAGGTTTGCTGATAAACTCTCCGACAAGGCAGAAGGAAAGAGGAAGGCATTGTGATGAGAATGGTCACATTGCTTGCTGTGTTTAACAGTATGCGTGGCTTTATAGTGGTGAGTGTTTATGGTTTTATTATTGTGTCTTACCGTTTTTTCTATGTTTTTTGTTTTTTTGTTTTTCTTTGTTGACTCCTAGTTTCTTAGTTTCTGGTGTGATGGGTGGCGTATTGAAGTTGCATTGATTGACAGGACGAGAGGCGTTCAATATGGGAATTAAGCTTACGAGACTGTGGTTATTGTTTGTTGGTGTCACGATGGGGTGACTACTCTGAAGATGCCAATGATGGTATGCAATTTGTTGTCTGTAACACTATGGATTGCGGGTATGAATTGCACTACTTAACTGATGTTGTTGCTACGTCGTGGAATCGAGCGTTGAAAGTGAAACCGAAGTTGCTAGGTGTGAATTTCAAGGTGCAACCCCATTCCACTTAAGTACTTAAGTAGATAGGTGGTCTCTTCTTGTAGATCTCTCAGCGACAGTGTGAGCTGGAGAGGTAGAGGGATGATCACTTGCTCCACAGTATCTTAGAGGTGATTTCGATAGGTTCTAGGCTCTAGATTTAAATCGAGTTCAGTCTTATAAGCAGGCCACAGTCCAGTCAGTCAATTCGAAATGCAAAGAGCCCATTCCACAGCACATAGAATCTTCAGAATAAACCACAAATCCATAACACCCGCTAAAAAACCCCACAAAAAAGATTCCATATCCCCTCATCACCCCACCCTCCCCGCCGCCATAGCCTCTAATCTGCCCGCCAACACTCTCTGCCTCTTCACCACATCTACAAACTCCTCCTCACCTGTAAACACGTCTTCCACACCCGCCAACACACCCGCAAACTCACCCCCAAGCCTCCCTAGACTCCCACTCGCATACAACACCTGCGTCAGCAGACTTTCCCTAACACCGCGCTCCTCAACCTTTGGCAGATACTCCCTCAAAACCTCAACCAACATAGCAACCAAATGCTCCTCAAACCCGGCCACGGGATCCGGCGGCGACCCGCCATCGGGCTCCTCAGCAAGAAGATTCGACAAACTACTGCTCGACCGACTATGACCGGGCCTAACCTGCTGTTGCTGTAATTGCGGCGTCGATGTGCCTCCGGGTGTACTTAACGCACCCGGAAATATTGACCGGTACATACTGACAATCCCAAAACTTTGCTCTCGGAAAACCTCCAGCCACCGCTTCAGGAACCGCTCCGTCTGCACCCCGCTCTCGTCCGCTAGCACGCGGAGCGGCTGTAGTGCGTCCAGCAGTGCATGTAGGTGTGCGTGCCGACAGACAAGGAAGATAGCGCGGATTGCGCGCTCGTCGCCGCTGCCGAGTGTGCGGCGGAGGAAGCCGACAGTTTTCATGGCGACCGGAAGCTTCAGGGGTCCCCGGAGTGTGGTGATGAGGTTTGCGGAGAGTGTCTTTTGCAGGGCTTCGCAGCTGGTGTGGACGCTGCTCACCGTTGGAGAGTCGGGGTAGAGCGCTTTCAACCGGCGCACGTGCGCGAGGGTGTCGAGAGCGCTGGGGTAGTTCGCAGATGCGATTAGGGAGTGGAGGAGGGAGGGGAGGTGGAGGATGTCGAGGATGCGTTCGAGGTTTGTGTTCAGTAGCTGGTTTTTGGCGCGGAGGTGTAGGTGCTGCGAGGTATCCCGGGCATAGATCTGGTTGAAAGTTGATAGGGAGGTATCAAGATCGGGAAGTGCAGATTTGAGGGAGTCGAGGCTGGTGGAGAGGGCGGTGACGGAGGTGGAGAGGGAGGATAGGTGGTGCGATGAGGTTATGATTGCGCGGTAGTTTCGTGAGGCGAGGGATTGTAGTGAGAGGTCGAGGGTGTGGGTGGTTGTTGAGAGAGAAGCGGGTTCGGTGGTCTTTATAGTTGAGAGCGGGAGAGAGGTCAGGCGGGTGAGGTAGGCGGTTGTGGTTTCTTTTGGCGTGACGGTGAGTGTGGGTATGTGCTGCTGGAGGAGCTCGAGAAGGGGGTCGTCGGAGGCTGCCATTTTGCGGTGCGGTGGTGAGATGGTAGAACTTATGAACAAGTGAGGATGGAATTGAGTGTCGTGATTTTGGGCGGGATTGACGCTAGCCTACTTAGTGCTTAGTGCTGCACATACCCTCACCCGCCTTGGATCATTCATGGAAACCGATTATTCAAGGAGGAAGTTCAAATAAAGGTGCCAAAGTGCTTGTAATTATTTAGGAATCGCCGTCGCTGTATTACATTTTGTGAATGTGAGGCTTGGACTCGGGTAGTCACAGAAAGTCATTCGCTTCATGAAAGCTGTTAGCTCTCGGTATGACATTCTTGCTCCTCTAGATCCTTTTATAGACACAGCCATTTGATTATTCCTCCACACCCTGTCCCCCACCACCCTGTCGTGCTCCCTTCGCAGGACAGATCTCATCCACTCTTAACAGCAGACAAGCACTCTCCACCGCCGTCTTAATGCTCTGCAACTTGACGGCCGTTGGCTCCCACACACCATACTCCTTCATATCCACCACCTTTCCAGTATCTCCATCAATACCAAATGTATGCTTACCCTCGGCGTGCTTCGCCCGCAGCTCCGTAAGCACCCTGATCGGGCTTGCACCACAGTTTTGCACCAATGTCCGAGGGATAACCTCCATCGCTTCCGATACAGACTTGTAGGGCCACTGCTGGACACCTTCTACAGCCTTGGCCATCTCTGCCAGTTTAACAGAGATTGCCATTTCTGTGGCGCCACCTCCGGGGGAGAGACGGGGCGAAAAGAAAACATTCTTGGCTACAGACATAGCGTCTTGCAAGTTACGCTCGATTTCGTTAAGTATATCCTTTGAAGGACCACGAAGAAGGATAGTGCATGCCTTAGGCGACTCGCATTTGGTAAGGAAGGTGAAGTATCTGCAACCGCAATGTCAATAGGTGGTTACAACCGTGGACAGGGCAATTTTACTCATCGCCGATCTTCTCAATCTCGAACAGACCGCATTGCGTACCAACGTCAGCCTCAGTCAGGTCATCAACACGATTAACAATCGTTGCGCCAGTGGCGCGGGAAATACGGTTGTTATCTGTTTTCCGAACACGACGGAGGGCAGTAACGTTCGCCTTCATAAAGTAATGTTGGGCCAAATCTATCAAACGTCAGCACCTTTTCTCTAACCTGGTAAACAGTTGTGATCTTACCAGAAACACCCTTCTCGGTGATGACCAAATCCGGCTTCACGGCCAAGATAGCGTCACACATAGCCTTAACCTGTGTCTCCTCCATCTCCAAGATTTTGTTCCAGTCTTCCTCTTTGCTGATCTCAATGTTCGTTTGTGACTCTCCTTTCTTGTACTCCAATGTGCAGTCCAATAACACGATTCTGGGGTTCTCGATCCGTCTCCTCATCTTGGGGTGTGTAATATCCTTGTTCAACAAAACACCATCCAACACCTTCGAGTCCTCAATCTCTCCTCCAGGGATCTTCTCGACTCTCGCATATCGCTTAACGTCGACTTCCATCTTTCCGTTTCCAATTTCCCTCGCCACAGTGCGGACAGCGGTGAGAGCGAGGTTGCACATAAGTTTGGACCAGCGGGAAACAAACTTGGTGCCGATAGACGAAGATACGAGCTGGTACATGGCTTCGTCGTCGTTAAGATCTATGGGGATAGAGATATTCTCGATGATCTGAAGGGCGTCGGACAGGGCTCTCTTGAAGGCGGAGATGATGACAACGGGGTGGATGTTGCGTTCAAGATGGGGAAGTGACTGAGCTAGCGTCTCACCGGCGAGGATGATAACTGATGTGGTACCGTCTCCGACCTCTTCGTCCTATTACTCGATACAACAATGTCAGACAAACCGTATCTCGCTCATGGTTAGACATGTGAGGTACCTGTGTCCGCGCGAGCTCGATCATGCTTTTGGCTGCAGGATGGGCGACCTCAATCTCTCGCAGGATAGCATGGCCGTCGTTGGTGAGCACAATACCACCCATGGGATCCAGCAACATCTTCAGCATAGCCTTAGGGCCCAAACAAGAACGGATAATATCGGCGACAGTCTTTGCGGCGGCAATGTTGGAGAGCTGTGCCTTGCGGCCTATTTGATGATAGTACGGGAGTTATTAGCTATCAATGATGGAAGGGATCGCGGGGGTGAGGGTCTGAATACCTGTCTGACGCTCCCCAGAATTGGTGTTCATCACCAGCACTGGTGCCTGCATCTTGAGAGATTAGAACTATCTGTCGATGGTATACCGGATATGTGAGGATAGGTGCGGAGAAAGTGATGATGGGGGAGTTCGAAGTGTTGATTATTCGAGGATTTTTTAACGTGGGGCGTAGCAGATAGCAATCTGGGCAATGTGATTTCCTGCGGCTCTTTCTGCTTTGTCACACAACCAAGCGAGTGAGGCCACGTGCAAAGCGGAATTGCTACTGTAAATTGAGTAGTAGACAAAAGTAACCAGTGCAAGGAATTATTAAAGCCAAATACCGAGCATTGTATACGAGTGCCTAGTGCGTACTCGACGTCTCAAGGAAATAGCCACGAAAACGAGAAACCAACTCCATACACCCATGAAATATTATAACGAGACCATGGATGGTCAAATGGAACCGGAAGGACTCCTCCATCCAAGCAGATGAATTAAAAACAATACTACCCTCCGCAACCAATTAAAACGCCCTGTAGATATGTTGTTACACCGACTTGCTCCTCATCAAGCCCCCTAGCACACACTCGTAGCCAATAGAAGTGCCTAGTTTCAATCATCGTCGTGGATGGCAATCCCTCCATCATCCTTCACCACCGCTACAACCTCCGTCTCGCCCTCCTTGGTATCTCCATTCGTATTCTGGTTTGCGCTGACGATCTTATCATTCGCGATCTGAATCTTGTCGACATCTACCATCTCCTTGTCGCCCTCCCCTTTCACAGCTGACTTCTCCTTTTTCTTCATCCTCCGCCGTCGGTTCTTGCTCGTCTTCTCTTCGTCCTTCTTCTTTATCTCTTCCCTCTTCCGTTCAAACTCTAGCTTCTCCTCCTCCCGGCGCACTTCTTCATCCATCAAGCGCAGCCGTTCATATTCCCTCCGCCGACTAGCTTTGTAGACATGGAACTCGCCGGAACCTGCACCCGCAGATGAACCTTGAACATTGGCAACAATCTCTGGCGGCGGTGCGAGGGTGCGCGCCTTGGACCCGGAAGGGATGACGATTTCGCGGTCGGGATTTTTGAAGAGGTGGGTGACGGCGGAAGCTTGCGCGGACGTGGGCGAGAGGGCGCGCCGTTTAGTAGGTCGTTTTGAGCGCGGATCGGCAGAGGTAGGGATCGAAGAGGGACCCGGCTCGGACATGGTGACCGGTAGTTGCTCTTGCGTTGAAGTATGAGTTTTGGGTAGCGGATATGTAATTTTGATGCTGTCGATGGGCGATGGTTATGGGTGTGGCGTGGTGAAAGTTGATTCAAACTGCAACTGTGGTGTTTGATGTGGTGTTTAGTGTGGCGTTTGTTTGAGGCTGAACATGTGATCTTCTGTTCGCGCGGTTGTGCGGCGCTTTGCAGCTTATTCACGGAATTGTGTAACGTAGCGGAGGGACGAAAATTAGCCCTACCATCTGCACTGCAGCCCACCTCCTTCCGAGCAATTCATTCCATTAATACTTTAGAGCTACGCAAGAGCTTTGTTATTCGCTTGTACAGGACGTAGAGTACTACTCTTTCTCCTTCCCTACATCCTCTTCTCCGGATAACAACGAAATCCCAGCGACAAACTCGATAACTCGAACCAAGACGAGCACGAGCCTGCCTATCTGTAGATATGGGGGACGAAGGAACGGTTACCAGTGGTGAGAATGCACCGGACAAAATCACGGCAACTGTATGCAACCGTGTCCCGGCCTGGCAGGGCTTTATATTGACAATCGTTGTTGCTAGCAGTTATTCCTCGAGGACACCGTTGAGATCCAACTTGACGGCGGGGAACCTATGGTCGGAGTTATCGCTGTGCGTATCATAATCGCCTCTATTGTAAAGTGCATTGACTGGTGGCTGACGGGGAGGAGACACTATAGAAAACATGGCACGACCTCGACGAGCAAGACATATGGGGCGAAATAGAGGAAACGATACCCGGAGCTAAAGCCTGGCACAGCGATCTCAGGTCCTTTGTCAAAACCGGACAGGTTTTTCGCCTGTGTTACAAAGCTCGGAATTATTCGCGATTGCTAATACCATTGTGGGTAGCCACCAAGAAACTTTTATTACTTTGCTCCGTCGGCCCCCCAGAACGTCCCTGTGCTCGTGCATGCATCGGAGTGCAAGCTGTTGGACCGTGCCTTCGCCTTCGGCGATGTAGTCAAACACTCGCTCACGTCCCCACAATCTGGAACCGTGGTGTCTGTTGAGACCAATGTTACGCTTCGACAATCGTTTATCGACCCTTCCGATCCAACGCGGTCGGACGCGCCAATCGAAGGTGTGCCTGAGGCAGAATTGCGCTTCGTAAATGAATGGAATATAGGCGATTTTGTGATCTACAAGAATTGTTGGATGGGAGTGCTGGACGATGTGCGTGAGGAAGTCACCATAAAACTGGCGAATGGATCTGTGGTAGTGGTTAATGACCCATATGATCTAGAGATTCCGGTTTCATCAACAGAAGATTTCCTCAGCCAGTCCGTAGCTGAATCTCAAACCACAAACATCCCCAATACCTTTCCCACGCCCATCGCCACCACCCAATCATTCGGAAGGAGGGGGGCGCAAGCGAATAAGCCGCGGACAATCATACCACCTGCTCAATTATCGCCTGGACAGACAGTGGTGACAACTAAAGGGAATCTCTGGAAAGGTCGGTGGGTTTTTGGCGCATACGACCCGTCATTGCCGCCTCTTGGAGTGGTGGTAGAAGTGAAGACAGAGTCTTTCGAGGTGAATTGGTTGTGTCAGAATATGATGATTACTGGGCGGTTTATTCCGGTTGAAAGGCCCCCCACCCGGGTTATATGGGAGGATGAGCAAAACAACATTTGCAAATTCAAAAAGTCCACAGGAGGTTCTCTAGACCTTAAAGGGAGGCCATACCGGGATGGCGAGCTTGGCGGCGGTGGAGAGCTTCAAGTTGGTGACAGGGTACAGTTCACCGACCTGGACACCGCCATCCTCAAGTACAAGTATGCTATCAAGAAGATTCCACGCTCGGAGATCCTGGGATATGATGTAAATACGTTTGTTGTAGTTGCAACAAACACGACAATCAGAGTATTGTGGCAGGATATGACCGAGACAGTCAACGATGCAAAAACCTTAGTCCCTTACCTTAATGTGGATGACCATGAGGTATGGCCGGGGGAGATTGTCGTTATTAAGCCGGATACGTCTGAGGTGTCAGAACCAAAGGGCGAAACAGACATGTCGTCCCCGGAACCGAGGGAACGACTTGAAGGGGTATGGGATGTATGGACCACAGCAACTGGTGCTGTTTCTAGTCCCGGAGAGAAACCAGAATTCATGAGACCAGAGAAAGTGGGTGTCGTTCAATCAGTCAACCCTACTGACCGTGTTGCGAGTGTGCGATGGTTTGTTTCACCAAGCGTGGAAGTGGCTGGTGGGTTTCTGGTCCCCGGTTCAGTAACCGGCCCTCTGCAACATATATCCGAGGACGTGAGTCTATATGATGCCGTTGCACACCAAGCTCTCGGTGTTAGGCGTGGAGATTTTGTCCTTATTGCACCCGAACGACCGCAAATCAACCTACAGGAAGGCGAAACTGGTGCTTCGACCTCGGGTTCCGCCGCCAACAACAGCCCAGAAGCACCAACTCCCTCGGGAACAGAAATTGAAGCGGGCCAATTGGGTCAGCTTGTCGATAGCGTTCGTGGAATGGTTGACGGCGGATTGCTTTCAAATTTGAGTGCAGCTTTGGGAAACCATTCACATCCCCAGCTCCACGCTGTCAGCAGAATGCTAAACCAATTCCCTGTACTTATGAATGGACCACATCCGGGACCACCGGTCGCCCCGCCTCGACCACAGGCGCCCAGGCCGGCATCCGATAATGCAGATGCTTTTGCGAGCCTGCCACCTGAATGGCTGGGTGAAGTTGTAGATTTGGGATTAGATGGACTAGTTACTGTTCGTCTAGGCGCATTGAACGAGCCTCGTGATATTAAAGTTCCAACTGAGAGGCTGCATATAATCTTTAATGAGGATATGGACTTCGGAGACGAGGATGAGGATGATGAGGATGATTATTACGATACAGATGAGGATGGTACGTCACTGGCATCCGATGAAGATGACGACATGGAATATGCGGGCATGAATGAGCCGAAAGCGATTGAGGAGAAAATCATCTATGAAGGTGGACAGAGGCTGGACAACGGTGGGGAGGAAGATTGGTTAACGGACGATAATGGCGATGACGATGACGACGATGACGACGACGACGACGACGACGACGACGACGACGACGACGACGATGACGATTATTCAGACGATATTCCAGATCCTGCAGATTATACTCCCACAGTTTCTCGAGCGACACAAACTGAGAGAGAAGCCCATGCCACCACAGAACCTACCTCTGAACCAATTCCTCATATACCACCCCCAATACCAGACAACATTCCTACCCCAGAACCAATCAGTCTGACACCCGGCGCTCCACCTCGCTTCTTGGTCCTTGATTCTCCCATTCCCTCCGATCATGCCTACAAGAACCAGCCTACAACCGCGCGCACTCAGTCCGTAGCGCGTCGAATATCACGCGAACACAAAATCCTCTCATCCTCGCTGCCGGAAGGAATCTTTGTCCGTACTTGGGAATCGCGCCTTGATCTCCTGAGAGTCCTTATCGTTGGCCCTCTCAGTACACCCTACGAACTTGCCCCCTTTGTTTTTGATTTCCATTTCTCCAATTCATTCCCTACCCATCCCCCTATAGGCTACTTTCACTCGTGGACAGCTGGCATTGGAAGAGTTAATCCGAATTTGTATGAGGATGGGAAAATCTGTCTGTCCCTGCTGGGAACTTGGCACGCAGAGAAGCGAGCTGAGGGGTGGAGTGCGGCTGGAAGCTCGGTGTTGCAGCTGCTAGTGAGTCTTATGGGCTTGGTTCTGGTCAGGGAGCCGTGGTATAGTATGTTTTTCCCTCTCCGGTATACCAAGGTGGGTAGTTTAATAAAGGCATGCAGATGAGGCAGGTTTTAATGTCTATGAGGGTGCCGAGGAAGCAGCACTCAACTCGCAGCTATATTCTGAGAAGGCTTACATACTTGCTCGGGGCTTCGTAAAGCATGTTCTCCAGCGACCTGTGGAAGGGCTTGAGAATATCATCGACTGGCTCTATCTACCGCCCCGTACCGGTGACGTACACCAGGACAAAGAAGGGGAAGAGCTTGGGCCTGGCCCGTTGCTGCTGAAAGATGTTGTTGAGAAAGCGAAGGATGTGGTAAAGAAGAGTGAGAGTGGCCAACCTATATCGGCAGAAGAAACAACAGATGGTGTGGGTAGGGTTTCCAAGGGTGCGCTAGCCCTGTTGAAGAGACATCTGATTGTGCTTGAGGGGATTTTGGCGGAGAAAACGACTGTAAAGTAAGGTGAAGGGTGAAGACTGTAGGCGTTCCATGGTTCTTTATTTTTAGACTTTACTATTTATGTTTCGGGTAGTGGTCAATGAATTGCACGCAATATGAATAAGCGGGAAGCCGTCACCCAAGGACCACTTTGTCATTGTGTCAGGTCAGGAGCTGAGGAACCTTGAAGGGGAGTGTGTTACGAATGTAAAGCGGACGAAGTCTATTGTACTATCTAAGGGAGAAGCTCGGTCTTTATATACATGAAGGCCTGGAACTCTATGGAAGTCTATGGAAGCTCACAATTGCAAATGCCAGTGGCGGTGGCGAGTGAAAACTCGTGGATGAGTCTACGACTGTGAGTCCGTAGCCTGTGAATCAATTCGGTGATCTCAGTGTATCGGCAACTTCCTTTTAGGTCATATAGTAATAGAGTGGATCAATTCCACTACGAGTGAGCCGTTGTGATAGTTTCTTGGTAAATCGGAACAAGGATCATCAGGAACACAGCTGCGGCCTTTTTGTTTTAATCATACTGCATTCACTCTATCTAGAGTATGGCAGAGTCCGTTTTCCCTTCCCTTCCCCACCTCCGTAACCGCGAAGAAGTCCGCCACCGCCTAATCACATTTCTCAATAGAAAACAACTCCGAACATGCCAACAACTGCAACCTAGAGCTGCCTTATCTAAATAAACCACCAACTTCCATCTACACCACTACTCGCCTCCATCCACACCACTACTCACTGCAAACATTTCACATGCATATAATGCCACCACCCCCTGCGCCTGCCGCGCCCCCAATCCGCGTCGACCGTCACGCCGAATACTAAATAACCCTTGGTGACTCCCTTGCTCGGCCTTCGAGCAGCTTCACCTCATTCAAATGTCGGTCAGCGAGCCCTCCACTTCCTCCCTAGCTAATCAACGTTTTCCACAGACAAATATAAGCCTCTTACGATAGCCCTAAACCCACCCACCCCCTCCCACTCACGCAGACCCCATCAGGTTACAACCTCACCTTCGCCCCTCCCTGACAGAATGGAGGAAAATCAAGTGGTGTACTCAGCAATTACATCTATCCCTCCACAGAAAGCACAACACTTCTTCCTTTACCAGACCTATATAACTAAATGCCGAGTTTATATTCAAAGCAGAGGTATACACCAAGCTACATCCTGCGCTTAAGGTCAACGACGGTGATAAGGCGGAGTCGTCGGCCGGGACTTATAATGACACTGAAGAATCTCACACACTGCAATTATCGTACTGTTTGAGCTCCGCGCTCAAGTCCATAAAGTCACCGTAATGCTTCCCTCCTCTCCCTTCCCTCAGCAATAACACTACGCCTCCCATCCGCATCCGCCTTCATCTTTGCTACAACCTCTTCAACGAGCAATTCGAACCTGGCCCACTCAGTACGAAGAAGCTAGGTACATATAGATGCGTATATACCTTGTGTCCTATGTGTTCAAAGGCGACGGTACACGCATATGATCAATATGGAGGGTGATGTACTATGACATTGCGAGGGGCGAACCCACATAACTGGGATGGTATCTTCCCTAGTTAGTGGCGTGTGGTCATTGAACAAGGGGCAAACTGGTTGGTCTGGCCTTTATGCGTCATGCGTAAATACCATAATCAGCGGGGGCGTGCCAGTGCCGCCGTCAAAAGGCGCAATGGCGGAGGCAGAAAAGGTAGATGGAAGGTGTCTCCCCTACCTAGCCGGTCATCCGGAGGGGGGGGTTGGGCACTGTCATACTCTAGAAGAGTGAATACAATGATTAAAACAATGACAGAGACAACATCATTGCCCCAGCCCAGGGCCAGTTCCGGAGTATCTGCTAGTATTCATACTCGCGAATTCTCCGCGAAGACACCACAGAAACCTTGTGAACTGCTTCTCGAAGCTATCCACGGTATGAGTATCAGATGCGTGCGAGTGACACGCTGCGAGACTCATTTGGACTTCCATCAAGACTCTGGACATCTTCCTTCCACTGATGCTATCCTTCACTTTAAATATGATCCTTGAGTTGTTTATCTAGAGTTTCTAGTAGTTCTGCTTTGTTCTGCCGCCCACGAGAAAGTTTTGCAAAGGTACAAACTAAAAAGAAGTGGTAGCAACTCGTTTTGATCGAGGGACCTCCAGGTTACGAACCCAGTGCGCATCCGCTACGCCAAGTTACTATTTATAGAATCATAATAGAATCTGTGATCTTCGAGATATCAATTAGAGTTAGTTTGACTTCAGTGAGAATAGAGTACATCATATGTGTAATTAGGGTTAATGTCACTTAGTGAGGAGTCAATTACAACGACAGCCATGAACACCCGCACTCAATCAACTTGATATTAGTTCATTCTCTGCATAATCACCCGCATTCGGCACCGGTTTTCATGCACCCAAGAAAGCAATTGCGTGCAGCTCTGATAATAAATCGCGGCTTGTAAATTGACATCAGGTGAGGATGAGTATAGTACTGCACGCGCTTAAAATTGACATCATCTCCTTTCGGCGTCTCCCGGCCGCCGGCATCGTTCCCCACCCCACCACAAATGCCCCCACGAATTCCATATCTCCTCCGCCGGCCGTTGGGCCAATCCATCTGTCCACGCCGTCTACGGCACTCCGCTTCTTCACGCACCGTATACAGCGCCTCAGAAACTCCCATTCAGCCCCCTCCCACCGCGCCAAAATCCTCGATAAACCTGAAAGCCATCCGTGCGTCCCCAGACTACCATATCCAAAACTGTATCAACCGCAACTACACCGCGCTCTCTACATACCCAACGCAAATAGTCGAGCTGTACGATGAATGGGCAGGATTGCAAAAGTCTATCCGCGGCGAACGGGAGCGCCATAACGTGCTTTCAATGCAACTGCGAAAGGCTACCAAGGAAGAGAAAGAGGAATTGGTGAAAGAGGCGCAAGCCCTAAAAGCCAAAATTTCCTCGGTGGAATCCAGAGAGCAAGAGTTGGAACGTACGATGAAGCAGCTCGCTAGCACACTGCCGAACAGCACCCACCCAGAGACACCGATTGGAACTGAACCCAAAATCCTAGGATACATCAACGAGGCATTTGCACCTGGCGTTGTTGATCCAGAGAAGATTGTCAAAGGACATGTACAGATTGGATCGGAGTTGAAGCTTCTGGACTTTGCGGATGCGGGTGTGGTTAGTGGGTGGGGATGGTACTATCTTCTCAACGAGGCGGTACTGTTAGAGCAAGCGCTCATAAATTATTCCCTTTCATTAGCGATGCAGCGTGGTTGGCAGTTAGTTTCGCCGCCGAACATTGTTTACACCCATATGACCGCAGCGTGTGGCTTTCAACCGAGAGATCAAAACGGCGAGCAACAGTCATATTTCGTGAATGAAGGGCGCCACGTACTCGCTGGTACCGCGGAGATTCCGTTGGCGGGAATGAACTCTAATAAGACGTTTGGGATGGAGGATTTACCGATGAAGGTTGTAGGGGTTGGAAGGGCTTATAGGGCAGAAGCGGGAGCAAGAGGTGTCGATAGCAAGGGGCTGTATAGGGTACATGAGTTTACGAAAGTGGAGTTGTTTGCATGGGCACCTCCACCGCCGGAGAATGGCGAGGCTAAAAACGAAGATGAAGTCTCCGCATCCACTTCCCACGCTTTCCAGGCTGTCGAAGGGAAGCAGCATCAAACTGCTGATGATATTTTTGATGAGATGCTGGAGTTTCAAAAGACATTTCTCTCCTCGCTCGGACTTCACGCCCGTATACTTGAGATGCCGACTACGGATCTTGGCGCATCGGCTAGCAGAAAGATCGATATCGAAGCTTACATGCCGTCTCGTGCAAAGAAGGACCCGTGGGGTGAGGTCAGTAGTTTGAGTAACTGCACAGACTACCAGAGCAGACGGTTGAACACAAGGCTCAAACTGGAGGGCGGGAGTGGGAAGAAGGCGTCGTTTCCTTACACCCTTAACGGCACAGCATGCGCGATTCCTCGAGTTTTGATTGCGATTCTGGAGAATGGATGGTCGGAGGAAAGAGGAGGTATTGTGGTTCCTGAAGTTTTGAGGACGTTTATGAGCGGATTGGATTTCATTGGGAAGAAAAAGTAGGCTCGTCAGTAAAATGCTTCGCGTAACTATCGTGTTCCTTAGTCATTCTTTGTAAATTATGGGCGAGTGATAGTTAAGGTTTGTTTTGCGATGCCGTTTTGATATCTGGCAGTCTGAATAACAAAGTGAGCAAACACTCAAAATTGCCATTCAACATCAACCACACACTCTCTCCGCAATGGTCTTGATAGCCATGATATCTTCTTCGCTTCTCACTCCTCTGTTATTATCTTCTCTCCATTCTAAATACCTTTCTTCCAACCGAATTCTTCCTCTACCCACTATCCTCAATCGAATATTGATTCACCCATCGGGTTTCAAACACTCACAATGAAGTTCTCCATATTCTTTGAACCACCGTCATCCCCAACATTCCAGTTGCCCAAGTTCAACGGAGACGAACAGTTAACGGAATATAATCACGTGCCTTTCTTGCTCCAGCCACCGCCATGCCACATACAATTAATTAGGCAACAATGTGGCTTGCCAAGCCAGTTTCGGTGAGCGTTGGCATCGCAAACCTCTTTCACCCCCAATCCTGCGCAAAGCGGTTAACTCCCAACTTCGACGAACAACCCCCTTCTTATATACCACAAAAACCACCCCCCTCGGCAGACGAACAGTTCAGAGCATTTTTCTTCCCGTGTCGAAATTGGTTTGGACGTCGCACCGATATGGCGACCTCGGGTCGATCCCTAGGTCTCGGATCGCGTGCGAACATCCAAGCGACATCGTCTCCTTCTTTCATGCGCCAGACTACAATGGCCAATACCTCTACGACCACGATGACTTCTACAAACTCTACCCCCAAGAAGCGCCGCGGCTTTGGTCTGTTTGACAGCGAAGATGAGTATGACAATGATTTTGTCGAGTCGCAGAAGGAGCCCGTTCAGTTCAGCGGCGATATGAGTGGATTTGCCAGCATGAGCGACAGCGAAGGACCTTCGAGAAGCGCAACGAAGAGCTCCAGCAGGACATCTATCCTTACCACACCGAAGCGGAGGAGTGCCATTGCCAGCAGACGGAGCACCCCTTATAGCTCTACGACCAGCAGGGCGTTGATGAGGGCTAAGCGTGGGAGTAAGGAGTCGTCTGAGAATGAGGAAGAGAGGCTGATCAGCGAGAGCATGTTTGGTCCTTCGCCAGTCTTGGGGAAGAGTCAGAAGGGGCGTTTTGTTATGAGCGGTGCCTTGGGATACTCGGAGGATGAACAGCCATTTACAGAGCAGGAAACGGATCCGGAATCATACAGGACCCCGAGCAGGGAACTCTTCTCCAGGAAGCCAAAGTCGCCTCGTCAGCAATCAACTGAAACGAATCAGCTCCCAGAGGGTAGCAAGATTGTCAAAAAGACATGGGGCCAGTGGTTGAAGAGCATTCTTCCCGATGTCGTCACCAAACCTGTCGAGTCGATCATGCATGCATCCCACCCCGAGGAGCTCGAAAGTGGTCCGGTTACACCCTTCAAGACTCCTGAACAATATAGAGATGGTGCTTTGCCTATTCCTGGTAGCTTTGAGAAGGCAGTAGCTCTCCCTCCCAAGAACGACAACTACATCAACCCCAACTTTTTGAACCACGATACTCAACGTACACCTATCAGGAGTTCTGAGGGGTTATTCCAATACAGCAACGAGTCTCCTTTCAGCATAGGTTCACCAACAAGCACACAGTCAAATGCATCTCAATCGCCCGCATCAGCCAAGAAAGGATCTAGGGCACCTACAGCTCCCACGAGTGCTAGACGCATGATCCCGGCTCCTCCTGCAGTAAGCTATCGCAAGCCATCAAACTTCATTGAACGCATGCGAAACGCCAAGAAGCAGAAGCGCTATGATCCATACTCGAGACCATCTTCGACTCCTAGAAAAATTGGTGGCTCATTTACTGCTCAGCCATTTGAGGAAATGACCAAAGACTTGACTCCAGAGGAAGAACTCGAACTTCTCGAAAGGCGGGAGAAAGATCGCAAGGTCCAAGAGGCTGAAGATCGTTACCTTCGCCGCGAGACACTCCGAAGGCTCGGCCGCCCAGTTGAGGACGAGGAGATGTCAGATACTCCCGATGTTCCTTCCAAGAAGGGCAAAGAAAAGGCAGCCACCGTCGAAGATTTCCAGGAAATGGAAGATGGCATGGAAGGAGACCGCTCTGGCTCCACCACGCCTCCAGATTCTCCACCTCAGCAGAGTTCTGGATCTTCCCTCTTCTCAAAGCCCACAGGAGCTCCCTTATTCCAGTTCCAGAACATCGCTCCTAAGCCTGCCCCCCCTGTTGAGAAGAAAGCACCAGCCGAAATAGCCCCTATCGACAAGCCTGTGTTCTCGTTCACCTCTACAACCACGTTTGGCGAGCCAGATAGCGATAAGGAAAACATCTCCCAACCTCCTCCTCCACCAGTAATGTCGCATCGGGAACTCCCATCCCCTCCAGTTCCGGCGCCTACGCCACCATCCCTGAATGGCGGCCTCTTTGCCGAGAAACAGCCCATCGGAGGCTTCGGCATCTCGGACGCTCCCATCGTTCAACACTCCCCTCTTGTCTCTCCCATGTCTCCCATGAGCCGTCAGCGCTTCGATAAGTTCAAACCTCGTGTTTCCTCTGGCCTCAGAGAGAGCGCAACGATCGAGAAGGAGAACGAACACGACAAAGAGAACCCATCCGAAAACACCAACAACGGAGAAGGCTCCTCCTCTTCCGCGAAGCCTGGAAAGGCCACGTTTGGAACACAGGTTGTTCCCAAGCCGGCATCGCAGGTTGGTTCCAGTGGGGCATTGAGAGAAGTTGGAAGGAACTCGCCGGTGGGAACTGGTGTTAAGGTTGATGTTAGGGCCAAGATCGCGGCGGTAAGTTTTTCTTCCATCCATAGATTTGGGTGCGTGGTGCTAACGGGAATGCAGCTACCGGTTAAGGACCTCAGCCCCATTGCTGCTTGGCCTATTAACCTCGAGGTCCTCTCTGCTGGTATCGATATGAAGGTGCAGGATTACGTTAAGACCGCATTCACAGCATCTTCACAGGAACAGTGGTTGAAGGACTGGGCGGACGAGATCTTTGGTGCTGCTAGAGAGAAGGTTGAGAGATTGTAGCTGGACAGGCGTTGATATATACATGAGGGCTATATAACAGATATGATGGGATTGGCGGCAGGGCTGATGATATCCTTTTTATGTCTTTTTTTTGTTGCTTTGATATTACGGGTTTTTGCGAATAGGGTGCTGTTTTTTATCTTCTGCATTACTGGTTGTGGTTACAGCGTTTTTCTTTCTGTTAATGGTCTTTTTTTGTTACTGGGGCGATGGTTTTTTATCATGATTTTATTTGGTACATGAGAGTCTTTTTTCGTTTGAACTCACCGTCGTCGTCGATACAACAGAAAATTTGATGATGGTGGGTGGAGGGTTTATGCTATGATAGCTAGAGGAGGATAGGGTGGATTAGTCTCGGAGTGTGATACACTAAGGATGGACGGAGGATAAATTGTCGCTATTTGCTGCTTGCTGTTGATGGCTAACGATTTTCCTTTTTCCATTTGTTTCTGTTTGTTTTGTTTTGTTCTGTTTTTGTTTGAAGTAAACTTAGTTAGTAGGCGGGGTAAACAGACTGAACTGAACTAAATGAAATGAGTGGAAATGGGAGTTTTTGATATTGCGGGATGTAATGGCTTCCGGATAAGTGATATCCGACGTGTGAAGTGGTGGTGAAACATATGGATGTCTGCCGGGACTTATAAGATAGGACTACCTACCTCAAGACGTTCCATCCCGTCCCGTGTATCATCTAGGGTAATGAGTACAGATCATTCCTTCAAACTTCGCTCCCGAACTCCTGCCCGTATCTGTCTTCCTTTCCGACTGATCATTCATCTCGTTCTTGTCCATCTCGCACTCCAGAACTTCTCAGAAGCAAACGTATACCGTGATCCTATCCGCTAAAGCTATAACGTGTGCTAGATTTGCTCATCCACAATCAATGTCATTCTACCTTGATACATTCACCAAGGTCATCATATTACCCTCGTCCGAAGACAAAACCTGACATTTAAAACTCCCTGTTTCATCTATCGGTACAATAATAGTGATTCCATTCAATTTGACGGGAAGGTGAAGATGGCGCAATCGGTACTCGACCTGAAATTTCGATAAAAGTTTGCCTCAGGCTGAAGTTTACTGCAGGATAACCCTGGGGGCCAATTTACCCCTAACCACCAGAGCTTCCGCTTCTATCTTACTTACACTATTATGTATCGTTCTTTGAACAGAACAATTCCCGCAGTCGACCACGTTTGGCTATCTGGGTCTTTTGGGGCATAACCGTCCATATGATTGGAATTTCTGTTTCGGTGCACACCACCAAGGGTCGCACGGGGACGGCGAGAAGCGGGCAAGAAGCGGACAGGATCCGACAGGGATATGTAAAGCATTGGGGGTTTAAAGTCTCACATTGGGCACTTACTTAAGTACCTACTCAGTAGGTACCTAGGTAAGTACTTGCAAATCACCGTTCCTGCACGCCTCCCGGCGGGATATCGTACCATCATTGCGAACATTGCAACCCTAAACCTGGTATAAACGTCGGAATCACATATTTCATACCCCAGATCGGGAAGCAAATGTGGCTTGGCTGACCTGCTGCCATTACTACAAAAAAACATAATTAAAATATTCACAAGCTAGATAGAATAATCGGGCCAGGTGCGACCCTGCAGAATAACGCCCCGCATTTCCATACCATAAATCCTACAACAACCCCCGCACGCCAATTCCTCTCTCTCAACTATCTCTACATCTAGTAGCAAATAGTACACCGTATCTCATAATGCGCAAAGTTTCCAAAATCTCCATTTGAGCTCTACATCTACACAGGGCACGAGCCAATGGGCTCCTGGGCGGGCTTAGTCTTAGGCTTCTTAGGCTTCTTAGGCTTCTTAGGCTTAGGCTTTTGGTCAGTGGAACTGACACCTGTGCTATTGGGCTTTGAGTATGTATCACCGGTCTTTGTGGCGTTGTTGGAGGATGTGCCACCGGTGCCGTCCCAGACTTGGGGACCGGGAATAGGATACGTATTTAGGCCACCGTAGGTGTTGTAGAGAATTCCGGGGCCATTATGAGTGTAACCGCCGACAAATGCGAAGGTTCCGGGAGGCTTAGCCGTTCCTCCATGTTCGATCATGATTTGGGAGCATGAAGGATAGACTGCTCAGTCTATTAGTTACTGCTACAATCTATTTGGTGCATACGGTACTTACACTGTGCGCCACGTGCATTGTTGGTAGTCCAGTCGGTATCAGACTCGTGAAGAGCAATGATTTCGGCTCTCAAAAGGTAGTTTCCTGGTGCAATAGACGACGGAAGAGTGAAAGAGACTTTTCCTTTGTTTTGAATGAGGGTCTGGACAGCCCAGACACCGTTTTCAAGACCGGACTCATAGAGCTTAGTCCAGACTCCTCCAGCACCGTTGGTTTTTGCGTCGGCAATGTACACAGTGATGGGTCCTTTATGGGATGAAGCGATAATGTCATCACCGCGGTTGGCGTGATACCATTCTAAACCAATTATTAGTACCAGCTATTCAATCCCACTCCCAACATGGATGTCATACCAAAGGTTATTTTGTCACTAGCGTTAACATGGAGAGTGTCGGGGACAGCAACGTTGTTGACATTGCAGATGATGTCGTCTTTGGTGACATCCTTGATTGGGGAGTCCGTGGGAGGGCTTCGAATGTAAAAGCTTCTTCCATCACCCTGATCCACACCGTCGAGCCAAAGGCTGTAGACACGGGAGTGGGCTTGGGCAACACTGAAGAGACCAGCAATGACCGGGAGGAGAGCTGCGCAGTTGACCATTTTGATGTGTCTCTCGGAGGTACAATTGTGTGACTTTGACTAAGAAGGGCGGTACCGGACCAAATATTGAAACAATAAACAGCTGAAAGAGTGAGCTGTTTGAATGGGAAGAATCGACCAGAGACCCTGCCCCAGGCAAGTATGTTCAAAGAGAGTGAATGAGTGTGTTTGTATATAGACTGTGGTGAAGAACAAAGAAGTTGGCGACTAAGGGATGTTATATAGACAAGTCTCATTCCTCTAGCCGCAGTAACAAAAGGATGTTTTTAATATATTATTGCAGAACAAGTTCCCAGACTTCAAACATCGAACCTGCACATGGTCGACCCCCAGACAAGCATGCAGGGCTCTACATACTATCTACCGACTACTTGGATGGTCAAAGATGAGGTCCCCCCTCATCAAAACACGCAGTCAGGCTGTATTTGGCTCTTGGAATTATCCCCATGCAAATGATTTTTACTATACCAGATTTATGCCCAATGAGGCATGTAGTACGCCGTAAGCCTCCTCTCCGGATGCCCGCACCTTCCATTTTTGGCAGGCCACAATTGCACTTCAGTGGCTGTAGCGAACTCGCTTACTAGTAACAAGCGTTTTATACCAGACCCTTGCTACATATATATAAGACGAAAAAGAAGGGGGAATTACGATAATCCGGTACAAGGTTCGATTAGCAGTCACTAGCTAGGAGCAGTCGCCTGCGGGACTATGTGTTCGTAACCCACGTCATGTCTTGCATGGTATCGATTATATTAAAGGTCTATCACATCCACCAAACACGGGATAAACTTTAACCCTGTGGTTTCGTACTAAATTCAGGCCTCCATATGATCTCATTCCATCAATTTCAGCCGCCAGGCTGCTTGATGAACATGTTGCTCTTCATTCAAAGAAACAATGAGGCAAGGCGGTTTGGCCTCTCTCCAGTTGTTGAAGGTTCCTTGAGCTACGGTCCGGAGATATTCAATCTACTGTAGAGTTCGTTTATCCAGTGGAAACACAATAGGGGAAGCCTAACCGCCTCATGGACTAGATAAAAAAATTGTTTAATGTAAAAGGATCCAGCACCCCCGTTCTGGTATTAAATTTTGCTGTGAGACTAGAGTGCCGACGAGGGGCTAATTCACGAAAATCAGTGTGCTCCAGCTTTACTATTTTTCTAGTATTAGAATCGCGTTTTACCTACTTAAGTAGTCTCAGACCGTTGCTGTCATAGCGTTTACCTAAAGTTCCTCAATTATACCGCTTCCGTGTGGTCGTTTGCCAGAACAAGAGCGCCTGGTCCTTTAATTCCCAGACAAGTAGATGCCATCTGCCAAACACCGGTGCTTACACCGATGCACAGATAAGCTTTTGCCCCTCAACATTGAACCAACAGATGCCCATTATGCGGTCTGATTCTTGGGTTGTCAATATTACTCTACTTCTTTACTCTTACAGGGAACTCATGCGTGCTTGTATTTAACGCCCGAAGTGAGGATGCACAGGCCGTGATCCGGTTAAATTAAAGTTATCGTATCATGCAGCCCAAGATAATACATGCAAGATCTATTTGCGGTCGGGCAGGCGGGTATGCGGCGTCAAAGCAGCTGGTGCCCGCTCAAAAGGAAACCAAGTATCCTACATACAAGCGCTTCGTTTTCAAAATGATTGAATGGTCGTACCCAGCCTCGGCAACGCACGAACTCCTGCGCATTGTTATGAAACCAAACCAAGTGGCTACGTGCATTTGAAAACAGAACATCAGCTCTCTGTGTTGAGGCACCATTCCATATCACTCAGCGCGCCTTCCCATTTCGCTAGGCATGTCACTCAGGTACCGGTGTACCAACTACCAACGTTAACCTGTATACCTTCTATATATGAAAGTCTCGCAGTGGGTCCCTATTAGCCTACCCGCTGCATGCAACGATGGGACCGCCGAACGTGGGTAAGTTGGAAAACCAAGGATGCGGTCACAACCCCGTATAACTACCCTTACGACCCACATATATGCAACATACCCACTCCCTTGGTTCCCGCATCCCAGTACGTTCAGCCCCATAGACTGATACAGATATAGTTCAACGATTGACTTGCACGGTATCCTCTGATGGGACGGATTCTTTCCGGCAACATTTCACCCTTTAAGGGCCTGCATTGGCGGTACTGTCTACAATTCCCCCTCATTCTCGTCCCTATTACCCGTAACCAGCTTGGACGAATACTTTTCATGTTCACGTACCTAGTATCTGACCCGTCGGTACTGCCGCATGCCAGCTTCGGCCTGACTTTGCAGATCTTCTCCATCTAATCAAGTAGCATTAATATGGCAGCGCCGGCTATTTTGGAGACAATCTTGTCTCTCCAAGTTTCCAAGATCGTCTAGCCTTTCTCTTACTTGTCGTGGCACTAGCGAACGAAAAATACGTGCTTACCGGAAACCAGAGCGTTGTAGCCTCGAGTCAGAAATGGCATGGCTTATATCTCATATCTCAGCGTTGAGACTGAGATAGCTGAACTCATGCGAGGGAATCGTGCGCTTCCGTGGAGTTCGAGGTATGCGAGTAAATGTGCAAAATTGATGGGTAGAAACATCGGTATAGAAAGACAACAGCTTCTCGATTGCTCTTCGGAGAGTCTGGCAAGATACATGTTAAAGGAGGTTTTGACGGTTGGAATGGGTAGACAACTGACAACTAAGAAACAACGTATGCGGATGTTCCTCGGAAGCCCGCCCACATAGGCGGTCTGACTTCAGTACCTGAATAGCAGAAGCACAGGCGATCAATATCGAGGCCATTCTTGTTTCTCAATGCCATTAATAGGCTTTGCCAAAACTCGGTGAGATCTTTGTAACCATCCTAGGCTATCTGGAGCGCGGAAACTCTCCGCATTCGCCTCAGTAATTTTCTATTGTTTGCCTTGCCACGCGTTTTAGCCCACACAGAACCTAGTATTTTAATATCTCAGAAACCTTCGATAGACCTTACGAAGTTGAAGATGGAGAACTGGGCCTTGAGTTTACAATGAAACAATGACAGTCCTCAGTAAATTCATCTATTTTCGCCGGCATGTATGCGTAGTCTTCCTAATTTTCACCCTTACATTGAGCTGTATATACGTATGCTCATTTGGAAAATCTTCCAACTGAGCCCCTGCCTCATTCAGACGTCGTTGGGTTTGCATTGAAACACCGGTATTATCAGCGATGATTATTAGCGTAAGATAGATGAAATCGGCTGCCTGACGTTGCAAACAGAGGTAGCGGCGTAGATTTCAGACCTCGAATAACTAACGGTAATTTCGGCGGGGGCATCAAGGACGGGCTTGCTTCGATGGTTCGCAGTATAGTAACGAGGGTACTGCCATGTAGAGATGAGCAATTTTGGACGAGCATCCGGGCCCGGGTTGCCGGAGGCAGACGCAGCGAGGGATATGATGAGGCTGATAGCGTAACAAGCAAGCAGTGGGGTCTGGAATACTGTAACTTCAGAGTACGAAAGGTTACGGTTAGGCGTCAAGCGCGGGAGGAGCGCGCATATCTTCAAATGTGCATCGCACAGAATTCATATGCGCCCTCACCCCATTTTAAGCTTTCAATAACTTCTTCGATCGACTCGACGTGCATGAGTTCTCTAGAATTTCCCTCTGAAAATCAGCGGGTGATTGCTGTTTCATGGTAATTATAGATCTGTTCTGACACCGGACTGGACAGTACACAGCACAGCCAGCCACAAACCATTCAGAACCGAGTTGATAGATCCCCCGGAAGCCGACTCAACATTGTCCCTATGTACTCCATATCCCGTTGTTGTGGCAACTGAGTAAATTTTCGGTGAGTTAGAGACGATCGAAAGGCTTTATAATAGCGGCCGTGCTGCGTAAGGCAGGTTCTGATATGTAAATAATCCGTTTATTCGGTTTACAGAACGGCATGTAGAATGGGTAACGAAGCCGAGGTAAGTAGCGGTGTGTTGAGAGAGCGCAGTAAGTGACCGCATGACAACTCATGACTTGTACCCAGAATGGGTTCATATATTATTATTCGGTTTATACCTTCGACTGTGATGGTCATATCGGAAGAAGTGTTCCACTTTTACGATTTGTTATCTCATAAACAATGATACCAAGGTGTCCAGTTCGAATCTTGTGGTGGTCGTTATCTCCTGCTAGCGTAAACAGCATGTGAGGTTGGCCCTAAGAAATGAGTAATATCTTCAGTTCGGAAACGAAGCAGAGAGACTCAAACCACAAGATGGCGGTACAGGATCGCACCGAAGTATCCTTGAGAAAGCAGTTCTGTAAGGAATTATAACTTCCATATCTTTTTTTGGTTTTGGATATCATATTAATATTTATTAGGATTGTACACACAAGAGAAGATTTGATGTGGATCCCATTTTAGACGTTCTTTTATCGCGTTCTTCCTTGAATTCTTGCTTCGTATTCTATCATCCCAACAACAAATTCTCAACACTCCCCTAAATCTCCCGCGGAATCTCATTCAGCTCCCAGTATTTCTCCGTATTTCTATCCTTCCTGCCATGTGCTTTCTCAACTCTGGTTCCCTCTACCGCCCTTCGGACTCCTTTTTCCACCCTTCCTAATACATCATCGCCCCTTCTCTCGATCGCATCCAGCATTCCCACCGCCCCAAGTAGCTGCAGCAAAAACAATGGTGCATGGACCCATCTTGCCTGCCTTCCAGGAATTTCAACAAAAGAGAACACCACTTGCATTCCCGCAAACAGCGCACCAAGCATCAACAATTTCTTTGTTTGCAATCGCCTATTATCAGGCATCGCAGTGGCAGAATAATAGATTAGACTACTCAATAACAATCCGAAGTCGATGACGAACAAAATCTTGGGATGGTCAAAGATCCCGAAACCATAGTGGGCCGAGACCGGGTCTGGAGTAAGCGTTATGTCGTGTCTGTGAACTATGACGTCGAGAACCCAATGTGAGATTGTCGCTGCGTTGATGGCGAGAAAAGATTTTAGGCCGAGCCCCCGGGTGAGTGTGACGAAAAGGCCAAAAACGAATCCGATTACTCCCATTCCTAGGAGGGAGTGTGTATACGGATACTTTGCGTCATAGGGAAAGCAGCCATGGTGTGGACGATAACGAATCTCTTCATATCCACCGAGAGAGAGAGCCAACCATAGGATATCGGGGAGGGTGCTAGCGAGTGCGAGGAGAGAAAGCGGTGTCTCGGCAGAGAAGGGCTTGAGAAAGAAGGCGGGTGCAAAGTGGGAAGTCCACATCTTGGGGTAGTTTTTGGGAGGAACTTCGAAGTGTGATTTTGATCGTGAAATCTGCGCAGGCGTGCTGGAGGGAGTTGATCTTATGCCAGAGTATGGGTTGACGTGGGGCGAACGTCATAGTAATAGTACAGTAGGTCATAGAGCTGGATAATGAGGAGATAGAATCAACTGTTGTGCACCGGGCTTTGGGAAGGCGTTATAGCGGATTTCTAGGAAGATCGCTTGGACTTGCTTGGACGTTCTGGGAGGATTTTTAAGTATGTACTTATGTAAGTGTCGAGACGATCTAGGACCAGTGGTATAAACAACGGAAGTTTGTTAATAATGATCTATCCTTGCGTCAGCTTTCAAGCTCTAGGATCGTGTGCCAACTAACAGATTTGTGCTACGGATGGGCAACGAAGTTGCTTAGTGATTCGCCATGATGGTGGGTCTTGTCACATCTCTCCACAACCTTTCGTGCTTCAAAACGTTAACAGCTGCTTCGCGTCAGCGCAATGGAACGAGCCTTTATTAAATTGCCCAACAATTGTGTGTGAATTTTAGATTGCAGTCGATAGCTATGCAGGGATTAAAGATATCGCTAATCGATCGTACACCTCCACCCCACATTCCACAACCTCTTCCAACAAGGTGGATCTTCTGCCACCATTTACGACTAGACCCTCTAGTCTAACAGGTTCCACAAACCACGAAACCCTCTTTCCGCTACTCCAATAACGATTCTACCAAGCTGAATCTCTTATTGCCCAAGCCTCTTGATCTCTCTAAGTCTCTTCACCACCATTGTCTAGCGAGGCGCCCAGTAAGTATTGACCCATAGCACCTTCGACCATAAAGCTAATTGAGACACTAGTGTCGAGTTTCCTGCTTCCCGTCGGCCAAGCTACAACGACATCCCAGACTACCCTCCGCGGCCTGCTGAGCATATTCAACTCCCTCGACCAAACTGAACGTCACGCATTCCTCAACGAGCTATCGCAGCAGTTTCGTCCCTCGGATTGGTGGTATCTGGAGGGGATTTTTGTGGCCCGCACTATTTACCGTGATATTATTGGAACACTACCGACTGAGATCTCTGTCCAAATCTTAGAGTATCTCGAGCCGAAACATTCTGTCCAGCTTCGCTACGTCTCGAAACGATGGAGTGAACTCCTCAGTTCTGACGTCGTGTGCACGGCATTAGTCAAGCGGTGGTACCCAATCGATCTCAAGTTGCACATGAACAAGAAACCCTGGCGATGGATACTTGAGAATGCCTCATCGCGAGACCAGTCTCTTTTTAACATCGACGGCGATACTGAAGAGTGTCTTTTTGTGCAACCAGAATATGATGAAACCCGATATCCTGGTGAGCTGTATGATCCGGTATTGGATCCATATCGATCGTTTCTGGAGGGACGGGCTGCTTACATTGACTTCTCTGATGACCGTGGTGGGCGCTTCGTGTGTGTTATCGATCTGGTTAAAGAACCTGCTGTGCTGGTGGGGGAATTTGCAACACCCTCACGGATTACGTTCATCGGGGTGTATTTGATGAGGGATTATGTTATGGCTACGACTAGGGATACGACAATGGCGTATGTTTGGAATATCGCGACACAGGAGTGTAAAACGATTCGGCTGCCCAATACGAATGTGGATCGTTTTGTTGCTGATGGAAACATATTCGTTGCAACGATTCACGGAGAGGATGGGGCGATACTATATAACGCCATCGACAACAGCACAATTTCCGTGGGAAAGGGAATGTATAGCGCCCTCAATAACACGGTTTTTACGAAAGAGCAAATGTCCAGCGATGGAGTCGACACAAAAGTCAATATCCTCGACGCAGAGAAGGAGCTTCTTACCATGATACGTCGCGACCACCGTCAGCGCTGCCTAGTTCATACCTACTCCACTCGCAATGGTGAGCTTATCAAGACTAAAACCTTTGAACTACCGCATAGCATCGATCAGAGCTTGAGTACCAATCTACGCTGCGGAGAACACGATTTTATCGTGTTTATGAGTGAGGTTCGGCCTCCAAAGGACGATCCAAGGTTTGAAAAAGAAGATTTCTTCTGTATCCCGCAAAAGAGACACGTGTGTACGCATACACTCATTTTCAACCGACAGACAGGTTGCTTTCGTCACCAACTACTGTGGTTCAAGGATCTCACAACAGTTGCATCAGGGCTTCCGCGATATCTACATATGTATGAGGGTGTCATCCATGCTTGCAGATCGTGGGAAGTACACATTGGAGTAAACGTGCCAATGAGTACGGAGTCGTTCGTTCCCGTATCAACTTTGAGGATAAAGCTTATGATTCCTGAATATACGGCGGTTCATACCGTTTCTCCTGGTAAAATCTTGTTTAAACGTTATGAGAGTCGAGACGTTAACAGCCCAATGGCCACGGATGTGCAAGTCTATCGGGGCGTTAGAGAGATCGAAGAGCGCTCAGAGGAGGATAGTAGTGAGGATAGAGAGGAGACTGTGTGATTCTGGCGGATTGTAATGCTGGTCTTATTTATCTGAAATATAACGGTGGAGTTTATGGTAGCAGAACTGGATATAACTGGGATCAAACGAAGCAGAATAAGCTACCTGTCGCTTTCGGCTTTATTAAGTGTGGCTATCCTCTCCAAACATAACTCATATCTCGTATCCCCGGTATCCAACACCAAATATTACCTCGTCACAAAGTGTCGCAGGGCACCAACAGCGGAGTGCCCAAGCACAGCCCGGCCGGCTATGTTGAAGTTTCCACCTAGCAGCCTTCCCTCCACCAACTGTAAACTTCCTTGCGGTGCTGTAAGCCTCCACCCTTCCCCCCCCCCCGAACAACCTTCTGGTTTATTCATTCGGGACTATCTCTATTAGACTTCTCATCGTTTTCATCGCCTGAATTCAGAAGCTAAGACCTCCCATTAGTCTAGCGATCAATTGATCATCCCGAGCGGTTCTTACATAGAACTGTGCAGAGCAGCCGCAATATCTGTCACTAGGCCATTTTGCACGGAAAACCCATGGCCCCATTGAGTATCAACCGATTGTAGGAAAGAAGAGTAGGCGGCCGTTAAAAATTGCAGACATTCTATACTAGGCTTTATCTTAGGGTCAGAAAACCACTGGCCGCTCCCAAGTTACAAGCAAACAAACATACCTCCAATCTGTCAAACCCATCTTCTACTTCCTATCATTCCTCCTCGTTCTCCCCAACAACCGCTGCGACATACGTCTCGCTAACAACTTGGGCAGGTGGCATCGCATACACCCACTGTCCTCAGTTTCTCGCAGGTTGATGGCTGAACACTCAAAGCACTTCCAAAAGTCGGATTCCTTCAGCACCTTGTACTTGCACTTCTCGCACCGTGTGTGGTTACACATGCACTGGTTCGAAACGATGGGGCGAGTCTCTCCCCTCATGCAGTTGGGATCGTATTTGTACCCGCGACAGCAGATCCAAACTCCTTGACCGGAGCGAGCGTTAGTTGCGTAGACGCGTCCACGGCCATTTGCGGTAGAGGGTTCAGAGGTAGTAATCATGCTTTTAGTTTGATGAGGGCAGGAGAAGAGGGGGCTATATTCCGTGAGATAAGTGATCAGGTTGAATCATAGGCTGCGTCAAAAAGAAGACCATTGTAGTGGGCCGAGTGACATCCAATTAAATCATATGTGTCCAGAAGAAGGCCATTGTAGTAGGCCGAGTGACACCGAGTGACATTCAATGTGCTGTGGTATCGACTTTCCCGATCCAGCCTAGCGCGTATGCTAGCAGTAACGTGCACTCACCTCTCCCTTCGCGAAGGTTAACTTTCACCGGACGCCCGAGACTTGACTTGATCGCGCTACAAAATTAAATCCCCCCACACCAAAAAATGGACCCAATGCGCCAGCCGGTCCAGATGCGCGTCCCGCCGGGCTACAACCACAATCCCCAAGTCCCATCGCCCGCTCCTCCCCAGCAAGCCCGCCGCGGTCCCGGACCCATGATCGGCCAACAACAGAACAGCCACCAGCAGATTTCTGCTGCCCAGCTCGCAGCTCAACACCAAGCTGCACTCGCTGAACGCGAGCTCGCAAAGCGTCGCGCGAGGAAGCCGACCGATAAGACGATTCCCGAGGGCGTTGAGGACATCGTGCCCAGTGCGAAGGTTTACAGGGAGTTGAGGGAGATGGAGAGACGGTATGACGCAGCAATAATGAGGAAGAGATTGGATATTCAGGATGCTGTGAATCGGAATGTCAAGGTGTGTTTTTCAAACCGCTCACCTGCTGTTTGTCGCTAACGCCAGGAGTAGAATCAAAAGACTATGCGCATCTTTGTTTCCAACACCGCTAAAGACCAGCCATGGCAGGTCTCGGACCGTCCACTGGACGAAAACGCATTCGACTTCGACACCGGCCAGATCCCTACCTTCCGTGTCAAGATCGAAGGAAAGCTTCTCGATGACGAAGAAGGCGACGCTGCCGAACGTGACCCAGACTCCGATCTCGGCCTCGCACCCAAGGACGTCCCCATCCCCGAAAAACGGAAGTTCTCGCATTTCTTCAAGAGCATTGTGGTGGAACTAGACCGGTCGCGCGATCTTCACCCAGATGGGAATACGATTGAGTGGCGGAAGCAAGCGCCAAACACCCAGCCGGCCACCTCTGCACTCGGTCTCGGTGGCCCTGCGGAATTTGACGGCTTTGAGTTCGAGCGTAAAGGCGACGACAATATCATGTGCACCATCAAGCTAGTCCGCGACGAGGTGCCAGACCGCTTCCGCCTCAGCGGCCCGCTGGCGGATCTGCTCGATACCCAAGAGGACACGCGCGCAGGCATCGTCATGAAGATCTGGGAGTATGTACGCGCCCATGGACTACAGGATCCGGATGAGAGAAGGACAATCAACTGCAATCCCGCCATGCGAGCCGTACGTTCCCCCTCCCCCTTCACTCTCCCACCACCTAACCACACATATAGATCTTCAACGCAGACCGCCTGTACTTCCCCCAAATCCCAGAGCTAACCCTTTCCCATATCCTCCCCTTGGAACCAATCACAATCCCATACCTAATCCGCTGCGACGTCGCCTCCTCCATGTCCCCGCAGATCCACGACATCACCGTTTACACCGACGACCCAATCCGGCACAAAATGTCGGCGATAATCCACTCGCCGACCTACGCGACAACGCTGCGCGAGATCCAGAGCATCGACGATCACATTGCCGTGCTGGTGCAGGCTGTCAACCACAGCAAGGCGAAGCGTGTGTTCTGGCAGGCTATGGCCGAGGATCCGGCGGAGTTTGTGAAACGGTGGGTTAGTTCCCAGAAGAGGGATTTGGATACGCTCTGTGGTGAGGCGCCGGGGAGGATGGTGGAGGAAGAGGAGGTCAAGAGGGCGAGTCTGTGGAAGGATAAGATTGGGGAGAGCGTATATTTGTTGCTAGCGAAGCAGAGGGCGGGATAGGAGGGGAGGGATGTACGATTTCTGTTTTGATTTGTATTGGCTACAGGTGGAATGATATGTAAACATGGCTGCTTGTTTCTTGTTGGCGTAGCTGATCCATTTTCTCCAGTACAGCTCAATTAAAAGGAGTAACAATGTACCCTACTTCCCACCTTCCTTTTTTCGCATCATTGCTCCGCTCAGCCAATCCATGTATTCTGTCTTTGAAGTTCCGCACTTCAAGTAGCCTGGTATGGAATCTCCAAAGCAAAGCAATTCGTACTGATCCCACGCTTCATCATCATCCTGGTCTATCCAATGTAATTTCATCCATTCCTCCTCTTCCGCAATGCGAAGCGCCTTCATGGTCTGTGAGACCTCCTGGTTGACTGTTAAGTGAACTGCACGAGCTTGTGCTGGCTTCTCCACCTCTTCAGCCTCTCGGAGTGACTTAGTCTGCGCCCGTTCTGCCGCAAGTTGGGCGTCGACATGGTGGAACAAAGGTCGCAGCTGAAGCGTTGCATTAACTGGGGTGAGATGTAATTGATCTTTTCTAAAAGTTAGCCTGATGCCCGATAAAAAATTTCAGAGTATAGACTCGGAGCAACATACCATTTTTAAAAATGCCAACCATGTATTTTGCTTCATCCGCCTGCATCTTGCTCCCTAGCGTCTGCTTGTTCAGCACTCTCCCCTTCTTCACCGCCTCTGCAAAGTCTACAAGCATAACGTCCACATCGTCCTCGTCTTCCTCATCTTCTCCCTTGATCTTCCTCCTCTTTCCTCCTCTGGCGCCGATAGCCTTTCCGGCCAACCCGTTCTCCTTGGCCTGCTGCGACTTCCGCAACACATCGCCCCATACCCGGCCCTTTTCTTGGTCAAAATTGAGGCCGACGTTAACAGGTACATCAACTTCGACAAGGCCAGCCTTTCCCTTCAGCCGCGCACCAACTGGGCACGAATTTTGGGCCTTGGTGTAAGGCTTGTTTCTTGATCGCACAGGATATTGGAATAGGTAGAGATTCCGGGCTAGTTCTGAGGTCATAAAGACATTGTATTCGCGCACAACTGGGTCGTCGTCGGATGCATAGTGAGTATCATCGTCTTCCGAGTGCTCCGATCCGCTCCAGTCGCCGACGTTAGCCGTTTCCACTGGAGGTGCTTTAGTATGACATTCGTCATCTGAATCAAGGTAGTCGGTAGCAGAGGGTATGAAAAGTGGGACATCCGTGTGCCCTGATACTGAGGTTGAAGCTAAAACCGATGCCGACGAATCAAGCTTCGAAGCATCGCCTGTAAACTGGGATTGTGTCGTGAGCATGATGGTAATATACTGCTGCACCGGGAGCGGAGTTTAATTAGACAATCACTCAAAAATACAAAGTACGCAAGGAGTGAATATTGAGGGACTTATTTTTGAATTTGAGTGGATCATGCACCAGACGTTACCCGCCCTCAGCCCTACGATGTGGCTCACATAAAGAGGTACAAGTTAGTGTGAGATAATCTAAAAGGACTAGCCAACATAAGGTTCCTTATGATCTTGTTTCCCGAATTTCGGAAGTACTTAATTCTTTCGAAATAGAAACCGAGCTGGCTTGAGGCGGTGCTCAGGGATGTGTCGTCTTAGGTGGCTTGTAGTGCATCAAACATCACTCATAACTTACTACGAACTGAATACTAGTGATGGAACATCGTCCCTATTGGGTAATAATCTAAGTATAAACCCCCAAACAAATGCTTTCTACCGAAACATAACGCCCGCCGTATGGTATAAGCCTTATCAAAAACGCCCTCTCGATATACAACAAACGCCAGCACCTACCACCCAGTCGGCAGTCCCGTCCCCCCCATCGAAACCTGACTCAAGAACCGATCCCTCTCCACCTCCACCTTCCCGCGCACCTTCAATCCTGCAATGAGGCTTCCTCCACACCAAACACCGAGACTCTTGACGCCGCGGATCTCACCCTCCGTTTTCTCGCGTGGTTTCTCGCCCCTTCCATAGTTCTCCTTGTCCTCGTGGTGGTGGTCATGGTTCTCTTGCTCCTCCTCCACGTCTTCCAGACGGCTCTCATCCTCCGCAACCCCGTTCTTTGCCGCGCTGTTGGTGTCCATACCGATCCTTCCCAGTACCCACCCGCGCTCCTTCACGATCCCCTCCAGCTCTGTCAGCACGCGCGCCTGCAAGCCTGGGATCTTTGAGCCTCCGCCCACAAATATGATCCTTGAGATGCACACGGCACGAACATCGATAGCGCTCCTTAGCAGCGCGTTATACAGCAGCATCGGGAGTGGGGTGTCATCATCATCCGCAAACGCGGGGGTATCAGAGGTGGTAGTAGTAGGTACAAAGAACGCCTTCTCTGCGGGTATGGAAAAGCTCGAGAATGGTATATGGAGCGTGTGGCCGGATAGCGGGATTTCAAGCACCGGGTCATCATCACCGCCGCTACCAGCAGCGGGAGAAACATATCCGAGCCGCTCCATGATCTCTTCCACTTCATCTACATCCGGCTCCAAGTCGTCGTCCTGCGCAGCGAGGAAGGCGGAGAGAAAGGTCGTCCATTTCTCGCGGAGGACTTTTATTGCGCGGCGACTACGGCCGTGGACGCCGATGCCGCGTCCTTCAATCGCGCGTAACTCGTAGACGGGGGTCACGATGGTTTCTTCCCAGCCGATGTCGACGACTAGGCCACTCCTCAAGCCTGATGATACAACTGCGAGGACCGGGGAACTCATTAGTGTCACGGCGGGGCATTGGAAGTGTGTGAATAGTGCAGCGAGGATGGTGGTCAGTAGCCGGGTCGGGAACAGCGGGGGTACGGGGAGTAGGATCTTTCGCGTTTTCGAGTCGATGAGGAGATGTCTATCCCCGCCACCTCCATTAGTCCAGCCCCCGTTACCAGGAAGTTGCGGGGTTCACTTGTTGTACGCAACGCGCAGCCCCCTCTCCACCAGATCCTCCACCAATCCCAACTGTGCCCTAAACCCTTCCTCCGCCCCGCGCAGCGCAAACCCAAGATCCCACACGCTCCGCCCGCCCTTCCGTTTTCCCACCGCGGGGTTATTGCTACTAACTCTACCACCGACCCGCCTCCACAATGCGCTGCTCCACGCGAGCTGACACCGCGGTGTAGCCTCGTTCGTGAACCCGGCGCGTAACAATCGAGAGCCGATTTCGAAGATCAGCGGGTCTTCGTGTTGGCCGTGGAGGGAGGAGCCGGGGGAGTAGCGGTGAGGGGAGGCCGGGCTGCCAAAGGAGGGGGTGCGGAGAGATGGCGGGAGACCGCGGTATGTCGTGGGGGTTTTCGGATCCATGCGTTTGCAGATCGGGGGTTGGTGTATATGCGGGTGGTTGGGCGGCGGGAGTGTCAGACAACAAGGCGATTGGAGAGGTTGAAAATAAAGGTGGCGCCGGTGTGGCGCTAGCGGTGGCTGCGTGGGCGACAACGTGCATATTCCTATTCTCGCCTCGTCCGCCTATCCTATGGATGGAAGTGCGCCCATCCAAGGCAAGGCGGCTTGCTTTTTCTGCTACAGATTCTTGTCTGGGCGCAGCTCAATCAGCGGTGAACCCGATTCTGGATGCAAGTAGCTGCATCCGGCCGGAGGACTTACCAGTTTTTCAGATGTCTGGCTGCATTTTTGCTGCCGGAACATCGCCTCCAACCACAGAGCAGGTACGTACGTGGCACCCAAAGAACAACGTAGATTGCGTACACTGACTATCCCGTTCCAACCTCTCCCCCGAACAGCGAGACTGGTCAACTTGGGATCTCAATGCCCCACACATAACTGTGTCAGATCGGGCATGCTGGTTGGTCGACATTGCGCCACCAGAATTATTTATCAGAGGTGGCTATGAAGCTATGAAGCCAAACGGGCTAGGGCGGCACAGAGCGCACTGGCCCGCTATACTGCTCTGCAGGATGATGATGGGAGGATTTACCACACGCCTTGCTGGGGGAGTGAGGCAAAGTCAAGGTTCCAGGGTTGAGGTATTATCTTTGAATACAAATATTCCCTCCTCCCACCCGTTCCCTTCCTTTCTCCCCTCCTCATCCAGTCAAAGGAAGCTACAAAGACCAACACCTTCACTTTTTGGGTTCTTATTTCCTCTCTCGCTTCATTTCCCATCACTCGCTATCAACAAAAACAATCGCTATGCATTTCCGCTATCTCTTCACCACGATCCTCGCCACGGGCGCCCTCGCAAAGTATGGCGAATACTACGACGACTACAGCGACGTGATGACCACGACGAGCACGGTCACCACCTACGGATACTACCACTCGTACCCCGAAAAATCTAAATCCGAGGAACCGAGCTTCTCCATCCTCCCCGTGCATTCTCCGCACCTCAGCAAGGAGGACACTGTCCCCCTCCCGGAACCTACACACACACACACAATCTACAACCACACAACGTACCACCACACAAAGTCCCACCACACAAAGTCTCACCACATCTACCCGCCGTACCCTATTGGTAACTCAACGACATCCTCGTATGGGACTACGGGGTACGGAACGAGTGTTAGTGTGGGTCCTAGTTCAACGAAGTCTGAGGCGACGAAGACGAGTGCGGCGGCGGCAACGACTGCGCCTGTTGCTACAAGTCCTCCTAATGGAGCGGGGAGGACGGGGGTTAGTGCTGCTTTGGTGGTTATGGCGGTGGCGGTGGTGGGGTTGGTGGTTTAGGATGGAATTTGGAGGTAGAAAAGTTATGGAATTATGAGTTAATGGGTTCATGATGCATAGGTTTGGATGGGTTGGGGGATTCAACGCTCTTTGATGATGGTATGACAATTGCATTTACATGTATAGGCCGGATTTGTTCGGTTCGGTTTGGTTTGGTTTGGTTTGGGTTTTGGTGGTTTAGTATACATAATAATCGGAATACGGGGTGTGTGTGTGTGATGTGAGAATATCAATTGAAGGTCCAAAGTTACATACGGTACCGTGCATGTAGTGTGTTATTCGAGCAAGAAGTGATAAGTGATACCGGAACGACGGCATCCCCGTGTCCATGTGCGTGTGCCGTCATCGAGAGCTTTTTCGGGAGCATAAATAAACAAGCATACCCCCAGCCAAAACAAAACAACCACCAGCAGAGTAAGCCAAGGAAAAAAGCGCTTGCTGATGCATGGCCTTGCACATAATTGGACGGCAGGCGCGTATCTACATTCTAACGCCGCATCCCGGGTATCGTTTTGTGCAGTTCGATGCTTTTCACCTCCCGCTTGTATCGAGTACTTATCAGATAAGCCAAAAGCCAAGAGCTCTCTCTTTTCTTTTTGAATTTTTAATCTCGACCTCCCCCACCTTTTTTATCAAAAGCACATATTAAACGATGACGAATTGATCAGCACATTGCACCTCATGGGTACCACTCAGGATACGTCAGCAGCCAGCATGAGCCCGGCGGAGACTCCGTACTGTAGGAAAAAAAAAAAGAAGTGTGAGATCGCGGATCACCGGGGTGGCTTACGCATCCTTACTACTAGGAAACTTGTAGAAGTAGTGGCGCGTTCTTGCATTCCCGTACTTGTTCTTGCGTTCCTTGTGCTGTTGTGATCCCGCCATAGCCTCAATTGAAGTTAACGTTTGCTCGGGGACTCAATTAATATGAAATCTTGGCGGCATGGAACTGTACAGTACTTACGTGTGCTCGAGCTAACAGTTTCAGAACCGTGGTAATATAATTGAAGCACAAGTAACTTACGTATGCTTCACCTTGCACTGCGGGCGGCGTACTCAGCCTTATGGCTGACTGCAGTAAAGCGGGGGAGAGACTTGCAAGCTTGTTCATGGGCAAACTTTGTCTAGTGAGTGTCTAATCGAGACTAGAGACCTTGGATATGCAGATATATCTAGATGAGCTAGATCGAGACAATCACTGGGCCTTGATTGGAGCCGGCCGAGGCAACGGCCGAGAGTGATGTATTGTGAAGGAGTTACTCGATGTGGGGGGGGGATCCATTAGAGTTTCTGTGGTGGCGAATTCTTGATACTTATCGTGGTTAAGTCTCTTTCCCTTTCGGTGGTGCTATCTACTTTGGGGTTTTATGGTGGAATAGGCTTGGGATACGGCGGCGAGGGGTCTACACCATCAACTTCTCTCACATTGCTGTGCCGCAAGTAATAATGCGCGTTAGTAACTTGGAGCATACGTATATTCGTAAATCTCTTCTACCAATGCAGTTAGTGTCCATCTGTGATGGCAATCAAGTACTTGGGTGGCCAAGTAACCCCCCATCCACCGAGAGTGAATGGCAAGCTTTCATCTTATCAATTCCTTGGCTTCTCCCTCGTTCATTAAATTCCCAATCCTGACTTCGTAGCTAGCTTTCATTTCTTTCACAACGAGCAGTGCACCAAATATTCTTCCTCCGGAGCCAAACTCGGCAAACCGGCCCAACACCCGGCTAGAGGACCTCGCCACCGCGTCTCATTGGACCTCATCGAACATGATGACGACGCCCGCAGTACAGGTGGCTGTTAAAAGCGTCGTATACGGTATGCCCGGCAGTCAGTGTTCAGCACGAGACGAGATAGTTCTTAGCCGCGAGCACTGCGGTAGTTGCCGTGTCCAATCTCAAACGGACGGGATGTCATCGCGAGCATGCTCCATGCTGGCGATATTTTGGAGCCTCTGGAGCTGCTTCTAGTGGAAGTGGTCAGGTGGTCTGGGGTCCTCAATGACACGCTGTACAGCCATTGTGGTTGGGACGGGACTGGGCCGCTGGCAAGAAAATTAATATGGGATGGTGGTATCTGACTACTTGGTGATTGTTGGATATAGAAGCCTGGGCTGATATTGGCATGGGTTAGCAGCACCCCAATTTTTTGAAATAGCCATTTGAAATATGCGTCAGGCTAGGGGCTTCGCTTTTGATAAGGAACAGTTAAGACTACCTGCCCCCATGCTGACAGCAGAATTTTGTGGGACACTAGCCTTCTAATGCTGACTCGTTTCATTAAAATATGGGGCAGACACCCTCTGCTGATGCTGACGTCCCCGACTACAATAACTAGCACCAGTATCAGGCAGAGAGCACTCGCCCCGTTGGTAATGTATTGTCACTCGCGGGTCACGGGATATCCTCGTCTCGTGGCTATAAGGGCTCGTTGGTCCCGGTATATCTCGTCCCTATAGGTAATCAACTCCAGCTATTCAGTGAATCTACCTCTCGAGATTCTAACTAATAATCGAGAAGACGCTTCAGCCCGAGTCGTGTATCTCTCTTCCCACTCGCAGGAGAACCAGACCTGATCTGCAGGCCCCCCAGACCAACTGGACCGCTTAGGACACTGGATACCTACGGACAGAAGGAATCCAATGACGCGCAAAATTCGTGTCTGAAGAAGTGCGGAAGCCATTAGGAAAGTAGGTTAGATATATCAGGTATTTAGGATAGTTGGTCCATCCCCGAGAGCTGCTATGGTGAGAGTAAGTCGATGGCGACCTCCGGAGGGTACTCCGTTGGGACGAAGGAGGAGAGGTTGGCCAAATGAATCAGATATTCCACCTTGCTGATATGGCCCAGCATTGAAACTGACGAGCTCTGCGAGCTTGAGATGTAGCTACTTGACAACCAAGGGAACACGGGACGTCGTTGGCTGGAGCTTGGCACCTCGGCGTGGCTTTGGTGACACCCGAGATCTCATCAAGAGTCCCAAGACATGGTGGCACACAGATAAGTACTTAGGTAGGGCGATTAAAGTATATGCCATTGTTTTTCTCGCTCGGTAGCTCTACAGTAATGTAGTAGACAGTCGGCTTTTCGACCTTAAACTACGGGAAGCATTATCCTGCTATTACTAGCACTATCCGAGTGTGGTGCTTTCTTCCAGTCGGTGGCGTTTTTTGGAAATGTCATCCTGTCAGCAAGTGAGCTGAGCAGGAGCAGGAATATGAAGGGGGATAGTAAAAAAGTACGTGCCTACACGGGAGAATAGCGTAGGAGCGCTACTGGCGGTAGTCTCTTACCTTAAGAACGGGCCCGCCGCCATTCAATCGCTAGTTGGCGGCGGAACTCCCCTCGCCCCAGGACCGGCTATGCAGATCCCCGAGGTATGCCTCGGACCGAGAAGATATGTCTCGTAACTGACTCATCCATGAGACCGAGTCTCGGGATCGAACCCGGAGACAACCCGTTCCATGTGCAACACCAATAGTGGATATCTGGCCATCCACCAGATCGCTGTACCCTAGAACCCACCAAAGATCCCATGTCCTTCCAATTAGTCTATCTCTACCCCGGCCTGTAGGTATGTTCACAACTTCTCACCCTCGGAGATAACCACCACTATCGGTGCAATGAACTCAACCTGACGTCAACCCCCCCCTTTCCCATATAAACCTCCTTCCTCTCTCAATCCCTCCCCTCCAAAAATCACCTTCCCCATTCTCGCATCCACGATAGATTTCCCCAGCCTCCTCGAGCAGCACAAAAACATGTCGGACCTGCGTGACATCGAACACGATCTCAACAGCCACTCCGCAAAAACTGGGCACAGCAAAAGCGATTCTAGTAACCCACCCCTTTTTTTGTTCCTCTAGAAGTTCTGACGAAATCTAGCACTGGAGTCGGGCGTCGACGCAGGCGTCGAAAATAAGTTCCCCGGCACACAGGTCACGTATGGGTCCGAGGCGACGGGGAGGAAGATTCCGCCGCAGGAGGGGGGCGAGGTGAAGCGGAGTGGGAGGGTTACTACGGATCAGGATTTTGAGGGTCCTGGGGGGCCGGAGGAGAAGGCGGAGAGGGTGAAGAGGGAGAGGGGCGGGGGTGATGGGCTGTAGAGGAGCCGCGGATCTGAGTGTAGATAATTGGCTGCTGCTTTATGTGCTTGTTTATATGGAGGGCGGCAATGGAACTTGCAAGCCCCCATTCAAGTGTTTGTTGTTTAACGGAGGAGCTCACAAATTATCACCCGTTTCTTTGCCAAAGTCAATCTTCAACCTCCACCAGCTTTTGTTTCCGACTCTACTATTTAACTACCACTGCGACTGCCAGCCTCCAATGCCTACAAAACACATTGCCACCAACCCAGAAGCAACCATGGAAACAATGCAAGATCCCAACCAAGTACACAACATCATTCAACACCACCAGGCCATCTGCACAAAGGCTGAGTTGGGCTGGGAAGGTGAAAGGCCAATACACACTCTAATGCAGCAACAAAAGGAACACAAGTACGAGGAGATACACCATAAAAGTCCAAATAAGCAAAAGCCCGAGCGAAATCAGGCCAGATAACACCTCCAGCACCAGAGAAGAAAGCAATAATGATACCGAATACATAATAAAAACCCCAACCAAACCAAACATCAAAGGAATCCCGCAAGAAACCCTGAAGCATTCGCTCGAGAAACCAAACAAGACCCGCCCAACCGAACGAAAAGCAGGATATGATACTTCGGAAAAAAGTGTTCAAATCTTACAAACGCGTCATTATGAAATCTATCAACAGTCCTCCGACACATCTCAGGCCCTCTTCTGTCGTTTAGAAGCAGCATCGACTGCCCCGGCACTGCTCCGTTTGTCACTTCTCCGTAGGAATGCCAGATCTGCATCTGCATCATCCCCACGCAATCCTGGTGGAGGTGGGGCAATTCCGGTCTTGTTGACATAGCTCATGCCTACACCGGGGACGCCGCCTAAGACTAAATTTTCCATCTCCCTGCTGCTTGCGAATTGTCGGAGCGGGTTGCTTCTGGTAGTCACGCCAGCAAAGCCTGGCAGAGCGGGTAGTCCACGTGTGAGCTCGGAAAACGGACTTAATCCTCGGCCCCGTTCCTCCGGATCTAGGTCTATCTCATCGTCGCCTGCTGCTAAAGAAGCGCCAGGCACAGGAGTGTTTGCACCAGTAGGTGTTTCATCTGTATCGTTGTCAACGGCGTTTTCTTGATCCGGATCTTTGCCCAATCTCTCAGAAAAGTGCCGGAGGGTCGCTAGTGTAGCTGCGTTGGAGTGCATCAGTAGCTCTTTTTCCGTGAAGAGCTTCTCCAATGAATAAACCGGGTTGTAGACTTGTTTCAAGACCTCCTCTCGTTTCCTTCGGGTCTCCTCTCCGGATTCGGCAGAAGCAGAATCAAGTGGATTAGCGGATGGTGAGGCTGCGTCGAAAGTCGTGGGGAACGCAGGTGGTGTTGGGACATCGTCGGGGACAGAATCGGCAGCGGCTCCTCGGCGCTTTCGCTTACCATTGACATTAGGTGAATCGAAGTTCATTCCAGCTCCAAAAGCCATAAGCTCTTCGACTTCACCGGCGCGACGACGCGGTTTTCGCCTAGTGGAAGTTTCCTTTTCGATGTCGTCATCGAAGGGAAGACCACCGTGCCGTCTTGGCGACCCGATGGCTGCAGCGAGACCGTAGTGCGAAGGATGCAAGTGGAGCGCATTGGAGTCCGCGATGTCCGTGAGACCCCCACCTATAGATAGCGACGACAGGGCGTTCGCTGAAGCAGAAGACGACTCCTTTTCGGCTGCAAGTTTCTTGAGTTGTGCTTTTAGTCGGGCCGAGAGGCGCTGTTGTATGGTAGATGCGAGCGACTTGTGTTCTTCTCGAGCGTGGATGATAGCACGAGTATGTTGGGCAACGAGCGAGGCAGCTTTTGTACGGTGTGAATTCTAACGCGGTTGTCAATGGTCAGTTGGTGCGCTTAAAAAAAAGAATGGCGGTGAAGCAAAGGGGGGTGTTACACACATTTAATAGTGTCAGCTGCGTATCCCTCTCTTCCATTACATCGTTGACCTTCCGTAGAAACTCCGAATACCACCGTCCACCGACTCCTTCTGAGCCAGCTTCTGAGCCTCGCATCCCCATAGTTACAAGCGTCCTCTCAACTTCCCCATGAACCGTTTCGGTGGAATCGTCCATCAAGCGCATGTTACGGCCCGAGATGTCGGCCTTGGTGATCAGCTGCATGTCAACTTGTAGTGCTGTTATTTGAGCACGGTAGTGCTGATCGCGAGTTCTCGGGTTTGTAGGATTATGAAAGGACTTTGTGAGTTGATTCAGCTTATCGGAGAGGGCATTGCGACGTTTGTCTCGCTTGCTCTGAGGCTGCGGAGGATGGTGAAGGTGGGCGGGATGCGGTGTCGTAGGGGAGAGCGACGGAGGAGTTGGCGAAGGAGATGTCATTATTGAAAGTAGACGTCGGCGGTGGAGGTTGGTTCTGCGATGACCGAAGCAGGAGGTGAACGAAAGACGAAAGGATTTGAGCGCGCAAGTGCGGAGAGGAGAGAGCGGACCTGACGGCTGTGGAATCCTTCCTCCAGCACCGTCGGCTTGTCTGTAAAAACGGCAAAAAGATAAAGGAAGATGATGTAAAGTAGAGACGTCTGGGGAGAAGACGGTGAAATAGTTATGAAAGCGGAGTCGATAACAGTGTCGGAAAGACGAGACGATTTGTGAGGGGGTGGGATCGGAGGATAATTGTTCGGCAGCGCTGTGGGCAAGTGTGGAGCGTATCCAAGGGCATCAACGGCCACGCCAAGAGCAGCCATCCCAGAACATTGCCGCGACATCGGTGGACGGAATATGCATGCAACACGCCTTGCACGGCCTATTGATTGTCTTGCTGTTGAATCCAGACTGCATTCGTGAAGCTGGCTGTTGAAGCGCTGATTTTGTGTATCGTTCTACTGGGATACTGGCACGTGATTACGTGTTCGTGGGCCATGACAAAAAATGCGGGGTATCGCGCAGAGCATCTACCTTGCATCACTGACCCTCACCACCTCGGTGAACCTTCTGACATTCTTTCGGTTGTTTTATTGCATCACTTGGTGCTCGCTCGACGCTCAGCTTTGTTCAATCCACCTTGCACCTGGACACCCGGTTACTTTCTGCTTCCTCAACACCGCACACGCGAATCCTATCATACATAGCCTTATGACGCGACATCCCCGCTATGCTCCAGTCACTCGCACGGCTACCAGTCATATTGAGAGTAGGCCTAAAGCATTGGTGACTGCTACAGATGTGGCTAACGTACCTTTACCTCCCCACATTATTGCATCGTCTTGCTTCTGTTAGTCAATCAGTCCCAGCTTAGTTCCCCATACCTTCGAACACTTTACTTCATGTACAAGGTTTTTGTGCTGACTTTTCACCACAGCAATCAGCCTCAATCTGACATCATTGCCAGCGCTAAATTCAACGCTGGGGGAGAGTTTATAGCGAAGCTGCTGTAGGCGCAATCTATGGAGCATGTTGCAGGCGATATCCGGCCGGTCGTCCAAGACACCACGAATGAGACGTAAAAGCACAATTACGATATTTCAACCCTTTCCCCAACTTGTATAATCTGAGTCCGGTACTTTCAACCTTAATGGATCGCTACATTTTGGTAACTATTTTCGTGCTACAGGCTCTAGCACGATATAGATGTTGGGTTTGAACAGGAGCGTATTGCAAATTGCCAAACAGTGGGGTCATACGGAGCCTTCCAGCCCCTGCATAAGTCTCAACAAGGTCACTGCAAGGAGTTTGCAACTCCTGTGTCGGCAACGAGTTGAAATAAATTACCAGAACCTCTTGCTCCAATCAACGGAATTAACGTCTCGCAAGGTGCACTCCGAAACCACCTCGTTATATCGCCGCTCCAACAAGGCTACGTCGACAATAGGACTGAATAGGATAAAGTATTGATTTTCACAAACTAGGCAAAAAAAATAACGAAAACAGACAGTTTACTCGTCCCCCTCCGTCGTTATCTATCACCTTCCCCTTTATCTTAGCCGGACATTCTAGCTCTTGGAACCTTCACTACTACTTCCACGCGACCTGGAGGACACTCATCGTCCTCCCGGATCTTCTCATAGACCCCCTTCGAGAAGACTCAGAAGGCATCCTCCGGGTCATCGGCCTCCTTGGCCGCCAGAAGCTCCTCCACGTCATTGGCAGAGAGGGTACATCGACTCGAGAATCTAACCCGGGATGCCCTTCTGGCTGCTCTCTTGGGTTCTCTTTCAAGACCCCCTTGGGGGCAGCCGCCTGGCGAAACGGAAGTCTCGTTGCCATCTGGTGTTGAGATGGGAGGGCGAGCCGAGGCTTGGTTTTCGCCATTCTGGAGAGGATGTTAGTAGGTGAAGATGAGAAGAGGGAGGGGGCTTACTCCTGATGGTTGTGGTGGTTGTTCGGGTAGAACGAGAGCAGCAAGTGGAACAAGTAGTCCACCAAACTTCCTTTGGACGAAATTTACAACCAAATGAGGTCAGATTTCTGGAAAAATGCTACGGCTGTCTTTCGAACAGTCTATAGATGGCACAGGCCAGGAGCCCGCACAAGGAAAATCAAAAACCCCCTTTTACTAGAAGAAAGAATCGTAAACCGCGAGAAGTCCGCACTTTATACCTTTGGACTCGCATTTCACAGATACCCATACGAATATCCACCGTGTTTCTACTAACCGCCAGACAACTGTAGATATCCAAGCTCTTTCAACCGTTGATCTGGTCGGTATCGATCTATAGATCACCGGGCGGTCGATTTGACTGCTTGGGAACATCGACTGGTGCTTCTATCGGGTCAAAAAAAACCCCAGCAGCAGCAGTTACAGCGGATCATCAACAGTTGCACTAAAAGATGAACGCGATTATAGCAAAACTAAGCACCATGGAGCAGTAAGGGCATGCCGATACCCTAGCAATGATCACCACAGCAACCGCAGGAATGGCAAACGCCATAAACCCTGCCATCATCTCGAATTTTGATGATTTGGTGAAAACGACACAAAATTGGCAAACATATGTTGCAAGTCTGAGGCCAGGGGTTGATCGCCTTTGCTTACTCACCGAAGAAGTATTGGACTGTCTATTTCTTCCTTTGAAGGTGTGCGGTTACAAGACTCCTGCAGTATGGTCTGCCTTTTCAGTAGGGTTACGAGCCCGACACGCCTCCGATGCAGATCAGGGGACACTAACCCAGCTAGAAGGTCTTAGAGGAGAACTGATGGAGTGAGGTAACTCTTGGTGCATGCTATTTGGGCTAGCCGATCATTCTGTTCAACCACAAAAGTCCATCGCCGAAGATGCTATTTTTGACGATTCGTACACATTTGACGAGCCAGTGGACCCGCCCTCCAGAGCGATACGGAAGCATCGAAGGGGTTTCATATCCTTCCGCACGCCCTAAACGCGATAACCGAAGGAGCAGAGCTAGACGGGAAAGAGGCCCACGTATAAACAATTACCAACATATTCTGTCCAAGTACTGCGATCAATTAAACGCTTCAAAGAGTTGGAGGTTGCACGAAAAAAACGCTCGCGAAGCTAAGGCGAAAGCGGATGCCGCTGTCTTCTCGCACCCAACCCTTCCCATTTGGCGTGTTTAGTACTTCGCTTAATAACCAGCACTTCAAAGTTGGCAAGGTAGGAGTTACCGAGGCCTAACGAAGCGATTAGGGCTGAGGGTTACTCCGCCTGTCATGTCTGGAGCGACTGTCCAGTCAGTTCCGCTTTTCCAATCTCAACTCGCCCCTTTTACGGCCGCAATATCATGTGCCGTTGCTGCTCTTTGTCTCCCAGTATAGCTGAATTAGACTAGCAGTTTGGGTGACCTTCTCCCTCTCTCTTCCTTTTGGTCCTGGTTCTCTACTTATCTATGTGCCCACAAATCCTGTCATGGTTTTTTCTTCGATTTCCGGGAACATACACATACTGGTCTTTACTACACCTTCAGGTGCTTGAGCTCAGCGAAGCTTACTTTTAAGGAGGTTTTTTTACCAGCAGCTGAAGCTCGGTGACAACGACTCGGTGAGATTAGTTCGGGCAGATTCATTACAGTTCGACAGTTTCTTTGGTCCCACAATTTATTGCTGTAACAGGTACTTAAGTAGCTATAATATGCCGGCTTCATCAACAAATCAGCCAGCTTCACAAACATGTCAACTTATCATCAAAATTCTAGGGCTCACACATCATCACCCACTCAACAGTAGTGGCCTGAGGAGCGCCTATGCGCATGCGCCTTCTAGATCCACACGCGCAATTCTTTTGGTCATAGTTCCCGAGCTTCAAACTGTAGTGTAGACTAGCGATCTTACAGTGCTGAGGGCGCTAGAGTCCCGGTGCTTCATAGTATGAAGCACCGCCCACCAGATAAAGTCGCTGCAAATGCCCAGCGTATTTCGCCTTTTTATGCGCACCGGGCCCCAAGTCATTGAGTGTAATTGATATCATACTTCCCGCGTCCACGCCCAGTTCATAGTACTCCCGCGGCCACGCAACCCCATGGACCCATAGAGATGACGGTCATCGATCTTACATTGAAGGGGAAAGGGTCCAAAAATGTAGAGGTGTATAGGTGGTAGTGCAGTTGTTGGTGGGCTTGTGATGATGGACTGTGAAAAACTTTCGTTTGGTGACTACCTAGCTTCTTGTTTGTGAAGTTGACTTATATGTATATCGACTGACCCGCTGACGAAGCCGCTCTCTTGACGTATAAGTCGAAACAGAGCTACATCTTCGACCGTTGCGAAGCCTACCTACCAATTTTTTAATGCTCGTGCAGCCCGCACCTCAATATTCTCTTCCCGCGTTCCTGACGCCCCACCAGAGATATCTGACCTTTCCATTTCATTCTAGACCGTCTGACAGGTAAGCACAAGTGCAAAACTTCGCCTTTCGACTCAGGCAGTGCTCATTAGTAATCCGTCTGACGAGTAACCACAAGCGCAAAACTTCGCACTTCGAACCCGACCACTCAGGCCATGCTAGTAGTCCGTCTGACAGGCTTGAACATGAGATTATTAACATTAGAATTACTGGTTGGTTTAATCCTCAGCTATTCACATGATTTTGGACCCGAACGCCAGCTACGTGCATGTGTCTTGTGCGATTCGAAGATGGGGAGTTCTATTAGCTGTTGGAAGCTTTATCGCATTTGAATATTTATCCCCACCTGAAGTTGATTACCGCAGCCTTTTCTGCTATATCACCTACCTTCGAGCTTGCACGCCGTTTACAATTGGCCTTCTGGTGTTCATCAAGCTACCATTTTAAGTTCTGTTTAACAGACGGCAATGCCAACTCCAAAACGTCCCCAAGTCTTCAGAATAATGGCTATCTCTCTCGGAACTACCATCAACCAATTGAAGGAAGCGGTGACAACGAATTTTTCATAAAAGGGGAACCTAGACATTGTCAAGTCCCTCATCGGACGCGGCGTGAACCTAGATGCTCGTAGAAAGAGTGGGAATATGGCACGAAAAATCGCCGAATATACGGCAAGCATGGAATCATTCCTGCATTATCTATAAATGTTGGAGTTAGGGAAAGACGGATGAAACTGTCAATCTTGGGCTGACAGGGAGCTATGCTACGAGGGAACAATCCCAGGAATACTCTAGTAGAGGCGAGTGATATATGGTGGGCTTTCTTCAACTTGGAGAGCAATAAACCTGTGCAGCCCACCAGCGTTGAGGCTACTTACTTATCTGTGGGTGTTGTCCGCCTTTCTAACCTATTCCTTTACAAAGAAAAGCCCCCGGCGACCTTCACCAGGCACATAGTATGTGTAACTCATCATTCATCTCAGAGCGCAGAAAGCCACGCTAAAGTGCAGTACAAACAATCATGTCCTCCCAAGCTCCCGTGCTCAAAAGAAACCCCACAAAAGAAAGTTGCAGCAAGCAGGCCAACCCAAACAAAAAAGAAAGGTTGTTACCGACCCCGCCCTACAAACCACAACCATAATAAGCATAAATAACATTACAGCTCCCGTATTCACCGTCTCTTATGTTGCCTCTCTCTTCTCAACGCTGCAACCCTCAACCCCGCAGTTCTCCTCACAACCTCAATAACATCCCACTCCCTACCTTTTACCGCCTCTCTCCTACAAAACCGCTCTACGGCCGCACATTCCTTCGACGTCAACTGTAGATACATGTCTCTATCCAGCTCCAGCGCTTCCACTACCTCCCTTGCGAGTAGTCTTTCCGGGCGATCGAGCTGCACGCTATACCATTTATTTGTTGCTTGTGGGTCCGTAGACCGCGAGGAAACAATAGCAGCGAGGTGCCGGTAGTTTTCTTTTGTCCATGTCAACCCCGAGGAGTTCGCAATTGTCGGCTGCGTCAGAGTGTCGAGTAATGAGTCAAGGAGCATATTATTTCCCGCCGCTTCGTCGTCCGCTTCCGATGCGCTGGCAGTGGTGGTGGTGTTAGTAGTGTAGATATGTGCTCGCTCTCGCGTTGTTGCGTAACCCGCGGTTGTAGTTGCAAAGGTAGAGGCTGCGGAGGGAGGGGGTGAGGATCGACTCGACGCGATGGAGCGGGTGGTGAATACTTTTGTGTTGATCCTGCTCTTTGTCGCAGTCGTCGTCATGGTCTCATTTTTCGCTACTGTCATAAATGGACTTAAGCCTGATATACCGCGTTCTTCACTCTCGATATGTCGCGCCAGGCTCTCTTCAAACGCAGCAGTGTCCTGGTTCAGTACCTCGTCACCCTCGAACGACTCTTCCTCTTCCTCCTCTTCCTCCTGAGTGTCATCTATAGAAATGGCACCAACTTCCTTGGCTTGTCGCCGAACCAGGGAGCGTTCCCGCTCCCATTCCTCCTGCAGAGCTTTGGTACGATCTCCCACTGGTGAAGGGATAGTCACATCGCTGATTGTGATGGCACCCACTTCTTGTGCCCTTCTGATGTTTTCCTCACGCTCACGCGCCCATTCGGCTTCCAGAATTGCCGTCTGATCACCACGTGTTTCGCCGGTTTTGCTTGGATTGTCTGCGAAATGTACTAAACGGTCGGTGTCGGGAGTTTTGGCTGGCTCGGAGGGTGCCCATGACATTGGTACGGGTGTCTGGGTTTTCGTACCAGGAGTTGTAGCTTTACTAGACCCACCACGCTTTAAAGGCGAAAAGATGCGCGCAAAATAGTTGGCAGTGCCGCTGGAGGGCGCTGGTACAGGCAAAACCGGGGCCGCTTCCGGGGTTTTAGCAGGCGGACTTAGCAGCTCTGGATGCTGGCTTAGAGGTGGTGATGGGATGCCTGTGATGTTGAGTGATGGATATGAAGCTTCTTCTGACTGTACAAGGATTTTAGGAAGGTTCGAATAGGATCCAGAGAGATTTTCCATTTCCTCATCGGTTGCAGGCCATGCCGGTGACTGTTCCTTGCTCTCGGGCGTTGGTGGTCCTTCGAATCCATCTCCAAAATGTTGTTCGGCCATAGTCATTACTTCATCGACATCCAGGGCATCGCTCATGATTTCACTAGCTTCACGAACTCGGATGAGACTCGGTGTTTCTCTATCGGTTCTTCTCCGAGATGCAGGTGCATCAGGAACATCCGCATCGTGACTCCGCTTGCCTAAAGATGGCGTGGCAATAGTTTTCCTAGGAGACGGGATAACAACTTCGAATGGTGGGGATGAAGGGTAGAAGCTTTGATCTTTCGGCACGCCACAACCTGAAGGACTCACGGGGCCCGGTGATTTCTCAGGCGTGATCTCGCCCCTTGATCCCTCCACCGCTTTTCCTTTCCCCTTATCTCTCGGCTTGGAAGGAGATGACGGGATGCCGTAGAATGTTTCGATGCCGACTGGGTTATCTTTGAACAGCGGACTTCCCGGATCACTGAAAAACAGGCCATTCTTCTGTTTCGTGCACGGAGTGTAGGATACGCCGTTGGGCATATAAGTAAAATTTGCCTCGGCTGGTTCAGAAAACTCCTCAGGAAGCATTGCAGATGATTCCATATCTATGTCTTCAATCTCGTCCGCATTGTCGTCATCAGTACCATCATTCGATCCATAGAATGTCTCCACGCCCACGGGATTGTCATGGAACAGCGGGCTGCCCTTTGCTGGAGATGGTCGATTTCTTCTTACCCTCGGGGTACACGAACTTCCAGTTGAAACGTACGTGAAATCATGGTTGAGTTGTACAGTATCGCGGTACTCTGCTTGTGGCTCCCACACGGAGTCCACCTTAGAAACATTTGCCAATGCCTCTTCCTCGGACATATCCTCATCCTGTTCCGGCAAGTCCCCAAAATCATCTACGCTAGAATCAAGCGAAGGAGGGAACGACAACGATTGGATGTCCGGTAGACTCATGGATCCGCCTTCGCTCACAACGAAGCTATCTAACTCTTGCTTGCGGAAACTATCGGGTTGTGCGACAACGATGGTGTCGTCCTCTGTTGTCTTCGCGGACCTTGATGAGCTGATACTATGTCGGGAACTGCGTCTGGACAATTTACTCTCATCCGGTGACAACATGGTGGAATTAGACTTGCTTGGCGAGGATGATAATAATGAATTCGGATCCATCCCGGAGAGCGCACGCCTTGGAGTGACGCTGCGGGTGGCACTGCCATCGATCGCAACTGAAGAAGCTTTGTTTGTTCTTTTGGGCAGAGATAGAGATTTTGGCGTACCAGCCACTGATGATATCGGTGCAATTGAGGATCTGCGGGAGCGTGTAGAGGCCAGTGTGGGGATTGGTGGAGGCGCCTGTGGCTTCCGGCGTGTTGTGCGTGTAATTTGTTTGGTAGCGGTAGCGGTAGTTTTGGTTGTAGCTGCCGGTGTGAGAGCAGGGACAAGAGGAGCCTGTGAGCAAAATGTCAACTATGATACGGCAACATTATCCACAAAGAGACTCAAGAAACAAAGATCATCCTCTTCTGGGGCACGAGAATTGTTGATGTCGATATTCTCCTACAACAACGACGCAAGGGACAAGAAAAGCATCAAGTCTCGGCCCTTAGCACAATAAACAGTGGCAGGTCTTGATGCAAGCAGATTCTCAGACATTCTGGGCTCCTCCTCTTCGGGAGAGATACAGAAACATCGTCGGAATTTGTAAGACAGCCGGAAATGGCATTGTCGGCTAAAGCCAAACAGAATACAGGACGCACGTAGAACTTTCTTACCTCAGTCATGTTTTGATCAATCTCCTCAGACATAATCGACGGGCCCTTGCTGTTGTCGCGACCAGTTGCATCGGGGGCCTTTGCCTTTGCCTTTGCCGGTGTTTTTGCTGTTCTCTTCCGCCTGGGAGTAGCAGCGGGTTTGGAGGCAGGAACCTTCTTGGGTGTATTTCCTGCTGTAGACTTCGGTGTTGTCGCAGATTTTGAAGAGCTACCTCGTCGTGATGCTATGGGTGTTGCAGGGCGTTTTGCAGTGGTGCTCTTTCTTCTGTCCTTGGGGGCAGTTTTCGGTTCTTCGTCGTCTACAGCCGGTTTCTCAGGCGATGAACTCAGTCCCTTTACCTTGACTGTTGTCGTTCTGGTCCTTACACCTACGGATCTCGAGCGGCTTCTCTTGGCTTTTGGTTTCGGTGGCGGGAGCACTATGTCCATACCCGCATTATCATCATCACCGTCGTCGTAATCAGCTCCGTCAAATCCCAACGTAAAGTTCGGTGGCGTCCTCCCGGGCTTACCCCTTCCGCTGGGAGTACCCTCTTCATCACTGTCGCGCTCGGCTTGAACCATGACCTTGATCCGCCACGGAGAAAGTACGGAATTCGATGTCGCTGTCATCTTTGTGGGAGAATGGATATTGACTGCGGACGAACTGCGGGGTTTGGAGGGCGATATGAATCGTCGTTTTATGGGCGACTCTGAACTGCGCTTCGAAGGAGATCGCGAACGTCGTGGTGGTTCGGCAATTGACGGCCCGGTGGAGGCAGAAAGGGGGTCGGGCGATGATGAATGGTACGACATCGTGAATCGTATAGCCGCTTGGTACTAGTAGTTGGGTCTAAGAAACGGCGAAAGCTAAAAGCTTGAATTTGAGGTTCTAGCTCTGATCGCAAAACAAGATTAAGACACGGTCGGTAGGATGGGAACGATATAACAAACAAATATGGATAGATGGGGCGGGATGAAGGATAGTGGAGGTAGGATAGTTGTGTCGGGTGTTTTAAAATTGAAAGATATAATTTTGCGAATCACAACAAGTAAACAGTTGAGGGGAAGCGAGCAGATGCGATATGCAGGGGATGGGAGCACTATAGTTACCATAACAACCGTCAATGCAGGAACCGACGGAAATCTCCGAGCACTCAAGCATTGGGGCTCGCTCCACCTGCAGATGCTAAAGCAACTCTCCTTTTCTCGACATCTACAAGACTAAACCCAACATTTGTCTGTTTACCAACAACGCGAACCCTCTCCTGCAGCGCTCTATGCACTCTATTGCTCACAAATTCGAACCAAAAAGGCTTGCCGAACACCTAGGCTAGGAAAAGCGGCTGGTTTATGAGCGCAATTAAGGATTTCGATGCCAGGATAATGGGTTCACCCTTCCCGCCCGTCTCGCTGGTTGCCGCTGTCGTGGTTTCGAACATCCACCGAACCAGAGTTGTACGCTGCCGTGCTGTCGAGGCAGGAAGCCGTGGAACGTCAAATCAATGTCTCAGCTCAAACCAACATCTGGGCGGATCCGAAAGCATTCACTCACCGGTCTCTCAAGAGTGGCGGGAAGTGCAGCATGTATTTTTGGGTCAGACATGAAATTTTCCGGTCACATTTTCTTGTTAACAAAGCTTGAATCGGTGCCTCATTGATGGTCACTCGGTTGGTACCAGATGCTCTAGCCCAGCAAGAGCTTCGGTCACTTGATGATGAACACTACATATAAACACTCGCTCTAGTTGCCTTGATTCTACCTCTGTGAAGAAAGATATAGAATCATGAATGAAAAAAAAAGACAAAAACTGTTCTATTTCTCAACCACAATAGTCCAACGAATGGCCAAAACTCCTTTCGCCGCCAGTTCCATGCTCATAGAGTATTACATTGCAGCCACAAAGAACGCCTTGTTATCCCTTCATCACAAAGAAAGGGTCCAATAAAAACCCCTTCGCCTGCTGCTTGTGTATAAATTGCAGTCGTCATAAAGGGCATCACCTCTAGTATACTCCATCCCACAAAAGGGATCCAGCAAAATCTCCCAAAATCAGAGCGCCCACCCAACTCCATGGCACTAATTGATACCCTGATCCCAAAGCACCTCCCCATCCACCTCGGGCTCGTAACCAATCCTCCTCCTCTTTTCCATTCCCTTTCCCTTTTCCATGTCAATCTCCACTTCTACCGCTTCATCTTCATGCCTACTCTCCATCTCAACATCTAGCACGTCTTCATCCTCATCAAACCCAAAGTTATCCCTTGAAAGCCCCCACTCTTCATGAGCAAGCCCACACGCCTCCAATATCTGCTCTCTGTCGATAAAAACCGCCTTTGTGTCTTCATATAGCAGCCACAAGCCCTGTTCAGGCATAACGTCGTCGCACACATACCACCCATCCATCTTCCCACGCTCCACATCATCACCAGATTTTAATTTCCCCAACCACCGCCGCCGCTCTTCGTCACCGGGAGAGAGATTCGTGTAACCATTCACTTCATTCTTTGCATTAAGATCCCAAACAAACATCTTTCCCGGCCTACAGACTGCAAAGAGTTCCTGCTTGTGGTCCAGCGCAACACCATGCCAGAAACACAAGACCTGGTTTGGGGTTTTGACCCACCACCCCGCACGTTCGTTTGTGGGTGCCCACTCCGTCTGTCCGGGCTCGGGTGCAGAGTTCCAGTAGTAATCGTCGAGGACATCGAATGGCTCGTTGATTTGCCCGCCGTCGTTGTGGTCAGCTGTGTACACACCCTCTTTACAGTCATGTCGTCCGTAAAGATCCCATAACCAGTTGCAATAGTCGTGGGAACCCGAGATGATGTGTTTGTCCGTGAGAAAAAAGGCATCTTCGTGGATACGGGTTGTACGATTACCAGAACCCATTAATTGCGAGATGGGTGAATTGTAGAGGCTCTCAAGTTTGGAGACCCGCATGAGGTTGTATTCTCTATGCATGTCGTGATGACGGAAATCCCAGTCTATCCTGTTAGCTAGGCTCAAAGCACAACGGGGGAAGGCGGATGGCTTACAAAGATTGGGGAATACCAAGACGCGGATGCGTTCACCGTTTTGAGGGTTGAGGACATGGAATTCGCGGTCGAAAATTTGCTGCGTAGACGTCAGGGTGGCTTCATTCCATCTGACCAGTGCCACGGCAGCCTTTGCATTTATGCGGAGGTTGCAAAGGACATAATGGAGACTCCTTGTATTGGTATAGACTGCTGGATCTCTGTATTCGAATTCACGCTGCCAGCGCAAGATGGTTGTCTGGTTTTCGGGAAGTTTACCACGCTTCTTGGAGCTCATCCCGCCAAGATCCATTCCAGCAAGGTGGTTTTTTGTTTGCTTCTTTGCCTCCACACAAAATAAGCGGCAGTCTTCCGGGGGTTCAAGGAAATCCTCTAATTCTGTGGGATTGCGATGCGTAAACAAGCTGCAAAGTAGGACTCTGCCGTAACTAGTACACCTAGCCACACGGGCCTTTGGGTCTGCAACATATTCGGGGATGCTGGAAAGGTCCCAAGTAACAACCTCCTGCATCGGTTTTCCTTGGGATCGAGTAGGAAACCGGGGTGCCTGTAGTTCCTTCCGCACTTGTACTTTTACTAGTCGAAACCGGTCTTTTTTGTCTTGGAAGATGTCGGGCGCAAAGTAGCCTATGTTATCGCTTCTCTTTAAGTTATCTATAAGCTTTCCAGCTTGACCGAAGCGGCCGAACTCATCCAGATACCCCAGATATTCCCCGCCTCGTAGCGACAAAGCTATGGTCCAACCTTTTGTATCTTCATCCGGAGTCACTGTAAAGGTATTCGGGCCGGGTTGAGCGCAAGCAAGTAATAGAGACTTTGAACGGAGACCACCCCTTGCGACTTCCGATCGTCGGATCTTTTCCGTGGTCCAAGACGATGCTAGGCGACAGGCTTTCTTGCCACCAAAGCAATCCACACCACCCTTTCCTCCCTTCTTGGATCCAAACTGCCCGTTTTCGGAGCTCATAAACACGGCCGCAACATTGCGCCATGATGTCGGAGGTGTGTTGCTGCCTTGGACATCGCTCAACTGGGCTGGGAGATGGTTCCAACACCTGTGAGTCACCACAAACCAGAAAGTCTCATCAACCCACTGACTATCCTTTGGCAGGAGGTCATAGAAGCGCTTGCATGTGTGGGCTATTCGAAGCAACATATTGATACCGAACTTTCTAGCCTCTTCACTATTTTCACTGGGATCTAGCTCTGGTTCTGGCTCCGGTTCTGGTGCGGAGGACGATGATGACGCTCCCGCTGACGATGACCCGACACGACGGCCCGATATAGGCCGCAGGTAGGTATCTCCTATTGTATACCTGCGAGGGAGAGGTCGGCGAGGCGCGAGCTGATGCTCACATTTCGGCAACTTTACTGGCGGCCACATCAGCGCATATTGAAAGATACCGAGTAAAATTTCTGGTGGAATATCGTTATGCAGCAATAACTTCTGCCCTTTTTTCGGCCGGTCTGGTAAGGGACAGTCGCAAAACGTATTGCTCGTTTGTGATATTGTTCTCTGGTTCCGTGTACGCTTCGAAGAGGTGCGGCGTGCAAGACCTGGTGATGACGATAAATGCGCCAGATGGTTTGCGCCATTCGGGTCGGTATATCTGCGCGGATGTGTATTCTCAATAATAGGGAATAGAAACGACAGAGGTTCTGACTGTAGTGTATCCAAGTCGATAGCAGAAACATTATCTTGCAGTGAAGTCAGCGTATCAAATTCACATACAGGATGGAACTGGTACTAACAGTTGGATGAGAGATCTGCCATCACCGCGTCTTCCCCCGCCGAAACAGGTACATTTAATTCCATTCCAAATATACCCATTCTATCGAGATCCACTTTGCCCTCCTGCACTTCCTCCCCAACAGACTCCAGCTTTGGTATAGGACTGATCGACCCATCTCTCAAATTCATATTACCTATCGCCGACAGCCCTCCTGAGTCTACCTGCGCTAAATGTGGTGACGACTTAGTGAACCAAGTCGGGGAACCCATGCTCCCAAATCCACCGGTCAAAGGAGAAATCGTATCGAAAGAACCCGGAGAAGACGACATACTCTCGTCGCCATCCTCGTCCACAGGTTCCCGCAGTCCAGAGAACTGCCCTTGGAAGAGGTTATTCGAGAACCGTGGAGCAGTATCGTATGGGTTCGACCGAGGTGGATCCGGCAGCCTGCCTTCCACCACTATTGGGACCGGCGACTGGCACTGCATTGTTCGTACACAGATTTCAGAGTCGCTTCAGTTACTAGGGCTGCGCCGGGCCATGTATATATTCGGGTTGGCGGTATAGCTATAGGTCACGAACAAAAATAATAATTAATAGTGAATTCACAGTATCGTCTTTTCGCAAATATACCATCAAGAATCTTGTCTGTCATCCAGGAAACTCGAACAGGGAAACGAAGGATATCATTTTCTGGGCGCCAACACGTCGCATTTTTAAAGTGGCCTGTCTCCCCCGCTTCATGTTGCAGGGAACACTTCAGTTGGGAACATCCGTCCGGGGTTCCACAAATCGCTGGGGGAACACGAGAACGCGCAGCAGGGCGAGCCATGAAAGAGAAGGGAAAGTCAATGAGGCTTGGGACTGGTCAGGCTGTGCTGGCACATTTAATGGATAAATGGTTTGCACATATACACTCCAAGGCAGATTTCCATTTACAACCCAGCGGGCACCACTCCGACGCTATGTTCCGAGCGATACGCTCTGCGGGTTCGTTAATCGTTATTCGCCGACTCCGTGCGGGGAATCTTTAAGGCTCAACCATTACTTAGTAATATCTGGCGGCGTCAGCCTTGAGACTGACAGATGCACCTAGTCACATTTCCAGCATAGTCATAAACTAAATCCTATAGGAAACCAAGGATCAGAATATCGACGTACCAACTATTTGCAAGCCCAGAGTGCGGCTGAGTGTAATTCGCATCTGTGAATCCACAAGTTTCAACATCTTCCAGACTCTAGACCATGCACGTGGGGTTAGGCATCGGCTTTCTGCAGGAACATCGAATTACTTCCGCAAGACCTCCAGAGACACACATTGCCATACGTGAACAAACGGAATACAAATCACCAAAAACATTTGTACCGTAAAGTACATTTATAGTAACATACTTTCGATCCTACACCCCGAAGTTAACACAGCCACTTTTTGTACCACCCAGAATGCCATTGCCACCCAACCTATCTCACCGCAGCTACATAATAAGATGGGCGGTCTTAATTAAAGCCTAATCCCAACCGCCTACCTTCAGCGGAAATTGACCAAAAAACCCATGACAAATCATGCACTCTCACTCATTCATTTACTCTCTCTGAGATCACAGGTTGTCACCCGTAGATTATTTCCTGATTGATCATTAGCTAAAATGACGAAAATATGATCCAGGCTCATCCAGCAGTGTGCCACAAGTCAATAACCTGTGACCAGGTATTTTTAACCCGCAGCATTCATCTCGTGTAAATCCTGGGTGCAAAGTATCCGTCCACGGCACAATTCAATTGTTTCGACAATTCTGCTTGGCACGGAGGACCTGGGCCCGACCAGCCGCAATAGATGTTCAAGAAAAGGTGGGTATCGAGGATGGTATCGCGGGTGAGTGAGTAACAGTGAGTGATCCTCTGTGATCAAATATATATCCACGGAAAGAGCTGGGTTCATCTTTCCCCAGCAAGCGGAAAATCTCGAATATATTTTCCATCAAATCACAGGAAATACGACCAATTCAACGCCATCCAGTTTTATGAATATATCTCCCATCCTATAGCCAACACGTGCACTCAATGGCGCACTCGCTTCCAGTGCAGCGGGTCTAGGAGGGAAAGAAGAAAGAAAATATCCCGGATAAGAGCACTGTTAAAGGAAGTGTGCGTCTGAAAAGGAAGTTAAGGCAGGGAACATGATCGCCCCCAACCACCCACTTTCCACCCCGTTACATTATATATGCACATGGAAAGCTTTACGTTTATGTAAATCCAAAGTATGACTGGAGAAGTAATTACTTACGAGGCTTTGTAACACGTTGGACCTTGGGATATAATATTGAGAGGCCGAACTTTGTATTCTGGTGAATTCCATGCTTGAACACCCAAGTGCCTTTGGGCTAGTTGGGCTAGTTGCATGGAGAGAAAGGTGTGGTGGGCCTGAGGTTGTGGTGGTTGTGGTGGTGGTGGTGGTGGTGGTTCTGGGCATGCAATTGGAAATGTGAGATATCACATCTCGTCCATTATAGTTTTCCACCCACCCACCACCCACCATTCTTGAGATCCTGTTGATTCATCATCAGTAGAAGCAGCAAGTAGCAAGTAACAAGTAGCCCACATCCGAGCTTCCGGAATGCCTGTTTCTGCGGTGCGGGAGAGTCCCATAGTAATCAAATCCACGTATCCGTGAAGTTGGCCGGAATCATATCAAACGGACAGTCCCCACGGATAAACGGACTATAGTGTCGCAGAGGGTGTCATTTCAGTGACTATTGAATTCTGTACAGAAGTTAGAACCGCAGAAATGCTGGCAGAATGCCAGTTGACAACCCGAAAGCGAGGTTGGTCGATTGATTGGTTGGCACCTAGTCTTAATGTTCGAGACTATACTGTCGTTTCAAAATCGAACTGCGTCTACATGCCTGCAGCATAAGATCTCGCGATCCTCGCAATCGTTCTGGTGAAGTTGCTCTGATCCAGCCATTAGTGTGAGCTGTCAATGTGACCGTGGGGAATAGGCCACTTCGTTCCGTAGAAGGTTTGAGACGACGATAGTGAGTGAATTGTCCGTGTCCAGCACATGAGTTGGGATGCGGACGTCCGGACCAGGCCGGGTGTATATCAGCCTTCTGTCGTTTTAGCCTCCTGTAAACAAGCCTTTGCAAGTTAAAAAATTGCTATTCTAAGCTACCACAAAGGCGAGTTTGCTGTACCTAAAACACCATCTAAGGAGAGACTGTGCGGGTGTATCCGTGACAGTACTTAAGTACCGGTACACCAGGTAGTACAGGATGTGTTACGATGTAGGGTTTCATTCATATTGCTGTAATACGGGCCAGTGACTTGGTTATTGGAGGGAAGAAAACGATATATCGTCCACGATAATCGAAACTATCTGTGAAACGAGAGCCCGGCGCCATTTGAGGGAAATCACTACCACCGAGCCGAGTTCCAACGCGGCCCGTTCCCGCAGCAAGGATCCCGACGACAATAGCACGTAGATATATACCTGTCCTTTGTCGCTGGATCTTTCGGCGGCAACATCTCGCATTGGAATAGGACATATGTTGGTGAAACTGTGGCCGTCCGGCTGGGCATGTATATGTAGTATGAAGTGGTACATGTGGCGCGGAAGGCAGTTTGGGGCTCCGCAACTTGCTATAAGCTTGGACTTGGCTGCTTTTTCTAAATCGATAATGGGAAATTCAGTCTTGCATACAGCTAATAATCGCTTACACGCGGGAAAACGGGGGACACATATTGATGGGGCTCTTTGACACCACAGTCTGAAGGATATATTGACTTCAGGACTCCGAGGCCCTTCTCATTTAGTGTTGCTCGGCTTGGCTTTATCTGCACATCTGGGATGGCCATCTTGAGTGTACATATCCAACGGATGCATGTAGCCTGACCCTTGGCTATGGAGGCATGTATATAATTACCGCAGCCGGGAGCTCCGAAAGGAAACTGGCTATCTGTTTTCCCCCAGCCGGTACATATGACCATTGTGCTGCAGGTGGAGGTGCAGACTTGGTGCTAGATACACTATTATTTCAAAGTTACTTAGAGGAGGTCGTCGATGCGAAAAGTATGCCATCTGTGAGTATTCGAACGGGCAATCGTCTGTCCACGATCTGTTTGTTATGCACCTTGCTCAAGATGGTGATGGTTGGGTGGAACTTCGATCGATTGCCGTCCCATCTGCAGTATGCACGTGCTTCTCAGTCCCTCAAGATAAAAAATGAAAAGAACGAACATTAAATGCCGCTCAAGAGAAGAACACGAGCACTATGTGCCCACACACGATGCAGTGGTGTGTGAAAGCTCCATCGAAAGAGGACTTAATGAAAGTTGTAGGTTGCGGGAACTTCGATGCATCCATAATTAGAGACCTATGGTCACTATCGAAGAAGGTAGTTCGCCCGCTGGGATATCGGGCAAGCAAACAACATACATTCCGTTGCGCGCATCCCTATTTCCTATTAGTACAGCCCGTATGCACTGCTTCGAGGTATCGATCGAGCATTTGTGGACGCGAGTGATAATCGGCGCAGGAATCCCACAGAAGCAAAACGGGGTAGTCAAAACCGGCCGAAAATAGCAAGCAAAAACCCAACTTGAGCGAATTCAGTTTGAATTTCGAGCTGTCCCTGCATAAACGCCTGCTGGTGCTCACAGTTCACCCAACGGCTACCGACGCTTTTGTGCTGCGGTCGTATTTGAAACTCTTACCTTTTTTTTGCCTGTCGTTTTTCATGTAGATCTGCTGGGAAGGCCTGGACCAATGCTGATACCTTGCCGGGTGTATCCGAGTTTGACATCCTTCGCCGCCGATTCTGCTTCCAAGAGTTGGACCCCATGTGTGAGGATATCTCTAACTGGCACCCAAAAAATAAGAGAGAGAGTGCGGAGAAAGGATGGTGAGTGTTGCCTCCATTGTTTTTACAAAGTAGGTGGTGCCGGGTATCATGTTATTCGGCCCCGCCATGAATAGCTACATTTTGCGTTCCACAATGCATGCGTTCGGCGTTGAAAGAAGCTACTTCAAGACGGAAGATAAAGCATTTAGTCCACTTGAAATGAAGATCCGGTTAAAGTCTTTGGTCTGAGCATGGAAGAAGTGATTTGAAAATAGAGGATCCGCGATCGATCCATGGCATGATTGATGTTTGTACAGTGGGATTGTGAAGGGCGGGGGAGCGGGGATCAGATCTTGGCTGGAAATTTTTCTCAAATACCGCGATAGATAACGATATCGCTACATACAGAGAATCTTGGCAGACTCACGTGACATCTCCGCTCTCAATATCTGGTGCGGCGTTCAGAGTCAGTCCGGCACTTAAACCAAACCATATCCACCGCATTTACGAACATGTTCATCCGTGTGGTCTGGTCGCACGCCCAGTGGTTGAATGATATCAACAAATGTGCTAAGTATGGGGGAGCGTAGTTGCTCAACAATTATTCGCTTCTAACTCGAAATACCGTATAAACTGGGCGACAAGAGTAAAGTTTATCACTAACGATAGCGTGTCAAACTGCTTTGGATACGGTGGGGCGTAGCACGCTGGTGAGAGAACGGCCGTGTTACAGACACTGAACAAGAAAGATCGAGAGACCGGAAGTAGTAGATACAATCAGCATGAATCCCTGGGTCTGTGATATGTATACTAGTTGAACATCTACAGCCATTCAAATCCTATCAAACCCAACGCCATATTTGCCGGGTTTATACGGTTTGCCCTTGTGGTCGCCGTCCAATCGACCACCCAGCCAACTATTGATCCGGTCGGTAAACCATCCACGCGATCGACGAGCTACTTTACAGACAGATCATGGCTTTTCCCGGTCGTTGACTCCCCGAGCAGCAGTGCAACTTCTGGGCGATCCCTAAGATGACTGGGTCCTGAGTACTGTCGAGGATGAACTTCACGCCCTCGTCTCCGTGGCTTTCTAAAGACGACATCTGCCTAGCTGCCAAAAACACCCTAGTTTCGTGGACGGAAAGGTCTAGTAAGTTCGCTGCGGAACGTGTCCGTTCCGACTACGAAGGGGCAAAGTATGTTCTCTAGCTCGAACATGTTGGTCCATAGCTGTAGACACCTCGACTCCTTGTATAGTGCCGGCGGAGGCGATTTTACATTATGTTATAAAGTAATGGGGAGAATTTTGTGTGATCGAAGTACCTGCTTCTGTTCTTCATAAAGTAGGAGTGGATGAATTGGAGATATTAAAATGAGGATTGCACATCGACTTATGCCAATTCAAATGAGTTGTACTAGCACATTATTTATGGTGTTAATAAGGTGGTAGCACGTTAGCCTGGCTGCAAGATAGGCTGGATTGCGCTCATCGGGTTTAATTGTCTCATTCCAACTCCGGCAGTCCTTCAAAGCCCTCATTTGCCCCGATAAACACCACATCGATATAGTCGAAACCACTTCAGCATAGCTGAATAAATCAAGCTGGTACTCCCTTTTTATATGATCAGAGACAGCTGTGCGATTATAAGTAAACAGTGGCGTCGCTACACAACTGGCGCGAAATCAGATACTCTGCAGTTTCCAGCTGAAGGAATGTCAGAAAGGGAGGCGTGCAATAATGAGGGAAGATACCATACATAAATTTATGCAACTGGTAGATATCGTGAATTAACCGGGTGACGATCAACGTGGACAGAATCAGCAGCCGAGTGAATCTGGGGAAAAGAAAATAGGAGTAGGAAACCAAAGTCCTATTCCAAAGGACGTTATTCCGAGCATGACCGTGCAAGTAAGAGTCCCCCGCAACCGATAAGGCCGCAACATTACCATTTGATCGGGCGCTTTTGTGTGGACACCCATCATAACAAGAAAAGTCCCAACCACGGCAGATGAGGTGGAGTTTTCACGGAAAGCCTGCCATAGATCCCCGTTTTCAATTATACGATCTTACTTTAAGTAGGCCTTACATGTCCCTCCTTCGTTGAAGCTGCAGACACATGCGACAGCTGCAGTTGACACTAGAGCAATAACTATCAGCGCCGTGACCTGCAGTGTTGTGGAGCATTACCAGATCATTCTATTTGGTAGGTGATGGATGAAAGGCCATCAGTTCTCCGAGAAATACATTAAAATGAAGATGAGGAAAGACAAGAGAGCTGCTCCATCTGGAGAGTGCGTGAGGCCAGCCTAACAGCATCGCGGTCTGGACTTCAGCAGATCGTATGAAGAAAGGTGCTGCAGCCATGCATCTGCAGACGAACAGATGACTCGTGTTGTGGTTGTGGTGCGTTGTATACTCCAGCCAATCAGCATGGGTTTATCCCACCTCTACTTGTTTGAGGCGCAAGTTTATCGATATTTTTGGGATGGTATTTCAGAATTTGCGATAGAAAGGTTGGTTGGAAGGTCAAGGCATCCATGCTGTGCTGCCAGGTACAAGCGGTTGACTGATGAAAACCTTGCTTTCTGAGATGCGATAGGCAAGAAGTGTGAAATACACACCCCATTCTGACTTGCACCTGAGGTAGAGTACACTGGGAGTAACGGCGGCGACGCTCATGATAATGTATGGCTACTTGGATACGGAAGAGATGAATCGGAAAGTGAGACATGCATAGACTGGGGGTTTATTGGCAGCGCCAGTTTCCGCATAGATCTCACGATATCCTTGTTTTTCCGATTCATCTCGTCCATATGGAAAGGACAGAGTCCCTGGTGGCTGTAGGAAGACGGACTCGCTAAAACTGTCCTGCAAGAAATATCGCGCAGCAGATGGCCGGTTGACTAGATGTATGTGCGTATGTATGCAGAGCAACATGCGAGCCGAGGAGGGTGAAGTACCTAGTAGCAAGTGAGAACCGGTGGCTTTTAGCGACGGCGAACACTCTTGACTGACTCACTGCGACTGTCGATGGATGCGTGAGTGGTGGAGAGTTGTGGTGTCAAATGTCAAGGGCGTCGGCTCGTCTCCAGAGGATTAATTAGCACTTTTAGGCTGCGCGCTGCCTGCTGTACTGTCCAGGTAGCACCTGGCAGTTTAGCTAGTGTCAGTTTATTGGGCTCGGTTCGGTGCTTCTGCTCGCTCATTCCTTCCTCGATCCACATGCACCTCCCTCCAATGATCAACACCTCATCACACACTGCACACCCCTCCTTTGCCGTAGAGTGCAAACTCCACACCTACCCGACCGGTACTTGCTGCACCTCCCAGGCGCAATTGGCCATACGCACCCAAGTACGTGCTTTGCCTAAAGTATGTACATCTTGCACATTCTGCGTTCTTCCTACTCCTTGCTTACTTTAGGTAGATACACACTGGCACTGTATACACACCTCCCATGCGCAAAGCTGCTGTGCATCAACTCCCGTACCGATCCCCAGCAGGCTGCCTTTGTCCCACCACTCAGCGCGACCGTCAAGATCATCGCCCAATACGCCCTGGATTGGTCTAGCAGAGTGCATCCGAGCCCGTGTACATAGCATTGCAATTCGACCGCTCCCTCTCCTGCAAACAATCAAATCATTGCCAACAGCAAGCAAGCAAGCAATAGCAGTAGCAGCGATAGGGAGTTTACAAACGGAGCGGAAACTCGGACTCGTCTGTGTCCTCCAGATCAGTTGCGGAGCGACATATCCGTGAATCCGACAACGACAAGGGTGCTTATCGTGAGACCGATCCCGGCGGAGGTCGTCCAAGATCCAGCCAGCTCTCCGGCTCTACTGTATCAGCGGACGAAAGCGAATTGTTCTGCAGCTCTGCAAAACGTTCCCACACTAGATATTATCTGTGCAACCCAGCAGCCACAACCTCTGGTATCCGCCACCACAAATTGTGGAGCTCTTCTCTCTTCCACCCCCGCCGTAACGCGAACCGCATCCGCACCATTTCGTCCTGTCGGACGGCCATCCACCCTTCACATCCTTGTCAAAGCGGTCGCCAGTAATTTGCTCGCCGTCGCTTTGCATTTCTTGGTTTATTTATTCTAGGTGAGACTTCTTGCTTGATTCTCCTTCGCTGACACCGACTGTGGCGGCCAGGGAATGTTTTTTTCCTTTAGATACCAGCTCACAGCTTTTCCTAGATCTGGCACCCTCAGTCCTCCCGTTCTTTTCTTCCTTGTGGCGGGTATTCTTTCCGTGCTACGAGAACCGACAGGGTCTGCGTGGAGAGAAATAGAGAAGTCGGAAGACCGGTCAACCTCGCATCCATCACCCGCCCATTCCCTTTTAAGCAACATCTTTGCTAGATATTTCACTCGAGATTCCCTTCCTGTTGGCATTTCTCGGCGAGGCTCGAGGGTCTAATGAGGTTTTGCTGAGCTCGAGGCGTCGTATCAACAAGATTCGATTATAAGGGAATCTTTACAATAATACGGAGTCTCAGAGACTTGATCAGGAGCTCTTGTCCAGCAGAACGTCGTAAAGGTATGCCATTTTCAGATTTGAATTTTTTCTGGTGATGGAACGAGAAAAGATTCTCAGCAAAACGCATTGGATCCATGTGAAGCATGGGGAGTACTTATACGTTCGGCTGAAGTCTGGTCTTTGCTTGCTTATTCTTTTTGCCAATGTGCAGTGAGACAGAGATAAGTGAAGCTAACCGATCATTATAATAGGCTTTGTACGGTTAGATCACCGTATACAAAGACCGATTGATACATCGGTAACAGGTGACACAGCCCCTCCTCAGGTGTACAGTTCCAGATAAATAAATAAAAAATGGCTCACAGTTTTCAGGGATCTTCTGCTGTTTGGGTGCACCCCCAAGTAAACTGTTCCTTAGCACCATCCACCGTATGTTCTTTACCAGTTTCTTATCTTCCAAGGACGAACATCGACAGCAGAACCCACAAACATTGCCGCCGTCACCGTCGTCGCCGTCATCGCTCTCCGGTCGCAAGAGGGCACGATACTCCTCGTCGCCGCTCTCTCCCTCACTGTCCTGCCCGCACCTTCCTCTCCTTGCAGCAGGAAAGTCATCGCCACCAATTGTGACCTCTACTGTAGCATTTGGTGCTACTACTCCTACTATTGAAATATTTTGGGGATCCTCTGGTCCAAAACCGGCAAAGGCGAAGGAAGAAATCACGACACCCACGGGTTCAACTCACTCCAGAAGACTTTCAATGACGGGATTTCCATGGGATGATAGATCAACGTCGGAAAGGATGAGTCCTGCAGCTGAACTGACAGGAAACATCGTGAGACGAGCAGTCACCCCTCCAGCACAGCTAGCCCATGAGTCGCCAAACGGATTTAGAGACAGAACTTCGCCGAAATCGAACTTACGATTAGAGTTGCCACCACCGCGAATGGATGGCTCCCTGGGGTCTCGAATAGAGCATGCCCATCACCCTATGGATGCAAATATGTGTGGCCATCGTCATCAAGGATTTGCGGGGCAACCATTACTAGGGTTGGCGTATCCAACAACTCCTTACATTGGCTTGAATGATTCACCTGTCATGTGTGAAAGGTGTAAGGCCGGAGGACATTTACATTCAAATCGGAATGATGGAAGAAGGGGAGGTACAGTTGGTGGTGCCGCAGCCGCCGCTCAACATGTCTTGTTGGCAGCTGCACCACACATGGGTAGGGGTGGCCTGGCATTGCTCACCCCACCCGACGATAACGGGATATTGGATTGGCAACAACATGATGCTATGCATCGAATACAAGCCGACCGAGAACCTACCGAACGGATAGTTAGCAGTGTCAAATCCCCAGTGTCACAAAATTCTGCACCACCAGTCGTGGTGGAACAGAATCCGCGCGAGAGCGAAGGACACGCCGATAAACCACTCAAAGATGGATTATTGCCGGAAGCTCCTAGCGCATTAGACTCGTTACCGAAACCCGAACAACGGTCCACTAATGACGAGCTGAATGCATCAACAGAAGGTGAATGGATTGGTAGCGCGATAGAAACTCTTGGTTTGTTACCAATTTCCTAATATATGGAACTTATTAACGATTTTCAAGTTGGTTCTGCTTTCCCTGTCTGCATGGCCACCGAGGCTGTTCGAGTACTATCTTATACTCTACCATGCCCACTGCCGGATGCTCCAGGGCCAGAAGTCTCATCAAGTAGCACCAACCCAGCAAGGCCTGATCGATTACCTGTATCAGCGTCCGAAGCCCCTGTAGTTGCTGCTGCTGCCGGACAACAACTGTCGCCCACAGTCCTGGCACGATGCACTTCAAAGGATGACAGTATCTCACTGCCATTCAGAGGGGCGGACTTAGGCACTACGACTGCACTGCACCATATGACTGCAGCAATTCAGCGGCGCTGTCTGAATGAGGGAACGAGACGAGTCTATATTCACGTTTCTCATGCCATCGACCCCCAGATACCGCTTACGCGACTTCCATCCACACCGCCAGTATCTAGTACCGTCTCCTCTCCTGGCCGTTTATCGAACGAAAGTGGCGAGTGCGGCTACTTTTCGCCAACGGTCTTCAACAGCATTGTCGTGGCTCCAAACAGCCTCGCATCAACTCCTATTGCAGGCACTCCAATGAACGCTCATCCACCCTCTTTTCCATTTTCTAGCCCAATACTTCCTCCAAATAGCTTACATTTAACATTACTCGAGCGATATATTCCCCCGACATCGCCTATGGAGGATACTGCCATGTTCTCTACTAGGTCCTCAATATTAATCGATCGGCTCTTTGAACTGTCACCCCAAGGTGGGAGCGCCCTCTTTATATATCCAACAAAAACTGGTGCTATGAGTTTTGATCGTGATTACCTTGGGCCGGTTTTGGATCCCCTGCTACGAAAACTCATGGTCTTGTACCGACTTCGGGAAGATCTGTTGTGGAGTATTCGCAATATGTCAGCGACTCCGCACTTAGCGGAGTTCCCTGTACTACAAGCACGAGTTGAAACACTTTGTAATGCTCTGACCAAAGGCGAGGGCGATCTTCCCCGGATGCCGACAAAGCTGGTGTACAGTAGCAAGGCGACGGTATCATTGAATGAGCTCAGTTGGAGGGAGTGGTGGACCCAGCAAGAGCAAACTCGGATACGCGAAATTGTGAAGAAGCATATGGCTCAGCCAGGGTCAGAAACTACTGGTAAAGGCAATACTAGTAAAGGCAAGGAGACAGAGAATAAGAGCGGGTTTTGGACAGGTTATGGTGTGCCGGGAGATCTTGCGAGGGAGGTATTAGATGGCGTTCGCGCCCCTAATGTTAGGCCGAGTAGCAGAGGTATGGGAGAAGCGGTGCTCGCTAGTAGTATGAGTGGGAGCGGAGGTGGAAGCGGTGCGGTAGGGAGTGCCGCTGGCATTGGGAGAATTGCAGGTGGGACGAAACGGTTAGAGAGTGGGAAAAAGAGAGGAGTCGAAGTGGGGATTTTTATTCTCCGGCGAGGGCTGGAGTATTGAGCGACGATAGCGGCCTCTGAGATGCACAAGACATGTGGGGGAGTTTTGCTTTGGGTTGCATTTTGACTTTATTTTCTTACTCCTTTATTCATGGAAATGAGTGTCTCCTGCTTACTATTGCTTTTGAGGGTTTTCACATATGGCACGATAAACAAGGGGTTTGCTTTTGCATATTTGGATTTTACTCTGATTGTTTTTCTTTCTTTCACCAGGAAATATCTCTTTGGTTTTTTTTTGTAACTGTTATATCTGGTTTGAGCGCACTATTTCTTCGAGGTACATACAGCTGAGACGTTTTCATTATGCTCGGGGCGGGGGTATATTTGGCTCTCTGCTTCTGGACGATTGATGATAAGTTGGGTATTGATTACAAAGTATGATTGTCGGGTAGAGGCTTTGGTTTGTTGATATAATCGTGGATGGGATTCAATACTGCTAGAAGAATGGGGAGGAAGGTTTTTTTTGGTGATGGGTCCTAACCATGTGTTGGATCGTTGAAGGCCCTGTCTGCCGGGGAAATTGGGTCCATCAGAGAGGGCCGTTATAATTCAACAGTTTCCCAAAACTTCCATTTTTGTTTCCTATGGTATTGTGCTGGCTTTGAATAGAATGAAGGGAGACCTTTGAAGTTGGTATCGCAAGGTGGTCAATGCGCAGGTTATCACTCGAGAACAGAGGAAGATCACAATGTCTCACTCGAATCATTGAGGGATATAGGGGGAGGTAGGGAAGCCATGACTTGAACTTTCCTTTGTTGGATTTAGGATAGCAAGGATATAAGGAAGATGTATGCCATACTCATAAGTGGGTAAATACAGAATGATTACAGACAAACTCAATCATTGGGAGTCAACGTCCGCCATTCAACACAAAGGATCATGTATCCCCCTCTGTTAGCCAGTAGCAGGAAGATCGATGCATTGTGACTCCGGCAAGAAAACAGCGGAAAACAAGAAAGTTTGAACCCGCCATTCTGTGTTCGTTCTGGGAGCGAAGCGGGCCGCGGTCGACTGGTCACTGGTGGACAGTCTCCATGATGGGTTCGTGATAGTGGACGGTGGGCCATGGGTGATGTAGAACTTCGGCGCTTGAAGAGGTGGAGATGCCAAATGTGCTATCTACATTTTGAGTAGGTAGATGAAAAACTTCATCGTCCTTTAGGAGAATAGGAACAGTCATACTATATCACTCGTATCACTCGCGTTTTTGGTTTTCACTAATGTCGGAGGCTGATCATCGGTTACCCTTGCTTGGATAATTAGTTTTGGAGAACTTAAAAGTGGGGGAAAGAGATCTTGCGTTCATATGCGAAAAATACGCAGTTGGATGGCTATAGTTCTGGGTGTAGCGCTATAAAGCGGTCAGTCTGACCGGATCTGACCCTGGCTGGCGACGCGGCGGCCTTTGCAAAGCAGACTAGTAGAGATAAGATCGATATCGGCTTAGGTTTGCTGAAGGTAAATCTGGGTCGGAAATATATGGCAAAATATCGGTGGGTTAGGCTATATTTGTAGTCCGGTTTCTTCCGAATCGACCTGGATTGACCCATCCAAGGCTGGCCGCCGGTATCGTATATGATTGTCTATATCTGGCCGACCTAGCCTATTGCGAACGATAATTGAGCGCCTCGAGGTGCCTTGAATCCTCACAGCGAGGAGCTCTCTGCTGGTAGCGGAAGGACGGTAAATTCGAGATAGATGCTCGTGGTTCCTCGTACTCCATTGTTTTTGGGAGCGGTTGAGTATGGTTGGACTTTGTAGAACGATGTTGCTAGCGATGGGTACGACACGACAGGACCAGACTGGGCATCGTCTAGGGATATCTCATCAGTGAGCCTGTACTGCATGTCCAGAGATTTTCGAAAAGTGGTCCGGCGAATCTCAGGATAAACCGTAATCCATTGTGCCTAAGGTATAGTTCGTGTTCGTACGAAAAGTTAGTGTCATCTTCATGTTCTCGGGCTGGTGATCGTCTTAATGAGGAGATGGAAGAAAAGGAGGTAGGTCGTGATTGGTGATGGAAAACAAATCCCCCACATTCATCGGGCCTTCTATCCCATCCAGACACAGTGCGCTTCACTGATTATCACACCCGGACAGAGTCTCGGGACTTATTTTGAGATATGACAAATTGGTCTCAACATATCTCGCCCTGTCAGTCATGAGATTTGCCAAGATTCAAAACAAAACGCGTAGTCTTGAGACATCTTGGCTGTCAAGTGCCGTTGCGTTGCCTTATCTCGTCCGAAAGGTTGGAGAACCAATAGATCGCATAGCAAGCTGAATTTAGGCGCAGAAGTTTCACACTTCGATGCATCGGAGCGGCGATGATCTGTTTGCCTTCGTAACACCGAAGACGAAGCCGAAGAAACTCCCACATAACTGTTATGCCCGCTGGGAGGCCGACTTTTAATGCCCAATTGGTGCTATTGAGTGGATGGATCTGCACACTGCGTATGCAGTGCGGCTTGATATCCAGAAGCAGGTCTATGTGTTACCTCTCAAAGGACTGTAGTTGCTCAGAATGTTGGCGTACGGAAAGACGCGGAACACTGAGTGAAGATGAATGGATCTCAAATCAAATCAAAGAATTAACAAAGCAATGTAGCTGAAACCTTCCGTCCAGTAATCTGTAGGATTCACGGAGGTCCGGCGCTGATATTATTTCCCCACGTTAGTTGTCGATCCAAGCTTATAAATTGCGTCGCCTAAACTCCGATGTACTCCGGTACTTTATTGGCAGCTGCACAAGCTAACCCGTGTAAGCACTTTTTTCAACTGTTTACCACAAGCTTGATTTCTAACCTGCGGGGCAGTGAAGATTTGTCAGTACCAACTATCAGGGCCACACACAGTTAGATCGATCGAACCAAATACTCTTGAGAATGGGATTGCAAACGCAATTCCCGAGCCCAGAAGGGAGGGAAGATGAATATGAGTATCTATAAAAACTCCTGCTCGTCCAAACTTTTGCTCCTTCTCACTAACCAACACAAAACATCTTCCATCAACAGCTACCACAAAGAATACACTTCCATCACAAACACTAGTATCAACAATGGCAACTCCTCAATTCACCCTCTACGTCCACAACGGCCCGAACCCATGGAAAGTCGTCATCATCCTTGAGGAGCTCGGTCTCACCTACAAAACCGTCCCCGTCGACACGACCGATGGAGCCAACCGCAAGCCTCCCTACGTCCTCCTTAATCCCAATGGAAGAATGCCAACGCTTGTCGACCACTCCAACAACGACTTTACAATCTGGGAGTCTGGCGCGATTATCTTGTATCTGATTGAGAAGTACGATACCGAAAAGAAGCTGTCCTTCGAGAGCTTTGAGAGCAATGCACTTGCCAAGCAGTACTTGATGTTTCAGATGAGTGGACAGGGCCCCTATTTCGGTATGTAGCTAGCTTTTCACCTTCTCTCGACATGTAAGACTGGGTGACTGACGATGAGTAGGCCAGGCTGTATGGTTCGTCCTTTTCCATCCTGAAAAGGTCCCCTCCGCGATTGACCGGTACAAGAATGAGGTCCGCCGTGTTCTAGGAGTGTTGAATACCATCCTCCAAGGGAAGCAGTATCTTGTCGAGGACAGGGTTAGCTACACCGACTTGGCATTCCTGACGTGGCTTTGGGTGATAGAGACGCCAGCTCTTGAATTGTCTGGCTGGAAAGACGAGCCGGAGTTCGAGGCGGTGAGCAAGTGGTATGCGAGGTTAATGGAGAGGGAAAGTGTCAAAAAGACACAAGAGATTAAGGCTGCTGCGAGGAAGTAATAGGGTGCTGAGAGAGATGGACGAACGACACTAGTGTAGGAATTAATGGGTCTTGTTTATTTTGTGGAATTCGACTGTCTGTAGGTCATGAGGAATACGGATGTTCTTTTACCAAGAAGTGACGTTTATTATGCCGCTCATAAGCACTCTCACGAGAACTTAAATATAAACGCTTGTGTGTGCAATCCCACAATATTGTATTTCACAGCAATATGCTAGCTGTGGGATCAATTTTACTACAAACTTCACGACATCTAAACTACAGACTTCACGAAAACGAAGTTTAAATACCACGCTGCTTGTAATATAATTACGACGAAATCTACCCTAGGGCTTTGGACCAACTGCTCGCTTTCTCTTTGATAGGCCACCAGCAGTTCCCGGCGAGACATCCCGCTCATCCATATTATCGGCTTCTCGCTTTCTCTTTGGCCAAACTGCTCGCTTTCTCTTTGATTTGCCAACACCAGTTCCCGGTGAGATATCCCGTGAGACATTCTGTTCGTTCACACTATCGGCTTCTCGTTTTCTCTTTGATGGGCCGCCAACAGTTCCCGGCGAGACATCCCGGCGATTTATACTATCAGCTTCTCGCTTTATGGCAACATTCCCCGGAGAGACATCCTGCGAGTTTTCCCGCTCGTTCATACAATCGTCGTCAATGACAAATGGGTTTTCGGCAGTTCCATCCTGAGTCTTAGATCTCATGAAAATTTGCCACTCTTTCAGAGCCTTTTGGTCCCATTCATCTCTCGAAATCATGAATCTATACAAACATAGCTATTAGCAACAGCGATATAGCTGAATGACAGCTGCAAACTTACGGTGACCATGGACCCTGCTCTCTATCATAATCCCCCGTATCATCTTCCGTATCATCTGCCATGTCATTCATATCATTCTCGTAATCAATCATATCTGCCCATGTTGACTGATTTATAAAACTCTGGCGCTGCCACGCTTGCTTTGCCGTGTTGACCTTGGAAGAGGCTCCCGACTCGAACCTTATAAAGATGGAGTCCCGGATTTTTATGACACCTTCTGGGGATGTTTCTCTGGACGTCTCGGGAGTCTCGGAACCCTTCTGGTAACTCTGCGTTCCTTCGGGACTGCGGGTATCTCGATTTTGGTCTTCCCAGGTATCTTCTAGTTTAAACCCCTCTAGTTCGAGAGGATCGGGACGAAACGTTTTATTGCGAATGTTCCAGGCTACGCTACGACCTTCAAATTTACTGATATCTTGGAGCTCATCGGCCCATTCATGTTGTGTCGAAAGAGAGTTCACTTGGTCATAGTAGTAACCACTAAGTCTCGGTGGTAAGCGATAAATTCAATTCATTCAATTAGGGTATTAGAAATGGATGTAAGATAACGAAGTCATTAGCTAACTCACCCGTCGGTGTCGACCTCACGACCAGCAGCGTGAAAACCTGGATCTGACTTGATCCATTCTCTCCAGATAGGCATCAACCCTTCCATCCCAGCATAATAAAGATAGTCCCCAAAATCATACTCCAAAAAGGAACCTTTACTCCCTGGGTGCTCTTCGAACTTAGTAATGCCATATTTGGCCTCGAGCTCGTCGTGGTCAACTGAAATAGCCCTTTTGACATAGTCTTCAAGTCGTGAAGCTAGGGCTGGGTATCCCTCTTCTTCTTGCTCTTTCTGTTTACCGGCTGCATTGGAATCGGAATCGTTATCAGAGTCCCAGGTCAAATCGTCGACTTGGAACACTGTACGTGGCGGTGGTGTCCTCTTGCGCTCATCTCTGAGTCCCCGACGGTTCCGGGCCATCAACCTCTGGCGCTCTTGTTCTACCCTGGGGTCGAGAGGCGGGCTATAAGACCTAATTTTGCCGTCATAAGGGCTGTATGGATTTACACCAAGTGTATCATCGTCATCATCCGTATTGGAAACTGAATCCATGGGCCTGACAAGGTTCTTGAACAACGGATGAAGGTGAACAACAGGCAAAGGGTCCGGGTCCGGAACCAGGTGCAAGTCAACACCCCGGAACACCAATCTCCCCGACTCCCTCTCGGTATCCCGCTTGATAGACTCTCGCAGCTCCAAAAGTTCGTTGGCGTATCGCCGCGTGGGGTGAGTAGGAAGGTCCACTAATAGCCGACTGCGGATACCAATATCAGGAAGTTGGTTCAACCGGTTCCTCCACTGGGCATCGTTGTGCAAAAACCCACGGCGCGTTCCAGAGTACTTGTAATTGCTCGGTTTTATAAGGTGTTCCCAGTACATTGTCCGGACGATATCGGAGTATACTTCGTAGCAACGGAGGTACCGGAAATATACGGCCTGGCAGACGGTGGCGAGAGCTTCTGGACGGTTGTCGTAAACGTTCAACCCGGAAATATACCCAATTTGGCGCCAACTATCGGTCGCGGTGGTGCGCTGTGAACCGCCGATGGCCATGACGTGGAGGTAAAGTTTATAGAGGTCTACTTGATGGTGGAGGCTCGGGCTGGTGGGGTCATACTCGAGGGGGATTGGAACTCCATTCCAGGGTCTCTCGGGATATTCCTCGACCCAGCACAGCTGAGTAAACTGGTAGAGGGTGGCATAAAATTCCTCTGGAGATAGCTCTTGGGGTTGGAGACAGAGGAGCTTGTGGAAGAGAGATGGGGATGGCGACTTTTCGGGCATCTTGTACTATGGAGGTTAGCGTGTTTGTGCGTCGGAAAGCTGAGATGGATTCTACCTTCACGATGAGCTCAAGTTCAGTGGTCAAGTTGGCTTGATATCGTCTTCTGTGTTTGGTCGCCTTTCAATTGATTTGGCAGTTGTTGTATGGTAGAAATCTCGCCGTTTATTGCCTCTGACTGATATACGATATAATGACCTGAAAATGAATTGGAGCGATTTTCAAAGATTGGTGGTGGAGACAGGGAAATCCGGGGACTTCGAAAGGTGAATAATTGACTGGAGGGTTGATTGAGTTTCAATTGCATCTGAGGGGCTATTGAAGCTGGCTCTCATTCACAGTAAAATTGGATGGTGAGCACTTATCCATATTCCCGAAACAGGAAACAAGAGATTTCTCTATGATATCTCACTCGGCCTAGGAATTCTGATCAAATCGGACGACTCGGCGCCCATATATAGATTAAGCAAACGAGGACGAGTTCTCACTATTTGTGCCCCAAGACCGACCGGTCTCACATTTGTTTCCTCACAAGTTCACACCTTTGTCACTTCATCGATTCCATTGCACTGCTTCCTAAATTCATCAATCAATCTTCACCCATGCATCGCCAAAGATGTCTTCCATCCCCCCGAAAACCAGGTGTCTCTGGGTCGATTGTGGTGGGGAGTTTATGACCTTTCAGCAACACCAAGTAAATGTCTTGCCTCCATCCTCCAATCCTTTCTAAGAATTCCTGAAGTTGCACATGCAGGAAATCCATATCCCACAGCGTAAGAGAGGGGGTCCATCACAAAACCTTGTATGCCAGTGGTCCGGCTGTTCGTACGATGGGAAAGACCGCAAGGACTCCCTCGTGCTTCATGTTGAGCGAATGCATTACAAGGGATTACCAAGCCAGTCGAACTGCGTTTGCGGTGCATCCATCACGAGTCTATGGAAACTCACAAAACATTATCCGGTATATATCCAGAGAATAGAAGTAGGAGAAAGCTAGTAACTAACTCTAAGGCTAGAAATGTGAGGATGCCAAAAGGGTTGGGCTAAATTTTAAACTCATGACGCATCTTATCAAGACTCGTGACGATGGCCTCAAGACATTGATGGAGGATTTGGCAATTATTAAGTGTATGTTTATCCCTCTAATCTACTCGAGAAAGGCAAAACAACTAATGTAAACAGCGGAGGAAGAGGCTAATAAGGCGGGAGCGACGAATCGCTCTGGTGGCAAGAAAACGAAGGGTTTATTGCCTCCGAATTCATACCGTAAGAGCTGTGTGCTGATGCCCATTTAGCTAAGAAACGTTCCAATGCTGCTCGCGGCCCTGCTGTTGTCACTCCTTCACGTGTTGCTGCTCCGAAATGTAACGATGACGTGGCTATGCTGGATGCGCCGGATATATTACATGAGGAGGAACCGGAGTACGAGAGAGTCGAGGTGCGAAACCCACTTGCTAAAGAGGATAGGGAACGGCTAAAGAAAAACATCAAAGCGCTCTGCAATGCCTTCCAGTAGTCTGATGTTGGAGGGCTTTGCTAGTTTCTTGTACTTAGTCTAAAGCCTAACCCTGGAGATGAGTGACGAGCCATGAATATCAAAATACAAAGTCTAGGTTGACGAATCCACTTTTGGCGATATTTTTGGCTTGATTCATCCAGAATTCTTCTAGCGACTGTGTACCATTCTATCGGCGCGGCCTACCCGTTTGTTAACTTTTGCCCAACGCCGTGTCGACATCCTCCACAGTTTGTTAACTATTACCCAGTGCCGTGCCAAACATCCCCCATATTTCCCGTGAGTTCCGTTCCTCGTCTGGCACTATGTGAACTTTTAGCCACCCAGCTCCCATTCTAATCCTCCCAGATTAACCTCTCCTCAAAAACATCCTTCCTACACATTTGAGCCGCTTCATGTTGGTGCCCGAAGCGTGGACTGGTATGTCGGCGCTATCTACCAACAGCGTAAGCTCCCCGAGCTCAGACGACACTAGAGACAGCTGCAGCACCGCCACTGGGGCTTCACTGGACGCCTCGCTTCCGATACGATGCCCATCGTCGTCTTCGATTCTGCCACCATTGGACAGTAACAGCGTCTCACCAGTGCCACTCACCAGACTCGACTTGTTCAGCACTCCTTCTTCTTCCCCTCCAGACACCCCTTCTCCACCGCCTTGTTCAACAACTGCAGCAAAATATGCCAGCAGCGTCTCAACTGTGCCACCCAGTGCACCAGAAGGCCCCGAACATCAAGACAACAAATATTCTCCACCTTTGTGCCCACCTCCCCCACCTCCACATGGAAGTACCCGTGTCATCTCAGGAACCCGTCTGGCACCTATCAGAAGGTTGCCTCATCTGACCATACAAACATCATTGCGACCAACTTCCACCCTCCTATCGCCACCGCACACTCCAGGAACGCCTTATAACTTCCCGGGCACGCCGGTGAGAGAGCTTCGCGTTCAGTCGTTACCGGCACTCGCAAGAGTCACAGTAAGCTCTCTAACTATCCCAACTGGTAGAACCCCGGAGAAAAAATTGGCATTGCTGCGGACGGAATATTCGGCGATTGTTGGGCGGGAGAAAGAAGCACTGGGGAGGTACCATGCGTTATGTATTTTCGAAGAGGGAGATCTCGAGGAGGTGGAGTTCTGGAGGGCGAGGGCCAAAGTTTTTTCACAATGGGGGAAGGAATTCAAGTATCGCATCGAGGATGCAGAAAGGGAGGTTGTCAAGAGAAAGAAGGAAAGGAGGCGTGGGGGTTATTGGGAGGATTTAGTTGGGGGGATGTTTCAATAATGTGTTGATACTGCAGGTGTCTATAGTAGTTGCAGAATCATGAACAACTTCATCTCAAACATAACAATGCACAGAATACCCAAACAGCCCATACACATGGCATTTTCATCGCTTTTCATTTCTTTTTTACTTTCGTCGGTGTGCTAGAATGTTCCATGCACTCGATATCAGATTCCGAACAATGAGTAGATCTATGCGCCCAAGCACCGCACCAAACGCCTGGTATGGACGAGTGCGCAACTTCATTGGCACAACATCTGCTTACCCCGGCCAGCAAACGCAAGTTATTCCCTCGGCAGACTCACGCACAAACGTCCATTTCGCTACCACGCTAATCAGCCCACGTTTGCAGGTAGATCCTCGGTTCACACCCCTCCTCTGCAGCTACCTACTCAGCCTCCACATCATGCACCTCCCTCGCCACCAGCATGCTGTTACATGGATCTCGAGCACCCTTGGATCCGGCTACACTGCCGTAGATCAAATGCAGCAAGCTTATACTGACAATTTGTATTATGATAATGTGTTGTAGAACTTTGGGGGTATTTGTAACCCTCAATTTGGAAGACCGGGAAATGATTACGGACAACGTACGGCAATTATTAGTTGACATCAGACGACTTACAGGGTCACAATTCCATGGGATTAATCCTCAGTAACATTCCTCATGAGTCGTTATTGTCTTCGACTTGATTGAACCAAAACTTGGTTTAGGCTGTATACTGGGACCTGGTGTCGGCTTTCAAACATCTCCACTTACTGTACTTCCTCCCTATCACATGGGGGGTATGACAGAGTTGACCCAGAAGAGAAATCACAGGTTCACCATGACACCATATTTTCCTCAAGTTCTACACAAGGCACCCATCTGAAACTAGTATTATATAAACTACCCTTATCCCTGAATTGTTATACAGACTACCCTTGTATGCAAACCGCAGCGGTGTAGCACATGTATAGCGTCTATGGGCGACGGGATGCGCCATTTCTATCGCTGCTGCCGCTGCTGTCCTACATTGGTCGTTGGAGTACTTTATCGGTCTAGATCGAGACAACTAGAATGGAGGAGGAAATGGTTCGGTCAACTGGGAGCGCGTGTTCGTGGCTAGTTCTATGGGCGTAGGTCCGAAGTTTCTGAACGAGGGGCGATAGACTGAATCAAATATTGACATATTGAAAGAATACAGAGAAATTGGATATAGGTAAGGGTAACGTTAGGTGGGCATTGGAACTCTCGATTAAGCAATGATATCATGCTCTATAAGCCAATGCAAATCCACAGTCCCAACCCATTGAAACGCTGTATCTAAATCCTCTATATGTAAAACTTACTCCGCTTCCTCAGAGACCATTTTCCTTTTCTTTTCCCTCTTCTCCCGCCAATCCCCCTTTCTCTCGAGGTAGCTCGCGTTGATCTCAGCCACCGGACGCATCCGTTTCCGCTCCACCATCTTTATGTACTTCCCTCTCTGCACGGGCTCGCCATTTCCAAGGATAAGCACATGGCCCACGTTCTGGCGTTTTTTCTTTTTCAGGTTGTGGGGGTTTCCATGAACTTTCACCTCTTCTCCCTCCTCCTTCTCTCCATGCCCCTTTCGTAGACCATGCACAAGGCCAACCAACCCTCCCGCCAGCACCTCATCTATCTTTTTCTCATGCCACCGCATCCACGTGCTATCTGCGAGTGCCCCACGGATATCAGTCTCGTCTGCAATAATCCAGCGTAGGTCGTCATCAGGGAAGAGGCAGTCCCACAGCACCAGCGGACGGTCCTCAGCCATTTCGTAGGCAGGCTTTGTCGGGAAGATATTAAGATCCAGCATATCCCTGACGACCTCAGGCTGCTCCAGCCGCTGCCCAACCAGGAATAGAACTGCCATCATGTGCCGGACCTGGTGCCATAAAAACGCCGAGCCACGAAGGTCAAAGAAGTATGTATTTGCTAGTGGCGAAGTAGCCTCAGGGACACGCTCAATCGACGCGTGGAGTATGTGTCGGCTGAAATTCTCAATCTGCTTCGACGCGTCGAGTTTGCAGAAGTTGCGGAAGTCACGCGTGCCCACAAAGTATGCGGCGGCTTTGGACATCGCCTCGAGATCGAGTGTAGCACCCGCCGAGGTTGGTGAGAGCATGGGATTCGTGAAGAAGTATCGGTAGTGCCGTGCGCGGCAGTTGAAGCGTGCTGAGAAACCCACAGGAGGGTTCGGCGCCCAGGCGAGGACGCGAATGGTCGGTGGGAGGAGGCGGTTCAGTATCTGAGTGTACGGCAGCTCGTCCAGGATGTCATCCCACTCATTTCCCTCCTTGTCCGAATCCTTGGTAATCGGCCTGCTGCTCCGAACCCGTACCCCCACTACCTGCCCGAAAGCACTTACACCGCGGTCAGTGCGCCCGCATTTTGAATATTCGACAGACTCATCTCCGGGCCAAGCCTCGGGACTTGCCGGATCTGCAGCTTCTGGAAGTGCATTGACGAGCCGTGCCTTCAGCAAGGCAGAAAAGAGAACTTCTTCAACAGTCGGGAGAGCCGTGTCATTGCCGTGGTACTCGTACCCGCCATAGTGGCTACCGATATATGCGAATTTGAGCGCGATCAGACGAGTGCTGTAGCGGGTGCTGTCGAATGCGCGTGGGGGCTTTCGGGGTCGCTGGGATGGCTTAGGGACGGGGAGCCTTGGTGAGTCAGTGTGAGCGGCTGATGAGGGATGGGGTGACGGACTGCGAGCGTGCTTCGGCGAGTGAGGATTCGAGGGCTCGGATTCGTGAGATGAGACTTGGTGGGTCCCAGATTGCGTAGTCTTCTGGTTTTGCTTCTGGCTGTGCTTGTGCTTGTGATGGCGGTGAAGCCATGATTGGATGGCGGTGGTTTGGTAAGAATGTTGGTGTTGGTGTTGGTAGTTTTCTGCGTATATTGAGTTTGTTCGAGAGTCTGGTGAGCCAACGCCAGGCTGAAAGCTGCAGGGACATCAGAAGCACATGGCGGTCAGCCGCAATCGATGATTGTGATTAGGAGAGCAGAAGATGTAACTGGCTGTCGGCTGACGTCAAAGACCAACTTTTCCGTTGTTTCTTCTTTTTGTACTCTACTCTGCAGTCTAGAACTACAACAGTTTAAGCGCCGGACGTGGTCTCACGGCATAGCCCGGTACCTTTTTTTTCCCCGCATGCTGCGGACCCAACAACCACGCGCACACGGACAAATTTCTTTGTTCAGCTCTGGCCCTGAACATCAAACAGACAATATCAACTTCTGCACACACTACGGTCTCACCCAGAACTCGGGTCCCTCTGACGGTGCTCCGGCAATCAACCCAATCGTATAATCTGCACAGAAGCGGCACTAGTTAATTAATCCTCGTAGCCATATAAAGCCTTCCACAGGCACCACGTCAGTCGATCGACATTTATTGACTCTTCCGCGGCGCACAGTATTCCAATTCAGTCGACCAGGTATTGAAACTAGAGTACGGCATATCACTGGGAAGTTGCTAGCTGCGCCGGGAGTATACAATACTTGTATCGGTCTCATCCCATCGACTTGCCACCATCACGGAGACATTGCAACTAGCCCAACTTCACGCTTCACACTTCCATCGCCGCTACCACAACCATGGGGAAACCCAGAGTCCGTCGCACCTCTACTATCTCCTTCTCGGCCTTCGTTAATATCACTAGTTAATCATTCTCGTGCGCCATGCACAATCCGTCGGCAACGCAAACCGTACAATCCACCAGACTGTCCCGGACCACCGAGTACCCCTCACAGCCCATGGCCAATCGCAAGCTCTAGCAGCAGGTGACAAACTCGCCTCCCTCCTCCTCCCCACCGACACCTTACAGATCATCACCTCCCCGTACACACGCACGCGAGAGACAACACAAGGGATTCTCTCTTCGTCACTACAGCACCATCCAAACGCCTCTACAATCCGTGTCTACGAAGAGCCGCGGATCCGCGAGCAAGATTTTGGTAACTTCCAGCCATGCCAGACCGAGATGACACGGATGTGGCATGAGCGTGCTGCCTACGGACATTTCTTCTACCGCATCCCGCACGGCGAAAGCGCCGCGGATGCATATGATCGTGTATCTGGGTTTAACGAGAGCTTGTGGCGACAGTTTGCAGAGGAAGACTTTCCGAGTGTGTTAGTGCTTGTCACGCACGGGCTGATGACGCGGATATTCCTAATGAAGTGGTATCACTACTCTGTCGAATACTTTGAAGATTTGCGCAATGTCGAGCATTGCGAATTCATCATGATGAAGAAGCAAGAATCTGGGAAATATGACCTGCAGACCGAACTACGGACGTGGAGCGGGTACAAGAGGGAACAGGAGGAGTTGAGATACAAGTGTCCCCCTGTGCGGTTGAATGGGAAGATTCAACACGACTTCAGGACTTTCAAGACGCCGCCGTGGGGAGAGAAGAAGTATGGCGGGTGTGTGAAGGGGTGTAATCATGAATTTGATGGCGTCCTGCCGATGGGGACAAGTCACGAGGTAATGCAGGCGGGACGAGACTTTGGCGGTAGTCGCAGCGGCGCAACGAGTAGAGCTCCGTCGAGTGATGGGAGCAATGCTAGCGATGATGAGGATTTGGATGTGATGGGTCCCGGTGGCACCAATAGTGCTGCGGTGACAACGACGGCATCCGGAGGAGGGTATCCGGAGGATGTTATTGAGAGGTCAAAGCAAGAAGCGGTCATGAGCCAAATTTGAGCAGAGACGATACAAACTAGCGATTAGAGACTCGGGATGGTGGTGGGGGTTTTTGGGGGGGGGGACATAGCGTTGATGGGTTTTGTACTTGTATCTGTAGAGCCGGATGCATCGGATTGCTTTATTTGGGTAGCATTTCTCGCGCCTGGTCTTTGTGTGCATTATGAGTAACGCTGTAACTAGGGGAATTCGTAATATACGATTCTGGTTTGCTTAGTATTTAGGGATATGAGATTGTGGGTCCTTTGTATACACTCGCCATCACTCGCCATCACTCGCCATCATCACTGCAGAGCGGTAGGATTCCATGTAGGCTTTAGATACAGAGCTAAGGGCTATGGAGTTATAAGTCATACTCAAGATATAGAAAGAGAAGTTAGTGAGTATACAGCTCTATAATGCGGTGTGCCGTAGGATTGGTGCCCGCGTAAGCGCTTCCCAAAGACCGCCCGACGACACTCCACAATACTACCGCCGCCGCCGCCGCCGCCGTTTCCTTCTGTTCGGCCACTGGCGGAAATGGCCGCATACGGAACGTACGGTCCGGACCTTATCCGGTACATGCGGACGGTGTGCGGACATGTGCGGGTGGGGTATTTGTTTTGCCGGTGGAAAGCCGCCCAAAACTCTTGCCTGCTACAATATCACTTCTTCGGTTGCGAGCGTTGCTATCGTGCTAGGTTCACTTGGGAACGGTGGTGCATTAAATGTGGCATAGCACCTAGACGTCCACAGGTGATGAGATGGGTGCGAGTTTAACACAGCGATTGATAGAGGTAATCAAATGTCTTACACAAAATAGTGGTTTTCCCTGGGCTGCGGACTCAGGCTTCCTAAGGGGTTTACGAGCTTGGGGGGATGGGGTGGAGCGGCCGTGAGAACTGCGGGTGCAATATCATGCGGTAATAGAGGTACGCGAGGGGGGGTTTATAGTGACAACTCGAGTGATGTTAAGCTAAGGTTATGTACCTACTTAGGTATGTACTCCCGTAAGGGCTGTCATACTGGGACGGATAGGATACCCGCCCAAGTGGTGATGCTGCTTCTGGATGTCTAGGTGTATAAAAAGAATGGGCATGAAGGTTTCAAACCTTGGTGTTTATGCCTGGTGTTTATAGCACCATCATGGTCTGCAAGTAATGCTAGGCTTTGGTTCTTATTTGGGAGGGATTCGAGCCGTGGTGATGGAAACCAAGGGGCGAAATGCACAGGAGTTCTCAGATAAGCTTGGTAGAGAGCCGGGGTAGTTTGCAATGGAGCGAAAGAATCAAGAGGCAATCTACAGCACTTCGCTCCCATCTTCATCACTCGCTGGTCCCTGACCCCCCTGTGTCCGAGTACTATTGCTCAAACCCGGGTGTCAGATAGTCTCGGGGTGTGGCACCAATGTCTAAGACTACCTACTTAAGTACTACCTAGAGGGCAATGCTACTGCCTAGACAGATATTGGCAATTAACTATTTTCACTTTCTTGTATGGCGAAGTCACAATTACGAACAGCGGAAGTCACCTTCACCATACGTGTGATTACTCTCGACTATTCCGTGAGCACCCCGCCAGTTACATGCCGAGAATACTACTGACTATCGCTCTAGCCTTTACCTTCATAGAGGAAGAACATTCATCGCATTTTCGGTTTAGATAGACGTGGTACTTGCCGTTTTCGGGTTGCGAACGGTTGGGAGGGCGCGTGTGTCCGCATGTGTAGATAGTAACTTCTGAGGTGCTACTTGTGAAAGTCCTTGGGGGTCCAGACATTACGAGGCATTGATGGAAGGCGTTTGCAGGAGGATAAGTATGGCTATGGGGCAATTCGAGTTGAAACTGGTGCTGGAGATGGCAGCCTCATGTGGGAGGTGGGGATGGGCTGGAAGAACATGTTGAACGTTGCTTGTTGTTCTAGTAGCGGGTGATTGGGTGTGCTTGAAGGTGGTCAACTCATGGTAGGTAAGAAGCGATGTGTACAGAGGTGGATCTAAGCTTCAATGAGAGGTTGTTCATCAAGCTGCAAAGTATTTCGCTCACTACCTCCTCATATCTAGATACCGCGGCCTGGTATTACGGAAGCAAGGCACCCCCACTGCCCCTCCCTTACATGAAGGCCAAAATTGTTCTATAACTGCTGAGTTGGAGAAAACTAGCTCAGTTGTTTGCAGCCGCCCTGCTTGCGTGGAGTTCACCCGGCGATATTTTTTCTCGCAGTGTGCATAAGGGAGGTACAGGAGATGATAAAGAAACACATGACAAGGATCCATTACTTAGGTACTTTTACACACGAATCGATTTGATACGAGACCGGAGGTAAGACTCGGGGGTCGTGGCCCCCGTTGGATGTGGCTTGCAGTCTTCGAGTCACTAGGTGGGAGTCTTAGAGTCTCTTGCTTGGTGGTGTTGGGGAGAGCTCCGGATTGGAGGGATTGGGGGCGTTGGTCCGTCCATTTCTGATGGCTTGACCCAGTGCAACATTTGCTATAGAGGTCGACGAGGATATTAAGACGCGGCCAGTTCTCAGAGGTGAGGGATCTAGGTTGGAATTGGCGAAAAAGAAGGCGGTAAAAGGAACTACTATTAGAAAAGGGGAATATTTTGAAGTCGGTTGTTTTCCGAAGACAGTCTAACCTCCGTCTTGCAAATCAAAGACCGTCTTGGACCGTCTTACGACCGTCATTGCTGCCAAGACGGAGGTTAGACGGCCTTCGAAAGCCCCACTTTTTTCTAATCCTGGGGTTCTCTTTCGGGCAGGTTGGGCGGTAGTCTGCCGGAGCCGTTTAATCTTTCGCGCGTAAGGCGGTCCACTAGTACTATTCCCCGCTAACTCCCCTCACACGAGTCTTACAGAAGACATCAGCTCACGAAGCTGTAGCTTGCTACTTCCCACTGGCAAATTGGTGCCCCCTCAGGACTAGGCTTGCGGTGTCTTTTCTGCCGATCCCTAATTGGCCAATTCCTAGTTCATCTCATCGCGGTTGTCAATTCCTGGCATCTCGGCGATGCCAGTATCACTGTGGGGGAGAGTATGCTCTGTTGCTTGGAGCTCGGAACCACCATGGCCACCGGTCACTGCATTCTCGGATCATTCCCCATTCGTCCGCATTTCCATCCACTTCTACTCCTTCCCCTCCCCACGACTGCCCTCACGAACCTAACGTGGACGAAAAGGATCGGCGGAAAACGCGGCTAGCGTTAGCGAAAAAGGCGGTTAACAGACTACGAAAAACGCGTCGTTCGCACAGTAACGAACGGACAAAAATAGAAGAAGCTTTCAGCTCTAGGAATCACAATACGTCTCTTGCGTAACAGGCCGTCAGGCAATATCGGCAGGAATCGAAATCGAATGGTTACAACATGATATGGAAGATATGGTATCAAGAGCTCTCACCTGCTATTAGATGTAGAGTTAATAAACCAAAGTACTGAGCAATATACCGATTACCACGCCTCCGGTCTTGCATTCGCCGACTAGGCCAAGAGTTCACCACCAAAATGGAGAGCAAATCAAATCCATTCAAGTTTGATGGTTACCTCACATAAGACACAAAATGTGAGAGGTTCACAATAAGTCACTCGGTGAAGTTCAAGTAGGTTGGACACCAAGTCAGAAATGGAAGGAGTTTAAATTGATATCCGTAGGGATGTCTAGATCGCCGTTATAATATCCATACAGGTGCAGCCCACAATAGCCCCAATGAGCATGCAGAGTTCCAAAAATGTAGACCGCTCAACGCGTGTCCACGCCGAAGTTCCGACGATCACAGTGTACCCCGCGGGCAAATTTCGGTCAGGCGGAGGTGTAAAGCGCTATCATCCAGATCATGGAGATGAAGCTTTACATGGCCAATCCGTGGCCCGAGTGATGGAACGAAGGCCGAGACATGCTTGCTTCTTTGCGCCAGAAAAGGAATGTCTCGCCGGTTACGTGAATCGTTGGTTCGAACCCCATACTATGTGCTCGGGTTCAGCTCGAGGTGGCCTGTAATGTGGATTCCTGTAACAGAAACTACTAAAGGGATTCTGGAGGCGATGAGAAATCTCCTGTGGGGGGCGTTTGGGTATCTTACATTTTCGGTAGGATACCTCCGCGTTTCCGCGCCGCTCAATAACTCGAAAATACTATCTTTACGACTCCAAGACGACCGATCTGATGCATTCGTCCGTGTTTATAGTCAGCACCCTATGCGGTCCTAGTGCATACATAGACAAATGTCATTCGATTGCGTTGCCCTTGGTCTCATTGCTGAAAGCACGAGTTGATAACGGTGAACAACGTTCTTTCGGTGTTTATGCAGTTGGATGCGTGGATCACTGTCGATACGATGGCATGCGTTTTACCATCGTCTGGTCATGGAAATGTTGGTTAGGTTTGAGATTTCAGGGTCCATCCATCCATTCTAGGGAACGGTCCGATAGTTGGCTGTGTGGGGTTTAATTGGGATTGGTACCCCACTAGAGCAAGTTTCCAAACGGTTTTTGACGGCGACCTGGAATTGAAATAAGAAAAATGATCGTTCGGTACCATGCCAGCGGGTGTGAGTGATCGACCACCATCACAGTTGTCGGAATGACGAGTGACATGGCGTGATATGTACATAACTGTTTAGCTTGTCGATAAGATTGCTCAATGCCCATGTGGCTTCAAAGCTCCCGTCGTTTCGATTCCCTGTGGCCCACGGTAATTCTATCTAGTATTGTTGCTTTTTATAGTCTGGTACTTGAAGGTTCTCTCCGGGTGTGTGCGCCACCGACCTGGTTCCCACATGGCGCGTTGGGCTAACTATTTATCCTCGCGCCGGAGCATGCATCAAAGTTATTATGATGCATGCTCATGTTATCTGGTACCTTGTTAGATACAAGTCTCATAAGGAGATGTAGATGTAGATGATGGTAGCAGGATTGTCGATGAAGCGGTGATAGTCGACCATATGTTTCACGGAGGCCGAGGGGAACTAGGGATCTACCGGATATCACTGGGTTCATGCTCCGTGTTGTCTTGTAGATGTTTGAATCTGGAGCTGGTACAGGGTATCACATGAGGGTCGATCCCCATGTTGTCCCGCGGAGTCGTAAACATGAGATTTCAGACCTCGTTCTTGACCGCGTCGAACGTGTCGTGGAATCGGATATGAGGTTCAGTTTCGGCGAAGCCGTAGTGATGGCTTGGCCCGAGATCAGCTACTCTAGAAATATCTATCGTGATGTCATCTGAAGATATCCTCGAGCTTTAGATACTCTACGGCGAATGGAAGGATTGTTAGCTTCTTACTGCAAACTTATCGACCAGAGGACAGTTTTGATACCTTTACATTCTCTCTCCCAATTGCTTACTCACTTGCGCAGAGTCAGCAGGTCTCTCACTCGCTTTGTGGTTAGTCCCGCACGCGACATTTCCAAGTTGGAGTCGCCGAATCCAGGGAATGTCAAGTCGGATGGCTGCCTACGTACTTATGCAGAGATAAGCCGACACCCATCCCACGTTACTCGCCGAAGAATCCTGACGCCCCCACAGCTACGATTTTGACAAACTGTTTTTAGCACTGCGCTGCGACGTCGAGATTTGTAGCAGGGACTGCCATTATTCCCCAGGCGGCGATGCGTTGGGACTAAATGTCGGAGCTGCTAAGATCTAAGTGAGACTTCTGATCTTGCTTCGTTCGGTTCATGGGCCAGTTGATGCGCTTGGTCCGACTGCGGAGCCGTGTGGAAGGAGAAGAGTGGGGGGATACGTGGCTGCATCCCAGGTTTTTGAATTTTGAGGTGTCTAGCTCTCGGTAACAAGAGGATTTTCATGCATATGCTGTGGAACCCAGGCTTTTTGATGCCTCTGAGACATGGAGTACAGAGTAGCCTCGATAAGGCCATACTGTTTGTTGATGGGATGAGCGATGTGGGGTGTAGCTAGGCACTTCCTTCACAAGCAAATCTTATGGCGGGGCACTGCAGCAAAGCTGAGAACCGTGATGAAGGTTTGCAGCAAGCAATGTCCACATACCTCCGTAAGGCTTGGTAAGGCTTGTGCTTTTTATTTCCCGTATGCCCGCCCGTTCAGTTTTACAATCCGTCACCGCAGCTGTCAAGCGTTCCAACATCAGAGACCAGGGCCGATAATTTCTATCGTAGACACACTGCTAACAGCAAGTTGCCATCGTAAGCACTTGGATGGCAACCACCACCACCATTGCCCGTGCTCTGATTGTATCCCATTAAACCTGGACCGGCGAATTTAAGCTCTATCGGCGGTTTCTAGACTAAGCGCGTTTCGGACGATCCCGACAGATATCTTGCAATATTTAGGGGGGAGACCTCTAAAAGGCCAGGTTCTTGCACTGAAATTTACTTAACTCTTCTCGCCCCTTATACCTCCAGCAAAACCTATCGACAAGATGGCGAATGTCGATACAAGTCGTCACGACATGTTCACAGCAATGTATGGAGGATATGCTGGCAATGGAACACTGCATGCCCCCCCAACGACGGCGCCCAATTCGATTTCCTTTTGGGACGAGCAGCAGATTCAAGAAACCTTAACACCGAGCTTCATTCGCCGCAACATCCCGGACTCTCTACGGAGACAACTCGATGAGCCACTCGGCTTTGGGGATGGATTGACGGAAAGTACATATGCTGAGTGGATTGTTGAGAGGTCAAGGAAGCTTTTTATCATACTGGTGGAGATCGGAGCTCCGGAGAAGATATTTGACCTCATTGATGGTTCTTGGGACGACGACGATCTGCCTATTACGCCAGCGAACTTGGGGCCCGGGGGCCTACCGCTAGGAGGATTGGCGCTGGAAAAGAAATTCATCAAGAAACAGCGCTTACTGATGGTACGGGATCTCGAGCCCGGATCACATGTTGAATATTCGGAGGAAGAAGTTGTGCCATTGGAAGTCATTCACCACCGTCTCCCGTCAAGTCGGTCACAGTCGTCAGTCGACAAGGTCTACTTCCCACGCCAGCGAGAAGTGTACTACTCACGGCGGCGGGTTCCTATTGGCGACATCTCAACCTCAACCTGCATCTCGAGGGAGATATTCATGGAAGAGCTCCACACCATGCGCTTTACCACACATTCACATATAGTAGCAATCCACGCAACATACACACAAGAAGACGTTGGATACATCATCCTCTCCCCACCTGTCGACCAAACGCTCAAAAGTTTCATAACTACCACTCCGCAATCATTCAAGGCGCTTCCCAAGGACCGCCGCAAATTTCTCCTGATGGACTGGCTACATTGCCTTTCAGATGCCCTTGCCTTCCTTCACGAAGAAGGCATTGCACACCGGGACCTCAAGCCCTCCAGCATCATCGTCGACAGCGCTTACAGGATATATCTTGCCGACATCGGTAACGCAAAAGTTTTAGAGCCGAAACCTACAATGGATGTCGAACGCTATGAATACGGTGCTCCCGAGCTGTGGGTTCGAAAAATGGCCTCCCACGACTCATCCGCGCCGACATCAGGAGTCACTGTCTCAGGCCGGCTCCGAGTTCGTCGACGCCCCTCTGGCGCCTCATCACCGGAATCCACATCACCAACCTCACCCGTATTTGAGAAACCGGTTCATCTAGGGACATGGAAGAATCCTACAACGACAGATCGCGGCTACTGGAACAGCGATATCTTTTCCCTCGCCTGCATATTTGCCGACATCCTGACCTTCTACACAAAGCGGAAAGCCTCCTCCTTCAGCTCTCATCGCTCAAGCGGGAGTCGACGACCCAGGGGGTCGGCACCTCCGGACGTAAGCTTCCATGCTAATATGGGGCAAGTTGAAAGTTGGCTTGACGGGATTGAGAAGCGTGCGAAAGACAAACGTGATGACACGCTCATTGCAAGCCTGGAGTTAGTTCGGGACATGTTTCAACGCGATCCATTGCTGCGGCCGAGCTCGAGGAGAGTGGAGAAGGAGCTTTACAAAATTATACTGGGGATGACGGATGAAGAATTACCGCACTGTGGGATGCATACGATTGTAGGGATCGATGCGGGGCTGGGAGAGGATGGGGAGGGATTCCGGGAAGCGTGGGGTGATGGAACATCGACTTCCTCGATGACGGAGGAAAGCTTCGGGTCTGGGGATGTTAAGCCTGAGAGTTTCGAGGAGAGGATTCGGAAGTTTGGGATAGGGACTAAGAGTAAGAGGAATACGGGTAGCTCGTCAGTCGGTGGGCTTTTTACGAACCAATGGGATTGATGGATAGTGTTTTGGAGGTGTTCTGGGTTTTGATTGGAATATTTGGCTTGTGAATGGGGCGGTTTTTTGTTTACATTAACTCACTGGCGTGACTACTTAGGGAGAATGTTGGTTGGGCTGGCATGGGATAGGATAGGATGGGATGGTGTTTGGAGTACTTTTGCTTGTGTTAGATATACCTTGGGATGGAATTTTCTGTATGAAAGAGACGGACGAAGAGTCGCGCAGTTTTATTAATGTATATATTATAACAGGTACTACCTGGGCTAAAGTTATTGAGATATCGGTTTTTGCTGCTCCTTTCCAAAGTTCTCAGTGCCTTCTAGATTTTTTTGCCACTAGCATATCTGGGGGCGGTCGTTCATGATCAGTAATCTAACATCAGAGAAAAAAAAACTTAGCACTGCTATGGCTTTTATTGTTACTATGGCGACCCCGGCGAGGGATATTTTTCCGCGGCCGATGGTCCCGGATAAAATAACTATCTCTAATACAGGGTCAAAAAACCAGATATCAGTGATAACCATCAAATTATCCACCACTGCGCTCCTCCGCTTGCTCCGCGCAGAAGGTTTATACCTCACGAGTGACCTACCATGATTTCTTCCCATTATTGGCTTGGCCCTGTCGTCATCAAATTGGATGATTTTGAGGGCTAGGTGTCGATAGAACTACAGGTAAGATGTGGGGACATGAGATATGAACCAGAACGAACGTTAAGAATTTTTGTTTCTAGTTCTGTTCGACCATTCAACCTGCGCTCGCAAACCAACGTCTACCTCCTTCGCAAGCTCAAGTTTTAGGACCGAACTAGCCGACCAACGAAAACTCTAGGCACGAGAGCACATTCAATCTAGAAAACAAGCTCCGGAAACAAAATCAAAACTATACGAGGACACAGTCCTCTAATCTCGCGTTGCTCAATTGTCTCGTGCCAACCTACGGAGCCATTGTTTTCCTTCCCGATGGCCCGGTCTCCTCGCCTTTCGTGACAACTTCCATGCAGGAGCATATGCGTATGCAAGTTCCAGGGTTTGAATGACGAGAGATGTTAAGACGGCTCGTGAGCGAAGGGCTGGCTCTTATTGGCACACATCCTGACAGCCAACAAGGCTGATTGTGGCCTCAACCTTGCGTAGTGCTCTTAAAGCGGCGTATTTATATCGCGCATATATATTCCTACGCGGACGCCTAACTGACTACGCAGCACACATCGGGAAGAACGCGGGAAGATAAGCAGGGGTACGGAATTACCCCCATACCTCTGCCGAATCTCATCTCTACGTTTATTCAGTGTCCGGTGAAGAATTTGCTTCATGCATACAGGGTTTCAGATCAGGACACGCCACGCTCTGGCAAGTAGCAGAGAAATAGTAACAATATTATATTATCGGTGGCAGTAGTTGGTTCCTCCAAAGTTCTCGGGAACGGTACGAGCCGGGGTGCAATTTGTGAATAATATTTGTTACAGTAGGAATGCCGGTAGCTTTTGATTGTTAGTACAGTCGCGTTCAATAAGTCTTGATATGGTAGATTATTTTTTGCTCTCCCCACGTCTGACAGAACACTAACCTGAAGCCGACTACAATAAAACATGATGATATATAAACCGATACGCTGTACAAATATTTGAAGGAAAACATAAATCCTGGTCTGATGGTTATTGATTGCCCCTAAGTTGTAGATATTATAACCCATATTTTTCTAGTGAGCAACCAGGGAACAAAGGTCAATTATTTTGGGCAGAGGCATTTCCTGGAAGGTTCAAGGTCATATGGCAGAGAGCTTGTGCTTATTATATCGATGGTTATAAAGCTCAAGTCAGGGATTTTTCGGGGGTTTGTATGGGGGTCCGTTAACCATATCAAGACTTATCGGACTATATAGTACATCCTATAATGCAGAGTGCAGAGACCCGTCGAATATCGCCCCGAGTTTGCCGTAGATCCGAGTGTAAAATGATACCTGCAGCTAGACTACCTAGTTTCTCGTCGGCGTCTGTGATGATCTCGAGTCTGTAATTGTCTGTTGGTGTCTGCTGCGGCGGAAACTATGGTGCAAATTTGAAGTAAACTAAGATTAGATTTTATAAAGTTTTAAAGGACGAGACGGAGAGAAAGTGAAAGCCGAGGCTTGGCCAAACAGCAGTGGCGAGTATCGCCGCTGGATACAGAGCGCTATGTGGTGAAATCATTCAACTCTACCTAGGCAGGCTTTACAGGTGGGCGTCGGGCTGCTAGAGGTTGGGACCGTGTACACGGGAGGTGGGGGGGATAGTAGTTTTGAGGATCTTTGGTGCTTAGATGAGGAACTAAGCACTTTATGAACGGCTAGACTTAAGCGGGTTAAACTCAGACTTCATAATTGATTCAATGGGTATGATTACACCTAGCTGTAATCTACTTCCTGCTTGAATTTATGTACCAAAAACCCCGATATGTTTTCTACTGAAAATATTCAGCACTAGGTACGGTCAGTACGGTCGGCGTGGGTACAGTGGCGGGTACGGGGATAGGAGCAAGGAGATATTGTAAACCCATGCAGTCCGCTAACATTTTTACCGCAGCACTGTGGCACAGTACCACAACCCACCTAGGCATGTGGCGTTTATTTTCACTTTATGCATGCACAGTCGCCGATTTATCTTCTCTGCAGGGATGTCTGCGAGTGATCAGAAAGCCGCCGTTCGACAGAACTTTCAAAGGAAGATGGCGTCTACCGCGCTTCGCATCAGTGGTCTGTGCCACTTTCGGCCCTCAATAGCTCCTTTCAACGTTACCAGAAAACTAAAATACCTGTGTACAGCAAGAGATGCCATGAAAAATCGCGTTGTATATTGGACGAAAGGTAGGATCGGACTTATTGGGATCGTTGGTAACGGCTCGATAGTACGAGCTGACCACTTGGTGTCTTGATTGACCTAAGTGGCCCTCAGCGGCGCGGGAGTATTTGTCCATTGGTGCTCTCACAGAACTTTCTGGCGATGTTTCCATCAATGTATATAAGCCTTAGATAAGTTGCAGCTAGACGTCTCTCCATGCTAGTTTTAATTGATAGGTAGGTTGGGTCTTCGGGATATCAAGAAACAAAGACAATCCCCGTCTCAGGGTCTAAAACACACATCGCTCAACACGAATAAGGGTCCATTGAGGGACCATTCCCATCCATCTTGACCCGCTTAATTAAACGGAAACAAAATGACTGTTTGCTAGAAAACCTTCGACCAAGCCAACAAAAATATTTCAATTTCTGTACCGTTCCACCTAACCTCCAACCTATCAACTTCTCCTAACGACCATAGTTGTAATCTCTATCGTGGATACTATGCCGTCTTCACACATGCGGCCACCACCTCCTACCGTCGCCGCTTTGGTTCGTTTCTCGTTTCCTGGGTGGAGTATTCCTGTTAATATTCTAGATAGGCGCTCGAATTCAAGAGCGCGCATCTGTATGCGGTCGAGCAGGTGGGAAAGGAACGCAGAACAAGGACGCAAGATAACGACTTTTTGCTCGCTGGGTGCGTTCTGTAGGTTCAAACTCCATACATATTGTAGCTTTCTCCGAGCTGATGGGGTCCAAATAGCCATACCGCCAATGTGGACCACAAGACCAGCATCGATGTTGAAACGCCCGCGGAGGAGAGTATTAAAAAGGTGTCGAACGAGACCGAGGTGCAAGGAGATGAAGAGCTACTCCGCAAGTTCGTCGTTGTAGAGCCGGAGAGCACTGCTAGAAAGGCACAGAAGAGTCGTCTCAACCCCAATGCACCACCTTTCATTCCTCAATCTCTCCCACAAACTACTGACTCCAACTTCAATTGGATCCGGCACCCACTCCCTCAACGTCCTCCCCAACCTATCCACCCTGAACCGTGTCCAGCCTGGGGCTGCCGCCGCTACGAGCCGGGCGGGTGTCCATGTGGCATGGGTCGTGAGCAATCTCAGTATCCAAGGGGCTCCATGAGAGGGAGGAGAAGGAGACGACAGAGGGTTAGGCCGGGGCGCAATATGAAAGTCTTACCACCACCGGAGCATCCGAACTTCTCGGGTTATGAAGGACCAATGGAGGTTAGACCGGGTTGCAATATGAATGTCTTGCCACCACTGGCTGCGGAGCATCTGACTTTCTCGGGCTATAGAGGGCCACTCCCACCAGTCCACTATTTACCGGCGTTCATGGTACCTGATGTCATTTGGGTGCAGTACCCGCCGCTCCAGCCACAATTCTTCTCACCACCGCTACAGTCGCCACAGTTGGTTTCTACTCCGGAAACACAGCATCCGGTATTTGTTGATCCTGCGGTAACAATGGTGGTGGATCAGGGACGGGCTATTGTGTCTCCATCTCCGCCGTATTCATTTGAAGGGATGGATGGCGAAGGTGTTTGGTTTTGATCGAGGGGCATTTCTGAGTTTGTTTGTTGTAACTAGTGGTAGCACTCTCGATATGTCCGCCTATTGTGTGGATCAAAGCTCTTGTATTTAAGCCTATGACTGGGTCTGTTTTACCATTGTCGTGGCGCGTCCCAATGAAACTTCATCTCTTCTAATGGAGCACGTGAGTCAAAAAAAAGGGAACAATGTTGGATTAAGGTGCGGCTCGTTAACAGCGCTAACTGCATTAGATGTTATCTAACTCTCCTAAGTGGCTTTTTTCGGCGGCTTCTTCTCGTAAGACCATGATCCAGGCCGAGGTACAAAAGACAATTTTATTCCAATTCCAATACTACTTGTAGTAAACAAAAAAATATCAAAAAACACTACACATTTCCACCCAACCTCCCTCAAAGCACACAGCAGAACTGAGCAAAGCTAAATAGCTGTAAAGAAAACAGAAATGCGAAAAAAATACAATCTCTCGTAAATTCAAACATAAGAAAATGGCAAGATAGAATCATACGAGCATAGATGAAAGGAGACAAAAACAACCTACATGAACTTCAGCAATCAACAGAGAGCACCTAGGATTACCCTAAACAGTGCGTTGAAGAGGGAAGCATCTGCACCTCTACACTAAAGCCGAAATTTCTTTGCAGCAAAAGCGACCTCTTACCGACTGGACTTCCGAGGACTGCAGAGTGATCGATCGATAAAGGAAGTTTACTCTTCCCCATTCGAAGCAGACACCACCCCATCAGAAGCTGGAGCTTCAGGATTAGAGTCAGATTCACTCTTGTCGCTTGACTTGGGTTCACCTCCGGATCTAGAGTTACTGCCAGAAGACTTTGAGCTTTCTCGACTGCTACTTCGTTTTGGCATACGTTCACCCGGAGGAAGCGGTCGGGCAGGTTCAGGAGATCTGACAATGACCGGTCCGTTATAACCAGGAATAATTATTTCGTCCTGCTTTTTAGCTGGGGATGTTTCTTCGTTCTGCTTTTTGGCTGGGGATGCTTCCTCGGTCCAATTTCTATTTGGACGTTCCATATAGGCGATGCCAACGGGAAGTACAACGGGCGGGCATTGCATTGGCTGCATCTGCGGCATTCCGTACGAGGGGTAGTACATAGGTCCACCATATCCAGGAGTGTTTGGATAAGTTGAATACCCGTATCGCTGCTGGACGAGATGCTGGTACATAGCTCTGGGGTTCATCGAGTAAACGGTCGGATCTGCAGGACGCACAAATACAGTTCCTATAGGGGCGATGCTCGATGTGTTCCGAAACTCATTTTTGATGCCGGGGAATTCGTAATACTCCTCGCCGGGGTGTCCGAAGTCGCACCTGCGGCCCCATCGGCAGTTATCGACGCCTCTGCCATTATCACCTGGTGGATGAGTCCAGCGACATTGACTATACCAATTCTTGGGAATGTGTCTTTTGGGGGCAAAATGAGTTGCCTTCGGATTGAAGTGTCCACCAGGAGGGGCGCTCGTAATGGAGTGCTGAGGACTTGATTTGGCCATACCGTTTGCTGGATCCGAAGTACTGACGGGGTAATTCGCACTTCCAGTATCTATACCGTGTCCGTTGACCTGTAGTGTGGAATCCGTAGTTGGGGGACACGCCTCGACCTTGGACTTAGCCGGCTGTTCGATTTTCTTGGATTCCATCGCAATATTTCTCCAGATTTCTAACCATTACACACTGTCAGTAAGACGGCTATAAGTTAGAAGTGTTTTTTTTACCTGTAGACGCCTGAAGAGGTGGAATAGGAATATCTAGAACTGGTGAGTCGGCACCACCAAAACAGTCGGTGTCAGAAGTAGAAGTGTGGGATGTTCCATTACCACCCCTTGGGGGCGACTGGGTAAGGTTTGGTTGGGGATATAACGGTTGAGTTGGCAATTTTTTGTTGCTATTTGTGTCATTATAATTTAGTCGTCATTATTTGGCAGTCACAAAAGAAAAAGTGATAGGAGAGAGTATCGGAACTGACTGAATCAAGGGAGAGGATGAATGAAGAACGATGGACTGGAAAAAATGACGAGAGGAGGGAAACTAGGGAGTAGCCACTCACAATATCCGATCTAACACTCCCTTTGGCATACGAGCGCCAGAATTACTCTGACGATGAAGATGATCATTCTCAACATCTTCAACATAGACCTTCCTACCGCCTCGCCATAGCCCTTCTTTCTTTTGGTTATCGACCCGCGAAGTTCGAAGAAGCGGGATTTCCGCGCCGTATTTTTTAGGCGGAGAGCGTTTGTTAAAAGCTGCTAATGGGCCATGGGCGGGATTCTTAGAAAAGAGGAATCTGCTTTGAACAGTTTCTGAAAGAGTTGCCGGTATACTGCTGGAGCGCGGCATAAGGAACTCTGATGTATTTACAGGACAATTATCCCTGGATATTCCCGGAGATATGGGTGCCTTTTCGTCGGAATACTGTCTTCGCTACAGTTTACAATTCAGTAGAGCGATTTAATCTACTGCCACTAGGTTGTTCTTACGTCCATGTGCATTGAATATAGGGAGTGTTGCTGTTTTTGCGTGTTTATATTATTCCCAAACCCTGCTGCTGTTGGTATGTTTTTGGTGGGAGATGTTGGAGTTCGTTCTGTCGTGTAAGCAGCAGGGTCGGGTTGTAAATGCGACGGCAGCATTGCTTTTCTATCTCCATTGTGTCGCATTCCATACTGTTGATTTTGTCGAAACCCTTGACTATCGCCAGCAGGAGAGTACCCTAGCATTTACCTGCTTGATACCGGTTCCAGGGCACTGAGAGGGCTTGGGAGTAGTATGGCTTGAGGAGGTTGATGAAGTCAGCGTGGTGATGACCTATTCAAAGTCGGCTGAACATTATTGAATAATTCTCAGCAGTAAATCAAGCATAGGATACTTACAATGAAGAAAGAAAAAGCACTGTTTGTAGATGGCAGATGGTAGATGGCAGCAGTAGATGTCAAGAAAAGAGACAAGGACGGTTATATCAAGGAGGAGCTATATGTCAAAGCAGTTCTTCCGTAAGTGGAACAGAAAGGTGCCTACAAGTCTTTGTATCAACGAGACATAAGAAAAATCACGGGATCTACCTGCCGGATTCAAGCTGCCAGGGAACGACGAAGTGAAATCTGTGTAGTTCTCTCTATCCTGCAGCTCACCTGCCCGTACCGAACACCATCTCTCCCTTCCGTAAAAACACTTTTATTATATCATTTTTGGACTTCCCCAAATGTTTTCCCCTTCTAGCAATTGGCAACCCTTGCGTAAAACTCCAGCGGGTGTATCCCGGTTCTATGTAATGGCCACCTGCAATTGGGTACTGACAATTGATTGTAGACGAGTCCGAAAATTGTTGCATCGTCTCGGGCGGCATGATTCTCAATAACGTGAGAACGTTCTCGCATGGTTACGGCGCCAAATGGACTCACGAAGGTCCTGATGTACCTACTCCGTCTGCTTTTGATGGCATAGTCGGTAGCGATGAGTATCTCAAGCACCCTAAGATTCGCAAGTTCACCAGTTGATGAACTATTGTGATTTTATCTAATGTTTTTAGAATGGGCATGTACTAGCTGCGGAGAGAAGTATTCGACCAGAGAAGAAAGAGAAGCCCACCATAAGCACTGCACTGGAAGATACGAGGCAGACTGCACGACAGTGGAGAGCGAGGACGAAGCTTCTTCTAAGTTATCTGAGTTCTTGGGACCGATCTCTAAACTTCAAGTATGCGTTGTTCCGGCACGGACCCACGACTGGCTTCTTCAGCTCTCATGGCTTACTACATTCATTGAAGACCCAAGAATTGTGAGCATTGTTATCTACTCTAGTATGGATGCTGCGATAAATTTGGAATATGGAATTTCACTCGCTACTAAGATTAAGCTTAACTGTGGAATATATCTCTTACATATGGTCAATGATGTATTGAATCGAAATGTTGCGGATGCTGTACTCTTTACCTCCGTATGTTGCATGGTCGTCAATTTGACCTATCGTTGGTATTACTGACTAGGCTTTTATAGGGGATTCCTTTTGAGTACTTGAGTGAAGGCTACAAGCCGCAAGATTTCCTGAAAGACGCCCTTAAAGCTCGCCACGGTCACCTTAACACGTTCCGCACTGACATGTGGTATTACACTCAACCGGAGAGAGGAATATATCCCAAGGTTGGGGAAGGTCTTACTACGTATGGGGCCGTCTGTAATGAGATGTTCCAGCTGTTGGGAAGAGATTGGAAGCATCCAGATATCTTGGGGCATCCAGCGGGAAATATATTTTCTTTAAGGACTGCAGATATCCGTTTGCAAGATTCAGTAAGATATCATAGCCGGCAAGGAGAAGGTTCAGTTTATAATTGACATCTGTAGAACAACGCATTGAAGAAACTTTGGAATCTATACCAGACCTATCTTGGTCGTGCTGAAGCCGAATCTGCTTCTCATCCGACAGTTAAGGAGGTCCTTGCGCTGTATGTAGTACCTTCCTTGTCACTTCCCAGTATGGAATTTCCTAACAATGTTTAGTTGCTGGGGCACAATCTTTGGGGACCCTAAAAAGTACATGCCGGAGACTGTCGAACCGGACGGGAAAAGACTTGCTGTCTATGGCCAAAAATGTGCCTGTACAATTTCAATGGCGTTGTTCGATAAATGCCATAATATGATTAATGGTAAAGAGGCCATCGGGATCGAGAAATGGCAAGAGCGGAGTCCCAGTGTTGGAATTGTCATTGCTTCTAAACTGCCAGAGAGAAGATTGAAGATTTCCGAGAGATTGAGCTCGTATCCTAATGTTTCCACTGTCACTCGGATCAATTTTGACGAAGCACCGGCTGTCATCAATACGGAGATGAAAGCACGAGCAAGTGATGGCACGTTCCTCGGTTACTTGAGATACATCATACACAACCATGGGAACTTTCCAGATATTATTCTTTTCGTCGAGGTTGGTCAGGTATCACCAGTTGTTTGACCAGATACTGATAAAATAAAATTTTATACCGGTAGCTAAACTCTAATATTGGATTGGATAAACACTCCGAATTTTGCAATTTCATTGAGGAGATTATGAATCTTCAAACCCACTATGACAAACTGATAATCCGCAAGGACATTGAAATTTGTTCGCTTGAATTCGACAACTGGCCTGAACCCTCCGAGGCGAACTATGCGGAAACCATGTATCGCTGCATTTCTCAAGAACTCAGTCTCGATCCTGTCCTCCCTCTTTCTATCAGAAGCCCGAGCGAAGCAACGTTTGCTGTGCACAAAGATACAATCATGAAATACCCGAAGGTAAGCTTCTTCTCCATTGTCATGCCTATTGCTTACACGAAGACGACACAGCAAACATATGAAAAGCTATTTGATATTGTCTTAGAGCGTGGAGTCTGCCCCTCATTCCGGTCATTGGCAAATCGGTAAGAGACCTTTGCACACCAATATTTGCTAGCTAATTATTATGTTCCAGCTTTTGGGCAGTCATCTTTGATCCAGAGAGGTACATCGTCCGGAAGTCATCCAACAGTGGTGAGAAAAGACTATGTATTACATCCAGCTCCGCGGCTAGTAGTGGTATGCAGAGCGTGGGCTCTCTATCCAATAACCCAACAGCGGATCATACTAGGGTGGTATATTCGCCCTTCAACAGACAATACCGCTACGACCCAGCCGCTGGCCCAGACGAGCTTACTGCCCTCTCTCTTTTTCGGGATGCATGAGAATTATATGGTTATGGTTATAAGTGGTCACGGAGCCTGTCTGTTTAAGGTTGATAGGCAAGATTGATTTGTATTACGGTGCATTAGACTCTGATACCATGTAATATAGAGAATTGATTGATTTGTGATTCTCATCAGCTGGAGATCCTTGGATGGGGAAAAACTTGCTGAGACCTACTAGTGTATAGGAGGAGGAAGGGATAGTTGGCTGTTTTCTGAGTCTTGAACGCAGCATTGCGGGTTGACAAATGCTGGTGGGATTTTTGTTTCGAGCTTCAAGTTCTCATCTCTACCACTCATTTACGCCCCTGGTCTGTCACCGCATAGCAGCCTCACTCTGCTCTTTTAGAAATTGTATTTATAACTTAAATTAATGCTGGTTTTTGATTTTCCCCCGAATAGACCCAACCTATGCGTCCCAAGTATCACTGCCGTGTGTATGAAGTATGCAGGTATATCACTATCATCTCCGCTTCTCACAAGCCGAACCGAAGAAAAACGAAGGGAAAAGACTAAAGAAAAACCCAATTTTACTTCCTAGAGTAGGTAGAAACACTTCATCGGTATTATCATCACGAACTGAAGAAAGAAATAAAGGGAGAATAAAAAACTGAAAAAGACCCAATTTAATCCCCTAGAGCAGATAGAAATTCATCATCCTCATCGTCGTCGTAAGTAAAAAGGAAGAAAAAAACCAAATTTCCCCAGATCTCCCATGCACCAAAAGAGGCCCAGACAAAAAACCTTCGATGATGCTGCAAAACAAATTTTAGTAAAACCCCCTGACACCCAAAACCCCGTAATTCCAGCAGCCGAAAATTTACGCCTTTTGTTTTTCCATTGCAATCTACGTCATTTGCCTTCTTTACTGCCTGATAAAACTCTCCATCCCCTCCGGTTCCTTCCACCCATGATTCCTACAAGCGCGCTTAAACGCCTCGACCGATTCGGCGACGCTATACGAGCCCACGGCGCCACGTTCGAGTCTTGCCGGACGCTCCTCATCCATCATTGCCAGTCTCACTTGCATGAGTACGCTCTCGACAGTGCTGACGGCGCTCCATCCCGAGTTCGTCAGTAGCTCCATACACATTGCGCCGCCGAGGGTGACGTTTCCGCCGCCACCTTGGTTGAATCCCAGGAAGCGGGGCTTAACGACGCGAACGAAGGGTGGGGTCATGGGGTATTGTGGGCCGAAGCGGATTTCTAGGACGATGGAACGGAGGATGGGGTTCTTTGAGCACATGTCTTGGACGAGTGGGAGGGCCTCTGGGAAGGAGTGGAGTTCTACGATCCATTGGTAGACATTGTCGACGTGGTCTGGGTTAATGTAGAAGCCCAGTTGTTCAAGGGGGGTGGATTCTTGGAGTTTGATGATGCTCTGGAGATCCGAGCTGAGGCGTTTGGTGGCCATGGAGGATGCATATGACGGTGGCTTCAGGAACTGGATCTGGGATGTATCCAGAGTGCCCGGTTGGAACTCGTCAATACGAGCTGGTTTGGCGGGGACAACCTCCTTACCCTTGCCCTTGTCGACCTCTGGTTCGTGCCTTTCCTCCTCGTCGTCGGATAGAAGAGCAAGAAGATCCTCGGTGTCAGTGGTGATAGATGCATCGTCCCAACTACCTTGGTCTTCTGGGTCTAGAATATAGGGATCATCGGCTGAATTCCCAGTGCCGTAGAACATCCCCGCAATAGCTGCTCCCTGAATCTTGTTCTTCTTTTTCTTCCTTGATGGAGTGGAGATAGGTGGAGCATCAATCATCTCAACGTCAGCCGAGTCCGCCAAAGTAATTCTCTGACGACTCGACGGTGTAGATGGTATGACGAGTCTCGTCGCCCCATTGCGGGGGGTGTAGGCCGGGTCTTGCGGATGAATCATTTGAGAATTCAACGAGGGTTTCGGGGTCGGGCCTGCTGCAGGATTTCCATTTGGATCCGGGAGTGACTTTACGAACAGATAACGAGTCTGAATCCAGTCGAGTTGTGCAACGACTAGATGGGGGCTCTAGGGCCAGGTCAGCGTTGCTCTTCAAGAAATGAGTTTGGGAAGCTTACCTTTGACACAAACTCGTTTGGTGAGTTGACGATTTCGTTCAGACTGAGCGCAGTGGTAATTTTCAATTCACTCTGAGGCCAGTATCCTGCTGCCTGCCCACTCATACCATGAGGCATCACAGATGAATATCCGATAGACGTGCCGAGGTCTAAGCTATGATAGCAGCCGTGACCAAATGCCCGTCCATGGGCTGTTTCTTTAAAGTGAAGACCTTCACGGATAATTGAATGCCAGTTTTGAAGCGGTGAACCGTGGAACGCAAACAATGATGGATCTACCAATTGATTAGCTTGAAAATGATGCAATATTTCGAAATGAAACTTACATTGGAGATTGAGCCTTTGATGAGCCTGTTTGACAGAGGATACAAATCTTTGCTCCTTATCGGGTGCACCCATTGCAAACCGGAACTGCTTCCATTCACCCATACCTTGGACCGGTAGGAAACCACTAGCAGGGTTCTCTTCACTTTCATCCAGAGGAACAATGCAACTTCGATTGCTGGCAATGATCCAGCGTAGAACGCCCAAAGCTGTAGGTGAAATTCTAGCCCTCCATTTCCTCAAACTTGCCTCATCACCGACATTGGTATTCTTCTGTAACCATTCTTTCATCTCAGCCACTCGAGGTAAAGTGTTGAGTATATTTATGATGGTTTTCCGTTTCTCGTCATCGGGAAGATCGTCAAAGCTAGTGTCATAAATCTTGAAAGTCACTTCTTTCATCTCCCCGTCATCTGCTCCGAAAATCCCACCAGAGACTGAATTGTCGGGCGTTTGTTTGCCAGAGAGTGACGGAGAGTTTATGCCTTGAACGCTATTTAATGAGGTGCCGGGGGTAGACTTAGACCCTACAAGCTGAGACCCCACAGGCTGAGCAATCTTCACAGTTGGGTAGTAACAAGTTTCTGTGATTCTGGCGTGCCATTCTTCTGAGGAGGCGGTGCCAGGAACGGGGATGACGATCCAATCTCCTTCCTTCAGAGGAGGCCTCATATCATTGTCTGCATCGTCAAAGAGAAACTCGCCCTTATTGCCATAGTAGTTCACCTTCCAGATTTGTGAGTTTACGGAGGGAACCTTCAGATCCATCCCAACCGGAAAATCCTTCAGCTTGCTAGCTTTTGCCGATGTATAGCAGAAGCTGACCAAAAGGTCCACAACGGTAGGTAGTGAAACAATCTCGTGCTCTATGCTTGGTCCAAATCCCAATGACATGTACTGATACAAACATAATGGATTCGAGCACACATAGGGTTTGAGGGCTTCAAAATCCGTAGACACTCTACTGTGGCACACCAAGCAAAACTCGGTACAGCGTACTAAATGCCGCAACGCAAACTGCATTGCGAGTAGTGGAAATGATGCCTCGGTTGCGGGGCCTTGGAGTGCATCCGTCATGAGAATTGGTGCTAATGGGTTTTTTGGCGGGTGAACCTCATAATATCTGTCGTCCATGCATTCTGCCGCAAGGCCTGTTTCTTTTCCCCCTTGATTGCCTGTTCTTATATTAGTTCGGGGCTTCCACCGCTGGACTTTGTCAAGGGCTTACTACTATAGTACAGTTCAGCTCCCTCCCAAGGAAATCCAAAACGCAGCCTGTACTTCAGCAGCGGCACAAGCGTCGAGTTCAGGAGTTGGTTGAGGGGACCTGATATAAAAATGCCCTCAAAATCCCACTCTTGCTTTCTCGAAGCGTCTAGCTCAGTTTCCAAGCCGTCAGTGGTACCAATGACATGCTGCCCTGGATTCTCGGCGCCCGAGCTGAACCTCGAGAACGAATTGATTGCTTCTTGAAGGGTCGGTTTGTAACGTGAGGATGTTCCGACGCATAGGGCAACTCCCTTCTTGGCATGATAACCCGCAATTTCCCCGGTAAGCCGTTCGAGGGTTTGATAATAATTCGAATAGTGAATCAAGACGATGAAATATTTCGTTCTGTCGAGCTTCCAGGCATTGGTCGCTTCCTCCGAGATACCGAGCTTTCCAACTCGTACTCCCAGAGCGACATAGAAGTTGATTCCACCTCTCCAATCGCCCAAGACGCCCACCTTGAAACCTGCCGTTTTTGCTCGCCGCAAATCATTCCTCAGTTCTTTGATCAACGCATGTCGTCTTGCTTTCCTCTCCGGCGCTTCTGGTCCCGAACCATCGACCATCTGGCTGTCACCGTCGACGTCGATCTGAAGTTCGTCGTCGGACCATCCACCAACGGAGCCTTCATCCGAATCACTCCCCTCGAGGTCCTCAAAATCCTCGTAGTCCTCAAAGCCGTCGTTATCTGGCGCTAGGGCTTTTTGCAGCTTGTCTGAGATCTTGTAGATAGCCTGTTCCAAATCGAGGGAATCGACAGAGAGATCCTCCAGTGCTCTTGAAGCGTATGCCGGTGCATCGGAGGACGTTGTGTAGATTAGAAGTTGGTGAGATGAAGGATAATCAAAAAGTTCTAGATTTCGCAGCAGAAGGAAGATCGTCAGCAAACAAAGCAAATAAAAGCAGCGGGGAGGAAAAATTGTGAGCTCAAGTTCATAACATACCAGGTACTGTTCCAGCAACCTCCACACTCTTGACCCCAGGTCGTTTTGCATCGAAAGTAAATGTGAAAGTCCCGTCATCATCGCCTCGCTTCAACCCTGAACCTAGTAGTCAGATGTTCCGTGCCAAAAGCTCATATTCGCCCCCCACCACCCCGCACTTCTGAGACAACTCACCTGTGATACAGCTCCCCGCAGCCCCAGATTTCGAAAGACGCTCCAAATCCGCGACAAATTGCTTTCGTGGCATGGTTGTAAGGTTTCTTGTTGGAGCTTCAGTGATAGTGGGGGGATCAAACAACGCTGCGAACGAACGTTGATGTTAAGAAAGAGAAGGGAAGGGGAAGCTCAACGGGTGGTCGCACAGCTTGATGTTGTGCGCCAATAGTGATTGGTTGGACGGGCTCACAGGACTCGGAAGCTTTCTGGAATGACGTATCGTCGGTAAAAATTGTTGGCCGAGCTTTGAAAGAAGTAAAGGAATGGAAGGAAAGGAAAGAGGGAAAGACAGATTCTCGTGGTTGGAGGCCTTGCTGCCTTAAAGAGTGGGATGATGGAGGGGCACTGAGGTAGTGAGGCTGGGAAGCGGCGTTGTGGCGCTGCAAGCTTTAAGCTCTGGGCGGGTACCAAGCGACAGCAAGACACAAATACAGCAGCAGCGGTAGGCATCTGTTGTTTCGTCGATGCTACCGTCGCCATCACAGCCAGAAATATACCCAGTGGCACCTCAGGGCGTTCACCTTTATTGCTACTGCAGCCAAAACTGCTTGCGTTTCCTCTGCTGCCTGGAAGCTCAGCGGGCTGGCGTTAAGCTCTGGTTGGCCAAGCTTTGCACTATATGATCCCGGCTCGGGTTCTAACCCTAGTGGCCGAACCCTGCAAGCTGCAGACCAGCCTGACTCCACCTCAAGCTTCCGATTCTGACGTATTTTCTGCAGCTGAATTCTGAACCCCTCAGCAAGAAGCAAGAAGCCATGACTGACAACGCACACCTGACCGATTCCTCCCTCACACCATTCCTGCTCCCCACCTTCTCCGCCTCCGAATACCTCAACTTGACACTCCCGCCGCTGCTGCCACCGCTGACGCTCTCCACCGCGCGTCCTTCCTCTGGCGCGCCTCTCAGCACGCTCTCCACACAGACCGCGACGCTTCTTTCCACACTCGACTACCAGACGCAGCGGCTCCTCACCATCCTCACCACGCTCACCGACGAGATCCTGCGGCTCTCGCCGCGTCTCGCATACTCTGTCGATCTGCTGCGGTCCGATGTCGTTTCCCTCGGTGAAGAGCTGCAAGGGCACGCTTCCGCCGCGGTTGCAGGGGCGGGCACGAAGCCGGCAGGTCTGGAGCGGTTGGAGATGTTGGCGACAGTGAGGGAGCGCGTGGAAGAGGTCGTGAGGGTGTTTGGAGAGGCGATGGACTGGAGTATTGTTGAGACAGAGGAAAAGGAGAAGAAGCCCGGGAAAGATCCGGCCGAAGAGGTGATGTATCTTCTTGCGTCTGGTGATGTAAATGGCGCGCGGCAGAAGGTGGATGCGTTGAAAGTGTTGGCAAGCGTGTTTGAGGGGACGGTGGAAGGCCCGGCGAGAGTGGCCGTGGTAGAGAAGTTGGAAGAAAAGGTTAGGGCTGCGGAGGAGAAGATGGGGAGGAAGTCGATGGAGAGTGGGGGAGAGAGGCCGACGACTGTAACGAAGAAAGCGGCGGAGGAGAAGAAAGAAGAGGGCGGATATTATGGTTTGATAGAACAGCTAAAGGGACTCCGTGGTATGTCTTAGATGGTGTGGGTAAGTTTTGTATATATGCCTAGTGAATCGGACGTGAGCAACTCCAACTGTGATAAAGAAAGGGACGTAGGGAGTGTTGAACTGTCTCCCTCTCAAGCCCCACATCTGATGGCAGGACGATTTACACTCTCAAATGGAGATTTTATTTCCACTATTAGAGCATATATGGACAAATATTATTTACCACTTACTTGATTGTACTAACAGTAAGAACAAATATATCATTTCACACCATACCAGCAGCATAAGAGCTCAGAGAAAAGCAAAAGTACAATTTACAGTTATGATACGAGAAAAGACGCTCATCATGCTTACACGCTCTACAGCAAGTTTACTACAAGAAAAGAAAAGAGAATAAGGAAACCATACACAATCCCATAGCAATCCATAGCAATCCCATCATTCAATCATCCCATTCCGTACAATCTCAAACACAAATCCCAGCCACCCACCTCATCATGTCCCATCATCATAATTCATAAGAAAAGTAAAACGAAAGAAGATGGGGTAAAAGAGATAACAGCAATCAACACCCGCTCGACCCCCTCGCTCGCTCATCAAACCCATGGAAGAAGAAGCAACATGCACAGACACAATGCCGAGTTACAAAACAACAAGATAAATAATAAAACCCAAGCCTTACGCTCAAAAAAACCTCCCACTCCCTCAGACCTTTTCCTTTTCCCAGATCTTTCCCGGAACTTTCCCCATCCCCAGACCCTTCCCATCCCCAGACCTTTCCTTTCCCCCAGTACTGCTTCCCCAGCATATTCATTACGCCATCGAGCTAACCCCACTCACGTTCCTACTCCCCGCCACGCCATTGCCCGAGAAATCCAACCCGAGGGCCGGATACTTGTTCCGCTCTTCATCATCTGCCTTGCTCCTGATGACGCTTCCCTCCTCCTCCTCGCTCTCCAGAATATCATACTCTTCAAGCTCCGCCTCCTCGTCCATAATTGGCTGTCTCTCATCTTCAAACAGTTTCGGTTTACCTATCGAGCTCTTTCTTCTCCCGGCCGAATATGACGTATGCTTAACGCTCTGGCTCCTTCCCAACAGCCCAAGACTCGCCGAATACTCCTTCTGCCCCAGGCCCAATGTTCCGCCGCCATTGAGACTAGTCCGTCCACTCTTTGAACCAGTAGGGCTGTCGTTGCCCATTTGACTTTGGGAAAAGTGGCGACGTTCTAGGCTGACCGGAGTTCCCGCTGCATTGACTTTTGGTTTGACTGGTGAAGGCTGGTTCTTGACCTTCCTCAGAGCAGCGTTTCGCTCATTTTTAGAGAGATTTGCGGGCTTGGGCTTGAGCAGGTTGCGGGATTGTTCGATGATACCGTCCAACATGCGTCGTTCGAGAGCTTCACCACGGGCTTCGAGCATAAGGAGCTCCTCCCGTCTCAATGTCAAGGCTGTTTCGATCCCAGCCAGTTCCGCCGCTACAGTGAGTTTGCGTTCGCGAAGGTCCTCCGTCTCTTCCTGCAGGACTTCGACAGAAACTTGAAGCTTATCGTGCTCGTCGCGGAGCCGTTCAGTGGCAGCTTCGATGAGCCTCTTCTCAGTGATAGATTTCTCGAGATCCAGCTCAGCCTGACGAGCGGCCTCAACCTTCACAGCAGCCTCATCCAGGGCCTGTGACTTCCGCTGTTCTAGGAATTCGGCAATGCTCGCAGATGTAGCAGACACCTGTTGCTGAATGGAGCCGAGGAGGTCAAGTTGTGGGAGGTACTTTGCCTGGATTTCCTTCCCGGCAATGAGCTGATCTAGTTTGTCTTGGGCTTGAGAGTCGTCATATGGTGGAGGCAATTCAATGTCGGGTTTAGCCGCTGCTGCTTTATTTGATTCTTGAACTTCAAGGAGAAGCTTTTTCATCTCCAATAACGCATCGAACAGCGTAGGTTGGTATCCTTTCCATTCAGTCTGCAGCGAATCGACTAGACCTATAACTTCGGTCACCTGCTTGTGTGTCTTCCCATGCTCAGCTTCGTTGGAAGAATGGGAATCCTCAACCAATTTCTTGACCACTACGATCTCGTCTCTGGCTTCGGACTGTAAGGCTTCCATGGTAGTGGTTAAGACCGTGAAGCTCTCCTTGGTTTTGGTTTTTGAACCCCCAACTGCAGCCTTGACATCGCAGATTGCTTCCTTGATATCAGCCTGGACAATATCGATTTTTCTATCCAGGCTCGTAACCACCTCTTTGACCTCCACCTGTGCTCCCTCTACTGTTTTATTGACCTCTTCAAAGCTTTCCTTGGTATCATCCTTGATGCAATCAACCACAGCTTTAACTTCTGCAACACAGTCTCGTGTCTCGGCACGGAACTCTGAGATGGCACTGGTTGTCGCTGTAATTGCTTCTGTTGTTGCTGTTTGAAGTCCGTCTACAACATCCTTGACGCCTACCAGACCGTCGTTGGACTCCGCCCGGAAATCGCCGACGAGTTCTTTGACACTTGAGACAGTATCCTGTATTCCAGAGATTGAAGCTTTCGCTTCGGAATGCGACTCTCCAGCAGCCTTCATCAGACCAGAGATACCATCACCAGTCTCAGAGCTCTTCTCTTCAAGCAACGCTTTGACAACGGCGACTTCCACCCTGCATTCTCCAACGGCGGAACTGATATCAGCCACTGCCTCCTTAATGTCGAGTGAATCAGGTGTAGCAGCTAGAATGGGCGGTGCCTGAGAGGGTGCTGTGACGATCATGTTGCCAGATTTCATAATCATCTCTTTGACCTCCTTCCGGAGTTCTTCAATTGCATCCTTGACCTCCTTGACCTGTGTCTCGTCGATTTTGGCTGGTTGCTCCAAATATGCGGGAATAGCCACGGACCTTTCCAGGAGCTCCTTAAGGTCATTCTTGAGCGCGCCCAAGGCATCAGCGGGGCTCAATTCTTTGATGGTTTCTGTATGCTGGTCCATCACGGTGGAAAACTCGTCTTTGAAAGTTTCAATCAGAATCTTGACCGCGAATACGTCATCCACCGTGGAAAGGTTGCTTGTGGACTTTTCAACAATTTCTGTTAACTCGGACTTGAAAGAATCAATGGCGACCTTTAGCTGCTCAGCATCCGACTTTCCGGCAAGACCACCAAGTAGCGACTTGAATCCTTCGACTGCCTCCTTGAAACCAGAAGTATCCTCACTGGGTTGCGATTCCAACCCACTTATTTGGGATCTAAGAGATTCGAGGATATTCTTGAGCTCGGAGTTGTCTGTGGTTGGTGGTGGCCTGTTTGAAAGCTCCCCGACTTGGTTCTTCAACGTGTCTAAGATCGATTTGATATCTCCGTCGGCAAGTTTACCTGCTAGCTCCTCGACTTGGCTCCTGAGCGCTTCCAGAATGACATTGACCTCGTCATCAGCTGGCATAGGTTCCCGAACAACTATCTGGCCGTTTAGAGCCCTAATCATCTCCTTGAGATCCGCATACTCCGCCCCAGATGATCTCTCGAGCAATCCATGTACTTGAATCTTCAAGACATCGACGGCTTCCTTCACTTCCACGTTGGTTGACTTCTCTAGAAGTTCTCCAAACTGCCCCTTTAAAGCGTCCAAACGAGTAACCATTTCCTCTCTGTCTTCAGCCTCCCCGACTTCTCGCTTCTCAAACATTGTCGCAAGCTCCTGACGAAGGGCTTCCATGGCCTCGCGGACCATCCTTGATGATTCGTTATTCGCTTGCTGGGGTAGTGGCACCATAGACTTCTCAAGAGTATCTTTGACATCTCTTTTCAATTCTTCGATGGCTTCTTTAACGTTTTCTTCGGAATCGAAAGTGGAGTTTGCAATTGCTGCTGCTAGACTCTTCTCAACTAATTCGTTGACGTCTTCCTTGAGACTCGCGATAGCCTCTTCTATCTTCTCGACAGTGGCGGATGAAGTAGTAGTGGGGATGAGTGCAGAGACGGACATCGGGGCAACCATAGACGAGGTTTTCTCCATCATTTCTTGGACTTCTTTACGCAATTCATCAACAGAACCCTTTGTATCTTGAGAAGATGAAGATGCTGAGATCATACCTGCAACATCCTCTTTCAATTCTCCGAGAAGTTTCTTGATGGTGTCGTCAGGTCCTGTCGTAGGTACAGCGATCTGTTTCCCAAACCCATCGATGTCGGCCTTCAGACTCTCAATAAGCTCTTTAATGTCGTCAGAATTTGTACTTGCTGCCATAGATGATATAACGACATCGGTGATCTTGGTCTCCAAGGCATCTAACAGCGACTTATTCTTGTCCTCAGATTCGTCGGGTTTTACGGTTGCCACAGCCATTGAAATACTCTTGTTCATCATCTCTATGACCTCCTTCTTGAGTTCATTGATGGAATCTCTGGTTTGCTGTGAAAGATCTGCGATACAGGAGACTGCCTTATCAGAAGTCACCAAGCCCTGCTCAACCTTGACCATGACGGTTTGCTTCATATCCTCAAAGGCACCTTTGATGCCTTCTTCGACTGCGGTTGCGGAGTTGCTTGCCACTGCAGCTGCGATCGAGCTACCCATAGCCCCAATGTCCTTCCTCAGGGCTTCAACAGTAGACTTAACTTGCTGTCCAGCAGCTCCATTGGAAAGACCTGTTTCTGCAACCAAGTCGGCGGTTTTCTCCATAGCTTCAAATAGTTCTCGAGAAAGCATTTCAATCCTGGACTTGATTTCGTCTGCCTCGGGATAATGAACGGGGGCTGCCAAAGCAGTATTAGACTTCTCAATCATATCAAGGACTTCCTGTCGAAGTTCTCGAATGGGTTCTAAGATCTTTTCCGAGTCGTCCTTGTCTGCAAGAGTAACTGCTTTCGATAATGTATCTGATACTTCGGATTTTAACTCTGCTAAAGCGGCCGAGGTTTTTTCATCAGCACTAGCAAGAGCAACGGCAGTTGTAAGCGAGTCCTCCATTTTCGCATCGAGTTCTTCCCTTAATTTATCGATTGCCGATTTCACATCCGTAGATTCGGTCGTAGCAGTGGATAGAGATTGTCCAATAAGACCTGCTAACTCCTGCTTCATACCAGATAGGATATCCTTAACCTCGTCGAATCCACACTTTGCATCGATTGCCTCGCAAATAGCATATGACTTTTCAGCCATCTCTTTGACTTCAGTCCGAAAATCGGCGATTGCAACAGCTTGATTGACGTTTTGAATGGCCTCTATGTTTTTCTCCGCCGAGGTAACTGTCTCCTCCTTGAGTTGCTGGACGGCTTCTTCCGACTTCTTAAACGCATCCAAGCTTCTCTGAGCCATAGCTCCAAGGGCAGTTTTCAGCTCTTCGATCAGTTCCGTGGGATTCGAGTTGTTGATGGCTTCAACTGTCTTGGCAGTGGAAGACTTTAGGGCTTCAACGTTTTTGTCGCAAAGTTCGTCAATCTTCCTGCTGAGCTCTTCGACATCATCCTTTACGCCGAGATCAACTTTCCACAATGCCTCCTCGTCATCGCCCATAATACTCCGCTGTAGATTATTTTGCAGATGGGTGAGATCGTCGATCTGTCTTGAGGTATTGCTTTCAAATTCAGCCAATCTATCGTTGCCGCTACACACGCCAGTCCTTATAACTTCGAGAACTTTCCTAATATCCCCGGTTTGAGAATTGGTAGTGCCGATGGCCTGTCCAATCTCTTCCAGGAAACGTCCCAGAGTAGCCAAAGCTTCGGTGCTATTGGTGTTGGAATGATATGATTCTTTCTGAAAGACTTTGATAAGAGCGTTGATGGAAGAGAGCGTGATATCTGTGCGGGTAGTTGTAGAAGCAATATTTGCAAGAGCAGTGATGGCCGCCTCATTGTCCAAGTCGGGTGGAAGTGGTGGATTTGTAGTCGTGAGAGCTTGAGAAGGCAGACCGAGGCTTGAGTATGATGGCATCCTAGCCATTGCCGCTCGCTGTACAGCAGAAAGTACTTCAATCTGCCCGCCGAGATCTTTCAGTGCATCGCCAACGGTCTTGTCATGACCAGTCCAGATTTCCCTCCAATCTTCCACCAGCCTCTTGATGTCCTTGCTCAGTCCTCCACCAGTGCAGACACCCTCCTGGACTGTCTTCAGCAGAGCTATGATTTCGTCATGTACAGCCGCTGGAAGCAATGCTGGTGTCATTTCTGATGGGCTTGTAGGATGTGGTATTGAAGTTTCCGATTGTTTCACGAGATCCTCGGACATGACTTCCAACTTGACTCTAACCTCCTCCAACATAGAGACTACCTTTTCGTCTGGATCACGGTCCCGCAGTTCTTCGAGCATAGAAATGACGCGGTCCAATCTCTCATCCCCTTCTTTCTCCTTCAGCTCGTCGATGGCTGACAATATTCGTTCATCGCTCCGTACTTCCGCCTCCTTCTCCCGGATTTCTTCAAGAATCGTCATGATCCTCTCCTCCCCGCTTTTATCCTGGTGTAAATCCTCACGCAGTTCTTCAAGCATGGAAAGTACCCGTTCATTATCGTCCTCGGTCCTCGGTCCTAACAACGCAACTTCCTTCCCCCGAGACTCTTCCCTATCCCGAATTTCTTCGAGCACAGACAGGATCTTCTGTTCCGCGACACCTCTGTCATATTGGCTTTGATGAGCTTTCAAGCTCCCCTGGATGTCCTGAAGGATCCCTAAGGCACGATCTTGATCATCCTTCGTAGGCATTTCCCGAAGGACCCTCTCAAGAACTTGGGTCGATGCTGCAGCGAACTTGGGATTATCATCCTCGTAATTCGACCCGCGGTCACTTCCACTGCTAGTGCTAGGTGCTACGATAGACAGGTGAGAATGTCGACCCTCCAAAAGTCGATCGGTTGCTTCGAAAGACGTCAGACCGGTCTGGAGATCGCGGAGAGAACGTCGAATCTCCTCATCACGGTTGCGAGCAGCCTCTTTTAGCGCCATCAAATCGGTGGCATTGTCCTTCGACCGGCGAGAGAGGTTGGTCATCTCCCTCTGGAGATTGGTTGCAATTGTAGTGATGCTCGTCAACTGTGAGCTGATGGTATGGATATCGTGCACAGTGACTTTTGTTGGAGTATCGTCAAAGTCGGTAGACGATCTGATGAGAGCATTGTGTGCCGGTGGCGGTGGGGTGCTAATGTCGGGGGTCTTTACATTCCGTATAGGAGGGAGAATGGATGATGCTTTCTCGAATTCTAGGGACTTGCGAAAGGACAGGGAAGAGTATTCTCGCGGCTGAAGAATCTCTCGATCCTTCAAGGGAAATGAGGTATTACTTCCGAAAAGCTCTCGAGGAGTAGGTGTACCACCTCTTGTTGGTGACGTCTCAGTCTTTCCACTACCGAGAATCAGATTGTGCATCTCACGAACTGACGGCGAAGGTGCAGTCGAGTTCGTTCGTTTGTGACCGCTTGCTGCAGGCATTGAAGCTCGTTTTGAAGAACTTTGCGCAGGACTACCGGTGCCGAAACTATCAGCTCTTGGTCGTCGAACAGGTGAGCCGTCGCGAGAGCTAGCTGGGGATTCGCAAGTGAGTTCGAGGGAAGGACCGGCAGGACCAGGATTTGTTATGGGTGATCCGGGGGCGTGAGGTCTGAGCGGAAGAGGTGGAGGATTGCGCGCCGGGTCAGATGAATCCCACCTATATCAGAATGGTTGTTAGCGGTCTGTAAGTCACCCATGCCAATCGAATCAAAGGAACGACGGACATTGGGATCATCGCCTGAGAAAGAGATTTTGCGTGCGAAGACGCGTGCGACGGCGGCATATTTTCTGTTTGTTTGCCCTCTTCCCGCTGAAGCAAGAGAGAAACGTTAGAGATGATCCGAGGGAGCTGGGTTTGGGGTTTGGGGAGAGCTGCAGCGATCCAGGATGCGTTCGTACCAGATGATATGATGTCGTTCAATGAATTGTAGCAAAAAACAGCAGCAGCAAGATGGTGGTGCAATTGATTATAGGCGGATTGGAGAATGAAGATGGATGATGGTGATGGTAGTTGGTATGTGCAAAGCAAGGGTAAGTTTGTATGTAAGTCAGAGGTTCGACTCTTCGACTTGCAGTGGAGTCGCCTATCACAGCACGAGACGCTGTGTTGTTGTCCAAACATCCACACGTTAGCGTTGCCACCTAGCAACCGAGACGCCAGTTAGTCTCGAACCAGTCCGAGGCTAAGACACCAGCGATGAGCTGTCCTTTGGAACGGGCTTAGCTCCATTAGCCTTCTGCCTTTGCTGTTTCCGGATCATGTCCTTGGCGCTGCGCACAATGCAGCACGTGATGCTTGTGACTGTTCTCTCACTTTCCACACACCGAACTTTGAGTCTAGCAAGTGCTTGTGTGAACCAACATCGCCCAATCTCGACGAACGCCAAACGACGACAACACCCAACTAACGACCCACCTAATCCACCGCAGGCGTCAAGTTCAAGATGAAGTGTACGTTGCAGTCTCCCTTCGAAATTTCCATCGGTTCTAGTTCTGGCTATGGTCGGTCAGGTCTCTATGCGCTCCGGGAAGGGATTGGTATGGAAGAAATGGAGATGGGTGATGGGTGATGGATTTTTCGCAAGGCGGCAACACTAGCGGAGGTGACGAGACTCGATCAGCGCGGGAAGGAAGTAGGAGGAGGAAGGAATGAATGGGGAAATTATGGAGGAATGCTACTATGGGTGCTGACTTTGGTTCTGTTCAGTTCTCAAGAACGGTCGGGTTGCTATCATCACCCGGGGCAGGTACGCCGGTAAGAAGGTAACTACACGCTACACCTATGAACAGCTTTTTGTGAGGGTGAGGGAGTTCTAACAGTCTCTCCAGGTCGTCATCGTTAAAGGTTAGACTACATTGCGCTCACCCGGTCCATCGCTATCTCTAAACTCCATTCTAACTTCCGATACAACAGTTATGGATGACGGCAGCAAGTCCCACCCCTTCGGACACGCTCTCGTCACCGGTGTCGAGCGTTACCCCTCCAAGGTCACACGTCGCATGTCAAAGAACAAGGTTGCCAAGCGGTCTAAGGTCAAGCCTTTTATCAAGGTCATCAACTACAATCACTTGATGCCCACACGTTACACCTTGGAGATGGAGACCTTAAAGGGTGTTGTCACCGGCGAGACTTTCAAGGAGCCATCACAGAGGGAAGAGGCTAAGAAGACCATCAAGAAGTCCTTCGAAGAGAAGTACCAGAGCGGAAAGAACAAGTGGTTCTTCACTCGTACGTTGTCCTAGTCCACGATTGAGTAATATTGGGATTTGAAAACTGACAATTCCTCCAGCTCTTCGTTTTTAGATGTGTTTTCTTTTTTTTCCTTAGGGGTTTCATCTTGGAGTGAATGTACGGTGATTTCAAAAGTAAAATGGGTGCCTTCTTGAGAACAACTGCTTTTGCCAATGCTGTGTTGTGTGATTTTTAGAACACGGGTTGGCGGGATTGAGTTACGCGCCATCCACAGTGTACCGATCACGGCATCGGTTCTTGCAGACATCAGGTGTCTGGTCAGTCTTTGTCATATACCTGTTCGTCAAATCTAGCTTGATACACCTGTCTCGTCCCCCTTACGAGATGTGATAGTATCCCGGCTATCATACAATCAAAATCAGGATTACACTTAGGGGAGTCATGGCAAAAACGTGTTACACAATACGTCATCGCACAAATATTATTGGAACATCAGATATTTCACGCAGAGTTTTACACCACTCATGCATGTCCTTCAATAACGAGGAGCGACGCGCTCCATCTCTCCGAATTCTCTATCTCGCGATTGAAATCTCACATCACGTGGAAACATTTGTCTACGTAAGACGTAACTTGCTGTTTCGGTGTCCGCTGCCCAATATTGCACTCTGCAGTACATCACCAGTGCTTTGATCTAACGTCGCCAATCTGAAACCGGGCGGCGGTTGCCATTACAGCAAACCCCATTCGTGTTCGTATTACGCCGATTTCAAATATTTGCTTGCTTATTCCAACAAGTGTGTGCTTCGTATCCCTATCAGTAGCGCGGAATGAGCACTGCGTCTACTACCAGAGATGATGAGATCTGCGATTTTGATTTTTTAACCTGTTAACTGAAACCCAAATGGTAGAAAACGAGATCACAAGTAATCGGAATATAAAATACCACCTTACCCACACCATATCAAAGTATCAACCAACACAATGTCACCCAAACCCACTCTCCCAATACCCCACACAACACTTACAATATCCTCCCGCTTGGAACGCCGCAAGTTCACTGCGACCCGCCCGACAGGCGAGGTGGCATACTTCATCGTTGCGCCTCCCACCTGGGCTGCCACCAAGGGAAACCACCATAAAACCTACCTCGCCTTGCTATACCGCGGGGACAACCCCAAATACAATCTCTCGTCACAGCTTGTCGGGTTGGTCCGGCGCGGGACATGGTGGAAAACAATCACGCACACCCTTAATGGCGCTGTCGCACGGGACGCAAAGATTCTCGAAAAACAAGTACTGAAGAAGAAGCTGAAGACGAAGAATAAAATGCGGAAGGTGGTGTGTATGGGCGAGAAAACGCTGGAATGGGAAGAGGGGTGTGAACTTAGGGAACCTATCGATGATGCTGTGGGCAGGCAGGTCGAGATGACACATACGGCTCATAGGAAGTATCAGGTGTTTGTTGGTGATATAGAGTATAGACTCTCCGGCACGAGGATGTATAGTAGGAATCCTATGAAGGGTTTTGCATTGGCTGTGAAGGTGTGTATTCTATACCTGGTGTTTTGGGGGACAGTGCGGCTGACAGAGGGGGTAACCAGGTGGTGAGAGCTCATGATGGGGCGCTGGTGGCGGCGCTGGATACAAACTTTGGGTGGGGAAAGAAGGTAGGGACGCTAGGTATTTTTTCAGTGGGAGCTCCAGGCTCGAAGGAGGGGGAGATGGATGAGCAGATGGTGCTGCAGCTGATCTGGGCAATGGCAGAGTCAGAGTATTGGAAGCGGGATGTAGTTTTGCAGATCATGTTGGAGATTCTGGATAATGCCTCTCCTTGAGTGGATAGGGGTGGGAGGTTTTGTGAGATTGCAGTTTTTTATACGTTAATACTTTACCGTCTTTTCCTTACATATTTTCCTTACATGCGTCTTGCATCACACTTATTGGTTCCATGTACCGTGCTGCCGTTGTGCAGAGGTTTCCTGTTGACACATATTCAGCCCTCGTTTTTCTTGGCTGCGAGGCCTCCTAGGCCAGCATTCGTGCAGGCCGTAAGTTACTACATATTTATAGGTTCTAAGGTATCATAGAGTTACACGCATACGCAAGATCTGAGTGGCGAGCCGTTAAGCTGAGTAGCCCAGCTGTCCATCCAAACTATCACGAGTCAAATGTGCCTGGTTTCAGCACCATGATGCGGCAAGCATGAAGTACTTCAGGGTTTAGGGATTTGCTTAACTCTAACTAATCCACGTGATCATTTTGAAATAAACAAATATCAGCAGCCGAGCATCTTATCAACCGGTGGAAGTATTGTTGATTTATTGACATTTCTCTACTCTTTAAAGAAGTCTATATTTTCTACAACTACAACTTTTATATAGAATGCCCAAGTGTTCAGAGTGGTCTATAATGACCGTGCCTTGGTAATTCACTGGATCTTTCTGTCCGGCATATGATCACAGCTTTTCCCAGAAGCGATGTGCTACTGCCAGTATACTAATCAATTCAATTTATTCTACAATTTCTAATTCACAAAGCCAGAGTATTCTAGTACTAACTATGGGCACTTCTACAGGTCCGAGCATAATGACCTTCCTCTCCACATAGACTGCATTGAGAAGCAGGGTCTTGTCCTCAGGTTATCTCTCTCCTTCTACCTCCGGTGCTGCATGGTACCTCTGGGCCCTCGAACATCCCCCTGAATTCTTGTCCTTTGGATATGGTGTGTTGATCGACCATTCTGAATTATAGTACCAGAGAAGAAGGAGCTTGAGGGGTGATGGGTGAGAAGGATTAAAGTTTAAGTTCGTGAAGAAATTTTTGCAAGATATTGCACAGACTTCTATTTTAGGACCGGGCACTGTCATTATAGACCACTCTGAACACCCGGGCATTCTGCTAATATTGATTTACCACGCGGGAATTCTACATAAAAGCCGCTACAACTAACTTCAATTCGAGTTCGTTGCGGAGCAGTCCATGCACTTAATAATACATCCTTGAGGAGCTTTTGTAGATTCGTTGGGCGATAGAGATTATAGTATAATGGCTTACAGCCACAGCCAATTGCTAAAGATCCTTATTAGCTGGATGAAGTATTAAAGACCGGCTGGAAGGCACTAGCCGTGGTGACTGCTAGTGATGTACAAGGGATGGGACGTCCCAGGGCCCCACCTCGTGTCCTACGAGGGGTACTAGACAGAGCTGAGCAGGATAAGGCGCTCGGAGCCCAGGGCCTTCGTACGTAAGGCACCATGGCTACCGCAAGAGGACCTATGGCAGTCACTTCGCGACATCATTCAAGTTTATTTCTCCCATAAACGGTGGAGCCTTCCAGTCTGGTTCGGTGAGCTAGTGTCCTGAAGATTAGTGGGTGTATGGATGTTGATAGTAGAAAGGCCGCCTGTTAATGTACTAGCAGGCAATGCATCTTGGTTTCCGGTAAGGCTCTTCGTCATGGGTAGCCCAAATGCCCATTTTTATGAGGCAATCAATGCCAGGTTCTTGAGAACAGTTACGGCAGCTCGCTCAAACGTCATCTAGAAGACCGAGCAGTAAACCACCACTTATACATTTAAAAGTGCACCCCCGAAATAGCTATCCAAAAGAAACTATCCCGCCCATTAAGGCCTTCTTCTGAAAACATGCCTCATAACTACACTGACGCACCCCTTGAAGGAAAATCCGAAAGCTCTAGACCCCGAATACCAGCCAACAAGTCGAGAACGTCATCCCGAAGTATTTTACTAGCATCACAATCGTCATGTGTAGAATCAAGAAACCCTTCCTGCTCGGCCATTGAGATAAATGTCTCACGAAGAGAGTTGATGCTATTCAACCTTGCCCTTCCAAAGTCTTCGGGTAGTAACCCTGCTTTGCTTAACCGGCGCTTGAGAAGCGTCAACTGGAAAGCATCACACATCTCGCGGAGGTCCCGGCTAGGGTGATAAGAAAGACACAGCGGTCCCGTTTCCGACCCTTTTTCCAGCTCTTCCAGTCGCTTCTGGCATTTCTCGAATATGGAATCAAAGATCGCATCCCGTTTGGTCGCAACTCCGCCTGGACGTTTGTCAGGTATCAAATACCCCAAAAGGACAAGAAAATACCTACACCACACCGAATCTGGGACGATGAGATATAATTCATCATCTCCGAATTCCAACATGTCGTACTCATTTATGATAGCAGTGCGGATGAGAATCTCAGAAAGCCTTTTGAAGATTTCGGTTTCGCCAAAAACCCATGACACTAGCAGCCAGTTCTCAAATCCAGGGTCTGCAAGAGTATCAGAGCCTGCCATAGTTCTATTGACTTTGCACCTCCATCGACCGCGCCAGGCACTCGCCGTGAATCTTAGAGCAACTGCCAGGTCATACTTATCAGAGAGCACCGCCACCTGCACTAACTCGTCGAAATCTATCTCCAGTGGCACTCCCGAGTTCCTGTGATGGAGGATCATCAGGACGAACTGCAGCACGTCCAGGTCATCATCCTCAATTGGCAGGACGTAGAGCTCGGTGGAGGGTTCGGCGGTACGCAGCTCTCTGGATTCCTTGAATTTTCCGCCGGGACCAAACATGGCGCGGAACACGCTGGATGCGGCGCAAAGGACGTGCGAAGAGACTTTGAATCTACGGCTATGAAGGCTAGTTGAGGCATCAAGAATCAAGTCGCCATCTTCGAAGATTGATACTAGTTCGCCGTTGATTTCGTCCTCGATCTGGTCTTGCGACATCGTGGAAGTAATCTGTGGGTAATGGCGGAAATGTCGAGAACTGAGGCGGAAATCGTGTAGTAACTGATGCCTGAGAAGGGCTGTGCATTACTCAATTTAATCAGTACAAGATACTTCCCCACATACAGCTGCCTTGTACCTCACGGGTGATCTCTTCAGGCCTACTCTAGGCCTCCCACTCCCACATCCGTGCCTTCCAGTACTCTCGTTTAACTTAGCTTCCCTCCCAAGATAACCTGAACAAGCTTATCGGAATTCTTCCTGCAGAGTCATATCCTAAACAGCAGTTACTCGTTGGGCGCGGCGCAGGAAGCAACGTCCGAGCAGATATTAACGTTACGCTAGTATAATTGTGATTAGTAGTAGTCCATGTAAAGCTCTCAGTCGAAATAAATGTGGCGTCCTACAGAATATAAGAACAAAAGCATCAACTGGGACTTGCATAAAGTTATATCCGCTCTGGTTTTGGAAGCGCGGCTGGAAAGCAAGTTGACTGTCTATTTCTGATTAGTGCGGGTGCTCCATTGTGACGCAGATCGCGTCTTGGCATTACTGAGCTCAACCAGTCTGAACATGGCCATCTCTGCCATTCCATCATCGCAACCATCATCACCACCTCATCCATCTTTCCTTCAATCGCCGATCATCTTTGCAGTCCTCGTTGTATCCTCGAATATCATCACAATGGGCCGGTTAGAAGACGCAAAGACTATCCAGAAAACCGATCCGGTCAAAGCTGAGGCTCAATACAAGGCGATTCTGTCCACACGTCCCGAAACCACCGATGCAGCACTGAAAGAATATGAGTTGGCCTTGGTGGCGCTGGGGGAGCTGTACCGGGATGCTGGGTATGCTTACTGATGACGGGGCGGTCGTTTGTGCAGATGGAAATAGTTAACCCCGCCATTACAGACGGACGGCAGAGCTTGCAGGACTGGTCAAGGAGACCCTAACCGTACTTAATGCATTCGCAAAGTCAAAAACATCCAAGCTAGGTACGTCCTTACTATTACTGACTACTAGCAGAGCAACTATATATGTGACCATGCTAATATGGTCGCTCCACAGTCCGACAGATGATCGACTTCTTCACGACCATCCCCGGAACTATTGATATCCAAGTCGATGCTACACGATCCTGCATAGAGTGGGCTATCAAGGAACGCCGCTCCTTCCTCCGCCAGAGTCTTGAAGCTCGTCTTGTGGCACTATACCTCGAAAAATCCGCCTACCGGGATGCCATCGCTCTCATCGATACCCTCCTCAAGGAACTGAGGCGCGTGGACGATAAGATGATGCTCGTCGAAGTGCAGCTCCTTGAATCCCGTGCCTACCACGCCCTCCGTAACATTGCCAAATCCCGCGCTTCACTCTCTTCTGCCCGTACCTCTGCAAACGCTGTCTACTGTCCCCCGCTCACCCAGGCCGGCCTGGATATGCAGTCGGGAATGTTGCATGCCGAGGAAAAGGACTTCAACACGGCATACTCGTATTTCATCGAGGCAATGGAGGGTTACCATTCTCAAGAGGAGTCAAAGAAAGCTACCGACGCGTTGAAGTATATGCTGCTCTGCAAGATCATGGAGAACCACACCGACGAAGTCAACCAGCTCCTCGAGAGCAAGCACGCAATTAAGTATTCCGGCCGTGATTTGGAAGCGATGAAGGCAATTGCCACGGCGCACTCTAGCCGATCGCTCGCCGAGTTCGAACAAGCTCTAAACAACTACAAAACAGAGCTTACCAGTGACCGGTTTATCCGCTCGCACTCGACTGACCTATACGACAATCTCCTTCAGCACAACCTGTCGCGCGTGATTGAGCCATTCTCGAGGGTTGAGATCAGCCATGTGGCCAAGCTTGTTGGTTTGGACACTCAGCAGGTTGAAACGAAACTCTCCCGCATGATTTTGGACAAGAAGTTGAGCGGTGTCCTGGACCAGGGTGAGGGGTGCTTGATCGTGTTTGAAGAGCAGGGATCGGACAAGTCGTATGAAGCAGCGTTGAAGACAATCAAGAAGCTGAGCGATGTTGTGGAAGTGTTGTATACGAATCAGGCCTCATTGCTGGATTAGAGATGGGTGTAGATAAAGAAAGCATGTCTGGTTCTGGTTCATTTTGCTGCGACATAGGCACGACTGCAGTGGGAAATGATGATTGTACTCCTAGATTTTTACTTGTGACGGATGCAAAGGTATCTGACTAAATTCATGATGAAACTGCATTGCTCCAAAACTCCTGTACCCATAATTCATAGCTCCAACCTAGAATCACAGATACACCAAAAAACGGCTTCATATCAATCACACCATCTTCTTGTCACTTCCTCTGAACCCCTCCATCGCTCTATCCATTCCACTCCACGCCCTGGCCGCCTTTCTGAAACATACCGGCAAAACCCAATATATTGCCACCCACTTTGCAAAGCACGGCATTGCTAGTTCTCCCCCACGACCCTCATCAATCGCCGCAATCACCTCCTTAGCAACATCAACCGGCTCCAAAACCGGTGCCCAAAAGCTACTCGGCGTCTCAACACCGTTGAACAGCGGCGTGCTCATCTGTCCAGGCGTCACCAGAAGCGTCTTGATATACGGGTGCTCTGCCAGCTCAGCGGTAAGCGCATGGTGCAGTGCTGACGCCGCAGCCTTGGTCGGAGCATAGAGCGAACAAGCTTTTGGCGGGAGCATGGCGAGAACACTGGAGATGGTGATGATACTTCCTTTCTTTGCCTCGATCATGGCAGGTAGGAATAGTCGCAGCGTGTAGTAGTGTGCCATGATGTTTGTGCGGAAACTCGTCTCTACGTCTTCGGCGGTGAGCTGCAGCAGCGGCTTCCCGTGCAGCACTGCCGCATTGTTGATTACTACCGTCACCATCCCCAGCTCTTCCTCCACCTTTCGCTTGGCCGCCTCAACTTGTGCCACATCCCCCACGTCGCAGCGGTAGAAGTATACATTCCGTGCCTCGCCCTCGCCTTCAGATGGTACGTTCTTGTCGAGTACCGCCACCGTTACCCCGCGCATCCCATAGACTTCGGCGATCAGTAGTCCCAGACCCGACGCCCCGCCAGTGATTAGAACTACTTCCTCTGTCCAGTCAAAGTCGCGCTTCCGGCCGGAGGCAAGCTTGAAGTTGAGTTGCTGTAGTAACCAGAGGGTGGTGATGATGAAGGCGTAAAGAGCCGAGAGATATAGTGGGGGGTGGTGGTATTGGAAGGTTTGTGCGCGGTAGGCAAGCGGGATGAACCACGGCATCACCGGGTGCAGGAAGGTTTTGTGTGCAACGCTGAGGAGGACGTCAATGGTTATGAGTTTGTAGAAGGGCTTTTCGGAGGTGGTAGTAGCCATGATGGTGAGGAGAAGGAGGAGGATTGATTAGGATTAGAGTTAGATGGTAGATGAAGTCGACGGTCCGGCGATCGACAGGTATGTGAGTATTTGAAAGGGAAGATAAAAGAATAGAAAACGAAGGGGTGGTGGGTATCGAACAGTGAGTGGTGTTTCGGGGGTGCGGCGGTTACAGATGGAACATGTGAAACAAGCGCTAAATAGTGCAGATGTGAAAAATGCATACTTCGTTGGGTACATCTGGGAAGAGCGATATTGCGGTGGAAATTCGGTCTATCAACAGATGACCCGGATGCTGGAATTCTACATCCATGGACGATATGGACAACGAAAGTCACCATAGTCACCGGTCATCAGCTTCTCCAGCACACAACTTACCGAGTGTTAGCCACCCCGCCGATTGGGCGAACAAGATGGCACAGTACATGTTTTGGGCCGGGATCCCGACTCCTCTGCCTTTTGCTCCGAGCCCTATCACCTTGCTCTTCCTCGGTTTTGATCTGATTCTGCATCATTGAGTCTTCCAACACCCTCGCCAGCTTGTAGGATGAGCAATTCCCATTCGCTGAAGCTGATAAAGTCGGAACTGATGGTCAATAAGGCGAATAATCACGACTCCATAGCTACGACCAACAGTTCAAACCCCTCTACCATTGGTATGGTACCCTAATTTACTACAGTCAGCTCCTACAGGTTCCAGCCAGTTCATAAGATCGACAAGCAAAGAGGTATTCCCACCACTTTTCACAGCGCCACTACTCTAATTGACATTAGACATCAATGTGGGCATAACCGAAGAGTTCGCATACCGAGAGTAAGTATCATTATCATTATCATTGCTTAAACAGGTATCAAATGATGCGCAACGCCGAAACACCCTGATGTCGTCTCTGGCTACCTAGGCATTGCCATCAACACCTGCCTCTGCCTCCTCACTGAGACGCCTCTTTCCATTCCGACTGAACGCACTTCTGAAACTTTCCGTCACTATCGATGTTCTTTGCCTAAAGCCATTGGCACACTTTTCGGCCAGCACTCCCGCCCGTGTTGGGGTTGAATCTTCATACTCCTTCCTTTCCCTCCAGTCCCTATCTACCACCCAGCCTATACACTGTCGAAGTTCCTTCACCGACAACAAAACCTGATAGTTCAAATTGTCTTCGTTTTTATACGCCACGTATAAGTCGCCCGGCTTCATCATGGGACCAAGGTGAATCAGTCGGGCACTGTACTCTTCTAGCACCGATTCCCTGCCGTGGTAATAAGCCTTCTCAACTTCCCGCTGGCAGAGCTCACGGACTTCATCCCAATTATTGGGCTGTGCGCAGGGGAATATCCACCCCCAGTCTTGTTGGACTCGATGAAAATCTAGCCAGTACATCACCGTCTCCCGTACCTCATCGAATTGGTATGGAAAACCGGCAAACATCGGCCTGCGCCCGAAAACTAATGACTCTGAGTTCTTCAGCATAGCTTTGTGCTTGGGAACTTCACTGCTCGAGACTATCCGGTTGAGGGTGACTTTCAGTGCTAGGTGGGAGAATGTCAGATGGTGGATATCGTTCTTTGAGTTGGCGGCGGTGGCGCCGATGCAGCGTTGACTCGTATAGGCAATGGGAGATTGGGTTCTGAGTTGTGTTGAGATGCATTTGATGGGACAGTACTCGCAGCGACGGACGGAGTCGGGGCAAAGCGGTGTAGTCGTGATATTCGGCGGAGGTGATGGTGTGCTCTCGATAGGCTCTTGCCCCTCTATGGCTCGTTCCTTTCCCTTTCCCTTTCCTTCGTGACTGAACATGTTGATTCTGGACTCGAGGTTGGTTGATGGTAAAGAAGGCTTGGAATCGCCTCCAGCAATTGCATTTGCCTCTCTCCACCTCCTCTCCCATCGCTTCGGCAGATTGATGATGTTAATATCTTCGCCGGTCAGATAACCACCTGCACTCTGGCGCTCCTTTATTTTTGCTATCTTCTGATGAACCCTTTCCGGGCCGCCCATTCTGCACACTTGTTCTTTCAAGCCCTCTACTTCACATTTCGCGCACTTTTCAGTCTTGAAGGGAGCGAGAGATCGAAGGACGTAATTGTCTTTCCGCCACACCTCATAATTTCTAACGATAGCAGTCAGATGCCCAGCTACTGCCTCGGCGCCAGCAGATATAGTGTCAAGGTTCCTCAATGCCTCGAGGATTTGATCATGACTGAACCCGTTCTTTGTCATGCAGTCAGTGGAATTCACACCTGACATCACTTTCTCTACGGCAGCTATGATGTCTGGGGAACTGGGGGGCGTGGTGAGCGCAGAATTCACGCTCCCTCTTCCGCTGCTGTTGCTGCTGCTAGAGCTGACCGCGCTGGAGCTTCTTCGAGGGGGTTTTCGGGATGGGGACCATGCCGTATCTTCAACTGCGTCTTCGTCTGCTGCTCGTTTTCCACGGTTGCGGAAGGGGCTTTGTATACTGGCCGATAGTCTGCGGATCATCGAAGGCCGCCTGGTTAGCAGCTTTTCACTGGTAGATCGTCGTCGTGGAGGACCGCATGCTTGCTGGTTGTTGGTGGTGTTCTCAAAGGAGGTTGATATGCGGGCCAGAGAGGGTTTCGTTGTGATATTCCGTCTAAATCGTGATGCCATGGTTAAAATCGGGTGAGTGATTTCTGCGAGGTTTTCGGCGAAAAATTCGACTGATAGCTGAGTCCCTCGGAGAGTTAAGAGGCGGGGGGTTTGATAATGTTATCGCAATATTGCGATGACCCCGCCGACGCAGAGGCCAGCCGAGACCTTTATACTTTTGGGGATTCAAAGACGACGGTCGGCAGTGTGGAACCGTTTTTGTTGAGAGAATAAGCTCTGGCGGCGCTATGTGGCCCGTTTCCACCGAGCTTGTTGGAGAATATGGCATGTCACTAAGTTTCTCAGTCGTTACCGCCATGGTTATCTCACTCAACAATCATCCCTCACACAGGAGACGTCACTGAGGTAGGTAGACACATCGATTCAACTTATCTCCCAAAGCTCATAGGCTCAACGTAGGGACCCTGCATGAAAGGAGGTCGGATTCACTCTCGCTGAGAAGAGTCGTTCGTTTAATTGGCCTTGGTCCGTAAAATAGCCAGATGATGGCCCAGTCACTCTGAAACTTAAACAGCACTACTACCATCATCCCAGGATATGTAACTGTTTATGGGCGCAGTACATCCAGCTCCTTTGCCATGCTTGTCCACTAAACACCCAAGTCACAACGTCACTAGATAGTATTTCGAACTAGTCCATTCGCTGAGAACCCGGTAAGGTTTGGGAATTGGGTGGAACTTTCCGTCCCCTAAGCTGGTTACGTCTGGCTAGTATTTTCTCGCGAGCATGACGGGTATACCGGTGGGAAGTGCGAGCAAGGGCAAGGGCAATACCTGTTCTACATTGTGGAAGTTATATCCACTACGGAATTATTGATTTGATATGATTTAATCTCCTCGAGCACCCCGCCCTCCATCAGAAAACACCACAATCTCCGGGTTTGATATCCTAGGTAGCTCACGGTCTAGAGTAGAAATGAAGACGGTATTTTACACTTAAAGTTTCACCCATTGTAGTATACCTAATTGTCACAATCAGCTAGCAAGGTTCGGTTGTGTGTTATGACGAAAAGATGATCTAGACGGATAAACAGTCGAAAGTGTCACGGTGGAGTTACCGAAATGGAGTCAGAGCGAGCATAGGAAGGTAGCTGTCCGTCCATCCATAACTAGTACTCGTAATACTTACAGTAGGTAGTTGTCGTGCGGCTTGGATCGAACAGCCCTAAGCCCTACACTTCCGACCGAAACGTACGCACCGAGGCCGCTTGCTACGCAAGATGATCCCGAGCCATGGGTACGAGGTTCCTCCTGTTGATTTCTCCCTCGAATGCTCATATTTCGGGTCTTCGGTCTTTCTCTGCCTCCAACATGGGGCCATCTGCTGGACCGAAATTCCGGCCATGATCAAAGATATACGCACTAGATACGAGTCTATTTATTGCGGCGCATTATTTGTCGACAAACAATTACATCAGTTCAAGCAAAAAGAAACCTCTCCCCACTACAACAATCCATCCACAGTCCCACAACTCCAATCTCACAAACATCAACAGCTAGGGTTCAGGAACAGAACCCCTATATGCAACATACATACATAAATCCCCCCCCCCCCTTTCACCCCCCCCTTTCACCTCCCCCCTCCAGTCAATCTCTCCCAAACCTCCACCAGCCCCGCCCGTTTCGTCGGCAACATGCTATACTGCATCGAATACAGATTCCTTCTGTGAATCGGCGGTACGGCCTTGCCCGTCAGCAGACACAGTATCACCCTCGCGCTAACATAGTGTCTCTTGAGCCGACTTCCTAGCTGCGAGTACTGTCTAAACATCGCGCCCAGTGGCAGTGGCGTGCTTTTGAGGTGTATGTACGACACGGGGGCGCTATCGAACGTGTGTTTAAAGCTTGTTGCGACCTCGGTGGTGTCCTTGAGTTCGAACTTGATGCCGCCCGGAAGCCGCTTCGAGTCCTTAACGCGCAGCATGAGTGCGAACAGCGGGAAGTGGTTTAGACATGCGAGTAAGGTTTCCAGCCACGCTTTCAGGATGATGATTGCCATGCGTGCGGAGGCGAAGAGGCAGTAGTAAACAAGCACTGTGGGGAGGAGGAAGATCAGCAGCGTGAAGAGGATTGTTCCGATCAGCAGCTGGTCGAGCTCGTAGTCGCATGAGTCGATGCGTTTGCGGAGGACGTTGATTTTTTTGCCGCGGAAGAGGTGGAAGAGGGAGTAGATGATGCTTAGTTGCCAGTTGTAGATTCGGGCTGAGGCGATATAGAAAGAGTAGATATGGATCGTTAAGATTGATAGCAGGTCGGAGAAGAGTGCGATTGGCATCGAAGCGCCGGCGAAGGAGGAAATACCGATGGCGTAGATGATTTGTGGGAGGTAGGGGCTGATGGAGTCGGTGATGTCGGACCAGTAGTTGAGAACCCAGCCAAAGAGGTCGCCAAGGAACTTGTCGAGCTCTTCGTTAAGCTTAAGACCTCCGGGATCGATCAGTAGCCATTCTATTGTGCGGCCCATGCCTTCGATTGTGTAGGTCTGGAGAATTGTCAGAATTTTACTGCCACCCTCTGAATAACACGAGACAACCCACTTTCAGGTAGTAGTCTATGTTGTAGGCTACCACGTTGGCGTTTTCGATAATGTATGACCCTAACGCTATGCCAATGATGATATCGTTTGCCACAAGCCAGAGACTGTTATAGAAACGGATATAATCAGGATGAGAATTGGTTGCACCGCCCCAATCGTCCTTCCGCCGTCGAACGGTAATGTACTGAAGTGGCCAGTAACAGAACTGTTGCAGGCGGATATCAAACTGTTGCGCTGTAGACCACGGTAGCCCGTCTTCGGTCAGCAACGAGTTCTATCGACTGGGCAGTATACAGGGAATGCATACCCGTAGCAGAGATATCCTTCAACGCCGCTAGGTCCGGTTTCGCCCTCCATTCCAGCACTTGGAGTATCAGATTGGCGAGTGATCTCCAGAATAACATGATAGCTACAAACGTATGCTTTACGAATGGCCATAAGAACGCTGCTGTCTCTACAATCATATAAAGCGTTGTTCTCCAGGCTGAGGTTGCTGATTCCACTACTCGTTCGCTGACCGACAGTGCTCTCCTTGCTCGCCGTGATTTCAACAGTTCTACGTTTATACGCAGTAATTCCTTGGTTTCGTGCGAGCAGTTGATCTGATGGATGATCACCTGTAGACTCCGCTCCTTCTCCGTCGGCTCTGATCTTGTCACCGAGTGTAACTTCAGTTTCTCGACCAGTATTATTTGCTTCTCCCGCTCCTTGATTTCTGACTCGTCATCGCCGCCAACCGCGGCCTTATCCTCCAGCGCCAGTGATATGGGTGTCAACGAATGATACTCCATCTTGTATGGATTTGGTTCCTCAAACAGGATGACCTGCAACGTCACTCCACTCGAAGGCGGACAGAAAATCTGCGGATACCGACTCGACTTGTGGGTGAATGCATGAATATGATCTGGCCTAAACTTTGCGCCGGTAATGCTCTCGTTGACATCCCCGTTGACGTCCCCGTTGACATTCCCCAACACATGTAGTGCCGACTGACCACAAACATCAAAAATCCGTTCCACCGAATGCCGCGATTTCCTGAAGAGGCTTCCCGATCGTAATTCGTTGTCTATTCTTGTGCTCTAGAACCAAAAACAACCCACGCGGCAGCCCAACAGTTAGCCAGAGTTCCACATCCCGTATATTACATATGTCGGCCAAAAAAGAAGTTCGCAAAAAGAGATCAAAAGAATTTCATCGCACATTAACACCGTTCAGAATAGCCACCACAAATATATCCGTCTTGGAGTTCCGCCAGCCAACTAACAGTCCCGGCTGGCCATTGCGCGGGAAGTTCAGCGGCCAGAATATTCGCATCAACACATCCCCGGAACATCCCCCCATCACACCTTTTTCTGCAGATCAGAAACTTCCCCTTCTCCGTAGCTGCTCACGCGCCGAGATGCTGCCGCTTCGAGAGCTCTGTAGGCGCCAATGGAGTTCCGCTGGTTAGCCTCCCAATGATGTGTCGATCGTGCGCACGGCCGTGGGTTGACTGGTACGAACCTCGTTGGCGGCCTCTCGGGCAACAATCCGTTCGATGGGAAGGCAGAAAAGAAAGAAGAATATCGACAGAATCAAAAAGCCTTTCGTAGCCCGGCCCTACATCGTCGTTAGTCAATCTGCTTTAGAACTGTAAAGAGGAGGAGGAGAGAGGGTTGGTTCGGAGGTGCTGCGACAACGGCGGTACCAGGGGGGTGAAAGAAGGCCACTTACCACAACTCCGTGCTCCCAAGCAAAGTTCGCAAGATCTAGCGCTTGGGTGATGAGGGAGTAACGAGCTGTGATATAACCGGCAATAAAGACTATGATTGCAAACAACCTGTTGATGTTCGTGGTGGAGGTGGTTAGGTTTCGGGGGTGATGAGGCGTCGCGCTGGAAACTTACAGAGGCCGCATCAAAAGCTAAGTCATGGAAGAACTTGGATCTCCCTGACCAGCTCGCGATGACGGATGATGGGTCAGGAAGTCCGTGTCTATAGCCGTGTCCGTATGGAAAGCATGTAGGTGTTGTATGCGGATTTCGTTATGGGCGGGGAGGTGAGGAGAGGTCGGATAGAGTTGTGTTAGTCGTCGCAGAGCAAAACGTCACATAACAGGAGAACCCATGGCCCCGTGGGCCCATGGATTTTTCTTTTTGATTGGGATGATGATTGGAGGATTGCAGGGATTGGGATAATAAAACCACCATCTGAGCACACCACACACGCGATGAATAAACTTCCGACGAAATGCGTTAATATCAACTTGCCGTGACGGTGGTCATTCAAGTATGGGTCGCTTTAAACTATCGTACAGAACTCCCATCATAACAAAAATACCTTTCCAAGACACAACACAAGAATACCAGTAGAACGCCAATCTATAATCCCAATGCGCATGTTGATATCAGTTCTTCGTAGTCCCAAATCCTCCACTAAATCTCATCATCTTCACCATCGTCGCAGCATCATCATCCATAACCACATCCTCCTCCTCCTCCTCCTCCTCCCGTGCCGCGTCAGCCTACCTTCACACCCTCCTCTGCCTTAATCTCGACTGCTCTCTTCCTCTTTTTGGCATCCTTCCATTTCTCTCTCTTCATCCTTCTCCTCTTTTTGTATCGCCCTCTCTTCCAACCATTTCTTCAAATCCCAATTCTCGCCCTTCTCCCTTTGCACCTTCTGTCTTTTCAGCCGCTCTAAGAGTAGCTCTCTCAATCTCAGCGGTTTTCCTGGTTGCGACCAGATGTTGTTTTGAGTTCAAATGGTCCACCCACTGCAGCAAGTCCTTGTACGTGAGATCGCACGCCTCACAGTAATATCCTGCACCCTTCCCCTTCTTCCCCACCGCCACGCTGCTGGCTTCATACCGCAGCTTTGATTCAGCGCATTCTTTTGTTTCACGTTCTTTGGCTTTGGCCGCCCATTCTTCAGTCCCAGGTGTGACGAAACTAATGTGGTTAGTGACATAGAGATGTAGAGATGGGTCGGAGGGCATGAAGCGACGTACCGTGTTACTGCAGGAGGCACCACTGGCGTTAGCTTTCTTGTTAGATGTAGTGTTGAATTATGATTGAGTTAAAGCTCAGGTTCAAAAGTGGCGGTGCTTGGCAACGGTGATCAACGTAACACCGCCAGAGCCAAAAGCTTACTACATTCAACCAATTATATATATTGAACCATGCTCATTCTCCTCTGAATTCTACATACAAGATTAAAATATGTACACTAACTGTGATATATATACTGAGCAGACATTGTCCGAGAGCTTCCTTCCGAGATCCTAGAAATTCTCACGAGGATAAAAAAGCAAAATGAAAAGCCCCAGTTACTCAAAAAGCCAAAGTTGAATACATGCCATGGTTTGTGTCATCTGTGTCCAAGAACTCCATAGAACTCCTACCGTACCCAAGTACCCAGGTCCCTTACATCTCCTACTCAGTAGCCTATACCAAACTCAACCTACTCTTCATCACGCCTTCGGAAAAGTTCTTCATCGCCCTACTCTTCGGCTTTGGTGTCTGTAATCTCCTAAATGCCTCCACCACATGTTTTGCCTCGATTGGAGACCTCTCCTCCTGTGCATGAAATAAGAACTCCTCCCTCTTCCTCTTCTTACTACTCCGCAAGCTCTGTTCCTTCTGCATCGCATCCTCCTGCTCCTTAACCTTCAATGCCTCTTCCGTCAGCGTTTGAACGATTTCAAACGTCAAGAAGCCTAAAATATCCACAATATCATCATTCGGTTTCGCCTCTGTGACGATTCCGAACCCGGCCCACTCGCGAAACCTTTTTCCCTTCCGAAACGTGAAACTGGCCTGCCGACATTCGGACCAATGCACGTACTCATCGCGTGTCATGCCACGCGTGCGCTCGTCGGCATTCTTGAGGCGTTGCAGCGTTGCAGCGTTCGCCTCCATCTCATCTTCGTCCTCGTCGTCTTCGCGCTCGGGAACAGTCTCGGAGAAATGGGATCCTACTTCCCACGGTAAGCCGACTTTAGTCTTTTTCTGCTTGATCATCTGTGCCGACGGCCCGGTGCCGGTGCCGATTCCTGCCGCCGCTTCTTCCATCAAATCGCCCGGCTCGGCGCCTCCACCACCGCCTTGCGGATCCTGCTCTTTTGCCGTCTTCCGAACATCTTTCCACGAGAGGTAGGTGCGCAGTCGCGAGACTTTGGCTTTGTCGTGCCGGATGAGGAAGATAAGGTCGTCGGTGGAAATGGAGCGCGAGCCGCGTCGCGCCGCAAGTTGTGTACACTGGAGGAGCTTCAGGTATGTACTCTACGGTTAGTAGCTGCGGCAGGGGGGACGAAGGGAGGGAATTAGATGGCAGGGAGGGGAGGAAACCATTTCTATTACTTGGCCGCGCACCATCTCCTCGATGACGCCGGTCGTTTCAGGTGTGGGCTCGCCTGTCTCCCCCGAAACAAACATCATCTGCTGGATCTCGACCTTGTACTTGAATTTGTCTTTCTCGGACATGATGCGGTAGTTGCGGTGGTAGCTTTGATGACGTCGTTGTGGGGCTTAACATGGTGCTGTTGTGAACGTGTTTCAGAGATGTCGCGCGACACCGAACTCACGTGCCATCACTCGGTTATTTTAATTCGTTTTAATTTGTTCTTTTCTCCTTCTAATGTTCTCTGATTATCATCATTACCGCCACTTCCACCTACCGAGGTACGGGGTAGACCTTTGGAGATTAGAGTAGAAGGACGTACAGATATTGATGCACGCCACACTCAGATAAACATGCACCGACCCACTGTCATCAAAATCTTCAAAACAACTATTACTTCGACTATTTTTTCGTTTCAAGCATCCGACAACCCATGACTCACTTGTTATCCAACATCCCGCGATCTTCTCCGGGCGTCGTCATATTGAGTTGTTTACAGTTAGAGGTCTGAGCGGCAAGTAAACCCTGAGAGGGTCACAGCAACCGTTGCCGCCGAGCCTTGTGTTGACGGCTTCCTATAAACAAAGCCGTCCCACAAGTCTTGATAATTGGCAGCCGTTTCTCTCCCCACAATATTTCAGCTATACCCGCCCACAGTGCAATCTAATGGGTATCCCTGGGTACGAAACAAATATGCACCTTTCCCTCACCCCCTTTTTTTCATGCACGTCTTACAGCTTCAGAACCGATATCTGACTGAGGACCTCTGTGTTGTAGACTGTACGCCGAACTTGGCCCTGGCGAACGCATCTCCCTAGCCAAATATGCTTCTGAACACCATACACGAACAGGGCGTCGTCTCCGTATAGCAGTCGATGCATCGATCTGGTCGTTCCAGGTGCAGTCTGGCAAAGGTATGCACAAAACGTGGAGGGTGAAAAGGCAAATGGGCGTCTAATATTCCCTCCACCAGGTGGTTCCAACCCTGCGCTGCGCACAGTGTACTACCGCCTTCTCCGCCTGCTCTCGCATAATATCACGCCGCTATTCGTATTTGACGGTCCTTATCGGCCGGCCTTCAAACGTGGCCACAAAACCAATACCCAGCTCACACCTGCCCTCATTCGCCTCTCTAAAAAGCTGCTGAAGTTGTTCGGATGCCCCTTCCACACTGCGCCTGGCGAGGCGGAGGCCGAGTGTGCGCTGCTGAACCGCGAAGGCATTGTTGATGCGGTACTCAGCGAGGACGTCGACACGCTGATGTTTGGCGCAAACACCGTGATCCGCAAATGGTCTGGGGAAGGAAAGAACTCGACGCCAACGCATGTCACTATCCACAATGCCAGAGAAATTAGTGCAGAGACGGGTCTAACGCGGGAAGGTATGGTGTTGGTTGCGCTGATGCGCGGTGGTGATTATCTCCCCGAGGGTATACCAGGGTGTGGCATCAAGACTGCGGTTGAAGCGGCGAAAGCAGGGTTCGGAGCAGATCTATTTGAAGTGAGAGATGATGAGCAAAGGCTTAGGGAGTGGCGGGAACGCTTACAATATGAAATGTCGTCCAATGAGAGCGGATGGTTCAAGCGCAAGAACGGACGGGCTGTTGTCTCGGCAAACTTTCCGAATAAAGAGGTACTAGGATTCTATGCGGAGCCAGTGGTATCGGGTGGAGAGAAGGTGGAGAGATTGCGAGAAGCAATTGAGTGGGATGGTGCTGTGGATGTAGTGGCGTTGAGAGAGTACGCCAGGGATACATTTGAGTGGAGGGGTACTGGCGGAGCAGCAAAGTTTGTAAGGACTCTCGCACCGGTGTTACTGGCCCAGAGAGTATGGAATGGAGACAAAGATGCTTGCAAGTTGATTTCCAGGTTGCATGGGAGGCGGGATCACTTTTCGACTGACGGATGTATGGAGTTGAGGATTTCTTATACGCCAGTGGATGTTGTACCGATCAACAAGGAACTGGAGCAAGAGGACGACCAGGAGGAAGCACGCGAACAAGCAGGGGTGCTCGATGACGACGATGCCGTATTGATGGATGACAGAGATACTGGGAAGAACTGGGATCCATATGTTGCGGAGAGAATCTGGATGCTTGAGTCCTTTTTATCGAGGAGCATGCAGGAAAGGATTCAAGAATATGACGACGCTAAAGCAGCAAAGGCGAAACCGAAATCAAAGGCTAAGGCAACAACCACAACAAAGGCACCCGCCAACCCCAGACTCAAGAAGGCAGTGGTACCAGCCGGCGAAATGGCACAGGCACCAATGAAACGTTTCCTCAAAGTATCGAAGCACGGTGGGAATGTCTCTCCGAAAGCGGAGATACCAAAGGAATCAGCATCTCCAGTCATAAACAGATCAGTTTCGCAAGCCGTGTCAAAGACAAAGTCCGCCACTCTTGCCGTCAAAGACAATAGAACGATTCGTGCAGCTTCCTCTTCGTATGTTGCTGGCAGGAATCCTCCTTCGCCAACAAAGGCGCCGATTCCATCTCGCCATCCTATCACAATGGCCAAACGATCGGACGCGGTTCGAACACCATCTTCGCCAACCAAAGCATCAGCTGCCTCGCGCGCGGTATCAGCATCCGTTTCTTCGCCAACCAAAGCCTCGCGAACCGTATCTATTTCTTCGCCCGCCAAACCGTCCCGTACCGTGTCTGTGTCCTCACCAACGAAGGTTTCGTCTCTTAATGTCTCAAAGGCACCAAACAAACGACCCAACCCAGTACGTGCGGTTTCGGCTACAGTTCCCTCATGGTCCAGCAGACAATTAACTTCTCCCCGCAAACCACTGGAAATCACTCGTGAGGAACCTGCTCAAGAAGCAGATGTACCTTCTCGAAGGACCGTTCAGAAGCCGGTAGAATTACGCTATGACTCTCCACCGCCGTCTCTACGACCCGAGCCGCCTGTAGGCCGTCTAGCGTACGCTATTGAGACGATCGACCTAATGACTCCATCTCCCAGTAGACCTTCCACCCCACCACTACTACACATCCAAACCGAAGAGATCGAATTCCAAACGCCAACAGATGGTCTACTGAACTGGATAGAAGGCGTCCACCTCGCTTCACCACGCCGTGACATTTCTCCCATACGATCGAGAGTTGAGGTAGTCACTCGCCCGCGAACACCGCCGCAGCCGCAACGTCCCTCTCCAGGACTCCGCAGAGTCGCCTCCGGCACTGTCGCGGCGCTTGTACGCAACCTTGAAACGATCGCAGTTTCTTCGTCTCCCGTGATGCCGGAAACCCCCCTTCGAGCGGTAGTTCCAGGGAGGCCGGTGGACTTCGAGGCCGTACAGAACAGCCCCAATATCACGGTCCATCGTCGCCGTGCCAGGAAACCCAGGCGCAAATCTTCTGCCGAGAAGAAATTCCTGGAAGAAAGAGAGAGAGAGTTATCGCCGGTTCCTTCGCCTCCATCTCCATCACCTGAGGTTGAGGAGGTATTGCTAACCGCGCGCTCTGGCAATGTCGTTTCGAAAGGGAGTCCGGCAACGGTTAGGGTTGCGGTGAAGGAGTGGGCGCCTGGTGTTTGGCAGGAGATGGAGGAGCATGAGAATGTGGATGTTGGGTACAAGATTTTTGAGGACGTTGAAGTGGTGGATTTGACGGCGGCTTAGATGTTTGGGGGATATTATTGTCTATGCATGCTCACCAGGTACGGGAGCGTTGTAATGAATCTTTTGGGGTGTTTTTGGAGTCCTTTTATATAATTAAACTTTTGGAGAGGCTGTATGTTTTAGACTTTCTTTGGATCGAATCCATATTATTGATAGTATTATTATTATTCCTTTCTTGCAAATCACTTTGCTCGAGATGCTTATGGAGGCGTTGTGGATTGGGCAAGTAAGTTGATACCGCCTACATGGTCCCGAAGTCTCAATCCAGCCCCTCTCTGTAAAGGGGATCAATATTCCGAAGAACAACCGAGCATGTAATTAAGTGTGTAGTGTTATTCGTACACACGCAAAGCAGTCTTCTTCCTCTCTACCAACCCATTAACTCTCCTTCACGCCCTCCAATATCCCCTTCACAACAGCCATCACCCCCAAAGCTCCCGGATCCGGCACGCCATCCCCTTCAAACGCAGCAGCATCAACATAACTAGCCCTCCCCAGTCTTGCCACCATCCCTTTCGTAGCCCTATACCCAATCTCAGCGGCCTCAACTCCCATTATCAACGCGGCTTCCGTTCCTTCCTCACGGTGCTCGAAGATCGCCTCAACAAACGGTATCAGCGCATCCATCAATGTCCTGTCACCCACGCGCGCGGGTGTGTATTTCTGAAGCGTTTCGAGAGCGTACTTTGCCGCGGCAGCAATGGCAGGGAAGGAGGAAGATCTTTGGTTGGCGAGTCCGGTGGCAAATGCGGAGAGGAAGATACCGTATAATGCGCCCGAGGTGCCGCCCATTGTTGTCTCGATAATGGTGGCGATGTCGAGTGTTGCTTGCAGTAAGTTGGAGGTGCTGATTCCCCGGGAGAGGAGCGCTTGCGATCCGGAGAGAAGCGTGATCCCGCAGTCGCCGTCACCGATTAGGGTATCGTAGTCAGTCATGGAGGGCTCGTGTAGAGTTACTTGCGTCAGGATCGCATTCAGGATCCGGGTTGTGAGGACTGCGTTTGCTGCGGGGGTTTAGTAGGTGCTATAAGAGGGAAGGTTGAACTTACTGGTTATTACGGGGAGATTGTCGTTAGTAGCTGAGGCGACGGAGAGAGAGGTTGGGGGAGGTGGGGTTGATGTCCAAGCCGATGAATTTAGAGATCCGCTCCAGCCCACTGCGCTGGTATATGCATCCAGCAACCCCAGCACCATCTCTGGTGTTGTCTCTGCATCCGACGGGAGTGCAAGCAAGGTGATACTGAAGCCGGGTGCGTTGAGGGACGTCATGAATGCGCCTGCAAACACCCTTGCTGGTACAATGCCGTGGTTTTCACCAAGTTGGCGCACTGTCTCACCGACCAACACATTCAGCTCAAGGTTACTGACTCCGCCCAAATTGTTCACGAGCAACACCACGCTGTCGTCGGGTTTGCGAGGAAGAAATCCTCGGTCTTTATCAGACGTGTCAAGAATGAGTGATAGCAACCCGGAGATGAGGGTAGTATGAGAGGGGATGGGAGAAACACGCTTATATCCGGGCTCGTTGTGAATTCCCATCCCGATCTCCAACTCATCAGGACGGAGTGCGTCTTCAGCATCATCGGCAATGGTTCGGCCAGGAATAGAACAACGTCCGAGACTTGCTCCCACCGTTGCAAGGTTATCTGCGACATGTTTGGCGATTTTTGTGACAGTTGTAAGGTCCAGTCTATGCTACCTATTAGACTAGGAGCCAATTAGAGACGGAAGGGCGTGTCGTGCATACCCCTTCTCAGCTGCTGCGCCAGCGGACTTATGGACCAATACCGTGCCTGCCAACCCTCTCCTCCCCACAAGGGAACCCTTCTCCCTTCCCACTGCAACATCGTCGGCCACAGTCACCGTCTCAATATGCCGGCCCTGAGCACGGGCTCTTTCAACCGCCAAGGCAAAGTTGAGCCGGTCTCCAGTGTAGTTCTTAACGATCACAAGCGTCCTATCCCGATTAGTGCTGCGGCTTAGTATCGGATAGTAGCGAACAACAAACCCCTTTGGTGAATCGATTGCAGCCAACCCGGTTGCTATCTGCCGCACAGTTGGCGACGCAAAGATCTCGCCACAAACCGCGGCATCCAGCATTCCCTCGCCCACATAGCCCGCATGTGCTGGTTCGTGGCCAGAACCCCCGCCGGAGAGAAGTGTGACCTTTGGTGTTGAGGTCTGAGGGCGGTAGACAGCTATACCCTATTCAGTATAGTCGGATGCGTAGTGGTATCGTGGAGGATGAACCTTTCTCAGCTGCTTCTAGTAGAATGCCCGGATGCGAGGCCACAACTCCGCGACCGGAGGATACGACTACTGAGGAGGCGGACTCGGAGATGACGAAATGCTTGCCTGTATGTGATTTTAGCAACGGTAGGCAATAATTGGAATGGGTGGAGTACTCGACATGATATTTGATGAGTGATGGGGATCTATCACGGAGGTGATGGTAGGTTGGGCGGTATGATATGTCTGAGCACTTTAAGATGTTGCCTTGCCCCTCATGCAAGCTGCATGCAACTAGACGTAGGACTTGGCTCCACCCCGCAGCCCGGATTTCCAGGGTGGTGATCAACAAAGGTAGTAGAACGGTGAGAAACGGGGGGTGATGGTGGTGGGGTATTTCGAATACTCGATTGGTGTTGTTTTATAAACAAGAGTGAGTTCCAGTGATCAGTTCCGGGAGAAAGTCGCTGTTAGACAAAGTAGCAGTGGGGTTCCCCGCGGCTGGACCCTGGCGTTTTTTCATCATATTTGGACGTTCCGGTGACGAAACTATCGGATACTGAAGAACTGAAAGGCCATTACAGGATCTGGCACAGCTTCTATTGCTGCTACTTACGGGGACAATTTCCAATTTCTTGAATCGCAGCTTGACATCCGGGTCGACGCTGTTGAATGCCCTTAAGCTAGAGCGTGGGGGATTGGTATGGGTAAGGCATGGGTCCTGGATATGTGGCGGGTGCTCTACAAAAACATCAGGGTGACAACCTTTCTAGCTCTGACGATTTTACCTGATGTTGACGTACGTATCCGAGGACTAAAAAAACAATAGAATTCTTAATGAAACATTCTATAGTAATTAACACTCATAATATGTAATATCATTGTTCGCATTAGGTCTTCATTACCAACTGTCCATTTCTCCGCTCCACTCATTGCTATCGTCACCCCAGCCCCCTCTTCCGCAACCTCCGACTCGCCTCTTCTGCCACAATCGCAAAAACCCGCCAATTTGAACAACGGCTAAAAACCCTACACGTGACGTGTTCGTCCTGCACATCCATCTCTCTCGCGTTGTTGATTAGCAACAGCACCGTTTCGTCATCCCCACTCTCAGCTGCTCTAGCCAGTAACGTCCTCCCACTCTCATCTGGAGAGTGCTCCACCTTCATATCAACTATCAACCTCTTCAGCAGATCCGACCTGCCATGGCTCGCTGCCCACTGCAACGCGTTGATTTGTATTGACTTAAATAAGGCACTGTAGCTGCCCTTACGGGGTTCCCAGCTGAACGAAGACGATTTGAGGCGCTGGTAGAGGAGGGGAGAGAGGAGGTGGTGGAAGTGGTGACTAGTCAGGGCAAACGATACGAGATCGAACGAGGAAAGGTGATCTCCGATGGCATAGAGGAGTTCGAGTGGGAGTATAGCTAAAGTACCTGTTGGCGCCGCCACTGCTGCTGCTGGTGCAACTGGCGGATGGGAAGCGCTCGGGCTGCTCAGGCGAGGGCTGGCGTTGGAGCGAGTTACGCGGCGCGGAGTTTGCTGCTTCTTTACTCGCGAGGGGGACTTCTTCTTCTTCGTAATGGCCTTTCTTTTGGCCATCTTGGGGAGTTGGAGCCTGAGGATTCAGATGGTGGGAGTCTCGATCGCTTATCGTGCGGGGTAGCTATAGAGAGCTATAGGCGATCGCGTCACGTCGTCATGTGGTTTTGTGAGTTATACATGCTGACACGCGAATATACGAAAGATGACAATGAGATTCTGCAACACAGTCTTTGGGATTCATTCAGACGCTTCTGGGATTATCCTATGAATGTTGAATATTATCGCTAGGACAAGCGACTTTTGACGATGTTCTAAATGAAGTGCATACAAAGTCACATGTCTCCAAAGCAAGAGTTACGGTCCGAGGGTCTTCTTTAACCGCAGAAGTCCCAGAAATACATCCCTCGTTTTGGAGTCCTCTGCGGTCGCGGAAATAACGGTTCTCCGAATCCGAGCCGTAAATCTTCAGTTTGACTAGCATCGAAAGAGCAATATATATAACATTCCCGCTGGTAACTAGCATGTTCTCCTCTAGGTTTCCCAAACTACCGGTACCGTCAGAATGTCATCCACTCTCTGATCTGCAAATCGCCCGGGAGACTTCGACTCTCGACACTGAGGTCCTCTCCAGACTCCTCCGCACTCCTAATGAACGTGCTGCCCGCGCAAAGCTACTCCCTATCATCGCTGCCGATCCCTTATTTGCAAAGACAAGTCGAAGTCGGTATGTATTCTATCTACTTCGTTGTTTCATATCTAACGCGAGTGAACTCAGCCCTTTCAACAACCATGCACAGAACCTCCTTCATGCCCTCGCACTTTGTAAGCGCCTCCTTACTCTCCGCGACACCCACAATTGGACCCGCCAGGAATTCTTGGAAGCAGTGTACCTCCAAAACAATATGATTCCCTTCCAGCTACATGAGGGCGCCTTCACCGTTGTGATTGAAGCGCAGGGAAGCGATGCGCAGCGTGATTACTGGATCCCGAAATGTCACAGCTATGAAGTAATTGGTTGCTATGCACAAACGGAACTCGGACACGGTAGTAATGTTCAAGGACTGGAGACGATTGCTCGTTACGACCCAACCACCAAGGAATTCGAAATATTCTCCCCTAGAAAGGAGAGCACAAAGTGGTGGGTCGGCGGTATGGGAATATGTGCGAACCACGCTCTTGTCCAAGCAATTCTTGAGCTCCCTTCTGGCCGCAAGGGACCACATCTATTCATGGTTCCTCTCCGCTCCCCGACCACCCATCTTCCTCTTCCCGGCATAAAAGTTGGCGATATTGGACCCAAGGCATATGGCGGCTTCTGCTTCGTAGACAACGGGTACCTCCATCTCTCATCCGTTCGTATACCCCTAGAAAACATGTTGCAGCGTCACGCCCAGGTGACTCCAGACGGCACCTATATCCCTGCAAAACACGACAAACTATCCTACGGATCCATGGTATATCTTCGCGCCGGAATTCCATCCAGTATGGGTTGGTGCTTAGCCCGTGCGGTCACCGTTGCCATCCGCTATTGCACAAACCGTCGACAATTCAGCGTCCCCGGACAAGAGGAGCAACAGGTAATCCATTACGCATCAACGAAGATGCGATTATATCCCCTCCTTGCTCGCGCTTATGCCTATATCTTTGCTGGACGCGAGCTCCGGAATATCTACTACAGCATGCTTGACGACCTTACAAACCGTGGCGACGTCACCCTCCTCCCAGAAGTACATGTGCTCTCCACCGCCCTGAAGGTAAAATCCACCTGGGACTGTACCCCAGGTTCTGAAGAAGCGCGAAAAAGCATGGGTGGGCATGGCTATTCCCACTTGGCAGGGGTGGGCAGTATCTTCGCCTCTCAAGCACCTGCACAAACCTACGAGGGCGACAACTATGTCATCTCCCAGCAGGTTGCCCGAGCTCTCGTCAAGTCTCTGTTACTCTTGAAGCAGAATCCTGCCGTAAAGATTCCCGAGAGTTTTAGTTACATCCATCTTGCCGTCGACGGGGAACGAATCGCCCGTGACGACCACCTGCACCTTCTGCATGCGCGCGCCGTATCCATCCTAACCACACTCACTAAGACCGTCACCACAAACCCGGAAATGTCGTGGACGGATCACAGTTGGGCCAGCGCCCGCCTCGCCGCAGCACACGCTGACGTCTTCGTCATCTCCAAGCTTCCAGAAACGCCTCTATCCTCACTCCACACTTTGAGCACCCTTGTGGCTGCGCTCCCGGAGCTACTGGAGGCAGGCGTGATCACGACTCCACAGGCTGCTAAGGCACTGAGGAAGGCCCAGGAGGACGCCGTCGAGCGGCTGAGCCTTGGGGATGTGATTAGGCTCACAGATGCATTTGAGTTCCATGATTGGGAGCTCCCTGGTGTGATGGGCGCAAGTGATGGTAGGGTTTATGAACGCATGTTAGAGACAGCGATAGAGTGGGATGTGAGTTTAGGAGAGCACGGAGAGGAGCTGAGGAGGAGGGCGTTGGAAATTTCGAATCATTCAAAGCAGGGGAAGGCGGCGAAGCTGTAGTTCAGGAGAGCTGTTTGAATATACCAAATTGATTTTGTTCTGTTACATAGCAATGCTAGAGGTCGTATCTGTCGTCATCCCCGTAGCTTTTCACCGAGATGTCTTGCCGGAGAATGTAATTGTTTAACAATATAAGGTTGATTGCGTGATTTTTTTTCGCGAGCAGGTGTGCCACTGTGGGTAGGCGGTTGAAGATCCGGAGCCGGCAGATCACCATTTTCCGACTGAGCTGCAAAGAAATCGGTATCGCGAATTAGTCGTTTGCTTCTTCTTTGGGTCCAGCTAGCTGCAGCGGGAATCGGAGCTCCGAAAGATGGGTACCGTAACTGTTGGAAATTGTTCGCCTGGTACAGGAGAGTATGGTAGATAGTAAAAAACAGCATCGCTTCTGGACTTCACTCACAGTACCCGCTACCCCGGTTCCAACAGCAACTTCCGCCGGGGGGTTTTAACAACTTATAGGGCCTCAAGCCACCGAGAGAATTTTGACAAAACCCACTCACAACCGACACTTTTTATAATTCCACCCACCACCACCAGTATGTACTCTATCTTCTTGGGGGGTAGTGTCTAAAGTCGCTCACTCGCTTTCTTCCAGTCTTTCTCTGCCCTAGACCTCGACCTTAACCATGACTTCTCTTGCTTCCTGAATCACGCTGGAGCCACATAGGTACAGATATTAGAGCACCACCTATTTGGAGAGTTGTATGGTAAAGAGCGACTGCTGAGATGTTGACACAGAGGAAGTGGAATGTACGTAGAGATAGCTAGACGAACCCGTGCGGGAAATATCTTCCATGCTGCCCAAGCCCTGCAAGCTTTATTATTGAGGTAAATTTGTGAGCTCCAGCTCCCAGTCGACTAATAATAATTACGCTCAGTTGTCTAGTATGTAGGGAAAGCTGAATTGTTCGCGAAGTGTATTATTTCCCGTTCAGTCGGAACAGGTGCATAGTAAAAAAACTCAAATTGGTCTGCGCAATTATAAATGGCCTTAGATATTACCGAGCTTCATCTGGTAACTTCGAAATTGTTAACCGGCAGGCTTGCCGTCCTCATCCTGTTTAATAGAACTCTCGATAGCTAGTTGGCTGGGAGATAGAGCTTGTTAGTTCATAGTACAATCGGCTGGTAGCTTTCAGCTGGTTCTCAAAGTTGACTTATTCGTAAAGCCGTAGTTTAGTCAGAACTCATACGTTCTGTGACTCGTTAAAGGTTGTCAACTGGCTACTGAGAGATGGTAACTTACCATCATTTTCTCACCATACTGAGAAGCAGCGGCGAGTGCCTGGCAAAGACTGGGAAGAGAGCAGTAAGGGGGGGTTCATGATGGAATAGAGACGTCCGGTATAGTATGATTTCTTCGCGGGTAAGGTAAAGTAAAGTAAAGTAGAATTGCATAGACGTGAGACATCTTCTCTTCTACTTCCTTCCATGGTTATCTTTGGGAATGGTGAATCCAAAATAGAGACAGGGGAACGGCTTTGGTAGCTTCGAGTAACATTGAGAGGAGTGGTGAAGAGTAGGGTGAAGATACTGTGGTTAGAGCGCAGAGCATATACTCCCTTTATCCCACCGTGAATCCTATACCTGTCCAAAACGTTTCTCCAAGAACGCAAACCCAAGCATCGTCCAATCACGATAACTTCGGTCAATCGTTTAATCTCATTTTACCCGCCATTTGTTAGTCTGTTAGACGGCTTTGGATACGGCAGGCTTAGCCCGCCATGGGGAAATCTGGTAGGCTAGTCATTAGGTTCCATTCGATACTCAGGATTCTCATCACTTTTGACTCGGTTCGCGATTCGCAATCTGAATGCTCGGTATAGTAGATGTGGGTCCTGGGACCTCCCAAATTTTGCTGTGAACGTCCCGGAACCATGACACCTCATCTGATTTAGCCAGTAAATTTCATCCCGGGACGTTTCGTGCCGAAATGCCGATGGTCTTGGTCAACGGACTTGCGGTGCAGGCGATTGACCAGCACGACAATCAAGGAGAGGTCTCGAGAGATTGGACATCAGGCTATGGATGAATATTGCGGCGCAGCCGCAGCGCATACACCCAAACCATTTATCCATACATCCATCGTATCTATCTGCTCTAGCTATGTCAGTGCTTGGGTGCTCGGGTCCGCGAGAAGAGTATAGCCGAGTGATGGCACGAGCTGCGGCCAACTCCAGAGTGGCTAGTGATTCCCTTCCCGGTTTCTCAGACAGCAATTGGTTAGGAAAGTCTTCCAAGGGTAGCTGTGAGGGACCCTAGCGATCTGTTAACTAGACTTTGCCCGTGAGGCTAAGGGGGCGGCCAAGTGGATGGCTCCTTTTACTAGCTTGTGACGATGTTTTCTTAGGCTCGTATTCAGTAATTCCCATGCTTCTTCCAATGGCGCTGCATGAAGCGAGCAATATTACCGGTACAGTGTAGAAGTGCGTGATTTGGTCTCTGCGGTTTTTGTCAATGCCCACCTCCCTTCCGGGCTTCCAGATGGGATCAAGCTTCTATAAGTTCTATCAGGCACGCTGGCAGCTTGGCTTGACACGAGCCGTCGCTTATTATAGATATAATGGGTGATTTGTGACAGATATAAAGGTTCAGGCTTCCCCTGAGATGTGGGGAAAGAGAGATTTGCAATGAACGTTGATCGTTGCATTCATTGGATATGTAACCATGGATGAGGATATGAACTCTTAATTACCCAGGCCATCTCCGCAGTCGCCCCCAATATAAATTCAGGAACCACTCACTGGCCTTGCAGTACAGTAAGGCATCTACTTTTAAGATTGAAGCCTAGACTTAGCTTTGAAGCCGAACAAAGGCCAGGAATATGTAGAGGTAGTACTAGATACAGGGGTTTAGTAGAATACCAGAAAATGCAACCTTCTAGGGCATGGCTAGAATTGAACTCCGACGAGTAATTAATGAACCACCACTTGCATTTCTGGTAGAGCAGAGTAACCCCCCTATAACGAGCAGACTAAGCGATATTTGATAGTGTAATAGTCGTGCGTGACGAACTTGGACCTGCAGATGCGGAAGGATCATGGTTATTGATCGCATATAGGAAATTCGAATTGAGAAATCTGCAATGCGATGACTACCTATCACAAGCCAGAACCAGCGCTATGCTTTGTTTCACTATATGTATGTCGTCACCGGAATAACAAAACATCCACTCGCGGAACGGCAGAGGCTTTTCAACACCGATCGGAGGATTACTTATTGGCCACATGTGCGGATGGCTGACAGGGATGGCACAAGCCACACCGGTCAGTGTTCCATATCATTTGCGCGTGTGCGCTATAAGGCGAGATTTCGCTGGATTTGATTTGTGAGCGCCCGAGCGGTAAAGTACGGCGGCACTGGTCAGAATTGAGCCACAGCTACCTTCGAATGTGAATGGTGGACACCGAATGTGGATGGCAGATCCCCGAATGAGTTCTCACAAAGTCTCGAATGAACCGTGCCCCTGCGGTGCAAGTTTCGGAGACTGAGCGTTTTGATCGGAGTTTGTCTTGTTTTGACTTGTCTACCGACTACTTATATTACCGCGGACTTATTTCGGGAAATCTGCAGACCGAATCCGATCACCGGTGTTCGATGCGCCACAGCAACCCCCCTATGTCTTGCCTCAAAACACATAGGTGGTCCAAGTGGGGCAATCTGAGCTGGGAAAGACAGTAGGACTTCAATCCGGGATCCGCTTTGCAAGGGCCCCGTGCAAATTAAACGCACATGAGTAAGGTCGATTCGGGAAGCGTAGAACCGAATTGCTGGGGTGCCGTCGATATCTTTAGGTTCGTCTCATGCCTAATACATGTTGGCGCGCCACAACGGCGGGTGCAGGGGCATAAGCGGTTCCCTTGAAGGCTGAGTGCTTCATCATGAATGACATTCGTGCTTCTGATAGCCTGATGGGGATGGAAATACAAGCACCTATCTTTAGCGTAGTGTATAATGGTCCCCATCAACAGGAGGATGAATTGAATAAATACCTCACATTGAGCCTTCCTTCTTCTTTTCTTCACCAAACCAAGTTTTACCAATAATCAGTTTTCTCTTTCCTTCATCGTTAATTGCACATTCGTTACGCAATAATATTCAACATTTAGTACACCTAGTTACTCAACTATATACTTTCTTAAGCAGCAATAATGAAGTTTTCCCTTGCAACTATTGCCCTTTTGGCCGCGGCCGTTTCGGCTATGCCCAACTATCACGATTATTCGGATAACTATAACAACCACAACAATGCGCCGGCGGACAACAAACAATGCAAGCCCACCACGGTCACGTACTTCAAAACCCACACGCTGCACAAGACGAAGACCAAGACCATTTACGCCACGGTTCAGAAGCCCGCTGAAGTGAAGACTAAGAAGCTCACAAAGACGCTGATAAAGACTGTCACTCCCTACGCCCAGCCGGTCACCGAGACTATCACAAAGACTGTCACCAAGACCTACACCGCTCCCTCGCACCCTCCCGCCCAGAAGGGCCAGACTTATAACGTCGTCGTTGGTGGAAGCAACAATGGCCAGCCAGTCCTCAAGTACACTCCCGAGTTTGTCTACGCACAGCCCGGTGATACCGTGGTCTTCGATTTCATGTTCAAGAACCACACCGTGACCGAGTCCACGTTCGACAAGCCCTGCGAGGAGAAGATGGGTGGATTTGATTCTGGTTACAAGCCCAACCTTGTAAGTTTCCTGCTTCTGCTCGACTTCCCCTGGCAGACGGAGCAATTGCTAATATTAGTACCCCGCAGAAAAACATTCCCGGCACCAGCAAATACCAGGTGACCGTCAAGGACACTCAGCCCCACTGGGTGTACTGTGCTCAAGGACCTCACTGTAAGATTTCCCTTTGCCATTCCGTCTGGCCATAATATTGACACATGAGCAGGTCAACTTGGTATGGTCTTCGCCATCAACCCGCCGAAGACGGGCAACACCTACCAGGAGTTCCTCCTCAAGGCAAAGGCCAAGCAACCCGCTTCGGGCAACGGAAAGCCCTACTCCGGAGGAAATGGAGGCAATGGTAACGGCAATGGCAATGGAAATGGCAAGGGAAAGCCAGACACAGAGAAGGACTCTCAGGATAAGCCCGCCGATAAGAAGCCCGTCCAGAAGCCCGCCCCTTCCCCGAAGCCCGCTCCTTCCTCGAAGCCCGCTTCTTCCCCGAAGCCCGCTCCTACTCCTGCTAAGGACTGCTACGGAGACTACTGTTAAGTAATTTGATGACTGGATGAAAGGACGGGGAGGAATGCATAAGTAGCTGAGTTGGTGGTTGGTGGATGGTGGATGGTGGATTTGTATTTCGATTTATTGCTTCGGAAATTGATAATTGGCTTTTATGTTGAGACATCATCTTGCGCCCAAGTAGAAAGCTGGGATTGGCAGCCTGTGTTGTACCAATTGCAAGGCATCAAACCTCAAAGCACAACTGAGCCCCTCATAGGTAACCACACGAAATTCACCTCAACCTAACTTCCACCATTAAACCTTGACCTGCCAGCCTTGTTCCCAATCCCAACAACTTTGCATATCGAATGAAACCCTGTTCCCGCGCTTCTTGTGTTCTTGAAGTTGCACTTTCATCTGTCGTGTGAATCCCTACACATGCACGGCGAGAAGCGACCATCATGAAAAATTACAATATTCACATCAACACTCACCATCGTCTACCAGCTCAAAACCCCCCATCCTCACCCTCTTCCGCTCCTACCTCTCGAAATATTCCCTCCTCCCCTACCTCTTCGACCGCGACTCTTGCGCACGAAGAAATTCTACCAAGCTCTCTCACGTCTTTCCTTCCATCTGACCACGAGATCTTCCATGAGAGTGCGCGGATATTAGAAGAGCACGCTGCCACGCTTAAAGGTAAATATATACGATATCCAAGTTTTCGGGAATACTGATGGTGGATGGTAGCACGGGTTGATCGGGAGGATCGGATGATGAAGGAGGATTTGAGGGCGGGAATTGAGCTGGCGAAGAAAATGTATCGGTAACGATGGGTGAAGGTTACCGATGAGAATACTTGATGTGTGTGCGATACATTCATTATGTGCTACTTTCTCTGGGACTGGTCCTACTTCCGATGGCTAACTGTCGAAAATTTCCAGGAGAATGAGGTTGTATGAGTGGTTTGGCGAACGTGCTAGTAGTAACTTCAAAACGCCTATAAGCGTTTAGATTTAATGAGAAACGAATGCTCGGTTGGCCTAAAAGTTAATCATATGAACTCCTCTGCGAAAGTGTGAGTGATAATACTGTGAATGTAACGATGGATCACCAGCGCAAAATATGTACCACCCGAGCAATTGTGAGATGCTCCGTGAACCCATGAGAACGTCGGCGGTGCTAACCAGCGAAGGCGGGTGATGTTCGCTGGAATCGATAGGTGGGCTTGATTCAATGCAGATGCTTCTAGCAACGAAAGGAAAATCTTCACCTGTCCTTTTGAAATTTGATCTCCCATATCTTATTACATCGAGATAATGCTGCCATATCCTGAGGACTTCGAATAGATCTCACTCATTACATTTACTAACGAAACCCGAGTTAGAAAAGTAGATAAAACCCTAACCCCATCCTTCGGTGCTGAGCGACGGGATATCCTTGGAACACATCCTATCGGCTAAATCTGTCGGCACTTCCCGGGACGTTCCGTGCTAAACTGTAGCACCGAAGTGTGAGGATGGCACTGCAACAAATGAGTCCACACACTACATGCCATTGAACCATCACTTGTCTGATATTGATGGTTATGATCTGGACCGCAGTGAACTCGCCCATCCGATCGGACGGGAATCGATCATGATCGATACAGCCACCATCCACACACCCTATCTGCCGCTATTCGCAACTATCACCTGTACTCGCTGGAACAAAAGTCACCGAAGAAGCAAAAGAGCAATGATTTATGGAAACTATCCGCACATATCACCGATGAGTATTGGAGATGGTCCTATGTCGACTTCGGAGTTAAATAGTACCGCGAATCTAATCGGCTTGTTCACGGACTTTTCTGCCAGCCAGGATGTACTCTGAGTTGGTCTCCTCATCTTGGTGGTAGAGAGTACCACTGCCAACCGCTGTTTGATGGCCTGTTTGATGGCCTGTCCGCAATCTCTAAATAGCAATCGTAGTCTTCCTTGACCTGCCTTCATATGAGTCAATAAAGTTCAAGGTAGGAAAGTATGAAGGCCATTCGACGCTGTGACCTATTCGGTTGCGGGGTGCACTGAAGCATCGTCCTACATGATAGGGTGGCTGGGAGACGTGAGAACTGGCGGCCTAGTACCGTAATAAAAGTGATTTCCATGCCTGCCTACGTATGCTGCTCTGCATCACGCGAGTAATCCATGCGTTCGTTCGCGTGGCGGAGGCCGGCGGGCAAAAGCATAGACAGACCCAGAGCCATGCGAGTGACAGGTCCCATGCGTTTCATGTTTGATGCATTCATCCCATCGTGCTGCAGGCAACATATCTAGTCCGTTGGTCTCTGCTTCCAGTTTCTTTTGTTTGCAATCACGCTTTCTAGAATATGTGTACTTGGCCAAAAAAACAAACCATGCAGGAAGCTGTAGCTTGCCGATGAGCGAATGAGGAGTTGAGGCATGTATCATAACAAACAACCGCCACAAATAAACGGTTTATTGGACGGGTTGTTGCTGCTGTGGGTCCGGGTAGCTAACAACGTGGTTGGTAGTTTTGTTCGTATGGTGGATCGTTCACCGGCCGAGATGCTCTGATTGCACTTTGATCTGCGGTACTAGCTGAATATGTAATCTCTTCAGAAAGCCCAGTAGATTGTGAATACCGAATAATTTATATAGAAGTCGATAATAAGAGTTCCTTCGGCGGTGCGCGGAACAGCCGGACGTCTAATATATCATTGATGCATGTACCCGGACGAAGCAATACAAGGGACTGGGTGAATTCATCCCAGCTCCCGGAACAGGATGGCGAATGTCGAAATGTCTGTTATTATACCACTATGTATGCAGGAGTGTGTAGATAGGGAAGTGAGTTGAAACATGAAACACACTGAACTTATCATTGTACACATCGTTAGCAGAATGCGCTGCAGAGTACTTCCGATGAGAGTAACACTTGGCTTACTGTACTCCAAGAAGTGAAGTTTGATAGGTATTCGTTGCCTAGATCCGTTGCGGAGTGCTCTATGCGGCGTTTGGAAAGGGAAGGGAGAGGCGTGTGGATGAGATTAGTCCGGCAATTGGTTCAACTTGATAGATTAATGATGGAAGGGAGCTGGGAAGATTCGGGTTGTGAAACCTGAATGTTGGGAGCGCCACAGCGAGCGCCACACTTGACTCTCACTCACGCAACCCCGCCCTCTAATGTGGTTAGTTAGGCAGGGTGCAATCCGGCTGCCGTCGTCCTCGCACTGACAGTATCTTCCAACCTGCCATTTTTTTGTGCTGTTTTCTTCTCCTTAGCCAAAGCCCTTTGTAAGTACCGTGCTTGCTCTTGCTCTTTCCCTCAACGTTCCTACGCTTTCGGATTTGCCTGCGACCAGAGCCGCCGCTGATTGGCTCTCTCCTCTTCCCAGCTGTTTACGACGCTCTTTCATACTCAAACTCTTAATTTCCTCCCTTGACCCCTAACTTCGTCTTGCCTGTTTGCATTTTCGCATAGGAAGCGGTTTGAGTTGTCGCCCGAGGTGGTGAGAGAACGAAAACACTCACGGTAAGCCTCTCTGTCCACTTCTGTGGTTGCCTCATACCAGGCCCACATACCACTACCCACCTGGGCATATACCCACATATCTCCCAATCCCCGCGAAACCACTGTTCCCCACTGGTCGTTCAAGCTGTCAAGCAGCGACAAAGACGAGTGCATCCCACTTCTCTAGCGCCTACAACTTTTTTTTCATTTTTTGCGCTCGTTCACAGCTTTTCTTTGCAATGCAGTTTCTCTGGCTCCACCGTCACAACTGACGTTTTCCTCGGAGTTAAATTATTTCTTTGGTGGTATCATCGCTCATCGGGTTGTCTGGTGTACTCTCACGTTTCGCGGGTTGGACGGTGCACCGCATTGCCGGCTTGTTGAGTTGAGGTTTGAAAGGTTTGCAACAGGTCTTCTCCTTTTCAACCGCCATCCTATGCCATGTTCTTTTGTATCCCGACAGTTTTCACTCGCTTTTCCCTCCTCATTGCGCGTCCCACAGCTCAGTTTGTGCCTTTACCGCTTTCTCCGAAATCGCACTGTCAAAGACACCCTAATTAAGCGTGAAAATGGCTATGTCTAACTCTAATTGTGCTACGCCCAGTAATCCCCTCCTTAACACCACCACTACCGCCACCCCTCCTCGTAAGAAAATCCTCGCTACGAGCCACTACTTCGCTTTCATTCAATACACCGGTCGTCCTTGAACGTCGATAACCTCCCCTTCCGACCGTTGACCCCCCGGGCCACCACCACCACCACCACCACCACCTAGTCTACAGATTCATCGCATCAACAATGGCGTGGCAACCGCAGGAAGTTCCCATTCGGGAGCTGGCGGGATATCTCAAGGACAGTTTGGGATCCGATAGGGCGGCTCAGCAACGTGCTACTCTGGTATCTTGCCTCCCGTTCCTTAGGCGACGTTTGCACCACCAAAGGCCACCACCCGACGACGCCATTCGAAATTACGGGGAAGTTTTTCGCTAATGCGTTTGGAATATAGATGCTACAGCAGGCAAGTCAACAGTCTCCGGACATCAACAACTACCTTTGCTATATCCTAGTGCACGCCGATCCTCCCCCAGACATGGACGCTGCCCAGTACCACCTCGTGCGCTGCTCGGCCGCCATGTTAATGAAGAACAACATTAGTTTAATACCTAATTCTCTATCGCCGCAAACCCTGACATACGTCAAGTCGGAATTACTGGCTGGCCTGAAGGATACAAACCAGGGTATTCGAAGCTTTACCGGGAATGTCATCACCGAATTGTTACGGAAAGGAGGAATTATGGCTTGGTCGGATGTGTTGGCGCAACTCATGTCTATGGTAGAAGGTAAAGATACTGGTGGAATCGATATTCCACTACCGGTGCAAGAAGGCGCAATGAGTGCTCTCAAGAAGGTCTGCCAGGACAGCAAAAAAGCGTTAGAACGGGATGCGCAGCAGCCTCTCGCCGTTATGATCCCGAAGTTCTTACAGTTTACCCACCATCCATCGGCTGCGGTTCAGGCGGATTCTTTGGAAATTATCAACATCTTTTTACCACTGCGATCACAGGCTGTTCTTGCACACATCGATATCCTCGTTGAAAGTCTCTTCAGGCTCGGAAACAATCCACATGCGCCGTTGAGAAGGGAGGTGTGCCGCGCATTGGTGCATCTAGTTGATATCCGCCCTGACAAAATTGCACCAATCATGAGTAGTGTTGTCGATTACCTTGTAGCACAACAAAATGATCCGGATGCCGATCTGGCTTTGGACGCCGCAGAATTCTGGTTGACGGTCGGAGAGCACGACCAATTAAGGGTTCATTTGGGACCGTTTCTACCTAAAATTGTGCCGGTTCTTTTGAAGTCAATGATATATTCGGAGGAAGAGATATTTAGACTCGGTGGCGAAGGAGACGATGCCGACGAGGAAGATAAGGAGGAGGATATCAAGCCTCAATTTGCCAAGTCACGGCAGCGGCTACCCAATGGAGAGAGTGTGGAAGTCGTGGGCAACGAAAAGCCCCGAAACGGCGACAGTGAACTGAGTGATGGGGAAATTGACGAATATGACTCGGAGTTGGAGGATTTGTATGGAATGGAGGATCCAGAGGACCGATGGAACTTAAGAAAATGCTCAGCTGCTGCTCTGGATGTGCTAGCCACTGTTTTTCACCAACCCGTATTGGAGGTTATCCTTCCTTACCTGAAAGAGAACCTGCGACACTCAGAATGGCCATACCGAGAAGCTGCAGTTCTAGCTCTTGGTGCTGTGGCTGATGGATGCTTAGATGGTGTGGCACTTCACCTTCCTGAGTTGGTTCCGTACTTGATTTCTCTGTTGAACGACGATGAGCCTTTGGTGCGCCAAATTACGTGTTGGACCTTGGGTCGTTATTCTCGATGGGCTGCGACGGATCCGGACCTCAGTAACCCAGATCCCGGGCATCTGCAAAAGTATTTTGAACCAACCATGGAGGGTATTTTGCTGAAGATGCTAGATGGAAATAAAAGAGTCCAAGAGGCGGCGGCCAGTGCCTTTGCCAATCTGGAAGAGCAGAGTAAAGGAGTCTTGGAACCATATATCAAAGTCATCATCCAGCAATTTGTCACTGCTATGCGCCAGTATAAGGATCGGAACATGTTCATTCTTTACGACTGTGTTCAGACTCTTGCCGAGCATGTCAGCGAGGCCCTTGCCCAAGATGAGCTGGTGGCTATCTTAATGCCTGCTCTTATCGAACGATGGAAGAAAGTCAAGGATGACTCGCGAGAGTTGTTTCCGCTACTGGAATGTTTGTCTTATGTATCCACTGCGTTAGGGCAGAAATTCCAACCTTTTGCGGCACCAATCTTCCACCGGTGCATCAGTATCATTCATCAGAATTTGGAGAAACAGCTGGCCTTTAACAACAACCCACAGCTTGATGAACCCGAGAAAGATTTCCTTGTTACCAGTTTGGATCTACTGAGCGCACTTATCCAAGCTCTTGATAGCCAGAGCAGCCAGTTGGTGGCAACGGCAAGACCCGGTTTCTTCCAGCTTTTGACTCATTGCATGGCGGTTTGTTTTATGATCTTACATACTTATCAACAAAACTAATGTGCTGCCGCAGGATACAAACAATGATGTTCGTCAATCTTCGTACGCCCTCCTTGGAGACTGCGCAATCTATGTTTTCCCGCAGTTGCGGCCGTTTTTGCCAAATGTCATGGAGCTCTTGATTCAGCAGTTGGACATCGAACATCTGTCTGAGGTGGACGAAGACAACTCGTTCAGTGTCATCAATAATGCATGCTGGAGTTGCGGAGAAATTGCGCTTCAGCAGGGTATGTGATTGCTCCTGCCACACATAATCTCTGCCTGACTAGTTGTCTAGCATCCGGCATGTTGCCCTATGTTGAAAGACTATATATCAGCCTTCTCAACATCATCCAATCCAGCAAAGTCCCCGCTTCTGTTACCGAAAACGCTGCCGTGGCACTTGGGCGATTAGGACTTGGTTCTTGTGACGAGCTAGCGCCACACCTCGAGTCGTTCGCGTATCCGTTCCTGGATGCACTCGCGAAGGTGGCAGAGACAGATGAAAAGGATACAGCGCTGAAGGGGTTCTGTATGGTTGTTGGAAGGAACCCGGAAGCGATGGAGAGTTGTCTTATCCCGTTCTTTAGAGCGATTGCAAGATATAAAGAACCAAGCGTTGAGCTCGAGAACCTGTTTAGACAAGTATGTACACCGATGGAAGTGGGGAAGTTGGTGCTGACGATTGAAACAGACTGTAGCCGGCTATCGCAGCTTTATTGCAGACTTTGATGGTTTCTTGAGTCAGATCCCGCTTGCTGATCGGACGGTCATTCAGACGGTTTATGGGCAGTTGCAATGATCAGAATGCTAGGAGATATAGGAGTCCATGGTGATGATGGATGATGTCATGAAAAGCACCGGGGATGAGCAAATGGGAATTTCTTAGTGTTCATGTGGATTTATCTCTTTTTCTTTTGCTATTTGGGGTTTCGGTCTTGTATGGGTGGTAAAAGAGCGTGGATCTGGGTGGGGAAATTGTGAGCGAGCAAAAAATAAAAGAGTTGGTATTACGAGGGTTCTGAAATCAGCCTCTTTTTTTGGGGCTGACGATGTTGTTTTCCCTCTCTTGTTTTTCATATAGGACATAATGTTTGTTATGATACGAATTCCTGGTATTTTATCTTTATAGAGAAAGAGGTGGGCTTTTTTTTTGTTACTTCCTGTTGTTTTACATGACTTTGGGGCGAAAGGGGAGCATTGATTGGTTCGGAAAAACGAGTTGGTGGGAGTTTTTGAGCATTTGGAGAGAACTGAAGTTTAGTGTAGGGAATAAATGATTGATTACGAAGTTGAGTTCACATGTGATTTTGATACTGAACACCATCCGTGCGACCTGCGTGATGGAAGTGCAGGAAATAGGCGAGAACTGTCCGGCCAATTAGAATGGGATGTAAGGTCACCCTGAAGATTCAAGTCATTGACATCCGAGATCACACGTTCCGAGCACCGATTCTTAACACCCATCCCACCAAAGCACCATAGTTTGTTTCCCTTCTTCTTCCTCCGTGCTCACCACCGCGCCTGCTCTGCTTGACGCCGCGTCCAGATTTCAATCCTGACAATCTCACGAAGCCGCTCGGTAGTCCTTAGTGTGAAATTGCCAACTTCTATTCGATGGTGGAGATCTTGACCTTCGACTTCGAACGCAACTACTTCCGACGAGACGACGGTTCATGAGGACAACTATCCGCCTTAGTCCGGCAACTACTACATTCTCACTACCTGAGTATCACCTCCAACAACTTATACGACTTCAATACCAAGCTATTGCGATATTGGGATATCCATGTGTATAAACTAGTACAGACTCGATCGAGATATATAGTACAGGAGAGTGGCGGTAGTTGCGCGGCCTTTTTCCACCCTTTACCACCGGATATGCCACGTTAGTGATACCCGTGTGGCAAAGTTTCGTGATGCTGTCTGCGAGCGAGATGGTTAATGCGTTATAACGGGAGGGGCTTCAAGGCAGCCCACGTACGGGGAATACTGAAATCGCGGAATCACCATTCCACCGGCTATTATCAGCTCTGCGTGTTGCTAATGGCGAGCGTTCATGCTCTTGAGATAACTGCGTTGTTTCAATCAGTTATTCCGATGCATGTATGTACTGTAGCTAGCGCGGTGGTTCGGACTCGGCTTTTGTTATGACAGATCTCTCGATACCAATACTCAAGAGTGGGTAAAACTAATAAAATCTCATCGGACGCGGCCTCTATGACGCATGAGTACAGTAATACTAGACCTCGAAGTCTCAGCGGGCTGATGATTTATTTCAGGATAACTACAAGATTTTCTGTCGAACACGCGATAAAAAGGGTAAGCACCTCGACCAACAGGTGCTAGAAGGTCCACGTCGGCCGCTCCTGGCAGGTTGTGTTGGTGAATATCAGGAGAACTGTTTTTGGGTGTGGAGACATGATGAGTGAGATTACCGTATCTACTTAGTACTAAGGGTCCAAGGGCTGGATAAAGATGGAATTTGAACTTTTCAATCTCTTGGCAGTGTATTTATTTTTTTCACTTTTCTGTGGCGTTTCGGTGAAGATGGAGTTTCGGTTGAATAGCAATTGACTTCAATTCTGTTGTTTAGATCGAATTGGCGACCCACCACTAGACGGACTAGACGAACTAGAGCGCCGACTGGTTGTTCTAAAAGTACATACAACACCAAGTAACACGGCCTTCGTAGAATCGTATGTGATACCTGCCTTGTACATACAGTACCTAGGTATGTAGCGGGACAAAAGTGAAGAAACGCACAAAATATACCACCAATGAACGAATCCAGCAAGGACCACAGTCACTCACCTTTTTTTCTTGCATTTCTCCAGTCCACCATTTGTGCTCGACTTTTTCTTGGGGTGCTGGTTGTGAAGCGTTCCCTTAATTTAAGTTTGCCCCGCTACTGTACATTGCTGCATCGTAACCTCCCATCTAACGAGTTCGTCTCTGTCAATCACCAACGGCTACATCTGCGGGTGAATCTTATCCACCGGATATTAGTGTTTAGCGAACCGGCCAAAGTTACATCGCCACGCGAATTGGCCCGTCCGGACACGGGTCGTGTATCGGTCGGAATATGTTTCGCTTTATGCAATGAGTGCGACATCCAGATCGTATTATTGGCTAGCAGCTGAATAGAGATTGTTTAAGCCATTTCTGTGCTAGCGTCCGTCATAAAACGTTGTGGTTTTACTCGTACGATGGATTCTGTAATGCTGTATCCTCCACAACACTTCTGTGGGACACTGATAAAGTCTCCATTACCGATGGATAAGATATTGCACACCACTGTCTTAGGAGATTCGCCATAAAGCTTGCCACAAATTGATTGAATAATGAATGGGGTAGAATCTGATGTGGAATCCTTGGAGTGTCAGCGACCTACTTCTCCCTTCACAGCAGGAGACCGTACAAATCTCGTATACGCATGCAACAGGGCTTTTGCTGAGACAAGACAAATACGAGTTCCAAGTGCCCGATAAACAGGAGCAAAGCCGCCTCTTCCAGCCTCCATACCAACACCGAATACGCGGGTAACAAACCCACTGGTGAATAGAGCACAAGACGGACGCTTGGCGCGATCTTGAAGATCATGATGTGCATACGTACTTAGCAAATTAAGCGAGAACTACGGAATCCGGGACGGTAATCATTACGGCATCTGTGTGCAGCTGAGAAAGTATTAAAGGTGCCTACACGCCGTGGTATTCTTTGCGTGCCGCTGTTGCACTGTATACTTCTTCTTCCTGCTCCTTGAGTGATGCTTTATTTGATAACATTTCTGTTTGTTTTGGTGGAAATCTGAAGGCTGCTGCTGCATGTTCGGCCATTTGAAGGAAACCGTCGTCCACAAACGTGGCTTTCAGCGCAACACAATGCCGATTGACGAAAGTGCAAGCGAGAACCATACTCAGCCGCAAGCAATCGCATGCGCACTGATTGGGTCGGAATGAGGGTTGTGTTGGTGAGTTCGCGGGTGTTCTTGCCTGAGTCACACAGACTGGCGGCCTGGAGGAGCATTCATAAATTGAAGCAAGCCCCCGCCCCCCGCATTTGAGGAGCAATATCTTGGAGCAACAGTAAGCAATTCTTCAGTTGCAGGATACTGACGCATTTGAAGCTTTGGTCTCAACTCCAGATTGTGCCCAAGTCGAGATTCTCGGGAAAAAGTTGTTGATCTGGTCGGTGCCGTGTTGCAACGCGAATTCTGATTGGTGTCCCCCGACCTGGGATCGATCTCGAGTTGGGACCGAAGACTCTAAGGATTGCTTTCTCGTCTCTACACTTGCTTTGGGTTGCGGCTCAAACCATCGGCCGATTGCTTCTTGGTGACTGACCTTGAACTTGGATATATTGAAGATTGGCTGACTTTGATATTGCTAGGATTGGATCTATCCGCTGGGATTCCGAACATTCGGCACCAGTTCAAGGATCCACATTATCAGCAGCCAACCCGGGAACCCGGACCTGACCTGCGCCCAGTGGGCCGGGCAGTTTGTTACGGATGATCATCTCGATCCAACAGTTTCTACGACTCTGTAGCTTCAATTCTAAAATCGAACTAACACAACCATCGGCTTTCTCAGGCCCTGTTAGAGGTTGTTAGTAGCATTCAGCCCCAGGCCTACTACTGTTGGGTTTTGATTACGAAGCCATTCACGCTTTGTGGCCGATTGAATTTACTCCATATATTATTCGGAGTAGTCGCGCAATAACGCGGTTTTTTTTTTGCCAGTGACCAACATACGGCCTCTTCGTCTCTTCCGCTGGGGTATCCAATGACTGCTGTTAGTTGGAACCGAGACATACTGGGGCCATGGACGAGTGAAGCCTGTTGGACGAATACCAGCATCAGTATCCTTCCGCTGCTTGCGCGGAGTCGGATCTGGAGTCTTTTTAAACAAAAGCCTTCTACTTATAGCAAAGCGAGGGGCAGATAACAACTCGATTTGATAGAGTAATTCCGCAACCAACTGCATTGAAGGTTTTACGTTTACGTTCCACAACGCAAGCGTTGCATGTCGCAGAACGAGTACGGTATGAGGGAGATGAGTCACGAACGCTGTTCTCTCTCCGCTGTCGGATTTTTAATCAACTGTAGTTCCCGCAGTAATTGTTTTTTGATCGATACGAAGGAGTAACCACTCGGCGAGTGCCTAAGATAGGTAACTCGGAGGATTTTCACGCCGACTGCATATTGCAACTGCATTGGGGGTTCTGGGCTAATATCGTTCCAGAGAGGCCTCAGTATAGTGAGTCAAATCGAGCCCTATTAGTTGGATGACAACACTCAACGCCCCCCATTGTACAGAAATAGTTGAGACAACGTGGGATTCTTGGCCGCATCATGTCGAACATATCTCAGACTTTGGGCTAGTTCTAAGGCTGGTCTCATTGCTGACAGAATGCATCAACGTCTGGATTTGTCTTTAAACCCTTAGGGTCAATAGTCGTCTCCATGACGTACCGCGGTATCAGCAAACGCTGTTCGTCCCATGGTCTGGATCAGGTATTTCTTGCAGGATAAGCTTCCCATAAGGCAGAATTACATACAATTGTTATATCCAGGACTTACACCCTGATCACTGGACTTGCGTTACCAAAGATCTATTAACGTTCGGTGCTGGTGCCCTACATCCCTAGGGAATCAGACGAACGCAGGGGCAGGCGATACAATTTCTGTCAGAATGTAACGTTACAATTGATGTCGAAACATCTGCGTGGAAGCTCTACTGATATATCGACTATCCGTAACATTATTCGGCGGCAAGGAGCGGCTACACTTCTGCCGAATTCTTCAGTACCAAGACTATCTGCTCTGAGGTTATTATGGGAGCTCATATATATCAGCCGTATTCTCGGCAATGATCCCAGTTTGATGAGTGTTATTAGATCTGAGCCTTAAACGGCAGTTGACTGGAGAAGCCGTACATGGAATATGAATAGATGCCTCGATATATATGGTTCAAATGCGGGTTTGACGGATGACCCGAATACGTGGGGAAGACAGAAATTTGGCTTTTTTCTAGAACTGTCACACGTTCTACTGGACGGTATGACGGATTTAGTTCCTTGTGCATTACTTCCAGCTACGCGATTGGCTGGATAATCGATGGAGCGTCATCAACTATCACAACTCCGGACACTTTTACCCACAACAAAACGGTCGCAAACTGCCCTCGTTAAGCAGACTTCGGCGTTTCGCCTAAAGTCGGCAGAGGCTTGCAAGCGATGAAAACTCTAGAAACGAGAGCAGGTCGCAACCACGGCCCTAAATATTATCTTTGTAGACATTGATTGCTTTTGAATTCTAACCGCTTTGAACAGCCCTATCTAGGCGCGGACACACCGAGACCCATGCGCAGATACGAACTTCGGTTGAAATGAAGTCAAGCCTAAATAATCACGGCTGACAGCAAGGCGATTTTTGTTAAGCGGGCCGAAATCGGAGAATGAGCCGCGCTCTATCCCGGATTAATCCAGGATCAATGCAGGCGTTTAACTTTGTCACGTCATTGACGTGATAAACCCACTACCAATGCTGCGCAAGCAATGTATGTCCCTCGAGCCCAAATGGCTACACATATCCCGTTAACGGGTTCCTGAGGCCAGTACCGGCCGAAATTCACGTGGCAAAAATACGGGAACTATTCCGCATTATATGGTGCGGCTCTTCCGTCCTTCTGGAACCAATTTTGTGTCACTCCATCAGCACTTACATCACTGTTGGAATCTGGATCTCAAAATCAAGTCTCCCAGGTACGAGAAGAAGTAACACAACGGGAAGATCGTCAGGGAGGTCATGACTTGGCTTTCGTAAAACGATTGGAGATGTTACTTAAATTGTGCCATGGGACTTTCACGAGGCTGAATTCCGATCGCCTGTGCGGGGATACAATTGGCAGAAAGCCCGTTACACATCGAAGTCATTCAACTAGCCAAGACTACTCCCTGCAGCAGCCAACAAAAAGGAATACCTACTCGAAACCGGCCACGCTTTCTGAACCCCTCCCAATAAGTAGGTTTCATAGCTTAAGAGCTCTGACAGGACCAAGTTACACGAGAGGCTGTGTAGTTTGATGTACTACGAGTGGACTCGCTCCTGTGACTGAGATCTTCTTTGCCAAATTGACATTTGTTGTCTGACATTTCTTGCATTTTTTTAAATTCCTCACACGAGACATCATACACAAGCGCGAAGGAATCAAGTCTCGCATCCTTCAACACCACTCCATCTCCACCTTCTCGCTTCAACGCTCACTCATCATCTGTTTGTGAAAACCTTGGACTTCTCGACGGCCGTTTTCAAGCTGATAACTTGCTGGTGCTGGGGACACAACCGCTTGGTCTTGCCTTCTGAGTCACATCGCCTACAGCAGATCTCGTTGCCCTGCTTCCCTGGCGGTTTCAGGTTTTCAAAACTCGGCTGCTTCCACCCATAGATCGCATCTTCGGGCTGGGTAGATCCGGAAACCCCGCCATAACAAGGACAGTTGGTACGGCCTCCCGTCTGCATCGGAAACTGGGCTGTACACCTTAGAAGCTCGAAAGCTTGCACGATCTAATACAGTACGACATCTCTTGGAGAAAACCCCAACAAAGCACTAGTTCAAATACCAGGACGTTATCCGCCTCAGATCGATGTCACCCCACACGCAAAACAGTCGGAGTCCTCGTTCTCCAGGCAGATCTCCCCAGTATCGAGTCTCAAAGCTTCCAACTTCAGAAGCTCTCTCATTACCTTTCGATAAACAAAACAAAGCACAATCTCCGCGTTCACCGCATTCACCACGTTCACCACGTTCACCTGGCTCTACTCGTTCCAGGATGTCCACCTCCTCTGGGAGCAGTAATCCTCCCGTTCAATCTCGCAGAAGCCACACCAAGTCCAGAAATGGTTGCAGAACTTGCAAGAAAAGGCACATTCGCTGTGACGAGACTATCCCACAGTGGTGAGTTAGACTTGAAAAAGTAGAGGGGAATGTGCCCACACGGCACTCCTTCCCTCGGGTTGTCTCAGCGGCTGCTAATGGGCTGTAATTGTTTCTACGTAGTTGCAACTGTACGAAGCATAATGTGAGGTGTGATTATATGGATGGTGGTATGGTTGAGGGTAACCCAGACCTCCACATGACCCCACAAATCCAGCGAGAACTCGATACTTGGAGGGAAACGGGTGTCTATCCTTTTCCGTCGTTGGGTGTTGACAGCCAACCTTCCCCGTCGCGATACTCCCCAACTGATCTCCGACTTATCCATCACATTTCATCGGTTGCAACCCAGATGCAAGCTGCAGAGGCAGGTCATTCTGCGACTTGGACGAAGAGAGTGCCAATGTTAGTAGTCACTAGGATCGTCCTTCCCCTCAACCGTGCAGCAGAAAGGCTTATCTTGAAGCAGGTTTTTGAGGATTGCGTCAAGTAATGATTTTGTTATGCACTCATTGCTGGGACTTTCCGCTTCTCATCTATCATGGTTGACGGCGTCCCCAGCAACGCTGCAACTTGCCTACCAACACCGTGGGTTCGCCTTCCAGGGTCTGCAGGAATCGATTGGGAACTTCTCTAAAGAGAGTTCTGATGCTGTGCTTGCTGCATCTATCCTACTCTCGTGGCAAGTGACCGACTGGTTAGTAACTGTCGACCCCTACTCGTCGGAGCGGCGAGAGACTCGAGATGAACAGCTGACATTGGGATCGGTGTTTCAGGCGGTCCTGGGCGAGTCTGTTACAGGGAACTTCGACGGTTATCGATGCAATGCACGACTGGAAGCACGAATCCGAGTTTGCAGAATTCATGGAAGAGAAGGAAATTTTCACGAGGGGAGCCTTTAGGCCGCAGATTGCGGATCCCCAGCGAGATCGCCATGTCGTGAGCCACGTATACAACTGTCTCCTGCCGCTCGTCGATTACTTCCAAGGCAAGGAGGAGGAGCTAAAGGGACTTGAGGAGTTGATCAACTTTGTAGAAGGACTCCACGAATACATCCCTGTGCATTCGGCCGAGGAGCAGTTTGCACTCCTTCACCCGCTCCGAACCTGGCTGTTTTTCCTGCCCATCGACTTTTTGCGCAGAGGGCAGCAGGATGCAAGTGTAATGGTACTTCTGGCACATTTCTATGGTGTGGCCCTAGCTGTGGAGCCCCTCTTTCCGGCGGTCGGTGCGGCGTATTTTGGAACCATGAGCGTAGGGCCAATTGAGCATATCCACAGGACCCTTGTGAAACGAGCGCAGAGTGCAGTCGCGTTGATGGGGTTTCCGCTAGAGATGGTGAGACATTTTAGAGAGAGGATGGATTGGCGAAGGGCTCAGACTGTAGCTCCTGGTGGTGTGCGGACATCGCATTCATCGCATCTTACCGGGTGGAATTTTGATGCTTTCCCTGAGTATGCTATGGTTGGGGGACACGCGCAAACAGTACCTACGACTACAGTACAGGATGTGCATGGGAGCGTTGCGGCAAGTGATTTTATTGCGAGTGCAATGTGGAGAGTTGGTCCTTAGCGGTGGATAGATGAAAAGAATGCAGTGGAAGTTTACGAGGTTATGATCATGGCTGTCTTTCCTAAGATTTATTGCTAATTTCGAGAAAGCAAACTTAGTGTGTTCTTGTTTTTCTATGATCATTATAGAGATGCCTATCAATGATTTCTACATCCTTTCCTTGTCTATTTGCTTATCTTTCTTTTCGGTCCAGGTGGATCGGATAGGTTTGGAGGTGAGTAGGGGTATTGCGGGCATCCACCTACTCATCTACCTACTGCTAGGGGGTGTTTTCTTTAAGTTTTAAGCATTGTGTTAGAAATTCGAATGCTCTTACCCATCCTATCTATCTATCCACGTGTTGGAATCGATCGATGCTTTATGGGCTTTTGTTTATCTTGCATGGGTTTTTATTGCTCTACACGTTTTGAAAAAGGCACCCACCCGTTCCCTTCCAAGATGCAGGCGACGGGTTGATGCATACAAATTAATAGTTACGATCTTGAAAACAAAAACTTGCGGGTATGTGAATGATGGAAAGCAGCAGCAGCAGTTGCGAGTGGCGAGGTGCATCTTTTCGCACCAAAACCACGTCGCGCCGGACTGGCAAGACTTCCCCTCGGTGTAGACAAACAGTACAACAAGCGAGATTAAAAATAAGCTTTATAGATGAGGTTGGGCTCTCCGCCCGGCGTCCATGGCATGGGGTTCCCGTTTTTCTTGACCGCCTTCCTTTCCGCTTAATTTAGTATACGCGATGCAGCGGTGGGAGGGGCAAGCGATGGATGGGGGTGGTGGTACAATAAGAGATTTTGTGCGAGCATGGGTGTGGAAGGTGTGCTGGTGTCGATGAAATGTTTAGAATACCGAGAGATGAAAGGCGCTTATTAATTTTTGGAAGGAAGGAAGGGTCTCGCTCTTTTCTGGGGGATATTGGCAGGGTTTCATGACTAGTCACTCGCGTAGGAAACATATCCCACTAGACTAGTGGGGTCTTAGATATATGGTTTGTGAGCTTTTTTGGTAGTGTCTGCCACATAAATATGGTGGTGTCTATGTATACCAGCCACCTAACTTGCCATATACATATTCCAGATAATCCAATTGTAGCTGCGCTCATGGAAAAAAAGGCTAATTCCAGGAATAAATCCTTATCAAAGTTAGCTGCGAGCGGGGTGAGGGGATATGCACTTCAGATAGACGCAGTGGACCTACACATTCGGGTCAGGACACTTGAGACGACCCGTGGAGGTGTCGTGATGGATGGGGGGACGGGATCCCCGTGAAAAAGCTGTTTGAGATTTCAAGAAAAAAACTGGCGGAGCAGGCAATTCAACAAGGCAGAAAAGAAAGCAAGAAGGCGCTTATGTTTTTTTTTTCCCCTCCGGGTTTTCCGAAGGAATATTCCATTCTAGATATGTTTGGAACTGTGTTGCATGGCGGGGGAGAGCTAGGGGGGGAGATATCTGCCGAGTCATGTACTTGACGTTCGTAGAATTGAAACTCCACACTCTAGTCAACAAGCCGGCGCCGTCGATGGCATCACATGTACGTACTTCATACGCTCTCAACTCTCTGCTGAGACAAAAACGTTGGTGGGCTGATTGGGAGCGAAACCTGGGATTGGGATTTGCAAGGGCGAACCTGGTTGACATGACAGCAAACGGGGGGCACAAACGCCCAAGCCCAAGCCCAAGCCCGATCCAGTCTTTAGTTCTTACCTATATCTTTCATTTCTATATATCTCGTTCATTCATGATTCATGGCGAGAGTTCTCCGAGGAAAAGTGGCCATCGGAATGTCCGCTGTATCGGATTGACGACGGTGTGGGTTTGGTTGGTTGGTTAGAAGAGAGGCGTGTTCTAAGAATACCGAGCTGACAAGTTGCGGAGATCATGTGGGGTGTACAGTATCAAAATGCACTTGGGGCTTGCAATTGGGGGGTTTGACTTTGACTACTTTTAGCAGTTGGGTAATTTCTTGATCGACAGAACGTTGCTCTACCTTACTTAGTAACTTACTATGCGTCCAAGCAGCGAAACGCTTCCCTATGAAGGGCTCTTAATCATCTTCGACCCCAAATACTATCACTTTTATTTCCATTTCATAATTACACACTAATAGAGGATTTAAGTTCTCTAGATGGATTCTGATGACTGGCTTTGTACTTCCAATAAAAACGTATTGTGTAGTTGCGAAGTTGCAGGGGAGAGAAGTTGTGGCCTTGTCGCAGTAACCCGATTTGCAGGTTCTCACAACCACAATAGATCAATCCGTACTTGGTGAGAACGGAATGCCATTATACAAGTAATTTCAGTACGAGTCCTGTAAGAAAATAAAAAATTGGTTGGGTTGTAGGCCTGGTTTTGAAAGACTTCGAAGTTGGGGAAACTCAGTTGGGCCGCACTCTGTACCACAAAAGTGCTTCAATCAAAAGTCTCAAGACCATCCTCAAAGATGTACAGGCTTGCGTGCTGATGGTATAAACAAAATGCCAAAAGATGCCCATAGTAATGACGAGATCATTTGCCTAGATTCCACGGCCAATGAATAGGCTGTACTGGTTGCTTTCCTCGCCTGCAGGACCAATACACGGTGCCTTTCAGCTGAAAGGAATCATTGATAGGATGGGTCCTTGGAAGCTAGAATCGGACGTCTTGAGAGTCAGAATCTATCGCATTCCATACTTGGCGTTGTGTCCGGAAGATGGCTCCCGTACCACTCATTTTTGGGTCCCTGATCATGAATGTGAGTGAGTCCTAGTCTCGGGTATTTTTATGTCCGAGATATAACTCGTGGATTCTTTGGGTTACCAAATAGAGATTAGGTCTTACATGAACTATGGACTAACTGTTTAGAGACCCCCTAACCCTATCTGGTACTTAAGAATTGACGAAGTATCAAGATACTCGACGCCTGGATTTACAACCAAGTAGTTGATCCAGTAATTCTGGAGCAGATAGATAACTTCCATATCAAGTAATTCTCAAGCCGCTCAGAAATTTTGGTACCCCACTGACTGTTGAGAGTTTGAGGCGCATAGATTAGGTCTCAGCTTGATGGTAACATGCGATGTCAGCGAACGTCAATATCCTGACAGACCACTGATTCGCCAGACAGATTGCATGTAGAGGAAAGGAATTTATGAGGAATCTAGTTGATGCTCGGGTACATATACAAGGCGCATCTCTGCCTTACCTCTAGATAGAATCTGTCTGGCGAATCAGTGGTCTGTCTCTGATTCCTCCTTTGGTCATGTGATTTCGAGTGTCGACGCGACTCCCGCGTGCGTTGGCGCGTCTCCCTGAACGGTCCTATTTGAGTAATCTCGTTAGCATTAGAAACATGGACAAACTCGATAAGACCCGTCACTGTACGCCACTCATGATGGACTCGGTGTCAGAAACGGTTTTACGCCCCTCCGGCCGCTGCGCCCGAGTGGCAAATTCTTACCGCAGCATCAACACCCAAACGCACGTTGACTCTGAGCCCTTCTCACATAATCTCGATTAGTTACTTCACTAGAGAGTATCAAGGGGTACTTAACGGGGTGGTGGGGATTCAATGAAATCGGGTGGAACTGGTTCTGCCAGTTCTAAAGCTAGACATCGGAGACTGGATAAATATACGACTGAGTATATACCTATCTATATCATTCCATATGTCAATAACTAGCTACCACCACCGATTTCGGGCGATTTTGTGCACCAGAAAGTATAGGACGGTCAAAGTTTAGCTCCCGCGGCCCCTACGATGGGTGATGGACAAATACAATATCAGACCGCAAAGTCACAACTTTGCAACTATACGGCATTTTTCTCTCCCTAGCGCGTTACAGAGAAGGCTATGATCTTGCAGACGTACTCCGAAGAAAAACGGCGGGACAAAAGAATGTGACCAATGCAAGTTTCGAACATGCGCTGGCAACTAGTGTTTATAACCCAACTAAATTATTGAGTGTTCAAGGATTTGTTGGACTCCAAAGGGGCAATTGTACTGGGGTTTCCCAAACATTCTTATCTTGCAGGAAGAAAGAAAAAGCGGGGCAAACAAGGAACATTTGTTGCAGCTTCAACTTTCAAGCGTAAGTAATCAGCCAACATACTCTAACTGATTAGCAACTTTCAACAAATCTGCCGTAGCTGAGCATGTATATGATAGCCATGAAAAGAGCAGTAAAAGAATTGATTACTACAGGTTTTGAGCCTGCGACTTTGGGTATTTATAGTACTCTGACGTTTGCAGCACCTGCATGCCAGGTATTTGAAGCATCATGCTTCTGCCAATTGGGCTAAACGATCAGCTCTGTATATTCTGTGATTTGACTAATCCTTTTGGAGAGCGGAAATGGACCGGTATAATGGTACCGCCGTGCAGGGATAGAACCTTACCTGTCGGGCCACAACCCGCACTGAAAACGCTGCGGCAAGGAATGGCATGTTTCTCCTTGCACAATGCATGCGTTCTCCGAAGAAAATTGCGGGACAAAAGAGGAACAAACTGCAAAATCATTCTACAACAGGACAAAATAATGATTACTATGGTTTCGAGCCCGCAAGTTTGGGTGGTGATAGCACCCTGGCGTTTTACTGCACATAGAATACAGCCTGGCGTTTAAAGCACCATGCTCTCCAACAAAGCTAGATAACCAGTTTCTGTATACTAGATTACCCAGGTATCAGACCACAAATACAACCATACTGTGGGTGCCACTGCAAGAAGTCACATAGTTATTTCCGTCCTGTCGAAGAGAAACTGGAAGACCAAAGAGGTACAAACGGTGAAATCACAGAATCAAGGTAAAATAGTTTATTAGGATAAGTTTCAAGCCTGCAAATTCGGTATTCATAGCACTTGGCGTTAAAAGTGCCAACAAAGTTAAGCGTTCGGCTCAAAACTTAGTTTTTGTCTACGAGGTGTCGAGGCTTCTAGTTTGGAAAGGGCACGCGCGGGTTCTAACAAGGCGGGAAAGATCCGACCTGGGGATATACACACACACCATTGGTCGATATCTATATAGGACCATATATCCCACAATTAAACATGGTTACAGCCGTAAACAATGCCAGAATATTACCACACAATGTGTATTAGAACCAATCTAAATTTGTGTGGCCGCTACATGACTGCAACATTGTCGCAGCCATGGATTAGTACTACATACCTAAAGCGCCCACAATGTGTCGCTGCTAGCAATGAACTTGAAGTTCGTTATTGGGGCCAGCTCCCAAACTTCACCCTGTTTGCAACCGTTACCCAGTTCGTGAATGGGACAGAAATATCGCGAACTTTCTTTGCCAGTTGGGGAACGGGTGTTGGTAGCAGATAGAACGGAACATATACAGATACTCGGCCATAGTCGAGTGAAAATTGTTGAAATATGGATGGGGAGAACCGTGTAGATAGACTTAGGTACAGAGACTGGAGAGCAGGAGAAAGACTCGAGATATATACAAGGTAGTTGGGTGCCTTATGCCCTACCGGCTGTGTGCCTTGACATCAGCTCAGCTGAAGCTCAGCTCGGTCAGGTTCATGCAACAAAAATAACCCAGTACCGTTTAACTCCAGATCTTGCATGAGACACCGACAGCGTTTAACCGGTAATCACATTACATGGATTGAACCATGACATGCGCTCCCTGCATGCATCGTTGGGCCGGAGCGGGAGCAGTCCGGGGGATCGACCGGGACCCTCTCGTCCCTAGCCAGCTGGGCTTCAGCCTTGCGGCACATCGAACGGGATGCCCTTGCATCACCGAAACGGAGTTCCGTTACCGCCCACACCGAATGACATCGGGCCCGATAGACTTCTGCCGTACCTCATTACATATTGATCATGGGTTCAATAACCTCCCCGAATCAGGAGCCCAAACCGATCCCAGCAGCATAGTGCCCGTGGAAAACGCATTCACCTACACATGGACATGGCCTCGATGATAATTCGATGAGCAACCACTGCAAGTCGATATCCCAGCTCAATGCCCATTCACTCAAAGAGGAAACCACTTATACCCACTAGGCTTATAGTCCTGAGACACACTGGGCTGGTGGAGGTTACCATTAGAAAAGCTATGAAGATTTTCGTTATTTATATCTAGAGGTAATAACCCCCGCTTCCATTTCACAAAGGATAAGCTCTCGACCAGGAACAAGTACTGAGGGGAATCGTGTAGTATTATTAAAAAAAATATAATCAATCTTCCAGCAAAAAAAAGGAAAAGCAGAAGATCAAAAATAAAACAATCTCAAAATATAAGCCAAACAATGGCAGAATAAATGCAGCTCACGGTAGCTACTTGCCCGGACCCATTCGGCCGACTTTGAACTTGAGAGTCAGGATGCAGGAAACCCCTCAGAAACCTAACATCATCCGGCAAAAAAGTGTACTTATGTTTTTCTGGGGTTTTTTTTTAAAAAAAAGCGGTAGACAACAGGTTTAATATGCTAACAGAGTTCATCAATCAAGGTCCCCTTCCCTGTGATTTGTGTGGATGCTTCAACTCTATGTTGCGAACCTGGTACTCGTAGTCTAATATCATTTCGTTAGAATAGGAACCAAAATATTGTGAAGAGTAAAGAGAAAATACCTTTGAATGGAACGTTTGTTCTTGACCAGCTAAAGTATATGCCGGTGATATAAGAAAAGCCATAATCGGTAGTAGTAATAGGCAGTGTATAAGCTATTCAATTGGTAGTAACGACAGGTGGTGATATATGCCATTCAATCGATAGTAGTGATGAGCGTGTGTAAGCCGTTCGATGGTAGTAATGACAAGTGGTGATATAAGCCGTTCGATCGATAATAGCGACAAGAGGTGATATGTACCATTTGATCGGTAGTGAAAACAGGCGTGTATAAGCCATTTCGATCAGTAGTAGTGGCGGGTGGTGATATAAACCATTCGATCAGTGGTAGCGGCGGGCCATTCAGTCAGTAGTAGCGACAGGCGGTGATATAAGTCGTGTAGCGGCGGGAGTGTTATAAGCCATTCAATCGGTAGCAACAACAGGCTATGTATGCAAAGGGCAGGGACCCGAAGTCTAAATCACATTAACACCTCAACTAAAGTTAGATAGGAGTGAGGAAATACCTTGCAAGAACACTTGCTCTCGACCAGTTAAGGATATACCGGTAACAAGACAAGCAGGCACAAGCCATTCAATCGGTAGTAGTGACAGGATGTGTGTATACAGGGCAGGGAACTAAAGTCCCGCACACGACACCAACTCATCCGGAGGTCTAAAAGTCATATCAGAAAGCGAGCCATATTAAAGAGGAGTTAGGACATACCTTTGCAAGAACCACTTCTTTCTTCCCAGCTATGTTGGTACCTAATAAAAATCCATCCACCTAATGGTGCAAAATCTTCTTCACAAAACGAACAATACGGTTGTGCTTCTTCTTCTTCTTCTTGTTCTTGTCGATGATGTAGTAATCGCCGTAGACACTGTCGAAGGGGTTGACAGGAACCCCACACGCCTGGGAGTACAACCAGTCATGGGGGTTAGAAGAGAATTGAAGATCGTTGTTTGAAGTAGAAGGACGCATGATAATGGAAAGTCGGTATATTCGAATCAAGATAGAAAATCGAGATGTTTCGTTCGAGGTCGAGAATGAAATCCTGGAGCAGTCGAAGAAAGGAATATATCGATGGATAGAGAAAAACAAGGAAATCGGGGGACGAGAGGGTTTATAAGTCCAAAGGGAGAGTTCGGCCAACGTTCTTTCTACTGAAAAGTTTATTGTGACTGGCGGTCAGTTTGGAAGCTTAAGGGAGAGAAAGACTCATAATGCCGTTGAGGATCTTCAGCTTAAGCTTTGGACCGGACCCAGGAGCACCGGACACCACTCACTCAGTTCGAAATGGGCCGGCTGAGCTGTTTGGGTTTTACCATAGAACTATCTAACGAGGGTTGGTCGAGGAGATCTCCAGTATCAAGCAACCTGAAAGCATGCCTTCGAACTCAGCGTGAAGAGATAATGGTATTAAGCTTTGCTCCACCATCCCCCCGCCCGGAGATAACCTTTAGCAGCTCCACTCGGGACATGTCTTCTTTTAAGTTTCCCAAGCTTTCTCCCCAGCAGGACACGCACTGGCGCTGGGGAGTCCCACTATGGCACCGCTCAGTACAGAACGGGGCGACAAAGTTCTGAGTGTGACAAGCTTTTCACAAATATCGAAAACCTGAACACTGAATTCCATATAGACAGCCCTTATACCCAATTAATAGCGGGCCTGTTTGTATCGTACTTTGTGAGCTGACCGAGAAAAGCACCACAGTTTCAAGCAACCCAAATCGAAGTCCGAGTGCTAGCAGAAAGAGGAGGGTTGAAATGAAATAAGCTTTAGCTCATGCCAGCTCACCTGTTTTGCTCGCGGGGAAACAATCTTCAGCCCTAACCGATAATCCGGGGTAAATCTTAGTTAAATTTCCCGAGTTTAAATCTTCCTAGCGCAGCTCGAATTTTCCAGCGAACCATAAGATATCCCCATGGGAGTCATAGACATACTTAGCTTTCTTTCTGGAACCATGAATGTGTGGGCTACATTCTGCCTCGTCCCACAATTTCTAGGGACACACTTCGTGGATTGATTGGCAGGGGCGTCAAGATGCGTCATTCCTATCTAGTCCGAACTTTCGGGCGTTAGAAGGCACCGAAAAACATCATCTTTAAAGTTTCCGGAACTCAAACCTTCTCCCTAGTGCACGCCAACTTCCCCAGATGTCCCGGCGAGCCATGACGGGGACTCATCGAAACTCTCCGGCAGTTCTAAATTTGGGCAATGCGTCGGGCGATCTTCGTTATTCCCGTCGGTTCTGTCTCTGGTTCGAACTTTCGGATTTTCGCTGTGACTCGGGCATCATCTTTTAAGTTCCCCGCGCCCAGACTTTTCTCTAGCGCACTCCGACTTGTCCAGAAATACCGGCGAACCATAATGGGGAGTCATCAACTATGGGTACCAGGGGAATATGGGGTTTAACTTTGAGGTGCCGCCCAATGCAGTGACTCAATTCTCCATGGAGATTCTTAAATTTCTTCTAGAGCTCAATTCCTGACGCATAAATATATGTTCCGTACCATGGACGACCATTTCGGTTCACGAACTGCGGTCGCCGGTTCGCAACATTTACAGCCCATCTCACGAACTGGTGAGCGTTTGCGAACCGTCTCCCATCCCCGGCCACACTGGTCTGTTCTACATACAAAAAGCTTCATCTGGTCACTATCCCACCCAAAGACGTCCCACACTGTGTAAGTATAGTATTGGCCATGAGATGGGGTGAAACGATACCTAGTATATTTTCATGGTCCCATCTTTGCTCAACTTGCCCAATCCGATAATAAGTCTCAGGATTGTCATGGGATCCCATCAAAAGTCTCGGGGCCTTTAATCACCTAAATAGAAGTGGCGATTGATTGTGGCGATTGTAGATAATCTCTCCAGCCAAAAACTTCGCAGGGTCGCAGACGGGCTGTCAAATTGCAACACGTTCCCAGGTCGTGGTCTGGACTTCTCCAGGTTGCGAGTTGTCACGGGTTGTGACCGTACGGAACATATACCTATAGCAAGCGAATGTATTGGTGGATTCCAATACAAACTTTTCAGACATCATCGAATCACGCTCGTGGCATTACATTTCACATTTCAGCATCTCACAACTCCGATTCTTTACATGCTCATTCTATTTTATTCCAGAAGGAAGAATCTATGATCACGTACACAATACGCCACTTTCTACACGCATGCTGCCATTTAAACCCCATGCATTCATTAAAAACCATGCGAACTGTGTAAAGTAATACCCAAACCCTCTTTGCAACCCGAAAATATGATTGGAATAACCGAAAAAAAATGCACAAGAACCCCGCCCCCCACCTCCTTTTTCAGAGAAACCGTATAAAAGGAAAAAAAATCAATCGCCACCATCCACTCCTTCGCTTCTCCACATCCCTTTTGTATGATAGAAAACAAATGCACAAAAACCTCACCCGCCTTTACAACCGTATAAAAGGAAAATCAACCTCCGCACTATCCATCCATCCACTCCTCCATTTAATCATAGAGCTCCTCATCCATATCAGCCTCATCAGTTACGTTATCAAACTCCTCTAGATCCATCGCATCATCATCCTCCACATACGTGACATGATGATTCGGTAACACCACAACACGGCCGGAGTGATCGAGCGTGACTCGTGCCGTCTCGCCGTCCTTGATACTTCCTCTCAACAAGAGCACCGCCAACTTGTTCAAAATCTCCTTTTCTAACACGCGCTGCAGGGGACGAGCACCATACTGTGGAGAGTACCCAGCCTCGCCCAGGTAATCCTTTGTCTGGTCATCGATCAACAATTGGATATTGCGGTTGTTGCTTACGAGCCGCAGCTGGATTTCCTGTAGACGCAGATCGACGATAGCTCTGATCTCCCGTTTAGCCAACCGGTTGAAGATCACCACGTTACTAAGGCGGTTCAAAAACTCGGGAAGGAAGTGGCTGCGAACGGTGTTCATGACGAGTTCTTTGGTGGTGAGATCGATCCGCCCGTCGGTGGGCGATGAGCGTTGAGTGATGTACTGTGAACCCAAGTTGGATGTCATGATTATGACCGTGTTTTTACCGTCGACGACACGACCGGTGGAATCGGTAATGCGGCCCTCATCCATGAGCTGCAAAAGGACTGTAAGAACCTCCTTGGCGGCTTTCTCCACCTCATCAAAGAGCAGAATGGAGAACGGGCGGCGACGAAGGGCCTCGGTGAGCTGTCCGCCTGCATCGTGGCCGACGTATCCTGGAGGAGCACCGATCAGACGTGAGACAGAGTGCTTCTCCATGTATTCGGACATGTCAAAGCGGATCATGGCTTTGGGATCGTCGAAGAGGAACTCGGCCAAAGTCTTGGTGAGCAATGTTTTACCTGTACCGGAGGGACCGCAGAAAAGGAAGGAGGCAATAGGCTGGTTGGGGTTGGAAAGGCCGCTGCGGGACAGACGAATAGCATTCGCAACTGCGCGAACAGCTTCGCGCTGGCCGACAACTTTCTTGGTGAGATATTTTTCCATGTTAAGCAGCTTTTCCTTCTCCGTAGTGCGGAGGCGTGTAACTGGGATACCGGTCCATCTGGCGACGATCTCGTTGATCTGATCGGGGCCAACCAAATCCGTCATCATGGGGGTTTCGCCGGTTGCTAGAGCGTGAGCAGCGGCCTGAGCATCTCCGGAGGCCTTCTCGGCCTCGAGACGCGCAATGTGCTTCTTGAGATCGGGGATGGCGTAATACTTGAGATCGGAAGCGGTGGAATAATCGCCGGTACGTTCGGCCTGTTCGGCTTTGGCGTTAAGGTTATCAAGTTTTTTCTTTGTCTCTTGGATCTCCGACGACCGGCGCTTTTCGGCTTCATATCGCTCACGCAAAGGCTGGAGCTCTTCCATGACATTGGCAGCTTCCTTCTTAGCTTCGCTGAGACGAACCTTGGATGCATCGTCCTTCTCGCGCTCCAGGGCGTGGATTTCGATCATAAGTTGTCGGTGCTTCCGCTCGAGAGTGTCCACAGCTTCAGGGGCTGATTCGCGAGTGACGCGGACAGCCGAAGCTGCTTCGTCCATTAGGTCGATCGCCGAGTCGGGGAGCTTTCGAGCGGTGAGGTAGCGTGATGCGAGGTTTGCTGCGGCAACAAGGGCACTATCCGAAATGGTAACTCCATGATGGACTTCATAACGTTCCTTTAGACCACGAAGGATAGAGATGGTCTCAGGAACCGAAGGCTCCTTGACCAAGACTTGCTGGAACCGACGCTCGAAAGCAGCATCCTTCTCGATATATTTCCTGTACTCCGCCAGAGTCGTAGCACCAATACAGTGGAGCATTCCTCTCGCAAGCGCAGGCTTGAGCATGTTAGCCGAATCCATGCCTCCCTCACCGGTACTACCGGCGCCCATCAGGAGATGCATCTCATCAACAAACAGCAGAATCATTTCCTTGCTATCTTCAATCTCCTTCAACACAGCTTTCATCCTCTCTTCAAACTCTCCACGGTACTTGCTACCGGCAACTAACGCTCCAACGTCCAAACTGAGAAGCTTGCAATGGGCCAAATTTGCTGGTACATCCGCATTGACAATTCGCTGTGCAAGACATTCAACAACCGCCGTCTTACCCACACCAGGCTCTCCAATCAATACGGGATTGTTCTTAGTTCTTCGGGAAAGAATTCTGATCACTCTCAAAACTTCCTGTTCCCTGCCAATGACAGGATCCAGGTCGCCCGAGCGTGCTTTCTCCGTTAGATCGATACAGTACTTGTCCAGAGCCTCGCTTGCAGAGCTCTCCTCGTTCGCAGAATCGATCCTCTTTGTTCCCCGCAAGCTCTGAACCGCATTGTCGAGCAAATCAACCTTGGGAATTCCAGCCTCGGCGAGTAATCTATTAATGGACGAATCTTGAGCGAGAGCACTGATTAGATGATCCTGGGCGACAAAGGAGTCACGCTGCGTTTTCTGTAGCTTCTGTGCTTCGCGAATAATTTTGCTAAGACTGGGGGCGAACGAGACATTATCTGGCGGCGGCTCTTGCGATGGTAGGCGGACGAGGGCTTTCTTGAGGGCACGGTCGAGGACCTGGAAGTCGCCGTTCGCCTTTTCGACAACTTGGCGGAAAATGGAGGGGCCAGATGATGATGGCGGTGCCCCGGCGGTGGCATCCTCTGTTGCTGGTCCGTTGAGAAGAGCGTATGCGAGATGGACTGGTAGTATCTGTGGGTGGGCGTAGCTTTGTGCTGTGTCTCCGGCATCAGAAATCGCTTTGTGCGCCTTGTCGGTAAACTGAACGCTAGCCATGGTGATGAGGAATTAATTATTCGTATGCAGAATCGGTGATGGTTGTGGTAAAATCGTGATAGTTGGTAGGTCGCAATAAGAGAACTTCGTTTCGTAACTTCGTAAGTGATGAATGCTGAACAGGATGGTGGAAACAAATATATAGGCATGGCGAAGGAGGGGAGAGAATTAGTTCAATGGGTTCGCGAACTTGCATGACGTTTGGAGAAGGCACAGGAAGCTTCTGGGAAGCTCTCCCCGCACTAACCTCGCTAGGCAAGTGCCCCGCGGATCTCTCCGTTACGTCACTTTTGGTGATAGTGACGCACTAAGAACGATGGGTTATGAACGACGATCGGTGTAAAATGAAGTAGAGCGGTCTTATTCTCGGAGTACCTGCTAGGGTTCCGAGACCAGAGTGGTCATTGAGCACTTGAGCATTGAGTTGGAATGCACGACGGACTTGGGGCACCGCAGCTGGATTGAATGTTATACATATCATTCACTACAGCACCCGAGGCCTTGAGCAAGATCGAGGGCAACCCGTTGAAGAACGGACCAGCAAGTGTACTCTACCAAGAAGTACTAAAGTTGTTAAGATCGCCGGTACCGAGTTCGATGTGGACTTTAGGGCGGTGATAATCGGGATTATGGAAGCTTAAGTCTTGGCCGCAAACGGCTGAATATTTAATCTTATCTGTGCACGGGACTTCTGACGCCTGGAATGATCCCGACTCGTGCGCATTTAGCATATTTAAATCCCCCCACGCATCATGAACCATAGCTCTCATCTCACCAGAGATACTGCTGGCGCATAGACAGGTACCGACGTATGAAGGTCCAATAGCCTCCTCTAGCATTCCGGTTTGAGATGATGGGTATTAGGTAATGTATTAGTACTTCGCTTATCTGCAACCAAACGACGGCCCCTGACTGGAGTTCGTGATGGTTGTGCCATTAACTGACCGAATCATACATACTTACAACTTTGTGCAGACGAGGTCGATTTACCAAATGCATGCTCATTCGCCAGGCCAGCACATCTCTTGCATGATTACAATAACAACCATGTTCGAATTCGAATAGCATGGGTGGGCATAGAAGTTTCACGAAAGAATTGAGAGAATAACACCAAAGAAAAAATCAGTAACCTCTCAGGGGGTGAGCTCCACCAGAATCCTAAATCCCACGGGCTTAAGAGGCTGCTTGAAAGAACAAAAGGGTACCTGCCGTAGTAAAGAGAGGTAAAAAGAGACTACTATCTCCCAAATACGTTGCAATTCAAAACATATCATTCACCGATCTTACATTGTAGATATTGGTATCTATAGTACATAGTAAGGCAGTGAATATGTACCGTGTACTGTCTCTTGTCTTATAGATTCAAACAGCAATCTCGATCCTAATTTGGATTCTGGGTCTTCAATAGCTCCCTAAAGAACCGGTAAACTTTGTAGAGTCGTTTCTTTCGTGGAGACCGATTATCCTTTCACCCTCTTTACAAGTCTTACCAATCTTAGAAGCCCTCAGATCCTATTCCTCATATCACTGTCAACGCTGTCGAAGGGGTTAAAAGGGATTCCGCACGGCTGGGAGTACAACCAGTCATGGAGTTGGAAGAGAACTAGGGTTGTTTTTGCAAGTAGAGGAAGGCATGGTGGAAGATAATCGATATGTTCGAAAATTCTGGAGCTGTCGAAGGAAAGGAATGAGTGCGATCCAGTATGAATTAATTCATTAGTGTAATAGACTTGCACCATCTGTCGTAGAATGTATATCGAAGGTAGTGGTCTTTCGAACTGTCAGTTGAAGCGGGGAGAGAAATAGCCTACATTAACCGTTGTAAGCCTGAGATTAAGCGCATAGCGGGTACAACCTTGTAATGTCGATTAGTAGTTTAGCACGGAGAGAATATGAGGACCCTATTGGCTCTCCACTCCTGTCTGCCGAGAGGTCTTTGATCACATAAGGTTCTCAACTTGTCAAGGCATCGCCCACCTTTTAGCTGAGGATTAGTATTCATCCCTCGGTTTAATGTAACCTTATACCAACACTCAGGCGAGTTTCAAGTCTCATCGGTGTTTCTTAGTTGGTTACTAATTGGCTCTGTGGATGAAAACAATCGGCGAAGTACTCAGTGAAGTAGACGCTGTAGTCTCGAACTAGAAACTACTAGAGCAAACACTGTGGAAGGAAGAGTTCTCAATGTTGAAAAGGTAAGGTGTCATAATCTACATTCACTTGGATATAAACTAACTGATAATTAAGTTCTTGTGTCTGTGAAAGTAGAGATAAAAAATTTGGCCAGCAATATGGACAAGGGGTTTAAAAGAATCGAAACGCTCATATGGGCGATTGTCACTTTTGGTGTAGGAACGGTCTCGCTGGCTTGGGGAACAGTAGGTTTTCCAGTGAGTCCTCTCTGGATTTATTTCCTCGGACATACCAATTGGCATTGAAAGTCCTTTTACTACAATAAGGAGATTAGGAAAGAGACAATGTCGATGGTCAACGCCGAGATCCATAGTGAGACCAGTGGCATGACGAGTGAAACCCTCCCAGAGATGCATAAATGCAGGCTGCTTTGAAAAGCGAAATCTTTGGAGAGATTCATAAAGTGAAGCACGCGAAGGGCGACCGGTGGGTGCTAATTGATAGTTTAAGGCAGGTTATTTCACGACTGGTTGAGATGGGTTTCTTTGTTTTTGCTTTGCTTAGACATGGATGATGTTCATGGTGTTATTGCTTCTATTAGAATAGATAATGGAATCAACAGGTTTTATCAATCTATGCTAAAGACGACAGCGCGCTGATATGTATTAGCACATTGTTGTTCAATCCGAGCTGGAATGAGTTCCGAAGGTCCATTGAGGTTCTTGCCTAAGCAACCACACCCTCTAGGGGAAGAATGGTAGTGGATGGGGTTCGCAACTTTACTTTGTTTTCACTTTGTGTTTTCATTGGAGCGAAAGGGATTTATGGGAATACGTATGTCATAACCGCAAGCGGCTGAATACAGAATGATTACAAACAAACAAACAAACCACAACCTCTAACGTGTACTTAGTCGTGGATCATCTCGGACCGATTGCTACACCTCACACTATCTGTGTTACACAGTGTCCGACTGCTAAACCTCATGTAAACGTGTCGAACAACATCGCAAGCATCGCCGGTACTCGTTGATGATGCGGAGGGGATGAAAGTCTCATTGCTGTGCCAAGGCTTAGGGCTCCCACATGGGACCTCACTCTTGCCTGTACGTAGTATGTCAGCCGGCTGACAGACTAGCCTGTACGCTGTCGCCAAATATCCCATTCCCGTTCCAAACGGGTCTCTGTATCGCACCTCCCCTAACTAGCAGTAAAAAATATCCCCACCATCCGATCCCACTCCTCCCAATCAAACTCCCGCTCCTCTTCCTCCACCTCCGCAGACGGTAGTTTACAAAACCTCTCATTCCCTTGCATCTCCCACCCAGCCCGCCTCCACACGCCTCCCTTCAACTTCCCCAACAGACAATAAATCCACATAGTCCCATCCTTCTTTGGCCCCTGCGCGCGAGGTATCAAAACTCCATTCACAATCGTATTCCCAACCGACAAAAACACCCTATCAAGCAGCCCCCTCTCCTCAACCGATGGCAATTCCTCACGCAGGAGCAGAATGATAGTAGCATGGAGTGGGTGCAGGAGGCCGGGGAGGAACCAATGGTAGGTGGGGGAGGATGCAAGGGTGAGGTAGAGGTGGAGAAAACTTCGCGCGGATGCATACAGCGCTGATTCCGGTGGGGAGGACCGTAGTGACTTTATGCGATGGGAGAGTACGCAGCACGCCCGCGGCGGCTGGAGGAGGATATAGTCACGTGCCCAGGGCTCCGTAGCTGCGCCTGCGAGCTGCTCACACCGCGACGAGAACGCTTCGGTTTCAGGAGATCCTGGTGGCTGACGTAGCCAGCGCTGCATCCGCTCCGTCCATTCCCAGCGCGCGGAGAGTGCGAGGCCCATGGACGGGGAGAGGTCGGAGGACGAGGGGTGTGGCGTATCGTAGTCTTCGGGGTGGATGAGACGCGGGAGGCCGCTGGCGATGCTGGCTTCTACGTCGAGGTAGACTAGATGCCACCAGAGTCTTCGGCGCATCTCTTGCTGCTGTGGGAGAAGTGGGTTGGGAGGCTCTGTGTGCAGACCCATTGCTTGTGCGCTGCGTACGGCGGAGGGGAGGAAGGTGAAGGAGGTTAGAGGCAGGGCTTCGGAGACGTCGGAGGAATTGTAGATTACATATGCCTGCAGTAATGGTAATGTTGGTGAGGTTTCGAAGGAAGAGCGTGAGAGGAGCAAATTGTAGAGTGCGGCGAGGGAGTCGTGGTAGGAGCCAGGAGTACAGATATGGCCGGAGTAAAGGATTGAGACTAGGAGGAGGAGCTCGGAAAGCTCGATGTTGTCCCGGGTCCAGAGAGTGGTATAGGATGCTGTTATTATGGGGATATTGAGGAGGGGGAAGATGGAGTGGACGGAGGTGAGGTATAAATTGAAGAAACGGTCGGCTTCATCTTGCGGAGGGAGGGAGGGGAAGACGTCAGAGAGCAGGAAGGAGGTTTCTGTGGTGCTGGAGGCGGCACGGAGGATACGCTGCACATCGGACTAGAGGATCGATATTAGTACCTAAGCTTGAAGGGACGGGTGTGAGAAAGGAGGAAACAAACGGGATTGGTATCATTTGCTAACCCCCAGAAAACACCACCGATATAGCGGTCATGGCCAAAGACACCACTGCGTAGCGACTTCTCAAGAGATTCACCTTCTACCGGGTGGTTTGATGGTGGTGGTGCTTCTCCTTGACTTGCGATCATGTTGACATCGTTTTGATTACCACCAACACTGCCGCTTGCTTCCTCGGCGCCAGGAACCTCGACAAAACGGATATTGTTTCCCGCGGCAGCATATTCGCAACGCAGGCCTTGAGCTTTGCATTTCGCACAAGTTGGATGTGTTCGATCACATTTTACCTGTAATTAATTAACGAGCCGCAAGAGCATACCGAGGTGTAGATATGTAAACAACTTTTCTTCTCCGACAGACTAGGCAGCTCTTGGTAGGTCTCGGGCGGGGAGTTGTTGCTGGTAGGACCTGTGCATCCATCATCGTCAATAGCTGTCTGTGCTGATGGGGTGATGTTAGACCAAGCCTTCTCAGCTGTCACTATCTATGCACAAGGATTTGGCGGAATTACAAACACCTAATATCCGTATTCCGAAAACAGTAAGACTCGTGCGAGCGCGGGGTACAATCCTTAATAATGCCACCGAAGAAGTCAATAGCAATTTCGAAGGCCCACAACGTCACTTTGCGATGGCCCGCGTCTAACTTGCTAGGTGTGTATAAAAACCCCCAGCGCAGACCTCAGATTTTCTAACTCCATCAACGCACAGAAACATTGCTACTGCTACTCCACATTCCAAATCTTCTCTTTGCCTTCACATCCACAAACCGTCAATCACCATGAGCAAACTTCTCACTGTCTTCGGCGCAACCGGAAACCAGGGTGGCTCCGTCATCCGCTCCGTGCTCGCACACCCAGTCCTCTCTCAACAATTCCGCATCCGCGCCATAACCCGGGACCCCACCAAGCCATCCGGCCAAGCGCTCCAAAAGCAAGGCGTCGAGGTCGTCAAAGCCGACTTGATGGACAAGTCCTCTCTCGAGTCTGCACTCAAGGGCTCACATAGCGTCTTCGCCGTTACCAATTGTATTCCCCCCACCTCAAGCTGCTACTAGCGGCCCCCCCCCCCCAAATCCGCTAACCCATTAGTCTGGGAAACCTCCTCCAAAAGCACCGAAGTAACCCAAGGGCGCAACATCGCGGACGTATCAGCGGCAGCGGGAGTGCAGCACCTAATCTGGTCCTCTCTCCCCAACGTCACCGCCCTCAGTTCGGGGGCCCTTCCACACGTCGACCATTTCGATGGAAAAGCCGAAGTCGACGAGTACATCCGCAGCCTCGGGATTCCAATGACATCATTTGAGGCGGGATTCTATATGAGTAACCTCCAGCAGATGATGCCGAAGGTACTTCCCCCCTTCCTTCTCGGCGAATTTGGCTGATAGTTGAATTGTATAGGGTGAGGACGGAACCCACACCCTCGCCTGGCCCGTCCCAGCATCCACAAAATTCCCACTTGTTGCGATATCAGAGGATACAGGCAAGTTTGTATCAGCGATTCTTTCCCGGCGGGATGAATTGTTGGGGGGCCGCGTGCTGGGTGCGGGCGGATGGTGGAGTGGACAGGAGGTTGTTGATACGTTCCAAGAGGTAACGGGGAAGAAGGCGGTATATAAGGAGCTTCCCGGGGAGGTGTGGAAGAGTTTTCTCCCTGAAGCGACTGCGCAGGAGTGGTTGGAGAATTTTTACCTTTTGAGGGATTATAAATATTTTGGACCGGACGCAGAGGAGGGGGTTAGTAAGTCTATTGCGATGCTGGAGGAGCCGCCGGTGGGATTGAAGGCGTTTTTGGAGAAGGGGGCTTGGTAAGTGATGGAAGATGGGTTCTTTTGTGCGGGGTGGCTTTGGTAGCGGACTTTCATCTGTAACGGACTTATATTGGTAGTGGATTTTACGATTGATATGGCATTACTTCTGCAATGATTACATGACGTCACTCGCGCTTATTTCCAACGTTTTCGAAACAGTTCTTGATATGAATTACATATTCCGCAGACATGAAAAAACCAAATACATAATCGTTAGCGAGTATCCAGTCCAGCGACTAATAACCTAGGTATATTTCTCAGCCACCTTCACTCCGCCCTTCTCCACATCCGCTTCCGCACTCCCGCTATCACTACCAACGTCCTCCACATGCGGCGGATACACAGCCTCATCCACTAAACTGTCGACTGGCGGGCTGATATAAGTGCAGATCACATAATATGTCAAGCTAGCAAACGTAAATCCAAATAACCAAGCAAACGTATATATCTACCACATATTAGTTTTCCTATCTCTCTTCCCTCATTTGTTCGCAACATACCTTCCAAGCGCCACCGACATGCACCTTTTTCGGCCCACCAATGGCTCTCGCAAACCCGGGTAGCGTGGGCGCAAACCCTAGAACGAACGAAAAGAACGCCCGAAAGTTCATGCCGCCAGTGTACCAGTACTTTGCTCCGGGCTTCCCGTCGTACAGCGCAAAAATGTCGAGTTTCCCCTTGCGTATGATGTAGAAATCGGTGACAAGGATACCGGCGAGCGGTCCCATCAGACAGCTGTAGCCGCTCAGGAACGAAAGCAGGCCTGCAGCGTTCTTGATTATGTTCCACGGTGTGGAGACGACGCAGAAGATGCTCATTATAATCGTGCCACGGAAGATGTTGATATACTGTGGGGCGAGACCGGAGATCTATTTATTTCGCGAAGTCAGTGGGTGGTGGAGAAGGGGGAAAAGGGTAGGTATAGATTACATCGTTGGAGAACGGAAAGCTTCCGGCTGCGATCTGGTTACCGATTGTAGCGAGAATGAAGGATGCGCCGGTGAAGAACTTTGCTGGGCGCGAATCGAACTTAGCGATCACCGCTGGCATATACCATTCAAATGTGCCCCAGATTTGAGAGTGCGCTGAAGTCACGAAGATGGGTGTTAGTGCGCCTAACGTGCCGATGATTGGGAGAGCGAAGTATTGGTTTCCACCGCTAAGCTTATCGCGGGAGAAGCGCCCAAAATCCTGAGGGTGTTAGAGGGATGGAAGAGGAAGGGATGGATAGAGGGGGAAGTACAGGCATGTTGACGGCCATGCTGGAGAAGAGTCCAATGATTACGTTGAGACCGGTAAGGGAGGAGTAGGCGGTTCCCATGGGCATTGGCGTCATCTTGCCGGTTACCAGTTCTCCACCGCCATGAGTTTTTCTTTAGTAGGTTAGTATAGAATGGTTGTGAGGAAGTGGATAAGTACATTACAGCCCACAGGAACAGCGCAACGAATGTGGGAGGCACGATGATGGCTTTGGCAAGGAAAAGCAGTCGAAGCTTCCTGATCGGCATGATTGAGAGCAGGGTTTGGACAATCCAGTAGAGGAAGAAGCAGAGAAGGCCGGCAGCTGTGAAACATGTCAGAGTGAGATCTGGTGATACGGCGAGATACGTACAGTCGATTGCTGCACTGGGTGACAGGTGGTTGGGGAAGTTCGCGAAACTAGGCCAGATGGCTGTGATGCAATTCTGGAGAAACCCGCCGGCTTGTACACAAAGAATAGCTGTCCACATCATAGCGACAAACGCTACCGTCGATGTTATTAGCTTCTTTCACAGACCGACGAGGAGCGAGGTGCACTCACCCCGGATAACGATTGCAGGATATGATCCGTACATGCCAAAAGAAGCACGAACAATAACGGGGTAGGCAACATGATACCGAGCGCCCATCTTGTCTTTTGTGAGCAATCATATTTCCAGCAGGCGGGGGAACCTACCTTTCCAGTCAACGTAACAACAACACTACAAATCATAAACCCGAAGAATACAATCGGGATTGTCTCCCTTGCGGTGAATCCCAGCGACATCACGCTACACTACCATCAGCCTTGTCGGACTCGTAAATTGGCGGGAGCGAAGCGTACGTGCTAACAGTTGCAGCAAGGGGAGGTGCCAACATATCGGAACACCAGTACGCCCAGTAGTCTATACCGCCCCAGGTCTGCAGCTCAACCGGAACAGGGTCCAGATCTAATTGGCTCCCGAATCAGTAACAATGGCCTGATCTAAAGCAGGGAGGGGCGGCTAACCTTTGTTGCTCCATCTAGGGTCGTCGCCATATTTGCCGACCTCAAAACACACCTTTCGATGCAGATGCGGGCGGACTCGTTGAGCTAGAGAGGAAGGCGTGGGGAACTTCATCGTTGGTTTCCAAACGATGTTGGGGGGAGGAGCGGCGGAGTTTTATGCCACTTCGTGCCTCCAGTTTTCTCACCGCAACCAATGCATTGTGGTGCCAGTTGATGTGATGCCGGCTCGTGATACGCTGAGATCGAGAAAACGCCACAAGATACTGATGGCTTGAGTGCAAGATATATCGATTGGTATCTGTGCATGAGGTGCTGCAGGCCCAAAAGGGCTTAGATCGCCGCCGCCGGCCAGGCCCGCAGGCAGAAAGAAGCATGCAGAGCAGATTTGCAGTATTCGTGATTTATTATAGACGCGTCTAGATGGGGGGAGAACCTCACGGCAAGCGGGGGTTGGGCAGGTTTCAGCCATTTCTCGCTTCCCAGGGTTGGGGTTGCCTGAAGCTTATCTCCCGTCCGCACACATGTGCGTTCCCCCACACCCTCCACACTGTCGCTCTCTGCATTCATATTTCTTTTTCAGCCACGCGGTCGACGCGATACGTCCGATTTCCCATGGGCGGCGGCCCTCCATTACAGAGCCCGGCGGTCCGGATGGAACCCTATCAGCCCTAAATTGTAGTGGGATTTAGGATCCGAGTTTCCGTGGCGCCATGTCTGATCGAGAAAACAAGAGAAGTCATGCTCCCCTCTCGAACCCAAAAAGCAATAAAACGATCGCATATCATTATCACCAGAACCTGCAGCGAAGAAAGTTCCCCAGCACCCAAACCGAACCGTGGTTGGCCACCCAACACCATAACCGCAACACAACCACCTCGTCGCCATCACCACCTCCAACAACACCACCATCAACACCAAGATGCCCCAACAACAACCCGTGAGGATCAGTGTCCCGGCGAAACCTTTCCCCTTTCCCCTCCCACTTGACAAAACTGCCCTCCTAGCAATAGACCTCCAACGCGACTTCCTTCTCCCTGGTGGCTTTGGGGACATCCAATCCGGTACGCAGCTTCAAGCGGTCCAGGCAATATTTCCCGCCTGCCAACAGCTCCTTGCGCTTTTCCGCGCCTACTCCCTCCCGATAGTCCACACCCGCGAGGGCCACGTCCCAGACCTCAGCGACTGTCCACCGTGCAAGAATTTGCGCTCCCCTCATGGCAAGAAGATCGGCGACGAAGGGCTTCCAGGAAGCAGACTACTGGTTCGCGGCGAGTACGGCCACAACATTCATGAGGCATTTGCTCCTCGTCCTGATGAATTGGTGATTGATAAACCCGGCAAGGGCGCATTTTGGAACACCAACCTTCTGGAGGAATTGAGGGCGCTAGGAGTGACGCATCTGGTGGTGATTGGAGTGACGACCGAGTGTTGCGTCACAACCACAGTTAGGGAGGCGAATGATCGTGGGTTTGAGTGCTGTAAGTTCATGTTCAAGATACAGTAGATGGATGTTAATGGGGATAGGCGTGGTCGAGGAGTGCACAGCTGGATATAATGATTCTGCGTTCAAAGCCACGAGTTTAGGAATGCTTCACTGGAGTAATGGGTTGTTTGGTTATGTTTGCACGCTCTCCTCTATGAAATCCGCTTTCTCCTCTTTACCACCACTTCCTACACCAAAATCGTGGAGCCTGAGCAACCCAAAAGCTCTTGACATCGCAACCTTGAGTGCTGCCTACAAAGCGTCCATCATCACTCCCACCGCGGTAATAACGGCTCTCTATGCGCGACTCCTGGCCACGCCAAAGCTAGAAACAATCTTCATCCACCTGCTTCCGCTTTCTGCACTCCTCAAACAAACCCGTGCATTGGAACAAAGATACCCAAACCCCAACTCCCGCCCGCCGCTATATGGCATTCCGTTCTCGATTAAGGACTCAATTGATCTCGCCTCTGTTCCCACTACTACTGCCTGCGACGCCTTGACCTATACTCCCAACACCTCCGCCATGGTAGTAACAAAGCTCATCTCCCTTGGGGCAATTGCAATTGGAAAGACCAACTTAGACCAACTAGCCACCGGCCTTACCGGCTGTCGGAGTCCTTTTGGCACACCACCAAACGTTTTTTCTCCCAAGCACGTACCGGGGGGATCCTCCTCTGGAGCAGCAGTAAGCGTAGGTGCAGGCCTGGTATCTTTCGCCCTCTCAACGGACACTGCGGGTTCAGGGCGCGTTCCAGCAGGCTACAACGGCGTTGTCGGATTCAAGCCAACAAAAGGCACCATCTCCTTCTGGGGCGTCGTGACGGCATGTGAATCCCTCGATTGCATTGCATTCCAAACATTCTCTGTTGCTTCGGTGCGGCAGTTATGGCGCCTCACATGCAGCTTCGACCCTACCGACCGCATGGCAAAGCACCTCCCACCAATCCCGCGCCACGTCGACGCTTTCCCCAAAAATCCCAAATTCAAATTTACAGTCCCACCAAAGGACAAGCTCAAAATCTGCTCCCCAGCATATGTGCAGCTCTTTTCGGCGGCGGTGGAGCGCATACAACGCATGGGAGGAGAACTCATCCCTTCGGATGACTTCTGGCCAGTTTTTGAAGACGCGGGGAAGCTTCTGTATGATGGCACGTTTGTTACAGAGCGGCTAGCTGGGCTTCCAAAGGGTTGGGTAGACCAGCACTCGGCATCCCTCCACCCCGTGATCCGGAGTATCTTTACGACCGTAAAGGAGCGCGCATCATCGGCAGAGGATGTGTACCGCGATCTTCACCAGATGATGAGGTGACCCGACCTCTCTCCCAACTTAATCTTAACTAACCCTTCCCAGCCTGCGTCGTGCAGCACAGCAGATCCTTTCGCAAATCGACTTCCTCCTCGTGCCCACGGCACCCACGCATCCGACAATCGCAGAGGTGGCAAAGGACCCTATTGCGCTTAACACGTTCTTAGGAACCTTCACGCATGTCGGTAACGTGTTAGATTTGTGTGCAGTTGCCGTACCGGCTGGTATGTATAGTGCCGCCAGTGGTGATGGTGCGATGTTGCCGTTTTCGGTCACGCTGTTGGCGGGTGAGAGGAGGGATGCGGATGTACTTGGGTGGGCTGAAGAGTTTGAGGATGTAATGGTGGCGAAGGAGGGGAGGGCGAGGCTGTAGATGTTTAAGGGGTTAGATTTTGGCATTTATACAGTGCATATTTCTCTATGTTGAAGTATAAACCATCGGCTAGTGAGTGAGTAATGACCAATGGAAGGACATGGATGAAATAAACGCATGGGTTGTAATCTGGATCTGTGGTCCAGAGTGCAGGGTTGGGATTTGTTGCCTGTGACTAACAATGTGACGATATGCCTCGACGGTCACATTTGTTGATTTTAATTATACTGTATTCACTCTATCTAGAGTATGACAGTGTCCGCTTCCCCTCCCCTCCGGCTAGCCGGCTAGGCACAGGAGATCCCCCTCCACCATCTACCCTTCGTCCCCATTTCGACGGCCACATCTCGTGGGGGTCACAAGTCGTCCTCCCCCTCAAAGGCCGGAACTGCAGAGCATCACGATTGTTCCAGCCTAACCTTTCACCGTGAAGCGTGAGGCTGCAGTTATCCACACACAACACAACACGTTGACATCCTGCACAAATTCGCGTGGTGCTGTTGCATCCCATTCGAGGAATCACCTTATCGACGGAACTCCGCCTACAGGGCACCCTATCCGCGGATGGGGGCTGTTTGGTGGAGTATGTATATCGGGCGCTCCATAAGCGGAATTCCGTAGATGGGGTGGATGTACTGCCCACAACTACGAAATGGTGACCACACAATAGGCCTTACAGTGAGTGAACACTATGGACTGTGTAGAGTATATCCTGTGATACTTACAAGTCTGTCCACTACCAGTCCCCGCAAACCTTCCACAGAAACCGTGTACATACTTTCAATTCACACTATCTATGCCTGCTGGCTATCTGTAGTGCACCGTAGACCTTGTCAAGAAGGCGTAACTGCTTAGCTGTATTGTCTCGGAGCAATCGATTTCACAGTCAAATCGCAGCAACAGTCAACTTTCTAGCCATACTAAAATTACTTGGTTACTTAATTTAATAAGTACAAACACTGGGTCCATAGCTGTTCATGTCAGGACTCATCCCAGGCGACTCCTCATCGTTGTAGTTATAGCTGGACCAATGCCCGCTCTGGTTGCTGTGCTTGTCTCAAGAGTTGTAGCTACGATCGTTGCTATCGCCCACATCACGGTAGGTGTAGATTCCCACTCAAGCTCTCTTCAGGCTCTAGATTGTTCTTGCTCTCTTGTTCGCTCAGCCTTGTCCTTAGACTTCATTGCTAAATATAGGTAGCAACACTGAGAGAAGTCTAGATGCAATACCGTTCTTACTATCTATTGCTTAAAGATAAGAGTGGCTTGGCCGCGGCTACAGCCATCGGCTACTGGCCCTGGGGATGGGGCTAAACAGATTCCTAACATTCCACATTGTTGTTATTTCCTATCTTAAGGCCCATCTAAGCCCAGCAACGCGAAGAGTGACCCAGTAGCCCAGAAAGTTTGTTGTCACTGCGATTAGATTGAGGAACCAAGCAATTTTGGCACCGCCAGGAAGTTGACTGCCCCGGGACAGGCCGAGTAGGATGCATATGGACAATCCGCACGGGTCACAATTCATGGTGCCATCACTCGACATAATTTTTAACCGTATATTAATTGCGCCACCAGATATAATTCCCACGCTTTCCAAACCACATAGATTGCATGACCATACTAATACATGGTATTAAAATATATTATTACATAGTTCCAATCATCTCCACTAGACATCCTCTTCACCCAAGCTCGACGCAAAAACTACCGGCTCACCCAATCTGCCATCATAGAGCCTCTCCAAAAATCGGTGATTTTCCACAGCATCCCCAAATGTTGCCACTCTTTGATCCTTGTTATAGAACGCCTCATAAACCCGTTCTACATTTGCAGCAGGACCCTTCTTCCCTTCATCCTGGACCTCCACCACCTCCGGCTCTCCGTCCCCAACCTTTACCCGCACCTTGACATCCACCGACATCGGCAAGAACATGTTCGGACTTGTGACCTCAATCTCGCCCTTGCTGCCGTAGATGTTCCATTTGATTGTCGGTGCGTTCGGATCGAATTGCTTCCCACCCCTGATGGCGAGTGAGAGCACAGCGCCCGATGCGAGGAGGCCATGGACCGAAATGTGGTCGGCCGTGTCTTTGGGGACGGATGGCTCAATGGCTTCGCCGCTAGCTGAGACGATGTCTATCGTCTTCCGCCGGTTCGCGAGGAGTGATTGGAAGGCGGTGATATTCCCCAGCGTTCTTTGGACCGTATCAATCACTGTCTTTCCGTCAGCCCCACCTACTTCCCCCAGCCAAAGTGCAACTTACAATGCCCGAGATGTATACTCACCAGACTCCCGCCGGAGCCAGAATCAAAAAAGTACCTCAACGCCTCCATCTCTTTCTCCCCCATTTGTGTTGTCGCCGCAACAACATTAGAACTCAACACCTCCCCGATCCTTCCCCCTTCAATAATCCCCCGCAACGTATCTATAAGCGGATCCACCCTCCCCTGCAGCCCCACCACCGTCCGCACCCCCTTCTCCTCCGCCAGTTTTGCCAGCTCCTCCGCCTGAGCAAGGTTTGCCCCCAGCGGCCACTCCACGAACGCCATCTTCCCTGCCTCCAGCGCCGGCTTGATCAGGGCGTAGTGCTGCGCGACGTTGACGGAGACTACAACCATGTCCACATCTGGATCGTTGGCGAGGTCGGTGGCGGAGGAGTAGAGCTTGGTGGAAGCGGGGAGGTTGTGTGCGCTCCGGGCTGCCGCGCCGGAAGAGAGGGAAGAGTTGCAGAGTGCTACAATCTCGTACTTTGCTTGCCCCGAGTGGGAGAGGAGGTATGGTAGGTGTGTGTAGGTTGCCCATGCGGCGGGTTGGCGCGTGGAGAGACCGAGGAAGCCGAGGCGGATGCGGGGCGAGTCTGACATTGCGGTGGTGATTTGTCTTGCTGGTGATTAGTCTTGTTGGTGGAAGTTCGAATGAGAAACTAGAAATTTGAACCGGATTGGGGTTTATATAGGAGGTGAAAGAGCGCGAGGGCTTAGAAATACAGAGGAGTTTATGATCGCAGCGTCGGTGGATGGATTTAGGTCTGCAAATGACGTTATTGCAATATCAGAAGCAGACCAAGAGGATTTGCGGTTTCCCTTTGCACGGACACAGGAACTCCGTGTTCGGCGATTTTTAAGCTGGGCGATTAAGTCTGCAGTGGTATCACGAGTACCCGGTAGATCTCCCGCCAAATAAATCCCTCACTCCCGCAATCCCGGTGTCATAAGTACACATACATGATCGGGAACCATATAGCTGGAAAAGCCGCTTGCGAACCATTACAGGTCAGCAGAGTTATTGGATTACTTTTGAGCCGACAGAATTTTTAGTTAGGTGGTCCGAGCATTTGAGTAAGCCCGCGTTTTATGAGTACCTATTTTTACCTACTTAAGTAGGTAACGTTACCTGCAGTAGACATATTAATCAGTATTCTAACGATTCGGCATCAGTCTAAATAGTCGGCACATTAGCGAATGCTCCGCAGTGAAAGGTCAACAAGCCAATATCTAACATTGGCGCACGGAGTACTGTAGCTCTTACTAACTATTGTGTAGGCGTATTCGGCACTTACAACCATTACCAGTGGAGGGTAGGACGTCGACCTACAGTGAGTGATACTTGAATGCATCCCTCTTAGATGGCTATATCTCCCAGGGAATTTAATCTAGCGGGGGGTGTCATCTTTGGCAGTAATTGCTACAGAAGGCTCTAGGAATTCATAGATCCATAGGTGAATGGTAATTGTATCATACGAAGTGGTACGAATTTTACGATATCAGATACAACTAAGAGACTGGAGATCGATTAGAGGAATCGAGGCAGGTGCACAAGACTTAAGAACTTGAGGTGATTGTTGGTGAGACATCGTTGCCATTACCTACACTCAGAGCTTAAGCGTACTTCTTTTTTTTGCTTTATCCGGAGGATTTTCTCAAAGGTTCCAACGAAATAATAATGTATAGAGGTTACTATACCGGCAAATGAATTGAGACAGTTGGCGAGGAATTTCCTATGGGACACCCTTTGCTGACAACATTAATTGTTACTTTTAGATGAAGATAGTTGATTGTATTCAGTAAGAGAGCTCGTCTTGGCTCTCGTGTATATAACCGTGTGAGATGCTATGACCATCTATAGAAGCAGCCACACACAGAGTAGGTCAGGGTGTCTACATTTACATGTATATATGCAACATTAAACATTAATATTCTGACTTTTATTCAAACATCCTGTTACAATAGAAACTGCAGGAGACGACCAATCCGAACGGTGCAGTGCCATTCCTTAAGGTGCACTTGTGTTCAGCTCTTATACGCAGCGAGGTTAATATAGATACCCCTCACAGAAGAATATCAACTTACAGTATACCCATTTCCCAACCAAATTATCGATAGTGTCTTTCCATAACCCCAGCGCTCTCGGATCGCAAGCAAATGGCACGTTAACCTTCGGGTACGTCTGATTTGATCCGTTAAGCCGTTTAAAGACCCCCTCCATCCGCTCGTGTTTTCTCGGCGTATCTCTGATATCTGGCCGAGACAGTTCGGCGCAGTAGAGACACATCGCTGCGAACCCGGCAGCAATCGCCGTTCCAAGGGAGCTCCCAGAACGTGGCTCCGATTCTCCCGACACCGTTTGACGTTCCACGATAACGTCTTCACTGGGAAAGACGAAGTCTACTCTATGCGACTGAACCGCAGGAGAAATCGCTCCAGTGGATTTTGATGCACCGATCCTGAACATAGGAGAGCCGCAGGCAGCTGGATAAAGATCTTCACTGGTGATATCGCCCTTGTCGCTGGTAGCGCAGAACATCAGGATATTCTTTTCATACGCCTCTCTGACTACTTTCGATACTCCATGACATTAATATTATATCGACTCCTTTAGTGGTTACCCAACGAATAGCCTGGAAATATCAATATACCTAATTAGCAAAAATTTGCTAGAACGAGTGGCAACAGACCTCTGCTGCCGAGCGAGCGGTAAATTGTGTTCCTCCATTCTCTGTTTGATGGATATCCAGCCTGACGGGATATAATTTGGCTTGTGGGCACACCCGTAATATAAGAGCCGCCATTTGTGTTCCATGAGTTTCATAATCGACATAATAATTTTGTTGCAGAAAGGTTTAGTCGCAGCGTAGTGCAGAGCTGTATTTCCCGCTCTGTCCGTCAGTGCAATGGCCTCCTCAGTGGACTTTGCCAACAGAGGGCGAATGCATCGGGACCCCTTCTTCAACTGCAAGGCAAACCGTCAAGCAGGTGTCACCACCACTTCCTTGTACCAGGATAGCGTTCACTCCTCCAGGAGATGCAAGATAACAGTCAACCAGTAGCTTGCAGTCATTCTTGACGGCATCGATCAAGGGGGTGTTGCCATGGTGATCCTTCATTCCCAGCAGTTCGGGGTGATTACTGAGCAGCCATTTCGCCAGCTCCACACGCGCTTTTAGATTCTCACTCGGTTGCTCGGTGTAGTTGCTGGGTCGCCACATCTTGTGCAGCAGCGTGCTCTTGGTATTGGGTTTTGCATCCGATATTCCCAGATAAATTTCGTAGCCACAGAAGAATGCTGCGATTTTTTCATCGTCCAAGACATCCTTGGGGACAAGCGAATCCTCCATCTTTTTGCACAAGTTCGAAATGCTTCGCAGCAATCTCCTGGTCATCGTTTTGGCCCCGAGTGTCAGCATAAGAGTCGTCGTACTCGTCCCAATTCTCAATATCGTCATTATCTTCCTCCTCGCTGAGATGAGCTGTTACTTTTCGCCTCACGCATGGTTCTGGTTCCATAGTGCGTAACTCTGCGGACTGGTAAGGTGTCGACAGATGGGATTCGAGGCAGCTTTTACGGGAATGAAGACATTAAGCTATGAAGCTATGGCGTGCTATAGCTCCATGTACGATAGTACAAATTTATGTGACTGCATATTTCCATCAAGTATTAAGCACAAGGTAGTGTACCCCTATTCGTATAGGCTTTCCAATCCAGTCGCCATACACATAAAGTCTGTATGGCCAGTCAGCTCAAACCCTAGCTGTAGTTGAGGCGAAACGATATTGTGCTTCTCACGGTTTAACACACAGAGTCATATAAGATTTGTACTTATATAAGACGCCAGTCACTTGGAATGACAATACAGATATCACACATCAAGCATCCACATATAAATTCATAAAGTATTTCAAAAGCGCACTCTCTAAACTCTAAGTTGTGAGTATAGGTACTGGGAGAATTCCGTAGGACAAAACGTCGTTCTAACCATTCTAAGCGATCTATTCAACAGAGCCCTTGTCCCCAAACGCAGACGAGTGCTGCAAAGCCGTGTGCAGGCAGTTTACGTGTCACAAAGTGCTCACGTCGTAGGTATCCAAATCAAGTTACAGCTCCGTACGCATCGGCTTGCATTCCTAGAATGTAATAGAAACGGGTCTCGGAACAGCAGGATACATCATGCACTCTCACTCGCTATCTTTCACGAATCCGAATGACTCCAAGGCCCAAAAAGAAGCCGGGATTATAAAGATAGACAGAGGGATTTATAGGCCAATGTGCGGAGTGTTATGGACTAGAGTATTATATGTACTAGTACAAACAAACTAATCACCCCCAACTAGATCAAGGAGGGAATATATGAAAGAACACAAGACAGAAGACGAGTCACTCGACTCAGAACACTCCTCATGGCCAACACCGGTTCCATAACTATTGAGCTATTCCCTTCTGGAGATGCAGGTGCTGAATTTCGTGTCAAAGACTCACCGGGAGGAGAGGTTCACCGGCGACATATGGTTGATCGTGGATCCCAGCTTCGAGTCCAAGCCGACCTTATTGATATTTTTCATGGAACCTTGACTCCCGGCGGAGGCGCAGGCACCCTCATTATCGCGGAATTTTGCTTTTCGAATATGGGCTCCGATAAGAGCAGACAGTTCCGACACGGCGAAATCATGATGAAGTTCGCTGATAAACAAGGCAAGAATGACTGTGATCCAGAGATACTAGGTGTTGCGCCGCTAGGAACACATTCTTTCAATCTCAATGAGTCGTCTACGGAAGTCGCAAAATCGGCGAATTTCACAACAAATTTTGGAATGAACAAGGCCTCCCTTGGGGCCACCGTTGAGCGAAATATCACCGAGACGGTCACGAAAACACACAGAACCACACTTATTGGGGCGATTATATTCGAGGGGAGATTATGGGGTGGAAAGAACGCAGCGGTTTGGACAATGGACGAAAATGACAATCGTGAGGATGGTATCCCCAACCCATACAAACAGCGATACTTCCCAAACGCAAAGCGAATGACCAGTTTATCTTGACTGTCAAAATCGACGTTGAAGTCAATTTTATTTACGATACGAATCACTCCATCCGGAAAATGTTCGGCCGGGTTAAGGAAGATGATCCTGTTACATTTGATCCGGATGTACATTGGGAGACTACGCGTACAGATGTTGACCTCAGCGATCTCTCTGCTGTATCCCTCGAGAAACTGACTCGCATATCCTCTCTCTGAAGGTACGCATAACAATTTAAATGCCAGTCGTTGCAAATCCTGCCGACCACTTATTTAAAGCCCCAAGCGGATTTATGCTTAATGATAGCTATGCGAGACATTTTTGTTTGGTGGTGGTAGGTTGGATTTTTTTTATAATTGCATGTGATTTGTTTTGTGGGCGATATCTTGTACATGTGAGCAATTTGTTTCAAGTCTGGCAATGTCGGTTGGAAACTGCTTAAGGTACATCTTTTCTAAATTATGCGATTGAACAAAGCTAGAACATTTTAAGTGTTTGATAAAACAGTCATTGGGCGATAGGTTCAATTCATGATCGGGGGGTAGGGTAAGCCGTGCAGGGTGGGCATGCAGATGTGCACAAGGTCTGAAGCGGGGTAGCACTACTTTATCAATAATTTTGCACATACACATAACTACACTCTCAAGGAGTACCTATGTGAGGGCTGTGTATTGAGACGGTGACACTGGTGCATTACATTGATTGGGCCCTATTCTCTATAAGAAATCTACTTACGCGGACCATATTACCGAGACGCCTTCACGAAACTACTGCAGCTGTGTTAACTTCTCCTGTCAACGTTTTTTTTTGTTTTAATCATACTGTATTCACTCTATTTAGAGTATGACAGTCTCCTGTCAACGTTGGTCTACTCCAACATGCCGCATCCGCCACCGAAGCGTCATGCTTTTCGGCTCCCTAGCTACAGCAGACGCCCGATCTCAAGGTAAGAGTCATGTATTCTGCTTTCAACTCATCGTCAGTGTTGGCGTACTAAACAGTCTAGGTCTGATAAGTAAGACGTCCCTCGCGAACAGCTTCCAGCTATCCTACTCATCTCATATAACTCATATAACAGCTCATCCCTAATATATAACCATATTATCGTCGCAGTTCATGGTCCATTTGAGGATTCTGATAGTATACGCTGGTTGGAAGGGGTTCCCGGTGCCTGTGTCTTAACTTTTGGTTATGAGGTGGCGTCTGGCAGCACCAAGGAGTTGATCTCCACAACTACGATTACGGATAGAGTGATGGAGTTGTTAAAGACACTTGTTGAAGAGGTTCCGGTAGAGACAACACCGGCACGTCTTATTTAGCACTATCACAAAATATAAATAATAACTTTAAGCAGAGGCTTCCATTCGTATTCGTTGGGAAAGGGCTCGGTGGGGTAATTGTCAAACAAGTAGGCTGTTCTCTGTTCTCTGAAGGAGATTTCTGTTGACGGATGTCAGTTACTCCTGATTGCTAGCCGTGATATTAAGTATGAGTGAATCTGCAGTAGGACGTATCACCTAGTATGTCCCTAGGAAAATCCGTCGCAGCCACTTGACTACCACAAAAAACTCATACAAAGAAGGTTTTCCTCGGATGTCCTCAAAGAGCAGCAGACCTTGATTCTTGGGTGCTTTTGCTATTGAAAATTTCTATGACTTCAGCAGAAACCCAAAAAGACATCTTCAGCAAGCTCCGGTTTCACTCACCGATGACATTAATGGCTATCTCTGGGGCTTTCTATTCCATTGCGAATGCTTTCACCATTACTAGCTTCTATGAGCTGCCGCACTCTGAAGCCGTTGTAAGTTGAAGCCTCCCCTAATGGCTTTCTTGCACTGGATCCCATATGCCTACTCTACTGCTGGAATGTGGCATTCTTCCATGCAGCTACTGAGTATTCCAGGTGATTGACAGGAAATCTGCAACATTAGGCCTTCCCTCAGAGGAACAGGTTCTTAAGGGAACTAGTAACACTATATATCGTCTGCCGCCTAGTAACCTGAAAGCTATTTTAGAAAAGATTAAACCTCCTCCACTTTCAGATACATAAAACAAATATTTAGATCAAGGATACATACTAACAGTGCTAGAGCTTAACTGGGATTATATGGATTGCTTACGAACACTCACTACATTGAGCGAAGATACACAATGCCCCGGTGAAACCTGGTGGTATCCAGCCACCCTAAATTGGCTGAACGACCATTCATCCTATTGCTCTTGGCTAGAGAGTCACAGCCCTAGTGTTCTGCACTTCCACGGAAAGGCAAGGAGCGGCAAATCTACACTACTTTCCTACATATTGGACAAGTTGCAGACAACTACGTTCTCAAGTCAGACATCTATTGTCTTCTTCGCCTTTGACCGCTCTGGTCAACGCAGAAACACCACGCAAGCCATGCTCTTGTCATTCACAAGCCAGCTCCTGCTCCTGCAACCATCGCTTTTCTCTTCCACTAACCAACACTATATGGGCCTGATACCAATTTTACAACTGGGGAACTGAACAATATCCTGAAGGCTATGCTTAGGTGTCCTATTGTTACTAGTATAATTTTCTTGATCGATGGCGTCGATGAATGCGATGGTAGTCCCGAATGGTTCTTGAAAGATTTGGTTACACTAGGGCGTGATGCCTCGGAAGCAGCGTTCAAGGTGGTTATTACAAGTAGATCTCGATTGGAGTGGCCGAGTGTCACTTATTTGCCGGTTGAGTTGGAGAAGATTAAGGAACTATCGGGAGACAAAGTTCGAGTTGCAGAGGCTGGAATCTTAGCTCTCACTCAGAAACGACCTGCGTTGTTAGGGTACAGGGCTGCTTTGATTTCAAAACTTTGCAGTGCCAATACCACATTTCTCGAGATGGTTCTTGGGTTGGAACAGCTAGAAATCCCTGGATTTACCTCTACGCCACCATACTTAAGGAATTAGAAATGCCTCTCCGCTCTCCGCAACAGATCTGCGAGGATATCCTTGAGCAGTTACCGAAAGCAAATCGTCTGTGGGCACTCAACGCTCTATCCTGGGTTCTCTATGCACTTCGGCCATTGAAACCTCATGAATTAGCATCTGCATTAGCAATAGAGGAAACCACAGGTTCGTGCTTGGAAAGTAACGTATCCCTGGATATCAATGGAGATCTACGCCAGACCCTCGGCCCACTTCTCACCATCCGCAATGGTGAATTTCACTTTGTTCACAATTCAGTTCGCGATTATCTCTACACGCGCAAAAAAAACGACAAGACCTCCCAGAAAATCGAACAAGGGCATGAATATCTCTTCCGGTGCTGTCTTGCCTATCTATCAGCTAAGCTTAATGAAGGGGATGTCATGAAAGTAGTTTACGGCAAGAAAATTCCCATGCTAGCTACCCCTGAAAGATCTGATTACGGCATCATGAGTTATGTCATACAAAATTGGTTTGGGCATTACCGGAAGCTGGGAGGTTCTGATGCTGTCCGTACAATCGCTCTTCAGCTCCTTCACGATAAGCCAAAGATGGAAAAATGGAATGAACTGTATTCATGTATGAAACACAGCACAAAAAAGCGGAAATTTCCCCAATCGGAGTTGGCTTTCGCAGCAGAGCACGGGTTCATTGATCTCTTGAGATCCTTCTGAAGATGACACCAGAAGATATCCAATGGGATCAGGGACATTCTCCATTGCATTTAGCAGCCGCCAATGGATATGAATCGATTGTCGAGTTACTCCTCCATACGGTGATCTTACCAACGACTCTCGTCGATAGCGGCCATTCTGCAGTGGTAGCTCAACTCCTCGAGGCTGGAGCAGAAAAAAACGTAGTCGAACACAACCACGGGCAAACACCGTTGCACCTTGGTGCTCAGGGGGGTCATTCTAGTGTAGTCAAATGCCTTATCGAGAGTGGGGCCGACCAAGAAGTAGAGGGCGACGGCAAATATAGACCTTTACATCAAGCAGCGCTTCATGGACGTCGAGAGGTAGTCCGGATTCTTCTCGAGTATGGTGTGGACGGAAGCGCCGTAACGGGATCTGAGGAGACGGCGCTCCATTTAGCCGCGCAATATGGGCATCTAGAGACTGTTCGATTACTTCTCAGAAACGGATCAGATCCAAATGCAAAAGGTATGGGAGGCTGTACGCCACTGCACCGGTCAGTTCAAGCAGGTCATATCAATGTTGCCAGAGAGTTGCTTGACAATGGTTCTGCGGTGAACGCTCCTGATGCCGCAGGATCCCCTCCACTCCACTTGGCGGTTCAAGGGGATCCAGCCCTAGTCGAGGTGCTTCTCGAACACGAGGCTGATGGTAATATCCTGGACTCATCCAGAACAATTGCACTCTACCATGCCCCTTCCGTTGGTAACTTAGATGCTGTGAAAATCCTCGTCGCAAAAGATATTGATGTTGATCCCGCCGACCGTCGTAAACAGACGCCTCTTTATCTAGCAGCGACAAATGATCACCTCGAAATCGTTTTGGAGTTACTCCGCAATGGAGCGGACACCGAAATCCCCTCAGACAAGGGCTGGAGACCATTGCATGCCCCTGCAAGAATGCCGAAATAACTCGCGCGCTCCTCAAAAATGGAGCGAGACCAAACGCAACTAGTCTTTATGGATCAACTGCTTTGACGCTGGCAGCACAGCACGGCTGCGAAGCAGTGGTAATGGTAAGGGTTCTCCTCGATGCTGGCGCAAATCCACGGGTGTCCAGCTCAATGACAGGTTCTACTCCGTTGCACAGAGCAGCACAAAATGGCAATCTCGAGGTCGTCCAGCTACTTTTGAACGCAGGGGCCAACCCATTAGCAGAAAAACATAACATACCAAAAACTCCAGTCGATACAGCGCTTATGTGTGATCATGAGAAAATTCTGGAAGTAATGCTATCGAACATACTAGGTGAGGAAAAAAGCACTCACCTTCATACCGCTGTCAAGAAGACGCAGGAGCATATTGTAACTCTCCTGATTGACCTACAACGAGGCTACGATATTAGCGCCAAAGACGAATTCGGAAGGACAGCCTTGTTTTATTCAGTTGCTGGTGGGTTCGAGAACATAACTACACATCTGTTGGAGAAAGGCATAGACACCCAACTGAAAGACAGCGACGGACGATTAGCTATAGATATGGCTTGGTCCAAATCTACCAGGCAGCTTATCCTAGCGAATTGCCAAACCAAAATCAGCACTGTTGATGCTACTGGTGAAGATGGTGTCCCCAACTGTGCGGATCGAGAGGACAATGCGCTCTGCAGGACCATGTCATACATAGCGAGTGATAACGTAGGGAGGTGGTGCCCGCCTTTGGAGTGCGGCCACTGTGACAAATACCTTGACGGCTCCGGATCCCTGTATCGTAAGTCTAACCCACACAAGTCTGTTTAATCGAGAGTCTACTATCTACATATGTACTCTGGAGCCACCTCTACCGTGCTAGCCCGTAGCTCCCTCGTAGTGCTACGGACTTGCTTGGGTTACGTGATGAGGATCTCCAGTCTACACATATACCTGCTAAGTTGAAGTGTCATTAGACTGCTGTGTCTGTTCCAGCAACGACTTTGACATTTGGCAATCATGCTACGATGATGGAAAACGATGTAACGATACAGGGCATACATACAAAGTCAGATTTTTGAAGGATGGGTTGCTTTCTTATTCCGAGTTTTGTGAATGAGTAGCGGAAAGAAGAATGCCTGGTGAACCGGGGGCTGGACTTGCAGTTCCTGATGAATGATGAAGTTTTGCATTTTGGTTACATTATTCAACCCTTGAATTCTCTTTTCAACAGTTTATCCCAAGAGTGGCGACTTACTAACTATATTATGCCTTAAAATTCAGTTGTAGCGTAGAAGGAGAGATAAAGTTCTGACGGGAAAAGAAGTTGTGAACCCCAACCTTGGGGCGAGGAAGCTGTGCTTATGATACTCTACTCGCCGGATCTGAAGGATTGGGCACCCAAAGCACTTTAAGTGTCATATCTGGATTTTGTGCACAGCGATGAGCAAAGTATCACAGCCCCGTGCGCAAAATCCAAAGTCGGAGTTTGTGTAGCATAAAATCCGAGTTTAAGATATTTGTATACGAGGCCATGTAAACTCATTCTGATGGAATTGTACTCCATACTACAAGACAACTTACTTGAAGTATATACAAAAAATTCACGAAGACTTAGCGAAGCTGCCAAATAGATAGAGCCTCGTTGCTGGCTATTGTTTAGGGACAAATTTTAACATTGATATAAGCCCGAAACTCACAGTTTATGGCTTTCAAGCGACACGATTCGCTATCCACGAAACCAGCGTCCTTTGCATATAGAGGACTAACCTTATCGAGAGCGTACTTTATGCGCCGTAAGCTCTTCTGAAGAGGAATTACATTGCAGGCATCGGCACGATTACTTCAAGGACGAGTTCTTCATATCGTTTGTAATTAGGCTCCCTAGGACCGATGGTAGCGTAATGTTCCGAATCTTCGAACAGCTCAACTAACTTTGAGTGGTAGCTCCCTTGAAAGATCAAGGCACAGCACGGACTACATTTGATGTCAGCATCCTGCCTTTTGAGAGACAGACTTGCTTATGGAGCACCATTTTATACTCCCTCATTTTGAAGATATTTTGTTAAGAGACATATTATCACAACTAGGACAATGTCCCCCATCCGGCTTTCTCAGAGGCAAGCAACGATGACTTTCACCCATACCCGAACCCCGGGCAAATTCAGGGGACGATGGGTAGCAGGTGGGAGCTCCGCCATCTTGCCGGCTCGCCCGGAGGCGGAGGGGGGGTTTTAGGCTCTGTCATACTCTAATTAGAGTGAATACAGTATGAATAAAACAAACAAAACCCCGGGCAAATTGTGCGAGACCAATTGGAGTTATCTATGAATATAACCCCAGAATCCGCTTCTTGAACAAGCTCATACTGCCCTTTCGAAATTTCCATGTGCGGGAAGATCGTGAAATACGCTTTTCATTGTACTGTATCTTGAAAAATTCTGTGATCACGTGTTAGCATTACAGTACATATCGATAATAAGTGTAAGTAAACAATTCACCTCTGATGTCCGGAAAATAAAAACGGGATAAACATGTTCTGGCTGAGTGTATCTTCAAGACGGATGGGTGCCATATTCGGGGAGCTTGCGCCTTGCCAGGTATATCCGATTGCTTTAGGACGAACGTTTTACAACGTCATCATATAAGCAAAGAGCTCGTTTATTCTATGGTTGATCTCTTGTTGTTGTACCTATTTCAGTAACCTTTTCTTCAGTTCCTGCGAGACACTACCTAAACTACGATTAACACCAATTTTTCCTACGGGTAGGAGCCACTAACCAACTAATAGCTTATATGTTCCGACTTATACGTAAAGTGGGCAGCTTTATAAATAAATCGACCTGTTTGTCAAGAAGTCAACTTTGTATAACAGCCACCGTAGTTGTCAAGCAAGTCAACTTACCTACAAAGTGGACCTCTTGACAAATAAGTAAACTTGGTGACCAAAATATATCTTCCGGGGGTACGCTACAACTCTACCATCGGAGTCTCTTATGACATGCTCTGCACTGCAGCAATGCCACAGCGACATATGGTAATCCATTCCTGTGAGTTTTATGAGATTTTCAATTAGTGAATTCTTGACAATGGCAGAGAATCGGTGCTCAGGGGGGAATAGTTCTTAGACTCAGTTTTTCTTGAGGAACCTGCAGTGGTCCGCATCTGGTGGGAGTTGAGTTCATGTGCGTGTATATGCAATTGGCTCACTCTAGATCATTCTGGTAATGAGCCGGTACTGGTAGATCCAGTGGTGGTGGTGCCTGAGTTAAGTATCCGACATCATTATACTCTACCACGTACTCAGCTCCTATGTACCGCCCCCCATGAGAACATATTGCTTCTGCCCAATGAAAATACCGCAAAAAGTCTTTACTGGAGGTGGTGGGGCTGGGAAGGAGAAGGAAGAGTTGGCAAATCCAGAAGTGACTTGAATGTGTTTCGTACGATACGCGAACTAGAGTGTACATGTCCGGTTTGTGAATTGGCATAGGTTCGCAAACAGGACACCATCTGCGACCGCTAATAATCGAACTTAGAAATTCTCACTCTAGACCCTAGACAACTCACACTGGCAATGTTGTATCTTGGGGGGAAGTGACTACAGTTAGGGGAGTATGTAGAGTATGTAGAGAAGTATAGGGGCGTGGTGCAGTGTTGGTGGGGCGCTCAGAGTTTTCAGGTACAAAAACTGGACGTTTCCCCACTGGACCAAGCGCTGGAGGAATTCAGGATAAAAAGAAATGAGAGACAGATGGTAGGGTATTTATTATGTGGTTAGGTAGGTGGTGAGTGTGTTTTATAGGATTTATTCCATCTGCAAGCCCGAACTCAGGTCTTTGAGTTATGTATATTGGTAGGTATGAAAGTCTGTGCAACGCAGGAAGAACCTAGTGGGGTTACATATGGCTTCCGGTTCGCGAAAGGGCCATGGCTCGCAAACTGGATGGGTCGCATATCGTACGGAATAAATGCAATGACACCATACCATACCTATTGTGGCAACTGCCTGAAGTCGATGGGTTAGGGGTTTTTCGGCCGTTACCTTTGGACGTTGACAGTATCCAGCGGTTCTGACACCAAGATAAATACTTTCTTACTTGGATGTAAATAACACGACGTCGAGTACTATGGCGCAGGTCAAATTACAAGCTCTTATCAGCACCGTATGTGCGAAATTTCATTCTCTATTAGCCAGCCACAACCAAGGTTTCAGTATCGCTGACCCTTTACATTGTTTCCTCATCCTCCTCTCATTCATTGATATACCATTCAGCAGTACCCCGAAAGCACTGCTCATTGTGCCAATTGAATCCCTTGACGCTCCTAACAACTCCAGCAACTCTGGACCCAGAATTCAAAAGGTGATTGATGTCTCCGCTGTGGTAAACACGAATCTAACCCGCCTTGTACTGTCCGACGAGAAGCTGAAGGCTTTGCTGGCTATTACCGGCCGTATGGTATCCAATATCGAGCGAATCGCTAACTACTAGGCGTTTGCGAGGATTGAGGCCGTTAGGTACGTCTATTAACAAACTCATGTCAGTGCGGAGTTCTTTTCTGAGTTCAAATGTAGAGCACAGACAAACGATGCGTGCAAGACGTGTCTGAGGCTGATGTGGATGAGATTTCATCAAGCTTACACGGGTGTTGACGAGAGGACCGGAACTACCAAACATGGGCTGGACAATATCCTGGTGGTAAAGCATTGAAATGGGGGCTACATTCGAATTTTCGTCGACGTGGTATTTGGCGGGGTGGAGGTGGTGGAGGTGCGGTGGATATGAAAAGAGCAGGAGGATTCGTTTGAGTCAAGAGTGATGGATTTATTGAGATTGAACCTGCAATTCGGGTCAAACATTGAGAGCAGTAGGGCGCATTCCTGCATGAAAAATTGCTACGGCGAAGACAAGAGTTCGAACGTTTTTGATTGTTCTCCGCACGGAACAATTGCTTTGCATGCCGGTACCGGCAAGCTGCAGCACAAACGTGTCCGCTTGTCCGTACTCTCAAGTGCTGCTTTGTTTAAGACCAATAGGCCAAGTTCTTCGACACTCGTTTATACTTCTGAGAAAACAAACATGAGGTGGCTCACTGAGACTAGCCGCATCTATCCCCGCGTGTACAATTGCCACAGCTCGCTCCAGGTCTTGGAGACAGAAGCTATTAATTTTCGGCACGGAATTTTCATTGTGATTGTTTAGGGCTCTCTGGCTCGTCGCATTTAGGCCTGCTACGACTGGTCTAGCATGATCTCGGGCTCGTTGTGAGTGACCTGAACCCCGTACAAATTATATTTGTCTTTTGAGAGCTAGCACTTGTGGAAAAGTGACATGAGGACGTCCTTGCTTTTGTATTTTTTTGGTCAGCCTCGGAATCTTTGTTGATGAGGCGTTTCCCCTTCTAGAAGGGACAGAGGAAGACGTAAAGTTCAGTGTAAACTACAAACTTATTAGCACGTAGGACTATCCCTTACATGCCTGATTTTCTTAGATCTATTGCACTTTCTATTTGGAATGCCGATCATAAGATTTGACCAATCAAATGACCAAGGATGGTTCAGCCTGACATTGATTGACCAATGAGCTTTCAGGGCTGAAACTGCAACAAATCTAAGATAATCCAGAGTGTAGGGGATAGTATAGCAATAGATGTACACTTATAGTAGTTCCATACACTTCGTCCTCTACACTTTCAGTATAGTCGCTGAACGTACCTAAGAATTCCTCTCTGATAGAAAGAGTCTTACGGCTTCCAAAGAGGAACAGGTGTTCACCCGAGGCCCAAGAGAACTATCCAATATACCCATCACCTCGCGGAATCATGATGTCTTGTTTCACTGCCGACACAGCTGAGATCCCAAGTTGGCACGAGAATTGATGGAGCAACCATGGGATTTACGAAGATTTGATCGGACGATCAACGCAGCTTATTTACGTACGGACAGACGAAATATCGACCAGAGATAACGCTATTACCCTGTGTATACCAGCATTTCGACTAGACAAATCTTCTCTGCCGACTACACAACGATTATACACCCTCGAAAGGCGCAGCTGCACCTGGAACGAAAAGTCAGAATGATGAGAACCCCCTCCAAACAACAACTTGTTTGGAAATAATGTCGGGGGAGTAAGGTGGAATGAAGTGGACACCGGGTTCATCCATTGACTGTTGAGGACATTGTATTATAGCTAACAGGACCGATATCCTTGCTGATTCACATTTCTTCTATGTCTCAGGCGCTTTCTCTGCTGTGGTGTTACCAAGGCACAGATAAAAGCAAACTACAAGCAGAGAGATGTTGGGCCTTAGCTTTATACTAGTGTAACTCAAGATAAGTATTGGCGTTTAAAGCCGTTAGTTCAATCAGAACCCCGGCTATTCTTGACGCAAACATTTAGTCTTCTCCAAAGATACACTAGTATTCTCTTACTTTAATACCCAGCTACAGTAATGCTTAGCGAATTAAAGTCAGATCTGCCCAGCCAGCGAAATGAATTCCCAAATGCACGATGCCTGCAAGTCCTATTGCACGATTTCACTTGCAGTTCAGTGTTACACGGTTCATACCGAACATTGGACAAAAGCGAGACATCCCCCTGAAATATCCCCTCGTGTATCCTCCTGACAAAATACTCAACATGGCCGCCCCAACGAATACATTCCAACCCAGTCCAGGTGGTGTCCCCCAAACGGCAGTCTACAAAGTTTCTTTAGGCCTCGTAGAGATCTCCGCCCTAGCAACTCTAGTGGGTGCCACATCTGCCGAATCGTTTGCGCTAGGGTCTAAAGGTGCAACTGGCCTTCCATGGGCCGGAATGTCCTCATTCGGCCTCATATATGTCATCCGCGCGTTTATTGCCGCAGCCGTTAGTGATCGGGCTCGAGATACACTGGGTCTCCGAAATGCAGAGGTCGACAGTGCCATAGGAATCAGTGTGTTGGCCGTTAAGAGGAGTCCGGAACCGCTTACGGTAGACTCAGGAGTTAGAAAAGGCCTCTGGATGCATCATGTCGATGACGAAACTGTTGCCACAGGGGAGAGAGAAGTTTATTCCATCCATGCACTCGACCGCATATCATCCACCATAATCGGAGGTATTCCAACATCAAAACCGGGTGATGAGCTTGTTATCTATCGCTTCTGGCCCCTCCCTGATTATGAGAGCACCATAGAAGTCAGATGGTATTGGATTTCGCTGATTTTCTCACTTGTGAAACTCGCCGAGGTGTTTACCCTCTGGCATATGGGCACAACATATTTATACTGGATATCAGCGTTACCATGGTTTCACGGGATTTCTTCGGCCCTATTTCTGGGGTTGACAAACCTTTGTCTGGACCGCGATGACTTTAGACTCAGGGATGTGATTACCGGTGAACTTCCATGTATGTCCGACCACGTCAATATCTGCTGTTGAGACTGACTAAGAATAGCTCCCTTGCACGCTGGGGGACCCGGGAAGTTGCTCATAGGAGTTCCTGGGAACGTTAGACATCATTACTGGTGGAAAATCATCTGGGGAATTGGCTCCGTGGTCGGATGCGCATCATTGATGGCAATTTTCGTCAATCTCGGAGCCCAATCAAGCAAAATCGTTTACACCTGGGCCGAATTTCAACTCTTTTGGTTGGTGCTGCGGATCGTTATACACCAGGTCATCACACAGAGAGGTTCCCGACGTCTGGGCATCACGACATCATATCCTTGGGCGGTAGCTCCGGTGCAGCTGCGACGACGGGCAATTGAGATGATAATGGGACTGGCATGCTACTTGATCACGATACATCCGCGCGGCACCAAAGCATACCAGGATGATGCAGTTGATGCTCGAAAAGTCAAAGAACTTCTTTGTCTAGCCGGCGACAAATTCTCGGAAGCATTGCCGGCGAATCTTATGAAAGACATGTCACCGGAGAATGGTGCACAAATATTGGGGGTTGTGGGCGATGTCGTGTATCGAGGGCTGGGATGGCTTCAGGGAACACTTGACAGCGAGGATCTCTACGACTGTGCCTTGGTATTCTTGCGGATTGCAGGAAGGGTACACGCGGTGCCATCAGTGCGTGTTCTGCGTAGAAATATCATGGCGGGAGATATTGAGTCATTGCCGGAGAGTTTTAATCCAAGAGGGGCGCGTGAGGAAAGCTCTATTTCGGATTTTGAGAGATGGGTTCATTGGATTCCTATGGTGGATGAAGGAGGGGCCAGATTTTGGGCTCAGTTGAGAGATATGACATCTCTTGGAATTGCAACAAAATTCACGTTCATGAAGCCTTATGAACTGGATAACTTGTTGCACAAAGGGATCTTGAATGTCAGTATTTTCGGAGAGGAAGATGTACTGAGAGTTCTTCAACTGTCTCGCGATGCGGCGTTCATGTTGCTGAGGATATTCACTGATGCTGAGCTACAATGATCATGACTTCGCGGAGACGCAAGATTGTATGGTTTGACCTCTACCACCTTGTTATCTTTTATTGGCTAAGTGATGTTCTTGTCATAATTATGTTTCATCGATATATTTCTCGAGATCGGCTCTGATGACTAATGGACTCTTCGTTTCCGAATGATATATGATGTTTCGATTGTGTGTGGTGGAGAAATTATAAGTACATAAGAACAAATAAATACTTTGAGGAGAACATAAGCGTACTCTACTTGAAGCAATTCAAATAGAATACTCATTTTTAGTGTTATCCATAGGACAGGAATATCCCGAAATATATCCCCGGGATTCCAACATCGTGAGTGAGATAGTATGATTTGGACATAGAGTTTTTACTGCACGGATATCGAATTACGAGCAGAATTTTTGAAGGAACATGACTGCCCAAGCTGCGTCAGAAGCCCTGCGTCCATCCTAGAGGAACGTGCTGGATTCGTATTACTCGGACATCAACACACAACACAGCACTCAGTGATGGACGACTGGGAGGCGAATACACTGCGAGGTAAGTCGCGCATGAAGTTTGTCATGCCATATAGGGCATGCCTATCTCTTGAATTATCTATGCAATCTTGAGTCTCGCGATTTTGTTAACTAAAAGGTCATAGTCCGAGGAGAATATGAGTGATAGTACGAGTCACATTTGGACAAGCACTAATTGTGCAAGTGCAAGTGCAAGTGCAAGTGCAAGTGCAATTCTCATGTGTCCATATGAATTCATACGATAACATATACATGCATATGCATTCGCCTGTACAGCTACTTGTAGGGTGTATTGAGATTGCATATTCAAGATTTGTCAGTTTAAAGTCAACATGCACGTCATGTCATCCGGAGTTTTATATTGGTTCTAGAATTAAGCAAATTTGGTCGTCTGTTTCCGCAGAAGTTACCGTGCACGTGTCTTCATGAAAAGTGGTACATTTTTCCTATCTCCTACACCGTTAACTCCGCGAGACTTCGTGCGTTGAACTAGCTAACTTCAATCCGTTATGGATTCTGTATGAGTACATAATGATGTAGAGCAAGGAACAGTTCCTAGAAAAGACCTCAATTCGCAATTGTCGGCTTTGGCCGTCGAGAAACCCACGTTTTCGAATTTCCAAAGTTACTTTGTTGCCATCAGCATTTCAGCATAGGAAATGTAATGCAGTAGGGCAATATCGATATCACTAGCCCTACTCTAGCCCTAGCCCTCATAGAACGTTCCTTCCTCCCCTCAACAGCACGCTAGATCCAGACTTGTCTGATTTCCAAGGCCCTGCGCTTGCCGCGGCCCAAATGCCTCAATGTCCCTGCACAAAGAGCCCTGCATAAGGTACTACGCCACAATCCCCTTCTTTCGTTCCGCCACCCGCTCTCATCCCGATATCCCGGGCTTCTGCTCTGCGCTTGTTGCGACTAGCCTCCAAATCTCTCAGCGATGAGCCCTGCACCTACAATTAATTGCCCACTTCATCCCTTTCATCTCCTCTCCGTTCCCATTACCACTACTTCGTCGGAAGAACTGGCAACCACGACGCCACAACCAAAACCAAAACCGGTAGGCCCTATTGGGTGCGTATAAGCTTAAGTGTGAGTGACTATAATATCCACCAATAAGATGTCTAGTGCACCCCTTGCACTAGTATTATACCAAATATGCTATACTAAACATAAGCTACAGATCATGGCGTGTTGAATTCATTGGCCAATTGAACCTCACCTGCCAACCGGTCACACGTTTGATACCTTGCATGAATATTTGGTACGAAGTAACGCTTAGGGGATAGGCTTTATGAAAAATTGCTATTTTATTTGGCGGTTACCACGAAGTGAATCTCTTATACCATTACTAGTAGCCATAAGCAGACAGTAACCGACAGACTTTTACATTCGCCACATTCCTCCACCTTCTACTTGTATTAATAATAGGCTACCCGCCCCCATGGCCTCCAAAGAGAGGGGGGTCGGGCCGAAGGGGAGAGGTTGAAAATAATATCTGGTTATCTATCTATCGAGGCTATAAAAGCCATATATATATGTAGCCCATGCAGTATGCGTACGCACGCATCTATCTATATCCAGCTGAATCGATAAAATCGTATGTCTAACAAAGGCTAACCATCTATTTTTGCAACGGAGGGCTCGATTACGCTGGGTGACCGACTATGAACCATCATTTCAACAGAGAAACTGTATACTCTGAATTCTCCTACTATGTATCTAACATAAAATTTCGCCTAGGTACCCTGCATCCAGCAGGAGGGAGTAAATCCCTCGCCCCCAACCTAATAAAAGAAAAAAGGTACAAACAAGTATCATATACACCGAAAAAAGACGTTCATTAAACACTGAAAAATCCATGTTCATTAAGTTGCTTAGTATCCCACATATGCCAATTACTACTATTACTTATCGATTGGGAAGCGATCCAAAAACTTGAACGTCATAAGACCCCGCTCAAAGTTCCTAGTAAACGAGGAATCCCAGCTAGAGGCGGTGTAGACACCCTTCATGTTTACGTCGACATCTGTCTGCTTGAGGAAGTCCTTTCCCTCTCCGATAGCACCTACCGGCTTGCCGTAATTATAAGCGTCCCTCACAATTTGCGCAGGGCGACCGGCAGGGTAAAGGGTCGAGCTCGCTTTGAGGAGCTTCTTGGTTCTGTCGGTGACGATAATACCATCAAAGAAGACGGCATCGGCTCCACTGTAAGTGGCGGTGACTCCGTCAACGAGGGACTCGCCGATAATGGAAGGGTTTGCACCCTTGGCCTTGAAGGCAGCTGCAATCTTTTGTGCCTGGGCGAGGGACTCCGCCGAGGAAGTAGAGCACAAGATACCAACGTTGAGTGTGGCAATATTAGGGAGGGGGTTTCCAAATGTGGAGATGTCCGAGGTCTTGTTATTGTGGTAGTACTTTCTGTCGGGCTTTGGTGCCTCGAGTCCCAAGGCCTTCGCGATGCGGGTGGCAAGTTCGTTAGAGATTCTGTTGAATTGTACGAGTGTACGCTTCTGTACGTTCTGGCTCTTAACGTGGGACAGCTCGAAACGGGCAGCATTGACCACCATTTGTTTTTCGGCAGGAAGCAGAGAGTTCCAGAACAGTCTCGGCTGGGACCAGAAATCCAAGAATGTAGGTGACTTCTCCCGGACGTACTGACCATCAACAACCTTGCGAGCGGGTGCAGTAAAGAAGCCATTGCCGTGGGTCATGTTTGCAGCATAAGGCGAGCCGGAGTTGAGAGTATTCTCGCTGTAGGGATACAAGTTTGAGTGAATCATCTGCTGACCAGCTCCATCGCGGTTGTTGTTGTGAACGGTAACGCGGGGACGGTTAATTGGGATCTGTTCAAAGTTGGGAGATCCCATGTTGCGGTTAAGCTGGGTGTCAACGTAACTGAAAAGACGGCCTTGCAGCAAAGGGTCGTCCGAAAAGTCGATACCACGCACAATATGTCCAGGACAGAACTAAGCATGAATTAGCTACTGCAATATGATATATCTGAGTAAAGCGGGGCACTCACCATCGATTGCTCCGTTTCGGCAAAGTAGTTAAGGACGTTCTTGTTCAACACAAGCTTGCCGACAGGAGTAATAGGAACAATTTCAACCGGGACAATCTTGGTAGGGTCCAGCAGATCGTACCCAAATTTCAAAACGTCCTCCTCTTCCATAATCTGCACACCAATCTCCCACTCGGGGAAGTTTCCGCTATTAATGGCATCAAACAGATCCTGGCGATGGAAGTCTGCATTCTTGCCGGCGAGTGCTTGGGCCTCAGGCCAGGTAATCGAAGCCCGGCCTTGCTTTGTCTTGAAATGCCACTTGATGAGCTTGGATTTGCCCTTGTCGTTTACAAAACGGAAAGTGTGAACACCAAAACCATCGATATGCCTGAAGCTCCGAGGAATACCGTGACCAGAAAGGGCCCACATCAGAGTATGCATGGTAGAGGGATTGGTCGAGAAAAAGTCCCATGCACTGTCATGCGCTGTAGCTGCTTGAGGAATTTCGTTGTTGGGACTAGGCTTTACCGCGTGGATCAAGTCCGGGAATTGAATGGCGTCTTGGATGAAAAACACCGGGATGTTGTTTCCAACAATATCTAGCACAGCGTCAACAAAGCGCCTCAAGATTAAGACAGACTAGGATGTAGCAACCGTAATTTCCCTCGTCAGTGTAGAAACGCAACGAGAATCCATGCACGTCTCTTGCTGTATCCGCACTACCTCGGGAGCCTGCCACTGTAGAAAATCTCAAGAAGACCGGGGTCTGTTTTCCAGCCTTGCCCAGGAAAGATGCGGCGGTGACGTTAGACCAATTTGCGTAGGATTCGAAGTAACCGTGAGCTGCAGCTCCTCGTGCATGAACTAAATACAAGCCACCAAGTCAGCACGGTCACGGATTTTCACTCTTACCGCCTAGAACAAAAACTGGGAACATACCAGCTCTCTCCGGAATACGCTCGTGATCAAACCGTGTAATCTTCGTTCTGAAAACAAAGTCTTCCAACAAGGTGCCACCTCTGACCCCAGCTTTCAGCGAGTTTCGATCGTCGGCTCGTGTACCGAAATCAGTTGTAGTGTAGTCGTCTTTATCCTCAACAACGAATTGATCAAGATATCCGTCGTCGCCCTCAACCTTCTTTTCATCGCGACGGCGGAGGCTTCCACTGTCTGCATCCATAAACGGACAAACCGCCGAGACAATCAGTGCATTGAGCACAATGCTACAAAGTAGCGAGGCCTTCATGGTTGTGTTGATGATTCAGAGAAGAAGACAAAGACGATAAGACAACAATGATGGAAAGAGTCTTAAGAAGGGCGGGGGGAGGGCTTTAATAGTCGTCTGGCAGGGGATTGGTCTGTAAGTGAGGATATAGGGTAGGGACAAGAGATGTAAAGTGGTTGGCGGAGTTGCAGTTTGTCGAGGACTAGCTGTGGTTAGGGTTTGATACGTCTGTATGGTAATCCCCTGCACTTGCACTTCCTTTCATTCCCGACAGAATACCCGCCGTGACCCTCAGTATATAACTCTAAGCCGTCGACCAGCGCCACCGAAGAATCCTGCTTTGGATTAGTCTACGTGAATGACGCAGCTTTCCGCTGAGGCACAAGGCCAATCAGATGAGGGGAAAAAATTAAAGCCGTGTTTAGTGCTTGTGAAAGTGGTGGAAACTTGAATGACATGATCCCACGTTCTGCCTGCTCAGACATGTGCCTCCCACTACCTTGAGCGGTCGATATTTATCCACGTCCAATCCGGAATGCGAGCATGGCCGTTTACGGACAGAGACACAAAGAAACCACATCTGTTACAAGGGAATTGAAATTCAAACGTTCATGCATGTCGTGATTCGACCATCGTTGTGGGAGTGTATAAACCCCACGGTGGCTTTCATGGCAAGTGGGTATTCGGCGTAAGTTTCCGGTAATAGTTTCAATCCTTCGCAGTGCGGCTGATGCTTGCGGCGACACACTCTTACTGTTTTGCACTATCGTTGATCATGATGATGATACTGAGAATTAGATCTGAGCCGCTGTACAAACTAATGCGGGGAATGTTCAACGCTACCCTTGCTTCTGCACTCCAAAAACTTCAAAATGGCCACTTGAACAAGGAGAGATTCGCGCAAAATAACAGTGCAAAGGAACAGAATATCGACCACCCCCCGAAAACGTCATTGAATATGCTCGGATTTGACGTGCGACGCGTAGATTTCCAAACTGTCACATGGACCTACTCTATATGAAAATATGGTGACTGAACTTGCCACGACATATAAATTAAGATATGACTAAATACAGATGAGAAAGCAATCGATTCTAGACCGACACGAGGTCCATAAGCGGCAGATAGATTGTAACCATAGTGCGTACATATCCTTTTATATCTGGGGATTGAAATTCTGACCACATTATTGGTTCGAATTCACCCGTCCTGGCCTTTTTACCATGCAAGATACAGCTCCTACGACAAGATTGTGTCGGTAAGCATGCAGACACCCCAGCTCCATGCAGCCTAGATGCAATACCTGTGGGTTCAGTGTATCGTGTGCTGTCACTGCCTGTTACCTTTACAGCAGGTTAGCTGCAAGTATTGCTCCTGCAGTTATTTCATATATTTTCAGTTAAATGTTCCCGAAGAACTGCTATACGTAATTGTGCAACGAGAGCTGTTGTTGTATGAAAAGTCCTTAAAGCACGTTGTTCAAATTGCTGTGTCGATATCCAACGCGGCTCGCGTGAAGCGCACGTCCCTCCAACCTGTCAAACCAGCCACCCGAGTGCTGCAGCCTCCCACAGTTCAGAGATCCACCACCATATGTACCAGCAATTCGCCGATTCGTGAGCCAAGGCAGAAATCTAGCGGGGCCATCCCGCAGAACCGCCGGATATCGGAGGTAGTTAACTGAAAGGGAGAACAGCGCCAGTACGCTAATAACGTGCGCGCGACGTCACGCTGTCGCGTTACTAGTGATTTTTATAAGCCAAGTTCCAGATTCTTTGATATGGGGACTGTGTGTAATCAGATTAGTCGCCAAGTAGTCTAGAAGAGTAAACAATCCGCTTTACCCGCCAGATACGGTATTTGGAAATTAAAACACTACGTTGTTTTGGTTGATTTCGGGTCGGTCGACGGGAAATCCGGCTGTCGGAGTTCTCTGCGAGTAGGATGTATTTCTTTTTCCTTTTGTTCGCTGCATACCTCCCGGTGGTGGGAACCTACTGGAAAAAAAAAAGTATGCAGACAATGCGTACGTCTGTTCGTGGCACAGATCTTGAAGCGAGACATTCCTCGTGGCCGATGTCTTGCCTATCGTATGCAGTTGATCAGGTACATTAAACATTTTCCGCTGGTTCGATATGTACCAGATCTTGGATCAGTTGTACGGATAACAGCTCAATTGGTACAGCTACTGATAGCTACTGCTGATAGCTGCTGGAACAACAACATAGTGAGCAGAAATTCTCTTGTTCTTGGTGTTAGAGCCGCTTCATAGCGCCTTGAAGCCCATTTTCAGGTCAACTTCCAATCGCTTATTTTGGCCATTCGTATTTAGCTTCATACCGACCGTCTGCAAGCAAAGCTTAAAAAAGATCGCTTAAACATAGAATTTTGGGTGTCAACTGGACGCATCGATAGATGGTGCAAAATCCAAATCGCTGAGAATAGAAGAGGCTAACCTGACTCCCAGGTCGAGAGAGTGGAGCCAACGATTTGAATTTGTGTTTTCGCATCAATATTGGATTGGTGAGGCGACGCCTTTGTATTGCAGCAGAGTCGCAGAGACGGTCGTAGTTCTTTTATCTCTTGAAGAATGGAATAACACACTCAGATAGCATTCCAGACACTTGACTTTTACTTATTGGTCTCAAAAAAACACTAATGGGTGGCAACCAATTGCTGCATGTACCCCGCAACTCAGCTGAGAAAGGATGTCACGCTAATCACTCGGCCGAATCATAAGAGCGGCCTTGATCAAGACATCTCAGCCTATCTTTATACTTCTGGAACATTGATAAGACATGAAGGGTGCGTTCTTGTGATGGTAATTAAGATTCGATTGACAGGTAGGTGTTTTCAATTCCGATGGCGCAATATTGATACAAGACTCAGCTAAGTTCGATCGTATGTATGACAGATGTGACGATTGGCTTGCGAATTCACCATGCATGTTATGCCCTGGATACCCAATCAAGACGAGCACTTGTCCATCAAACGACAACTGGATTGGGCGAATGGGGTAATCCCACGCTCCAAATTCACACCATTCGTGATGCCTGCCGTTTGCAGCCACTGCAATGTCAGCCGTGGCAAGTCCACCGAAGCAAACGCATGAAATCCTTACGCTTCATTACCACCATCAGCCCCATATGACAATGTTTTATCTTTCGCTAGATGCCTACATCCCGCAGGGTCCCTGGTAGACGTGCCCCCAAGGTGTGACTGCTGACATGCACCAGATTTGCAGTCGACCTTCACAGCACCTCTGTCCTATTGCAACTATGAGTGCCGTCCACTACTTGTTGTATGGGATTTATCCGAGTGATAACGCGCGGCAAACATACCGGTACTTACCGGTTATTACTCGGAAGCGCCTAACATGGTTCTCCCAATTGACTGGTACCGACCATGGATGGTCAGGCTGAGTACAGCACAGTTCGTGAGCTCGCAATCTTGCAATCTCGCAACATCCCATCCTCAGGGGTTCTTCGAGGCTCTGTCGTTGTGGGGAACATCAATATTGCCTAACGACTTCCTTCCAAATCATCAACAGCTTTTACATCGGTTCTTCTACGTGATAACTACTATCTCGCATCGCTGTCGAGGTAAAAAGTCCACATTCACCTCCACGGGCCCTGAACCCCACTCTGTGCATTCAATTCTGGGCCAATTGTTCTGGTCTGTTTGCCGACGGAAGTATATCCGTCTGCAGTGGCAGGGCTGCAATGATGGGCAACGGTGTCCGTCCCGAATCTCCTTAGTATCTCAATATGAGATCGTCATCCATTCCAGATTGGGAAAACAATAAACTTCACGCGTCGTATCCTGGGTGGATCCGGATAACATCGCGATTGTTGTAACCAAAAAACCGGAAAGTGGTGGAACCGGGAGATTCACACGGCACCCTATCGAACCGCGGGGCAGCCGAAGAACTCGAAGCGGAGAGGAGCACCGCAGCGGGACAAAATTCCAGTAGTTTTCCGCACCCGTAGCCGTATTCCCTTCAGTCTCAGCAAAAGACAACCCCACAGTCCCATAGTTATCCACTAGTAATTGCATCTGTTGATATCTTACATAGGCCCGCTCAGTACAGTCTTTGGAATGTAGAGACCAGAACTGACCGGACCAGGCTTCAGAGCACCCTGGAGGCCGGAAGGGCCCATTGGGAATACTACAGTTGAATTAGGAGACTCATTATCAGGACCGACTACTAAATTTCAAAGCGAACCCGGAGAACTGGGTCCTGCCAATCTAGCTAAGGCATACTACCTGATTCCATGTCTATTCAATACCCTCGGTTCACTGACCATGCCCCCCGCATTGTCCAATCTCGCATACTTGGCGGCATCCCAATTGAGTTACTTGGATCCTGGTGGTCCGGGAACAAAGTTACCGTAATGCTGGTACGGGCCCAGGTTGTGCCATGCACGTCTGAGTTGATAAGCAGGCAGCTGAATTCAAAAATGGCTGGGATACACTGGCGAAAGTCGGCTCAATTCGCTTCAGCAAGGAACTAAGCGTTATGTTGTGTGACATTCGTTATGTTACGCTGAGGCACGGCGGAGCGAGGTACTCTGCTAACAATACCCCCAACTGCATATTGAAAGCGGCAAATGATTAAATCAAAACAACCTGCATATTGGAAGGTGCCTAAATGAGGATGTTCAATTTCATTGACCCATGCCCGGTGAATATAACGGGTCAATATGTATGTATGTTGGACCTGCGTCCGCCCTCCTGGCGCATATTTGACGCCGCAGGAATAATTAAGTTATGATTATCATCGTATACTCTAAATCTGAGCCGCCGAACGGCCTGTGGTGCCTACATACATTTGGCTAATCAGCTAAGATCTTCCAATTGGCCAATATTTACAAATTCGCAGTGTTATTTGCTGCATACTGAATTTCCACAATAACATAGGCTCGAGCCAAGGACAAGGCATACGTCAGTTCTTCACTCTTGTCTACTCCTAAAAATGGGCATCGTATCCGTGTCGCGGCCCGTAACGGGTCGAGGTCGCGTGACTCACATTTTAGATACCGGCACTGGCAGTAAGTGTTTAACACCAATATGCGCATTGTACCGAGGCTACGGCACACAGCGGCTCGGGTTTTCGTGGTCCAGATGCGGTACCGGCAGTGCAAGATTTGGGGGTCTACGTATCTACCAGTATCCAGCTCATTGCCGGGTTTTTGGTATGGCATATACTAGCGGTCGCAAAGGAGTTATATCATATAGTTTTAGTACATAAATTTAGCACCGCTAGTGTTGGGGCGCGAATTTCACAAACACTCACTCGAGTTTCGAGTTCCCCGAAATCGCTGTCTCTATAAGACCTCAGAAATTGTGGGGAAATGTAGCCAATTTTAGGTATAGTTAGGTATTTATGGTAAATAAAATTTCCGGGTATACAAGCAAGCATTTCCTCTCAGTACTTAGGGTCACTTTGCAGTCTCTGTACACATTAAGATGGATTGTGCAGTTATTAAAGTATTTTGCAAGTCGACATGTATATACTACAATTTTCATCGCTAGAATGCATCTTGACCTTGCAAGCATTGCATACCTCTTCGAGCTCACCTGGTCAATCTAGTCTTTCCATGGATTTTCCACCCTTCAACTTGAGTGCTTAGGACTCGAATGCCACACATGAGGTTCGGTTCAGCCAATTTCCTCTATAACAGTATATATTTTGCCTCTCCGCTTAATGTTTAGTAGAGTGTAGGAGTTAGCCCTAATTTTTACCTAATTGCCATTAGTTGGTGGACTGCGTAGACAATTGCTATAAATAAACTTCCTTCCTACAATTTTCCCATGGTGGCGGAAGATACTTATCAATTGACATGTCGTTAACATATCACTTTGTCTGGCTGTTGATCTCCTGACAAACATATAAGTCTCGTGCCCGAAAGCCAGTCATTTCCATGTAATAAGTATGGCTTTCCATACCTATTTGCCTGTTTGAATCCCAAGAACCCATCACAATTACCGTGTATTTTGCCTTGAGTACCGCTGATGTGTGCACCACTTTGTTGTAACAGAACAGGGTCCACTGCTCTAAAGGAACTCCAGACGCTGGCATGTAAATCCCACCCACCACTAAGTCTATACTAGGACCAGCTAATAATCCTAGTGTAGAGACACCACCAATAGCAGCAATTCCTCCAGTTTGTACCAAATTCCACTGCTGTAGCGGCTGTGGTGAAGGAGTACCACCACCATGCAAGGGAGAAAGTATGGGAGAAGGAGATGTCGTACTACCAGAGCGAAAGGGTGATACTGGCAACTGCAGGTGGGCTTGGACAGAGCGGACGGGGTGGGACTCTGCATGGCAGGAACTATAGCAACACCCTAGCACTTACGTATTAGCTACGTTTCCTCCCTAGCTACTAAAGAAGTTACTACTATTGGCATTCTGGGACCTTGCTCTTGTGGTTCTCTTTGTTGCTATGTCATTGTAGTCGCTGTGGTGATGACGGAGTTGATGAAGATTCCCTTGAATTGGCCACCCGCTTGCAACCCTAACCTCTACCGAGATGTATTGACATATTAAGTACATACGCCGCTCTGAAACCTCAATAATTGAATATCATCGATCCTTTGCATCACTTTCCTTTTGCTATACTTACTTAATTTGGAAGGGCGAACGCCTGCAATCAACCTTTCCCTCACCGATCCCCACCACCACAAGAGTCCAGCGCCCACAACGATGCCTTCCCTTCCCAAGACAATGGCCACCACGATGCGAGATACCCGCCCCATTCCTGCTCCCTTTGTACTGAAGCTAACGTTGCTAACTGCACGCGTAGCCATCCCGAAGCCACCCTCTACATTGCTTGTAATGCTCGCCGGCTCCATCATTATCGCGGATAACCACTACTGACTATGGCGCAATGATCAAAATATGAGGAGAGGTTAGAGAGTGCAGCCGTACCTGTAGCGCGTAGCTTAAAGAATGTTAGGGGTGATGTGGAGGATGGAGAGTACAGTCGTGCCCGAAAGACGTAGCTTGAAAGCCTCGCTTTCATAACTCTATGACCGTAGCTGCTAGTGAGTTATCTTTTGCATCCTTATTTGGTGCATGCATGCTAGGTCACGAAGTCGAACCGCTGGAGCTATGATATTTGGTGGTTGGTTACTGAAGGCTAAATGAGATTAAAACAGAAACTATAGTGACTACCTACTTAAGTAGGTGTTTAACTGGTTTTACTAACAAAAATAGATCGGGAAGATCAAAGTTGACTGGTAACCCTCAAAAGAGACTGTTCGGAGACTAGGCCCAACGTTATTGGTGCCGGATGAACAAAATTAGATACAAAAAATAATAGGTATGCAAGAAATTGTCTATTGGTGATGTGGTATACCGTGCAGAAATGTCTGAGCGCGCGGGGTGCCGTGAAACCGGCGAGCTTGCCCGTTTGATATAGAAGCACACACCCTGTGCGCTCTTGCAGATGAATGCATCATATTTGGTCTCGCACAGCTTGTTACACAAATTGCTGATTGTGCTTGCAGCAAACAACAAATAGCTAGCCAAACGTCTCAAGCTACGTCATCGTCTGCAGAATGTTTCAGCTCAGACAACAGCTTGTGAGCGTTTGGTGATGCGCTGGAATTCATATGGGTGTCGGTGGAGGCTCAGTTGCGGTTGGACGGGGAATTACTGTGCTGAGTTTCAAGGTTCGTATGTCACGCATCTCGGAGGATCCGTCCGAAAAGATTTCATTGAGGTTCTTGGGCATTCGATATTGAAAAAAATCGAAATATCGTACGAACCTTGACGCTCGGTACAGTATATTTGGAACCGGTAGACTTGTTATACTTGTCATCTGACAGATCTTCTAGTACTGTACTGATCACTCTGATTCAGGCGTCAACAGTCAGACGGGTGGGGGTATCCGTCCGGCGCTTTTTTCGTCTCGGTCAGCGTCAGTTTGACGCCGTCCGAGCTGCAAAAGTTGTCAGCATCCAGCTTACAGTTTATAAAAGTCAGTTTGATGAGTTTGTTTTTGTACACTTAGAAAAAACGAAATTCTCAACTTTGAAGTATCCTACCCCATTCTGGCCCGAATGGTCTGAGCACCATCGCCCATTGACCCCCAAATACTCGTATTCTCATAGTCAGCACCAGAGTGACCGGCCATTCCAAAGTTGTCAACATTGGTTGTCCGAAGCAATATTTGCCGTCAGCACCGGACAGCGTCCGAACCATAGTGATTGGTACAGTATTCTTGTAAGCGAGGTAACGTATGCCATGGTATGTGTTGGAGCGGCCATGTACCTTGACGTCCGCCTCTACTGAATCGACTTTCATATTTTCAGTTTATCACTCGCTCAGTGAAAGCTAGAAAGTTCCCAAATTTAAGCATACATAAAGGTGGTGCATGCCGTCTCTTTTTGGTCTGTTCGCATCTAAATTAGTCGGGTTAATATCAAATGTCAAAGGCTTCCGCGTACGTCAAGGTTTTGCTTAGCTCACTCAATTATGTACTCTGAAGTTCGAAGTTCAGCATTGGCTATTAATTATCGCGCGTCTAGATTTGAAAGTAGCTTCGAGATTGCGAGGTTTATAGAAACCGGTGAGATTGAGTAGGTAGAGGAAGAGTGAATTTATGATCTTGAGTGAAAGAAGCGAGTGATGACATGTGAGAAATCCCGAAAGCAGGTTGAGTACTGAAGAAGTCTAGCTCCATATAAATCTTAACACAAGCCCTTGACCTAATCTTTGAGGGCTCAAACCTAAGTCTAGAAGTCAAAAAGGGCAAAGCGCACCCGCAGTAAGCCCTAACGTCCGGGGCGTGGCGAATACCCACAGCCAAACCCATACAAATGTCGATGTCAGCCTTTCGACCATAACCGCTACCCATGCCACATAAGTCTAGGTGTGAGTTAAAGTATCCCAGGGCATTGTGTTTTGCTTAATTGGAAAAGCCTCAGTGTGCTAGGTGTAAAGAAATAATGCTGTTATGCTTTCCTCATAAGATTACAGCAACGCTTTTATATAGGAGATTATCGACCCAAGCAGAGCAAATGGGGCAGCTGTTTAGAAACAGCAAGACTCTGTATGGTGATCATACACGAGGAGTGCTATTTGTTCCCTCTCGTAACTGGCCATGCACTGTTCACTCTGTGGCTGATGGAGCATGGGTGATTTGTATGGAGAGAGGGCTTTTCCCCCCAGCTGTGCCATCCCCTGCACTGATGGCTGCCTGATTACTACTTTCTGTTGGCAAAATAAAGTCCAAGGAATTATTGTTTAGGTACAGCCAGCCTCTTGTTTGTCTCTTTGTTGTAGAATACTACCCCAAAAGCTCGGAGTATGGCGTAGAGCTGTGTAATAGCTGCGCCATGGGTAATCGCCACGCCCCGGACGTTAATCCCCCAAAATGACCTTTACCCTCAAAATATCAGACACCGTCCAGAAACCACCTGCAACTTTTTTGTTACTTCAATTCTGAGGACTTAGGCTAGCCTTTCTCCACCTGCTTAGGATTTCCAGCGAACTCGAAATGAGTGCCATCAAGCAAGTCATTTAGGCCTACACCTCGATGCTTCCTCTTATCTAACGTTTACGAAGGGTTGATCAATTGCAGGTGGTGCTGATAAGACAATTTTTCGTAGGTTACAGATCTACGGGCCGGTCTATAGATAATTTCAGATAACACTAAAACCATCATATCAAGAAAAACCGTCCAGGGATGCGGCAGAAAGACATGCCAAACGTGTCTCCAGCGGGTGTTGTAGGTGGAATATCACTGGAAACCCCAGACCTTTGGATCTAACCGGGCGGTTGGTCCGACCGCTTGGGAACATTGCACGTCTTGATCCCCCAATTTAGGAGTACTATGTGCTATCGCTATAGTTAGGGTTATTGGGAAGGTTGACATCACGTTAAGAGAAGCAGAACTCTCTTTCTATCTAGTCCTTTACTTAGACCTTCCTAACGTCTCTTCCCATTCCCCATTTTTCATGCATCTCTCCCCCATTCTCTCCTTTCACCCTTACGACCAATTCACAACTTCAGTACTACCCGCCCGCACCCGCAATCAGCGCAGTTTTGATACCTAACACACACCCAATTGAGTTCGGCCCCGACTAGTCCAGCAGAATTCAGAAATGCAAGTCCAGCCTCTCAAGACTCAGCTTGCCGATACCAAAAGCCAACAGCAAGCGGCGACGGATTTCTGGTCGCGCGCGCGCGCGCCAAGCTTAGCCAGATCTTTGCCAACACAGGCAGGCGAAGAGGCGATCGTCGATCGTTCGGTCGTCGGGGAAAGTGTGTACCACTCCGAGATCGAACACGCGGCGGCGAATCTTGGGAACCCTGTAATGTCATTGAGGGGAACGACGAGAGATTGTCGGTGGGATGGGGTGGGCGGGCATCCACCTCTGTCTGTCTCTTCGACAATAGTCTGATCTGACACTTTATCCTCCTTTCTCGCTACTCGTTGCAATCGTCCACACCACCCAGGACTTTCTATTTGAACAATGGGTGCATAATTATGGGACGAAAAGAGGAGGAGACAGAAGGAAGTGTCTTGAAGTCTGATGTCGAAGTGAAGATGTCTTTTGTGCCCGACGGATTTCCTGGAGGATAATAAGGGATGCTTTCTTTTGTTAGGGTAGTAGGTGGGGAGTCATGGCTTGCTTGGCTGTTAGGCAAAAGTATGCTATGCCGCAAGCGGCCGAATGCAATATGACTACAAACAAGCACTTTCTTCAGAGATAATGATGATATCCAGTATCTATACAACAGCCCCTCGCAGCTCACAAAAGTAATAATAGCTAAGACTAGTGATATAAAACGCCAGGCAGTGATGCAACCAAACAAACAAAACAACACAAGGTGGGAAAAAATGGCTGCAGATGAAAAACACAAACTGAAAAGCCCCAAAAAATAAATAGCCCGGTATCCAATACTCCCAAGAAAGTGCCCACAGGGCGATATAAAAACCCCCAACCGATATCCCAAAACACCTAAGAAAAGAAACCACCCATCTCCCTACTCGACCTGGGATTTAACAACATAATTCTCCAACCCGCTCCCGCACATCCCCAGCACCTCCTCGAGCGGGCGCCTCCACACCGTGTTCTGCACAAGCCTAAACGCATTCTCCTTACCCCTACACACAATCGCCATCTGCGCCTTCTTCCCCTCTCTAACCACCACCTCCGCCTTCGAAACACAGCACATTCTTATTGCCGCATCAAGATCCTTCATTGCTGCGTGCGCAGTATCCCGCCAATCCGCTGGGAGGTCGTTGGAGAGGAAGAGGATTAGGATGAAGTCTGGGTTGATATCAGATTCTGGGTCGCGTGGAGGGACAGGGATGACGACGGAGAAGGTCGTGGGGGGAGGAAGGGGACGGAAGTAGTCAGTGAGGGGTTTGGCGGGGGTGGGAGTGTAGGAGTGGTTTTGGGTGTAGTGTGTTGGGGCGGGCCGGTTCGGGGCTGGGGCTTGCCCTTGGATCCCGGGTCCTGCATTGCCGTGTGGCTTTGTCTCCATATGTTGCAGTTGTGGTGCTGTTTCTTTGGATGGATTCTCTTCCCCGGCGACAATTTCGACCAGCCGGCCTTTGCCTGCATTGAGTGGTGCCGGTTTCCTGGTACAAGACAAGGGAGAGGATGACCGAGCGGCAGACTGCGAGGTCTTCTCTTGTGTATCTTCTGGTTCCACCTCCTTGCGTGATGGTTTCGTCTTCTTGCTCCTCTTTTTTGATGGCGACTTTTGAAGCAACGGTGGGAGTTCTACTTCATCTTCCTCAATCTGTGTAGAATGCATGCCAGTATCTAGCACGGGATCAGACACAGCTCGTACGACTGTCTGATCCTGTTCTGCCTCCAGTTCTGCCGCAACTTCTGCGTCCGACCCAAAGATATCTGCAAGATCTTCAATATCTTCCGGAAGGACAGAAGGCAGATTAGATGGTAAAGCAGTACCCATCCGCATGATCTGGGATAGGCCCAAAACAGCACTTTCCCCGGCAGGAGACGATTCCCGAGTACGGATCTCTGCCCAGGGGACGTCTTCATCGAAGAGGGAGGGAGACTCGGCACGATTTTTTGTTGGGGGTGGTGGGCTTTCTCCTGGCAGCGGAGGAACCTCTCGTGGCGTTTCCTCTGCTTTCGAAATAAGCTTGGTTGGTGAGACTGTAGACGATTCTCTGGTAGTATAAAACGACCCTTCTTTGGTTTCTTCCTCTTCCTCTTCCTCTTCCTCTTCCTCTTCCTCCTCCTCCGTTGACTGGTCCCAGATAGCTTCGGAACTACACCGTGTCCTTGGCTTCGAGTTTTCCCAGTCGCTATAATTGGCTGTGGCTTCGTTCTTCAGCCTATTTTGGACCTGCGGAGGCCCGGCATCCTCCGAAGATGTGAGTGGCGACAACTCCAGTTCTTGTTGCTCGGGTGTCGATGATGCGAACAGAGATTTATCGGCCGCCGGTTCTGGGCCGGGGAGCTTGGTGTTCTGAGTCTGTGCAGGCCCGGCTTCAGGCTGTTCCTGATCGGGTGTGGCAGACGCGTCAAATAATGCCGCTTCGGGCTGCAGCGCGGGGCCTACCTCCTCCCTGTACCTATTCTTCTGTTTCGTCCGTTCCGTCAGCTCGGGTGGCGGAGATGAAAACAACAATCTACCAGCCACGGGCTCTGACCCGACGATCCGACTCTGTTCAGGCCTGGCCTCGGGCTGCTGTTCCGACTCGGGTACCGTTTCTTGCGCGTTTACCTTTTCCTGGCGCTTTCTCTTCTTCCTTGTCCTCTTAGGTTGCTCGGGCAGCAGGGATGCAAACAGAGGTTTATCGGCCGCGGGTCCAGACCCGGACAGCTCTATGGCCTGGGTCTGTGCAGGTTCGCACCCATGTTGCCTTTCCAGCTCGCGGATGGGGAGCGCCTCGAGGGGTACCGTTTCTAGCTGCAGCGCAGGGCTTACTCGCTTTTTCTTCTTCCTCTTCGTCTTCTTAGGTTTGTCGGGTGGAGATGCAAACAAGGATTTATCGGCCTCGGGTTCCAACCCGGCGGTCTGGCTCTGTACAGGCCTGGGCTTGGGTTGCTGTTCCAGCTCAGGTGCAGCAGACGCCTCGAATGATGCCACTCCTGGTGGGTTTACCTTCTCGCGCTTTCTCTCCTTTCCCGTGTTGCTGGGCTGCTCTGGTGGCGGAGATGCGACTATAGACTTGTCGGCCGTGGGATCCAGTTCCGCGGAGCCGGCGGCCCGATTCTGTACAAGCCCGACTTTAGATTGCTGTTCCAGCTCGGGTGCCGCTTCTAGCAGCGACTCATTTGCCTCCTCCTCGCTTTTCCTCCCGCTCTTCTTCCTCGGCCTTCCCGGCACCGATCTCTTTGTACCTCCCTCCAACGCCCTCTCCTCTTCCCTCCTCCTCCTCCTCCTCCTCTTCCGTGCCGCATGCTCCAGTTGACCAGCAAGAAGCTGTGGCTCTGTATCTACACCTCCTTCGGGCACCCCAGCCCCAGGCTCTGCGTCCCGCTTCTCCCTCCGCGGCGTGTACTCCTCCAACAGCCCCAGACCATCTGCGGGCAGCCGTTTACCATCCGCCAGAGACCGCACCCCGTTCCCACCACCCCGTTTTTGCGTCTTTGCAACCTTCCCCGGCTGCTCCGATTGCGATATCGCGCGCACTTGCAGTTTCCTCCTCTTCCGCGGCATGTCAGGCTCCGGTTCTCTCTGCGGCTCCCCTTCCACATCCACCCAGAACAGCTCCTCATCTCCAACCTCCTCCTCCTCCTTGCCTCCACGCTTTTTCTCCCGAACCTCCCGCTCCACTGCTTTCTTCCGCCTCTTCCGCTCCCTCGCCCTAAAGTTCCGCTCCCTAATCACATCCTTCTGTCGCTCCGCTTTCGACTTCGGTTTCTTTGTGGCGATGCTGGGGGCTGCGTTTGGGGGTCTGTATTATTAGCTTGTAGCATGGAGCGCGGAGGCCGGGGGAGGGGGGGTTACGATTCCATTATGTTGATGTGTCGGGAGGGAAGACGTGGTGGGCGGGACGCGTTAAGGAGTGTATACAGAAGTGGGGCGGCGGTCTGTGCGCTTGTGTTCCAGAAACCTGGTTTCGTCTCACTTATGCACCACTTCACCAAGGATTATGTATGATACCCGTGATAGCTGATCCAAAATAGTGTTTACGTATACTTGTATATCCCCTCACCCAAAACCCCATCCCCCTCCTCCACCCACTTAACCCCCTCCTTCGCCCACCTCCACCGACAATACGCTCGTAGCTCTTTATCCTTGGGCACGACCCTCCTCCACTCCTCCTCCTCCTCCTCCCCATCCGGCGTACCCCGGAGCCGGTCTCTACAGAAGATGCGCCAGCTATCCAGCGCATACGCGCCCACTCCTGGGAGGTGTGCAATCTCCCACTTGAGTTTTTGAGGCACGCCACAAGGTTCCCTCCCAGATATCGGGAACGGCTTGGTATCTTTCGGGGGGTAATTATACAGCACTGTATCCGCACCGTCGGAAGATGGTGGGTTCAGAATCCATTCTTTCGCCATCTTTATCATTCGATCTGCGCGGATGCGGAAGAGTCCGAGGGGCCGCATAAAGTCTTCTAGTTCGTTTTGGGGGGCGACAGAGAGTGCTTCGGGGGTGGGGTAGAGGGTGAGGAATTTTTCGAGCAAGGGTCGAGCGACGGAACCCTTGGTGCGGTTGAGGAAGGTTGTGGCTATGAGGAGGTGGAACTTTGGATGTTAACTACTGTATCACGGAAAGAGCTGATAGGTGGCTAACCGGTTTTTCCAATAGTTCTTCCTGCACCAACCCGAACTTGTCGGAGGAGAATGGAGGCCACGGCATTATTGATACACCCTTTGGTGCACGCCCTGTTCCCTTCGTCTCGGTAGCCCCAGAGAAATAAGGGGACGTAATCGACCCCTTCCTTGTCCTTGTGCGCTTCGGCCCATCTCCAGAGGGAGTCGGCGTGGGGAAGTGAGGAGAGACTGATTCGGATTTCCTAGTGACCTTTCTCCGCTTACTAGGCGGCGGCGGAGAAGCCTCAAATTTCGCCTCAATAATATTCGGCGATACGACGATTTCAGAAAGCGGTTCGTCAGGCCCAGAATCCGCAATTGCATCTCCCTTCCTTGTCTTTGTCCTGAACGCGTAGGGAGAAGCCTCAGGCTCAGTCCTTAACCCACGTCTAACCGGGGTAGACTCTTCTTGCGCTGCATCCAGCTCTCGCCGCTTTTTAGCGGAACTCCGAGTATCGTAAACTTTCGTTTCGGCGGGCTTCTTGGTGGGCGTCTCAACGACCACCACCGGCGTGATACTTGTGTGCTTCCTTTTCCTTTCCATAGAATTTCGGGTACCGGCGCTAGGTGGTGGCGTGAGAAAAGCATCTGAAGGGATGTCTGTGGTCTTGAGGGGTTCTAATGGCGGATGTATCTCCTTGTTCGAGGGCCCGGGGTCAATGACAACGATTGTATCTGAAGGTTCCTATGAGCTTGTTAGTCGCTGCCAATGATTCGGAATGAGGACATTGGTACCTCACTCTCGCAGTTCTCATCTTCGACCTGCTTCTGATCGGTTGATTGATTAGCGGTACCTTCATCCTCTTTCTGATCCGCATCCTCCCAGCCGTCACGCTCGACCTGCTTCTGATCACTTAGTTGATTAGCGGTACCTTCATCCTCATTTTGACCCGCCACATCCTCCCAGCCATCACCCTCATCCTCTCGCGTATCCCCATCCTGATCCCCCGTATTTTCTCCCTCTTCCGCGACAGTAGAGCCCTCCTTCTCCACCTCATCACCAACCTCCTCCTCCGGCGCTCCATTCCCGGATATCTTCGACTCGTCACGCTTCCCGGCCTGCAGTTGCTCCTCTCGTCGCCGCCTGACCTTTTTCTTCCGTCTAATTCGTATCCCCGGAACTCCTGAAGTCGTCATTCCCGCCATTTCTGTCCTCAGCTGCTGGCGGGGCGAATTACGGCAATGGAGTCAGGTGGTGGTATGCACTTCAACTTCTGCTTTTCGCGGTGCGATGTAGCTACGTCGGGACAATGGTAGTGTGTGTTCTAAGCTATATAGCAGGATGGGTTGGCGTTCTGAAGGACTGTGAGGTTCGGCGGGCGATAAAATTGCAAACTTTGTAGGCGGGGGATGTGGGGAGGTTGAGCAGGATTAAAAGGTGCCAGGATGGAATCGCCCCGCATCCGCCGCTAAAGCAGAGTAGCCGCATTTATAACTTAGGGGCAACCACGCTTAACCGAATATCGTTACGAACCAATAGCATGATCTCATTATTACAACCTCCAAGGACTACTACACGGTATTAAAAAACAACCCAAAAAGAAACTTAGAAGCCAATGCCATCTATGCCAAACAAAAATACGAAACTACTCATAAGGAATAATACTCCCGCCCTGATTCCGCAACTTCGCTCTTTCCAGCGCACTCAACTGCTGGGTTTGTGATGGTGCTCCCGACGGACTCAAGGGTCCACCAGAAGAGAACGAGCCTTGACGACTAAGAGGTCTTGGGCTGTGCCTTCCGATATTCAACGGCTGAATGCCCACCGGTGTCGCAGCTCTGGAACCCGTCCTACTTCTTCTCCCCATATCCAGCGGTCGGGGCGTTGACCCCCGAGATGAACCCCCGGCAGCCTTTGCATGCTTCAGTCCATCCAATACCATTTCCAAGTTTCCAATAACAATGCCTTTCTCAGCGTTCCAAGTGTCGATGCGTTCCTTCAGCTCGCAATCCACTATTTCATCTTCTTTCCTCGCCTGCTCCTCGTCCTCGGTAGTTTCTCCCTTCTCCGCGACTGTCAATTCGTGTCGAGCTGCATTCCCTACCAGCAATGTGACATGGTGAACTTTCATCAAATTTTCCCCAGTTTGCAAACAACTCTTCAGCGTCGCGTGAGCGCGCGACAACTCCTCCTTCAATTGTACCTGATCCCCCTTATAGTCACTGGGCGGTCCAGGAAGCTGAGATAGTATGTTGTTGATCTCCTTCGTAATAGCATCGATGTAGGCTGAATCGCGCTCCAGGCCAGCACCGACGTAGCGCTCAATCAAGGAGATCAGTGCTTGGGACCGGGAAAGCTTTTGGTGGGCGGCATCAATCACACTGTTGCCATCGTTAGCCAATCGTATAGAACAAGGGAAAGAGACACATACAGCTTCTTTTCGCTCTCATCGAAATACTTAATCATGCTCCTGACTTTCTTGAGATCACCCCTTATCCTCAATGGTTCAGTAACCGTCCGTCTAAATTTCCTGTCTCTCGCCAATATCGCCTCATGCACTTTAGCATGTCGTCTCTCCACAATCCCATCAATCCTGACCAACATCTGGAGCACACTCTCCAGCTCCGGGCGTCCATCGGCACACCATCTGTCCCTCCCTGTCACAGCAATAGCCAGCAGTTCCCCACTGGCCTTGAAATGCATATCCATAACCTCCTTGATTCCCTCCTGCAGCTTGTTGTAAACGGGCTCGAACACTTCCTTTACATATCTGTTGTATTCAGCCGTTTCATCCGCCTTCCGGATCTTCTCTTCCTTCTTCGCAAACTCATCGTCCATTGCCCCAATGTCGCCATATCCAATCTGATTGTCTGCAAAGAGCCCGTCAACGAAATCTTGGTGTTCGTCTTGTCTTGTCTTCCGATCATTTTCAAGCTTCTTTCGCATCGGAGCCTCGCTTTTTTCAAACGCTTCAGCGGTAGCCTCGATGAAAGAGAAGTCTTCCCCAATTTCGGTAAGTTTTTTCTTCATCTCCTCTAGAACTGGACTCTTCTCCCTCTTTGCACCCTTAGGAGCCAACAGCCGTGTCAGACCCGCCGTTATCATTCGAGAAGTAACCAACGGTGCCGGAGCTGGGACTGGAGTTTCCGGTTCTTCTTCCGATACCTCCTCGTCAGCACCCATAGAAGGAAAGTAGTCATCGGAAGCCTTCTCCTCCACCGGCAAAAATGTCTCGTCCCTCCTGGTCGGCAGTGGTGCCGTGCTATAGATGCCCATTCCTTCAATGGATGTCTCCGCCCTACGAGGAGGTCCAAATCCAGGACGAACTTCCATAAAAGATTGAGGTCTATTAGAACCAGAAATAGCTTTAGGTCTAAATGGTGCATATCCTTCGCCCGCTTTATGGCTGCCATCAGCGGTAGGAACCTTATCGTACTCAGAAAACGACTTTCGTCGCGGGCTCTGGCTAACAAATGTAGCTGGGTTGTAGGGCACGTACGCCGGTTTCTGGGTGTTTGGTGGTGAGGGTGATGCCTTCGGAGAGTTTGGCTTGTACAATGGTTGTGGGGGGCTAAACGGCACATAGGTTTCAGTGCCGGAGGTCTGTGGAGTAGTTGGACGAAAGGGTTTGTATGGTGCCGTAGAAACGGACGATACCGGGCTTGTCGCTGTAGCAGGTTCATCATAAATTGGCTCTGACTGAACAGGCTTGTGATCAATTGGCTTCGATTGAACAGACCCGTCGTAAACTGGCTCCGCCTGCACAGGCTCATGATAAACTGGCTCCGCCTGCACAGGCTCCTGGTGGGCAGCAGGTTCTAATGCCGGGCTCGGTTCCTTCACGGGTTGGTGGTAAACCGGCTCTACACCCATAGGCTCATGGTAAACGATGGGTTCCGTCTTCACATGTTCTTGATGCGTCACGGACGCCGCCTGAATTGGTTCATGGTATACCACCGGTTCCGACTGGACAGGTTGTTGTTGATGTTCACTAGCGAAGGCATGCGCCCCACTATCAATCTGATTCGACGAAGCCGCGGGCGCATGAACACGATCAACTATACTCCCCTGCCGACTTGGAGGTTCTCCAATAGCGAGTGGATACCGTTGCCCACGAACGAAATACTCCTGTTCCATAAACTCCTTGAAGATCTTGAGTTTCTCTCCATCTGTTTCTGCAGCCGCTTCCGCCTCTATCATGACGATGAATCGCGATATAGACTCCTGATAGAAGGGGTCCAGTTCTTGGAGTCGCTCTATCGTTGCATCTTCCTCGGATTGTTGCTCCTGTCTTACCGCCCCATCCAACTGGTGGTTATCCGGGGCACTCTGCACAGCAGCCTGCACAGGTTCGGTATAGACCACAGGTTCGATATTGACCACAGGTTCGGTATAGACTGCAGATTCGGTATTGACCATAGGTTCGGTATACACGACAGATTCAGTATAGACTAGAGGTTCTGAAACAAGTGGTTGTTGCATTGCAATTGGAGGCGGGACAACAGCAGATGTATCTGGATTAGGAACCGATTGCTCTTGTTGGGTCGCAGGAGCCTGGACGGAAGTACTGTATCCAACATCCATTTGGTACTGTGCAGTCGTATTGGGTGGTATAGCTGCGACGCTCTCGACAGTGGGAGGTTGATAGCCCACCACAGGTCCCTTCTCTGTCGGCTGCTGGTGCTGCGGAACATGGTCCATCTGCGCAACAACGTGGGAATCTCCGATCGGCTTTTGCTCTTGGTGGTGGTGAGTCAAATCTGTAGGGACATTCTGCACATTTGGCTCGGACTGGATAGGTTTTGGCTCGTCGGTCTGATAATAGCCCCCAAATTGATCCCAGCTATCCAGAGGCCCACCGGCAAAAACCGAAGCACTCGTCAAACCGGAGCCCAAATGTTTCTGAGGTTCTTGAACAGACGGAGAGGCTGGTTTAGGCGGAGGAATTGGAACTTGCGCTTGGGTCAAAGGTGGGGGAGGTGTAGCAGTTGCTGCAGTATAAATTTGCTGTGATAGCTGAGGTTGAAACTGCGGAAGAGGGGGCGGAGTAGGACGGCTTTGCGGTTCGGTCTGAAACAATGGCTGTGTTGTAGGTGGAGAAGCAGAGGTTGCATTGGTATAGATCTGCTGTGAAGGCTGGGGGGGCTGAAACTGTGGGAGAGGCGGTGGGGTAGGACGACTCTGAGATCCGCTCTGGAAGAAAGGCACTGGTACGGGTGGAGGCGTACTACTTGCTGCAGTGTGTATCTGCTGGGAAAACTGCTGTTGGAATAGAGGGAGAGGAGGTGGTGTCGGCCTATTTTGTTCACTCTGGGATATGAGGTTTGCCGGAGGGTATTGGTAGCTACTGACCGACGCTGAAGCACTAGGTTGTGTGGGCTGTGTCGGTGGTGGCGTCGGCCGGCTCTCCTGCTGACCCTGAAAAACATTCTTCAACGGAGAACCAGGCGGAGGAGTTGCAGATGCAGTCGTCGCTGTATAAATTTGCTGGGAAAACTGCTGTTGAAATTGAGCAGTTGGCCGACTTTGCTGTTCACCCTGTGACCATTTGGCTGCCGTAGCCTGGGTATATGGATACTCTGTAGTCGATGAGGTGGACTGGGTGTACGGATAATCCTTGGCTGGACCCGAAGACACTGTAGCTGGTGGAGGAGTCGGAGTTGATACTGCTTGGTTGATTCGCCCATAAACGCCGTCGGCCGAAAATGTCGGGCTTGAGGTCGGTTGGGAGATGGGCGGCGTTTGTATCTGCTGGGCTTGCGGGGGCGGTGGAGTTGAAGAATAGGATTGTTGTTGCTGTAGATGGTTGAATTGATAAGGCTTTTGGTTGTATGTCTGGAATATCAGATCAGCACACTACCCAAACATGCATCCTACATTTACAAAATTTACATTATCACCACTGCCGGTGGCCGGCGCATAACTGTTTGTAGGGCTAGTGGTCGAGGGTCCTTGTGAATAATAATCGCTGGGACGCTGTTGTTGCGGGGGTGCTTGTGGCTGCTGGCTTTGATATTGCTGGGTTTCGTTTGAGTCCCATCGACCATGAGATGTGCCATATTGTGCAGAAGGAGGCGGAGGTGGTAGCGGCGGAGGAGCACCTTGTGATTGCTGCTGTTGATATTGATAGACTGGTTGATGCTGATGGGTCGTTGGGGGTGGGGGAGGCGGAGGGGGCGGAGGAACATGTGCTTGGTTTTGATGTTGATATTGAAGAGGTGGAGGCGGCGGCGCTGGTTGACCAGTGGCATGTGGGCCATAATTGTGCGGACTCATATATTGCTGGTGCACAGGAGGGTGTCCATTGGGGTTGTATCCCAATCCTGAATTACCCTGGGGCCCGGGCGGCGGTGGGGCAGCGGGATTGTATACTCCTCCTTGTAGGGGCTGCTGCGGGGCACCCCATTGATGCTGTTGGCGAGGGGGGGACGTCGGCGGAGGTGGAGGTGGAGGGGGCGGGCCCTGCTGATAGTATTGTTGCGGTTGCTGCTGCGGCGGTTGAGAGAACGACGAAGCTTGTTGAAATTGCTGATAGGGTTGATGCTGGGAACCGAATGGCTGCTGTGGGAACGTGGGAGTGTGTTGGAGCTGATTTGGGGCCGGGTTAAAGCCTAATACCACCACTCAGCATCGTCCATCGGCCTCCGTTCTCTATCCTTCATCGCGCATTAGTGTATACCTTGGTTGCTAGTCGGAGAGACACCAGTCCCAGTGCCAGGAGCGATAGCACCGAAGGGCAATTGAGAGCTCGCCTGTGGAGCGCCGCCGGGCGGACCTCCGGGAAACGATGAGTACATGGGTGGTTGTTGTTCTGCTGTTGATTCGGATTGGTACTGTGTGACTTGATTGTGATGCTGCGATTCGGATTTGGGGCTACTTGAGGAGAAGCTTCGTTCGTGACGCGCACAGGAAGGAGGACTTTACTACTTTTTGGATGCGGAGGTGTGCAGGGATTCAGCCTCCATGTAGCACAACAAGCTTGGCTTCGCTTGTTGTTTGCTTCTTTTAATAGACGAAATGACAGTTCCGTGATTAAATGAGGACAGCTCGACAACCACCAAACAAGAAACCAGAAGTGAATCGAAGATGAAGTGCTGCTATCCTTGACCTTATCCGCGGGTGTGTTGTCCTCCTTCTATTCCTTTGAACAATCTATTGGAAGCTAAAGTAAGAGCTTTGTCGCACCCTTATCCTTCTTACGCCATGACATCCAACGCGAACATGATCCCTGCTCAACACGTGATTCAGAATTTCGCATCGAGTGATTGGGTTGTACCTGGAATTCGGGTGGTAAAGCCATCGAATAACATTCAGCACCACACGCAAAACACACAGCCAATATTAGCACAGCCAAGTCCAAACCCTCGCCATCTAAACCTCCTCAAAACTACGCCGTCCCAGTGATCCCCTCGACCTCCCACTTCCTTGCTCAAACCCACTAAACCTTACGGCCCTTCTTCCACCGCTCCTCACTAAACTTCCCCGATCCGACCTCCACCAAACCCCCATCCTCTCCCTCACTCCCGCCCTGTGCATCGCCCTCTCAACACTCCCGGCATCACTCCACGCCGCACTCTCACCAACTTCCATTCTTGCCGCCCGTAACTCCTGCTCATATCTGACGCCGCGAATCCATCTCCACCGGAATTTGTCGAATACATACCAGATAACGTAAGAGACGAGGCATGCATTAGCGAGAAGAAATATAACAAAAAGGACGATGTAGACGTAGTTAGTGTAAGTGTCGGGTTCTGTTAGATTGAGGCTGCGAAGTGCCGGAGAGGAGGTTGGATGCAGAGTGCGGGTAACGGTGATGGTGATGGTTTGCTTATTGTTCAAAGCAGCAGGAGGGAGTGGCTGAAGAATTGTGGCTATCGTCAGCACGGTGGATTCGGCAGCCCCTTGCTGGAATAGGTGGGGGAGTTGTTTCGGCATTGGTGCTGGAGATGAGAAGGATTGCAAGTGATGGGATGCGGTTGAGTAGCATTGGGCGGACGTTCAACATTTGACGAAGTGTTTTTTGAAGATAGTTGACGCAGGGACGCACGTGCTTGACAATTTATATACATGCCCCCAGTAGGGATGGACTCATGCATTCCTAAGTACTGGTGGGATTACCGCACATACAGCACAGTCTCATTATTTCGAAACAACCCCATCGAAATTAACCGTTGCGAGAACACGGTGCTTAGCATTGTACGGTGCGTCCCAAACATGCCTCGGGCGGGTGTTACACGCAGCTTACTGACGTCCTACGCCAGCTGTGCTGCTCAAGTTGATCACGTTATGTGGCTCGTCCAGGGCGGAAGGCACCAAGCCACACGTGATTTTCATGATCTAGGGCTGTGGGAGACATTGAGCCCTAATTGCTTGTCGACAATTTCGTCGCTCTACCTCTGTAACTAGTCACAATCTGCATATCTCACTCCTTCTTTATTGTTCCTCCTTCACTCTCTCACCCCGGCCCATGTTCCACCTCCATCTCCGCCACCACCGCAACCAGCGAAAAGTCTAAAGCAAAATTGTTTCTACTATCCACCGTTCACCATATACACAAAGACAAGAACGAATTGGCCGTTCTCTCTGTAGCCACCTCGTGCGTCGAGGTCGAGCATGTTTCAACACAACTTCTGCTACCTCTGTAACCAACATACCAACATGAAGGCCCATTTGTTTGTGTTCATCTCGTTTCAGTAGCCACTTTGCGTTTGTGGCCAAAGTCTCTGCAGTGTACTTTCCTCTGAAGAGTTCAGTATCAATGGGATTCCCCACTCACCTCAGGACTACAACTGATTGCAGGCTAGATAGCTCTAGAATTTCAATACTCAGCTAGTTAAACACCCATAAGAAGTGATTTTCATAGTCAGCCAAGCACTTCCTTCTCTTGCCAGTTTCACCATGATGTATCTGCTACCCTATCTGGTGGATCGTGCTTTTGCACGGGTCTTTTGAGACCATATTTTGCACTTAAGTGCATGGAGTTGATATCGTCCAGAGAAGGTTGACACATCTTCAGCCAACCACTAGATAAGACAAGCCACCTTACCAACATCGCTGTAACCAGCTTGTACAGGAAAACAAAGCCCATTGACTACTCTCTTTGTAAATTGGCTGACACCTCCGTGGCGTTGTCATGAGCCACACGGATAGGTCAAGCCACCTTGTCAGCATGGTTGGCCTGGGTGTCTTTAGTTAGCGGCGGTACAAGAGAAGCATCAGCTGGCTTCGCAGAGGCGGGGCGAGATATCTGCTGCGATTGGCTATTCATACTGCGCGGCGCGATGACATCTGGAAAAATTCCTCTAATGAGGGAGATGGTGGTACTGATTAGAGGTAAGGCTGCGACTAACATTTGGTAGGTCCCTGCAGCGACATCTTCATCAGCATCCCTCTACAAGCTGGGCCGTAATGAACGACTCACCATTCACATGCCCATGGCGTTCATGCTATGGCTGTACTTATGTGCTGTCATTGGATCTTTATCAAGAGTCCGCTGGATCAAGAAAAGGCTGGGGCAGGGTGACGGTTCTGTGCATGTCAGAGAGCCAGATTGGACGCCTCGATCCACCCTGACCCCCCTGGCAACCAATGGTTTATGAGGGTGAATGCGGCGCAACTGCAGTGTCCGGTCGGCCCTATTTCATCTGCTGTAGTATAATCGTGGAACTCATTTATTGGAATGTATACGAAGGGTCTGAGTTGGCTCGTATCCTCGAGTTTACTACCAACTAAGAGGTGCCAAGATGAAACTCCAGATCTAATCAAGGAGGAGGAAGCTAGGATCACTGCCTACCCCCCGGTCTTAGTGAGTTTGCTACACCTGTTCAACGGTTTCATATACACTGTGCAAACACTACCCAGTTAGATCATACGATGCAGTGTCTCAGCCCAGTCCAACAAGACTGTAGGACGAGCTATGTCTAGCGCCTTCAATGATCTTAGAGACGAGGAGGATAACGTAAGGGATGCACAACCAAATCATGGCACAAAACTTACGAACCAAATGTATAGGGTGAGTATTGATCTCAGATCTACAAATGCAAAGTAGCATCTTTTAAATTATGCCCCCTTATCAGTCGCTTGGTGGGAGTGGGTATTGAAGAGTGAAGCCCACAAGTAAACGGATTAGCTGAGGGGTTAAGTGTGATTTTTATGTATCTTCACTTCCAGGAGCAATTTCATCGTCATGGCAGATAAATGATGTTATAGTGATTGGTAGTGGAGGCAGACTGACGGAGCGAGGTCGGCTGCAGCCGTATCGCTACATATCGAGGGGTATTGGCCGAAAGAGTCCCGATCCACGCGAGGCTAATGGAGACAATAAGCATCGCCATTCACCACAGCCATTTTCGGTACGTCCATATTAGATGCAGCTTCCCCAGGAAACATACAAATACTACGCTCCGTACAACAATATTTCAGCAACAAGTCCATCCCTTCACTATCCCATTCCCATCCCCACCTCACGCACAACCTTCCCATCTTCAAAATCCCTCCAAACCTCCTCCGCAAAGGCCTCGTCCGTCAGCACCTTGATAGCAACCGCCGCAAGCCCCTTTCCACATGCAAGAGCTCGTTCATAACTTTCTGGCAGCTCTGCAGCATCGGCAAATGACGGTGTGTGATTCGATGCCGTCGTTGGAATCGTGAACATCGGGTGGATACAGGGGCACTTGTAGCTCACATTTCCTTCTCTCAAATATCAGTATGTATGTATCAATGCGGGTACAGGGTATACCACCTTGATCAGTAGACGCGCCCCCAGCGGGAGTACTTGCCGGCGATGTTTCCAGAAACTTCTTCCCAAAGTCGCGATTCATAGTCTCCGCAAAGTAATTACTCATCGCTTGATTTGATCTGAGATCCAGATACGGGAGCCCCCTATCTTTCATCAGCATACCAATCCCACAATCCCCATGCACTCACCTACTTCGTAATACCCACCGAGCACCCACTCGCCACCGCCCCAGTATTCAAGCACCCCTCAACCTTCACCATCAACACCTCCAGCTCATCCTTATCCTTGGACCTAACGGGAGTATACCGTTTGTCCCATTTCGGTCAATTTTGTTTATTTGCGATGATGGACTCGTTGATGGCGGATACATAGTCAAAGCTGTTTGTCATTCCTTCTATAAACACGCGCATGCTGGCAATTTGGAGATGAGAATCGACGTTTGGGTTTTGAATCTTTTTGTGGGGAAGACAGTTCAGTTTTATACTCGAAAGAAGGTACAGATGACAATCTGTAAATATCTGGTGATCCTTATACGTGCGGCGTTTTTGCTGTAGCCTGAATTACAGGCTTAGGGCTTAGGGTGTTGAGCCGAGTGATTACGAGTGAACAATTAGTAACCTTGTTCACGACTCCTTAAATATGAGGTATAGAGTGTCCATTATACTTGGAGTTCTTCCGATCTATGTTTGCGTTGCGTTCTTCTGAACTGATATTGAGATGGTGCTCCATTTGGGACCGGATAAACTGGACGAAGACGAACGGAAGAGGAGGACTAGTGAATGAGTCTCGATTAGACGCTCACTTAGCAGGCTCCCCTGACAACGATGCCAAAGTGATGAAGCACAAATCTCACAAAAGTACTAAGAACAAGCAATAATTACCGGAAATCTAATGAACGAGTAAATACAACTAGGTCCAGAAGACCTTCGAAAGAATACCACAATATCTTCAAACGCTAGGCATTCTTTCAATATCAGTGAATATTTGACAAAATCAACCAGTTAACAACACCCAAGGTCTCATCTGTCTAATCTGGTGGCGTAGACGGGATATCTATCCACCTGCACTCGAAAACCAGCCGTCTGACAGACCTTGCGAGCGACGAGAAAATCTGGGAACGAGAACACTATCCACTCCAAGTCAGTATACACTTCAAAACTAGTCGATATTATACTCACACTTATCGATCAACTCGCCTACAAACTTCCTGTAACCCCTGCTAACCTTACACATGCCCAATACGTGCTTCACCTGTGCATCCTAATCTTCAAAGTATTGAAGGATGCAATCCATCGGATTTACCGGGTGCTGCTGGCTTTATTACTGCGTCTCTATGCCTGGAAGTCTGTAACGGTTTCCAGCTTGACCTTAGAGAAGCCAGGAGGGCGGGAAGGCTTGTCTATTGGGAGAGTTCTAGGTTAGCTGTAGATATTGCAGTAGGACTGGTATGGACATATGGTTTTCAATGGTCTCAGCAGCATGTTTTCTGTGCTCCAATCCCCATAGCCCAACTTCCTTGCACACTGTCACAAGATGTTCCAGTGTTCCTAACCGGTCAGATCAACCGTCGAGCAATCTACAGATCTGTAGTCCAGTCAGATCTGGTCGGACTTTTGGAAAGTCGCCCTTGGCATAAACCGGTCAGATGAAGAGTCAAGAAGCGCAGATATCTGTGGATATCTGTAAATATCTGCGCTAGTTATAGATATTTACAGCCATCTACAATAGCTAAGTTATCTAAGGCAGTAGGTAGAAAACATTTTATTTACATTGCAGAAGTGTCGGGGGTAGTTCTCTTATTACTTTCCATCTATCTCTCGGACTGTGGCGAAACCCCTACTTTGTAGATATCTACAGTCTAGTCAGATCTATAGCGGCAGATTAACAAACCGGCCAGATGTTATTTCTACAAGCCGCCCTTGGCGTAGACCGGCCCGGCCGAAGTCATATCTGACCGGACTGACCGGTTTAGTCCACTGAGATGTTGTGCATGATCAGTATTGTCTGCAAAGATATGGAAACAGGTAGCGCATTCGCAGCTTTCGCTTTCGGTAGAACTGCCTTCGCCGACGGAAAAGCTCTCGGAAGATGAAAAGGATCTATCCTTGGGAGAAAGACTACCCGTTTCGACATCCATTGCATTGTAAGTTTGTTTGTTTGCAGCGGTATGGCAGTCCTCATCCGCAGAGTTACCCTCATCAGAGGAGTTCTCGGAAGAACTACTGCAGTCATCATCGTCAGAGCCCGCGTTCTGAGGATCACCTCCGGGTTCACCCTGTTCCGCATCCTGGTATTCATTTGCGAGGGCCGGTTGGTCCGGTTCAACAATCTCCATCAGATCATTTGCCTTACAACGAACAGGAGAACCCATCGTAATTCGGTACGCGACAGTCTCCCTCCAAAACGATGGACCTGGAGCCGATATTAGGAACCATCAAGTCGAAACAAGCCCTTCCGTAGTGACATCAGGCCCGCATCGTACGAAATAGTATTGTAATATCGTACGACATATGCGCAAGGTTTGTCTAACTCAACGGACATGGCCTTGATAGCGCTCGCTTCCTCGTTAGAATTGCTTGCAACGAATCTCCCAAGTGGTTTAATGACATCCTTATTCCTGGCCCCTAGTAGAGAAATATAAACGTATAGACCTTCATCTCGCAAAGCTTTCTGATCCTCCTTAGTAAGTGTTTTCGCATCATCCAGTATAGTTTTGGTTGTCAAAGCTTCGGGTCTACTGATAATCTCAGCAGCGTTCTTACAGACATCCATGTCGTCTTCCAAACATTTCTGGAACAGACTAAGAACTTCTTTGCATGCCCCCTCGGTGTGCTGGCGGGGATATTCGACTAGGGCCGCGCCCGATGAACCGCACATACTCATAGCCTTGTCATCATTCTCATCATCAATTTTAATAGCCGTGAAAGAAGAAATCGCCGCAACAGCTTGATGGCCGGCAGTTCTAATCGTTGTGCACTTAACCGTCCCACCGAGAGTCATGTCGTTGTATGGTGAATTACAGTCCCAGCATGAATGCCCGTCCCGCACACAAAATGCGCATTTCCCGCCTTCCACAGACTTTAGCATATTCCCGCCTCCCACAGCAACACAGCTTCCTAGAGAGACCCCTGGCACTTCGATTCTGGAGTGTACGTCGCTTATAGCGCCGGCATCAACAATTGGCCCTAATATCAAAGCATAAATTCCTTTCAATGAGCATCCAGAGATGGCATCAAGCAGCTAGTTTACGGTGACAAGCATGATTTGCCGATTGTAAGCACCATATACCAAAAACCTGATAACTCGTTAACATACTTAAGTAGGTAAAGGGATGGAAGAGCAGTAGTCATGTAGGATTGTCAAATGCAAATAGCGTTGCCCATGGGGTTTACATTTCGTCATGTAGCAAGTCAAATTGCGTTCTATGTCAAAGCGTAATGACAGACATTGCACGACGGCTTGGTCCTGTCTGTAGCTGAATAGAGACCGGCGTTCGTCCGCAAGGTGCAGATCCAAGGCTTTTAGTCTTGTGAAGTGAAGCTTGCAAACATCGCAGTATGGCTGTTCACCTCACTTGTGCTCTTGAATAGAATGCTGGAAAAGCTCCTCTACGGCTCCGAAAGTTCTCCTACAGCAGGTACGATTGGGCTGTCCTTTCCTTAGATGCTTCTTTCTGGTCAAATGCTCCCTGAACTATGCTCCATCGCCCAAGGAATGGTATGGCTAATACATGAAAACTGCTTACGAGAAACACTAGAAGTAATTAAGCGGGATAAGGCCTTTCGGTGCCTTTGCCCGCCTCATATTGAACGAAGAATCTCCTAGTACTGAAATCCCGATTGCAAACGTTGCACTGGGTAGGCGTTTAGAGGCAGGGTCTGATTCCCCTGCCGTGTCTTGTGCTTGATACTCATTAGGGTACGTTTAGCAAAATATTTCTCCGTTCCGAAAAATTTCTTGCAGTCCACAATATGCAATACGCAATATGTACCTTGTTTTACGGTGGATTGCTGGAAACAGTTATTTGACCGGATAGTCCGCTGCTCAGAAGTACGTCCATATTATAACTGTTGGAATTTAGGTGGAGGAACGGGCGAGCTGTGAGTTTGAGGTGTTGAAGTTTAGAGGCTTTCTTGGCCGAGGTGAGTGGTAATCGTCAGTTGTTAGGGCTTGAGAAGTCTTGGAGTGTGAGACATGCATTACGATGAAAAGGGCTATGTATGTTATACTTTATGGGGTTTCTCGAATTAGGAGAAGGCTTTTGCTAGTACTGTAGTAAGCACGATGCTTCGGACGGCTTTCTCAATGTGACGCATTTTATTTACTGACTGTGCTGCTGTGTCATTTTCTATTTCAACTTTTGAGGGTCTGTGACGTGGAATTTAGAAATGTTTCCTACCACACAATTCGATAGAGTACATATTATCAAAGAGTCCGAATAATTTGGCTTGAGACTGGCATAACAGTCATGGTTGGTCGAGAGGTCGATGGCTTAAGATATCACCTGTGATGTGACAAATGATTGTCGGACCCAGGATCACTTGGACGCCTTCGGTGTGACTGACGGAATACCTGTTTTTTTACCTACCATACAGTGCTGTGACACCTGAACACCTGAAACATCGTGCTCGGTACAGTATTTTCCCTTTATCAGCATATTATCAGCCAGTCATCGGCTTTTTGACAGGCATTTGGGAGAGAAAAAGGAATTTCTATACTCTGAGACTATTAATTTCGAAATTTCCTCATCCCACCAAGCACCCATAAAGTACAGACAGATAAGGTTGGAACGATGATTGTAGCGTGGACGAATGCAGTTGAGCATGTAGTCTCGAATGCAGACGAAGTTCCAAACGCCCTTCTTTACTTTGGAGAGAAGCGTACTGCAAATTGTAAAAAAAGCACCCGTGGCCTGAAAGGTTGTCCACGACCTGACTGGCTATCAAAGGGATTACGATGTATTAAGAGAATGCCAACAACCTAGTCGCATAACGCTGGTGCATACTGTCATGTCTCGGGATGACAAGATGACTGAACACTTTTGTTTGTGAACCGACCTGCAAAGTCACTTTCAGCTAAGAACAAATGGTCGATGACCGATGTTCCAACCTCATCTGTTGGAAAATGACCTACCTCATGTACTTAGGGTACCTACCTGGGTACGTATCCTCCAGGCTGGACATATTCGACGGCACCTTAAAGTAAGTGACTACGCATCTTCAAATTACTCTCTGCTACTAGCGACAGACGTGGCGGATGTTAGTTGCACCTGCGTGATATATCATGATGATGTGCAGTAATACCGAGTGATAAGCGCGAAACGAATGGGTTTTTCCAATTGGGCATCGATTAGCAGATGTGACAATCTGGTCCCTAGTTTCGATGGTTTGCATCCTAAGATGAGTGTTCCTCGCGGATCACTCATCAGTGGCTCGACGCAGATACCGGCATCTGCATTGACGTAAGTGCTCTAGAGGCCTAGAGGCACTTAATAACCAACTATAGAACCTCTGCCACAACCGAGTCCGCACTCAATTGACTCGATCACCTGCTTCGAAATCCTGCAACCAAAACCGCCACAGAGGATCCACAGTGCTCCATAAGCTTGCGCGCGAAGGTATGCACACAATCGGCATTCATCTCGTCGCCGAGAAGGCTCTTCGAATCCTCGACCCAACCCATCGTCGCGATGGCTGCTATGATCGAGGATGAGTATAGCATCAAGCTTCCAACCGTTCGGATCTACGTGTAATGGCATGAGCTGCACGGCGATATTATGGCGGCCAATCGATAGGGATCCCTCATGCTCGGCCAACGAATCGTCTCAACATTCCTAAGCAGAGCAGGTTCGTTTTTAGAAATATCACTTATCACCTCGGCCGGGATGCTGGCTGGAAACGAGCTGTTCCATGTCTTTTGCGCCCAGAGAAGAAGGCGGTTGGCTAGAGCCAAGAGCCCGAGATCAGTCAGCGCCACATTCGGCCAAGCGTGCTCATCGCCTGACGCCGCCACTCGACCCAAGCCATCCGCACATTTTTTGATACAAAGCCTCCATCGCCTCACCTGTTGCTTTGTTGCCAGCGACTGCACCACACATCACCGCCTCGCTCACCTTCTGCCGCCGCCACCATTGTCGCTTCGGTCAACAAGCCTTTGCGTGCTTGCATCGGCATCAAAGAAGACATCGCGTCGCATCGCAATTCTGCCGACGGTTGGGTGCAGTACGTCACCGCGGACCCTTTGGCCTCGTCCAAAAAGTACTTAAACAAAGTGAGTGCGAATAATTGAGCAACTTTTCACTACTATTCCTTTTGGCGTATGTTCTCCTCGGAGTGTCGCAGCTGAGACGATCCGATTCTCGATCCCTTCATTCCATTTGTGCCTGATTTCCAGCCTCACTTCTCACCTCATCCTCCAACCACAATAACCACTACCACCACTAATCCTAGCGGTTGGTGTGACACACCGCCTCTTTCCCTCTTTCCTCCCCGCGCCCAATTCCTTATCCTTTATCCAACAGTAGAATTCAGCCCCACCCACACAGCACCCCTTGCTTGCTTGAGGATACCCAAGTAGATGCTCTCCCCGCAAAATGGCGCAACGCCACCTTTCTGGCTGGCTGGCTATCTGGCTGGTGGCCGGCTATCTGGCAAGTTGGAAGGCAGCTTTTCGTTTTTGCGTTGGTTCTTAGGATTTGAGAGATGAAGAGGTGGATGGAGGTGGACGGAATTGGCGGCTGGTTGGGTTGGTTGGGTTGTTATATTGTGTGGTTGGTGGTTGGCTGGGTTTCTCTCTTGCGGCCGGGATTGTCGCGGGTTGTGCCTTTTCCTGTCGAGGCTGAGCCGGAGGGACGAGGGCAAGCAGTGCGAAGTGCACAAGTGCAAATGTGAGGGCGAGGGCTGATGACGGAGTTTTGGTGTAGATTTACCCGCTACAACTCTGCGCTAACACTGCTGGGTCGAAGCGAAGCCACACCCTCGAATTCTGGGCCTCCCACAACAACATCGTACTTCTCTTCACTGCTACTCTGCGCGCGCGCTTCCTCCTCTCCTCTCCCTCTTCATCTTTACGGCCGCCGTTCATATCCAAGCCCGCCCTTGTCGCACGTGCAGTTCGCTCCCTCACTCTGACACACTGACACTCGAGCACACCCACCTCCACCACGCACTAATCTCCCGTCTGCGACCGGCCCACGCCTGCAATTGTGCCAACACCACAGACGCCTGACCGGCTGCCTACCGCTACACCTCCTCTGACTGCCGTCGCGACCCTTGAACTCGGTAATCTTGTCGCATTTTCGGGGTGTGCGAGGTAGTGGAGGATGCAAAGCAAGCCAGTCTACTCGCCATAGCTTTTGGTACCCCTAGGATAAACATTCTCCCATCTCGATTTTCTGGACTCGTGTCAATTCCAGATTATTACGGAGGGCTACACTGTCGCTTGGCCTGAGGCATCGGAACGGTGTGTAATGATATTTTGCTCTGTTCTGCTGCTGTATGGTTGTTCTGCGGTACCTTGAGGGCGAATCGGGCCACTGAATCTCGTCGCTCGACTTGAAGACGATCTGGGTTGATCTCGTATCAACGCTGTGCACTATGTTACCCATGATGCCACTGTCGCCTCTCCCCCGCTGTACCCTGCATTATTCATATACTCTATCTGCTTTGCCTGCACTTGGTACCACTAATGCAGGTCATTTTACGATCGTTCGTTTCCCTTGTACCCGCTTACACCGTTCCCGTACAACGTCGAGATGGATTTTTATGTCACTCGCGCTTTATTGCCTGCCATTTGTGCTCTGCTTCGTGGTCAATCGGCAATTCCAACCGTCAAGGCTATGTTCTGGGGCTGATTGATGTGCTATGACTTTAGGATTGCGGGGGATTCCCAAAGCTTATCATTAAACTTCCCACGCGCGCAAAATCGCCCCCCTACGTGCATTCAACGATCCGAATTGCCTCTGCAAGCTTTCCGGCTACGAAGGTGCACCGTTTGGTTGGGAGGACTTGTTGCTCTGGCGCTATCAGTGGTATCGCAACCTTGTTCAAGGGCTTGACGGAGCCACCCTATTATCGGCTACTTCATAGGTATGTTTCTTTGGCCTCTATTTGGCGTATATCGGTCTTTTGGGATTGCACTCGGTTTTCTTTTTACGGGCCGGGCGTCGTTAGCAGTTTATTTCGTATTACGGGATACGACGCTGACTGTACTGAGATAAAGATACAAGACGTATAGAACGCATTACCAATTGTATTATGGAATCCCCACAGTTCTCATCTGTCGCGATCCCCACCTCGAACGGAACTAGCCTCGACACCGCTCACCCCGCCACCACCGAGTCCTCGTTTTCACTTGGAGCTCTCGTCCCTAGCGCTACATCAACTACAGCTGCAATTAAATCAACTCCCTCTACCCCTCCGGTGTCTCCTAAGGTAGTCCAAAACCTAACCACAAGTCACATTTCAAAATTACCAAGTCTTGCCCCACAAACAAAATTAACTGGAGAGGCAGCCCTGGCGAATCGGCATCAGGGCCAGAGCCAGAGCCCGAGTAGACGTGGCGTCATGAGCAATGATTCGGGATCCAAGGGTGGTGATTCGGGGAAGACCCTTGAGACCTCCCCTAACCCTGCATCAATCTTAACCGGATACCCCATCAGTAGGCCGGGAGACGCACCTGCACAGGAAACATCACCAACTTCACAGAAGGTTCTTGGGAGCATTGCCAGTGCTGCAAATGCCATGAATACATCTGGGAGCACCACGAGCGGTGCGGTAACATCAACCAGTTCGAATGGATCTTCGGGGGAGCCCACAGCAACGGCCGGTCCGACTAATGCCACCGATCCTTCGTTACTTCAGCCTCACAACGATTCCAATCAACCGTACCAGGCAATATCTCCTATTCAGCAAATGAGAGCCGGTAGTATATCCGAACAGCTCTCCGCCACTACGCCTACCACCCCAGGATTTAGTGCTACCACGCCAACAACACCATTCAGTCCCTCGGCCACAACGCCTGGAGGTTCCAGAGGCAAGCATACTTGTCCTCATTGCAATCAAACTTTTACCCGGCACCACAACCTCAAGTCTCATCTTCTTACCCATTCTCAGGAGAAGCCATTCCTCTGCAACATATGCCAAGCTCGTTTTCGGCGCCTGCATGACCTTAAACGTCATTCCAAGCTCCATACAGGCGAGAGACCACATGTATGCCACAAGTGTGGAAGGAAATTTGCTCGGGGAGACGCCTTGGCTCGTCATGCACGGGCCGAGGGTGGTTGTGCTGGCCGTCGAAGCTCAATGGCGGGAGTGAGTGAAGATGGTTCTATGGGACCCGGACTACCGGGAGATAACGACGATGGAATGGAGGGGCTGGAGGGGCTGATGGACGGAGACCCAGATGGAGATGTCGACATGATTGGAGGGTCAGATGGCAATGGATCCAGACGTAGGAGCCTGCCAAGCATTCGAACCGATTTCTCGACCGGTTCGCAAAATCCGGTAACCGTTCAAGGAGGAAACCCTATCACACCAGCCTCTGGATATACACCAAACCAGCATCACAACACTTATCCTCCCCTTGGCACACCGAATAGAACTGCTTCGACTTCTGGCCCATCTCCTGCGAGTGGAACGGGGTTGTTTCCTCCACATTTGTCAGCCAAGACAAATGTTAACACACCGACGTCAGCATCATCAATGCAGACGTCTGCTACGACAGTTCCAACACCCACCCCTACTTCTGGCGGTGCAGGTGGTGGCCCCACAGGCAGTATTTTATCACCTCACAGAGGATTGACAGCCTCTCCACGAGATGTGTCGCCAGCAGCGATACAGTCTCAAGAAGCTAGCGGGGGAAGCGAGAGAAATTCGACATTTACGTTTATGACTGGTCTTCAGCCCTCTTCCCAGCAGCAGCAGCAGCAGCAGCAGCAGCAGCAACTGCAGGCACAACAAAAGAGTGCGGGTGCTGGAGCAGGAGGTGCTCCAACCGCGAATATGGGTGGGAATACAAACATGTTTACGCAGGGGATTGATGGCGTTTGGGGATATATGAAGGAATTGGAAGACCGAGTGAAGTCATTAGAGAGTATGGTTGAAGGTTTGAGGGCCGAATTAAGGAAGCATAATGAACAAACAGGACAGCAGCGACAAGAGAGTGGATCTTCCTGTTAAAGCATTTGTCATAGTTTGGGGCCAGGGGGGATGGAACTGGTGGGGTCACGAACGGAGGAGAGGGGGTTAAAAGGGTGTACTTCTGGTTTTTCATTAGGCTTTTTATGCGGATGGGATTTGGCGGGGTTCATGGGATTTTCTTTATTCGATTTTGTGTGATGAATGATTTTTGGCTTTTTTTAACTCTCTTTATAACTGGAAGCTTTTTATATTCTTCTATTTCTTTTCTTTTCTTTTCTTTTCTTTTCTTATTCCTTCTGTTTTCTGTGCTTGCCACAACTATATACCTTCATGTGAGGAAGATGAATGAACAAGGTGTGATGATGAATGGGGAATGAAATATAATGCCATATTTTTTTTGGGGACTTTCATCCATGGCTAGCTGGCATCTTTTTTTTCAATGTACTTATTGACATCTGTCAAATAACTTGCGGATGCGGGGGTTCGAAAAGGTTCAATGTGATAAAGCCATAAATTTCCAATCCTAGCCGACCTCACGTCATCGCCACACTCAAGCGTTTTCTAGGGAAATGAGGGGATCTATTTTGGTAACTCGCCGACGAGAGACGAAAGTGGCATGTGGAGCGGATATGTGATAGGATACCGGCTTTTGAGATACCATGGATCATGTGCTGGTGGGGTGAGGGCGAGTGATGCGGAATGACTGGTACGAAGTAATCGCACAAACGGACGATTTTCTTGGAAACGAACGGCTTGAGATTGAGTGCCTGAGAGTGGCTTTGAGGTTCAAAGATACCTATATCTCGCCGCAGCTGAGGCGGTCGGAGGCCCTTTCGCAATCTACCTGAAGAACCGGCTGCAAAAATTTATGCGTGACAGCACCGAGCAAGCCAGGGTCCAGCAGATGGAAGAAGACCAACCCTGAATTCCTCCTGCTACTTATAACCAGCACTCGGCACATCTGTAATGACATGCACGCGTATATCCCGGGCCCACGGTCCCGCAAGGCCTGCATTGATTCCCAAATGACAACCCTTAACAACTTTATGGCTATGCGCGGGTCCATCGCATTGAATTCCCTAAAACCAGCCGCCCCTGACAACTGTACGCCCATGCGCATGAGAGGCTGGGTCTATTTGGCGGCACAATTGGAGCGCATATGGCAGTAGTTCTGCTATCTCATATTCGTGTGGAAGGGGTTTTTGGGGAAAAGAGGCGGGCGGATTTGTTTGTGCTCTTCGTGTTGCTAATTTCTCTTTCTTAAGTATACACAAGAGTAATTCAAGAAACTACTGGATGATCGCCCCATGTCTCCGCCGGGATCCGCCACGTTCTGCGAGGGCTGGATGAAAGAGCGAAAAGCTTGACTGATAGAACGGAGATCTAGAGTAGTATGTTGGAGGAGCTCAGTAGCTTTGGGAGGTAATGAGGTGTCGCTCCGAGTTGGACGGCAGCAGCAAGATGAGGGCTGGGTGATATTTTGTGATGGATTTGTGCGCACAAATGCTGCTAACAGACGAATTTAGGGTGAGCATAAGGTGGTAGACGCGAGCAAGTGAGATGATCCTTTCTCGGACATAGAATTGGGTCCATGGGTTCACTATTGATAAGTGCAGGAAATGACCGTAAAATGGAACTTCAAGAGGGGTGAAGAGCAGCCCTACTGGAATGGGAGACTTCAGGACTTGCAACTATTCTAATATCTGCGGTCTTTGTATGTACAATCATCTGTACTGACACCTTTTGATTTTCGGACACCCTAATCTGACTGACGTAAAAAAATGTTCGGATGGACACCATATGCTGACTGCTGATATCCAGACCACGGCAGCTAGTACAGTATTGTCAATTGCAATGAATATAATATTTAGATTATGAATATAATATTTAGATTATGAATAGAATATTACGGCTCCGGCAGATGTCATGTCGAGTCGTGTCAGCACTAAGACTTGGGGCAGCTCGGATGTACTGATACAAAATCTCCTCACAGAAGAGAAAGGAAGCGGTGGTCCTCTTTCGGCCATGCCCTTTGAGGGACCCGTTAATTCTGCATGCAAAAATCGGTTAACCGTGAAGGGCAATACAAACGCTCAAAGGTATTGAATGTGGAATTGTTGCCTTGTAGGTAGCATTAGCAATTGGTTGTCGTGTAAAGTTGGTTTTGTAGATTGTAGAGTTCTTGGACAACATAAGCCAGAAGGCCTCGAAGACTACCCTTCCGCCTTCCACTATCCCCTCTTCGTAGGGACACCGATTTTAACGAGTACTATCATACAACTTCTCACCCCATCATCTATACATGCACCTGAGCGATACACCCCCATCCCCACCGACTCTCTACGCAGCCTCAGCAGCCTTCCTCTCCTCCGCAAAACGCTTCGCACGGAACTCCTTCCTCCTACGTTCACCACCATCAATCTTTCTCCCTCGCTTCTGCTCCTTCAACACGGTATTCGCGCCATGGAGCCGAAACTTTTCGCGCCAACGGATGATGTATTTTCGCGTTCGAGCCGGCTCAATCCCGAGTGCTCGCAGCTGCGAAGAAGTCGCGGAGAATAGGTGCTCCCAGGATTCGAGCTTGGCGCTATGGGATTTGCAATTCCGCCCGATTAGGGTGAGGAATGTGGGCACGTCGGGGACATTGGCCGTGGTTTCTGGGGCTGGCGGGAGAGGGAGAGAGTGGTGGAGCCCGCGGGAAAGGGCTGGTCGCTGGAGAAGGAGGCGTCGGCTAGAGGGTATTAGTGATGGAGGATAGAGAGGAAGGGGGACACACAGAAAGAACATTGTGCCGTGGGTGGTAAGAAAAGTGCCTGTGGTCGAGGTGGTTGGCAGGGATTTGCAGTGTGAGGTGTTACCCGGATGAAAAGGCTGAACGTCGTGCACAAGGGTTGCTTTTGTGCCTTTGACTCGGGAAAGTGCTGCGTGGCTAGTGTGGTTGGGTCAATTAGGAAGTTCGGTATTAACAGTTATAGATTCCTGCAATGATGATGTGTTCGGTGGATGCAGACGCTGTATTTGTTTTTTCTAGTGATTCCTAGGTTCCAATCCCGAGAACATGATCCGCAGATCTCTGCAGGTCTAACTATTTATACTCCACAATCATAACCATTAACATTACCATACAATCCTCACGGCAGCTTAAATCCTCCTACAAGCTTCTGAAAAACCTGATCGGGATCATATCTTTTCGACACCGCCTTCAAAAATTGGGCTTGCTTCTTCCCATAGCTCGCAATAACCTCCTGATCCTTTGCTGCATCATTCAAAAACAAATAATCATACAGCAGCCCTTGCTTCTTTGCCATTTTTGCCACGTTATTTAAAAACTTCCTGCTCACCGCAAGAACCTTCTCGTCGTCTGCTTGGTTCGACCATGCAGTTGTTAGATCAAGCCAGGCCTGTGCTTTGTGTTTGACACCAAGTACATTTCCTCCGTTCTTTTCCCCAGCTTCGAAAATGGAGACACCCATTGGCTGAAATGTCAGGGTTGCTTGTAGATAAGGAACGGAGGCGATTGGCATGAAAGATTGTGAGAATAGGGTGGTCGTAGCCAAGTAGAGGCTAGACGAAACTCCAATAGAAAGCGTGCGGAAGTCTTGTCTGAATTTTCCACTCCTGTGAGCACGAGTTTACTCGGAAGGAGCGGCTTACATACCTCAATGTTTGGTTCTCAGCGCTTGCATAAACTTCCCTCACCAAAGCTGGCAAAGTGGTATGTTTCGTGGTATCAGCTACTGCGCCAACATCTTTCCATTCTTGCAAAGATGCGGGATTGTCAGTGGTGGCATGGAAGAGAAAACTGGACCACGCCTGAAACGCCCCGCCCTGTGCAAAGAATACGTTCTGGATCATGGCAGCATCCGGATCCTCAATCTGATACTTTGTCTGGTAGTTTTCAAGTGCTTTGGTGAGTTTGGGGTACTTGTCGGGCGTGTACGCAGTCACTCCCCCCCAAATCCCGTTCGGCGATGGAACGGTGTAGAGATTGAATTTGGTGACGATGCCGAAATTGGCGCTGCCCCCTTTCAACGCCTTGAAGAGATCTGAGTTCTTCTTGGCGGATGCAGTGACGATGGTACCATTGGCGAGAACTACTTCGAAGGATTTAACCATATCGCAGGCCATGCCGTAGCGGTTGGAAAAGTATGAATTCCCGCCGCCCGTGATTAGCCCGCCTACGCCAACGGGCGGAACGCGACCACCAACTGCTAGCACCCCTTGCGGTTGGAGGTAGTCATAGACATTCACCCATCTATTCCCTGGCCCTACAGATACAGTCTTCTTGTCGGCGCTGAGGGAAAGGTTTGTGAACTTCTCGAGAGATACCAGGACTCCCCCATCGGACGAGCTGGAGCCAGGATAGGGCGTGTGCCCACCGGAACGGATCGAGAAGGGGACTGAGAAGAAGGAAAGAACCGGAAGGGCTTTTGATACGTCGTCAGAAGTCTCGGGGGTGAAGATTAAGGCCGCTGGAAGCCTGGCTCTAAGAGACCTGCACGAAATTTAATACCGTGATTTCTACGACCAATTGAAGGAGATTTTACCAGTTTATTTGCTGAGATGCGGTGTATTGTGGAGTTCCTGGGTAATAAGCTAGCTCTGGGAATAACAGCCAGAGAACCAAAATGCCGATAGTAGTCCAAGCATTGAGATTCGCAATTGATTCCATGACGTGTGATAGCGAGGCTGCAGGGAGGTCAAGCTGCGAAACGAAGTCGATTGCGCATTCGGCGGTGAGAACTGTGGTGTTTGTCATTGGGTTGGTGGTATTAAAAGTGAGGAACTGAAAGAGGTAGACATGATTTATATTCACCAGTGATGATATCATTTTCGTATGCCAGCGTATGGAACGCATTCGCGTGGCATGTATTCGTATGTTCGGTAAGTTAAACTTCTGATTAGTAGAGTTCCTCATGCATGATGCTTGCAGCGGGAATCTGTTAACTGGACGCCAACCCATGAGATAACTGGTCGAAATAGTCGAGCAACTCACGGAGCCCCGCGATGGATGCGATGCAGCAAGGAATAAATGGATTTCACACCAGACGTTGTCTCCTGCGAGCCTACGCCCCACATTGCTTGGCCGCAACCTCAGCCGCACCTGGGACTAATATTGTGGACTATTCTCTGTGGTATCTATGCAATATGCAGGTTGGAGTAACGACCTCCCAAATGGTGTTCTGGAAATACTCTTGGTACGTCATACACTGTGCACACTGGTGGTCATGCATGATGACAAAACTCTCGAGCAAGAGTTCCGTATCCGTTCCTGGTTCCTGAAAACTTGCAGGGGACTCTATTCTGATGCAACTAGTATGCTGGGTCAATGCATCAGGGCGAATCGAAGTCACTATTGAAATAGGGTATGCAAATTGCAAGTACCAGATTATATAGCATTTTATCAGTTATTAGAGAACCTAGGCCACTAGTCCCAGGTAAATCTAGCTCACATTTGAGAATTCTGACCTATATAGCCAATTAATAGTGTGATCAACTGTAGATCTACTAGCAGCTATGCTACTCTACAAAGAGTGAGATTCTCACTTAGATTTACCTGAACGATACCCTCCTGGAAAGTTGGCATCTTTGCAAGACGTATCCTCTGAAGCACGGCGATATCCTCTAGCTCAGCGAGGGCAAAGAGGAGACCGCTAGATGCGTCATGATAAAGGTGGAACTGAACCCAGATGATATAAATTCCAATATTGATGGTCCGCTGGAATTCGACTCAAATCCGTCACACCAAAGTGATGAAGGGAATTGGGATCAATTCTCACACAGCGGTCCTGTTCCAGTCCTCCGCCCCCTCCATCGACAAACCACCCTCCACCGGCAGTTCCAATTGCATCTTTACCCACACCCGACGATCCGCCTTCTGCTTCACCTCCGCCACCCCAAACTTCGATCAGGGCAAGGCAGCGTCTGTCACCGGAAATGAAGATAAAGAGGCCGATTCTCCTTTACAGCCGACGAAGAAGCTTACTCGAGATATCTCGCGGATGAGCGCGATTATGAGGCCCAGGACCAGTTGGATCAGTTTCCGCTTGGCTCCCGATTATCATTCAGTACTATTTGTAATACGCATCCACTTATTTATCTCCATTCCTTGACTCTCCCCACTAACTACCGATACGTTTGTCTTCCTATTTACTGTATCTACCCATCCGCTTGAACTATAAAATACTTACTAGTCGCTGTGTCTTTAGTTATTACTGAAACGATCACTAAACGTGATGTCTTCCGGAAATTCCACAAATATGGCCGTATCCCTTTGCCGGTAGCGGGCCCACGAAAGGACCCACTTTCGCGCCTTGTCGCTTATAACAACACAGCCACCCACTTAAACCCCCCCCTAGAATATTATGAATTGAAAGATAACTAGTAGAAGCTTCTATTTATGAATTCTTGTGGCAGTGTG